>Ga0306924_10000003_pt1 | contig 520217 bp, 495 predicted proteins | sample sta12Can44000111_FD_203756 | JGI IMG/M metagenome (GOLD analysis project Ga0306924, IMG submission 203756) | Lab enrichment of tropical soil microbial communities from Luquillo Experimental Forest, Puerto Rico - statanox.12C.anox.44.000.111 (v2)... | ecosystem: Environmental > Terrestrial >... | reverse complement strand
CTTCCTTCAGACGCACCGCCTCTTCCACGGCGATCTCGTCAAAGGGGTTCATGGAAAACTTGACGTTCGTCGTCTCGACACCGCTGTTGTCCGCCTTCACGCGGATCTTCACGTTGTAGTCGACGACTCGTTTGACAGCGACCAGAGCCTTCATGGTGTCCCGGCAGTCCTGCGATGGGCCGTAATCACGGCGGTGGTGGAAAAGGTGGGGATTTAATCCCGCTTAAGCCTCGGTTCTTTTGCGGTGCAGCATAAGGTGGTGACATTTTGTTGTCAACGGGGAGCCATTCTTGAACGAAATGTTCATCGAGTGGCGCCCGGCTTCCATAGAACATCGCCGGCGCCGTTGTCGTTCAACCTTCGCGCCAGAACAAAAAAGTGGTCGGACAGGCGATTGATATAGGCGATGGCCTGGGGGTTGACGGCCTCGTGCTCGGCCAGGGCGGTCATCAGCCGTTCGGCTCGTCTCGCCACGGTCCGCGCCAGATGCAGATAGGCGCCGCCGAGGTTGCCGCCCGGCAGGATGAAGCTCTTCAAAGGCGAAAGGCTTTCGTTCATGGCGTCGATTTCGCGTTCCAGGCGTTCTACCTGGGCGGCGACGATGCGCAAGGCCGCGCCTTCGGTTTCATCGTCGGTTTGCGGGACGCACAGATCGGCCCCTAAATCGAACAGGTCTTGCTGGATGCGTTCCAGCATGGCGTCGTCGGGGTGGCCTTGGGTCGACAGGCGCGCCAGTCCGATGACGGCGTTGGCTTCGTCCACCGTGCCGTAGGCTTCGACGCGCAGATCGTGCTTGGGCACGCGGCGTCCGTCACCCAGCGAGGTTTCTCCCTTGTCGCCGCCGCGGGTGTAGATGCGTGTCAGAGTGACCATGGACGTTCCTTTTCCATCCTTTTCGGTTTCCGGCGCGGCATGGTATAGCGCTTGGGCGGGGAATGGCTATAATCCCTCGCGACTGAAACCCAAGGCTCCATTGCCCTCATGCGTTTTTCCCCGATCCTCAGCCTTTATATCTCCAGGCATTTCCTGGTCGCCTTCTGCGGCGCCCTGGGGATCATCATGGGGCTGATCTATCTGTTCGACGTGGTGGAATTGCTGCGCCGCGCCGCGACCCATGGGGATGCCGGTTTCACCACCATTCTCGAACTGGCGCTGCTGAAGTTGCCGCAGATGGTTCAGACAATTCTGCCGTTCGCGGTGATGATCGGCGCCATGGCCTGCTTCTGGACCATGACCCGCAGCCGCGAATTGGTGGTGTCCCGCTCGGCCGGCATTTCCGTCTGGCAGTTCCTGGCCCCGGTGGGCGGGGTCGTGTTCATGATCGGCATTCTGAACGTCACCGCTTTTAATCCGCTGTCGGCTCGGATGTATCAACGGTACGAGCAGCTGCAGGACGATATGGCCTTGCGCGGCGGGAACAGCGGCAAGAACTCTCTGCAGGTGGGCGAGGCCGGTTTGTGGCTGCGCGAAACCCATGGCGACGAGCAGGTGGTAATTCACGCCGACAGCGTCTGGCAGGAAAATCTGTCGCTGCGGTTGCGCGGGGTCAGCGTCTTCGTGTCCGACAACAAGGAACATTTCGAATACCGTTTGGAAGCAGCCGTTGGCTTGCTACAGCCGACCTTCTTTCATTTGGAGCAGGTGCAGCTCTATCGCGCCGAACGGCCGGTAGAGGAATTTCCTGCCTATGACTTCGACACCCAGTTGACCATGGAGCGGGTGCAGGACAATTTTGCGTCGCCCGAGACGATTTCCTTCTGGGAATTGCCGAACTTCATCCAGTTTTTTGAAAAGGCGGGGTTTTCCGCCAGCCGCCAGAAGCTGTATTTCCAGTCGATGCTGGCCTCGCCGCTGCTACTGTGCGCCATGGTGCTGGTGGCGGCGGTGTTTTCGCTGCGCCCCGACATGCGGTCGGGCGGCATCATGGCCCGCTTGTCGGGCGGGGTGGTGTCGGGCTTCATCTTCTATTTCTTTTCCAAAGTCATTTATGCGCTGGGGCTGTCCTCGACTTTGCCGGTGGTGATGGCCGCCTGGATTCCGGCGGTGGTTACCGGGCTGGTGGGCATGGGAGCGCTGTTCCATCTTGAGGACGGCTGATGAGCCTGGATGCTTTGCGGCGTAATGCCCTGACCATCGCCCTGGCGGCCATGTTGCTGCTGGTGGCTTTTCCCCGGATCGATCTGACGGTATCCGGCTGGTTTTTCAATCCCGAGACCGGCTTCCACCTCAAGAGCTTCTGGCTGTTCGCCTTCATCCTGAAGGGCATGCCGCCGATCCTGCTGGGGCTTACCCTGGCGATGGTGCTGTGGGGGTTCGGTGGCGACTGGTTGCGCTGGCGCTTTCCGGGGCTGCATCTGTTGCCGGAACTGAAACCGTCCTCTGCGGCTTTTCTGCTGGCGTCCTTGGCGCTGGGGCCGGGGTTGCTGGTCAATTGGCTGCTGAAGGAGCATTGGGGGCGGGCGCGGCCCAGCCAGATCGTCGAATTCGGCGGGCAAGCCCATTATACCCCGCCGGTGATGATGGCCGACCAATGCGTATCGAACTGTTCGTTCTCGTCGGGCCACGGGGCTTTGGGCTTCTGGGTGATCGCCTTCGCCCTGTTGGCGCCGCCGCGCTGGCGACCCTATGCCGTCGCCGCCGCTCTGGCTTTCGGCGTGCTGGTGGGTCTTACCCGCATCGTCCAGGGCGGGCATTTCCTGTCCGACACCTTGTTTTCGGCCTTGGCCGTGGTGTCGCTGACGGTGTTCCTGTGGCGCAGGATCGTGCGGGATTAGAGAGCGGCTCTATTCCGCGGAAAATCGTAGAAACACCAGCCGCGCCGCGCCATAGGTGCGTTCGTCGGCGATGGCCAGCCCCTTGACCGGCGACGAGAAGGGTTCCCCGGCGGCAACCTCGATCACCACCAGCGTTTCACCATCGATCCAGCCTTGCGCCGCCAGGGCCGGCAGGGCGGTCTTGCCCAGTCCGCTTTTATAGGGCGGATCCATCAGCAGAAAGCGGAATGCTTCTTTGGCCTTGGGCGGATTGGTGGCGTCAGTGCGCAAAATGGCGACCTGATCGCCAGCGCTCATTTTTTTGGCGTTGGCGTGAATGATGGCGTAGGCGGCAGGGTCGGTTTCCAGAAAAGTGACATGCTCGGCCCCACGAGACAAAGCCTCGAACCCCAATGCACCCGATCCGGCGAAGGCGTCGAGCACGCGGGCACCCCGCAGTTCCGGTTCGCCGTGGGACAGGATGTTGAACAAAGCCTCGCGCACGCGGTCGGCGGTGGGGCGGGTGGTTTGGCCGGCGGGGGCCAGCAGCACGCGGCCCCGATGTTTGCCGGCAATGATTCTCATCGCGGTTTCCTCGCAGGCTTCTGGGGTCCCGCTCCCTTATCGGTTCCCAGCTTGCGGGCGTGATTGGCCCGGTTGCCGGGATTTTTGCCGTCGGTCTTGCCGTCGTCCTTCGGAGACAGCCGCTTGCCGGGCAGGGACAGCTTCTTGCCGGGATCACGGGTGCGGTCCTTGTCCTTGGGAGTCGAGGGATGCAGCCGTGCCTGTTCGGGCTTTTCCTTGGCTCCGCCCAACTGTTCTTTCAGAACGCGGGCCAGAACCTCCTCGGTTTCGCCGGGTTGCAGCAGGCCCAATTGGAACGGGCCGTAGGCGATGCGGATCAGGCGGGTGACGCTCCAGCCGAGATATTCCATGACGCGGCGGATTTCCCGGTTCTTGCCTTCCTTCAGGCTGACGGTCAGCCAGGCGTTGGACCCTTGCTTGCGGTCCAGCAACGCCTTGATGGGGCCATAGGAAACGCCTTCGATGGTGACGCCCTTTTCCAGTTCGGCCAGCCTTTCCGGGGTAGGGTCGCCGTGGACGCGGACGCGGTAGCGCCGGACCCAGCCGGTGGCGGGCATTTCCAGGCGGCGGGCCAATTCGCCATCGTTGGTCAGCAGCAGAAGGCCTTCGGAATTCAAATCCAGGCGGCCGACGGAAATGACGCGCGGCATTCCTTCCGGCAGACGGTCGAACACGGTGGGACGGCCTTCCGGATCCTTGTGGCTGGTCAGCAGTCCGGCGGGCTTGTGATAGCGCCACAGGCGGGTGCGGTCGGAATCCGGCAAAGGTTTGCCGTCGACGGCAATGCGGCTGTCTTCGGTGACCAGAACGGCGGGCGAGGTCAGCTTGACGCCGTCCACGGAAACGCGGCCGTCTTCGATCCAGCGTTCGGCGTCGCGGCGCGAGCACAGGCCGGCGCGGGCCAGACGCTTGGCGATGCGTTCGCCTTTTTCCGGAACGGCGGCTTCGGCGGCGGAAACGGATCCGGAGGGTTCGTTGATATCGTCGCTCATGCGCGGCAGGCCTCGATGAAAGCGTGGAACAGGGCGGTGTCGGCCGGACTGATGGCGTATTCGGGATGCCACTGGACGCCGATACAGAAACGGCGGGCCGGATCTTCGATGCCTTCGATGACGCCGTCTTCGGTAACGGCGTTGACCAGAATCGAGGCGGGCACCGTTTTCACCGCCTGATGATGGGCGCTGTTGGTGGGGATGCTGGGTGCGCCGGCGATGGCGTGCAAGCGGCTGCCGGGAGTCAGCGCCACATCATGGCCGGGTTCGGTGCGCGGGTTGGGCTGCTCGTGGGCCAGGGAATGCTCGACCTCGTCGGGGATGTGCTGGATCAGCGTGCCGCCCAGGGCCACCGCCAGCAATTGTTCGCCGCCGCAGATGCCCAGGATCGGCATGTCGCGCTTCAAAGCGCCCTTGACGATGGCCAGTTCGAACGCCGTGCGGCGTCCCTTCAGCTTGACCGTTTCATGGGTGGTGGCGGCGCCGAACAGGGCGGGATCGACGTCGAAGGCGCCGCCGGTGACGACCAGTCCCCGGATACGGTCCAGATAGGCGTCGGCCAGTTCGGGGTGATGGGGCAAAGGCAGGGGCAACCCGCCGGCTTCGGCCACGGCGTCGCAATAATTCTGGCGCAGAGCATACCAGGGCAGCTTGGAATAGCCGCCGGGGTCTTCGCTATCCAGGGTGATACCGATCAGGGGAATATTCATGGACACACCATAATGAGGCGCCTTCGGCGCGGCAACATTCATATCCAGCGGCTCCGATCTTCACCGATGAGTAACCATCTTGCGCATAATCTGACAGAAAGCGGATTTGCCTTTGGGGTTTGTGATGAAGCGTTTTGGTCCTTTTGTCATCCTGGCGATCTTGGTCGTCGTGCTGATGAATCTCACGCCCTCGGCCATGGCCCAGGACGCCGAACCGAAATCTCCAGACACCATGGCGGTGCGCCATTGCCCCGACAATCCGGCGGGGACCTTCAAGTTCTTCGAGAAGCCGGGGCAGACCGAGCAGGATAAGAGCCGTTTGGAGACGTTGGCTCCCATCGCCAAGCAGCAGCGGCAGGTTTGTCTGCTGTCGCTGACCGATCCCAGCCAGCTTCAATCACGGCGGATCGCCGTGCGGCGGGTCATCTGGGTGCGCGACATCCTGCTGAAGAACGGCGTCCCGCCCAATCTGATCGCCGTGGAACTGCGGCCTCAGGCTGCCGATCCGGATACCATGCGTCAGGTTCAGGTCATTTTCGGCAAATAGGATGACGCCTCTCGAAGCCGCTTTCGCCGAAGCCGAAGCCGCCGCCCAGCGGGGCGAGGTGCCGGTGGGAGCCGTGGTGGTGCTGCGCGGTGAAATCGTCGCGCGTGCGGGCAACCGGGTCGAAGAACTGTCCGATCCGTCGGCCCATGCCGAGGTGCTGGCGATCCGCGAAGCCGGACGCTTGCTGGGATCGCCCCGGCTGATCGATTGCGATCTGTACGTCACCCTGGAACCTTGCCCTATGTGCGCGGCGGCGATTTCCTTCGCGCGCATCCGCCGGCTTTATTACGGCGCCTATGACCCCAAGGGCGGAGCCGTCGATCATGGCTCCCGTTTCTTCGGGCAAGCCACCTGCCACCATGCCCCGGAAGTGGTGGGCGGCCTGGAGGAGCGGCGCGCCGCCGACCTGCTCAAAAGATTTTTCACAGCCCGGCGCTGATAAATCCTGGACTTTTAATATTAGAAAAAACTAATCTTGCGGCAATCAGCTTGCAGCAAGGAGTTACCGTCATGGTCAAGGATTGGACGCAGATCGCCGGAGACCTCGGCCCCGCCATCGCACAATTGCGCAGCGGCATTCCCGAGGTGATGAAGGCGTTCGGGGCGATGGATGCCGCTTTGTCGAAGGACGGCGCCCTTGACCCCAAAACCAAGGAATTGATCGCGCTGGCTTTGGGCGTGGCCGCCCGTTGCGACGGCTGTTTGGCCTTTCACGCCAAAGCGGCGCTGAAATACGGCGCCGGCCGTCCCGAAATTCTAGAAATGCTGGGCATGGCCATTTACATGGGCGGCGGGCCATCGGTGATCTATGCCGCCCAGGCGCTGGAAGCCTACGATCAATGGGTGGACAAAGCGTGAGCGCCGGGAAAAGGAGGCGCCGCAGCCTCCTTTTTCTTTAACCAGTGGACTTGTCGGACGCTTTCCCGGAAAAAGACGGCTTCTTCTCCGATTCTCCGATCTGGAAGCGTCCGGTCCCATGTTTTTTTCTCAGCTTCGTGCCGTCTGGCTTTGCCCCCTGATTTTCGCCGTCAGCGCCCTGTGCGCGGTTCTGGCTGCGTCATGGCTGGGCAGGCCGGTGCCGGTGAACGAGCCGCCGCTGCACAAGCTGGGCTGCGTTTCCTTCGCCCATCCCGAGAACGTGCTGATCTTCGGCAAGCGTCCGCCGGTGGATCCCGCTGACATCGAGCGGGAACTGACCCGCATCAGTCAATGGACTGACTGCATTCGCGTCTATTCCTCGGACGCCCGCCAGGAGCAGGTGGTGCCGATGGCCCAAAAACTGGGGCTGAAAGTGCTGTTGGGAGCCTGGATCAACAGCCATCCCGAAACTAGCAAGCCCGAACTGGAGCGGGCCTTGGCCATTGCCGCCAAATATCCGGATACGGTCAAGGCGCTGGTGGTGGGCAACGAGGTGCTGACGGTCAAGGAAATGCCCGTCGCCGATCTGATCCCTTATCTGGACGAGGCCCGGCGGCGCTCCAACGTGCCGGTGACCATCGCCGAGGTATGGTCGATCTGGCTGCAATATCCCGAACTGGCCGACCATGTGGATTTCATCGGCGCCCATATTCTGCCTTATTGGGACGGCGCTCCGGCTTCGATGGACAAGGCGCTGACCTTTGTCGAGGATTCGCTGAGCAAACTGGAGGCGCGGTTTCCCGGGAAGGATATCCTGATCGCCGAAACCGGCTGGCCCAGCGGCGGCCGCGCCAAGGGCGGCCTGGCTCCGGGCGTGGTCGAGCAATCGACTTTCGTGCGGGCGGTCGCCGCCATGGCCGCTCGCCATCATTGGAGCTACAACATCGTCGAATCCTATGATCAGCCGTGGAAGCGTTATTCCGAAGGCGTCGCAGGCGGCACCTGGGGGCTTTTCGACACCGAAGGTCATCCGAAATTCAGCTTCGACGGTCCGGCCATTCCGGAACGCCGCTGGCCGGTTCCGGCCACCGCGGCGGTTCTGTTGGGCGGCGTCGGGCTGGCTTTGTTCGGACGCCGCTCCCCCAAGGCGGCGGCATTGGCGCCGTGGTTCGGATTGCTGTTGGGGTTCCAGGGATTGTTCCTGCTGGATTGGATTTCCGGCTGGGTGCGGGCCGCGATGGCGGCCGGTCTGTTTGCGGCGTCTCTGCTGATGGCCAAAGCGACGCTGCGGGCGCTGGCCCAGCATGGCCTCTACACTCTGCCGACATGGCGCGATCTGTTTGTCCGGCTGCTTCGTCCGCGAAGTTTTCTGGCGGCCAGCCTGGGGTCTTACGGCGGATTATGCCTGTTCTACCAGGCGGCGGCGGTCATCTTGTGCGTCATCCGCCCGCTCATGTTGCTGCATGAAAAGGAGCCGCCGCAAATTCCCTCGGACTATTACTCGCTGGTCTTTTCACTGCCGGTTTTGATGGCGTTGCTGGTGGTGCGGGGGACGCGCCGTCAGCCGTTGCTGGGATGCCTGCTGCCGGCCAGTGGAGTCCTGGCGGTGGCGATGTCGGGCTTTAACGTGCCGCAGGCCTGGGTCTGGGGCGGGCTTTGCTGTCTGCTGTCGCTGCCCTGCTGGCGAGCCGCCAAGGCGGCGTAAAAATCAGCCGTTGGTTTGTTCCGACAGCTTCAGGCTGGCGATCTCGGCTTTCAAGCGATCGAAGGCGGCGGTGGCATCGACCAGGCCAAGGCGGGCCTGATCCAACTCGCCCCGTTTCAATTGCAGTTCCATGGCGGACAGCAGCCCGCCCAGAGCGCTGGCTCCGGCATTGTTGGCGGCGCCAGCGGCGGAATGGGCATGACGGGCGGCGCCGACGGCATCCTGGTTCGAGAGCGATCCGCGCATCTGGTCCATCAGGGTGCTGACCGACTGCACCAGCATGTCCAGCATTTCGATGGCTTCCTCGCTGAAGCCGTCGAACAGGAAGGACACTCTTTCCCGATCCAGGACGGGGCGGCTTTCGGCAACCGGCCGGCTGGCCAGGGACGCCTGCGGGACAACATGGCTGCGCGGGCGCTGGGTTGTGTCGTCCAGCATCGGCTGGCGCAGGCGGGAAGCCTGGGGCAGCCAGCGCAGGATGGCGGCGTCCAGGCGCGATGTTTCCACCGGCTTGCTCAGATAATCGTCCATGCCGGCAGCATGGCATATTTCCTCGGTGCCTTTCAGAGCGTCGGCGGTCAGGGCCAGGATCGGCATGCTGCGGGCATGTTGGGTGCTGCCGTCGCGGATGCGCCGCGCCAGTTCGAAGCCGTCCATGGTGGGCATGTGGCAATCGGTGATCAGCAGGCCGAAGCGTTCCCGGCCCAGCATGTCCAGGGCTTCGGCGCCGTTGCTGACCAGGACGGCGGCATAGCCCAGGCGTTCCAGCACCTTGCCGATCACCAATTGATTGGTGGGATTGTCCTCGGCCACCAGAATCGCGGCTCCGGCTTCCCGCGCTTCCTCCAGGGTGGGAGGAAGGTAACGGGCGACGCCGGCGTTGGGTTGTATCTGGAAGGCATCCTCCAACTGCGAACGGCGCATGGCGGCGGCAACGGTGCGCCAGAGCCTTTGCCGCTGCACGGGGCGCGTCAGGGCGGCGAAGAAACCGTTGCGCTGGGCTTCGGTCAGGGTGGAGACCTGACTCAACGAAGCCATCAGGATGACCTTGGTCGAGGCGATCTGGGTGTCGGTCAGAATGGCCGATCCCAATTCCAGGCCGTCGGCGTGGCTGGCGGCGTCGATCAGCACCACGTCGGGGCCGTCGTACTGATCGCTCAAAGAGCGCAGGAACGGTAAGGCCTGCGGTCCCACCGGCACCGACGTCAAGGTCACTCCCGCCCATTCCAGATAACGCCACAGGGCCGTGCCTTCGGGGCGGCTGCCGTCGATGACGGTGACGCGCATGCCGCGCATATCCGGGCAGACCGGCTGCTCGTGTCCGACCTGGCAGGCCAGAGGGACGGTGAACCAGAACGTGGCGCCCTCGCCCAAACGGCTTTGCAGACCGATGGTGCCGCCCATCAATTCCACCAGACGGCGGCTGATGGACAGGCCGAGACCCGTGCCTCCGAACTTGCGCGAGGTGGAGGTGTCCACCTGAACGAAGGGCTGAAACAGATGGGCCTGCTGTTCGTCCGACAGGCCGACGCCGGTGTCGGTCACCGAAAAATGCACCGATCCGTCATCGGCGGGTGCGACTTCGATTTCCACTGAGCCGGTCTGGGTGAACTTGATGGCGTTGCCGGCCAGATTGATCAGAATCTGGCGCAGGCGCATGGGGTCGCCGCAACGGCGGTCCGTCAGGCTGGGATCGACCCAGACCGACAGGTTCAGACCGTTTTCCTCGGCCCTGTGCGACAGCAGGTTGGCGACGCTCTCCACCATCTCGACCAGCGAGAAGGGAATGAATTCCAGATCCAGCTTTCCAGCTTCGATCTTGGAAAAATCCAGGATGTCGTTGATGACGGTCAGCAGGGCGTTGGCGGAATCCCGAAGTACCCGGACCATGCCGTGCTGTTCGGAATCCAAGGTGGTCTGGTCGAGAATTTCCGCCAGCGAGATGACGCCGTTCATGGGCGTGCGAATCTCGTGGCTCATGGTCGCCAGAAACGTGGACTTGGCCCGGGCCGCCTCTTCCGCCAGATCGCGGGCGCGGATCAAGTCGGCGTTGGCTACCGCCAGTTCCCGGGCCGCCCGGCGGATCGACGACGTCCAGTGCTCGAACAGCTGATACCCGAAATAAGAGGCGAACAGCACGATCGAAGCCATCACCCAATACAAGGCGTGGGTGGATTCCACCAGGGCGTGGGCGGCCTTGCGCATGCCGGCTTCGCTGCCGTCGGCCGAAATGGCATCGAAATGCATGACGTTCAGATGCACCGACAGATACAGAAACAGCAGAACGCCGGCCAGGATGCCGCTACCGCCCATCAGGACGTGGCGCTTGGCCGATTGTTCCCCCAACTGTCCCCAACTGCGGAAGGTCCGCCAACGGGCAATGGTCGGGCTGATGAGAAGCAGCAGGGGGGCGACCACCAGCAGATTTTGCAGAAAGGCGCCCAGCCACCAGCCTTCCCAGATCGGCAACACCTGATTGATGCTGACGGTGCTGGTGCTGATCCAGATGAACGAGCCGGTGGAACCGAAGATGCCGCCGACGAACGACAGCAGCACGAAGAACAGAATGGCGTTCAGCGAGCGCAGGTCGTAGGGAATGGGAATGGCACGATAAGCCATGGCGAACAGGGCCAGCCCCAAGGGATCGGCAAAGGCGAACAGCGCCGCCCAACCCGGAGCCATGCCGGAGTAAAGCGCCAGCACCAGGGTGGAAAGGTAGGCGGGCACGAAGCCCCACCAGAAACCGAACCACAAGGTCCACAATGTGGCGAAAATCAGCGGCGGATACAGGTCGACGTAAATATCGACGCCGGCAAAATGGACGGGAATGCCAGACCATTCGAAAACGATGCTGGCCAGCCCCAGGCTGACTCCGGCCAGAATGGTGCCGAGCCAAGCCGTGATGACCAGAATACGCTCGGAAGAATCGCTGCCTCTCCAAAAACCAAGCGGTCTAATCGGCTGATACACGCAGGATGGCGCGCCGTTAGGCTGATTGGGTGAGGGCATGCCCGGAGGTCCGTCTTTGTAATTCTTATAATAGTCAGCCCACGATGCCATCGGAAGGCAATGCGCACAAGAGTTGTATTTCTCGTGCGGTCTCCCGATGGCGGAGTTCTGGCGGCTAAACGGCGTTGTTCTTGATCACCTCGCTAAAGAAGCGATAACTATCCTTGGGCGTGCGCTCCAGGGTTTCGTAATCGACGCGCACGATACCGAAGCGTTTCGACAATCCGAAGGCCCATTCGAAGTTGTCCAGCAGGCTCCAACACAGGTAACCCTTGACGTTGCAGCCTTCGGACGCCGCCTTGGCCACCGAGATCAGATGGTCTTTCAGGAAGGCGACGCGTTCGGCGTCATGCACTTGACCGTCGGCGCCGACCACATCGTCGTAGGCGGCGCCGTTTTCGGCGATATAAACGGCGGGGTTGCCGTAGTCGCGTTTGAATTCCTGCAGCAGGTCGTACAACCCGTCGGGCTGCACCGGCCAGCCCATGCCGGTCCAGCGGTCGCAATGGGCGTCGCCCCAGAAGACGTCGAAGGGGCGGCCGGCCTCGTACTTCATGGTCATGCGGGAATAATAGTTGATGCCCAGCAGGTCGATGGGATAGCGGATGGCGTCCTCGTCGCCGGGCAGGACGAAATCCTTCATCTTATCGGCCAGCAGCGGCGGAATTTGTCCTTTCATCACGCCGTCCAGGATGACCCGGTTCCACACGGCGTCCCAACGGGCGGCGGCGGCGACGTCTTCGGGCTTGTCGGACTCGGCGCGGCAAGGCTGCAGGTTACAGACGGTTCCCAGGCGCAGGCCGGAATGCTCGGCGGCGATGGCGCGCAAAGCGGCGCCCTGGGCCAGATTCTGGTGGTGCAGAGCGCGCAGGATGCCCTGTTCGCCCAGCTTGTGGCCGGGGGCGTGTTCGCCCACGCCGTAGCCGAAAATGGCCACCACGTTGGGTTCGTTCAGCATCATCCAGTCTTTGACGCGGTCGGCCAGCCGGGCGCTGACGGCGCGGGCGTAGTCGGCGAAGGGGCCGATGACGCCGCGGCCCTGCCAGCCGCCTTCATCCTCCAGCGTTTGAGGCAGATCCCAGTGATAGAGACAGGCCATGGGGCGGATGCCGGCTTCGAGCAGACCGTCCACCAGCCGGTCATAGAAATCCAGGCCTTTCTTGTTCACCGCGCCGGTGCCGGCGGGGAAGATGCGCGGCCAAGCCAGCGAGAAACGATAGGCATTGAAACCGGCCTCCTTCATCAGGGCGATGTCTTCCGGCCAGCGATGATAATGATCGCAGGCCCGGTGGGCGGTGGACCCGTCCATGATCTTGCCGTCGGCGGTGAATTTATCCCACACGCACGGCCCGCGGCCATCGTCCCAGGCGGCCCCTTCGATCTGATAGGCGGCGGTCGAGGCGCCCCACAGGAAATCCTTGGGGAAGGTCAGGCTGGACATGGTTTCCGCTCCCTTATGACAGAGATTTATTCCCCATCATGCTCCCAAAAGGCATTTGACGCCATGGGGTTAAGGGAAAACTTGTCCGCTAGGGAAGCTTGGGGGAAGGAGCCACGGTTTCGGGCTCGGGCTCGGCCGAACAGGTTTCGTTCAGCTTACGCTGGGTGATGGCCCGCAGGTTGTTGGTGAAATTTTGGAGCAGTTCACGCACCAGGGGGTCGCACTTTTTGACCTTGCTGTCGAAGGTGTAGCGGTCGATCAGCACCAACTGGCTTTCGGTCATGGCCCGGGCCGTGGCCATGCGGGGCTGGTCGTCTATCAGCGCCATTTCGCCGAACAGCCGACCGGCGCCCAGGACGGCCAAAACCACCTCGCCGCCGTCGGGCTTGCGCTTGACGATGGCGATTTTGCCCGACTGGATCAGGTAAGCCCAGTTGCCCCGGTCGCCTTCGGAGAAGACCTCGTCGCCGGAAAACAACACAAGCCTGTCATAGACGACCTTCCCGGTCATCGGCGCCCTTCATTTTTCCCCCGCCTTATCCTTGTCGAACATGCTACATGGGCCGGGGCGGCCTTGGCAAATGTGCATATGTGAAGGAACGAAAGACGCCGCCTCGACAACCCTGACAGGGTGGGGCATGCTGCCATCTTCCTCTATTGGCAGCGGATGGGCGTCATGGCGCGCGAACCGGCGATGGTTACGAGAAATCGGCAGGCGGCCGAGGCCGGCGATGCCGTGGCGCAGTTCAACCTGGGCAACATGTACCGCATCGGCTACCAGCTCGCACAGGATGCGGACAAGGCTTTGCATTGGCTGAACTTGTCGGCCAGACAGGGCAACGCCGATGCCATTCAGGTGTTGAAAAGCCTTGGCGTGTTTCAGGAGGAAACGGCTGCGGAGGCTACCGTCACGGCGGTTTCCGCCCCGGCGCCGGAATCGGGCGGGGCGAAAGCGGTCGTGTCGGAATTGGGGCCGCTGGCGCCGCCGGTGCCCGAGCCCGACCCCTTGCGGACCGGCGACGAGACCGTCGATCCGGCTCTTCTGCAAAATCAGGCCAAGGCTGGCGACCCGGCGGCTCAGGTGGCGCTGGGAAACGCCTATCGCCACGGCCAAGGCATTCCCGTCGATTTGGCCAAGGCGTTGCGCTGGTACACCCTGGCCGCCGGGCAGAAGGATGCCGCCGGCCAGTTCGCCATGGGCGTCATGCACGAGCTGGGGTTGGCGACCGAGCAGAGCGATGCCGACGCCTTGGCCTGGTACACCGAAGCGGCTTTGCAGGGTTATGCTCCGGCCCAGTTCAATCTGGGCAACATGATTCTGTCCGGACGCGGCTGCGAAGCCGACCCGGCGCTGGCGGCCCAGTGGTTCATCCGCGCCGCCGATCAGGGGGACGCTTCCGCCCGTTTCGCCCTGGCCGCGCTATACGAGACGGGACGCGGAGTGGTTCAGGACGAACCCCGCGCCGCCGAGCTTTACGGTCTGGCTGCCGACCAGGGAGATGCCGCCGCTCAGTTCAATTTGTCCAACATGCTGCGCCAGGGGCGCGGGGTTGATGTGGACGCCGTGCAGGCGGCTCATTTGTGCCATCGCGCCGCCGCCCAGGGATTGGCTCAGGCCCAAGTCAATTACGGGCTGATGCTGTCCACCTCCAGCGGTGTGCCTCGCAACGAGGTCGAGGCGGTGCAATGGTTCCGCCGCGCCGCCGAACAGAACGATCCCCATGGCGCCTATTTGCTGTCGGTGGTGTTGCGTCACGGCCGCGGCGTGGCCGCCGATGCCGGGCAGGCGTTGGCGTGGTTGCGCCGTGCCGCCGACGGCGGTCTGAAGCAGGCCAAGCTGGAACTGGCCGAAGCCGTGGAGCGCGCCCGCAAGGCGGAGCCGCGCTCATGAGCGGCCGCCATACCTCTTACGAAATTCAGGTTCTTCAGGAGAAGAACTGGGTCATCCAGGAAATCCGCGCCGACGAAGCGGCGGCGATGGCTTATGCCGACAGCCTGCTGCAGAAAGGCAACCTGCAGGCGGTGCGGGTGGTGCGCACCTACATGCGCCAAGACGGTTCGCAAACCGAGACCGTGGTGTTGGAAAAACAGGGCGACGGCAAGGCCAAGGCCGATCTGACCCTGGTTCAGGTTCAGGAATCGCCGGTCTGCCGGACGGTTGACGATGTCTTGACCCTGTCGGCCCGCCTGACCGTGGGGCGCATGGCCCGCAAATATCTCGACGAGATGGTGTTGACGCCCACCGAACTGCTGCACAGTCCCGCCGAGCTGAAACGCTTCGGCGACAAGGACCGGCTGCTGATGACGGCGGTGGACATCGCCGCCGGGCTTCAAGCCAAGCAGACCGGCGAAGAGCCCAAGATTCGCCGCGAGGCGTTGTTCAAACTGTGGGAGCAGGTGTTCGCGCGCGCGCGCGGAACCGTCGGCGTCAAGCTGCCCGAGGCCAAGACTTTCGCCGCCTTGCGCAAGCTGGCGGCGGGGGCGGGAGAAGAACGGGCTTATCAGCTTCGCGCTTTGATGGTACGGCGGTTGGTGGAGCAGCGCAGTTGGCTGGGCAAGCTGGATCTGCTGTTGGAGTGGGCGGCGGAGTCGGGAATTGACGCCGACATGGTCCTGATCGACGGAGTGGTCGCCGATCTGATGATTCCTGCGCAAGTACTGCAAGACCTGATGGGTTTTCAGAACAACCTGGGTACGGCGCTGTGCAGTATCTGCGATCTGGCCTATGGCCGGGCCGAGGCGGCGAAATTCGCGCCGTCCTGCTTTGCCGCGCTGAATGCTCTGTTCGCCGGCGACAAACTGCCTCAGGCCCGTCAGGTTTTGCTGAACCGCGTCACCCGCGAACTGCGGGGCACCAATCCCTTGTCCCGCAATGAACCGGGTCAGGAATACGAGATGTTCAGCAAGCTGCTGCATCACGTCGTCGGCGATCTGGGCGTCGTCGGCGGCCCGGCCATGGCCGAGGCGTTGGTGACCCGTTACGGTTCGATGGTTCAGGTGTATGGCCAGGATTCGACCCTGCGGGCCATCGAGGGGCTGCTGGGCGTGCTGTGCGACAGTTGCCGCCGGGTGCATCTGCTGCTGGCCTTGGGCGAGACCGGAATGCCGAAAGAGCTGCTGGAGCTTCTGCAAATCCAGGTCGAGGGCAGCGACCATATCAATTTCTGGGTGCCGACCCGCATGGGAGCCCGCGACCGCATGGTGGCCATGACCACCACCCACGGCGTTTTGTCGGTTGCCGCCCAGGTGCCCAATCCGCCCCGTGCCGGTCTGGCGCAATCCCTCGACGACGTGCTGGCGCGCTATCTGGTGGACGAAGGGGTCATCGAAAAGATCGACAAGGCCGACGATCCGCTGGCCATGCGGGCCATCCGCCTGATCAAGTTCTGCGGTTCGGGCGTGCTGATCAAGGGCAAGAGCCTGGATCTGGCGCGGGGCCGGGTGATCGAGCATCTGCGCCAGCCGCAATTCGAGGAAAAATTCCTGGCCAGTTCCGGGGACACTGGGCAGGGCGAAAAAAATCTGCGGGAATTTCATCGGCTTCTGCGCGAAGTCGGGTTCGCCTGACCCTTTCCGCGGCGTCCGCTTGGGCGTAGACTCCTCTCCAAGAAATTTGGGGAGAGTAAGATATGACGTCCTCGCAAGCGGTCACCAACAAGGCGCTTGGCCTGCCGGAAGATTTCGTTTGGGGCGTTTCCACGTCGGCCTATCAGATCGAAGGCGCGGTGGACGAGGATGGCCGGGGCAAAAGCATCTGGGACGTCCGCTGCCGCACCGAAGGCGGCGTGGTGGGCGGCGACAAGGGCGATGTGGCCTGCGACCATTATCACCGCTACAAGGAGGATGTCGGCCTGATCAAGGGACTGGGCGTCGGCGCCTATCGTTTCTCGGTAGCCTGGCCCCGCATCCTGCCGCGCGGCAAGGGGGCGGTGAACCGGAAAGGACTGGATTTCTACGATCGCCTGATCGACGAGGTGCTGGAGGCCGGTGTCGAGCCCTGGCTGTGCCTCTATCACTGGGACCTGCCGCAGGAACTGCATAATCTGGGCGGCTGGACCAGTCGAGACTGCGCCGGCTGGTTCGCCGATTATGCGGCCTTGTGCGCCAGCCGCTACGGCGACCGCGTCAAGAAATGGTGCACCTTCAACGAATTCTCGGTGTTCACCCTGTTCGGTTACGCCATCAACTGGGCGGCCCCGGGCATCACCGACCGTCAGGCTCATCTGAAAGCCATTCACCACGTCAATCTGGCCCACGGCGCCGGGGTGGACGTGGTGCGCGATCTGGTGAAAGGCGCCTCGGTCGGGGCGGTGCACAACCGGCAGCAGGTGCTGCCTGAACATGGCGATCCCGACAACGCCGAAGCCGCCGCCCTGCTGGATGAATTCTGGAACTTGGCTTTCTGCGATCCGCAGATTCTCGGTCACTATTCGCCACGCCTGGCGGACCTGATCGAACCCTATGTCCTGTCCGGCGACATGGCCCGCATCCGCCGTCCCCAGGATTGGTTCGGCGTCAACCATTACGGCCCCATCTTCGCGCGCAAGGCTCCTGATTGGATCTGGGGTTTCTGCTGGGGCGATTCGCCGGACGACCAGGCCAACCGCGAAGTGGGGTGGCCCATCTTTCCCGACGCCTTCCGCGAGGAATTGGTCCGCATCTCGGAACGTTACAAGCTGCCGGTGATCATCACGGAGAACGGATGCGGGGGCACCACCGACGTGGTGGACGAGACGGGGCAGGTCGTCGACAAACACCGCCAGACCTATCTGCGGCTTTATATTGGCAAGATGCGCGAAGCCGTGGCCCAGGGCGCCGATGTGCGCGGCTACATGGTGTGGTCGCTGCTGGACAATTTCGAGTGGGGCAGCGGTTTCGCTCAGCGTTTCGGCCTGGTCCACGTGGACTATCGGACCCAGAAGCGCACACCCAAGCAATCCTACAACTGGTATCGCCGCCTGATCGCCGGAGAGCACAGGGGAGAGTAGAAGGCTACTCCGTTCCCTTGACCTCGGCCGGCTGAATGTCCGGGTTGCCGTTCTTTTTCAGCAGGCCCAGCATGCGGTCGTAGAAGCGGGGTGCCGATTTCTGCTTCTGCGTTCGGTCCGTTTTCCGGCGGTCGGTGATCAGCACCAAGCCGTCGGCGGCGCGCACCAGCACCAGCTTGCGCTGATGATAGGCGTCCAGGCCTGAATGATGGCCGACGGTCAGCACGGTGGCTTCGCTGAATTCTTCCTGCAGCATCTGCATGAAGTCGGCTTCACCCACAGGGTCCAGGGCGTCGGTGGCTTCCTGGATGAAAATCCAACTGGGCCGGTGCAGCAGCAGGCGGGCGAAGCCTAAGCGTTGCTGTTCGGCCACGGTCAGGATTTTTTCCCAGGCGTCGGTGGTGTCCAGGCGGGAAAAAAGATGTTCGAGGCCGACGCGCTCCAGGGCCGCCTGAAGCACGCCGTCGTCGAAAGCGGTGGGGCCGGCGGGATAGCTGACGGCGCTGCGCAGCCGCCCGATCGGCAGATAGGGGCGCTGGGGCATGAAGAAGATGGCTCCATGGCCCGGACCGCTGTCGTTGGGCAGGTCGACCTGTCCGCTTCCCCAAGGCCACAGGCCCGCCACCACCTTGAACAGCTTGATGGCGGCGCCGGGATCGCCCGAGATCAGCACATGCTCGCCCAGTGAAAATTCCGATGAGAAACCGCTGATCACCACCTCGTTGCGCGGCGTTCCCACCGTCAGGTCGCGGAAGGCGAGGACCGGGCGGTCGCCCGTGCCGACCTGGATGCGCTTGTCGCCGGGTTGGGCCATCTCGCTTTCCAGGGTCTGGAGGGCTTCGTGCAAGCCCAGCACGCGTTCGACCGAGGCCCGCCATTCGGCCAGCATCGACAGATTGTCCACCGGCCAGGACAGGGCGGCCTCCATTTGCTGGAAGGCCTGGGCGGTCTGCATCAGCACGCCCAGGGTGATGGTGCCGGAGATGTAGCGGGGAGCGGCGATCAGCACCGGGAAGGCGGTGGACAGCACCGAATAGCCGGACGAGAACAGGAAGATATGCGACAGGGCGGAAGTCTGGCGCTTCCAGGCGTCGGCCACGGCGGTGAACAGATCGGTGAAACGGCGGCGCTCGTCGGGTTCGCCGTGCAACAGGGCGATGGCTTCTGAGTTTTCGCGGACGCGCACCAGACCGAAACGGAAATTCGCCTCGCAGGTCTGACGGTTGTTCACCGCCCGCACGAGGGGGCGGCCCAGCAGCATGGCGACCGTGGTGCCGACGGCGGCATAGAGCAGCGCCACCCAGACCAGATGGCCGGGGATGTAAATGCTCAGGTCGCCCCATTCGATCCAGGTTTCCCCCGACAGAGACCACAAAATCTTGGTGAAGCTGATCAGCAGCAGGATGCAGTACAGCAGAGAATGGGCCAGGTTGATGGCGTTCTCGGTGGTGATGCGCACGTCCTCGGAAATACGTCCGTCGGGATTATCGTGCTCTCCCGGCATGTAGGTGACCTGGAAATGCCGCCCCTTGACCATCCATTCGTCGAGAATGCGGCGCACCAGCCAGCGGCGCCAGCTCATCTGCAGGCGCCGTTTCAGATTCAGATGGGTGGTGGTCACGGTCATGTTGGCCACGATGATGCCGGCCAGGGCCAGGATCAGCAGGGGCATGCGGTCCATGGCCCGCTGTTCCAGGGAGTCGAAAAGATTCTGGCTCCACAGATTCATCAGGATGGGGGACACCACCTGAGCAACGGTCAGCAATACCAAGGCGGCGGTCAGGCCCCGGGCCTTCCATTTTTCGTCGCCGGTCCAATAGGCCGCGGCAAGGCGGCCGAAGCGCTGCATGAATGTCGGCGGTAAAGTCTGCGCCGAAGATTTGGCGGTGATTTTGCTGTCTTGCCCCATGGACGAACCCCGGTCGGCCTTTCCCGTTTGTTTTGACCTTAGGCCGAGTATGACTTCCGATAAAGCATGGACGAACGCGGCTGGCAAAGAAATTAGCACGCATTTGCCATCAATTGCGTGCTGCGCTGCGGAGCTTTTGGGGCATGACGGGCATTGTTCCTAAAACGGCAACAATGATTTGTGTCCAGGGGGGATTAACATAAGAACGCTTCTAACCCATGTTTGGGGCAAGCCGGATGGGATGATCCGCCGGCAGCGAAACCAAGATATAGCCGCAGGAGTTTCCCCATGAAGTTCAAAGCCGCCCTGATCGCCTTGTCCGTCGCCACCGCCGCCATTGCCGTTCCGGCCCTGGCCGACGCCCCCACCACCGACCTGTCGAAGGTCGAGGGCGGCAGCTTCGCCGTCGACAAAAGCCACGCCAAGATCATCTTCTCGACCACCCATTTCGGCTTCTCGACCTATTACGGCCTGTTCACCGATTTCGACGCCAAGCTGACGTTCGATCCCAAGGCCCCGGCCAAGAGCGATCTGAACGTCACCGTCAATCTGAACGGCATCGACACCACCAACCCGAAGCTGGACGAGCACCTGAAGTCGCCTGACTTCTTCAACGCCGCCCAGTATCCGACCGCCACTTTCAAGAGCACCAAGATCGAAGTCACCGGCGCCACCACCGGCAAGATCACCGGCGACCTGACCCTGCACGGCGTGACCAAGCCGGTCGAGCTGGATGCGACCTTCAATGGCGGCGGCACCAACCCGATGACCAAGGCTTATGTGCTGGGCTTCAACGCCACCGGCGTGATCAAGCGTTCGGAATTCGGCATCAAGACTTATGTTCCGGCTGTTGGCGACGACGTGACGCTGACCATCAGCGGCGAATTCGACCGCCAGTAACCGGACCAGCCTCGCCGGGCGGATGTCCCCCCCTGCCGCCCGGCGAGCCTCCTTTGACGACCATCGGCTTCGGCCGAAAGATTTGAGCCGCGTTCGCGGCGCCACGGTAAAAGGCTTCCCACGATGCGCTCGCGCTATACTCTTGTCGCCATTCTGCTGCACTGGCTGATCGCCGCGGCCATTCTAGCCTTGCTGGTGATGGGCTTCGAGATGACGTCGTTGCCGCTGGGCAGCCATCTTCAGTTCGTGCTGTATCAGCTGCACAAATCGGTCGGCATCACGGTGCTGGTCCTGTCGCTGCTCCGCCTGGGGTGGCGTCTGTCGCACAGGCCGCCGGCGTTGCCCGCCCACATGCCCGCCTGGGAACAGGCTGTGGCTCATCTCGGGCATTTCGGTCTCTATGTGCTGATGATCGGCATGCCGCTTGAGGGCTGGGCGCTGGTTTCCGCCTCGGTTTTCAACATTCCCACGGTCCTTTACGGCGTAATCCCCCTGCCGCACCTGCCGGTGTTGTCCACCCTGGCCGACAAAAAGCCGGTCGAGGACGTTCTCAAGCTTCTTCATGAAGCCGCCGCCTGGGTGATGATCGCCACGCTTCTGGGCCATGTCGGCGCCGCCCTGCGCCACCACTTCCTGATCCACGACGATGTACTGACCCGCATGCTGCCCCGTTGGCGCAAATCCTGATCCTGATGGAGACGAGTTTCATGAACGCTGTTCGCACCCTGGCTGCGGCTCTGGCCCTGTCGGCTTTCGCCACCCCGGTTCTGGCCGCCGATTGGGTCGCCGATCCGGCCAAGAGCCAGATCAAGTTCACCGGCACCCAGGCTGGGGCGCCTTTCACGGGCCGTTTCGCCCGCTGGGACGCCAAGATCAGCTTCGATCCGGCCAACGTCGCCGCCGGTCATGCCGAGGTAACGATCGAGACCGCCAGCGCCGCCACCGGCGACGCTCAGAAGGACGAGGCCCTGCCTCAATCCGACTGGTTCAATGCGCCGAAGTTTCCCCAGGCCAAGTTCGAAGCCAAAAGTTTCCGCGCCGCGGGCTCCGACCGCTATGAAGCTGTCGGCACGTTGACGATCAAGGGCGTGACCAAGGATGTCGTCCTGCCGTTCACCTTGAAAATCGCCGGCGATCAAGCTCAGGTGAACGGCCATCTGGATATCGAACGTTCGACCTACAATGTGGGCGAAGGCGCTTGGGCGGCTCCGACCTTCGTCGGGGCGACGGTGGGCATCGACATCGAACTGTCCGCCAAGAAGAAATAACACCCCCATTCCTGCGCGTTTGGGACTATATGAAGTAGTTCCTTACGCGCAGGAGACATAAGAGTGGGGTTGATGGGTTGGCGACGGATTTTGATCGTGGCGGCGACGGCGCTGTTGTCGGCCTGCGGTTCGTCGCCGCAACAGCCCAAGCCGGCCGCCGCCGATACCATCGCCGCCTGTCTGGACGGTCTGGACCAGCGCCATGTCATTTATGACAGGGCCAAGGATTTCACGACGCCGGAGGGTTGCGGCATCCAAGGCGCCATCCGCGTCAAGAAAGACGCCACCGACTGGAGCAGGGCGGTTTTGATGTCGTGCGGGCTGGAGACGGTTCTCGACGATTTCGAGATCAAGGTGCTGATGCCCACCGCCCAAAAATACTTCCATCAAAATGTCCGGCGCATCGCCAATGCCGGTTCCTACAATTGCCGCGCGGAACGCAGCGAGCATTCCGACCGTTTGTCTCAGCATGCCTTGGGCAAAGCTTTCGATATCACCGGCTTCGAACTGGAGGACGGCACGGCCATTTCCGTTCTCAAGGATTGGCGGGGCAAGGGAGCTAAAAGCGATTTCCTGCACGATGTGGCCAAGGGAGCCTGCGGCGTTTTCAACGTGGTCATCACCCCCAATCAGAACGCCCTTCACCGGGACCATATTCATGTGGATATCGGCCCGTACAAATTGTGTGGATACTGATTTGCGTTTGTTCTGCCAAAAGTAGAATAAATGCGGTTTTTGCCCGAGAAAAGGCGGGCGTGCCATAGGTTTCTGCCGTCCGAGATTGTTTGCTTCCTCCTTCCGGCCTATGCTTGAAAGAACGAAAAAATCCCCGGGACTCTCAATCGGTCCGGGTAAGCAAGGGGGTCCGATGACGAAGTCGGCCAGCGACGCGCCTGACATGGCGCAGTCACCCGCCGCGACCGCCCGGCGTTTCCTCGCCGTTGTGCTGGTATTGAATCTCTTCGTCTTGGGATTGGTCTGTCTGGCCCTGTGGCGCAGCCACGAGCAATATCTCCAAGTGTCGCGGGTGACCGTCGAAAATCTGTCGCGGGTGCTGGAAGAAGGGCTGGCGCGTTTCATCGACAAGGTCGATCTGACGCTGCTGGACGTCATCGACGAGATGGAGCGCCAGAAAGCCGAGGGCGGCATTGACGCCGACCGGATGAATGCCTTCATGCTCCGTCACGGCGAACGTCTTCCCGAGGCTCTGGGGCTGCGGGTCGTCAATCCTCAAGGGCAGTTGCTTTATGCCGACGGCCAGATCACCTCTCCGAAAGCCAGCGTGCAGGGGCTCGACGCCTTCGAGCACTCCAAAGCCGTCAACGACGGCAAGCTTTATATTTCAAAACCGCTTCTGGGGACGCTTAGCGGCAGGCCCCTGATCATTCTCGCCCGGCGTTTGAACAATGCCGACGGCAGCTTTGCCGGCCAGGCCCACGTCGCCGTGTCGCTGGAGCAACTGGCCGGCATGTTTGACGTCGTGCAACTGGGAGCCAAGGGCAGCGTTACCCTCAGCAACGGAGACGGCCGGGTGGTGGCGCGGAATCCCAATCTCGGCGATTCTTTGTCCTTGATTGAAAAGCCCATCATTCTGCCCCTTCTGCATTCACTGCTGACCGAGGGAAAAACCTCCGCCAGCTATCACACCCGCTCGGTGGTGGATGGGGTGGAGCGCGTTTATTTCTTCCGCAAGGTCAAGGGCCGCGATCTTTATCTGCAGGTCGGCATCGCCGATGACGACAGCTTGGCCGGCTGGCGGCGGCAGGTGGCGGTGATGGGGGCGCTGGCGCTGCTGTTCGTGACCATGACCGTGGGCGGCGGAACCGTGGGCTATCGCGGCTGGCGCGAGCGTTATCGGGTGGCGGAGCAGTTGGCGGCCAAAGAGGCCGCCATGTCCCTGTTCCGGGAAGCCCTGGAAAAATCCAACGACTCGATCCTGATCGTTGATCTTGAAGACAGCCGGATTCTCGATTTCAACCTGACCGCCTGCGAACAGCTGGGGCGTCTGCCCGAAGAAATGGGCAGTCTCTTCCTGTGCGACATCGACCCGGAATTGTCGGACCGGGAAGGCTGGCGCAAGCTGATTCAGGCAACGCCCGGCATGGAAGACGGGGAAAGCGTGATGCTGGAACGGCTGCACCGCCGCCCCGACGGCAAGGTTTTTCCTGTCGAGGTCAGTTGGCGCAGGGTCGTCGTCAATGGTCGGCGGGTCGGCATCAGCATCGAGCGCGACATTTCCGAGCGTAAAAAGTTCGAAAGCCGCATCGCCGATCTGTCGCAATTGAACCAGCGGGTGATTTCGGAATCGATGCTGGGGCTGATAACCTATCGTCAAGACGGCCAATGCGTCTTGGCCAACGAAGCGGCGGCGCGGTTCCTGGGTTGCGGCGTTGCCGATCTGCTGAAGCAGAATTTCCGGACCCTGCCGTCGTGGAACGAGACTTTGCGCCAATTGGCCGCCGATGTTCTGGAAACGGGTAAAAGCCGCCAATTGTCGAGGTATTTTACCTCGACCTTCGGGCGGTCCTTCTGGGTCGACGGCGTCATGTCCCGTTTCATGGTGACGGGAGAGCCGCACCTGTTGCTGGCTTTCGACGATGTCTCGGAACAAAAGACGGCAGAGTTGGCGCTGCAAGCCAAGACCGACGAACTGGAGCGCATCAATGCTGCTCTGATCCAGTCCAACGCCGATCTGGAGCGTTTCGCCTATGTGGCGTCCCACGATCTGCAAACGCCGCTCCGCACCATCGTCAGCTATACCCAGCTCCTGGAACGCAGGACCAAAGGGCAGCTGGACCAGGATTGTCAGGATTTCATCGGCTTTATCGTCGAAGGTGCCAAGCGCATGTCGCGCTTGATCACCGATCTGTTGGAATATGCCCGTGTCACCAGCCAAGGCAAGCCGTTGGGAACCGTGTCGTCCGAACGGGCGGCGGAATTCGCCTTGGCCAATCTGCAGGTGGCGGTCGAGGATTGCGGCGCTCAGGTTCGCTTCCAGGCCTTGCCGATGGTGATGGCCGACGAATCCCAACTGGTCAGTCTGTTCCAGAATCTGATCGGCAACGCCATCAAATACCGCCATCCCGAACGCGCCCCGCTGATCGAACTGACAGCCGAACCCGGAGAGGCTGGGATGTGGCGGTTCTCGGTAAGAGATAACGGCATCGGCATCGAACGGGACTATTACCACAAGGTTTTTGAAATTTTTCAGCGCTTGAACCCCTCGGGCCAAGTCGAGGGAACCGGCGTCGGTCTGGCGGTCTGTCAGCGCATCGTTCGCCGTTTCGGCGGCGATATCTGGCTGGAATCCGACTTTGGTAAAGGATCGGTGTTCTACTTCACACTCCATCAGGCAGGGGATACGGTCACTGCGATCCCAGTCTCTTGATCGCCGGACGTTGGAGAGAGTAAGCTGAATCCATCAGCGCCCCGGTCCTCCGGGGCGTATCGCTTTTTTGGCAGGTTTACGATGTCCCGGCTGAACGCCAATCTTCTTCTGCTGCTGGCTGCCGTCATCTGGGGGTCGTCCTTCGCCGCCCAGAAGATGGGGGGCGAGCATGTCAGCGCCCTGACCTTCACCGCCGCCCGTTTCTTGTTGGGCGCTCTGGTGGTTTTGCCTTTGGCCTGGCGCGAATTGCGCCGGACGCCCATCTCGGGCCGCCATTGGCTGGGTATGACGCTGACCGGATGCGTGCTGTTCGTCGGTTCGTTCATGCAGCAGATGGGCGTCGATCATACGTCGGTGACCAATGCCGGTTTCATCACCGGGCTTTATGTGCCGCTGGTGCCCATCATCGGTTTCGTCGCCCTGAAGGTGCGGCCGCATCCCGTGACATGGCCGGCGGCGGCGCTCTGTCTGTTCGGGACGTGGCTGCTTAGCGGCGCGCAAAGCCTGGATTTCCAGACGGGCGATCTTTGGGTGCTGGTCAGCTCGCTATTCTGGGCCTGCCACGTCATCCTGGTGGGGCGCATGTCCAACCGTACCGGCGCGCCGACCCTGGTGGCTTTCATGCAGTTCGCCGTTTGCGGCGCCATCGCCGTGGCAGGCGGGCTGATCTTCGACGCCGAGCCCTTTACCGGCATCCCCGACGCCTGGGTCGAAATCGCTTATGTCGGTATTTTGTCGGTGGGGGTGGCCTTCACGCTGCAAAGCGTGACGCAGCAATTCACTCCGGCCGCCGACGCCGCCATCATCCTGTCGGGCGAGACGGTGTTCTCGGCGGTGGGCGGCGTTCTGCTGATGGGGGAGACGTTGGACGGAGTGAAGCTGGCCGGCTGCGCCGCCATTCTGGTCGCCATGCTGTTGGTGCAGTTGTTGCCGGGGATGATGGCCCAACCGGCTCCCCAGCCTCAGGAATGAATCAGACGATGCTGTCGCGTGCCAGATCCAGCCATGCCTGGGCGGCACGCGACAGATAGCTGCCGCGCCGCCAGACCAGGGCGATGTGCCAATCCATGCCGGCGTCGGCGACGGCGACCGAGCGGAAGCGGCCGTTAGCCCGCTGCCGGGCGATCATGCGCGGCAGGAAGCCGATCCCCAAGCCGCTGGAAACCAGTTCGATGATGAAGTCGATCTGGCTGGAGCGCGAGGTGACGGCTGGCTGGAAGCCGCTGTGCTGACAGACGGCCAGGATGATGGGATTCAGAGCGAAGCCTTCGCTGAACAGAATGAAGGGCTGGTCGGCCAGTTCCCGCATTTCCACCTGTTCCCGCCCGGCCAGGGGATGGTCGGCGGCAATCAGCAGGTCGAGCGGCTCGCGCCGGACTTCCTGCCAGTCGAACTGATCGCCGACCGGCAGCAGTGAACCAGCCAGATCCAGTTCGCCGGCCAACACCAATTCCTCCAGCCGCTTGCTGCCCTGTTCCACCAATTGGATTTCGATGCCGGGATAGCGGCTGCGGAAGGCGGCGAACAGGGGCGCGAACAGGATGCTGGAACCGATGGCGGGCAGGCCCAGGCGCAATTGCCCCCGTTTCAGTCCACGCAATTCGTCCAGTTCGCGGATCAGATCGTCCCGTTCCGCCAACATCGAGACGGCGCGGCGAAAAACGATTTCGCCGGCCGGGGTCAGCCGGCTTTTGTGGCCGATGCGGTCCAGCAAGGCCAAGCCCAATTCATCTTCTAACTGGCGGACCGCCTTGCTGATGGTCGATTGGGTGGCGAATACGGTCCGCGCCGCCTGGGAAAAGCCTCCCTGGCGGACCACTTCGACGAAGGCGCGCAGCGTTCTTAGGTCCATGGTTATTCCATATACGACTAATTTCTATTCAGACAATTCATTTTCATCATGCTGCGCTGCGGCGTAATGTTGCGGGGTGAAAGGTTTCCCCCATGACACTGCGTAAGTTCATCCTTGCCGGCCGCCGTTCGGTGCGGGCCAGCCGTCTTTTCCAGATCGCCCTGGTGGTGCTGTTCTGGTTATTGGGCGATGCCGTGTCCCGTTGGAGCGGCCTGCCCATTCCCGGCGGCATCTTCGGGATGCTGATCGTGCTGGCCTTGCTGGCCAGTCGCCGCCTCAGCCATGCCAGCCTGCGTCACGGCGCCAATTGGTTCATCGCCGAAATGCTGCTGTTTTTCGTTCCCGCCGTGCTGGCGGTGATGGACCACCGGGAATTTCTCGGCTTGCTGGGACTGAAGATTCTATCGGTCATCCTGCTGGGCACGGTGGTGGTGATGAGTGTGACGGCGCTGGTGGTCGATTTCGGTTACCGCGTGCTGGAGGCGCAAAATCGTGGTGTGGAGTAATCCCATCCTACAGGCGGTGTTCTGGTCGGTTTTGACCATCGCCTTTTTCCAGATCGGCAAGCGGCTGCATCGAGGGTTGGGCCGCTGGTGGTCGTCGCCGTTGGTGACGACGCCCCTGGCTCTGATCGCCCTGGCTTTGTCGCTGCACGAAACTTATGGCGAATATATCCGCGAGACCCATTGGCTGGTTTTGCTGTTGGGACCGGCCACGGTGGCTTTCGCCATTCCCATCTGGGAACAGCGCGAACTGATCCGCAAACGTTGGCCGATCCTGCTGGCCGGGGTTCTGGCCGGCAGCCTGGCCGCCATGGCCTCGGCCTGGGCCTTTGCCGAATGGCTGGGGTTGAACGACAGCCTGACTCTCAGCCTGATGCCGCGTTCCATCAGCACGCCTTTCGCCATGACCGTTTCGGGCGAGATCGGCGGGGTGCCCGATCTGACGGCGGTGTTCGTGGTCATCACCGGGGTTTTCGGCGCGGCCTTGGGGGAAGTCATCCTCAAGGTGCTGCCGCTGCGCTCGGCCCTGGCCCGCGGTGCCCTGTTTGGCATGGGCGCCCACGGCGCCGGCGTCGCCAAGGCGCACGGCATCGGGCGCGAGGAAGGCGCCGTCGCCGGGCTGGTGATGGTGCTGGTGGGATTGGTCAACGTGCTGGCGGCGCCGCTGCTGGCGCATATTCTTTAAAGCGAAGAAGGCGACGATGTTTCTTTCCCTGTCCGCTCTGTTCCATCATGTCCAGCGAGTTTTAGGGCTGGGCCGGCACCGCCTGCTGCGCAAGCTGCGCCGCAACGGCGTGCGTCCCGACATTCTGCTGCCGGGACACATCGTCATCGACATCTCGCGGATGGTGCTGTTCAACATTGACCAGGAAGTGACCGTGCGCTTTGCCGAGATCAACGGCATCGACGTCGGCAACCAGGGCGAAGAGGGATTCATGGACAGCTATGTCCTGTCGGTGGACACTACCCGCTACGACATGCCTCGGCTGGAATGGCGCATCTCCAACGTTCGCCGCGACGCCGAGCAGGTGGCGCGCATCATCGACGACGTTTTGTCGGGCGCCCTGCTGACCGCCGACAGCAAGCGGCTTCCGGCCAGCACCAAGGCGCTGTCCGGCTGTTTCGCCTCTATTTGACCAGGGAAAGCGCCAAATAGCCGGCGCTGGCCCACATCACCAGGGCGGATGCCGGATTGAGCAGGCGCCGCGCCAATTCCAGGCGCGATAAAATCCGTCCGGCCAGAGCCAGCCCGAAAAACCACGACCACGACACGGCGATGCAGGCCGACGTGAACGCCGCCAGCCTCGCCCCTTGATAGGCCAAGCCGCTGGTACCGATGACGCCGATGGTGTCGACGATGGCGTGGGGGTTTCCCAGCGAGCAGGCAAGGGCAAACGCCACCTGCTTTCCCATCGGGGCCGGGGTGCGCTCGTCTCCACTCTGGGGTGATGGCGGCGCCGATTTCCAGGTCAGCCAGCCGGCCGCGACCAGGAAGGCCACCCCGCCGCAGACCAGCACCAGGCGCAGCCATTCGATGGCGCCGACCACGGCGGAAACTCCAGCTACGGCCAGTAAAATCAACAGAGTGTCGCAACAGGCGGCCGTGACCACCACCGGCAAGGCGCGAAGCAGGTTGGGCTGGCTGAAGCCTTGGGAAAGAACGAAGGTGTTCTGCGGCCCCAGGGGAAGAATCAACCCAAGGGCGAGAAGAAATCCGTGCGCGAGCGGTAATAACATGATCACGATCTATGCCGATTCCATAAGCTGTTTGCAAGCCCGGCAGAGAAATGATGTTTAAATGACCAAGCCGTTTGACATAAGAAGCGAAATCCACTCGAATGCTGTGATCATTTCATCGTGTAGATACCGGAAGCCGATTTGACCACCGCCCTTGCTCCGCCCGCCCTGGAGGCTGAAAACATCCATAAGCGCTTCGGGGGGCTCGAAGTGCTGAAAGGCATCTCCCTTACCGCCCGCGACGGCGAAATCATCTCCATCCTGGGGTCGTCGGGTTCGGGCAAAAGCACCTTCCTGCGGTGTCTCAATCTTCTGGAAGCGCCCAACGAGGGGCGCATCGCCCTGGGCGGCGAGGACTTCAAGCTGAAGCGCCAGAAGAGCGGGGAACTGGTGCCCGCCGACGCCAAGCAGATCACCCGCCTGCGAGCCAGCATGGGCTTCGTCTTCCAAAGCTTCAATCTGTGGCCACACATGACGATCCTTGAGAACGTCATCGAAGCGCCGATTCAGGTTCTGGGCCGCGATCGCAAAGACGCCATCGCCGAGGGCGAGGCGCTGCTGACCAAGGTGGGCATCGCCGACAAGCGCAACGCCTATCCCGGTCATCTGTCGGGCGGCCAGCAGCAGCGCGCGGCAATCGCCCGCACGCTGGCCATGCAGCCTCGCGTGCTTTTGTTCGACGAGCCGACGTCGGCCCTCGACCCGGAAATGGTCGCCGAGGTGCTGAACGTCATCAACGGTCTTGCCCAAGAGGGACGGACCATGCTGCTCGTCACCCACGAAATGCGTTTCGCCCGCAACGTCTCGACCCGCGTGCTGTTTCTGCACGATGGCCGGATCGAGGAAGAGGGGACGCCGGACAAGGTGTTCGACAACCCCGTTTCCCCGCGTTGCCGGCAATTCATGGCCAGCCACCGCTGACCGATCACCGCCTTGAGGAGGGCATTTCATGCGTTTCAAGACTCTGTTGATCGCCGCCGCCTTTGCCACCGCCAGTCTGACCGGCGTGGCTCAGGCCGCCGAAAAAGTGAAGATCGGCACCGAGGGCGCTTACCCTCCGTTCAATCAGGTTGACGACAAGGGCAACATCACCGGTTTCGACATCGACATCGCCAAGGCGCTGTGTGTCGAGGCCAAGCTGGATTGCACCGTGGTCACCCAGGATTGGGACGGCATCATTCCGGCCCTGAACGCCAAGAAGTTCGACGCCATCGTCGCCTCGATGTCCATCACCGAGGAGCGTCAGAAGGCCGTCGACTTCACCGACCCCTACTACACCAACAAGCTTCAGTTCATCGCCCCGAAGAAGTCCGACTTCTCGCCGGCCAAGCTGAAGGGCAAGGTGCTGGGCGCCCAGCGCGCCACCATTGCCGGCACCTGGCTGGAAGAGCATGTGAAGGACGCCGAGATCAAGCTCTACGACACCCAGGAGAACGCCTATCTTGATCTGGCCGCCGGCCGTCTGGACGGCATCCTGGCCGACAAGTTCGTGAATTACGAATGGCTGAAAAGCGATGCCGGCAAGGACTTCGAGTTCAAGGGCGACGCCGTATTCGATAACGACAAGATCGCCATCGCCGTCCGCAAGGGCGACGACAAGCTGCGCACCAAGCTGAACGCGGCTTTGAAGGCCATCGTCGCCAACGGCACTTATAAAAAGATCAACGAGCAGTATTTCCCCTTCAGCATTTACTAAGAGCACGGACGGCCACGGCGGGAGGACATTCCGCCGTGGCCGTTGTCTTTTTCCAACGGACGGATCAATGAATCTTCACGGCTTCGGACCCCAGCTTCTGGCGGGCACCCTGATGACCCTGCAACTGGCATTCTCGGCGGTCAGCGTCGGGTTGGTGCTGGGGCTTTTGGGGGCGGTGGCCAAATCGTCGCGTCTTCTGACGCTGCGTCTGCTGGGCGAGGCCTACACCACCATTGTCCGCGGCGTGCCCGAATTGCTGGTGGTGTTGATCGTTTATTTCGGTTCGGCTAAGGTTTTGACCGGGTTGGCCGGAGCCTTGGGGTTCGATACCTACATCGAGCTTGATCCGTTCGCCGCCGGCACGCTGGCCTTGGGGCTGACCTTCGGCGCCTATGCCACCGAGGTTTTTCGTGGCGCCATGCTTACCGTGCCCAAGGGGCAGGTCGAGGCGGCGCAGTCCCTGGGGCTGGGCCGCTGGCGCTGTTTCTCCCGCATCGTCCTGCCTCAGCTCTGGCGCGTGGCGTTGCCGGGGTTGGGCAACCTGTTCATGGTTCTGATGAAGGACACCGCCCTGATTTCCGTGGTCGGCCTGGACGAACTGATGCGCAAGGCGCAGATCGGCGTCGGCTTTTCCAAGGAACCGTTCACCTTCTACGGCTGCGCCGCGCTGATCTATCTGGTGCTGACGGTGGTGACCGGCGGCGGCTTGATGGCGCTGGAGCATCACGCCAACCGAGGATACCGGAGGGCCCGGTCGTGAGCATGGATCTGGGCGTCGTCGTCGAATATCTGCCGAAGCTGCTGAACGGCGCGCGGCTGACGGTGCAGTTGGTGCTGTTCTCCGGCATTGGCGGGTTGGTGCTGGCCTTTCCCATGGGAATCGCCCGCTCGTCGCCGCGTCCATGGGTGCGGGCCTTGCCCTGGACCTATATCTTCTTTTTCCGCGGCACGCCGCTGATGGTGCAGATGTTCCTGGTCTATTACGGCCTGTCTCAGTTCGAGAGCATCCGCCATAACGAAGTGCTCTGGCCGATCCTGCGCGATCCCTATTGGTGCGCGCTGATCACCATGTCGATGCATACGGCGGCTTACATCGCGGAAATCCTGCGGGGCGCCATTCAGGCCATTCCCCGGGGCGAGATCGAGGCGGCGGTGTCGATTGGGATGAGCAAGGCCGTCATTCTGCGCCGCATCATCGTGCCGCGCGCCATCCGCATCGGCTTGCCGGCTTATTCCAACGAGGTGATCCTGATGCTGAAGGGCAGCGCCCTGGCCAGCACCATCACCTTGCTGGAGCTGACCGGCATGGCCCGCACCATCATCGCCAAGACCTATATGCCGGTGGAAATCTTCTTGGCGGCGGGGGCGTTCTATCTGCTGATTTCATTCCTGATGGTGCGCGTCTTCCGTCTGATGGAATGGCGGCTGAACCGGCATGTTCGGGACGTCCGCTGACGGGCGGGCGAGGCTTTTCCGCGGGTGTGGTGCGGGTTGGATTTTCGCCCGCAACGACTGCTGGCCTTTGACGGTCATCCGTGTTTCACTGTCCCATGACGTGGCGTCCCCGATTCTTCTAGGGATTTGGGGCGCCTGCCCAGTTTGAACCGCCAAGAGTTCGAGTGGGAGGGGAGACACGACCATATGACCACGCTGTTGCTGACGCACAACGCCTGTCTCGAACATGACACGGGCGAATACCATCCGGAATGCGCCGAACGTCTGAAGGCGATCATGCATATTCTGGAGCACGAGGATTTCTCGTTTCTGATCCGGGATCAGGCGCCGAAAGCCACCACCGAGCAATTGCTCAGGGCGCATCCGCAAAGCTATATCGACCATATTCTGGCCTGCGTTCCCGCGCCGGGCGAAGAATATCAGGTGGATGACGACACCTTTATGTCGTCGGGCAGCGGCGAAGCGGCCCTGCGCTCGGCCGGGGCCGTTTGCGCTGCCGTCGACGAAGTGGCGACCGGCAAGGTGCGCAACGCTTTTTGCGCCGTTCGTCCGCCGGGGCATCATGCCGAGAAGGAGCAGGCCATGGGCTTCTGTTTCTTCGCCAATGCCGCCATCGGGGCTTTGCACGCGCGCGACGTGTACGGCTTCAAGCGGGTGGCGGTGGTGGATTTCGACGTCCACCATGGCAACGGAACCCAGGATGTGCTGTGGAGCGAGCCAGGCATGTTCTATGCCTCGACTCACCAGCTCGACGCCTTTCCCTATACCGGCGCCGAGGAGCAAACCGGCCCCGAAGGCGGCGCGGTCGTCGTCAATGTGCCGCTGCCGGCGGGAACCGCCTCGGCGGATTTCCGGGCGGCCTATACCGACATCGTGTTGCCCAAGCTGCGGGAATTCGCTCCGGATTTCCTGATCATTTCGGCGGGTTTCGACGCCCATGCCGCCGATCCCATGGCCCATCTGCGGGTTCTGGTCGGCGACTTCGACTGGCTGGCCCGCGAATTGTTGGCCATCGCCGCCGAAACGGCCGGCGGCCGGGTGGTCTCGGTGCTGGAAGGCGGTTACGACACCCGCGCCCTGGCCACCTGTGTGGCAGGGCATATCCGGGCTATGATGAACGCCTGATCATCCATGACACCTTCGTCGGCCGAGGGGGGCCGGCGTTGCCGTCTCCGAGGGACTGGACATGAAATTCATCGAGTGGAAAGCGGAAATGTCGGTGGGGTCCGAGAAGCTGGACGGCCACCACCAGATGATCATCGACTGTCTGAACCAGTTGCATCCGTTGCTGGACGGCAAGGCCAGCGACGACGAGGTCAACGCCGTTCTGGCCAAGCTGGAAGATTTCATCCTGGTTCATTTCAGCGAGGAAGAGCAGGCGATGAAGCGGGCCGGCTATCCCGATTGGAAGGCTCATCGCGATTTGCACGACCAGATGTACGACGTGGTCTACAACCTGAAGGCCGATGTGGAGCATGGCCGGGCGCTGGACGCCAAGAAGCTGTTCGATCTGATCTATAACTGGCTGCTTCAGCACATCATGGGCGAGGACAAGAAATACGTTTCTTTCCTCAATGACCCCAAGGCCCCTCAGGGAGTCTGGACCCGCTCCAACGGGCGGCAGTACTGACGGGACGAGTGTTGCAGGCATGCGGCGCGGGCGGATCCCCGCTTGCGCGGGGATGGCGCGTCCGTTCGGGCGTTAGCGGCACTTTGCGAAATCGGGAGCCCGCTTTTCCCGGAAGGCGGCGACGGCTTCTTTCAACTCGGCCGTTTTCAGGCAGTCTTCGAACATGCGGGCTTCACGCAGAATGCGCTCCCGCATGGGTTCGGGTTCCGCTTTCAGCAGGGCCTTGGTCCAGGCCATGCCCTGACGGGGTTTGGCGGCCAGCTTTAGGGCCAGCGCCCAGGCGGCGTCCTCCAAGGTTTCTGCCTGATGGATGGCGTTGACCATGCCGATCTGCAGGGCGGTCTCGGCGCCGAAGGGCTCGCCCAGCAGCAGCAATTCCGCCGCCTTGGCTGATCCGGCCAGACGCGGCAGCAACAGGGTCGAGGCCGCTTCCGGCACCAGGCCCAGATTGATGAAGGGGAACTGGAAGCGGGCATTGCCGGCGCACAGGACCATGTCGCAGTGAAGCAGCATGGTCGAGCCGATGCCGACGGCGGCTCCGGCCACGGCGGCGATCAACGGTTTTTGCGTGGACGACACGGCTTTAAGGAAACGCTCAGTCGGCGTCCCCGTCAGGGTGGTCAGCTTCAAAAAATCGGCGAGATCGTTGCCGGCGGAAAAATCCGGCCCGCCGGCCAACAGTTGGACGGCGACATTCGGATCCTTGTCTCCGGCATCCAGGGCGTCGGCCATGGCGGCGTACATGTCCAGGGTCAGGGCATTCTTTTTTTCAGGGCGCGTCATCCGCACCACCTGAATGGAGTCCTTGTGTGCAACCTCGATAAACTCGCTCATTTCAGCCTCTTATGAATATTTCCCAATAGGGTAGCTTTCTTCCGTTATGTGCGCAAGCATGGCCGTCAATCGCACGCCCCCCTTTCGCGCTGGTTCAGGCTGTGATAAAAGCCGAGGCCATGAATTTCTTAGATTTTGAAAAGCCCATCGCCGAGCTTGAGGGCAAGATCGAGGAGTTGCGGCATTTAAGCGACTCCGACGAGATCAACATCGCCGAAGAGATCAATCGTCTCCAGGTGAAGGTCGACAAGCTCTTGCGTGCGACCTACGGAAAGCTTTCGCCCTGGCAAAAGGCCCAGGTGGCGAGGCATCCCGACCGGCCGCACACCAGCGACTACATCAGCCGGCTGATCACCGACTTCACGCCGCTGGCCGGCGACCGCTCGTTCGCCGACGACAAAGCGATCATCGGCGGTCTGGGCCGGTTCCGAGGGCGTTCGGTGATGGTCATCGGCCATGAGAAGGGCAACGATACCGAAAGCCGTCTGAAGCACAATTTCGGCATGGCCAAGCCCGAAGGCTACCGCAAGGCCCGCCGTCTGATGGAGATGGCCGACCATTTCCATGTTCCGGTCGTCACTCTGGTCGATACCGCTGGCGCCTTTCCCGGCGTCGAAGCCGAGGCCCGTGGGCAGGCGGAAGCCATCGCCCGCTCCATCGAGACCTGTTTGGACCTTCGCGTGCCGCTGGTGTCCGTGATCATCGGCGAAGGCGGTTCGGGCGGGGCGATCGCCCTGGCCACCGGCAATACGGTGCTGATGCTGGAGCATTCCATTTATTCGGTGATCAGCCCCGAAGGCTGCGCCTCGATTCTGTGGCGTTCCGGCGATGCCGCCAAGGACGCCGCCGAAGCCTTGCGCCTGACGGCTCAGGATCTGCAGAAGCTGGGCGTCATCGACGATGTCGTCGCGGAACCGCTGGGTGGCGCGCACCGCAGTCCGGACGCGGCCATCGATGCCTTGGCCGACCGGCTGGAGGCATCGCTGAAGGCTCAGAGTTTGGTCGAAGGCGGTGTTCTTCGAGCCCGGCGCCGGGAAAAATTTTTGGAAATGGGCAAGCTCGGTCTGTAAAAAGACGGCCTGTTTCAAACGGATAAACGCCGTGCCCGTCCGGGCGCGGCGTTTTTCTTTGCGGCGGAGAAATCGCATTCCCGCCCTAATCTCGCCACAGTCTGCCCTTAGCTTGATGATCAAGACGAAGGGGACGGCCCGTCAGGGTGTCTCGCAGAAACGCCGGTTTCCCCAGCCGGTTTGCGGCATCCGGGTTTTCTTCTTCTTCCTGTCCGATCGGAATGTTGATTGACCACACCCGATCAGACGTAGCCGACCGCGAAGGTATGCGGGCTCTCGCGCTCCTCCCCCCTGGCGCACCCCCAGGGGCCCGCGAAGCGGACGGTTACGGAAAAAGGATCCGGCGGCCGGGGCGACAGGGGTTCCCCCAAACCTCTCCCGGCCCGCCGATCCGCAAAGTTAGACATGCCCTCCTCGATCCCACGGAACCGTTACCGGGCCGCCTCCCCCAGGCGGCCCGGGCCGTTTGCGGGGCGCTATTCCTCGGCGTAATAGGCAATGTGGATGTGCTTGGTCCCCAATTGCTTGCCCTCGAATACCAATCCCTGATCCGTGACTTGAACGTGATGATAAAATTCGTTGGTCGGTATCAGCTTGGATTCGCCGTACAGGCTGTCGGTCAGCTTCAAGACTTTGGGCAGTGTGTCCGTTTTCTTGAAGGCGACCATGCCTTTGGCGGTCATCAGACCGAACTGGCACCAGCGGCCTTTCTTCTCGCCCATGCCGTTCCAATTCTCGGCCAGCCAGCGGCTGGAGATGTGCTCGACGCCGATTTCAGGAATCAGGATCAGCTTCGCTTCCGGCCACTGCTGATAGAACCAGGAATCGACACTGCCGGCAGAGCAGAAGGCTTCCGAGATCAGACGGGGGCGGCCGAGATGGCGGATTGATTTGGCGGACGGGTGGAACAGTTGGAAATAGCCGTTGGGTTCGACGTTGCTGTCGCGGCCCTGATTGACGGTCTGGTTGCGGTCGACGCGCACGGTGAAATACAGGCAGCCGGGATTCAACGCCCGGCCCATGACCACCGCGCGCAGCGACGGGTGCATCATGATGTCGGCGTCGGTCAACAAAATCCAATCGGGATCGATCAGGGCGGCGATGCCGTCGTTCAGCATGCGTCCCTTGTTGAAGGCGTGATCCTCATCGTAACAGCGTCGGGACAGAACGATGGTGGCGCCGCATTCTTCGGCCACCGCCCGGGTCGTTTCATCCTCGGGCGTCGTCACCACCACCATCTGGTCGAAATGGGGAATGTTGTGGGGAAGGGATTCGGCCAGCGCCTGTCCATATCCCACCGACACCAGCACGCAAGACAGCTTGCGCGGCTTGATGGAGATATTGCCTTTGCCGACACGGGGTTGCGGGCCGGACAGGAAAGGATCGTCCGTCGGCACCTGGCTGAGCGTGCGGTGAATTGGCGCGAACAGTTCCATGGATTGGGGCGATCCTGAATCCTTCAGGCGCTTCCAGGCGGATCGGCCGACGATGTCGTGGCCGATGCTGTCGGTCTGGGACGGTACGGGCTGCGCCAGCGCGCAGTAATCGCACAAACTGATCTGATCACCGAAGTCGTGAATGCCCCTGTGCCACCATCCGGCTTTGACTTCCCAGGCATGGGCGCCGTTGAACAGCAGGCGGTCCAGCGAGGCGGCGGCAGAGCAGAAATAGGCGCCCCGGTCGTTGACGGCACCGCCATGCGCCCGCTGATAGGAGCAGCGGTCGCGGTTGTGCTGCCATTGTTCGTCGCTGAGGCCGGTGGTGAAGCAGTAGTCGGCGCGGTCGATCATCACGGCGTGATGGCGCTTGGCGCAATCGTGACTTTCGATGTTGATGTGGCCGTAGACATCGAAAATCGTCTCGTAATGACGATAGAAGGCATCGCCCAGGCTGGTCCATAAACCGCAGACGCCATCGCGCTCGACCATTCGGCGCAGCGCCAATTCGTTAAGGTCGGACTGGGGTTTGCGGTCGTTGCTGCGGTGGGGCTGCCCGGTCGCCTCGGCAAGCATGATTGACATCGCCTCGAAATCCGGATGCCGCGTCGGTTCCCCGCCGGCGATGCCCAGGACCTTGCCGGGACGCAGCCAGCCCTTCAACTCCTCCAGGGTCTGCTGGAAGATCGGCAGGGGCATATGCTCGCGGCGGCGGTAATGCGGTGTCAGGTCAACGCAGTTCGAGCAATTGCGCGAACAATCGTTGGTGATGTGGATGCTCAAGAGATCGGCGTTGTTGGGGGATTTCATGGGGCCATGCCTTTCGCAGGCTTATTGCTTTCGCACTATAGAGTTGGCAGGGTTAAGGAAAGGTTGAAAATGGTGCTTCCGCTTGAAGATCGGGTTCTAGCCCGCTGATGGGCTATGGTTTTTCCCGTTCTTTTTAGGGTGCGTTAATAAACTCGTTAGGAATTGCCGTTAAGCTGCGCATCAATCGGAAGACCCGGCATGGGCCTTTCGACAGGGGGCCGCGTGCAAGGCCGCCGGATGTGGAGCGAAGAGGGCGCATTTTGAGCGAAACCAATCCCAATGTGATGTCGCCGCACCTCACTGCCTTGCGTTGCGCTTTTCTGGTGGCGCAGCATCACGGCGTGCAGGTTCCGCCCGAGACGCTGCTCCATGCCGCCGAAGGGGCGAGCACCCATGAAACCGGCCCGGCCATGCGCAAGCTGCTGTATGATGCCGGCTTCAAAAGCAAGCAGATCCGCCGCCGCAAATGGAATGATTTCTTTTCGCTGGGCAGCGCTTTTCCGGTGATCTGCCAGATGAAGGCCGGCAATTGGGTGATTGTCGCTTTTGCCATGCAGGCCCATGAAGGGCCTGTGGTGGCGGTTCTCGACCCTCGTCTGGAGCACGAGGGCGTCAAGCTTCTGACCCGGGATAAATTCGAGGATGAGTGGGCCGGCATCATGGTGCTGTCCCGGCGCTACTACAAGGTCAGCGACACTTCGCAGCCGTTCGGGTTCCGCTGGTTCTTTCCCGAGATCATTCGCCACAGCCGCTATTTCCGCGATATCGCCATCTGCGCGCTGATGGGCAACGTGGTCAGCTTCGCCACGCCGCTGTTTTTCAACGTGATGATCGACAAGGTCATTCCGCATCACAGCTACAACACTCTGATGGCGGTGGTTCTGGCTTTTACCATCACCACGGCCTTCGATGGCGTTTTCTCGTATCTGCGCCAGTACATCACCTTGTTTGCCACCAACAAGATCGACGCCAGCCTGTCGTCGCGCACCTTTGAAAAGCTGTTGAGCCTACCGCTCCACTTCTTCGAACGCACGTCCGCCGGTGTGCTGGTGCGCAACATGATGCAGACGGAAAGCGTGCGTCAGTTCCTGACCGGGCGCTTGTTCCATACCATGCTGGACGTGACCAACCTGCCGATTTTGCTGGTGGGTCTGTCGATGTACAGCTTCAAGCTGACCATGCTGGTTCTGATTTTCTCGTTGGCCATGGCCGGGGTGATCGCCGGTATGCTGCCGATTTTCCGCAATCAGCTGGAAAAGCTCTATGCCGCCGAAGGCAACCGCCAGGCCGACCTCGTGGAAACCATTCATGGCGTGCGCGCCATCAAGTCTCTGGCTCTGGAGCCGGCCCGCCTTGCCGCCTGGAACGAAAAGACCGCGACCGCCATCCGCAGCCGCTTTACGGTCGGCAGCATCGGCGCCATCGGCAGCGTGGTGACCAACGTCATCGAGAAGATGATGCAGATCGCCATCATCGGCGTCGGCGCCTCCGACGTCTTCGACGGCACGCTGAGCCTGGGCGCCCTGGTGGCCTTCAACATGATGGCCGGCCGCGTCACCGGGCCTCTGGTTCAGGTGGTCGGCTTGATCAACGAATATCAGCAGACCGCCCTGTCGGTCCGCATGCTGGGCGGGGTGATGAATCATCCGCCCGAGCGCGAGGCGGGGCATCGCGGCATTCGTCCGGTGATCGACGGACGCATGGAGTTCGACGCCGTCACCTTCACCTACGAAGGCGGCAGCAATCCGGCCTTGGACCGTGTTTCCTTCAATGTCGAAGAGGGGCAGGTCATCGGCATCGTCGGCCGTTCGGGGTCGGGCAAGACCACCGTGACCCGCTTGATCCAAGGCATCCATACCGCCCAAAACGGCATGATCAAGCTGAGCGGCACCGACATCCGCCACATCGATCTGCCGCATTTGCGCAAAAGCATCGGCGTGGTGCTACAGGACAATATTCTGTTTCGCGGCACCATCATCGACAACATCGCCGCCGGCCGCCCCGACGCCAATCTGTCGGAGGTGGTCGAAGCCGCCCGCATGGCCGGCGCCGACGAATTCATCGACCGTCTGCCGCGTTCATACGAAACCTGGGTCGAGGAAAACGCCACCAATTTCTCGGGCGGGCAGAAGCAGCGCATCGCCATCGCCCGCGCCTTGCTGATCAAGCCGCGCCTGCTGATCTTCGACGAAGCGACCAGCGCGCTCGATCCGGAAAGCGAGGCGATCATCCAGAACAATCTGGATATGATCGCCCAGGGACGCACGATGATCATCGTCTCGCACCGGCTGTCGTCGTTGACGCTAGCCGACCGGATTTTGGTGCTGGACAAGGGCCAGGTGGCCGATTTCGCTCCCCATGACGAGTTGGTCGAGCGTTGCGAGGTTTATCGCAACCTGTGGCACCAACAGACCAAGCACGTGCATTGAGGGGAACGGTCATGAAAAAGCTGATCGATGCCCTGCTCCATCCGCTGGTCGAATTCTGGGGCTCCGTCTGCGCCGTTTGCCGTTGGCTTTTCACCAATGTGGAAAGCACGGTGCTGGACGACGCCCTGCCGTTCCAGAACGAGATCGACGCCATCGTCGAGGAACGTCCGCCGCATTTCATGCGCTGGACCCAGTATCTGATCATGGTGCTGTTCTTGGCTCTGATCCTGATTGCCTGGCTGATCAAGGTGGACGTGGTGATCACCGCCCAGGGGCGCATCAACACCGAAACGCCGCCGATCGTCTTGCAGCCGCTGGAACAGGGGATCATCCGCAAGCTGAACGTCCGCACGGGCGACACGGTGAAGAAGGGGCAGGTTCTGGCCACTCTCGATCCGACTTTTGCGGAAGCCGATATGGGCGCCCTGAGCGTGCAGGAAAAATCGGTTCAGGCGCAGTTGCGCCGCGCCGAGGCGGAAATGAGCGGCGCTCCCTACGAAGCTCCGTCGGCCCAGGCCGGCGCCAACGAACTGATTCAGTATCAGATCTATTTGCAGCGCAAGACCCAGTACGAATCCCGCCTGCGGGTGTTCGACGAACAGGTCCGCCAGCTGGATTCCCAGATCCGCACCGTCCAAGAGGACGAGGAGATGCTGTCCAAGCAGTTGCAGATCACCAAGGACGTGGAGAAAATGCGCGCCGAGCTGATGCGCTCCCAGACCGGCTCGAAGCTGCAATTCCTTGATGCCCAGAACACCCGTATCCGGCTTGAGCGGGAATATCAGGATTCCGGCAACCGGCTGATCGGTTTGCAGCATGAGTTGCAGCAGCGTAAGGCCGAGCGTCAGACCTTTATCGACGAATGGCGCCGCCAGACCACGGAAACCGTGGCCCAGACCCGGACCGAACTCCAGCGGTTGCAGGAGAACCTGTCGAAAGCCACGCGCCTGAACGATCTGGTGGTCATCGCCGCGCCCGAGGACGGCGTGGTCCTCGACGTCGCCAAACGCTCCGTCGGTTCGGTGATTCGAGCCGCCGAGCCGATGGTCACGATCGTCCCGGACAACGCCAAGCTGGTGGCCGACATCGTCATCGCGTCACGGGACGTGGGTTATACCCAGCCGGGCCAAGACGTGGTGGTGAAAGTGGACGCCTTTCCCTATCAGCGCCACGGTCTGCTGGAAGGCCAGCTTCTGTGGATCAGCGAGGACTCCACCCAGACCAATGCGGCTTTGGGCATGGATGCCGCCAATCCCATGCGTGGCGGCGGAGACGGCGGCGGTGCCGTACATCGCGGCCGTGTCGAGCTGACGTCGACCAAGATGACCAATCTGCCTCCCGGCGCCCACCTGTTTCCCGGCATGACCATGACGGCGGAGATCAAGATCGACCGCCGCAGCGTACTGGGCTTCTTCCTGACCCCCATCACCAAGGGGCTGACGGAGAGCATTCGGGAGCCTTAATGCTTTTCCGCGGTTCTAGGGTCTGAGGAAACGCGGATTCATCCCTTGCGCAGGATGTTGATGCGGGTCGGCTGGTCGAAATGCCAGCCGTCCTCTTCCTGGCGTCCGTTGCTCTCGAAGGCGTGGCGCAATTCCTCGGTTTTTTCGGCTAGCCGGGCGTCGCGCAGGGAATCGATGGCTCCCATCCGCTGGCTGAAGCTGGCGAAATCCCTGTGGCGCACGGGATTGACGTGCGTGATTTCCTGAACGGCGGTCAATCCAAGGCGGGCGGCGTCGCGCAAGGCTTCCAGCGCTTTGGCCCGTACCTGGGTTTCGTCGTCGATCAGGCGCGTCACCTGAAAGAACGCACCTTCGGCCAACGGCTCGGAGACGTAAAGGATGCCGCCGCTCGCCAGTACCCGCGCCGCTTCGGCCAAGGCTTGCGGCTGGTCGGGCACCGGCACGTGGTGAAGGCTGTTGGCGAAGATCACCACCTCGAAGCTGGCGTCGGAAAAAGGAAGGCATTGGGCCACGGCATCGAGATAAATCTCATCGGAAACCTTCGGCGCGGCGCGGGCCTTGTCCAACTGGCGGTGGCTGCTGTCGATGCCGGTGACATGGGCGCCGCAATTGGCCATTATCCGGGCCAGACCGCCGTCGCCGCAACCGGCGTCCAGCACCCGTTTGCCTTTGAGCGCCACCAGTTCGGGCAATAGGTCGGCATTCTTTTTGCGGATCATGGCGGCGACTCCTCTCCCATATCAGCAAAGCATGATGCAAAGCAGTCAAGACTGTCCAGCCCATGCCGTGGCATGATGGGCGGATGAACGAGACCTTCGACGTGCTGGTGGTGCTGGGAGCCAAGGTTGAGCCGGACGGCTCACCCAGCAAGGCTCTGCTGCGGCGGATCGCCCACGCGGCGGCGCTGTATCATGCCGGGGCGGCGCCGTTTCTTCTGCTCAGCGGCGGCCAGCCTCGGGGCGCGATCGCCGAGGCCGAGATCATGCGGCAGGCGGCTTTGGCCCTGGACGTCGCCGAAGGCGCCTTGCGCGTCGAACCGTTGTCGCGGAACACCTTGGAAAACGCCATGTTCTGCAAGCCGATCATTCAGCGGCACGGTTGGCGGAAGCTGCTGGTGGTGACGGACGGCTATCATCTGCCGCGCGCCCTTTACACTTTCCGCCGGCTGGGGCTGACGGCCAAGGGGTCGGCGGCCCCGCCGCCCCGGCTGAGTCCCGGTCTGCTTGCCGCCCACGGCCGCGAGGCGGCGGCCCTGCTGGTCTATATCTGGCGGATTGAACGGGCCTTGCTCTAGTCTTCCTTGACCAATCCGGCCAACCCGATGAAGGCCGGATAGGCGTGGGTCATCAAGGCCACCGGGATGGGAGACAGATAGTCTCGAAAGCGGCCTTTCTCGATGAACCGCTGGGTAAAGGCCGAGGCGCGGAAGGCGGGCAGCAGGCGGGGCAGTACGCCGCCGGCCAGCGCCACGCCGCCGCGGGCGCCGGAGCTTAAAGCCAGATTGCCGGCATAGGTTCCCAGCATGGCGAAAAAGTGGTTCTGGGCCTGGACCGCCACCGGATCGCCATGAGCGGCCAAGTGGGTGACTTCGGCGGGCGGCAGGGGTTCGGCCATGGGCCGGTTGGCGCTGCTCAAGGCGGCGTGAATGTTGGCCAATCCCGGCCCCGACAGTACCCGCTCCGCCGAGACGTGGCCATGGCGGCGGCGCAGGATCGAGAGGATGCGGGCTTCATCCTCGGTGGCGGCGGGCATGGTGGCGTGGCCGCCTTCGGTGGGAATGGCGTTCCAGCCGCTTCCCAACGGCACCAGCAGCGATACCCCCAGGCCGGTGCCGGGACCAAGCACCAGGATGGGGGCGGCAGGATCGGCCTGGCCGTCCTTGATGCGTTCCTGATCGGCGGGACGCAGCAATGGCACCGCCAATGCGACGGCGATGAAGTCGTTGACGACGTCGAGGCGTTTCAGCCCCAGCCGGCAGCGGACCGTTTCGATGGAAAAGGCCCAGGCGTGGTTGGTCATGCTGACGCCGTCGCCCAGGATGGGGCAGGCTACGGCGAAGGCGGCGCGGTTGGGGGCGATCGGCGGATTGACCGTCTTCAGATAGGCTTCGGCCGCCTCGGCCGGGCCGGCGAAGTTGGCACAGGGCAGGGTCAGCGGCTGCAAGGCTTCGGTGGTGCCGGTGGGAACCAGGGCGAAACGGGCGTTGGTGCCGCCGATGTCGGCGATCAGTCCGGGGGCTTGTGTCATAAAACTCAGTCTCGCGGGACGCCGGGGCGGATGGAGCGGTAAAGGTCGTTGTATTGCGCGGCGGCTTTGTCCCAACCGAACTCCATGGCCGTGGCGTTGGCCTGGATGCGCCTCCATTGCTCCGGTGAGCGATAGAGAGCCACGGCCCGCTCGATGCTCCATTGAAAGGCGCTGGCCGTTCCCTGGTCGAAGACGAAGCCGGTGGCTTGGCCGTGCAGCATGCTGTCATAGGTGGAATCCACCACGGTATCGGCCAGTCCGCCGGTGCGGTGAACGATGGGCAGAGTGCCGTAGCGCAGGGCGTAGATCTGGGTCAGGCCGCAAGGCTCGAAGCGCGACGGCATCAGCAGGATGTCGCCGCCGGCCAGCAATCGGTGGGCCAGCGCTTCCGAGAAGCCGATACGGGCGGCCACCTGATCGGGGCGGGCTTGCGACAGGGCGCGGAAAGCGTCCTCGATACGCTTGTCGCCGGTGCCCAGCAGCGCCAGTTGGCACCCCTGTTCCAGAACGGCGGGCATGATGCCCAGCAGCAGGTCGATGCCCTTCTGATCCGACAGGCGGCTGACCACCACCAGCAAGGGGGCGTCGGGACGCTGCGGCAAGCCGAGTTCCTGTTGCAGGGCGGCCTTGTTCAAAGCCTTGCCGGCGGCGAATTCATCCTGGGCGTAGCAGTGGTGCAGATGGTTGTCGGCGGCGGGATTCCAGACCTTGTAATCGGCGCCGTTCAGGATGCCGGTCAGATCCTTGCCGCGCCACGACAGCAGCCCCTCCATGCCGAAGCCGTTGGGGGCGCTTTGAATTTCGTGGGCATAGGTGGGGCTGACGGTGGTCAGCTTGTCCGACAGGGCCAGTCCCGCCTTCAAATAAGACAGATGCTTCCAGAACTCGAAGCCCTCCATGGTGTAGAGGCTCCACGGCAGGCCGAGGCGCGGCACCAATTGTTCGGAGAAATTGCCTTGATAGGCCATGTTGTGGATGGTGAACACCGTGCCCGGACGCGGTCCGCCCCAGGTTTTCAGATAGGCCGGGGCCAAGCCGGTCTGCCAGTCGTGGGCATGCAGGATGTCGGGTTGCCAGCCAAAAGGGTTGTTGGCTTGGCACAGCCGGGCGGCGGTCCAGCTCAGCAAGGCGAAGCGGATGTCGTTGTCGCTCCAATCCTGGCCGGCGGAGGTCAGATAGGGGCCGCCGTCGCGGTCGAACAGGGCGGGATTGTCCAGAAGCCAGACCGGCAGGCCGGAATCCGGCATCTTCCCCTCCAGCAGCACGGCGTCGCCGCGTCCGAAAGGGTCGCCCAGATTGGCCACGGCCTTGGCCTTGGCGGCGGCGGCCACGCCGCGATAGGCGGGCATCAGAATCCGCGTCTCGGTGCCGCTGGCAGCCAAGGCGGGGGGCAGGGCTCCGGCCACGTCGGCCAGCCCGCCGGTTTTCGCCAGCGGATAGACCTCCGAGGATGCGAAAAGGACCTTCATCACCGCGCTCCGCTGCTGAAACCATCCAATAGCCTAACCCAACCCAGACGGCCTGAAAAGCGCCAGAAGGTCATGGCAAACCCTTTGTCATCAAGGGATTGGGGGCTTGAGCTTTGGCTTCGACCATGCCACTGTTGCGAGCGCAGACTATACGAGAGTTTGGCTATGCGAGGGGAAGAATGAATACCCACGATAAGACCCCGGCCTCCACCTCGGCTCCTCCCTTGGTTGACATTCCACAGCGGTTGCGGCGCACCTTGGCGCTGGTTTTGGCCGGTGGGCGCGGAAGCCGTCTGAAGCAACTGACCGACTGGCACGCCAAACCCGCGATTCCTTTCGCGGGTAAGTTCCGCATCGTCGATTTCACCCTGTCGAACTGCATCAATTCCGGCATTCGCCGCATCGGCGTGCTGACCCAGTACAAGGCCCACAGCCTGATCCAGCATGTGCAGCGCGGCTGGGGATTTCTGCGCGGCGAATTCAACGAATTCATCGAGCTTCTGCCGGCCCAGCAGCGTACCGAGGGTGAGAACTGGTACAAAGGCACCGCCGACGCGGTCTATCAGAACCTGGACATCATCCGCGATCACGCACCGGAATATGTGCTGATTCTGGCGGGGGATCACGTCTATAAAATGGATTACGGCAAGATGCTGGCCGAACATATCGCCAAAAATGCGGCGGTGACGGTGGCCTGCATCGAGGTTCCCGCCGAAAAGGCCTCGGGCTTCGGCGTCATGAGCGTGGACGAGGAGGGCTATATCGTCCGCTTCCAGGAAAAGCCCGCCAACCCCGAAACCATTCCCGACATGCCGCATCTGTCCTTGGCCAGCATGGGGATTTATATCTTCAACGCCTCCTTGCTGGACGAACTGCTGGTCAAGGATGCCACTCAGCCGGGGTCGGAGCATGATTTCGGCAAGGACATTATTCCTGCTTTGGTCGGCCGGGTGAACGTGGTGGCCCACCGCTTCCAGGATTCCTGCGTCATGGACGGCGGGGCGGAGGAGGCTTACTGGCGTGACGTCGGCACCCTTGATGCTTATTGGGAAGCCAATATCGATTTGTGCCGGGTGACGCCGGCCCTCAATCTCTACGACAACAATTGGCCCATCTGGACCGATCAGGCCCAATTGCCGCCGGCGAAATTCGTTTTCGATTCCGATGAGCGGCGCGGCATGGCGGTGGATTCGCTGGTGTCGGGCGGCTGCGTCATCTCGGGCGCGACGGTGCGGCGGACCATGCTGTTCTCGAATGTCCGGGTCAACAGCTTCTGCTTGGTGGAGGATACCGTGGTGCTGCCCGATGTCGAATTGGGGCGGCATTCGCGTATCAAAAAAGCGGTGATCGACAGTGGGTGCGTCATTCCCCCCGGTTTGGTGGTGGGAGAAGATTCTGAACTGGATGCCAAGCGTTTCGTGCGTTCGGACAAGGGCATTACGCTGATCACTCAGCAGATGCTGAACGAATTGAAGGACTGAGGCCTTAGCTTTGTCCCAAAAGGAAAAGGGCTCCGGTGACGGAGCCCTTTTTGTTGTTGCGGGGCTTCTCAGCCCTTGGCCATGGCCGCCTGTTGGCTGCGGCGCAGTTTGTATTCCTCTAACCGCGCTTGGCGGTAGGCGTCCGCGATCTTCTTGGCTTCGGTCCGGTCTGCGGTGGGGCGGTCGTCGGTGGCGGCCGTGGCGGTGCGGGCCGAAACGTTGCGCGGCGGCAGGGGCTGGATTTCAGCGACGCGGCTGCCCGGCGGCATATAAATGCTGATGGGCGGCTGATTTTCCTCGGCCATGGCCAGTTGGACGCGGGCGTCGCCCTTGCCTTTGGCGTTGTTCCAGGTGCTCAGCAGCTTGGCTTTGTAGGGGGCGGCTTCGCTGGGGGTCTGCGAGTGGTAATAGGCGCCGGCGGTGGCCCAGTTCTGAGCCGAATTATAAAGCCCCACCAAGAAGCGGGCGGCATAGGCGACATTGGTCGAGGGCTCGAAGGCTTCATCCAGGCTGGTGAAGGCGTCGGGATGGGCCAGCAGGTTCACCTGCATGCAGCCGACGTCGATATTACGCACGCCGCGAGCCTGCAACTTTTTCACTTCGGCGACGGCGGCGGCTTTGGTGGGCAGAAAACGCCCCTCTCCCTCGGCCATCACGGTCCAGGGCCAGGCAAGAGTTTCCCGGCGGTCGGCATCCCAACGGCCGGATTCCACCAGGGAAATGGCGTGCAGCAAGCGATCTGGAATGCCCATCAGGCGTTCCTGACGGATCGTTTCGGCGCCGCAAATTTGTGAATCTTCAATGGCTTGAGCGGGAGTGGACAGCAGCAGGGGCATTGCTGCCAGCAGTGCCGTCGCCATCCATTGAATCATTCGCGCCATTGTTGCCTCGTTCGTCTGCAAGAAATTGCCTGAACGTCTATGCGAATGGCGTGCCAGTGCCCGGAAATGAGGCGGCATAGCTGCGCTGCACAAAATTTATTGTTTTGATTCTAAACGGGGAATTGCCGGAAGAGCGGATTCGCGAAATTTTTCTCTTGCAGGCAAGGGCGTTCGAACGTATCTTTTGCACTGCAGCAAACGGACGGTCATTGACGGTCCATTGTCTGCCTTTCTTGGACGTTTCCTCCCTAAACTTTAGGGCCGGTGCTTGCACCGGCCCCTTTCTTTTTGTGCATCAGGCACTTAGCTTTTGCGTTGCGGGCGCTGCGGTGCTCGGCTCAAGGGCTGGATGGAGGGGGTGGGGGCGCGCCCGCGGCAGAATGCGGCTTGAATTTTTGTAATTTTATTGCGCAATATTCGATCGCCAAGCTGGGGCGGGCGAAGAAAGTGTCTCTATCCGTTGCTTTGATGCAATTGCGCCGTCAGCACATAGCCGACGCCGTAAACCATGCGGATGGGAGCTTCCATGTCGGTGGTCTCGTTGACCTTGCGGCGCAGGCGGCGGACGACGGCATCCAGATTGCGGGTGTTTTCCACGGCGCCGGAGCGGGTGATCGACTGGCTGATGCTGTCCCGGCTGACGGGTTCGCCTTTGGCGGCGGCCAATATCTGAAAGAAGGCGATTTCGTTGCTGGAAAGACGGGAAGCCTTGCCGTTAGGCGCGCTCAGTTTCCACTCGACCAGATCCAGGCGCCATTCGCCGGTCTCGGGCTGCGGGAGGAACGCGGCGCTACCGCTATCGGGGCGGCGGCGCAGAATGCTGCGCAGGCTGGCTTCGACCTCGCGCAGCGTGGCCTTTTTGACCAGATAGGCGTCGGCTCCTTCATCCAGGCCTTTGACGCGGGAATCCGGATCGCCGGAAGCGGTCAGCATCAGAACCATGCAGTTCGGATCGCGGTGACGAATAATGCCCAGCAGATCGAAGCCGTTCCCGTCAGGGAGACCGATGTCGAGAATGGCGGCGGCAAAACTTTCCTGTTCCAGCAATGCCCGTGCTTCGGTGGCGCTGGCGGCTGTGGACGTGGAAAAACCTTTGGCGGTCAGGAAATCGGAAAGGTCAATTCGCAGAGAAGCTTCGTCCTCGACAATAAGGATGTGATGCATCGAATTCCTGATCTCTATATAATCCTGCCGTCAGTGCTAACATGGTTGGTGATGGAAATCCATATTATCTGATTTAGTCTTGGTCAGAATTCGTCAGAATTGTGTTTATCGTGACAATGTTTATTTTGTTTCATTTTCAAAATCTGCTTTTGGGCGATATTTCCTTTCACTTTTCATGCGGAAACCTGAAGGCGAACCAATTCGTCGCCCGCCTGAAAAATCCGTTTCACGCGATCCTGCCAAATTTGGCCGAATAGGGCGATCTCGTCCGGGCGGGCCTGATTGCTGCGCCATTTTCCCAGCAGCGGGGCTTGCCGTTCGTCGATCGGAATAGATGACAGGTCCAGACCGAGAGCAGCGGTTTTACCCGTGTCGATGCGCTTCAATGTCAAAACGCCGAAAACAGGAGCGCCGAAAGCCATCAGGCCGCAACGGCGGAATTCCCCGGCAATGCCTTTGAAACCGTCTTCGGCGCGGGCTCCGGTCAACAACGACGCGATGGCGGCGACGACGCCGGCGGTGCCCTCGTCGGCGGCTTCGGGCAGATCGACCCGGATCTTGCCTCGTTCGGGCATGCCGTCCGGCCAAAGCGTCTTCAGTCCGACGCTCAGCATCAGCCAGCTTCCCGCTACCGTCGGGCAGGAATGGCCGGCCAGCTTGACGGCGTCTTCATAGCGATAGGTCAGCACGCCGTCCCCCGCTCCGAGAAAGCGGCAAAGAGGATCAAGCAGCGTCACGCTGGGGGCTGTGTCGAAAAAATCGGGAAAAGGCATGGCGCTCTCCTGTCAGGCAATCTCCGCATCCTGGGGGAGCCGGGGCCGGACAGTCCTTGCGCTTCGGCAAGCGGGCCGGGCTCTGTCAGGGCGTCATGATTTTCATGCCCGGCTGGTCGGGCAGGGGCAGGCCGCTGTCGGCATTGCCCAGCGGGCGGTGCATGATCACCGCATCGATCCAGCGCCCGAATTTAAGTCCGACGCCGCGCAATACGCCTTCCTGGCGGAAGCCCAGTTTGCGATGAACGCTGATGGAGCCGATATTGGCGGAATCGCCGATGATGCCGATCATCTGCCGATAGCCCAGGGCGGTGCAGCGCTCCACCAAGGTTCCCAGCAGGGTGGAGCCGATGCCCCGGCGCGAGACGCCGGGGGCGACATAGATGGAATCCTCGATGGTGTAGCGGTAGGCCGAGCGGAAACGGAACGGTCCAGCATAGGTATAGCCGAGGATTTCGCCATCGGTCTCGGCCACCAGATAGGGCAGGCCGCGTTCCAGGGTGCGGGCGCGTCGGGCCTTCATTTCCTCGACGGTGGGCGGCACCTCTTCGAACGAGGCGCAGGAACGGGTGACGAAATAGCTATAGATGGCCTGAATGGCCGCCATGTCTTCTTCCTGCGCGTCGCGGACGGCGACGGGCAGCGGTGACGTGATCATGCTTATGACCCCCGGGGCAGCAGCTGATCGGCGGGCAGGGCTGCCAAGGCAGCGACGACCCGGGTCAGATCTGACTGAAGTTTGCCGAACCACTCATTGCGGACGTGGGTGTCCTCGTCCATGTAAAGGCGTCGGTTGATTTCGATCTGCAAGGCGTGGACGCCCCGTTGCGGGGCGCCGTAATGGCGGGTGGTGTATCCGCCGGCATAGGGTGTGTTGCGCACGCAGCGATACCCCAGATGACTCAGCATGGCATCGGCCGACCGCGTCAACTGATGGGCGCAAGCCGAGCCGAAGCAATCGCCCAGCACGAAATCGACCCGGCCGTGGCCGTTGGCGGCGTCGGCGCCGCTGGACGGCATGGAGTGGCAATCCAGCAGAATGCAATAGCCGAAGCGATTCAGGGTTTCGTCCGTCAATTGGCGCAGAGCGGTATGATAGGGACGGTAAAGCTGTTCGATGCGGCGTTCCGCCTCGGCGAAGGACAATTTACGCCGGTAAATCTCGGCCCCCGACGAAACGATACGGGCGATGGTGCCCAACCCGGCGCTGACCCGAGGCGTGTCGCTGTGGACATAGCTGGGCAACGGCCCGTCGAACATCGACGGATCCAGTTCATAGGGCTCGCGGTTGACGTCCAGATAGGCTCGGGGGAAAAGCGCCTTCAGCAACGGCGCCCCCAGATCGCGGGCGCCGCCCCACAGTTCGTCGACATAGCTGTCTTCCGACCGGCGCAGGCCATTGGGCGGCAGATTGGACTGGGCCAGGAATGCGGCCGGGTAGTCCCGCCCGCTGTGGGGCGAGGCGAGAACCATCGGCAAACGCCGCTCGGCCGGAGCGACGATCTCCAGCACCGCGCCAAACGGCTCCTGCCCGGACAGGGATTGCGACGGCTTGCTATCCATAGCTTTGGGTTTAGACCAAATGTGCGCGCCTGTCATCCCCCGCTCCGGCATTCAAATTCCTGTGGCGGGTGCATATTTTGGGGTTGCCAAACGAAACGGATGCGGATAAAAGCACATCCCTCACGGCGAAAACGCCGCTGAACGGGCGCTTAGCTCAGCGGGAGAGCACTTCCTTGACATGGAAGGGGTCACAAGTTCAATCCTTGTAGCGCCCACCATCGAAGCCCCTAGGGAAACCTAGGGGCTTCGTCCGTTTCTGGGGTCTGCGGCGTCCGGATATGTTCGATTCCTCCGGATGCGGATTGCCGCGTTCAGCCGAAGCGGCGCCGCAATGGCGGCTTTTCGGAAGCACGACATAAATGAGGCATCCAAGCCAAGCGCGAAGGGAAGTGCTTGTGGCCGTTCCTTATGCGGAAAGCAGAGGGCTTGCCGCATAGCCGGGCACAGGCACCCAAGGGAGCGGCTTTCCTGGGACGGGCATGGTTTTCAGCCATGCCCGCCGCCGTTCGGCCATGCTCAGGCCAGAATGTTGACCTGCCCAGGAAGCTGGGCCGCGGCGGTCTGGGGCGCTTGCGAAGCCTCGGGCTGCGCCTGCACCGACGTGGTTTGCGCGCTGGCGGTGGTTTGAGCGGCCTGTGCGGTCAAGCCTTGGCCTTGCGCTTGGGCGGACTGCGTCTTGTTGTCGTCGGCATCGCCGTCATTGCCTTGTGCTTCTTTGGCGGCAGTCTGCTGGTAGGGCGTATGCAGGCGATGGAGCATGGCGGACGAGGTGCCGGAAAGAGCCGAAAGAGACATGCGGATATTCCTTCTTGAGTGAATGCGTCATGAAGTTTAGGGATTCCGCCCATGAACCGTGGATGAATGCTGGCGCTGTTGAGGGGCGTCTTGACGTTTCTGCGCAAATGACGCGGGGCGGCGCATTCGTAGACAATAAAAGAGAGGCCTGTATCCAAGACCTCTCTTTATTTCAATTTTGGGCGTGGCGCGTCAAAAACGGGAATTAGCGGGTTGCCTGCTGCGTGCGGTCTTGATTTGCCGTTTGTTTCATTTCCTCCATGACGTCCTGAGGCTCCAGCCCGCCCGGCGGTTCCTTGTGAGCGATGCCGTAATGGCAATCAATGCAGGTGGCGGTTCCCTCGAACAATTTCTGGTGATTCTTCTGAGCCACTTTGCCTTGCATGTCGGTCTGCATGGCCGTGACGTCGTGGCAGTTCCGGCATTCCCGGGAATCGGTTTCCTTCATGCGCCGCCAAACGTTTTTGGCCATTTCCAGGCGATGAGCGTTGAACTTTTCCTTGGTGTCCACGGTTCCCAGCGCATGGTTGTAGATATCGCTGACGGCCGTGACCTTGCGGATCAGAATATCGGGAAATTCGTGGGGAACGTGGCAATCGGAGCAGATTGCCTTAACGCCGGTGCGGTTCCGCGCATGGATGGTGTTCTTGTATTCCTCGAAATTGTTGTCGGCCATTTCGTGGCACGAGGTGCAGAATCCCAAGGTGTTGGTCATATGCAGCGCAGAGGCGGCGCCGAACGTCAGTCCGGCGCCGATGAAAAGGCCGCAGACGACCAGAATGCCGATGAAGGGTTTTTTATTGGGAAGAGTCATAGCCGGTCCGTCGTCCTATGAAGCCGCAAAGGCTATTTCTTCAGCGTGCTCAGGAAAGCGATGAGGTCGGCCCGCTCGGCAGCGGACAGACTGCCCTTGAACTTCATGATGGTGCCGGGGATCGCCTCTTTCGGATTGGTCAGATAATGGTCCAGGGTGTCGGCGTTCCACACCCAGCCGGCGCTGCGGTTGGCGTCGCTGTATTCGAAGCCGGACACCGCCCCCGTCTTGCGGCCCACCACGCCAAACAGGTTCGGGCCTTTGCGGTTGCCGCCGTCTTCTTTGACCGAATGGCAGTCGCTGCAATTGTTATCGAACAGGTCCGCGCCACTTTTGGCGTCGCCGGCGGCGAAGGCCGGGGCGGACAGGAAGCTGACGGCCAGCAGGGTGGCGAACAGAGTCTTTTTCATGATCGTTCCTTAGAAAGCGAGCCAGGTGAGGAACCACAGGGTGTTGTTGTTGGCGGCGCTGCGGCCGTTGCCGTCGTAGTTCGACGAGCCGCCGTTGAACTGGGTATAGCCGGTGTATTGCACGGCGAAGCGCAGGTTGGCCCAGGGTGATCCCCAGGAATCGTCCTTGCCGAACGGGGTGTAGTCGACTTGCAGGATGTAGCCCGTGGAATCGGGCTTGCCGTTGTTGCTGCCGCTGACAGAGGCCGGCGCATAGGCGGTGCCGTCGGTCGAGCCGTGAGTCTTGAAGCCGCCGATGGTCAGCCCATAGGTCTGGTCGTAGTAATAAGAACCGTTCAGGTGGTAACTACCGAGATAGCTCTTGTCGCGGCTGCTATTGCCCAATTGCGTCGAGGCGCCCAGCGTGGCCTTTTCGGCGATGGCGGCGCCGTTGAGCGAGAAGACGTGGCGCTTGCTGGCGTGCCATTGGAACGACGAGTCCAAGCCGTAATCGCCGTAATGGTCGGTGCCCGAGGTATGATCGTTGCCGGGATAAACGTTGGCCGACATGCCGAAGGTTCCGAACGCAGCCGAGTAGGCGCTGGTTTCGCGCTGCAAGGCCAGACGCCAATAGGGGGCGGTGCCATTGACGGTGGGGCCATCGGTGGGCTGGACGCCCAAGGTTTCGTGCTTGTTCAATTGCGGCAGCATGCGGTAGGCGCCGGCCTCGGCATAGACCAGATCGTTGAACAGGCCGTAGGCCGTGGTTCCGACGACGCGCTGGGCCAAGGCGCCCTCGATCATCGGGGCCGCCGCCGGGGTGGGGGCCAGAGAGGATTTGGCGAAGGGAAAACCCCAGGCCGGGGTGGAGTTGAAGGGATCGCTGACGGTGGGGTTGTTGTTCAGGGACACGCCCAGAACGGAATCCAGGGCGCCAAGATCAACCTCGCGGCCATAGCGCAGATCGGTCTGATCCCAGGACCAGTGATGGGGAACGCCGGAATAAGTCGTCTGCGAGAAAATGCCGAGATGATCGTAGATGCGCCCGCCCAGGAACAAGCTGATCTGGTCGAAAGCGGCATTGTTGTTGTCGCCGTAGCCGGGAGCGGCGCCGCCGGGTTGGCCCTTGCCGGTTTTTTCATAGGACCATTCCACCATGCCCGACAGCAGCGGCAAGTCGCGTTGACGCGAACCGTCGCTGTAGCCGGTCAGCTTGAACATGCGGCCATGGGCGGTCAATTGAGGCCCGAAGGCGCCGACGTGGCAGGCGCTGCACGGGTCGCCAGTCTGGTCCGAGAAGGAGGGAAGCGCGTTTGCGTCACCGGCGAAACCGGCCATCAGCACAAGGCTTATCCCCAGAATGCGCCCATAAGCGCAGCAAAGACCCGCGCGTGTCATCTGATTGATCTGCATAACCGCTCCCACCGGAAAATCGGGTTCATGGCACCGGGCTCCCAAGGCGCGGTGCAGCGGATACGGCAGATATCAGAGTGAAAATGTACGCACGATGAATGTGGAGATCAGTTTCCCGACACGCTGTCAGGCAATGGCCGGAAGCCGCAGGATGGCCCGCAACCCGCCAAGGGGCGAATCGCCCAGCGAAGCGGTGCCGCCATACATCTCGGCCAAATCCTTGACGATGGCCAGGCCCAGGCCGCTGCCGGGAACCGTGTCGTCGAGACGCGCGCCCCTGGCGAAGGCTTCGCCCCTGAGATCCGCGGCCAGCCCGGGGCCGTCGTCGTCAATGGTCACTTCAAGCCACCCGGGACTGGGCTGGCCGCAGCGGATCATAATGTTCCGCTCGGCCCACTTTCCGGCATTGTCCACCAGATTCCCCAGCATCTCCTCCAGATCCTGGCGGTCGCCGCGAAAGGCCGTGCCGGGAGGGATCTCCGTGCTCAGAACCAGTCCCCGGCCTTGGTGCAGGCGCATGAACACCCGCCGCAAAGACTCGACCGACGAAGTGACGTCGCAGCGGATGCCGGGAACGTCGCGGGCTGCGGCGGCCCGGGCCCGGGCCGTGTGGTAATCGATCATGCGCTCCATGCGGACGACCTGGGCCTGGATGGTCTCGGCCTTTTCGGCTTGTCCCAGGCGTTCCAGCGCGATGGTCTCGTTGGCGACCACGGCCAAGGGCGTGCGCAGGCCATGGGCCAGATTGCCGGCCAGAACCCGCCCCCGCTGAACCACCTCGGCCTGATGCAGAAGCAAGATGTTGAGATCGTTGACGAGGGGGGCGACCTCGGCCGGAAATTGGCCGTCCAGGCGTTTCGCCTCGCCATCGCGGACCCGGTTCAGGCGGGCGCGCAGATCGTTCAAAGGCCTTAAGCCGATCCAAACCTGAAGCGAGGCAGCGCTGACCAGGCCAGCCCCCAACACCAGCAGGGAGGTGATCAGGATGGTGCGGAAGAAGTCGACGGAGGCGTCGATCCGCTGGGCGTCCATGGCCACAAGAATGCGCAAGGGAGTGTTGTGTCCCGGCAACTGCACCATTCCCTCGACCGCCATGACGCTGACGCCGTTCGGGCCTTGGAGGCGATGGTGATGCAAGGCGTCCGTCGTCGTCAGATCGTCCGGGACGGAGAACGTGTAAGCCCCCATCGATGGGGATTTCAGCAAGATGTCCCGGCCATCGCCAGCCTGCCAGTAATAGCCGGAATCCGGTTTGGAGAATTGTGGATGCAGCAGGTTGATGCCCGAGGATTTGATGTCGCCGTTTTCCGGAACCGAGGCGACGACTTCCTGCTCGAAGCCTTCCAGGTCGTCAAAAAAATCGCTCTCGGCATAGTCCGAGAACATGCGCATGACGACGAAACCCAGAATGGAAAGCGCCAGCGCCACGCCGATCAGCGCCGAGGCCAACAGGCGGATGCGCAGCGAACTGATCATTTCCAGGCCATCTGATAGCCAAGCCCCCGCACGGTGCGGATGCTGTCGCTGCCCAGTTTGCGGCGTAGCCGCAGGATGAAAACCTCGATGGTGTTCGAGTCCCGATCGAAATCCTGGGCGTAGATATGGTCGATCAACTCCGAGCGGGAAATCATCTCATGACGATGGTGCATGAGATAGGACAGAACCTTGAACTCATTGGCCGTCAAGGTGACGGGGCGGCCGTCCAGAAAAACTTCGGCGCTGCGGGGGTCCAGGGTGATCGGGCCGCAGACGATTTCCGGCGAGACGATGTTCTTCGAACGGCGGATCAGCGCCCGGAGGCGGGCCAGAAGCTCCTCCGGCTGAAAAGGCTTGGCCAAATAGTCGTCGGCTCCGGCATCCAGGCCGTCGACCTTTTCGGCCCAGGACGCCCTGGCCGTCAGGACGATGACGGGTACGTCCTTTTCCTTGGCGCGCCACTGGCGCAACACCGAAACGCCGTCGATCTTCGGCAGACCAAGGTCGAGGATGATGGCGTCATAGGGCTCGGTCTCGCCGAGGAAAAGGCCGTCCTCGCCGTTTTCGGCATGGTCGACGGAATAGCCGGCTTCTTCCAGGCAAAGGCGCAATTGGCGGGCCAGGACCGCATCATCTTCAACGACGAGGAGACGCAAGAGAAATCACCCAAGGCGAACGAGGCGGGACATTTCGGTCGCCTAGGATGGCGGCGAACGGCGGCGGATATCAAGTTGCGGTTTTGCCGGCGGGCGGAATCATCCGCCGGATTGGCGCATGTTCCGGCCGATGGTTTCGATATCCACCACGTCGACGTTCTGGCGGCGCGAAAGGGAGCCGTTGAGTCCCCTGAAAAGCGCGGCCTTGATGTAATTGACCATGGCGCGGACCGAGGGGATGTCTTTGACGTCCTTATGGCAGACGAGCCAAAAGGGAACCCGGGCGGTGAAGCCTTCGATATCGAAGAACAGAGCGTCGGGTTCGCGGTCCATCACGCCGATGGGCATGTAGGTGATGCCCAGCCCGCGGCGGACGGCCTGGCAGACGGCCAGGGACGACGACGAGCGATAAACGATCTTCTGATGTTTTTGCAGCACCCTGGCCAACGGTGCCCAGGGGCCGACCGTTCTCAGATGCATTTCGTGGGCGCAGAAAGGATGGTCGAGCAGTTCGTCGAAGGTGGTCGGCAGGCCGTATTTGTCGGCATAGATTTGCGACACCAGTGGTGCCCCGATGGCCTCGTCGACGGCCAGCACGCAAACGTCGGGATCGGTCGGTTCCCGATAGACGACGGTAATGTCGGCTTCGCGGCGGCTCAGGTCGGGCATGGTGTTGTCGTCGCAAATGGAGACGTCCACCGTGATATAGGGATTCTCGGCGATGAAGCGTTCCAGCATCAGGGGAATCCAATAACCGCCGATGCCGTCGGTCACCTTGAAGCGGATGGCGCCGGTCAGGCGGTTTTCTCCCGTCGCCTCGACGCTGACCGACTGAGACAGGGTTTCCATCTTCTCGGCAATGGCAAGAATGCGGCGGCCGGCTTCGGTCAAGCTGATGCCGTGGGCCGTGCGGATGAAGATTTTTGCCCCTAATTGACGCTCCAGTTCGTCGACCTTGCGTCCGACGGTCGGTTGACTGGCGTTCAGCCGTTCGCGCGCCGCCAGGAAGCTACCGGCGCGGGCGACCTCAAGCATGCACCGCAACAAATTCCAATCCGTGATCTGAGCAGGCATGCGTCGGGCCTATCTGTCTGGAGGGAACCCCGGTGAGGATCCATCACATGGCGGAAGAGCATATCGCGAACGGGTCGCAATGACGGCTGCGCCCTTATCGCATTTCAAGCTTACGCCTGTGCTGCATGTCACTAGCTATACATGGCTGCATAGCGATTTGCATGCTTTTGTTTCTTCCGTGCATATCCCGGCATGTGCAAGTATTTCGTCAAGAAAATCTTGCTCTCTGTCTGGGGGATATGAAATTGAACTCAAACAAATCCAGAATAATTGTTAAGCTTGTTGAGTCTCCTGATGAAATGAACAAGGTTCTTGCCGTTAGGGCGGCGGTTTGCCTTGGAGAATTCGGTTGGCCGTTTACGGAGTTCATGGATGGGAATGATTTTTCGGCGTCCCATCTTTTGGCGACAGTGGATGGGGAGCCTGCTGGAACGATGAGAATTCGTTATTATGGAGAATTTGCCAAGCCTGAATGGCTGGTCGTCTTGAACCGCTTCCGTCATGGCCGGTTCGGCGCGGCCGGCGTTCCTTATGCGCTGGGGACGTTCGCCCGGGATTTTTGCCGCAAAAAAGGCTTTACGCGGCTTTACGGCCATGCGGCTCCCGATCTTGAGCGGTTCTGGAACAAGGTCGGCGGTCCGACCAACCATCGGTTGTCCAACGCTCCGGTTTCGGTGGGCGAACATAAGGGGGAAATCATTCCGATGATGGCGGAGTACGATCCCTGGGAGGACGCGATCACCCAGCAGACTTTGACGACGAATGCTGGGCACGCCTTGTTCTCGAACTCCGAAGGCACGATTTTCGCGCGGGGTGCCCAATGACCGACGGCAGCGCCAATCCCCTGGCGATGGGGAAGCCTTTCGAGCAATGGCTGTCCGTGCTTGAGCGGAAAATCAAAAATGAGAAAACCGGCCTTGACGCTTTGAATCACTTCTACGAGGCCGGGAACCTGCGAAAATCCACCTTGGTTTTGGCGGACGTGGCCAGTCTGGCGACGTGCGAGGCCTTGAAGGAAGTCGCCGAGGCGCTGGCGTCAAGGGCGCTGCGGTGCCAGATCGAAGCCGCTCAAGAAGTCTTGTCGTTCGGTCGCGGAGACCGGATTCTGCATGAAACCATGCTGCGCAACAGCCTGTATCCGGCCATCGTTTCCTTCCTGAGAAGCCATGACAGTCTGGATGGCGAAACGGCCGATGGCGATGACGGGACGGAGATCGACGTGCAGGTGATGATCCACTAGAACAGGAACCGGCGTTGCCGAAAAAAGGCCGCATCCTCCCGTGGATGCGGCCTTGTCCTGCTTCAGGAGAAAAGCGCTGTCAGGGAAACCGGGCCTTAGTAGGTGTAGAACATCTTCTGAATGGCCTTGGTGTCGTTGGTCTTGGTCAGGGCGAGCATCAGCAGGACGCGAGCCTTTTGGGGATTCAGGGTGTCGCTGACCACGAAGTCCAGCTGATCGTCGTTGGCTTCGCCGTTGCGGGCGACGATGCCCTGGCCGACGCGCGAGCTGCGGACGATGACGACACCCTTTTGGCGGGCTTCGATCAGGCCGGGTTTCATGGCGTCGGAAATGCTGCCGTCACCCACGCCGGCATGGATAATGCCCTTGGCACCGGCGCCGACAAAGGCGTCCAAAGCAGTGCGGTTATTGTTGGCGTAGCCATAGACGATGTCGACCTGCGGCAGGCTGTCCAGGGCGCTGATGTCAAATTCGCTCTGGGTGGTGTGCTTGCGCAGGGGCAGGCGGTAGAAGTGGGCAGCGTTGTCCTGCATGTAGCCGAGGAAGCCCAGTTCCGGGGTCTTGAAAGTGTCGGCGGTCGAGGTGTTGGTCTTGGTCACTTCGCGTCCGGCGTTGATCTGGTCGTTGAAGGAAACCAGGACGCCTTTGCCGATGGCGTCCTTGCTGCCGGCCAAAGTCACGGCGTTGTAAAGGTTGATCGGACCGTCGGCGCTGATGGCGGTCGAAGGGCGCATGGCGCCGACGATCACCACCGGCTTGTCAGAATGCACGGTCAAGTCCAGGAAGTAAGCCGTCTCCTCGATGGTGTCGGTGCCGTGGGTGATGACGATGCCGTCCACATCCGGCTGGGCTAGCAATTGGTTGACACGCTTGGCCAGCTTCAGCCAATGGTCGTTGGTCATGTTCTCGCTGGCGATCTGGAAGACCTGTTCGCCTTTGACGTTGGCGACCTTCTTCAGTTCGGGAACGGCTTCGATCAGGCGGTCGACGCCGACCTTGGCGGCGGTGTAACCGACGGTGGTGGTGCTGGTGGCGCCGGTGCCGGCGATGGTGCCGCCGGTGGCCAGGATCATCACATTGGGAAGCTTGTCATCGGCGAAGCCCGGCTGAGCGGCCAGCAGGCCGGCCGAGAAAACAAAGGCGAACATGGCCGTTCCGAGAAGGCGGTTGCGCTTTGCGAACATGGCGATTCCTTTCATGAGCGTTGGTCCATCAGCCCTGAGGCGTCGTGCAAAGGCTGAATGGCAAGGCGCATGCCAGCTTTGCTGTGGCCGCATGAATCCTCTAGTATTTTGAATTTGCTGTATTTTTATCCAGCCTGAAAAAATCGGCATTCGGAATTTCGGATATGCTGGCCGTATGGCGTTCGGATATCCGGCTTTTATCGGCGGGAGCGACGTTCGGAAAACCGGATAAAAAATCCGGCGAATATCCGGAAAGCCGAACACGGCTATTTTTCTCCGATCAAAACGCATTTGTTTTCAATGTTCTGTGGCGCCATGCGGGCTTGCTTCCTCTGGCATGTCCTGTGCTCAAGATCGGGCAGGGATCCTAACCGCTAGGCGATCCAGGAGACGTTGAGATGAAAAACAGACAGACCATCCTTATCTTCGTGGCGCTGTTGCTGGGCATCGTCGTGGGCGATGTCTGCAATTTGACGCTGGATACGGCGAAGGCCGCCGATATGGCCGGCTATTTCGCCATTCTGACCGACATCTTCCTGCGCATGATCAAGATGATCATCGCTCCGTTGATTTTTGCCACCCTGGTGGCGGGATTGGCCGGCATGGGTGATACCGCCACCGTCGGCCGCGTCGGCGGCAAGGCATTGGGGTGGTTTGTTTTCGCGTCGACGATCTCGCTGTTCCTGGGGTTGATTTTCGCCAACATGCTACAGCCGGGCGCGGCGCTGTCGATGCCGCTGCCGGATGTCGGTACCGCCACTAATCTGAAGACTTCGTCCTTGAATCTGAAGGATTTCATCACGCACGTCTTCCCGAAGAACATCGTCGAAGCGATGGCCGGGAATGAGATTCTGCAAATCCTGATCTTCGCTCTGTTCTTCGGCATTGCTCTGAGCCATGTCCGCAACAAGGGCGCGGCCACCCTGGCCGAAAGCATTGAGGGCGTGGTGCCGGTAATGTTGAAGGTCACCGACTATGTCATGCGCTTCGCCCCTCTGGGCGTGTTCGGCGCCGTGGCCAACGCCATCACCACCAAGGGGCTGGGCGTTCTGTTGGTTTACGGCCGTTTCGCCGGCAGCTTCTATCTGACCTTGTTCGTCCTGTGGGCGGTGCTGATCGGCGCCGGTTATCTGGTGCTGGGCCGTGAGGTGTTCCGTCTGGTCAAGTTCGTGCGTTCGCCCATGCTGCTGGGTTTCGCCACCGCCACCAGCGAGGCGGCTTATCCCCGCCTGATGAAGCGTTTGGAGCAATTCGGCGTCAACGAGCGTGTGGTCGGCTTCATTCTGCCGCTGGGTTATTCCTTCAATCTTGACGGCTCGATGATCTACACCACCTTTGCCGCGCTGTTCGTCTCCCAGGCCTACAACATTCCCCTGGGTCTGGAGCAGCAGGTGCTGATGCTGCTGATCCTGATGGTGTCCAGCAAGGGGATCGCCGGCGTGCCGCGCGCCTCGCTGGTGGTGGTCGCCGCCGTCCTGCCCATGTTCAATCTGCCCGAAGCCGGCATTCTGCTGATCCTGGGCATCGACCATTTCCTGGACATGGGCCGCACGGCCACCAACGTGCTGGGCAACGCCATCGCCACCGCCGTGGTGGCCAAGTGGGAAAACGCCATGGTGCCGGTGGGCGCCGCCGCGTCGGATGTCGGCGAAGAGGAAGAACTGGCGCCTGCCGTGGCCGTAGCCTCGACGACCCAGCCGTAAGGGGCGAAAACGGCAACCGGCGGGGTTCGTTCCCGCCGGTTTTTCTTAAGGTTTCAAACCGGAACCGCGCCCGTCGGCCATGCGGGCTTTCATCTTCGTCAACGGCGCTCGCTCCTGATACAAGAAAGCGGGCGTTGAGGCCGGCTGCGGGCGGGAAAAGGCAATAGGGCACATGATGGATTGGGATTGGCTGAATAGCCTGTCGGATTGGAGCGTGCTGCTTAATCTGGGAATCATGGCGGTGGCGGCTTTCGCCGCCGGCGTCGTGGATGCCGTGGTCGGCGGCGGCGGGCTGATTCAGGTTCCCATGCTGTTGACGCAGTTTCCCAGCACGGCTATCCCCGTTCTGTTCGGCACCAACAAGGTGTCGAGCATCGCCGGAACTTCGGCGGCCATGGTGCGTTACGGCCGGTCGGTTCCCATTCCCTGGGCGGTGGTGCTGCCGGCCACGGCGGCGGCGTTGGCGGGATCGTGGATCGGCGCGGCTTTGGTGTCGTGGCTGCCGCGCGCCTGGATGCAGCCGCTGGTGTTGGCGATGATGGTCGGCGCCGCCGTCTATACCTTCATGAAGAAAGATTTCGGCCATGCCGAAACCCGCGAACTGCGTCCCTCCGACCGCTGGCGGGGCGCGTTGCTGGGGTTGTCCATCGGTCTTTACGACGGCTTTTTCGGTCCGGGAACCGGCAGCTTTCTACTGTTCGCCTTCGTTCGCCTGTTCGGCATGGATTTCCTGAAGGCGACGGCCAGCGCCAAGGTTATCAACGTCGCCACCAATGTCGCCGCCATCGCTTTTTTCGCCAGCCACGGTCCCATTCTATGGGGCGTCGGACTGATGATGGCCGTCTGCAATCTATTGGGCGGCCAGACCGGCGCGGTGCTGGCCCTGCGCCACGGCTCCGGCTTCATCCGCAAGGCGTTCCTGGGCGTCGTGGTGGTGTTGATCGGCAAGCTGGCCTGGGGAATGGTAGGGAGTCTTTAGGGTCGTCTGCTAACATCGTCGCCGGAAAAGGACTATTGCTCTTCCCCATGCTGCTGACACCCCGTCTTCGCCGTATCGCCTTGCAACTGACCGGCATTCTGCTGCTGTCGGCGCTGGCCGGGCTGTGGGGGTATCATGTGCGCATGCACAGCGGCCTGTCCGATTTGCGCGATCTGGGACGGCACCGGCTGGATCTGGCGGCGTCGAGCCTTGAGCGGGAAATCGACAAATACGCCTATTTTCCCGCCACGCTGGGGCTGGAACGCAATGTCCTGGAGCTTTTGCACCATAGCCGCGAGGACGCGGTAAGCGAGGTCAACCGCTATCTGGAGCAGGTCAGCAAGCGGTCGGGGGCCCTGGCGGTCTATATCCTGGATGCCGGCGGGCATGTGGTGGCCACCAGCAACTGGAACACCGGCGAAAGCTTCATGGGCGAGAACCTGTCCTACCGGCCTTATTTTTTCGAGGCGGTGGTCTATGGTTCGGGGCGTTTTTTCGGCATCGGCACCACCCTGGGCGTTCCCGGCTATTACCTGTCTTCGGCCATCACCGACGGCGATCACGTGATCGGCGTGGCGGTGGTCAAGGTCAGCCTGGAGCAATTGGAACGGTCCTGGCCGGTGGTCGAGGTGCCCGTGCTGGTGACCGACGAGAACGGCGTGGTCATTCTGTCGTCGGTGTCGGGGTGGAAGTTTTTCACTTTGCAGCCGCTGGACGACAAGGCTAAAGAGGATTTCGATCGTTCCCAGCATTACAACCGCCGCCGCCTGGATCCCTTGCCCATCGGTGCGGTCGAACAGTTGGATGAGACGACGCGGCTGATGACGCTGCCCCAGCCGCGGGTGCGACCCATGGATCTGGTGGAAAATCTCGCCGAGGTCCGCAACGAATTCATCGCCCAGTCCATGCCCATGCCGGGCACGCCCTGGACTTTGACGGTGCTGTCGCAACTGGGGCAACTGCGTTTGCGGGCGGCCACCGAAGGAGCGCTGGCCGCCAGCGGGACGGCCATCATCTGCATTCTGGCTTTGCTGGCGCACCAGCGTGCGGCTCAGAACCGCGAACGCCAACGGGCCCGCGCCGCTTTGCAGCGGGCCTATGATGAATTGGAGCGCAAGGTCGAGGAGCGCACCGCCGATCTGTCCGCCGCCAATCTGCGGCTGCAGGAGGAGGTGGCCGAACGCACTCGCGCTGAAAAAGTGCTGCGTGCCGCCCAGGACGAACTGGTGCAGGCCGGCAAGCTGGCGGTGATCGGCCAGCTTTCGGCGGGGATCGCCCACGAGTTGAACCAGCCTCTGGCCGCCTTGCGGACCTTGTCGGCCAATGCCGCCAAATTCATGGAGCGGGGGGATTTGACGACCGCCTCGGGCAATCTTCAGCGCATTGGCGCCCTGGTTGACAGCATGGGCAAGATCACCAGCCAGTTGAAAGGGTTCGCCCGTAAATCTTCGGGGCGGACCGTTTCCGTGCCGGTACGCCCTGCTCTGGAGAATGCCTTGTTTCTGTTGGATGGGCGTTTGCGCAAGACCCGTGTGACGGTACGCCTGGACGTGCCTGACGCCGGCGTCAACGCCTTGTGCGATCCCAATCGGCTGGAGCAGGTTCTGGTCAATCTGATCGGCAATGCCGTCGATGCCATGGATGGTCAGGACGAGCCGGTGATCGAGCTTTTTGCCGAACGGCGGGCGGAGCGGGTGTTCCTGTCGGTGCGCGATCATGGGGCGGGCATCAGCGCGGATGCCGCGCAGCATCTGTTCGAGCCCTTTTACACCACCAAGGACCCCGGGGCCGGGTTGGGGTTGGGGTTGCCGATTTCCGCTGGCATCATCCGCGATTTCGGCGGAAATTTATTGGGCGGCAACCATCTTGACGGTGGCGCCGTGTTCACCGTCGATCTGCCTGCCGCCTCCGAAAGCGAGCCCGTTTGATGTCCTCCGCCATGCCTGAAAGCTTGAAGGTTCTCATCGTCGAGGACGATCCCGACGTGCTTCTGGGCTGCATCCAAGCCTTGCAACTGGAAGGCATCGCCGCCGAAGGCGCCGGATCGGCGGAAGCGGCGCGCAAGCAGCTTTCCGCCGATTTTCCAGGGGTTGTGGTATCCGACATCCGTTTGCCGAAGTCGGACGGCATGACTTTGCTGCGCGATATCCTGGCGGTGGATGCCGATCTGCCGGTGGTGCTGATCACCGGCCATGGCGACGTGTCGCTGGCGGTGCAGGCCATGAAAGACGGCGCCCACGATTTTCTGGAAAAGCCGTTCCCGCCGGACTATCTGGTCGAGGTCGTCCGCCGCGCCTTGGAAAAGCGCCGCCTGACCTTGGAGGTGCGCGAATTGCGGGCCCGTCTGGGCAGTCGTCAGGCCATCGAGGCGCGGATCATCGGCCAGTCCCAGGTGATCGAAACCGTGCGGCGCATGGTCACGGATCTGGGGGCCAGCGCCGCCGACGTGCTGATCCACGGGGAAACCGGCACCGGCAAGGAACTGGTGGCCCGCTGTCTGCACGAGGCCAGTCCGCGCCGCAAGGGCAATTTCGTCGCCATCAATTGCGGCGGCTTGCCGGAAACCTTGTTTGAAAGCGAGATTTTCGGTCACGAGGCCGGCGCCTTTACCGGCGCGGGCAAACGCCGGGTCGGCAAGATCGAATACGCCAACGGCGGCACCTTATTTCTCGACGAGATCGAAGCCATGCCGCTGGCCATGCAGATCAAGCTGCTGCGGGTCTTGCAGGAACGCAGCATCGAGCGGCTGGGTTCGAACAGCGCCGTGCCGGTGGACTGCCGGGTGGTGGCCGCCACCAAGGTCGATCTGCTGGAACTGGCCGCCGAAGGAAAATTCCGGGCCGATCTTTATTACCGCCTCAGCGTCGTGACTCTGCCTCTGCCGCCTTTGCGCGACCGGCGCGAGGATGTGCCGCTGCTGTTCGAGCATTTCGCCCTGCAGGCGGCGGCTCGTCATGAGCGTCCGGCCCCGGCTCCTGACGCCGAGCGCATGCGGCGCATGATGGCCTATGATTGGCCGGGCAACGTGCGCGAATTGCGCAATGTTTCGGATCGCTGCGTGCTGGGCATCGAACGGGGCTTTCCGCCCTTTGCCGAACCCCGGTCCGCGGAACATCTGCCTCTGGCCCAGGCGGTGGAATCTTTCGAACGCTCTCTGATCGCGGATGCCTTGCGCCGCAACGGCGGCAGCCTGGCTCGCACGGCCGAGGATTTGCGCACCCCGAAAACCACCCTGCACGACAAACTGAAGAAGTTCGGTTTGACCGGAGTATGAGACTCCGTCCTCTCCCTTGGTTTCGTTCGGGATGACCGACCAACGGCGTGGGGCTCTACTTTTGGGCGATAAAAATACATACAGATATCTCATCCCTGCCTGAACGGCTTCGGGCTTCATACCCTCATGCGCATAGGGCATGAGGGCTAATGCAATTAATAGGTTTTGACGCCCATTTTTCTTTCGGAATACCACAGGAGGGAAAGATGTGGTTGGCGAACAAATCCATCGGCACGAAGCTTTCCGTCGCTTTCGCTTTGATCGTGGCCATTCTGCTGGGAGTCAGCGGCGTGACCTGGAATAGCCTGAGCACTCTGGAACAAAACAGCGGCTGGACCGTTCATACCTATCAGGTGCTGGGCGAACTGGAAAATACCGTCAAGGCCATGGTCAACCAGGAAACCGGCGTGCGCGGCTATCTGGTGTCCGGCGACAAGGCTTTTCTGGAGCCCTATCTGGCCGGGCGGAGCGATTTTCTCGACCATCTGGGCAAGGTGCGCCAGTTGACCGCGGACAATCCGACGCAGCAGGACCGTTTGAAAGCTCTGGAAGGGTTGTCCAGCCAATGGCAGGAGACCGTGGCGGCCAAGGAAATCGCTTTGGTGGAGCAAGGCGCGCTGGACCAGGCCCGCGCCTTGGAGGCATCGGGAGCAGGAAAACAGTCCATGGACGGTCTGCGGGCCAAGGCTTCCGAGGTCAGTCATGCGGAGGAACTGCTATTGGGCGTGCGGGCCGAAGCCTCGCGCAGCGCCGCTTCGACCGGACGGCTGACGATGATCCTTGGCGGTCTGATTTCGATCGGCGCGGCCGTTGCCTTGGCCTGGATGCTGGTGGGCATCATCGCCCGCCCGGTTGCCGCCATGACCGGAGCCATGTCCCGTCTGGCCGAAGGCGACAAGCAGGTGGCGATCCCCGCCCGCCACCGGCAGGACGAATTGGGCGCCATGGCGCGGGCGGTGGAGGTGTTCCGCGACAACATGATCAAGGCCGATCGTCTGGCCGCCGAACAGGACGCCGACCACAAGGCCCGCGAGCAGCGGGCGGCGGCAGTCGATCGGTTGACCCGCAATTTCGATCAGCAGGTGGCCGGATCGCTGCAAAAAATGGAGCTTAGTTCCAACAGCATGGAGCAGACGGCCCAGTCCATGGCCACCAATGCCGAGCAGACCAACCGCCAAGCCGCCACGGTGGCGGCGGCGACCGAGGAAGCTTCGGCCAACGTCCAGACGGTGGCGACCGCCGCCGAGGAATTGTCAGCCTCGATTCGCGAGATCGGCCGTCATGTGGAGCAATCGACCCGTATTTCCCAGCTGGCGTCCGAGGAAGCGGGGCGCACCAACGAAACCGTTCGCGGTCTGGCCGAGGCGGCCGGGCGCATCGGCGAAGTGGTGAGCCTGATCAACGATATCGCCTCTCAGACCAACCTTCTGGCCTTGAACGCCACCATCGAGGCGGCGCGGGCCGGCGAAGCGGGCAAGGGTTTTGCCGTGGTGGCGTCGGAAGTGAAAAATCTGGCCAACCAGACCGGCAAGGCCACCGAGGAGATCAGCCAGCAGATTTCCGCGGTGCAGACATCCACCAACGATGTGGTTTCGGCTATCGAGGCCATCGTTCACCGTATCGTCGAAATCAACGATATCGCGTCGAGCATCGCCTCGGCGGTCGAAGAACAAAGCGCCGCTACCCAGGAAATCGCCCGCAACGTCCAGCAAGCCGCTTCCGGCACGCAGGAAGTCGCCAACAATATTACCGGCGTGACCCAGGCGGCGTCGGAAACCGGCAACTCAGCTCACATGGTGCTGGAATCGGCGCAATCCCTGCATCAGCAGGCAAGCGTCCTGAAGAACGATGTCGGTGCTTTTCTGACGGCGGTGCGGGCCGCGTAGGCCGGATGGCGCGGCGTCAGACCGGCTGCTCCAGGCGGCGCCGCACCTTGTCCAGGACGGAAGGCCAGTTTCCCGGAGCGGATTGGCGGAACAGACGCATGCTGGGATACCAGGGACTGTCCTCGCGCCGCAGCTGCCAGCGCCAATCTGGGGCGAACTCAAGCAGGGTCCAAACCGGCCGGCCCAAGGCTCCGGCCAGATGGCAGACGGCGGTGTCGACGCCGACGACCAGATCAAGGCCTCTCATCAGGGCGGCGGTGTCGGCAAAGTCCGCCAGCTCCGGCCCGGCCACCAGATGGGCATCGGGCAGATGCAGCGCGGCCAGTTCGTCGTCGCGCGCATCCTTTTGCAGGATGACCGGCGTGATGCCGGCAAGGCCAACCAGTGGAGCGAAGGCTTCGGCGGGCAGGGAGCGGTTGCGGTCCCGCGCCAGATTGGGATTGCCTCGCCAGGCGAAACCCACCTTGCGGCCCGGCAAGGCCTTCAGGCGGTCGGCCCAGGCCCGCGTCGTTTCCGGTTCGGCCGCCAGATAAGGGTTGGCGCTGGGCTGCCCGGGCATCAGTCCGGCCAGACTCATCAGCGGGCATTGCACGTCGAAAGGCGGCAAAGGGGCGCCGAAGGGAACGGCGTGTACGCCGTCGAGACGGGCGAACAGGCGATAGAGAGCGGTCGGGCTTTCCAGCACCACATTCCAGCCTTGCCGCACCAGATCGGGAACATAGCGGATGAAATGGATCAGATCGCCCAGCCCCTGCTCGGGCCAGACCAGCATGGTGCGCCCGCGGGCGGCGTCGCCCTGCCAGCGGGGATATTCGGCGTGGCGCAGTTTCTGCGGCCAGTCGCGAAGCTTCCAGCGCCATTCGTAATCGGGCCAGCCGGCTTCCATCTCGCCCTGCAACAGGCGGGTGATGCCGCGGTTGAGGTGGCCCTGGGCGTAATCGGGATCGCAGGCCAGGGCGGTTTCATAGCAAGCCAAGGCGTCGTCCAGGCGGTTCAACTCCTTGAACACGTTGCCCAGGTTGGAATGGGCCTGGGGATAGCCGGGCTTGATGCCGACGGCGGTGCGGCAGGCGGCCTCGGCTTCGGCGAAGCGCCCGGCTTCCTTCAGGCAGTTGCCCATATTGGAATGGGCCTCGGCGAAATCCGGTTTCAGACGCACGGCTTGAGCATAGGCGTGGGCGGCTTCGTTGAAACGCTTCAGAGCGTTCAAGGCGTTGCCGACGCACATATAGGCCAACGGCGAATTGGGTTTCAGCCGCAAGGCTTCCTGGCACGCGCCCAGAGCTTCTTCATAGCGTTCTTCATCACGCAGAAGATTGCTGAGATTGAGATGGGTCTCGGCGCTGTTGGGGTCGATCATCAGCGCCCGGCCATAGGACATCAGCGCCTGATCGGTCTGTTCCAGTTCCTTGAGCACGACGCCCAGATTGCAATGGGCCTTGGCATAACGGGGGGCGATGGCGATGGCCTGGCGGAAGCTGGCCGCAGCGTCCTCCAGACGGTCCTGGCCTTTCAGGGCCATGCCCAGATTCAGCAAAGCCTCGGCATAGCCGGGGCGCAGCTCCAGCGCCTGGCGGCAGGTGGCTTCCGACTCGGTGAAACGCCCCAATTCCTCCAGGGCGACGCCCAGATTGCACAGGGCTTCGGCATAATCGGGATTCAGGGCCAGCGCGGCGCGAAAGGACTGTTCGGCCTCGTTGATGCGGCCTAATTCGCGCAGGGCGATGCCAAGGTTGGAGTGATAGGCGGCATTGCCGCCGTTCAAGGCGATGGCCTGATGGATCCGTTCGGCGGCGGCCGCGTAGTCTCCGCGCTGGCAGTCAACAACGCCCAGCAGGTGCAGGCTGTCGGCATGGCCGGGCATCTTGTCCAGGATTGCCCGATAAATCGCCTGGGCGTCGTTCAGCCGTCCGTGCTGGTGATGATCCAGGGCTTGATTGAACAGGTCTTCGGCGGAAGGCATGGGATATCCGGGCCAGGGGGCGATGGCCCATTTTAGCCTGAAAATTGTTTCCTGACGATTTCAGCTTGGCGGTTTCAGGCGGTTCGATTTTCCGCGAGAGCGCGGATGGCGTTTTCGGAAACGCCGTCCCGCCGCATCAGCAGATGCAGCACGGGATCATCCAGCAGTTCGGCGAGAGACGGTTCTCCATGCAGGCGGTTGCGCCAGCCGGAGGGCGTCGATTTGGCGGCAGAGGCCGGGCGGATGAGGACGGTCTTTGTCATGGTGTCCTCCATATCGGGCGGTGATTGCCGATGCGCAAGCATCTGGCCTTAAAAAATGTAAAATTATTTTTAGCATATAAAAAAAGTGGACTAAAATATAAAACAACACTATCGTCATAGAAAGACGCATTCGCTCATCAGCATCGGAGGTGATGACATGGCTAAGGCAGAGAACCACGGCGGCAAAAGCCCCTCGCTGGATCTTCATGGCCGCTGCATCCTGTATGTTGGCGGACGCCAGCAGCAGGGGGCGCATTTCCGCCAGGTTGTGGAAGGCATGAACGGCCGCTTCGCCTATCACGACGGCGGCATGGAGCATAATCTGAGCCGCCTGTCCGGCATGTTCCAAAAGGCCGACGTGGTGCTGTTCCCCGTCGACAACATCAGCCATGCCGGCCAACGCCAGGTGAAGCAGCTCTGCCGCCAGTTGAACAAGCCGTTCTTGGCTCTGCGTCGCTGCGGCTCGGGGTCGCTGTTGCAGGCGCTGGAAGGCTTGGCCGCCTGCTGACCGGCAAGCCCCTCTTGCGGTGGACGGACGCGGCGGGTAAGGATACCCGCCATGTCGACCAAACCGTTTTCCATGGGCCGCGAGGCCGCCGAAGCTCTGGCCTTGCAGGCCATTGCCCTGATCGTCGCAGATGAAGACCTGCTGCCGCGCTTTCTGGCTTTGACCGGCTGCGGCCTGGATGACCTGAGGGACAGAGTCGGCGATCCGGATTTCCTGGGGGCGGTTCTGGATTTCGTCCTGGAGAGCGACGAGACGGCGCAGAGGCTGGCCGCCGCCGCCGGGATCGTGCCGGAAAGTCTGCTGCTGGCGCGGGCCAAGCTGCCGGGCGGGCAGGTGGAGTGGTGAGCGCCGCCGATCTGGACAAGCTGAAGGCCCGGCTTCAGGGCTTGCGGGCCAAAACCATCGCCAACGGCTGCACCGAAGCCGAAGCCTTGGCGGCGGCGGCCAAGCTGGCGGAGCTTCTGGATCGCTACGATCTGTCCCTGACCGACCTGGAACTGCGCGAAGAAGCCTGCGTCCAGGCGGCCGCCGAGACCAACCGCAAGCAACGCCAGCCGATTTCAGCCTGCGTGCCGGCCATAGCCGAGTTCTGCGACTGCAAGGTCTGGCGGGAAAAAGACGCTGCGGGCCGCATCCGGTACGTCTTCTTCGGCATGAGCGCCAGCGTCGAAGCGGCCGTGGGGATTTACGATCTGTTGGCCGCCGCTCTTCAGCACGGCTGGGAAGATTACGCCCGCCGCCAACGGTTCATCCGTCACAGCCAGGATGAAAAGGGATCGTTTCTGTTCGGCATGGCGATTTCCCTGGCCGACAAGCTGTTGGCGCAAAAGGCCGAGCGCGACGACGCCACCCGCAAGGCCACGGGCCGCGATCTGGTGGTGGTGCGCAAGGACGTGGTGGAAGCCGAATTCTCACGGCTGAACATGTCGTTCCGCCAGGGCCGGGCTTCGGGCAAGAGAGTCTCGGCGGCGGCGTTCGAAGCCGGGCATTCCGCCGGCCAATCCCTTGACATCGCCTTTGGCGCCGATCGGTTGGGGGACAAGTGACGCCCAATCATTTCGACGCCGTCGTCATCGGCGCCGGGGCCGCCGGATTGATGTGCGCCGCCGTCGCCGGTCAACGCGGCAAGCGAATCTTGGTGCTGGATCACGGGAGCGAGGCCGGGGCGAAAATCCTGATCTCGGGCGGCGGGCGCTGCAATTTCACCAATCTGGAGGCGGGTGCGGACCGCTATCTGTCGAACAATCCCCATTTTGCCAAATCGGCGCTGAAGCGTTTCACCCAGTTCGATTTCATCGGCATGGTGCGCCGTCACGGCATCGCCTATCACGAGCGCAAATGGGGGCAATTGTTCTGCGACGACAGTGCAGCCCGGATCGTGCGCATGCTGTTGGACGAATGTCCGCCGGGGCAAGTGTTCCTGCGTCTGGGGCATCGCGTCACCGGGGTGGAGAAGGCCGAGGATTTTTGCGTTTCCACCGACCATGGCGCCTTTACCGCGCCGCGATTGGTGTTGGCGACCGGCGGCCTGTCGATTCCCAAGATGGGGGCCACCGGCTTTGCCTACGACGTGGCGCGGCGTTTCGGGCTGTCGGTGACGGAAACCCGGCCGGCCTTGGTGCCGCTGCGCTTCACCGACGACGACCTGAAGATCATGCAGGGGCTGACCGGCATTTCCCTGGATGCCGTGGTGTCGTGCGGCAAACGGCGGTTCCGCGAAGCCCTGCTGTTCACCCATCGCGGCTTGTCGGGGCCGTCGATTCTGCAAATCTCCAGCTACTGGCGCGAGGGAGAGGGCATTTCGGTCGATTTGCTGCCGGGGCAGGATGCGGCGGCGGTGTTGACGGAGCGCCGGTTGTCCCGTCCCAAGGCCGAGTTGAAGACGGTCATGGCCGAACTGCTGCCCACCCGCCTGGCTCATGCTTTGTGCGAGGCCTATCTGCCCAATCCGGTGATGGCCAATTTGCCCAACGCCGTGCTGGCCAAGGCGGCGGGCATTCTGAACGGCTGGAGCCTGAAACCGGCGGGCAGTGAGGGCTATCGCACGGCGGAAGCCACGCTGGGCGGCGTCGACACGCATGGACTGTCGTCCAAGACCATGGAAGCCCGAGCCGTGCCGGGCCTGCATGTGGTGGGCGAAGCCATGGACGTCACCGGCTGGCTGGGCGGCTATAATTTTCAGTGGGCCTGGTCCAGCGGCTGGTCCGCCGGCATGGCGCTGGCCGAAGGCTGAAACGGTTCGGTCGACGGCAGGGTGAACAGGAAGCAGCAGCCTACCGGCTGATTGCTTTCCACCCGGATGTGTCCGCCGTGGCGCTCGACGATTTTCCGGCAAACGGCCAGGCCGATGCCGGTGCCTTCGTAATTTTCATGGGTGTGCAGGCGCTGGAACAGGCCGAAGATGCGTTCCCGATAGGGTTCTTCGATGCCGATGCCGTTGTCGGCCACGCAGATTTCCCAAAACTCGTTGTCGCGCCGGCAACTCACGCGCACTTCCGGCGTCCGGTCCGGAGCGCGGTATTTCAAGGCGTTGCCGATCAGGTTCTGGAACAGGCGTAAAATCTGTTCGGCGTCGCCGACGATCGACATCTGGGCCAGGGTGGCGTCCAGATCGACTTGGCCTTCGCTGTTCTCGATGGCGATGGACAGATGTTGCACCGCCTGCTCGGCAATGGGGAGCACGGCCATGGGAACCAAAGGGCTGCCGCGCCGCCCGACGCGGGAGTAATCCAAAAGGTCCAGAACCAGCCGGTCCATGCGCTTGGCTCCGTCGCGGGCGAAGGCCAGAAATTCAAGGCTTTCCTCGGACAGACTGTCGCCTTGGCGGCGTTCCAGCAATGACAGATAGCTGGAGATCATGCGCAAAGGTTCGCGCAGATCATGGCTGGCGACATAGGCGAACTGTTCCAATTCGGCATTGGAACGTTGGATTTCCTCAAGCTGTCTGCGGCTTTCGCCGATGTCTCGGCATACGCCCTCGACGCCGTTGCCGTCCTCGCCCAGGAAATGGGCGCTGGCGGCCAGCCAGACGGCGTGCCCCAGCTTGTGGCGGGCGCGGAATTGATAGTCGGTGATGAACGAGCCGCTTTGCCGCAAAGCTTCGATCAGGGCCGTCCGTCCCTGAGGATCGAAGTGCAGCATGGAGGCCGGCCTGCCCAGCATCTCTTCCGGTTCGTAGCCCAGCAGTTGCTTGACCGAGCGGGAGATCATGGTCAGCCGTCCGTCGCCGTCGGTGCGGCAGAACATATCGCTCATATTGTCCAATATGGCCCGCAGGTCGGCTTCCGACCGCTTCAGGGCTGTTTCGATCTGCCGCCGTTCCTCGACTTCGGTGGCAAGCCGGTCGTGGGAGGCTTCCAACTGGCGATGGCTGGCGGCCTGGGCGTTCAGTCCGTAATTGATCTTCCATTGCGCGGCAAGCAGAAGAAGGCTGACCAGCAGCATGATGGCGGCGACCCGCATCATGGCGGCGCGAGCATCGGCCATCATGCTGTCGATGCCCGCGCCGACGCCGATGACCAGCGGATAGTTTTTCAGAACGCTGAAGGCCACCAGTCTGCGGATGTGGTCGATGTTGACGGAACCGCTGACGACCATGCCGCGATCGGATTTCTCGACCCCTTCCTTGAACAGAGCCGAAGCGCTGATGTTGCGCCCGGGCTCGATGGGGTTGCTGCCGACCCGGGCCAGGGTAACGCCGTCGCGCCGCACCAGGGTGATGATACCGTCCTCGGCGCTGCGGGCTTTGGCGAAGGCGTCTTCAAACAGGCTGACTTCGATGGAGACGAAGGCGACGATCGCTCCCTGGCGGGATGCGGACAGTTTCGTGGCGACGGCGATGTTGCGGTGCCCGGTGGCCCGGCCGACAAGCGGTGCGCTGATGGAGACAGCGCCGGGGGGCTTCTCCATGGCGCTGATGAAATAGTCGCGGTCGGAGACGTTGGCCGGCTTGGCGTCGGGGCTGCTGGGAATGACGTGCATGGTTCCGTCGGCGTCGGCAAGACGGAAGGCCAGGGACTTGTTGTTGATGCGCTGAAAATCCTTCACCAGTTCCGAAAACTCGGAATCGTGCAGCAGATCGGCGTCGGGATGGCTGATGATCCAGCGGTTGGCGACGGCCAGAAAGGTTTCCGAACTGGTGAAGATGCTGCGGACATGCTCCTCCATGACGTTGAGCTGGCGTTCCAGCGTTTGCGTCATGATGTGCATGCGTTCCTGCTGCAGATTGTAGGCCCACAGGCCGTACAGCGTCCAAATCAGGCATAAAGAGCTTGCCGCCATGAGGTTGACGATCCGGCGGGCGGTTTGCTCCGGAATGCGGATGGGTTTTCCTGGGCGCGTGACCATTGGCTGGTTCTTTCCCGTCCGCCATCTGCAACCGGCTGCGGGACCGCTTCAGGATCGCATGCGCAAGGACGCCGATGGGAAGTTCAATTTAACGGATCGCTCATGCCAATTTGGAACTCGGCGCCTTGTGTTTCAAGTATTTCCTGTCTTCGTCCAGGACAAGCCGGCGCATTGGCGGCTTGGGCCTTGCCGCCAGGGGAAGGATGAATTGGAAAATGCCGCCGCAGCACCGGCCTCCGTCGGGAGGCCGGGCTTTATGCCCGGCTCATCCGCATTTGGAGTGGCCGCAATTGGTGCAGCTGTCGCAACCCTCCTGACGGATCAGGGTCGGCTGGCCGCATTTGGGGCAATAGCGCATGCCTTTGGACGGATTGGCGGCTGGGGCGGCGTTCGGGGCGGTCTTGGCCTTGATGAAGGCTTCGCGCTCGGCCGCCGGGTCGGCCAGGAAGCCGATGGCGATCATGTGGCGCTCGATAACGTCGCCGATGGCCGCCAGCAGCGAGGGAACATAGCGTCCGCCCATCCATTGGCCGCCGCGGGGGTCGAACACTGCCTGAAGTTCCTCGACCACGAAGGCGACGTCGCCGCCGCGGCGGAATACCGCCGAGATCATGCGGGTCAGGGCCACGGTCCAGGCGAAATGGTCCATGTTCTTGGAATTGATGAACACCTCGAACGGGCGGCGGCGGCCGTCCTCGATGGTGTCGTTCAAGGTGATGTACATGGCATGGTCGGAGTCCGGCCAACGCACCTTGTAGGTCAGGCCCGGCAATTCCTCGGGGCGGTTCAGCGGCTGGGTCAGCAAAGCGGCGGCTCCAGCCTCGAAGGCGTCCTCGGGCCGCGAGCGGTTGGGCTCCAGCGGCAGTTCCTGCTGGCTGTTCTGCCCGGCCTTCTTGTCGTCGTCTTTCTTCACCGACAGCACCGAGCCGGTGATGTCGTTGGGGCGATAGGTGGTGCAGCCTTTGCAGCCCATGTCATAGGCCTGCATATAGACGCTCTTGAATTCCTCGAACCCGATGCTTTCCGGCACGTTGATGGTCTTCGAGATGGAGCTGTCGATATATTTCTGCACGGTGGCCTGCATGACCACGTGATCGGACGGCGACAGGGTTTGGGCGTCGACGAAATAGTCGGGCAAAGGGGCGAATTCGCCGCGCAGGCGCCGCCAGACGCGGATGGCGTAGTCGGTGACTTCCTCTTCCTTGCGGCTGCCGTCGGGCATCAGGACGGTGCGGTTGTAGGCGAAGCTGAATACCGGCTCCAATCCCGACGACACATTGTCGGCGAACAGCGAAATGGTGCCGGTCGGCGCGATGGAGGTCAGCAGGGCGTTGCGGATGCCGTGCCTGGCGATGGCGTCGCGCACGTCCTGGTCCAATGCCTGGATGGTTTCGCCGGCCAGATACTTTTCCGCGTCGTAAAGGGGGAAGGCGCCCTTTTCCGCTGCCAGCTCGGCCGAGGCCAGATAGGCGGCGCGGCGCAGGGTCGACATCCACAGCTCGGTCAGGCGGATGGCTTCCTTGCCGCCATAGCGGGCGCCGCACATGATCAGGGCGTCGGCCAGGCCGGTGATGCCCAGGCCGATGCGGCGCTTGGACACGGCTTCATGCCGGTGTTGAGGCAAGGGGTAGTTGGAGACGTCGATGACGTTGTCCATCATGCGCACGGCGGTGCGCACCAGCCGGGTCAGCTTGGCGGCGTCGATGGCGGCGCCGTCCTCGAAGGGCTTTTCCACCAGACGCGCCAAATTGACCGAGCCCAAAAGGCAGACGCCATAGGGCGGCAGAGGCTGCTCGCCGCAGGGATTGGTGGCATGAATGGTTTCGGCGTAATGCAGGTTGTTCTGCCGGTTGATGCGGTCGATGAAGATCACGCCCGGTTCGGCATAGGCATAGGTGGCCCGCATGATGCGGTTCCACAACTCCCGGGCCGGCAGGCTTTTGTAGACGATGCCGCCGAAGGTCAGTTCCCATGGCTCGTCGTTCTTCACCGCCAGCATGAACGGGTCGGTAACCAGGACCGACAGATTGAACATGCGCAGCCGTCCGGCTTCATGCTTGGCGTCGATGAAGGCTTCGATGTCGGGATGGTCGCAGCGCATGGTGGCCATCATGGCGCCCCGTCGCGAACCGGCGCTCATGATGGTGCGGCACATGGCGTCCCAGACGTCCATGAAGCTGAGGGGGCCGGAAGCGTCGGCGCCGACGCCTTTGACCGGCGCGCCCTTGGGCCGCAGGGTCGAGAAATCGTAGCCGATGCCGCCGCCCTGCTGCATGGTCACGGCGGCTTCCTTCAGATGTTCGAAGATGCTGGACATGTCGTCGGGGATGTCGCCCATGACGAAGCAGTTGAACAGAGTCACCTTGCGGTCGGTGCCGGCGCCCGAGACGATGCGTCCGGCCGGCAGGAAACGGAAATCCCGCATGGCCTCGAAGAAGGTTTCCGCCCAGGCGGCCTTGTCCTGGGGCTCCGCCTCGGCCAGAGACGCGGCGATGCGGCGCCAGGTGTCGTCGATGGTCTTGTCCTGCACCTCGCCGCCGGGAGTCTTCAGGCGGTACTTCATGTCCCAAATCTGCTGCGAGATGGACGCCATCTGCGTCATAGCCGTTCTCCACCCGCCGCCGACGGGCGGGGCGTCTTCGATGTTGTCTGAAAGGGGTGACTCTATGGGCCGAAGGCTTCGGCGTCAAGGTCTCGTTCTAGTTTTGTTTCCACAGAGAAGATGGGGATAAGTATCTGATTTATTAGATAAAACAGATTTATCCCCATAACTCAGAGAGGGTGTGGGCGACCCGTTATGCCTTGTCCACAGTCAGCCCGGGAAGCTGTGGAAAACGCTGCAACGCATCGGCTTCCAGGGCGCGTGTGGCGGTTTCGATGCGGTTTTCCACTTCGGCCATCAGCAGCTTGCGGTTCATGCCCGGGGCGATGGCGGGCAGGAACTCCAGGGTGATGACCCCGGCATGACGGATGAAGGCGTTGCGGCTCCAGAACAGGCCGGAGTTCAGCGCCACCGGCACCAGCGGCAGTTCCAGGCCGGCGTAAAGGGCGGCGACGCCGGAATGGTATTCGCCGGCCTGACCGGGAGGCTGGCGATGGCCTTCGGGGAAGATTACCACCTGACGGTCCTCCGCCGCGGCGGCTTTGGCGCCGTCGACCATCAGTTTCAAGGCTTTGATGCCGGCTTTGCGGTCGATGGCGACCATGCCGGTCTTGGTCAGGTACCAGCCGATGAAAGGCAGCGACAAAAGCTCTTTCTTCAGCACATAGGCAGGGTCGGCCAGAACATGATGAAAGATCATGGTGTCCCAGGCCGATTGATGCTTGGCGGCGATCAGGCACGGTCCGGCGGGAAGATTCTCGCGGCCCTTGATCTCGTATCCCAACCCCAGAACATGGCGTTGCAGGAACAGGGCTCCCTCCAGCCACAGGACGGCGCCCCGCTGCATCAGCGCACGCGGTCCCAGCAGCAGCGGCAGATAGAGCAGGCAAAGGCTCAGCGTCCAGGGCAGGAACAGCAGCTGGTAGGCCAGCGAACGAAGGGCGGTCACGAATAATCCTCCAGCAGCTCGATCCAATGGCGCAGATGCGCTCCCAGGAACTTGGTGTATTCGGCGGCGATCAGGTGGGCGGTGCCCGGCCAGAGCCACCATTGGCTCAGTTTCACCTTATGGGGAAAAACCGGATGGGGGACAATGGTCACGTCGGGCATGGCATAGCGGAATTCCAGCAAACTCCGCTCCATGTGGTAGTTCGAGGTGACGAGGCGCAGCGAATGAAAGCCTTCCGAGCGCATCCAGGCGGCGGTCTCGACGGCGTTGCCGACGGTGTTGTCGGCAGCGTGCCCCAGGACGATGCAGCATTCCACCTCGTCGGGTTTCTGGCGCGATAGCCGCAGCAGTTCCGACACGTCCACCCCGCGATAGACGCCCGAGACGAAAAGCTTTCGCCCCATCTTCTGGCGAAGCAGATTCAGGCCGGTGTCAAGGCGTTCGGTGCCGCCGGTCAGCACGACGATGGCGTCGGTGGCGGTGGTGGAATCGTCCAATTGCTCGGGCATGACGGCGGCATACCACAACAGCCCCGCCAGCCAGGCGGCGGCCAGGGCCAATCCGATGCCGGTCAGAGGAAACACCCGGCGCACGGTTCGGCGCAGAAAGCGCAGCAACAGGGGAAAGCGGCTGATCACCATGGGCGGGTCGCCTTACACCATCCGGGCCAGACTGGCGTGCACGGTCAGGCGGGCGGTCAGCATGGCCAACAGGGCGGCGGCCAGCGGCAGCAGCAGAACGGCGATCCAGCCGGTCAGCGGCAGCGACAGATCGGCCAGGAAGCCGCCTTCCATCTGGCGGGTGCTGTAGACCAGGGCGGCGGTCATCGGCACGATCAGTCCCAGCCCGAACAACCCGCCCTTCAGGCCCAGGCTGAAGGCGCGGGAGGCGAATTGCCGGGCGACGTAATCGTCGGTGGCGCCGATCAGATGCAGAACCTCGATCACTTCGTGGTGGACGGCCATGCCGGTGCGGGTGGCGTAGATGACGGTGGCCGAGGTGACGCCGCCGATCAAAATGACCACGGCGACGGCCAGCCATTCGATGGAGCGGGAAATGCCGATCAGCCGGGACAGCCAGGCCCGGTGGTCGTCGATGGAGGCGCCGGGCACCGCCTTGCTCAGGCGCTGGGACAGCTCGTTCAGGTCGGGGCGCGCCTCGGGCCGCACGGTGACGTCGATCATCGCCGGCAGCGGCAGCTCTTTCAACAGATCGCTGTTGCCCAGCCAGGGGGCCAGCAGGGCCGCCAGTTGTTCCTGGCTCAGGGCCCGGGCTTGGGCAATGCCGGGGGTGGCGGACAACAGGGCCACGGCCTGCTCGGTCCGCTGCTTGGTGACGGCCGTCGATTCGGCGGCGTCGCCGGGAGCGGCGGCGATTTCGACGGTCAGAGTGCCGGACACGTCGCGGTCCCAGCGGCCGATCAGGGTGTTCAGAATGAACACGCCGGCCAAAGCCACGGCGCACAGAAAAACCATGGGAGCCACCAGCCAGGGCAGAAAGCGGCTGGTGGCGTCGTCGCGCAGGGGCAGGTCGGAATGCCCGCCCAGGGAGAGCAAGCTCATGCCGGTTCCAGCCTTCCGTTTTCCAGATGCAGGCGGGGATAGCCCAGGCGAGTGACCAGACTTTCATTGTGGGTCGCCACCAGCACGGTGGCACCCAGTTTGTTCAGCTCTTCGAACAGATGCATCAGCCGCATGGCGATGTCGTCGTCGACATTGCCGGTGGGTTCGTCGGCCAGCAGAAGATCGGGGCGTCCGATGACGGCGCGGGCGATGGCCACCCGCTGTTTTTGCCCGCCCGACAAGGTGGGGGGCTTGGCGCTCAGATGGTCGGCCAAGCCGACCCAGCCCAACAGGTCGGGGACGAATTTGCGGACCTCGGCTTCGCCGGCTCCGGCGACGCGCAGCGGCAGGGCGACGTTGTCGAGGGTGGAAAGGTGGTCAAGCAGGCGGAATTCCTGAAACACCACGCCGATGCGACGGCGCAGGGCCGGCAGTTCGTAGCGGCGGGCCATCAGGGTATCCTTGCCGAACAGGGTGACGCGGCCGCGCGACGGTTTCTGGGCCAGATACATCATGCGCAGCAGCGAGGATTTTCCCGCTCCCGAAGGCCCGGTCAGAAAGTGGAACGAGCCGGCCGGCAAGGCGAAATTAAGGTCCTGCAAGATCTCGGGGCCATGGTCGTAGCGCAGGCCGACGCTGTCGAACTGCACCACATTCCCCTTATCCGCGGCCTGACGTCGCAAAGCTTCACCTCATAAAAACTGCGGGAAGGATGGCATGGGCAATACACCCAGTCCAGCATGCGCTTGTGTTGAAGCGGGCTCCATCCTATAAAGAACAATGAATTAGCGGTTTAGACGGTCGATGATTGTCACTTGCCCAAGCTGTGATACGAACTTTACGGTTCCCGAAGCTGCCCTCGGCACGCGGGGCCGAACCCTTCGTTGCGCCCGTTGTGGACATAAGTGGCACCAGGCTCCGCAGCAGATCGACGACGAGATTCCTCTTGAAATGCCTGCCGCCTCGGCGGCGCGCGCTGCCGCTCCGGCCTATGCCGACGAGCCCGTGGCCGACAAGGATTTCGAGGACGTGGGCGGCTTGCCCGGATTTAATTTAAGTCTGGGCGGCGACGGCGCCAGTTTTAATTTCGCCGGCGGGACGTCCGACAATCTGGAAGAAGAGGACGACGACCTGTCGTCCTTGCCGCCGTCGGACATCGAAGATCCGTTCGCCCATATCGCCGAACTGATGGGTGCCGCGCCCGAGCCGATTCCGGAAGTTTTTTCTTCGCCGCCGCCCAAGCCCAAACCGCGCCGCAAAGGCGGAGCCGGTCTGTGGGTGCTGGTTCTGCTGATCGTTCTCGGCACCGCCGCCGGCGGGCTTTACGGCTTGCAGGACAAGGTGGTGGACTACGTTCCCGCCGCCGCGCCGCTGTACGAAGACCTGGGGCTGCGCAACGAAGTGGTTGGCGCCGGCCTGATCTTCCGCAATTACAATTCCGAGCGCATGGTTCAGGACAACAGCGAAGTCCTGGTGGTGCGCGGCGTCATCGCCAACACCACCGACAGCGTGCGGGAGATTCCGCTGCTGCGTCTTGCCCTTTACAACGACAAGACGCTGTTGCAGAAAAAGATCATCAGTCCGCCGCAAACGGCTTTGGATCCCAAGGGGTCGGTGGGATTTCGCATCACCCTTGAGCAGCCGGACGCTTCGGCCAGCCGTTTCGAGGTGACGTTCGCCTCGGCCCGCGGACCGGAGGCTGAAGGCGGAAAGTAGCTTTCCGCCTTTTTTCGCTTACAGCCATTCCAGCAATTTGCCCCTGGCGTAGTCGATGTCCTCGCGCAGCGAGGCGGCGTCGCCGATCACGACCGTGCAGGTCAGGCCCGCCGACAGCAGGGTGTCTTCGGGAACGTTGTCCAGGGCGATGCGCACCGGGATGCGCTGGGCCAGGCGAACCCAGGTGTAGACGGCGTTGATGCTGGCCAGAGAGCCGCCTGAGGTTTCGGCGTTCTGGTCGGAGATGCCCCGGCTGATGCTTTCCACATGACCGGACAACGCCGGGCCGCCGCTCATCAGCAGAATCGAGGCGCTTGCTCGGGGGCGGATGCCGTTCATCTTGGTTTCCTCGAAATAGCCGGCGATCCAGAAGGAATCGCTGTCGACCACCGCCACGGAGGCTTGTCCCGCCTGGGCGTAATCGCCCACCCGCAGGCGCAGATTGGTGACGAAGCCGTTAACCGGCGAACGGATCACGGTGCGTTCCAGGTTCAGCTTGGCCAGACGCAGCCCTGCTTCGGCTTCGTTGACGGCGGCGCCGGCGGAGCCGGCGGTGCCGCTGTATTGTTCCTTGTCCTCGTTGGAGACCACCAGATCGCTGAGAACGGCGCGGCGTTGGGCCTTGGCTTGGGCCACCTTGCGGTCGAACGACTTGCTGTTCAGCGCCGCCTCCGACTGGGCCAGAGCCAGCCGATAGCGTTCCGGGTCGATGACGAAAAGGATGTCACCCTTTTTGACCGGCTGATTGTCGGCCACCGCCACCTGGATGATGGTGCCGGACACTTCGGGGGCGATGCTGACGACCTCGGCGCGCACGCGGCCGTCGCGGGTCCAGGGCGCATCCATGTAGTGGTGCCACAACGCCAGCCCCAGCACCAGGGCCACGGCGGCGGCGGCAAGGGAGACGAGGACGCGGAGAACTTTCTTGATCATGAGTACACCAGGGCGGACAGGATGAAAATGAACAGCGACAGCTCGACCAGGCCGACGTTCCAAAGCTTGAACAGTAGGCCGGTGCGGGCGGCCAGCCAGCGCAAGCCGAAGAACGGCACGCAAGCCATCAGCAATTGCAGCAGGAAGGGGGGGAAGTAGATCCCCATCACGTCGAATTCACGAAGCGGGGTCATGACGGAACCCTTTGGAAGAAGCGGCGATACCGGCCCAGCAGGACGGCGATTTCGATCAGCGAGGCGGCGGCGCGCATGGGCGCGCGGGACGTCTCGGCCGGCCGGGTGGCGGCCAGGGCGTTCAGCGCGGCGGCGTTTTCTCGGCAGGCGGTCAGGGCGGCGTGGGGCGAGACCGACAGCCGGCGCAGGGCTTGCCGCGACTCGGCACAGTGCTCAAGCGCCACGGTATCTCCGGCCAGAAGGGCCCTCAGGCGCAGCATTTCGCGTCCCAAGCGGAGCGAGGCGAAGCCGCCGCGCAGCAGTCCGTCCTGGCGGACGCCGGCGGCCCGCATGCGGGCGCCCAGTTGGATCAGACGTTCGTGCATGCGTCCTTCCCAGGCTTCGGCGCTGGCGACGCTGCCGGACAGCAAAGCCTGAAGATCGGACTGGATGGCGCGGACCAGGGCGCGAACATGGCGGCGGGGATCCACCGGCAGGAACAATCGGTTGGCCATGGCGGTCAAGGCGGCTCCGCCGACGGTGGCCAGGGCGTTGTTCAGGAAGGTTTCCGGCGAATAGCTCATGGGGTTGGTGGGTGCCACCAGGGTGATGAAGAACACGTAGAAGCCGATGGCGAGAAAGGCGGTCTTCGGGTTCATCGAAAGCATGACGCCGGTCAGCAGCGGCACCGCCAAGGCCAGGGCCAACAGCGGAAAGCCGGTGATGTTGGGCAGCACAAAGATCAGGTAGAGGAATCCGACGCACGAGGCGAGAAATGTGCCCCAGACAAAGTCGACGGCGTCGTTGACCGGGCGGTCGCGCATGGCCAGAAGGCCGATGTTGGGGACCACCATAGCGACCATGGACGAGCCGGCGGGCCAAGCGGTGGCGAACCAGATGGCGCCGGCAGCCCAGACGGTGATGCAGGCGCGGACGCCGTTGATCAAACCCCAGGACAGATCGCGGTGCCGCCATATCCGCGCTTTGCGGATGGGCGTGACGGTGGCCCCAGCCAGCGCCAGAGCGCCGTCCAGGCCGTAGGCGAATTCGTCGGCCAGCTCGTCCAGCCGATCGATGGCGGTGGTCGCCGTCAGGGAATCCGACGAGATGGCGTCTTCAAGGCGCAGGCCCAATTCCTTCAAGCCTGCCCGGCAATCCTGCAGATCCTCGATGTTCGCGGCGTTTTCCAGGCGGGCCAGCAGAGCCAGAAAGTCTTCGATCATGCCAGTGGGCAGGGCTTGGCCGTCGAGCCGGGCCAAGGCCTCGTGAGCCGAAGCAGCGGCGGTCAGAACGCCGAACATGGACATGGCGGCGCCCCGCAGGGCTTCTTCCAGATCGGCCATGCCGACGGCGGTTTCGATGGCGGCGAACTCCACCATGGCGTCCAAGGCGGCGATCTCGGTCGCCAAGGAGCGGCGCAGTTCCGACAATTGGCGGGCGGGTGCATCCTCCAGCGACTGGCGGGCATAAGCGGCCAGCCGACGCAGGGTGGACCGCAGTCTGATGTCCAGCGTTTCCTCGGCCTTGCGGCCCGAGGTGAGGGAGGCCACCAGGGCGGAACAGACGATGCCCAATCCCACGACCGAAACGCGGCTGACCGCCAGATCGAAAATCTTATCCGGAGTATCGACGCCGGGCATGGTGATCAGCACGACGGTATAGCCGGCCAGCACCGCGCCATAGGAACGGAAGCCGCGCAGCAAGGTCGAGGCCAAGGTGCAGACACCCATCCACAGGCTGAGGCCCAGCATGAACATTTCCGGGCTTTGGGCGAACAGTCCCATCAGCAGCAGCGCCATGAAGGCACCGACCAGGGTGCCGCCGAAACGGTACAGGCTTTTCGACAGAACCATCCCATGCATGGGGTGGGCGACGATCAGGACGGTTGTCGCCGCCGAATAGGGCGTTTCCAGTTCAAGCAGATAGGCCAGTCCCAGGGCCAGCAACGCCGCCGAGACGGTGCGCAGGGCGTGGATGTGGATGGGACTCATGACGTGCTGCCGGCTTCGGCGTCTTCGGCGGCCAGACGGCGCTGATTTTGCTCGATGCGGCGGAAGACGCGCAGGCATATGCCAAGCTCGTCGTCGCTGATGCCTTCGGTCAGATGGGTGGCCATGTGCAGCGACACGTCCATGGTGCGGGCCTGTACGGCGCGGCCCCGATCGGTCAGATGCAGAGTCTTGCTGCGGCGGTCCTCGGCGGATTCTCGGCGCTCGACATAGCCTTGGGCTTCCAGCCGGTCCAGCAGTTGCACGACCGACGGCGGCTCGATGTCCAAGGCCGCGGCCAAGTCCTTGGGGCGCACGCCGTCGCCCAGATGCCCCAGATAGAACAGCGGCCTCCAGGTCGAGGCCGTCAGGCCGAACTTCACCAGTTCGGCATCGACGCTGTTGCGCCACAGGCGGGAGAGGCGCACGGCAGACAGGCCGAAGTCGCGACGGGACAGGGGAGAAAGCTCGGTCATGGCGGCACTTATTTAGTTAGGCAGCTAATAATATGGTGCCTACCTATATCTGTGCAATTTATCCTAAGGAATTAGGTCGGAAGAGGACCGTTTGGGTAGCGATCTCCTCTTTATTCACCAGAAGGCTGGGGATATCCTGCCGACATAAATATGGGGCGTAGCTGGTCCCAAAGAACGATAAGGGGAGTGATCATGGCGCAGCCAGCCGTATTGTTGACCGGGGTGGAGCACAGCTTTTCCGCCGACGAGGTCATCGTCTCCAAGACGGACCTTCAAGGCCGGATCACCTATGCCAACGATATTTTCATCGGCATGAGCGGTTATACGGAAGAAGAACTGCTGGGGGCGCCCCACAATATTCTGCGTCACCCCGATATGCCCCGCTGCGTCTTCAAATTCCTATGGGACCGTATCGCCCTGGGGTACGAGGTGTTCGCCTATGTGGTCAACCGCAGCAAGAACGGCGACCATTATTGGGTCTTCGCCCACATTACTCCCTGCTATGGCGCCGACGGCTCCATCATCGGCTATCACTCGACCCGCCGGGTGCCGCAGGCCAAAGCGCTGGAGGCCGTCAAACCCCTTTATGCCACCTTGCGCGGCATCGAAGACCGGGTGAGCGACCGCAAGCAAGGGGCCGAGGAATCCCTGGCGGCGCTGGTCGCCACGGTGACGTCGGCCGGTTTCGCCGATTACGACCGTTTCATCATGAACATCAGCCGCTAAGGCCGGAGAGGCGATCATGGCTCATTCCCAACTCCTGTCCTCGGCCCGGCGTGGTTTGTTTCTGCTGTTCGGCGGCTACGGCGCGGCATTGCTGCTGGCCGCCGTTCTCGCGTTCGGCGGTGCGGGCGGCATCAGCTGGCTGGCCGTGGCCGGTCTGGCGGCATTGGCGGGTTTGCTGGCGGTTCTGATCTTCACCCTGGGGCCGCGCCTGACGGCCGGCATCGATCTGATCGGCCGTGGCGCCCAGGTGGCGATGGCGGCGTCGCACGGTGATTTGAACGTTCGGATTACCCATATCGGCCGGACCGACGAGTTGGGACAATTGATGACCGGGCTCAACCGCGTTCTCGACCTGACCGAAGAATTCGCCAAGGACACCGGAGCCGCCATGACCCGGGCCGGAGCCAAGGAATATTTCCGCTATATCCCGGAACAGGGGTTACGGGGCGATTTCCTGAACTATGCCCGGGTGGTCAACAAGGTGCTGACCGACATGGGAACCCGGGACGAGGAAACCACCCGCTTCGAACTGGCTGTGCATGAAAAGGTCGAGCAGGTTTCCAATTCCACCAAGGGTATCACCAAGACGGCGACGATGATGGCGCACCGCTCGGAAAGCGCCGGCGGCCAAACGCTGAACGTCGGCCGCGTCGCCGAGGCCACCACCGAGCGGGCCGAAGCGGTGTCGGAAGCGACGCGCCAGCTGGCTTTGGCGGTTAACGAGATCGCCCAGCAGGTGGCGCAGTCGGCCAGCGTCGCGCAACAGGCCGTGACCACCATCAGCCAGACTTCGGACCGGATTTCCGGGTTGGCCGGATCGGTGCAGGAAATCGGCACGGTCGTGCAGTTGATCACCGACATTGCCGCCCAGACCAATCTGCTGGCTTTGAACGCCACTATCGAGGCGGCGCGGGCCGGCGAAGCAGGCAAGGGATTCGCCGTGGTGGCCGGCGAGGTGAAAAACCTGGCCAACCAGACGGCCAAGGCCACCGAGGAAATCAGCCGCCAGGTCTTCACCATCCAATCGGCTGCGGGCGAAGCGGTGTCCGATATCAACGGCGTGGTGGAAACCATCCGCCGCATCGACCAGATCGCCGCCGCTATCGCCAGCGCCGTGCAGGAACAGGAAGCTTCGACCCGCGAAATCTCCGCGCATATTGAGGAGGTGGCGGTCCAGGCCCACGAAGTGTCGCAGAGCGTGGCTCAGGTGGCGGCGTCTTCGGCCCAGGCCTGCGGCGGCACCGTGCGCGTCCTGTGGAGCGCCAGTTCGCTGGGCAAGGTGGTGGAAGACCTGAACCGTCAGGTGGACGACTACGTGCGCAAGGTGCGCTGACGCGGCTTGCAGCTAGTCCTCGTCTGCTCCCAGTTCCAGCAAGGCCTGGGCCGGAGCGGCGGGAAGCTCGGCCACCGTGCGCAGCTTGCGGTCGATGGCGCGTTTGCGCTTGGCGACGTCTTCGATGGTGTTGCTGGCTTCGGTGAGCTTCTTCTGCACCTTGTCCAGCATTTCGCCGTATTTGCCGAACTCGGTCTTCACCGCCCCAAGAATTTCCCAGACCTCGCTGGAGCGTTTCTGGATGGCCAGGGTGCGGAAACCCATTTGCAGGCTGTTGAGCAAAGCGCCCAGGGTGGTGGGGCCGCACAGATTGACGCGGTAATCGCGCTGTAGCTGGTCCATCAGACCGGGGCGGCGGACCACTTCGGCATAAAGCCCTTCGGTCGGCAGGAACAGAATGGCGAAGTCGGTGGTGCGCGGCGGATTGATGTATTTGTCGCGGATATCCTTGGCAAAGCTTTTAACCCGGATTTCCAGCGCTTTCGACGCCGTCTCGACGCCGTCGGCGTCGGCGTTGTCGGCGGCTTCCAGCAAACGCTCGTAATCCTCGCGCGGGAATTTGGCGTCGATCGGCAACAAGACCTCGCCTTCGGTCGCGTCGCGTCCCGGCAGGCGGATGGCATATTCGACCCGTTCGGCCGAACCCTCGCGGCAGGCGGCGTTGGCGATGAACTGGTCGGGGGTCAGCACCTGCTCCAGCAGATTGCCCAACTGGATTTCGCCCCAGGTGCCGCGGGTTTTAACGTTGGTCAGCACCTTTTTCAGATCGCCGACGCCGTTGGCCAGATTTTGCATTTCGCCCAGTCCCTTGTGGACCAGTTCGAGACGCTCCGACACCAGCTTGAAGGATTCGCCCAGGCGTTTTTCCAGGGTGCCCTGAAGCTTTTCGTCCACGGTCTGGCGCATCTGCTCCAGCTTGGCCTCGTTGCCTTGCTGCAATTGGGTCAGGCGGCCTTCGACGGATTGGCGCAATTGTTCCTGCCGGGCTTCGTTGGCTTGGGCCATTTCGGCCATCTGGCGGGCGAAAGCCTCCAGCCGCTGTTCCAAGGTCTGGGTCAAGCGGGCCATCTGATTGCCGAAGCCGTCCAGAGTGCCCTTTTGCAGGTCGGACAGTCCCTTCAGGCCGGCACCCACTTCCTCGCGCAGGTTTTTGGCCTGAAGCCCGGCCTCTTCGCGGGCCGAGCCGAGGTCGGCGCGCACCGACCGTTCCAGCCGTTCCAGTTCGCGGGACAAACTGTCCAGGCGGGCCGCCACCAGGGCCGTGCCGTCGTCGCGCCTGCCAAGCGCCAGCGTCGCCACCACGCCCACGGCGGAAACCGCCGACAAAGCCAAGACCGTATAAAACAGCCACTCCATGTCGCGGCCTCCCTTAGGGCTTGGTTTCGGCGATGGCGGGCAAGGCGTAGGCGCGGGTGCGCAAGGCTTCCAGCCTGGGGTATTTGTTCAAGGGCAACTGCTCGGGCCAGAAGGCGCGGATGAAGTCCATGCCGGCCACGGCGCTGACGTCGGCCTGGCTGATCTTGCCGCCGAACAGCCAGCCGTCGGCGGGACATTCGTTTTCAAGCGCGGCCAGCCCGGCCTGGGCCTGGGCGGCGAAGCGATCCAGCAAGGCCTGATGCAGCTTGTCGCCGGGGCGGACCTGGCGCTCGACATAACAGCCCAGGGACTTTTCCATCACGCCCATGGCCAGGGCCACCAGTTTGAGAACTCGGCGGCGGTCGGGGCCGGAGGCGGGAACCAGCGCCTTTTCAGGACCGGCTAATTCATCCAGGCAATCCAAAATGGCCGTGCTGTCGATCAGCACCTCGTCATTGTCCAGCACCAGGGCGGGGATTCGGCCCAGCGGGTTGACCCGTTCCACGTCTTCGCGGTTGGTGACGGTGCTCAACTGCTGCTGCTCGAAGGGTAGCCCCAGCAGTTTCAGCGACGCGGCGACGCGGCGGACGAAGGGCGAATTGTTGCGGCCGATCAGGATCATCCATGTTCCCTTTTTGATCTAGTCGTGTTGATGTACGCCAGCCGATCGCACCCGTCAATGGAATGTCCTTCGTCCGGCGATCGGCTTCCGGCTTGGACGCGGCGTCACCTTACGCTATTGTCCGCCGCCATGAACTATCGTCACGCCTATCACGCCGGAAATTTCGCCGATGTGGTCAAGCACGCCTTGCTGTCGCTGGTGCTGGCCCATCTGAAGCGCAAGGACACGCCTTTCTGCGTCATCGACACCCATGCCGGCATCGGCCGCTACGACCTGGGCAGCGTCGAGGCCGGCAAGACCTTGGAATACCAGGACGGCATCGGCCGGTTGCTGGCTGGCGGCGATCTGCCGGAGATGCTGGGGGATTATCTGTCGGCTGTGCGAGCGGTCAATCCGTCCTGGCCAGAGCTGACGGCCTATCCCGGTTCGCCCCGTATTTCCCGCCACATGCTGCGTGCACAGGACCGGTTGGCCGTGGTGGAGTTGCATCCCGAGGACGCGCGGATGCTGAGGCGGGAATTCCGCAACGATCCCCAGGTCGGAGTGCACGAGCAGGACGCCTATCTGTCGCTGAAGGCGCTGTTGCCGCCCAAGGAACGGCGTGGTCTGGTGCTGATCGACCCGCCTTTCGAGGTCAAGGATGAATTCCGCCGCATCGCCAAGGGGCTGGCCGAAGCGCTGCGCCGCTGGCCCACAGGCATCTATGGCGTCTGGTATCCCATCAAGGACCGCGAGCCCGTGGAGCGTTTCCTTGGGGAACTGGCGGCTTTGGGGCGCCCCTGTTTCACGGCGGAGCTGTTCCGCCTGCCGCCCGACGATCCGGCGCGGCTGAGCGGCACCGGCATGGCGGTGATCAATCCGCCCTGGCAGCTGGACGAGACCCTGGCCGCTTTGCTGCCGGTTCTGCACGATCGGTTGGGCGGCGCTGGCGGCACCGATCTGCGCTGGATCGTTCCGGCCGAATAGTCAGCCCGTCAGATCCATTTCAGTTTTTTCAGCACGATCCACGAGATCGGCATCAGGGCGACCATCAGCACGCAGAAAATGGGAAAGGCCCAGGGATTGTCCTTTGCCGGAATGCCTTCGATGTTTACACCCAGCATGCCGGCGATCAGGCTGGGCGGCAGGATCAGCGCCGCCATGCCGGTCAGGCGATTGGACGTCAGGGCGATCTTTTCGGAAATCCGGGCCGTCAGATCCTCGTGCAGGATGGTAGCGCGGTCGCGCAGGGCGTCGATGTCTTCCAGATGCCGGATGATTTTGTCCGACACTTCCCGCAGGCGGGCCTTGGTGTCGGCGGTCAGCCAACTGGCGTCGTCATGCTGTAGGCGGTAAAGCGCGTCGCGCTGAGGGGCGATGTAGCGGCGCAGCGTGGTGCTGCGGCGGCGCAGTTTAGCCAGATCCACCCGGCAGTCTTCGTCGAACTGATTGTCGAAGCAGGCGTCTTCCAGCTTCGACAGATCGTCCTCCATGTCGTCGATTTCCAGTTCCAGGTGATCCACCACCTTTTCGGCGATCTGGGCGATCAATTCGGCGGCGTTGTGCGGCCCCTTGCCGCGCATCAGGGCAATTCGGATGTCGCGCAGGGCGTTCAACTGATGGGCCTTGTCGCGCAAGGAGACCACGCGCCCGGCTTCCGCCCAGATATGAATGGGCACCAATTCGGCGGCGCATTCGGGATTTTCCTCGGTCTCCAGGTTCACGCCGCGCAGGACGATGACCAGCGCGTCCTCGATGTCGGAAACGCGGGGACGGGATTCCTCGGCCAGCAGGGTCAGGGCCACCAGCCCCTGAATGCCGCTTTTCTCATGAACCCAGGTCTGGGCGGCGGGGTCGTCGCGTTCCAAATGCACCCACAGGAAGCCGTGTTCCGGTTTCCACGACGCGATGCCGGCCCAATCCAGTTCGCGGCAGCCGCCCTTGCCGTCGAAGACCAGGGCGAAGCGCAGGCCGGGTTCGGTGCCTGTGGTGATGCCGCTGTCCTTTGCCACGGGCATGAGCTTTCTCCTAGCTGATGCGGGTGAAGAACCGGGATAGACGCAGGCCCGACAGCCATTCTCCCACCGGGCGGTTCATGATGGGGAAGTCCCAGGAGCCGATGACGATCTCGGCCCGGCCGATCAGGTTTTCCACCGGCACGAAACCGACGCCGCCGGATTCGGCGGCCACCCGGCTGTCCAGGGAATTGTCGCGGTCGTCGCCCATCATGAACAGCATGCCGTCCGGCACGGTGATCTCGGGCGTTTCGTCCAGCAGGCCGCTCCAGGTCAGTTTCAAGATGGGGTGCCGGCGGCCTCCAGGCAAGGTTTCCGTCAGGCGGCGGGCGGGAATGCGCCGTCCGTCCTGCAACTCGACCACATCGGCGGCGACGTCTTCCAGGGGCAGCGTTTCGCCGTTGATCTCCAGCCGGCCGGAATGCATGCGGATACGGTCGCCGGGCAGGCCGATGACCCGCTTCACATAAACCACGCTGGTGTCGCGCGGCAGGCGGAACACCACCACGTCGCCCCGTTCGGGAAGCCTTTGGAACAGGCGGCTGTCGGAGGCCGGTCCGACATCCAGCGGCAGAGAGTAGCGGCTGTAGCCATAGGCGTATTTGCTGGCGATCAGTTCGTCGCCGATTTGCAGGGTCGGCTCCATCGAGCCGGACGGGACGTAGAACGGCTGGGCCAACGCGGAGCGGACGGCCAGAACCAGAATGATGATTCCGGCATATTGCGCCGTTTCACTGAGGATATGCTTGAACCGTCCGCGCTTCATTCCTGGCCTCTTCATTTGCCCGAGGCGACAGTCTCCAATAAAGCCAGCAGTCCCGCCAGTAACTTTTCCGGGTCGGGCGGGCAGCCGGGAATCACCAGATCCACCGGCACCACGGACGCCGCTCCGCCCAGCACGGCATAGCTGCCGGCAAAGCAGCCGCCGTTGTCGGCGCAATCTCCCACGGCCACCACCCATTTGGGGTGGGGGGCGGCGTCATAGGTGCGGCGCAGGGCTTCGGCCATGTTGATCGAGACGGGGCCGGTGACCAGGATGACGTCGGCATGGCGCGGACTGGCGACGAAAGAGATGCCGAAGCGTTCCAGATCGTAGACGGGACCGTTCAGGGCCTGTAGTTCCAGTTCGCAGCCGTTGCACGATCCGGCATCCACCTCGCGGATACGCAGGGATCGGCCTAGTTTTGCCTGGGCCCGTTCGGCGACATTGGCCCCCAGTTGCGCCAGGGCGTCGGCGTCGGAGGCGGGCTTGGCGATCGAAACGGGGCCTTTGAACAGGGTCCGCAAAAGGAGTCCGCGCAGGCGCATCAGAGGTCGGCTCCCGAATAGGAACAATTGAACGACTTATTGCACAGGGGAAAATCGGCGACGATGTTGCCTTCGATGGCCGCTTCCAGCAGCGGCCATTGGAACCAGGATGGATCGCGGGGATGGCAGCGCACCACCTTGCCCACTTCCGACAGGCGCACCCACATCAGGATTTCCCCGCGGAAGCCTTCGACCAACGCCATGCCTTCGCCGCCACGGGTGGGGATGGGACGGACGAACGGGCCGCCGGGAATGCCGTCCAGCAACTGCTCCAGCAGCGACAGGCTAGCCCGCACCTCTTCGATGCGCACCCAGATGCGGGCGCCGACGTCGCCGCCGGCCAGCAGCGGGATGGTCAGCTCCAGGTCTTCATAGGGGGCATAGCCGGGCGTCTTGCGGGCGTCTCCGGCCCGGCTGGAGGCCCGGGCGACGAAACCGCCGGCGCCGAAACGGTGGGCAAGCTCCGGCTTGACGATGCCGGTGCCGACGGTGCGGTCCTGCAGGCTGGGCTGATCGTCATAGATTTCTACCAACCGTTCGAAGTCGCCCCTCAGCGCGGCGATCACCGATCGCAGGGTGAAGGCGCCCTCGCGGGTGAGGTCGGCGGCGACGCCGCCGGGGATCACTTTGTCCATCATCAAACGGTGCCCGAAACAGGCGGCGGCAGCTTTCATCACCCGCTCGCGCAGGATCGTCGCCTGGGCCAGCATGATGGCGAAGGCGGCGTCGTTGCAGATGGCGCCGATGTCCAGCAAGTGGTTGGCGACCCGTTCAAGCTCGGCCATCACGGCGCGCAGCCAGTGGGCACGGGCCGGAGCCTCCTGGCTGCTGGCGGCTTCGATGGCGCGGGCGAAGGCCAGGGCATAGGCGACGGTGCTGTCGCCGGAAATGCGTCCGGCGATGCGGGCCGCCTCCATGATCGGCTTGCCGGTCATCAGCCCTTCGACGCCTTTGTGGGTGTAGCCCAGCCGCTCCTCCAGCCGCACCACCGTTTCGCCGGCGCAGGTGAAGCGGAAATGGCCGGGCTCGATGATGCCGGCATGAACCGGCCCTACGGGAATCTGGTGCAGGCTTTCGCCTTCCACCGGCAGAAACTGATAGGCGTGGGGCTGTTCGGGCCTCGATCCCTTGTGCAGGGACAGCGGCGACGAAGCCCAGCGGCCGTGATCAAGCCAGGGGCGTTCGTCTTTCAGCCCAAGGGGCGTGAAACCCCACAAATCGCGCAAGGCCCGCTCCAGCCGGATGGCTCCGGGCCGCACCTCGGACAGCGAGGGAAATTTCCGCTCCGGGCAAGACAGGCTGACCACGGCGATGGCTTCCGGTTCGGCCTCGTCGTCGCGGAAGGCGGCGTGAATTTCGGTGGCGTCGCCCCATAATCCAAGCAAGGTCCAGTCGTTCACCGACAACTGGTGAATCAGTTCCTTCCAGCCGCGCTCGTCGATCGGATGGCGCGGCCAGGGGCGATGCTGAGGCACCGTTTTCAGGCCGTCCAGGAATTCCCTCAAGGTGACGTTGCCCAGCATGGCGGCTTACCCCAGCATCTTGGCGACGGCCTGGAACCAGATCACCAGCGGTCCCGGCAGCATGATACCGGCCAGCAGGGCCAGCGACAGATGGGCGAAGATCGGCAGGTGGCCCATGGCGCGGGTGAAGCGGCTGGGGGCGCGGACGCCTTCCAGTCCCGGCAGCGGCGTCGGCGAGCCGAAGGCCAGTCCTTGCAACCGGATCACCAGCGCGGCGAAAGCCAGGATCAATCCCAGCATCACCGGCAACGCCAGCCAGGGATCGCGGGCGAAGGTCGAGCTGATGACCAGGAACTCGCTCATGAACACGCCCATGGGCGGCAGCCCGGCGATGGCGAGAACGCCCACCACCAGCGACCAGCCCAGCAGCGGCGTGCTGGCGGTCAGGCCGCGGATGTCGGCGATGCGCTTGGTGCCCGCCGCTTGGGCGATCATGCCGACGGCGAAGAAGATGGCCGACTTGACCAGACTGTGCATGGTCATGTGCAGCAACCCGGCGAAGTTGGCCAGCGGCCCGCCCATGCCGAAGGCGAAGGTCATGATGCCCATATGTTCGACGGAGCTATAGGCGAACAGCCGCTTGATGTCGCCCCGGCGGTAGAGCATGAAGGCGGCGACGAAGATGGACAGGCCGCCCAGCCCGATCATCAGCGGCCCCGGCGCCAAAGCATGGCCGTTGGCCGAGATCAGCATCTTGAAGCGCAGCAAGGCGTACAGGGCGACGTTCAACAGCAGCCCCGACAGCACGGCGGAAATCGGGGTCGGGCCTTCGGCGTGGGCGTCGGGCAGCCAGGCATGCATGGGGGCCAAGCCGGTCTTGGTGCCGTAGCCCACCAGCAGAAAGACGAAGCCCAGGCTGATCAGTTCCGGCTGGAAGGCTCCGGCCCGCTTGATCATGGCGCTCCAGGCCATGGCCGACATGCCGTCGCCCATCACCGGCTGAGCGGCCAGATAGACCAGAATGGTGCCGAACAGGGCCAAGCCGATACCGACGCTGCACAGAATGAAATATTTCCACGCCGCTTCGATGGCTTCTCGCGTCCGGTACAGGCTGACCATCAGAACCGTGGTCAGGGTCGCGCCTTCCACCGCCACCCACAGCACGCCGATGTTGTTGGCCGACAGAGCCAGCAGCATGGTGAACATGAAAGCCTGATACATGGCGTGATAAAAGCGCAGTTGCAGCGGCGTCAGGCGGCTGCCCTTGCTTTCTCGGGTGATATAGGCCGCCGAGAACAGCGAGGTGGTGAACCCGACGAAGCAGGTCAGCACCACCAGATAGACGTTGAAGTCGTCGATGAACAGCAGCGGGCCGGGCTCGGGCCGGCTGACGAACAGCAGGCAGGACGCCGCCAGGGTCAGAGCCGACACCACCGCGTTGCCCCAGGCGCCCCAGCGCCAGCGGGGCAGCAGGGCCAGCAGCGGGGCCCCGGCCAACGGAAGCCCCAGCACCCAGGGAAGCGGATCGGCGAGAATGGCGGCGGCGGCGCCGATCATCGGCGTTCTCCGCGGTAGCTTTCCAGATAGGCCAGATCCAGGCTGTCGAAGCGTTCCCGGATGCGAAAGAAGAAGATGCCGAACAGGGTCATCGCCACCAGCACCGAAAAGGCGATGCTGATCTCAACCACCAGCGGCATGCCCTTGGCTCCCACGGCTCCCAGCAGCAGGCCGTTCTCCAAGGCCATGAAACCGACCACCTGGGTGACGGCGTTGCGGCGGGTGATCATCATCAGCAGGCCCAGCAGAACCACCGACATGGCCAGGGCGATGCTTTCGCGGGTCAGGGCGGTGGCGTTTTCGGTGACGGGCAGCACCAGCACGATCGACAGGGCCACCAGCCCAACCCCGGCCATCATGGTCGGGCCGATGCCCAGGGCGGTTTCCACCGTGCGGTGAATGCCCAGTTTGCGCACCAGCCATTGCAGGGCGGCGGGCACGGCGATTCCCTTGAACAGCAGGGCGATGGCAGCGGTGGCGTAAAGGTGCGGAGCGTCCTGGACGTAGGCTTGCCATGCGGCGGCGGCGGCCAGGGCCATGGCCTGTAGCGAATAGGTGCGGATGACGGCGGCCATCCGCCGCTGATACAGCAGGCCGAAGCCCATCATCAGCACGGTGGCGCCGATCAGATGGGCGGTATCGTAGGAAATGGCGGCGTTCAGGGGCATCACACCGCCTCCGACACGTACAGGAAGACGATGGCCAGCAGAGCCAGCAGCAAGGCGCCCCCCAGGAAATCGGCGATGCGGAAGATGCGCATTTTGGCCACCATGGTCTCGAACAGGCCCAGCAGCGCCGCCAGCCCCAGCACCTTGGCGGCCCAGGCGGCCAGTCCGACCAGAATCCAATGCGGTCCGTCGCCGGCCTGGGCGATGCCCCAGGGGGCGAAGACGCAGACGATCATCGACAGGAACAGCAGCAGGCGGACCATCGACGCTGCTTCCATCAAGGCCAGATGACGACCCGAATATTCCAGCACCATGGCTTCATGGACCATGGTCAGTTCCAGATGGGTGGTCGGGTTGTCGATGGGGATGCGGCCGTTTTCGGCGATGGCCACCATCAGCAGCGCCCCCAGGGCCAGACCGACCGACACCTCCAGCCCCACATGGCCGGACAGGACGAAATTCACCAGATGCGCGGGAGAGGTGGTGTGGGCCAGCAGGCTCAGGCTGAAGATCACCATCAGCATGGCCGGTTCGGCCAGGCTGGCGATGAACATCTCGCGGCTGGCGCCCAATCCGCCGAAGGGCGTACCGACATCCAATCCGGCCAGGGCGGTGAAGAAACGGGCCACGCCCAGCAGCGCCACCAGGGCGATCAGGTCGGCGGCGGGAGTCATGACCATATCCGTGGTTACGGTGGGCAGAATGGTTGCCGCCAGCCAGACCGAGACGAAGACGAAATAGGGAGTCGAGCGGAACAGCCACGAGGCGCTGTCGGCCACCACCGATTCCTTTTGCAGCAGCCGCCACAGATCACGATAGGGCTGCAGCGGCGATGCGCCCCGGCGGCCTTGCAGCCGGGCTTTGGTCAGGCGCACGACGCCGATGGTGAAAGGGGCAAAGCCCACCACCAGCCAGGTATGGAGGATGCCCCACAGCAGCGCCGTCATGACGACGACCTCAGGGCGACCACCAGCAACAGCAGCACCAGCGTCCAGAACATCATCAGCAGATATTGGCGTACGGTCAGGAACTGCAGCCGGTCGACCCGATCGGCCAGCCATTGCACCGTGCGAATGATGCCCTGATAGAGGCCGTCCCAGACGGGGTCGACCATCCTCACGGAAAAACGGGCCGGAGAGATGTCGCCGGGCGGCGGCATCTCCACCGTTTCACGGGCGGAGAAAACGGTCGCGCCGAACACCCGCCGCGCCGGTTGCGAAAAACTGTCGGCGCTGTATTGGGCGTTGGGCAGCTCTTCCGGATGACCGCAATCCCAGGCTGGGGCGCGGCGCAATTTGCGGGTGCCGAAGTGATGGACCACCAAAATGGTGGTGATGGCCAGAGCGATGCCGGTCAGCATGACCATGGTGGCGGAATAGGAGCCGGCGGTGGCCGACACCGGGCTCAACCACGGCCAGCCCAGAATGGCGGACGGAAGCTTGACCTTGATCAGCGGTTCGACCACCGAGGCGATGCCGGTCGACACCATCACCGGAAAAATGCCCAGAACCAGACAAAACAAGGCCGGCAGAGCCATGGCCACCTGCATGGTCAAGGGCGCGTCCTCGGCGATGCGGGCGGCATCGGTGCGGGGCCGGCCCAGGAAGGCGACGCCGAAGGCGCGCACGAAGCAACTGGCGGCGAAAGCGGCGGCCAGGGCCATCATCACGCCGACCACCGGCACGCCGAAGCGCATGGCCCAATGGGCGACGGTAGGGCCGTGGAACAGGGCCTGGAAGACCAGCCATTCCGAGACGAAGCCGTTCAGCGGCGGCAGGGCGGAAATGGCGCAGGCGCCCACCAGGAAACACAGGCCGGTGACGGGCATGCGGTTGAACAGCCCCCCCAGTTTGTCCAGGTCGCGCTGCCCGGTGGCGGCGATCACCGCGCCCGCACCCATGAACAGCAGGCTTTTGAACAGGGAATGGTTCAGGATGTGATAGAGGGCGGCCACCAGGGCCAGGGCCGCCAGTTCTGTTTCCCCATGATCGCGGAAGGCGGCGGCAAGCCCCAGGGCGATCACCACGACGCCGATATTTTCCACCGTCGAATAGGCCAGCAGGGTTTTCAGGTCGCGTTGCATCAGGGCGTAGAAGATGCCCAGCACGGCGGTCAGCCCGCCGGCCACCATCATGACGAAACCCCATTCCCAGCCCACCGCCGGGCACAGATCGAACAGGATGCGGATCAGGCCGTACAAAGCCACCTTGGTCATCACGCCCGACATCAGGGCCGAGACGTGGCTGGGCGCCGCCGGATGGGCCAGGGGCAGCCAGGCGTGTAACGGCACCAGACCGGCTTTCGATCCGGCTCCCAGCAAGGCCAGCAGAACGACGGCGGCGGCGGCGGTGCCGGCGGCGTGATGGGCGCGGATCGTGGCGAAATCATAGGTTCCGCCCGTCCCGGCCATCAGACCAAAGGCCGCCAGCAGGCAGAAGGTGCCGAAGGCGGCCATGATCAGATAGACGGAAGCGGCATGGCGGGCCTGGTCGCTTTTGTGGTCCGACAGGACCAGCAGCCAGGACGACAGCGACATGAATTCCCAGGCCACCAGAAACACGAAGGCGTCGTCGGCCACCAGCACGCCGTTCATGCCGAACAGGAACAGGGGGAACAGCGGCGTCACCCGTCCGGGATCCGGCAGGTGGTGTGAATAGCCGATGGCGTACAGCGACGCTAGGGCCGCCGGAATATTGATCGCCATCAGGAAAAAGGCCGACAGGCTGTCGAGCCGGAAATGCGCCGACATCCAGGGCAGCCCGAACGGCAGGACGGCGGTGGGGATATGGCCTTGCGCCGCGCCCATCAGGTACGTGGCGGCGTCGGTGGTCAGCACCAGAGTCACGGCGCAGCAGCAGGCGTTGACGAACATATGGATAGCAGCCAGCCGTCTTCCCGCCACGGCGGCGATGCCGAGACCCAGAAGAAAAATCATTGCCGACCCGATGATCATATGAACATGCCGCCCTTGTGCGGGAGGAGCCGGGAACCGATGTGACAGGAAGCGCCGAAGACCCAGTCGGCGGAACCCCAGGATATCCATCGGATGACTGCTGCGCAATGGAGGCCGCGCAAGAATGTTGCAAGGTTCTTCTCGAAGACGGCACCAAGAATGTTGCGGTAGCGAAGGGCTTGCTCCACCCTGGGGGCCAGGGAGACGAAGATGGGCCTTCGCAAAACCGCGTTGATGTTGCTTGCCATGCTGGTGGCGTCGCCGCCGGCCTGGGCCGAATCCTTGCGCTATCTGCAGATCGGCACAGGGCCGCCGGGAGAAACGCATTTCCTGCTGGGCGGCTTGATTTCCAGCGCTGTCTCGAATCCTCCGGGCCTGCGTTCCTGCGGCAAGGGCGGAGGCTGCGGCGTGCCCGGATTGATCAGCATGGCTAGCGCCACCAAGGGATCGGTGGCCAATGTGCAGGAAATCGCTGCCGGCCATCTGGACGCCGCCGTGGTGCAGGCCGATATCGCCCTGTGGGCCTATCAGGGGGAGCCTCCCTTCGAAGGGCAGCCAATCCGCGTTTTACGTTCGATCGCCCGCATCGGAGCCGACCAGTTGCAGGTGGTGGTGCGCAAGGGCGGACGCATTCAGTCCTTGAAAGACATAAAGGGCAAACGGGTGTCGCTGGGGGAAAAGGGGTCCGGCACGCTGATCCATTCCCGCATGCTGCTGAGCGCCTTGGGCCTGAAGGAAAGCGACATCAAAGCCGAGACCCTGCGCTCGGCCGAAGCGGCCGACGCCATGGCCCAGGGAAGGCTTGACGCCATCATCGTGCTGGACGCGGCGCCGTCTCCGGCGATCGCCGCTTTGGCCGACCGGCAGGCGGTGCTTTTGCTGGCGTTGGACAAGGCGACCATCGCCGCTTTGCGCAAGGTCGATCCCCTGCTGCACGAAGATGAAATTTCCCCGGCCAGCTATCTCGGACAGGATCAGCCGGTGCCGACCCTGTCGGTGGCGGTGTCGCTGGTGGCCTCGGGCAATCTGCCCGACGATCTGGTGGAGGGGATGACCCGGACCCTGTGGAGCCCGGTCACCCAGCAATTGCTGAAGGACGGCGGCGTGGTGCCGGGCCGCGATCCGGCCACTATCGGCACCGCCCTGAATGGGTTGGCCTTGCCGCTGCATCCCGGGGCGGCGCGGTTCTACGCCGCCCAAGGGGCGATAGAGTAAACGCGGGTTTCTATTCCGCCGCCTGTTCCTGGCGGGCGTCTTCGATCCATTCCCGCATGGCTGGCAAAGCCAGGGTGGCCTCGACGTAAGCCTGGCTGACCGGATCCAGCTTGACGCCGTAGGTGTGGAAGCGGGTGGCGACGGGGGCGAACATGGCGTCGGCGATGCTCCAGCGGCCGAACAGAAAATCGCCGCCGGCCCCGAAGCGGGTGCGGCAATCCTGCCAAATGGCCTGAATGCGGACGATGTCGGGTTGAGCCTCTTCGGGAATCTGCGGCATATCGGTGCGCTCCAGCACGTCCATGGACAAATGCTGGCGCAGGCCCATGAAGCCGGAGTGCATTTCGGCGCTGATGGACCGGGCAAGAGCGCGGGTTCCCCGGTTCTCGGGCCAGAGCGGCACGGCGCAGGCCATCTCGGCCACATATTCGCAGATGGCCAGGGAATCCCACACCAGCAGTCCGCCGTCTTTCAGCAAAGGAACCTTGCCGCTGGGAGAGTGCGCCAGAATCTGCTGCTTGGTGTCGGGCTGACGCAGCGTGACCTTCACTTCATCGAACGGCAGGCCGGCCTGCTTCAGCGCCAGCCAGGGGCGTAGGGACCAGGATGAAAAACGCTTGGTGCCGATGACCAGCTGAAGACGGGACATGGAATGTTTTCCTTGGTGCGAGGCGATGCGGGGAGAGGGTGGGCGATCTTGCGGCTGTTCGCAAGAGGTCGGCCGCTACCTATGCGCTAAGTCCTTGAGAGCTTTAAGTTTCGATGATGCGAAGGTAGGAGGGATGATCCCAATGGACCATAAATTAGGATCAATGATTCATGCTAGCTTCATCCTCGTGGTCGGGGGGCCTTTAGGGTGCTGCGTGAATATGGTGTCTTTCAAGGCATCTGAAAAGAGACGCTGGGCCCAATGAACGTGCGGGGGCATCAATGCAATTTTCGTCGATTAAAGCCAAGATTTCGACATTGGCCGGGTTAAGTCTGTTTGGTACGGCGGCGGCGATTGTCATCGCCAGCATCAGCTTTTCCAACAGTTCCAACTCCTATGTGGAAAACAGCGTTTCGGATCTGTTGGACCGCAAGACCAAAGACTATGCGACGACCCTGGCGTCGACCCAGGCCGGCATCATCCGTTCGAGTCTGGACGAAGCTTTGTTGACCGCCCGCACCATGGCGCATTCCTTCGAAGTGATCGCCTCGTCGAAGATGAGCGGTGAAGGCATGCGGCGTCAGCATATCAACGACGTGCTGCTGTCGGTGCTGCGCGAAGAGCCGAAATTCAACGGCACCTATACCGCTTGGGAGCCGGACGCTCTGGACGGCGACGACGCCTCTTTCCGCAACAAGCGTGAAACCGGCACCGATGCTTCCGGCCGGTTCATTCCCTATTGGAATCGCGACGCCCAAGGCAAGATCGCCATGCAGCCGCTGGTCGAATACGACAGCCGCGAGACCCATCCCAACGGCGTGATGAAGGGCGGCTGGTACATCGGTCCGAAGGAAACCGGCAAGGAAAGCGTGTTGGGGCCGCTTCCCTACATCGTCCAGGGCAAGGCCGTGTTTCTTGCCACCATCTCTGTGCCGATCGTTGTGAATGGCAAATTTGCCGGAGTGGCGGGGACGGATTTCAATCTAGAAACCGGGCAAAAAATCGCGACCGGCGTCAGTTCGGCGATCTTCGGCGGCAAGAACGAAGTGGTGATCTTGAGCGACAAGGGGCTGGTGGTTGCCGACAGCGCGCATCCCGAATTGATCGGCCAGAGCTATGCCGGTTCGAGCAAGAGCTGGGATGCCGATCTGAATATCATCCGGTCCGGCCAGGAGAACATTTCCTGGCAGCAGGAGACCGGCATGCTGCGGGTGTTCGCGCCGATTCCCCTGGGGCATACCGGCAAGCCCTGGTCGGTGCTGATCTCGGTGCCGCGCGACGTGGTGCTGGCCGAGGCCAATAAGTTGAGCGGCGATCTGAGGGACCGGGCCGGCCGGTCCGTGGTGTGGCTGTCGCTTCTCGGTGGCGGCGTCGCCTTGGCCGCCATCTTCGCCATGTGGTTCGTGGCCGGCGGCATCAGCCGTCCGGTGGTGCGGATGACCGCCACCATGGGGCGTCTGGCGCAGGGCGATCTGACTGCCGACATTCCCGGCACCGGCAACAAGGACGAAATCGGTGAAATGGCCAAGGCGGTCCAGGTGTTCAAGGACAACGCCATCAACGTCGAGCGCATGCGCAAGGATCAGGAATTGGCCGAGGCCCGTTCCGCCGAGGAGCGCCGCAAGGCCATGAACCAACTGGCCGACAGTTTCGAGGCCTCGGTCATGGGGGTGGTGCAGTCGGTGGCCGGTGCCGCCACCGGCATGGAACGCAACGCCGAGGCGATGTCGTCCATGGCCGGAGAGGCCACTATGCAGGCCGCCAGTGTCGCCGCCGCCGCCGAACAGGCCACCACCAATGTGCAGACGGTGGCTTCCGCCGCCGAGGAGCTGTCGTCTTCGATTTCCGAGATCGCCCGGCAAGTGGGCGAAGCGGCGCGGATATCCACCTCGGCGTCCGAGGAAGCGGCCAGAACGAACGAGATGGTGCAGTCGCTGGCCGTCGCCGCCGATCGTATCGGCCAGGTGGTACAGTTGATCAACGATATCGCCAGCCAGACCAACCTGCTGGCCTTGAACGCCACCATCGAAGCGGCGCGGGCCGGCGACGCCGGCAAAGGCTTCGCCGTGGTCGCCGGCGAGGTGAAGAATCTGGCCAACCAGACGGCCAAGGCCACCGAGGAAATCTCGGGCCAGATTACCGCGGTGCAAGAGGAAACGAGGCGGGCGGTGGGGGCCATCCGCACCATCGGCGAAATCGTCGAGCAGGTTCGGGAAATTTCCTCGGGCATCGCCTCGGCGGTCGAGGAGCAGGGAGCCGCCACCCAGGAAATCGCCCGCAATGTCCAGGAAGCGGCGCGGGGAACCGAAGCCGTGTCGAATACCATCGCCTCGGTCAGCCATGCCACCAGTTCCACCGGCACGGAAGCCGACAAGGTCCGGCTGGCCACGGCCGATCTGGCCCGCGATTCCGACCGTCTGCGCAGCGAGGTTTCGTCTTTCCTGACCACGGTGCGGGCGGGCTAGACGATCCTGGAGCCATCGTCAAGGGCGGAGGGGTAAAATCCCCTCCGCTTTTTTCGTCTGGGCCCCTATGACAAAAAGCGATTTTCAACCGGCTCGGCTTTGTCCATCCTGTGCGGGCTTTAGCCTGAGGGAGTTTGAACGGTGCTGGATCATCTGACCGCCGACACTAGCGAGTCCATGGTGGCGATCACCCTGGTGAGCAAGCCGCGTTTCAAGGAGTGGCTTTCCACCCAGACTTCGGCTGTCAGGAACTGGTGCGAAAGCCAATCTTTCGGCGGGGAAACCGGAGCTGTCTGTCTGGTGCCCGGCGAAACCGGGCGTGTCGAGCGGGCTTTGTTCGGGCTGGACGAGGCCGATCCCTGGAGCTGGGCCGTCTTGCCCGCCAAGCTACCGGTCGGCCGCTACCGCATCGACGGCCCCCTGGATGCCCGCGCCGCCGACTGGGCGGCCATGACCTGGGAATTGGCCTGTTATCAGTTTCACCGCTACAAAAGCAAGAACGGCCGCGAATGGCCGGTGCTGCTGTGGCCGGACGAAGCCAACCGCGATCAGGTGGAGCGGCTGGTGCACGGCGTCACTCTGGTGCGCGATCTGGTCAATACTCCCGCCGAGGACATGGGGCCGGAAGAACTGGCGCTGACCGCCACCGGTCTGGCGGAAAAGCATGGCGGACGCATCCGCACTATCGTCGGCGACGCCCTGCTGGCGGAAAACTATCCCTTGATCCACGCCGTGGGCCGGGCTTCGAGCCGGGCTCCGCGTTTGATCGATTTGCGCTGGGGCGATGAAATGGCGCCGCGCATCACCATCGTCGGCAAGGGAGTCTGTTTCGATTCCGGTGGACTGGACCTGAAGTCGTCCTCGAACATGAAGCTGATGAAAAAGGACATGGGCGGCGCCGCCCACGCCCTGGCTTTGGCCCAGATGATCATGGAAGCCGGATTGCCGATTCGTCTGCGGGTGCTGATCGCCGCCGTCGACAATGCGGTGTCGGGTTCCGCTTTCCGGCCTTTGGACATCGTCAAAAGCCGCAAGGGGCTGACCGTCGAAATCGGCAATACCGACGCCGAGGGCCGATTGGTGCTGGCCGATTGCCTGGCCGAAGCCGACCGCGAGACGCCGCGCCTGATCATCGATCTGGCGACCCTGACCGGCGCCGCCCGTACGGCGCTGGGGCCCGATCTTCCGGCTTTGTTCACCTCCGACGACAAGCTGGCCGCCGATTTTCAGGCCTCCGCCGATCTGGTGCACGACCCTTTGTGGCGGCTGCCTTTGTGGAAGCCTTATCGTCGCATGATGGACGGCAAGCTTGCCGATCTGACCAACGCTTCGGACAGTCCCCATGCCGGGGCCATCACGGCGGCGCTGTTCCTGCAGGAATTCGTCTCGCCGGGAACGCCCTGGGCGCATCTCGACCTGTTTGCCTGGAACCCGTCGCCGCGTCCCGGCCGGCCCGAGGGCGGCGAGGCCATGTGTCTGCGGGGGATTTATCACATGATCTCGCAGAAATTCCCCTCATGACATCCTGATGGTGATTGCCGGAAAGGCTTTGCTCGGGTAATTTCGTGCACGGAACGAGATGGATTGGTCATGGGCTTTGAACTGAAGGCGGTACAGGCGCTCGATCTCTGGCGTGGAGCCATTGTCGAAAGCGTTCGCAGGGAGGCACCGGATCTGTCGGCGCGTCAGATGGCGTTGCTGCTTACGGTCTATCTGACGCCGCCGCCGCATACGGTGCGCGGTCTGGCGACGACTCTGAATATTTCCAAACCGGCCATCACCCGGGCTCTCGACCGATTGAGCGATTATGGGCTGGTTCGTCGCAAGGTGGACGAGGCCGACCGCCGCAGCGTGCTGATTCAACGCACCGTCAAGGGCTCCGTGTTTTTGCGTGAATTCGGCGACATCATCGTTACCGCCGCCGCCGCTGGTTCCGACGGCGAGCCCAGCGCCGGCTGATCGGACGTTCCGGGAAAGGATGGTCATGGCCGACGAAGTGGACGCCCACATTCTGCTGGCCGATATCTCCGGATATACCAGCTTTCTCAAAGCGAATACCGTTACCCTGCGTCACGCCACCCAGATTGTCTCCAGTCTGCTGGAGGCGGTGATGGCCGCCGCCGAAGGGCCGGTTCATGCCAATAAAGTGGAAGGCGACGCCGTTCTGTTCGTGGCTCCGGCGGATGGCGGAAGCGACGCGGCGGATCGGGCGTCGTGGCGTTCCATCGGCCGCTTCTTCCAGGCTTTTTACGTCCGCCGGGCCGAGCTTGAGGCGGAAAATACCTGCCCCTGCGAGGCTTGCCTGGGCTTGGGGCGCTTGAACCTGAAAGTCATTTCCCACCATGGTCGGCTGTTGCGCCACAAGGTCCGCCGCTTCGAGGAAGTGTCGGGGTTCGATCTGGTGATCGCTCACCGGCTGCTGAAAAACCAGGTTGAAGGCTCCCGCTATCTGTTGTCCAGCGAGACGGCCTGGAGACGCTACGGCGCGCCGGTCGACGGTGTCCGCCATGTCGAGGATTGCGAAGGCGTGGGCGAAGTCCCGGTGGTGGTGGTCCACGATGCCGCCGCCCTGCTGACCGAGGTTTTGCCGCCGATCAAGGCTACGTTGGGCCGGCGGCTGCAAGATTGGTGGAAAAAGCATGTGGTGCTGGTTCCCGTGCTCGGGCCGCATTTGATGACGCGCGAGGCGCGTCATCTGCACGGATATTGCAAACATTGAACCCGGCGGCCAGACAGGCTTTCGACGAAGCCGCGGCCTGCCATCACCGTGGCGACAAACGGGGAGCTGTCGCAGGTTATCACCGGGCCATCGCCCTTGATCCCCATTATGCTGAAGCCTACAGCAATATGGGCGTCGATCTTCTTGAACTGGGGGCGGCGGACGCCGCCTTGGCGGCTTATGACGTCGCGTTGACGCTCAACCCCGATTTTGTCGAAGCCTACAATAATCGGGGCAACGCTCTGTTGCGGCTGCACCGCTCGCAGGAGGCCGAGGCTGATTTCCGCCGAGCCTGCGGTTTGCGGCCCGATCTTTACCAGCCCCTGACCAATCTGGGGCAGGCCCTGCTGTTCCAGAACCGCATCGACGAAGCCGTCGAATGCCTGCGCCGGGCGGTCGACATGGCGCCCCATGACGCCGACGTCGTCAATGACCTGGGCTGCGCCCTGGCGCAGGGAAACCGCTGCGCCGAGGCGTTGGATTGCTATATCCAGGGTATTCGGCTGGCTCCGGATTATCCGCGGCCCAGGGTGAATTACGCCCTGATGCTGATGAAGCTGGGACGTTTGCAGGAAGGCTGGCAGGCCTATGAATGGCGCTGGCGGGCGCGTGCCGAAAACGCGCGGCCCATCGGCCCCGAGTGGGACGGCGCTCCGTTGAACGGGCGGACCTTGCTGCTGTTCGGAGAACAGGGCTATGGCGACAGCCTGCAATTCATCCGCTTCGTCTCAGGCCTGAAAACCGATGACGGGCAGGTGGTGCTGATGGTGCCGGCCCGGCTGAAACGCCTGTTCGAAAACATTTCCGGTCTCGACGCGGTGATCGGCCATGACGAGACGCCGCCGCCCTATGACTGCCAAATGTCGTTGATGAGCCTGCCGCGCATTGTCGGGCTGACCTTGGAGAGGATTCCCGCCGCCGTGCCTTATCTGGCTCCCGATCCGCAGCGAATGGAGGTCTGGCGGAAAAGGCTGTCCGTGCTGCCTGGAAAAAAGGTAGGGCTGGTCTGGTCGGGCAATCCCCGCCGTCACGACGAGGAGGCGACCCGGCTGGATCGTCGCCGCAGCCTGAGACTCGAAGCTTTCGCGCCTTTGGCGGGCATGGCCGGCCTGTCGCTGGTCAGTCTGCAAAAGGATGCCCCGGAGGGAGACGCGATGCCGCCGTCGGGTCTGCAATTGGCCGATTGGATGGGAGCCGTCGGCGATTTCGCCGAGAGTGCGGCGCTGGTGATGGGGCTTGATCTGGTGGTGACGGTGGACACGGCGGTCGCCCATCTGGCCGGAGCCTTGGGCAAGCCGGTCTGGATCTTGTCGCGGTATGACGGATGCTGGCGCTGGCTGATGGATCGGGACGACAGCCCCTGGTATCCCACGGCCCGCCTCTATCGCCAGAACGCGCCCGGCGACTGGTCGGACCCGTTGGCCCGGCTGATCCGCGATCTGCGGATTTTCTGCGCCGACTGAAGAGCGGCTACCAGACGAGAACCTTACCGGCGGCTTTTTTCTTCGTCTCTTCCTTCTGCTCCCGCAGCTTGTTCATCAGAACCCAGTCGTCGACCTTCATGAAGCGGGGGGCGAGGAACTGATAGACCCGGCCGAGAATGTTGCTGATCTGGTACGAGACGCAGACTTCGACTTTCTTCCATTCGCCGATCAGGTCTTCCCAGGCCATCAGGCGGATGTGCAGGTCGTCGCGCATGCCGCGGATGAAGCGCACCTGGTTTTCCAGATTTTTCAGAACCGACAGGATTTCGCCGGTCTGGGCGTCCACTTCCAGAAAGCGGCGCTTGAAATCGTTGACGGCGATCTGGAACAGTTTGCGGATCTGGTCGATCATGTCGCAGACCGAGCGTTCGCGGGAATAGACCTTGCGCAGGCCGTCGACCTTTTTCTGAATGTTCTGAACGTCGCCGAATTTGTCCCGCAGCGCCTCGATATAGGCCAGCTCGTGAGTCAGCTTCTCGACGTATTTCAGCATTTCCTGCTTGTTTTCACGGCCGATACCCAGGCGCTCCGCCGCTTCGCCGAACGCTTCGTTGACCTTTTTCTTGGTGGCGGGGTCGTCAGCCAACTGCACCAGGGCGTCGGGGTCGGTAATCAGATCGTCCACGCCGGTCAGCCAATTGACCAACTGCATGCTGATGCGCTGATGGGCCACGACCACATGCCGCTGGGTCAGCTCCCAGGTGGCTTCGCCGGTGATGATTTCCTTGGGCAGGGGGTCGCCCACCGCCAATCCGCTGACATATTTCAATCCTTCGGACAGCAGGTCCAGCATATGGCAGTCGTTGTCCTTCAGGGCGAACTCGCGTTTCACGCCGGGAAAGGGCAGGGCCGCCTTGTTGTTGCCGACGGTGACGCACATCACCGGCTCGTTGGCCTGGTGATTGTAAACGAAGTGACAGCCTTCAAACTTGGCGAAGATGGGGTGCTCGAACACCACGTGGGTGGGCATTTCCTCTTCGGACGGCTTGGACTTGGCGGAAACGGGTGACGACTCGGACATTGCACGACCCCCCGGCGGCGCAACAAGAGTGACGAGAGTTCTGTAAACCAGAGGTAACAGAACAGCACATAATCTTCCCGTCTGCACGGAAATTAGATCGAGCGTCTCGTTCTTATGTCTTTTGCCCTGGGATTAAGTAATCTTTCGATTACGACTCAGCCTTGCTCGCGGGCCAACGCCCGCCAGGCGATGTCGCGGCGGCAAAAGCCCTCGGGCCAGCGGATGCGGTCCACCGCCTGATAGGCGCGGGCCTGGGCTTCCTTGACGGTCTTGCCCGTGGCGGTTACGCCCAAGACGCGCCCGCCGGTGGCCAGAACACGGCCTTGCTCGTCGGATTTGGTGCCGGCATGCAGCACGGTCACGCCTTCGACCTGACCGGCTTCGGCCAGACCTTCGATAACGGTGTTCTTGGCATAGGAACCGGGATAGCCGTTGGCGGCCATCACCACCACCAGGGCGGGGTCGTCGGACCATTCCACGGTTTTTCCCGCCAGCTTGCCTTCGGCGGCGGCCAGCAGCAGTTCCACCAGATCGGATTTCAAGCGGGCCATCAGCACCTGGCATTCGGGATCGCCGAAGCGGACGTTGTATTCCAGCAGCTTGACCCGCTGGCCTTCCGGCTTGTCGTTGTCGATCATCAGACCGGCGAACAGGACGCCCTTGTAGGGTTTGCCTTCGGTGGCCATGCCGCGCACGGTCGGCATCACGCACCGTTCCATGATCTGGCGTTCGACCTCGGACGTGACTACCGGAGCGGGGGAATAGGCGCCCATGCCGCCGGTGTTGGGGCCGGTGTCGCCGTCGCCGACGCGTTTGTGGTCCTGGGCGGCGGCCAGCGGCAGGGCCGTCTCGCCGTCGACGATGGCGAAGAAGCTGGCTTCCTCGCCGGTCAGGAATTCTTCGATCACCAGTTCGTCGCCGGCCGCGCCGAACACCTTGTCGCCCATCATGGAGTCGACCGCGGTCAAGGCTTCGTCCAGGGTCATGGCCACCACCACGCCCTTGCCGGCGGCCAGGCCGTCGGTCTTGACCACGATGGGGGCGCCCTGCCGGCGGATGTAGGCCTTGGCCGCTTCGGCGTCGGTGAAGCGGCCGTAAGCGGCGGTCGGCACCCCGTACTTGGCGATGATGTCCTTCATGAAGCCCTTCGAGCCCTCAAGCTCGGCGGCGGCGGCGCTGGGGCCGAAGCTCTTGATGCCGACGGCGTCCAGCTTGTCGGCCAATCCCAGCACCAGCGGCGCTTCCGGGCCGATCACCACGAAGTCGACCTTCTGCTCCACGGCGAAGCGGGTCAGGGCGTCGACGTCCTCGGCGCCGATGGGAACCAGCGTGGCGACGGAGGCGATACCGGCATTGCCCGGAGCGCACAGCAATTCCGTGCAGCGCGGAGAGCGGCGCAACGCCCAGCACAAAGCATGCTCACGGCCACCGGAACCGACCACCAGGATCTTCATCGCTCAACACTCCGACCAAAGGCTTTCTCTTGGTCGGGGGTTTTAGCATTGTCCGGGGGGCATTGCCAGCGGAGTGGGACGGTTGTTCGTGCTACCTTAGAGCCGTTTTGGGACCATGCGACAGGATAGGAAATGGACGTTCAGCCATCGCAACCGACCCTGAGCGGCGTTTGCGTCGAACTCAGGCCTTTGCAGGTCGAGCATGCCAATGCTTTGCTGGAAGCGGCGGCTGACGGCGATCTGTGGAATCTGAAAGTGACGGTGGTTCCCAATCGGGAGACCGTTCACGACTATATCGCCAAAGCCCTGGCCGGCCGGCAAACGGAAACGGTCATGCCGTTCGTTGTCGTCCGGCGCGACCTGGGGCGGGTGGTCGGCAGCACCCGCCTCTGGAAGATCGACCGCGCGAACCGGAAAATGGAGATCGGCCATACCTGGCTGGCCGCCTCGGTCCAGCGATCCGGCATCAATACCGAGGCGAAGTTTCTGTTGCTGTCCTATGCCTTTGAAACGATGGACGCCGTCCGCGTGCAGTTCACCACCGACGAACTGAACGAAAAATCCCGCGCGGCTATTTTGCGGATCGGGGCGAAACAGGAGGGCGTAGTGCGCAACGAACGCATCATGCCCGATGGACGCAAGCGGAACTCGGTGCGCTTCAGCATCATTGACGACGAATGGGCCGAGGTCAAAGCTGCCTTGCTGCGTAAAATGGCCCAGCCGGCATGGCCGCCGGTTCAGAACAGCATCAGTTGATCCCCAGACGCGGGCGGCGGTTTGAACTGGCTGGTGTCGAGGGCGTAGCCTGGGCCGTTCAGACCCAGTTTGCGTTGCGCGACGCGGAACCGTTGATACAGCAGTTCGGCATGGGGGCCGCTGCCGGTGAAACGTTTGCCAAAGGCGGGATCGTTGAGTCTGCCGTTGCGTTGCTGGCTGACCAGCGACAGCACATGGGCGGCGCGGTTGGGAAAATGAACCGCCAGCCAATCGGCGAAAAGTTCCTTCACCTCGTAAGGCAGCCGCAGCAGGATGCAGCCGGCGCTTCGGGCTCCGGCTTCCTTGGCGGCGGTCAGAATGGCTTCCAGTTCATGATCGTTGATCCGCGGAATCATCGGCGCGGCCAGGACGGCCGTGGGGATGCCGGCTTCGGCCAGACGGGCGATGGCGTCGAGCCGTTTGCCTGGCGTGGCGGCCCGCGCTTCCAGCTTGCGGTGCAGGCCGCGGTCCAGGGTGGTGATGCTGACGGCGACCGAAGCCAGTCTTTTTGCGGCCATGGCTCCCAGAATGTCGATGTCGCGGGTGACCAGATGGCTTTTGGTGACGATGGCGACTGGATGGTTGAAGGCGGCCAGCACCTCCAGGCAGTCGCGCATGATGCGGTATTTTCGTTCGATGGGCTGATAAGGGTCGGTATTGGTGCCGATGGCCAGCACGGCGGGGCGATAACCCGCTTTGCGCAATTCCGCCGCCAGCAGGTCCGGGGCGTTGGGTTTCGCCAGCAGCCTGGTTTCGAAATCCAGGCCGGGCGACAGGTCGAGATAGGCGTGTCCGGGCCGGGCGAAGCAATAGACGCAGCCGTGCGCGCATCCCCTGTATGGATTGACGGAGCGGTCAAAGGGAATGTCGGGCGAGTCGTTGCGGGTGATGATGGTTCGCGCTCTTTCCAGATGTACCATGGTCGGCAGGGGAGACTCTTCGTCCTTGCCCCCTATCCAGCCGTCATCGAACGCTTCCATGGACAAACGGTCGAAGCGGGGTTTGGGGTTGATGCGGGCGCCGCGCGCCTTGGGCCAATCGTCACGGGTCATGACTAGAACATATCATGAACAATTGTGGCGGGGCGAGTCGCCGATGAAGGCATCTTGCCCCTGGCGTCGGCTCCGCCTATCTTGCCCTTATGTCCGATTCGCCACCGCCGTCCCACAACGCCCCGGAATATTCGGTGGCCGAACTGTCCAACGCCCTGAAGAGGACGGTGGAGCAGGCCTATGACAACGTTCGGGTCAAGGGCGAGATTTCCGGTTTCAAGCGACATTCGTCGGGGCATCTCTATTTTGCCCTGAAAGATGCCGACGCGGTGCTGGACGCCGTCTGTTGGCGCGGTTCTGCCGGTAAACTGGCGATCCAGCCAGAAGACGGCATGGAAGTGGTGGCGCAGGGCCGTCTGACCACTTATCCGGGGCGCTCCAAATACCAAATGGTGGTGGAACGCATGGAGCTGGCGGGGCAGGGGGCTCTGCTGAAGCTTTTGGAAGACCGCAAGCGCAAGCTGGCCGCCGAAGGTCTGTTCGAACAAGGGCGCAAGAAGCGCATTCCTTTTCTGCCCGCGGTCATCGGCGTGGTCACGTCGCCCACCGGCGCGGTGATCCGCGACATTCTGCATCGTCTGTCCGACCGCTTTCCCCGCCATGTGTTGCTGTGGCCGGTGGCGGTGCAGGGCGACGGCGCGGCCGCGCAGGTGGCGGCGGCTATCGACGGCTTCAACGCCATCAAAGCGGGCGGGCCGGTGCCGCGTCCGGATGTGCTGATCGTCGCCCGTGGCGGCGGCAGTCTGGAAGATTTGTGGGCCTTCAATGAAGAAGCGGTGGTGCGGGCCGCTGCGGCGTCGGTTATTCCGCTGATTTCGGCGGTGGGACACGAGACCGATACGACCCTGATCGATTACGCCTCGGACCTGCGGGCGCCGACGCCGACCGGCGCCGCGGAAATGGCTGTGCCGGTGCGTCGCGATCTGATCTTGCAGGTGATGGACCGGGGGCGGCGCATGGTCGCCGCAGCCGGACGCCTGCTGGATGAACGGCGCTTGCGCGTGCAGGGGCTGGGTCGCGGCCTGCCTGACCTGCGCCGCCGTGTGCAGGATTTGCAGCAGACGCTGGACGACCGCTCCGAACGCCTGATCAACGCCCTGCCGAACCTGTTGCACAAGCGCGAAGCCCAATTGGCGCAATTGGGGGCGCGGCTGCGTAGCCCGCGCGAACAGATCGCCGCCAAAAGCCACCAATTATCGACTCTGCTGACCCGTCTGGACGGCGCTCTGAAGGCCAGCCGCGCCGCCGAGCTGTCCCGGCTGGAGCGCGGGCGGCTGGAGCTGGACCAAAAAACCGCCAGGCTGGAAGCGGCCTTTCCCCGCTTGCTGGAGCGCCGCCGCGACAGGCTGGCCCGTGCCGGCGCGCTGTTGGACAGCTATTCCTACGAACAGATTCTGAAGCGCGGTTTCGCCCTGGTGCGCGATGTGGCCGGAGAAGCCGTGACCAGCGCCGATCAGGCGCGAGACAGGGGGCATCTGACCGTCACGTTCCAGGGGCAGCAATCGGTGGCGGTGACGGTGGACGGCGGGAATGCGGTTCCGGCCCAAGCCGCGCCGCGCCCCGCCGGCGCCAAGCCGTCGTCGAAAGGCAAGGACGACCGGCAGGGCAGCCTTCTGTAAGGCCTAGCCTTTGCCACGGCTCGGGTGTAGAAAACCCCGATGAATACCGAAGCCAATCTTCCCCTGATCGCCGTCGTCGTTCCGGTCAAGAACGAGGCCGACAATATCCATCCGCTGGTGGGCGAAATCACCGCCGCCCTTCGTGGCCGCTGGCCCTTCGAGATCGTCTATGTCGACGACGGCAGCGACGATACCACGCCGGCCCGGCTGAAGGACGCCAAGGCCGCCAATGCCGAGCTGCGGGTGGTGCGCCACCAAAAGAGCTGCGGCCAGAGCCAGGCGGTCGCCACCGGCGTGAAATTCGCCAGGGCTCCGTTTATCGCCACCCTGGACGGCGACGGCCAGAACGACCCGGCCGATATTCCCGCCATGCTGGAACGCCTGCTGGCGGAACCCGAAGCCGCCCGGCACCTGCTGCTGGTGGCCGGTCATCGCCAGAAGCGTCAGGACGATGGCATCCGCCTGATTTCGTCGAAGATCGCCAACAATATCCGTGCTTCGCTGCTGAAGGACGATACGCCTGATACCGGCTGCGGGTTGAAGGTGTTCGCCCGTGAAGCCTTCCTCGATATGCCGCGCTTCAACCACATGCACCGTTTTCTGCCGGCTCTGATGATCCGTCGCGGCGGCAAGGTGGTGTCTGTCCGTGTCAATCATCGTCCGCGTGAACGCGGCGTGTCGAAATACGGCGTGTGGAACCGCCTGTGGGTCGGCATCGTCGATCTGTTCGGGGTGATGTGGCTGCAAGCCCGCGCCAGCGTTCCCGTGATTGACGGGCAGGACTGACGGTTTCATGACCTCCGCCGTTTCCGCCGGCTTGAAGCCGCGACTGCTGATCAAAGGTCTGCTGACCATCCTGTCCCTGGCGGCGGTGGGCTGGGCACTGAAAATGTCTGGCTTGGGTGATCTCTTGTCAGAACATTGGATCGACGCGGAAGTGCGCGGCCATGGCGTCTATGGCTTGCTGCTGTTCGTCGGATTGGGCAGCGGCCTGATCGCCATCGGTTTTCCCCGTCAGTTGCTGTGTTTCATGGGCGGCTATGCCTTCGGTTTCATCGAAGGGGTGGTTCTGGCCTCGGCGGCTTCGCTGATCGGCTGCGTGTTGTGTTTCTATTATGCCCGCCTGCTGGGGCGTGAACTGGTGATGCATAAATTCGCCGCCCGGGTCCGCCGGGTGGACGACTTCCTGAAGGAAAATCCCCTCAGCATGACCATGCTGATCCGTTTTCTGCCGGTGGGCAGCAATCTATTGGCCAATCTGGTGGGGGGCGTGTCGTCGGTTCCGGCTGGGGCTTTCTTTATCGGTTCGCTGATCGGTTATCTGCCCCAGACGGTGGTGTTCGTTCTGTTGGGCAGCGGCGTGCATGTGGACCCGCTGTTCCGCATCGGCGCCAGCGTCGTGCTGTTCGTGCTCTCGACGGTGATGGGTGTCGTGCTCTACCGCCGCATGCGCCATGGCCACAGCCTGGACGCCGAGCTTGACCAGGAGGTCGAGGTCGAGGACGGCGAATAATCCGCCGGTTTGGCGCTGCGGCGCAGGGAGGCATCAATGACGGTTGCGACTTTTCTGGCCTACAGCTGCGCTCTGTTCATCGCCGCCGTTATTCCCGGCCCCGGCATGACGGCCATTTTGGCGCGGGCGTTGGGATCGGGGGCGCGTCCCACTTTCTTCATGGGTTTCGGCCTGATCCTGGGCGATCTGACCTATCTGACGGCGGTGATTCTGGGACTGGCCTACATCGCCCAAACCTTCGCCGAGGTTTTTCTGGCTATCAAGTTCGCCGGCGCCGCGTACCTGGGATATCTGGCCTGGAGGCTGTGGAACGGCACCCTGCTGCCCCAGGACGTGCAGGCCCGTGCCGACGCCAGCCTGAAAGGGGCCTTTCTCTCGGGCCTGTTCGTCACTCTGGGCAATCCGAAGACCATGCTGTTCTATGTGGCTTTGGTGCCGACCCTGGTCCCCTTGGATGCGATCGGGGTGGGGGATTATTTGGCGCTGGTGGGCATTACTTTCTCGGTGCTGATGGTGGCCCTGTTGCCCTACATCGTCCTGGCGGCGCGGGCGCGGAGTCTTTTACGGCGGCCGGCGGCCCTGAAGATGCTCAACAGGACCGCCGCCGGTATTTTGGCCGGAACCGCCGCCGTCATCACGGCACGGGCGGCCTGACGGATCACATATGGCCGTGGTCGCAGCGGCCCTGGGCGTGACGGTCGTCGCAGGACAAGCCGTCCTTGGAAGGCTGGATGCCGATCCATGCCTGCAGTTTCACCGGATCGAAGCCGAAGGATTTGACCTCTCCGACCTGAAGCAGCGGCCGGCGGATCAGATCGCGGTCGGCCAGCATCAGCGGCAAGGCGTCGGCTTCAGAGATGGCATGGCGGTCGATCTGACCGGATTTCAGGGTGGGGTGCAGGCGGTTGAACCATTCCGCCACCTCGGTCTCGCCGAAAAAGCTGCGTAGGCTGTCCGTGGTGAAGGCTTCATTGTTCAGATCCTGCCGGATCACCTTGTGCCCTGCCGCCTCAAGGGTACGCTGCTGTTTGTCATTGGCGGCGCAGTCGGGCTTTCCCCAGAACAAAATTTCGGCCATGGCCGTTCTCCGTTCAAGCGCCCCCGCCTGATTTAGAGATGATCTAAATTAAGCTCGGCGCAGGCAAGCCTTAATTTCTGACCCGTCGCACCATAGCCCGGCCTGGGCTGTCCATGGCCACGGCGTTCTGGCGAAGGCTGATTGCCCGCCAATCAATAACGCGATCACTTGCTCCGGGGGGCGGGCTGACATAGCCTGCTGATTGAGAGGGGGCTCTCTAGGACACTCGCGGCAACAAACAGGAGACGCGCGATGGCTAATGTGACCTTTTCCGGCCCCACTCTCGATAAAGATATCACCGTGTACGCCGTGGCCGGCGACATGGGGACTCTTCTGGCTTTAGCGAAAAAGAACAATATCCCGATTCCTTTTCAGTGCCAGGACGGCGAATGCGGTTCCTGTCTCGTGAAGATCACCCATCTGGAGGGCAAGGCCCCCATGGGAATCGCCTTGACCCAGAAGGAAAAAGCCACTTTGTCGGTCAACGGCAAGCTGACCAAGGAAGCCCGCGACAAGGCCGAGGTGAACGATATTCCCCCGCCGTATCGGTTGGCCTGTCAGTACATTGTCCGGAACGAGGACATTCTGGTGGAGTTCTCGGGCGAGCCGGGCGTGGAAATCGAACTGCGCCGCTGAAGTGGGAAGGCGCCGCCGAAAGGCGGCGCCTATTCCGCCGGCAGCAGCCGGCGTTCGAACATGCTTTCCATGTCCTCGGGCGAGACGGCGCGGCTGATCAGATAGCCCTGAATTTCGTCGCAGCCGGCTTCACGCAGCACTTGGACCTGATGCATGCGCTCGACCCCTTCCGCCACCGCTTTCATGCCCAGCGCATGGGCCAGCCGGATAATGGCCACGACGATGTCGCGTTCCTCGAAAGCTTTGCCCAGGCTGTCGACGAAGCTGTGGTCCACCTTCAAGGCGTCGATGGGCATCAGGCTGAGGGCCGACAGGCTGGTTTGGCTGGTGCCGAAATCGTCGATGGCGATGCGCACGCCGGTTCGGTGCAGCTTTTCCAGGGCATGCCCGACTTGGGTCGGGCGCTCGATGATGGCCTCTTCGGTCAGTTCCAGTTCCAGCAGATGGGGCGGCATGCCGGTTCCGGCCAGGATACGCGCCACCGTGTCGGGGAAGTCCTCGCGGAGAAGCTGCCGTGGCGACAGATTGACGGCCATGCGGATGACGGGAAGCCCCCGCGCCTGCCAAGCCATGTTCTGGCGGCAGGCGGTTTCCAGAATCCACTCGCCCAGACGCGGCATCAAATTGAGCCGTTCCGCCATGGGGATGAAATGGGAGGGCGGGACTACGCCCAGTTCCTCGTCGGTCCAGCGCACCAGGGCTTCGGCGCCGCAGACGGTGCCTTGGGTCATGTCGACCATGACCTGATAGACCAGATGGAAGCCGCCGCTTTCCACGGCCTGGCGCAGCCGGGTCTCGGCGCCCAGGCGTTCGGCGGACTGCTTGCTGGCGGTCGCCGAATGCAATTGATAGCGGTTGCGGCCGATTTCCTTGGCCTGATACATGGCGGTGTCGGCGCATTTCAGCAGCGCCTCGGCATCGGGGCCGTCGACGGGATAAATGGCGATACCAAGGCTGGTGGTGACCTGAAGCTCGCGTCCGGCAAGCAGCAGCGGCTGCTTGATGGACAGGATGATACGTTCGGCCAGACGGGCGGCATCGGACGGATCGTCCAATTCCGGCATCAGCACGACGAATTCGTCGCCCCCCAGGCGGGCCACGGTATCGCCTTCGCGCAGGCAGGCTTGCAGCCGGCCGGCCACCTCGATCAGCACCTGATCGCCGACGTCGTGGCCCAAAGTGTCGTTGATGCGCTTGAACAGGTCGAGATCAAGGAACATCACCGCCATCTGATGATGGTGGCGATGGGCGGTGGCGATGGCCAAGGACAGGCGGTCCAGCAACAGCCGCCGGTTCGGCAGATGGGTCAGCGGGTCGAAATAGGCCAGGCTGCGGACCCGTTCCTCATCTTTCTTCTTTTCAGTGATGTCGCTGAACAGGCCGGAATATTTCGAGATGCTGCCGTCTTCGGCGCGGATCGTGTTGATGGTCAGCCATTCGGCGATGATGGTGCCGTCTTTGCGGCGGTTCCAGATTTCGCCTTTCCAGAAGCCGCATTCATGCAGGCTGCGCCACATCAGGTCGTAAAACTCGACGCCGTGCTGCCCCGATTGCAGAATGCGGGGATTTTTGCCGATAACGTCCTCGGCCTCGTAACCGGTCAGGGTGGTGAATGCCGGGTTGACGTACTCGATCTGACTCTTTTCGTTGACGATCATCACGCCGTCCATGGAGGCTTCGATGACCTGACGGGCCAGATGCAGGTCGCGGCGGGACCGGATCAGCGCCTCGTCCCGTTCGCGCAGGGCGGAATTCAACTGGGCGACATATTCGTATTGCAGAATCGACAGGATGTCGGAAAAGCATAGCAAGCCCAGAAAGCTGCCGCTTTCGTCGCGCACGGCCAGATGGCGGAAACCATGCTGGGAAAACATGTTGCGGGCGGCCAGCAGGGTCGAATTGGGATGGACCGAGATGACCGGGCGCGAAGCGGCGTCGCCGGCGGTGCCGGTCCGGCGTTCGGCGATCATGCGCACGATGTCGCGTTCGGTGACGATGCCGGCGTCTTCCCATTCCTCGGAAATGACGATGGCGGCCTCGGCGTGATCCTCGCTCATGCGCCGCGCCGCCACCGACAAGGGCGTGTGGGCGTAAAGCAGCACCAGGGACTTGGTCATCACCGAGCGCACGTCACGGAAGGTCAGATAGTGCTCGACGCCGTGATTCAGCACCACATCGGTTTGCGACAGCATGCCCATGGGACTGCCGTCGGGGCGGGTCACCAACAGATGGCGGACCTTTTCCTGCTTGAAGCGCAGACCGGCGTCGCTGACCAGCATGTCGCCTTCGATGGACTTGACCTTGGGGGTCATGGTCTGGCCGATGGGCTGCTCGAAGCTGCTGATATCGGAGAAATCCAGCTTCAGGGCGTCCCGTTCCGTCCAAATACCGACGGGCACCCCGTCGTCGACGACGACGATGGAGCTGCAGCGGTTCAGCCGCATCATCCGGGCGGCTTCGGCCACGCTGGTTTCGGGACGGCACTCCAGCAACCGGCCGCTGACGATCTGTTCCACCCGGCGCAGCTGGATGTCTTCGGGATTGGCGTCGGAAAATCCGGTCTCGGCGAAAGCGGTCGTCTGGCTGCTGTTCATCGGGAAAGAAGATGCCTGAGGTGAAATAACCGGCGGCCAGGATACCCCATCGGTGGAGACGAGTCTGCATTCCCGGATAATTTACGCGGGTATTAAATCTTTGGTAGTGGGAAACCCGGTTCAGACCGGCGTCAATATCTGGCGCATTTCCAAGATGCCTTCCGCCAGCATGCCGGGCAGCGTGACGATCTGGTTACTGGCTTCCTGAGTGCGGTTGTCCCGCAGGGCCAATTCGATTCCCTGGCAATGACGATGCAGGCGGACCAGTCCGAGAACGCCGCTGGCGCCTTTCAGGCTGTGGGCGGCCTCCCGCCGGGATTTGGCGTCCAGCATGCCGTCTTGAAGCATTTTCAGCAAATTGGCGCTGGAGGATTCATACTCGTTGACGATGCCCAGAACCGCGTCGTCGCCCAATTGGTCGCGCAGGCTGGTGAAAAGCTGCGGATCCATCATGGGCAGGCTGTCCTCGGCGACATCCGCCGGGGCCGGCGTCATCGGGGCGGCGGACAGAGTTTCCTGGGACTCGGCGGAACCGGGGCTTCGGGCCGCGGCGCCATGAGGGGGGGAGTCTTGGGCGTTCGTGACGGCGTTCGCGGCCAAGGGCTGCAGGGTATGGACGGTTCCGGCGGCGTTCTTGCCGGTGCTGAAGCGTTCCACCAGGGTGATCAGATGTTCGGGCTGGAACGGTTTGTTCAGCACGTCAACCATGCCGGCGTCCAGGCAGGCCTGGCGGTGTTCGCGGAACGCGGCGGCGGTCAAGGCGACGATGGGCACTTGAGCCGCCGAGGAAGGCAGGGCGCGGATGCGGCGGGTGGCTTCCAGGCCGTCCATCTCGGGCATATGCATGTCCATCAGGATCAGGTCGAAATTGCCGCGAGCCGCGCTGTCCACCGCCACGCGGCCGTCGCGGGCGACCGTGACGCGGTGGCCGCGCTTGCTGAGAATCCCGACCACGACCCGCTGGTTCACCGGGCTGTCTTCGGCCAGCAGGATGTTCATCGGACGGATGGCTGGCGGAGCCGGAATCGGCGAGATCGGCGGGAACTGGGCTTCCTGAGGCCGGGAACCGATATCGAAGCCCAGTACGAACCAGAAAGAGCTGCCCTTGCCGGCCTGGGAATCGCAGCCGATCAGGCCGCCTTGCAGCTCGATGATTTTTTTGCAGATGGCCAGCCCCAGACCGGTGCCGCCGAAGCGCCGCGAGATGGAGGAATCCGCTTGCGAGAACGAGCGGAACAGATGGCTTTTGGCGTCTTCTGAAATGCCGATACCGGTGTCGTTGACGGTGAAGCGCATGGTGATGGCGGTAGCCCGGCTTTCGCCGGCCATCTGGCGTTCGACATCGACCCTGAGATCAACGCCGCCCCGTTCGGTGAATTTGATGGCGTTGCCCAACAGGTTCAGCAGAACCTGCCGCAGCCGGACCGGATCGCCCCGCAGATAATTGGGGGCCAAGGCCGAGATGGTGGTGCGAAGGGCGATGCCTTTTTCCTCGGCCCTGGCGCGCATGAGCGAGGCGACGCCCTCGATCAGCAGGGGCAAGGCGAAATTTTCCTCGACGAATTCCAGGCTGCCGGCTTCTAGCTTGGAGAAATCCAGAATATCGTTCAGCACGGTCATCAGGGCTTCGCCGGAACTGAGCACGGTGGTCAGATGTTCGCGCTGGCCGTCGTCGAGGGGGCTGTCCAGCAGAAGGCGGGTCATGCCCAGAATGCCGTTCATCGGCGTGCGGATTTCATGGCTCATCATGGCCAGGAATTCCGACTTGGCCTGACTGGCGGCCTCGGCTTGGCGGCGGGCGCCCTCCAGGTCGGCGGTACGGGCGTCGACGCGGGCGATCATGTCGTTATAGGCTTCGACCACCTCGCCGATTTCGTCGTTCGAGCGCCAGTCCACCCGCACGTTGCCCGAGCGGATCGAAGACAGCAGCCGCTGCAGCGGCTGGCCGATGATGATGCGGTGGGCGGCCAGGGCGGTCACCACCGTCACCAACACCAGGCCGACGAACATGGATACGCCGGTCAGGATGTCCGTTCGGATGGTTTGGGTGACGGGTTCGCGGCGGAACAGCACCTCAAGGTGGCCCACTTTCTGCCCGGCGTAGGACACGTCCTGGGTCAGGCGGTCGGAGGTGGCGACTTCCGAGCAGCCGGGACGGGGCCAGGCATAGACGGAATCGGTGGCGGTCTCGGTCACCTCGGCGCACGAAATCTCTTCGTACTCGGACAGGGAATTGATGATGGACTGAATGGTGACGGTGTTCAGGCTCCACAGCGGTTCGGCCAAGGCCGTGGCCGTGCTTTTGGTCAGATGCTGGGCGCGGTTCTGCAACTCGGCGGTCAGTTCGGTGTAAACCTCTTTGACCAGCAGAGCGGAAATACCGGCAGTGAACAGAGTCACCATCGGGATCACGAACATCAGGAATTTAAAGGCCAGATGCCGGGTGGGATTTCCCGGAAGCAAGCCCTTTCCCAGCCCCGTCATGTTTCTACTTCCAGTCCTGGATGCCGTAACGGTCAAGGATGCGCTTCAATTCACCGGTTTTGCGGAGACGGCGGATACCGTCGTCCCACAGGCGGGCCAATTCGTGGGCTCGCGGGTTACTGGGGCCAAAGGCGATGTATTCCGGAACCGGAGGCGAGACACGGGGATCGATGATTTCGATCTTGTCATCCAGCTTCATCAGGTTGACCAGATACTGCAGAACGGTCAGATCGTCGCAGGTGATGTCCACCCGCCCGACCGAGAGCTTCCGCAGGTTCAGCTCGTTGGCGTTCATCATGGCCACGCCCTGAACGGCCTTAGGGTCTTTGGCATGGGCTTCGATGTAGGTTTTCAGTTCGGGAAAATATTGGTAATCGGGGATATATCCCAACACCTTCCCGTCCAGCGAGGCGATGCCGTTCCACTGCCAATGGCTGCCTTTGCGCACGGCGAAAGCGTTGATCAGGACTCCGGCCGGCTCTTCCGGGAAAACGAAATCGGGGGCGTCTTCCTTGATGCCGGCGACGAAGCCGTCGATGGTGCCGTTGCGTACTTCGATCAGCGTGCGGGACCAACTGAGCAGACGGTAATCCACTTTGTAGCCGGCGGCGCCATAGATCTCGCGGGCTAATTCGATGTCGTAGCCGGGATGATCGGAATCCGGTTCGCAATTCGAAGGGCAGGACGGATCCGCCCGCAGGGTGATGACATGCGGGTCGGATACGGGGTGCGGATCGGTATAGGGGCTGTCCTCGGCCTGCGCGGGAACGGCGGCCAGCAGGGGCGTCAACGAAATCGCAGCGATCAGAGCGGACGCCAGTCCGGTCTTGCGCCCGCCTTCAGCGAATATTCTCATCAACCCTGCAACCCATCCGGAAAACATGTTCCCTTAGTGATAGCACGGAGTGGCCAAGAGTCGAAGGGTTTGAGGCGGTTCGGCCGATTCTTCATCTCGGACTGGAAAGCTCTTCCGGCTTGGATATACTCGCGGTGTTTTCAATATGACCGGCCTTCAGCTCATGACCAGCACTCCTTCCGCGCCTCAACCCGCTCCGGAATTGTCGGAAGAGGATCTGGCGCGCATCGAAAACAGCAAGCGGCTCATCACTTTCATGCTTCTGGCCATGGGAGCCGGCGTGCTCGGGGTGATTGCATTCGGCCTCTATCAGATGGCGGCGCTCATTCTGGCGAATACCTGAACCGGGGTTCATGTCCGCCCCGTTCCTCCGATACCCGCAGAAATCAAAGGGGTTGTTCCGCCGAAACCTTTGATTTCCGCCTTTTGGCAGGTTTTTGCGGCTGCTATTGTCCGCCGTATAAGTTGAACGCCGGGCGGCGTTGGTTTAGCCTCGGTGGGTCAGGCGTGCAACGGAAGGTTCCGTGCGCCGAAGGGAGAGGCGGCGGAAGATGGCTGAAATACAGCCTGCTGATTTAACCTATCTTGCACAATTTCTGCTGGCCCGCTCCGGCTTGGTGGTAAATGCCGATAAGGCTTATCTTCTGGAAAGCCGCTTGGGGCCTTTGGCCCGCAAGCAAGGTTTTGCTTCCATCGCCCTTCTGATCGGCAAGCTGCGTTCCGGCGACCGGTTGCTGGAGCAAATGGTGGTCGAGGCCATGACCACCAACGAATCCTTCTTTTTCCGCGATCAGAAGCCGTTCGATCATTTTCGCGACCATGTCTTGCCGCACATGATTCAGGCGCGGGCCGCCAAACGTTCGCTGCGCATCTGGTGCGCCGCCGCTTCGACCGGGCAAGAGCCCTATTCCATCGCCATGATCCTGAAGGAGGCCGAGGTCAAGATGCCCGGCTGGCGCTTCGAGATCATCGGCACCGATATTTCCCGAGAGGTCCTGGACCGGGCAAGGCAGGGGCACTATTCCCAGTTCGAGGTGCAGCGCGGATTGCCGATCACCCATCTGGTGAAATATTTCAAGAAGGCGGGGGAGGTCTGGCAGATCGACGCGTCCTTGCGATCCATGGTCCAGTACAAGGAATGGAACCTGTTGCAGGATCCTCGCCCATTGGGACAGTTCGACGTGGTGTTCTGCCGCAATGTGCTGATCTATTTCGACAATCCGACCAAAGGCAAGGTGTTGGAAGGCATCTCGCGGCAAATGCCGGGCGACGGTTTCCTCTATCTGGGCGGTTCGGAAACCGTGATCGGCCTGACCACCGGCTTTGCGCCGATGACAGAACAGCGGGGCGTCTATCGCCCTCAGCGGTAACGGAGCTTCCGTCGACCGGCGGCAGGCGGCCGGTCAGTGTTTCGGCTGCCCCTCGTCCTTCATGAAGGGGACGTAATCCTTGTCGGTTTCCATGATGTGGAAATAAAGCCAGTCGTGCAGGAAGGCCAACACCTCGTTGCCCATCTTGCCGGCGGCACCGCCTTCCAGGAAACGGTCATAGACCTCCTCGACCTGGCGGCGCAGTTCCCGGTGGACCTCCCGGTGGGCGGCGAGATCGGGATAGCCCTTTTCGGCCATCATGGCTTCTTCGCGATCGAAATGGCTGTGGGTGTATTCCACCAGCGCCGACAGGATCGGTCCGATCGCCGTCGCGACGTTACCGTTGACGAAGGCTTCATGCAGTTGGTCGATCAGGTCGACAAGCACTTTGTGTTCGCGGTCGATGGATTCGATGCCGACGCTGAACTTATCGTTCCAGGTGAAAAACGACACCGGCCCTCTCCCTATCAAGACATCCCCAATGATCGCATGGGCGTGGTGTGTGGGGCAATGATTGTTGATAGGCGGATTATGCCCTTGGTTTGCCCTCTGAACTTGGGCTTTGGCCATGCTAGCATCGATGTTAGAAAATCGGTGGGGGAAGGAAAGGGTGCGAAATCATGGGTAAAGCGCATGAAGTGCTCGACCGCCGCGTCTACGCCGCCGGCGAGATGATCTTCAAGGAAGGCGAAGTGGGTCGACGCTGCGCCTATCTGGTTCAATCGGGCAAGGTGGAAATCTCGAAGAAAACCGCCGAGGGACAGGCGCGGGTGCTGGGCTATATCACCGACGGCGGAATTTTCGGCGAGATGGCGCTGGTGGACAACAAGCCTCGCATGGCCATGGCCAGGGCGGTGGATTCCACCACGGTGATCATCGTTACCGAAGCTACTTTCGAAGACAAGCTGCGTAAGACCGATCCTTTTATCCGCGGATTGTTGAACATCTTCGTGCGCAATATCCGCGAAACCACCGACAAAATGCTGAATCAGGCCGGAGAACCGCCGGTCGGCGAATGAGCGTTTTTTCCGTCCCCGGAAAAATGGAACGGCGGGCCCGATCGAGCCCGCCGTTTGCGTAAGAACAGTCGTTCACCGGTTTACAGGCGCCGGTTTACAGGTTGGAAAACTCGCCGGTTTCTTCGTCCAGCCGCTGCAATTCGCCCTTTTCCAGGTCGTAATACAGCCCGTGCAATTCGATTTCTCCGGCCCGCAAGGCCTGACGGATCCAGGGGAAGGTGCGCAGGTTGCCCAGCGAAATTTTCAAGGTTTCGTGTTCGCAAAGGCGCTGGATCACGTCCTGGTCTTCGTCGCCGGCCTTGGAAATGGCGATGTCCCGGGCGGGTTCGGCAATGCGCATCCAGGGGCCGATGAAGTCGCCTTCATGAGCGCCCAGCAAAGCGCGGACGCCGCCGCAACGGGCATGCCCCATGACGATGATATGCCGCACCTTCAAAGCGCGCACGGCGAATTCTATGGCGGCGCTGGTGGAGTGGTGCCGATCGTCCGGAGCGTAAGGCGGAACCAGATTGGCGACGTTGCGCAACGTGAAAATGGCGCCCGGCTGGGCGTTGAAGATCAGGCCCGGCTCGACGCGGGAATCGCAACAAGAGATCACCATGGCTTTGGGGGCTTGTCCCTGGGCCAGCTCTTCGAACATTTCGCGGTGACGCTGAAAATAGGTCTCGCGGAAAATGCGGTAACCTTCGATCAGTTGATCCATGGCATTCCCCGGGTTGAGTGCGCAAGAAAATTGCGTATATCAGCGATTGCCCGGTCCGGCAACCTCGCGGACTGTTCTGAAGCACTCTGCGCCTCTTGGCAAGCCGGCAAATGCCCGACATGGCAGGTTTGCATTTCCATGCGCGCAATTGAATGAACGCATCGGGGAATGCTGCGCAACGGCTGTTTGTATCAATGGTGTCGAGGGAAATGCGCGGGGACGCCCCGGATCAGGGCATGGCCTGGGTGATGGGAACCTGTTCCGTCCGGATGCCGGCCGGCTGGTAATTGCCGGGCTGCGGCTGGGTGTAACAGGTGGTGCCCGCCAGATTCTTGTAGCAGTAGCTGGTGCGTGTGACTTTCGGCACCTCGACCGGCTTGGGCTGGCAATAGGGTTCGCCGTGCAGAGCCTTGAGAGTCGAGCAATCGTCGCCGGAAATCCACGATACCAGATGGTCGTCCAGGGTTTTTTGCGTGTTGATGACGCTGATGCCGTCCAGCACCCAGAAGGTCTGAACCGTGCTCATGGGGGATCCCAAGGCGTGGGTGGTGCTGTCCATGGCGTGAACTTCGTCGACCGTGTGCTCGATCGCATAACGCCCGAGCCCACATCCGCTGAGGAGGGCGAAGAGCGTTATGAAAAGGACGCGGCGGGGCATCTGTGTTCACTCGGGACAGCGGACGATCCTGCCCTTATACTCCGAAGAAGGTTAAGAGAGAGTCAATGCGAGGAGCGTGTCATGGCGGTTGAAACCCCCATCTGCGATTTCGGCTGGAAGGCGCCGGATTTCCGGCTGGGGGGCATTGACGGGCGGGATTATTCTCTGGCCGACGTGCGCGGCGCCAAGGGAACGCTGATCATGTTCATCTGCAATCACTGTCCCTATGTCCAGGCGGTGGCCGAGCGGCTGGCCCGCGACGCGCACGAACTGATGGCCGCGGGCATCGGCGTCGCCGCCATCATGAGTAACGATGTCGATGCCTATCCCGAGGATTCTTTCGACAACATGAAGCTGTTCGCCGCCAGGCACGGTTTTTCCTTTCCCTATCTCATCGACGCCAGTCAAGACGTCGCCCGGCGTTATGGGGCCGTATGCACGCCGGATTTCTTTGGCTTCGACGCCGGTTTGGGGCTGCAATATCGCGGGCGGCTGGATGCGTCGCGGCGGGAGACGGGGCCGAAAGACGCCCGGCGGGAGCTTTACGAGGCCATGCTGGGCGTGGCCCGTACCGGCTGTGGGCCGGCCGAGCAGACCGCCAGCATGGGCTGCTCCATTAAGTGGCGAAATCAGGATTGATCGCCTGTCACAAAGCGATACACCACAATATTTGCCTTGAGGCGGCGCTGACGCTATGTTGGCCGCTTCCGTTGCCATGGAGACTGTAAACGGTGAGCGTCAGCGATCAAGACCGCGCCGGCGACCTTCTGATCCAGGAAGTCGATGAGGAACTGCGTCACGAACAATATGCCAAGCTGTGGAAGCGTTATGGCCATTGGGCCATCTCCGCGGCCGTGGCCGTCGTCGTGATCGTGGCCGGCTATCAGGGTTGGCAGAACTGGGACAAGTCCCAGCGCGAGCAAGAGGCGGTGGCTTTGCAGTCGGCCCAGGCTTTGGCGACGCAGGGGAAGACCCAGGAAGCGTCGGAGGCTTTGGCCAAGCTGGCTGCCGACGCCCATGGCGGCGTCGCCGTGCAAGCTCAGATGACCCGCGCCCAGATGTTCCAGCAGGCCGGCGATGTGCCCGGCGCCATTGCGGCCTATGATCTGCTGGCGAAGTCCTCGGCTCCGGCGCTCTATCGCGATCTGGCGGTGATCAAGGCTTCGCTGCTGGCCCTGGAGGCGGGCGACGCCTCGGCCTACGAGGCCAAGCTGGCTGAAATCGCCGCTCCGGCCAATTCCTGGCACGCCCAGGCCACCGAGCTTCTGGCCATGGTCGCCGTGAAAAAGGGCGATCTGACCAAGGCCATCGAGCTTTACAAGAAGCTGTCCGACGACGCCGGCACGCCCGAAGGCATGCGCGGCCGCGCCACCCAGATGTTGGCGGCTCTCAATCAGGCCCAGGCTGCCGCCAAGGTCAAGGGGTAGGAACGTCCCATGCGCAAGACCCGCTTTGCTTTGGTTTTGGCCGCTTGCGGCCTGCTGACCGCCTGCGACAGCTGGCTGGGCGACAACGCTCCGCCGCCCTTGCCGGGTAAGCGCATCTCGATCCTGACCAAGGCCCGGACGCTGGAGCCGGACGCCGGTCCCGGCGATCCTATTTTGCTGCCGCCGCCGGAAAATGTCGCCGATTGGCCCCAGGCCGGCGGTTACACGCCCCACGCCATGTACCATTTGTCGCTGGCAGACAACATCAGGAAGGTTTGGAGTGCCGACGTCGGCGCCGGCGCCGAGAAACGCCGCGCTTTCCTGACGGCTCCGGTGGTGATGGATGGTGTGGTTTACGCCATGGATGCCGAATCCCAATTGTCCGCCTTCACCTTGAAGGCGGGCCGCCGCCTGTGGTCCCGCGACCTGACGCCCAAGGACGCCGACAACGGCAGCTTCGGCGGCGGTTTGGCGGTCGACGAGGGCAAGCTGTTCGTCACCACGACTTTTGCCGAGCTGATCGCCGTCGATCCGGCAAAGGGCGCCGTTTTGTGGCGCGAGCCTTTGCCGGCCCCCGTGCGCGGAGCGCCGACGGTCCGGGGCGGGCGCGTGCTGGTGATCACCGTGGACAACCAGACCATCGCCTATTCGACCGAAGACGGGCATCAGCTGTGGAAGCATACCGGCATCAACGAAGGCGCTTCGCTGCTGGGCGGAACCAGCCCGGCGGTGGACGGCAACGTGGTTGTGGCGCCCTATACCTCGGGTGAAATCTTCGCTCTGCGCATCGAAAACGGCACGCCTTTGTGGAGCGATGCCGTGACCAGCGTGCGCCGCACCGATCAGGTCGGCACCCTGACCGACATCCGCGGCTTGCCGGTGGTGGACCGCGGCCGCGTCTTCGTCAGCGGCAACAGCGACATGACGGCGGCCATCGACCTGCGCAGCGGCCGTCGCATGTGGGACCGGGAAGTCGGTTCGACTCAGACCCCGTGGGTGGCCGGCGACTATGTGTTCGTGATCAGCAACGCTCCGGAAGTGGTGTGTTTCGAGGCCAAGACCGGCCGTGTCCGCTGGGTCACGCCGCTGCCTCAATGGCAGGACGAGGAGGAAAAAACCGGACGTCTGACCTGGACCGGCCCGGTGTTGGCCTCGGACCGTCTCGTGGTGGTTTCCTCGGGCGGCGACGCCATGGCGGTATCGCCCTATAGCGGCGACATTCTGGGCAAGGAAGAGCTTCCCGACGGCGTGACGATTCCGCCGGTGGTGGCCGACGAGACGCTGCTGTTCGTTACCAAGAATGGCGATCTGGTGGCCTATCGGTAATTGGCAATAGCCCGTCCGGGGCGGCATTGCCTCGGACGGCATGGATATTCCGCCGCCAGCCGTCTTCGAGGCGGCGGGCAAGGGGCCGTGGGGCTCCGCCCGGCGAAGGGACAATCAGGCAAGCCGTAATTCGGCAGGCAAGCCGCAATTCGGCTTGCCGGTAATGAAGGTACTACACATGGTCAAGCGTAATCCGGCTTTCCGGGTCGCCATCATCGGGCGTCCCAATGTCGGCAAGTCCACTTTGTTCAACCGGCTCGTGGGGCGGCGTCTGGCCATCGTTCACGATATGCCGGGCGTGACCCGCGACCGCCGCGAGGCGGCTGGCGGCATCGCCGATATGGACTTTACGGTCATCGACACCGCGGGTCTGGAAGACGCCACCGACAATTCGGTGGAAGGCCGCATGCGCGCCCAGACCGAGGCGGCGATCAAGGAAGCCCACGTGGTGCTGTTCCTGATTGATTCGCGGGCCGGCGTGACGCCGTTGGACAGCTTCTTTGCCGATCATCTGCGCAAAAGCCGGACGCCGGTGCTGTTGTGCGCCAACAAGTGCGAAGGCAAGGCGGGCGCGCCGGGGCTGTACGAGTCCTATAGCCTGGGGCTGGGCGAACCTGTGCCGATTTCCGCCGAACATGGCGAAGGCATCGACAATCTGTACGAGGCGCTGCTGCCCTATGCTCGCAAGCATGGCGGACTGGCTCCAGAGGAAGACGAGTTCGAGGACGCCGCTCCCGCCGCTTTGTCCCTGAACGGCGAGGAGGATGTCGAGGACGGCGACGTGCTGGCCGAATTCGAGGCCCGCGAAGCCGCCCGTCCGCTGCAACTGGCCGTAGTGGGCCGTCCGAACGTCGGCAAGTCCACTCTGGTCAACCGCCTGCTGGGGGAAGACCGCATGCTGACCGGCCCGGAGGCCGGTTTGACCCGTGACGCCATTTCGGTGGAATGGAATTACGGCGGGCGCACCATCCGTCTGGTCGATACCGCCGGTCTGCGCCGCCGCGCCAATATTCACGACTCAGTGGAAAAACTGTCGGCATCGAACACCATCGAGGCGTTGCGCATGGCCCATGTGGTGGTGCTGGTGCTGGACGCCAATGCCGTGTTCGACAAACAGGATCTGACCATCGCCCGCATGGTGCTGGAAGAAGGCCGCGCCCTGGTCATCGCCATCAACAAGTGGGACGCCGCCGAAAGCCGCAGCGAATCGCTACAGCGTTTGCAGGATCGCCTGCAAACCTCTCTGCCGCAGGTCAAGGGCGTGCCGACGGTGACCATGTCGGCCCTGCAGGGACGTGGCCTGAATCAATTGATGGATGCGGTCGTCGGCATCTACGAGATTTGGAACAAGCGGGTTTCCACCAACAAGCTGAACCGCTGGCTGGAGGAAATGACTGAGCGCCATCCGCCGCCGGCGGTGACGGGCGGTCGACGCATCCGCCTGCGTTACATGACCCAGGTGCGGACCCGTCCGCCGAGCTTCGCCATCTTCACCCAGCGCGCGGACGAACTGCCCGACAGTTATGTCCGTTATCTGGTCAACGGTTTGCGGGAAAGCTTCGATCTGCCGGGTGTGCCGATCCGCTTCGGCCTGCGCAAACGGCGGAATCCTTACGCCGACGACGATTGAGACTTCGGCCCGGCCAGCGATGGTTGGGCCGAATTGTTTCATGCTGTTCAATTTCCAATGCGTCAAACATGTTTTTATCCCATGATTTTAGCCGTATTCTCGGATTTTGAGATTGGGTCTTAAATTCCTGGAGTGAAACATGCGCCGTTCGTTGTGGCTTCAAGAGGTGGCGGACGATCTGCAACAGGTTACGTCTCTGAAAGATGACGTCGCCTGCGACGTGGCGATCGTCGGCGGCGGTTTCGTCGGGCTGTGGACGGCCTTGCGCATCAAGGAATTGAGCCCGGACAGTTCCGTCGTGGTGCTGGAACAGGATGTTTGCGGCGGCGGCGCGTCGGGCCGCAATGGCGGTTTCGTCATGTCCTGGTGGCCGAAGATCTCATCGCTGGCGGCATTGTGCGGCCGGGACGAGGCTTTGCGGCTGGCCCGCCTGTCGGAAACCAATATCGGCGAGATCGGCGCTTTTTGCGCCCAGCACGGTATCGACGCCCATTTTCGCCAAAGCGGCTGGCTATGGACGGCGACGACCGAGGCGCAGCGGGGCGCATGGCGCGGCGTACAGGAAACCTGCGTCCGGCTGGGGCACGACGTTTTCGCCCCCGTCGCCAGCGGGGATTTGGTCCGCCGGAGCGGTTCCTCCGTTCATCTGGAAGGCGTTGTCGAGGCATCCAACGCCACGGTTCAGCCCGCCCGCCTTGTGCGTGGCCTGCGACGGGTGGCTTTGGACAAAGGGGTGTCCATTTTCGAAAAAACGCGGGTTGTCCATTTCGAGCGCGGCCAGCCGGCTCGGCTTCGGACGCCGTCGGGCTCGGTCGGCGCCCGGCGCGTGGTGTTGGCGACCAACGCCTGGGCCAGCGCCATTGCGGAATTGCGGCTGGCGATCCTGCCCGTCACCAGCACCATCGTCGCCACCCGGCCGATGCCCGAGCGGCTGGAAGCCATCGGTTGGACGGGCGGAGAAGCCGTCACCGATTCGCAACTGATGGTCGATTACTACCGCACCACCCGCGATGGCCGCATCGCTTTCGGCAAGGGAACCGGCATGATCGCCTTCGCCAGCCGTTTCGGCTCGGGGTTCGATCAAAATCCGGAGCTGGACCGGATGACCGAAGCGGATTTCCGCCGCGTCTATCCGCATCTTGGCGACGTGGAAATCGAACATGCCTGGAGCGGTCCCATCGACCGCACCTATGACAGCGTGCCGATGTTCGGCCATCTGACGGATGCGCCGCATATCGTCTACGGCCTGGGATGGAGCGGCAACGGTGTCGGACCCAGCCGCATCGGCGGGCGCATCCTGGCCAGTCTGGCTCTGGGGCTGGACGACGAATGGAGCCGCTGCGGACTGGTGAATCGGAAGGTTAAGGCCTTCCCGCCCGAGCCGATCCGCTATGTCGGCGGGCTTTTGGTGCGCAACGCCGTATTCCGGAAGGAAACGGCCGAGGCGAAGGGCGGCAAGCCCCGTTGGCTGGACAAGACCCTGGCCGGTTTCGCTCCCAGCGGTCTGGAGGACAAATCGGCGTAAGGAGCTACGCCACCTCCGGTCCCAACCGGAAGAAAGCGTTGATCTTGCCCATGATCTGCTGGGTCAGGCTCTGCTTCCGCTCGTCAAGGCTCTGGCGGGCGGCTTCCAGCTTGGGGGCGTTGCGCAACTGCCGCGAGGCCAGCACTTCGCTCAGACGGTGGGCCAGCCCCTGACGGGTGCGCAACAGGGGCGCCAGCGAAGCCTGCCCGACCTCGAAGGCCAGGCTGTCGATGGTGGCGATCACCGTGGCGCTGCGCGGGGCGCCGGTCAGCAGCGACATTTCGCCGAAGAACTGCCCTGGCAGAATTTGCCCGACCATGGTGTCCAGCCCGTCCGTGCCGGTGATGCTGACCGCCAGCAGTCCTTCCTTCAGCACGAACAGGGAATCGCCGGGGTCTCCCTGGCAGACGATCGCTGTGCCTGCGCTGACCAGCTTGGGCGTCAGGGTGGCGGCCAATTGGGTCAGGTCGTCGTCGTCCAGGCTGGCGAACAGATCGATCCCCTTCAGGAAGGCGGGCAGACCGCCGCCCAGGCGGCGGTACGGCGGTTCCGCGGCGGGTCGCCATTCGACCAATGTGCCGGGCGGCTCGATCCCGGCGTGACGCAGGGCGTGCAGCAGGTTGCTCTGCACTTTGTAGCGGACGCCGGACATGCGCTCGGCGTCCGGCACGTAATAACGCAGCTCCCAGTCCACGCCGCGGTCGCTGAAGGAATGAATCCGCAGTTCCGGAGGAATGGGCAGGGCGGCCACGGCCTCGACCTGATAGGCGGCGGCCAGCAGAACCCGCTCGGCCTGCTCGTGGCCCACCGATGCCGGCAGGGTGATGCGGAACTGATCGCGGAAATAGGCTTCGGGCTGGCTGTAGTTTTTAAACGGTTTGGACATCAGGTGGGTGTTGGGAATGATCACCGTGACGTCGGCGCGGGTGATCAGCCGCGTGGCTCGCCAGGTGACTTCCACCACCTGGCCCATTTCGCCGCCGTCGACCTCGATCCAGTCGCCCACCTTGACCGGCAGCGACAGGCCGGTGGCCAGATCCGAGATCATGTTCTTCAGGGCGATGCCCACCACCGCCACCATCATGCCCGACGTGGTGACCAGGCTGCCCATCGGCACATTGAACAGCGTTCCGGCCAGAACGGCCAAGGTGGCGGTCCAGACCAGCAGGGCGATGATCTGACGCATCAGCTTCGGCGGCGGCGCGCCCATGCGGCGTGCCGTCAGAAATTGAATGATGCGGATGGCCAGCATGGCGGCGGCGGCGGATGCCGCCAGGGCCGGCAGGTTGTCGCCGACGCGGTCTCCCACTGAACCTTCGGGCAAGGCCAGATGCATCTGCACCGGCGCCCAGCCCAGCTTCAGTCCCAGGGCCGTCAGGCCCAGGGCTGTCGGCGAGATCAGGTTGCGCCATCCCAAAGGATGCGCCACGGGGTCAAACGTCGCCATCGGTCATGTCCACGGGAAAGCCCTCCGCCCATCGGCGTCAGTGTGCCGGAAGGCGGCTCTTAGGGAAAGAGCCCGCGATGGTTGATCAATTGCCGTTCAGCAATTGCCATGCGCCGTTGACCAGCGCGAGCCGGACTGGCTTGGGATCGGCCTTGCCCGAGCCGCGCTTCAGCTTCAGCAGAGTCTCGCCGCTCCAGCCGTCCAGGCTGAACAAGGTGGCATCGCCTTCAGCCATGCTTTGCTGGAAGGCCAGACGCGGCGTGGCGGTCGACAGGTCCCATAATTCCAGGCGCTTGCCCTGGGGATCCGACAAATCCTTCAGCGCCGCAGCAGCCAGTTTCCCCGAAGGTGAGAAAAGCGGCAGTCCCAGAATTTCCGTGGAATTGCCTTGTTCGGCGTCGATCAGTAGCAGGGTTTGGCCTTCGTCCCAGCGCTCCTCCACCAGATGGAACCGCTGATCGGGACTGATGCCGGCATAGGCGAAACTGCGGAACAGCGGCGGCGGACAGGAAACCTGTCCACAGGACAAGTCGTCGCTTAAAGCCAGATGTTTGCCGTCCGCCAGCGTCAGGATCAGATCGGCGCCTTTGCGCAGCGCCTTGCCGCCGGCGGCGGCCAAAGGCTTGGCTTCGTCGTCGTCGCGGCTTTTGGCGATCTCGGCCAGCCATTCGCTGACGCTGTCGTCGGCGGACGATTGCGGCGGCGGCGCGGCGGGCTGGTCCATGGGGCCGTCGCTGGGCGGATCGGCGTGTTCGGGATCGACCAGGGCGGGGTCGTCGCCGTAGGGAAGAAGCCGGGGCTGGCCGTTGACGCTCAGGCGATAACCGCCCAGGGCGGCATCCCATCCCTGGAAGCGGAAATCCTGGGCCAGCCCCGGCGGGCAGGCGACTTCGCCGCAACGGGCGCGGTCGGTCAGGGCCAAAGCCTCGCCGCTTTGCAGCCGCAGGACCAGCTTGCCGTTTTGGCGGACGGCCAAGCCTTTGCTGGCCGCCAGGGCGGCGGTTTCGGCCGGGTCGGCAGCGGACGAGGGCGCGTCCGGCTGTTGTCCGGTCAGATAGAGGCCGGCCCCAAGGCCGCCCGCCGCCAGCAGCGCCACGGCGGCGGTGAGGACAAGCTTGCTGCGCATGATGGAGGCACTCCCTACGGACATTGGCGCCGAGTCTACCAGGGGATCACCCCGGAAAGCCACCCGTCTGGCGTAAAGCCTCCCCCACCACGAGGGAGGCTGCCATGGCCAAATTGATGGACCGGGCCTGAGGCGTCATGGGAATGCGGATGCGGGCGTCGGCGGATTGATGCACATCGTCAGGAACGCCGCAGCTTTCGCGACCCAGCATCAGAACGTCGTCGGGGCGGAAGGTGAAATCCAGATGGCTTTGCTCGCCTTTGGTGGTCAGCAGCACCAGACGGCCCGTGCGGGCGGCCTGGAAAGCTTGCCACGAGCTGTGGCGGGTCATTTCGGCCAGATCGAGATAATCCATGCCGGCGCGCTTCAGTTTGCGGTCGTCCAGCAGAAAGCCGCAAGGCTCGATGATATCCACCGGAAGGCCTAGGCAAGCCCCCAGACGGAGGAGACTTCCGGCATTCTGGGGGATGTCGGGTTGATATAACGCAATTCGCATGGCCGGATGGTGCTTTAAAGCTGGCCTAAGGGCAATCCCGCGCTTTTCAAAATGGCGGAATTGTTTTATATGCACCTCGGCTTCTGTTCACGTCACCCGGCGCGGACCCGGCTCGCCGTTTCCTTGCGGCATGATCCGGGCAGTCCGCCTTGATGGCGCCAGACGCGCGCAAGCGGGGCAATCTAGAGGAACTAGCATGGCTGAGACGTCAACAACTGCCCAGGCGACGCCCCCCGAGGGCGATACCCGCCGGGACTTCCTGCTCTATGCGACGACTGCGGTCGGCGTTGCGGGCACCGCCATGGCCGTGTGGCCGTTCATTCACAGCATGAACCCCGCCGCCGACACCCTGGCGTTGTCGACCACCGAGGTCGACATCTCCTCCATCGCCGAAGGCCAGGCCGTCACCGTGACCTGGCGCGGCAAGCCGGTGTTCATCCGTCACCGCACCGCCGCCGAGATCGATGCCGCCAAGGCCGTCGCCGTCGGCGAACTGCGTGACCCGGAAACCGACGACGTTCGTGTCAAGAAGCCGGAATGGCTGATTGTCATCGGCATCTGTACCCACCTGGGCTGCGTGCCTCTGGGCCAGAAGCCCGCCGACCCCAAGGGTGAGTTCGGCGGCTGGTTCTGCCCCTGCCACGGCTCGCAGTACGACACCTCGGGCCGTATCCGCAAGGGTCCGGCTCCGCTCAACCTGGCGGTCCCGAACTATACGTTCCTGACCGACACGTCGATCCGGATCGGCTAGGAGCTTTTCGATGAGCGGCTATAAATTCGAGAACAAGGCGATCCAGTGGTTTGACGACCGCCTGCCTCTCTTCACCGTGCTGCGTCACAGCACCAGTGATTACCCGGCCCCCCGTAACCTGAATTACTGGTGGAACTTCGGTTCGCTGGCTCTGATGGCGCTGGTGGTCATGATCCTCACCGGCGTGTTCCTGGTGATGAACTACACCCCGCACACTTCGATGGCGTTCAATTCCGTCGAGCGCATCATGCGCGACGTGAATTACGGCTGGCTGATCCGTTATCTGCACGCCAACGGCGCTTCGATGTTCTTCATCGTCGTCTACATCCACATCTTCCGCGGTCTGTACTACGGTTCGTACAAGGCTCCGCGCGAAGTGCTGTGGTGGCTGGGCCTGGTGATCTATCTGCTGATGATGGCCACCGCCTTCATGGGCTATGTGCTGCCCTGGGGCCAGATGTCCTTCTGGGGCGCCACCGTGATCACCAATCTGTTCTCGGCTTTCCCGATCGTCGGCGAACACATCGTGACCCTGCTGTGGGGCGGCTTCTCGGTCGACAATCCGACCCTGAACCGTTTCTTCTCGCTGCACTACCTGCTGCCCTTCCTGATCTTCGCCGTGGTGTTCCTGCATCTGGTGGCGCTGCATACCAGCAAGAGCAACAATCCGCTGGGCATCGAGGTCAAGGGTCCGCAGGATACGATCCCGTTCCACCCCTACTACACGATCAAGGATCTGTTCGGTGTGGGCGTGTTCCTGATCGTCTATCTGGGCTTCGTCTTCTTCGCTCCGAACTTCTTCGGCGAACCGGACAACTACATCCCCGCCAACCCGCTGGTGACTCCGGCGCATATCGTGCCCGAATGGTATTACCTGCCGTTCTACGCGATCCTGCGTTCGATCCCCGACAAGCTGGCCGGCGTGCTGGCCATGTTCTCGGCCATCATCATCCTGTTCTTCCTGCCCTGGATCGACAGCTCCAAGGTCAAGTCGGCCAAGTTCCGCCCGATCTTCAAGCAGGTGTTCTGGATTTTCCTGGCGGACACCGTCGTCCTCGGCTATTGCGGCAGCCAGCCGCCCGAAGGCAATCTGGTGCTGATCGGTCAGATCGCCACCGCCGTGTACTTCCTGTTCTTCCCGTTCCTGTACCTGCTGGGCAAGATCGAGAAGCCGCGGGCCCTGCCGCAGAGCATCAGCGCTGCTGTTCTCAAGGCTCCCGCCCAGTCGACGGAGAAGGCGTAATGCGTAAGTTCCTTCTGTCCACCATCGCGGCCGGCCTGCTGGCCGCCGCGACCCCGGCCCTGGCCAACGAAGGCCCGGCGCTGGAGAAGCAGGACTGGTCCTGGCTCGGCGTGTTCGGCCAGTACGACAAGGCCCAGCTGCGCCGCGGCTGGCAGGTCTATCACGACATCTGCTCGAACTGCCATTCGCTGAAGCTGGTGGCTTACCGCAACCTGTCCTATCTCGGCTTCTCTGATGACGAGATCAAGGACTTCGCCGCCGAGAAGCAGGTCACCGACGGTCCGAACGACCAGGGCGACATGTTCCAGCGTCCGGCCCGCGCCGCCGACCATTTCGTGCCGCCGTTCGCCAACGAACAGGCCGCCCGCGTGGCCAACAACGGTGCTCTGCCGCCGGACCTGTCCCTGATGGCCAAGGCCCGCAAGGGCGGTCCGGACTATATCTACGCGATCCTGACCGGCTTCGAGGACACTCCGCCGGCCGGTCACGTGGTGCCGGACGGCATGTACTACAACAAGGCCTTCAGCGGCGGGAACATCGGCATGCCGCCGCCCGTTAGCGACGACGCCGTGGCTTACAGCGACGGCACCAAGGCCACCAAGGAACAGATCTCCAAGGACATCGTGGCGTTCCTGAACTGGACCGCCGAGCCCGAGCTGGACGTGCGCCACTCGCTGGGTGTCAAGGTTCTGGGCTTCCTGGTGGTGTTGACCGCCATGTTCTATGCCCTGAAGCGCAAGATTTGGGCCGACGTCCACTAAGACGGCGGGCCATGAGCCTTCGGCTTGTGTAAAGTGGAGGGGCCGTTCTGGTGACAGAGCGGCCTCTTTGCGTTTCGGCGCGATATGCGCCATATGGATCGAACTGTTTCAGGGGGAAGGCATGAGCGCTCCGGTTCTGGGTATCATCGGCGGCAGCGGCGTTTATCAGATCGACGGCCTGGTCAATACCGAGTGGCGCAAGGTGGAAAGCCCCTTCGGCGCGCCGTCCGACGAATTGCTGTTCGGCGAGTTGGATGGCCAGAAGCTGGTGTTCCTGCCGCGCCATGGCCGTGGCCATCGCATCCCTCCGTCCGAATTGAATTATCGCGCCAACATCGACGCCATGAAGCGGGCGGGCTGCACCGAAATCATCTCGGTTTCCGCCGTGGGGTCGCTGAAGGAAGAACTGCCGCCGGGCACCTTCGTCATCGTCGATCAGTTCATCGACCGCAGCTTCGCCCGCGTCAAAAGCTTTTTCGGCACCGGCCTCGTCGCCCATGTCGGCTTGGGCAATCCCGTCTGTTCGCGTCTGGGCGACGCCCTGGAAGCGGCGGCGCAGGAATTGGAGATTCCCCACCAGCGCGGCGGCACCTATCTGGTGATGGAAGGTCCGCAGTTCTCGACCCAGGCCGAGAGCAACCTCTATCGCCAATGGGGCTGCGACGTCATCGGCATGACCAATATGCCGGAAGCCAAATTGGCCCGCGAGGCCGAGATGTGCTACGCCACCGTCGCCATGGTCACCGATTACGATTGCTGGCATCCCGATCATGACCATGTCACCGTCGACGCTATCGTCAAGGTGCTGCTGGACAACGCCGACAAGGCCCGCAGTTTGGTCCGCACCGTCGCCCCGAAGCTGCGCCACCGCGAAGGCGTTTGCCCCAAGGGCTGCCACCACGCCTTGGACAACGCCATCATCACCCACGGCGACGCCCGCGACCCCGAACTGGTCGCCAAGCTGGACGCCGTCGCCGGGCGAGTTTTGAAATGAAGATCAACGGCACGCCTACCCGCACCATCTGGCTGGCCAAGGACGGCCAGGGGGTCGAGATCATCGATCAGACCAAGCTGCCCCATGATCTCGTGGTGGTGCGTCTGGATAGTCTGGAAGACGCTGAAGCGGCTGTCCGCGACATGTGGGTGCGGGGAGCGCCCCTGATCGGGGCGACAGCGGCTTACGGCGTTGCCTTGGGGCTGCGGGCCGGCGTCTCCGACGCCCGGTTGGGCGAGGTCTATAAACGCCTTTACGCCACCCGCCCGACGGCGGTCAATCTGCGCTGGGCGCTGGACGAGATGAAGGCGCTGCTGTTGCCGCTGCCCGAAGGGCGGCGTCTGGCCGCCGCCTACAAACGCGCTGCCGAGATTTGCGACGAAGATGCCGCTATGTGCGAAGCCATTGGCTCCCACGGCGCGGCGATCATTGCCGATATCTGGAAGAAGAAGCAAGCCGAGGGCGCTGCCCGCGTCAACGTGCTGACCCACTGCAATGCCGGCTGGTTGGCCACCGTCGATTGGGGCACGGCCATCGCCCCTATCTACAAGGCTTTCGAGATGGGCATTCCCCTGCATGTCTGGGTGGACGAAACCCGTCCGCGCAACCAGGGCGCCAGCCTGACCGCCCGCGAGCTGAACTGGCACGGCGTGCCGCATACGGTGATCGTCGACAATGCTGGCGGCCACATCATGCAGCACGGCATGGTCGATCTGTGCATCGTCGGCACCGACCGCACCACGGCCGATGGCGACGTCTGCAACAAGATCGGCACCTATCTGAAGGCGTTGGCGGCCAAGGACAACAACGTGCCGTTCTATGTCGGCCTGCCGGGTCCGACCATCGACTGGACCCTGGCCGACGGCGTTAAGGAAATTCCCATTGAGGAGCGCGACCCCGCCGAGGTCACCCATATCCAGGGCCGCGATCCTAGCGGCGATCTGACCATGGTGCAGCTTACTCCCGACGGCAGCCCGGCGATCAATTATGGCTTCGACGTCACGCCGGCCCGTCTGGTCACCGGCCTGATCACCGAGCGCGGCGTTTGCCCCGCCTCGCGTCAGGGCTTGCTTTCCCTTTACCCCGAACAGCGCTGAAAAAATGACCGAACAGCAGCAAATCCGCTCCACCCGCCATCGTCTGTCCATCATCGACACTCTGCTCAAGCTTGAAAAGCTGGGGTTGAACAAGGGAATGGCCGGCAATGTCAGCGTGCGCTGGGGTGACGGCTTCCTGGTTACGCCGTCGGGGATGCCGGCGGGCAAAGTGCATCCCGAGGACATCGTTCTGATGAGCATGGACGGCAGCCCGGAGGGGCGGCGCAAGCCGTCTTCGGAATGGCGTTTTCACCGCGATATTTACGCCAGCCGTCCCGAGATCGGCGCCGTGGTCCACACGCATGCGCCCTTCTGCGTGTCGCTGGCGGTGCTGCATAAGTCCATTCCGTCCTATCACTACATGGTGGCGAAGGCTGGCGGAAAGGATATCCGCTGCGCTCCCTACGCCACCTACGGCACCCAGGATCTGTCCGATCACGTGGTCAAGGCTTTGGAGGGGCGTCTGGCCTGCCTGATGGCCAATCACGGCATGATCGCCGTTGGCGTCAATCTGGACGCCGCCGTGACCCTGGCGGTCGAGGTCGAGGAACTGGCCGAAGGGTATTGGCGCGCCTTGCAGATCGGCCAGCCCGTGCTGCTGGACGACGCCGAGATGGACGTGGTGCTGGAAAAGTTCAAGGGCTACGGAGCCAACGCCCAGAAAGGTTGAGGACGGTGCGGACGTGACTCCAGGGTTGCGTCATCCTCCCGCTTATGGCCACCATAGGTGTGGGGATCTTCTGATGGGCTGGAGAACGTTGTGCTGAACGAGCACGAGAGGATGCGCGTCCATCCTCTCTTGGGCGAATTCGCAGATCCTGCGGTCGAGCAAGACTTCCGCGGTTGGCAGGGGCCGGCCACGGCCAAGGAAGCTGTCGCCGGCTTCAGCATCGTCGCGTTCTTCAATTCCCTGTTCATCTTCGCCGATTATCTCAGCATGGGAATGGGCCGCACCCTGATGTGGATGGCGGTCGGACGCAGCTTCGTGGTGCTGATGTGCCTGCTGCTGGCGTTGCGCCTGCGCCGCGACATGACCTTCGACATGGCCGAGCGGATGGTCACCACTTTCATGCTGGCCTATGTCTGCCTGTATTTTCCTTATATTCCCTATGATCCGGCAGTGGCGCAGGTGGCGAAGCTCAGCTTCATCTGCATCACGCTGCTCAGTTATGTTCTGTTCCCCAGCCACTGCGCCCGCCTGTTGGGGCTGGGCGTGCTGAACGGCTCCGTCTTTCTGGCCGTGCTGGGGTTGTGGGTGTCGCCGCCGGCCAACGGCTTCGAACTGGCCGAGATGAGCCTGTGGCTGCTGCTGGCCAACGTCGCCGGTGCCGGTTTGGCCCAGCGTCATGGGCGCATGGCCCGCGATCACTTCGCCGTGATTCTTGACGAGCGCCACAGCGCCGAGGAAGCCTTGCAGGCGCGGCGCAAGGCCGAGGAAGCCGCCCAGGCCAAATCCGATTTTCTGGCGATGATGAGCCATGAAATCCGCACGCCTCTGGCTGGGCTGATGGGATGCGCCCGTTTGTTGCTGGATACCGATCTGGACGGCGTGCAGCGCGATTACGCCGAGACCGTTCATCAATCGGGCGATGCTCTGCTGTCGGTGTTGAACGACATCCTCGACTTCACCAAGATCGAGGCCGGCCGGCTGGAATTGGAACATTCCGATTTCGATCCGGCGGCGCTGGCCGAAGGGGTCGTGGCCTTGCTGGCGTCGCGCGCCCATGAAAAGGGTTTGTCCATCGCCTTGGCTTCGTCGGTCGGGCTGCCCCGGCGGTTGTCGGGCGATCCGACGCGGTTGCGGCAAATTTTGCTGAATCTGCTGGGGAACGCCGTCAAATTCACCGATACCGGTGAAATCGGCGTCTCCATGCTGACCTTGCCCATGGGGGCGCCGGGAAAAGCCTGGCTGGAGATCGCCGTGCGCGATACCGGCATCGGTATCCCCCGGGATGTCCTGCCCCAACTGTTCCGCCCCTTCGCCCAAGCCGATACTTCTATTTCCCGGCGGTTCGGAGGAACCGGGCTGGGGCTGGCCATCAGCCGCCGCCTGGCCAATCTCATGGGCGGCGATATCGCCGTGCAGAGCCGCTTGGGCGAGGGAAGCCTGTTTACCGTCGGCGTGCCCCTGGATCTGGCCGAGGCGCCGCAGGCCGATGTAGCGGTTTCCGCGCCTTCCTTGCAGGATGCCGCCCGCGGAACGCCGCTCAAGCTGCTGCTGGCCGAGGACAATCCGGTCAACCAGAAGGTTGCCGCCGCCATGCTGCGCAAGTTCGGCCACGCCGTCACAGTGGTGGCCGACGGCTATGAAGCGCTGGAGGCGGTGCGCCATACCGACTGGGATCTGGTTCTGATGGATGTGCAGATGCCCGGCCTGGATGGCCTGGAGGCGACGCGGCGCATCCGGGCTTTGGACGGTCCCCGCGCCGGGGTGCCGGTGGTGGCGCTGACCGCCAATGCCTTGAAAGGCGACGATCAGCGCTGCCTGGAAGCGGGAATGAACGGCTATCTGGCCAAGCCCATCGAGCCGGTGAAACTGGCAGAAACCCTGCGCCGCTATGCCGTTTCCCATCGCTCCGCCCCCTTGCGTTGACAGCGCGCAAAATCCCGTGTCAGCTTGACGCCCTTTTGACAATGGCGGAGCGACCATGCCTCACGATCTGATCGGATTCCAATCCGTGAGCGTCGGCGTCGGTGATATCGACGCCGCCCGGCAGCAATTGGAGCGTTTGGGGTTTTCAGTCCGCGCCGATGACGGCGCTCTGCTGCTGGCTTTCGGCAACGGTCATCTGCGGGTTCACGCCGGAGCGCCTTTGGGCTTTGGCGCGGTGGCTTTGGCCAGCCGCGATGTGGCGGCCACCCGCGCCTCGCTGTGTCAGGACGGTCTGGATACTCCTGGTCTGGTCTGCGCTCTGACCGATAGTCCGGCTCCAGCAGCGGCATTGCACGCCAACGGCGCTTTGGCCTTGTCTTCACTGACGGCGGTTCTCGATAATCCGGAAAGCGCCATTCCGGCCTATGATCGATTGTTCGGCCTGTTCTCCGCCACGCCGACCGACAGCATGGTGACTGTCCACGGCTGCGGACCCATGCTGTTTCTGGTGGATGAAGACGGCTTCGATCATCTGCATGCGAACCTGCAAAGCCGCCTGCCCAAGCCGCCCGCTTTGGCGGCCCTGTCCATCGCCGTCGCCGATCTGGACGCCGCCGAAGCTCTGTTGAAGGCGGCGGGAGTCAAGACCAGCCGCAGCGGCCCGTCCCTGGCCATTGCTCCGGCCGACTGTTTGGGGCTGGGTCTGGAATTGGTGGCCGGTTAGGACCATCTAGACATCATGCGTCATCTCGCTTCCGACTATGCCTCTCCGCCCGGCGGCCGCCGGGATGGAGAAACCCTGAAAACCTTGCTTCCCTATCTCTGGCCCGCCGAGTTCGGCCTGCGCTTCAGGGTGGCGGCGGCTTTGGCCTGTCTGCTGCTGGCCAAGGTGCTGGGCGTCTATGTGCCGGTGATCTTCCGCGATGCGGTGGATGTGCTGTCCCCTTCGTCGGGCGGCGGCGACAGCGGGCTGGCGGTGCCGGTGGGGTTGATACTGGCCTATGGCGCCGCCCGCGTGATGAGCCAGGGGTTCGGTGAATTGCGGGACGCCCTGTTCGCTCGCGTGGCGCAACGGGCCATTCGCACGGTAGCCCTGCAGGTGTTCCGTCATCTTCATGCTCTGGCCTTGCGTTTCCATCTCGACCGTCAGACCGGCGGCCTGAACCGGGGGATCGAGCGCGGTACCAAGGGCATCGAATTCCTGCTGTCCTTCATGCTGTTCAACATTCTGCCGACATTTCTGGAAATCGGCTTGGTCTGTGGAACCTTGTGGACCCTGTACGACTGGCGCTTTCCGCTGCTGACCCTGGGAACCATCGGCGTCTACGCCGCGTTCACCTTCGCCGTCACCGACTGGCGCACCCGCTATCTGCGCGATGCCAATCAGTCGGATCAGGAGGCCAACACCAAGGCGGTGGACAGCCTGGTGAATTACGAGACGGTCAAATATTTCGGCAATGAAGAACACGAAGCCAAACGCTTCGACAGCAGCCTGCGGCGGTACGAACAGGCGGCGGTGATGGTCAAAAGCACCGTCTCGATGCTCAACCTGGGCCAGGGATTGATCATCGCCCTGGGAGCCACCGGCATGATGCTGCTGGCCGGTTACGGCGTGCGTGACCATGCCCTGAAGATCGGCGACTTCGTGCTGGTCAACACTTACCTGTTGCAGCTTTATCTGCAACTCAACGCCTTGGGCTTCGTCTACCGCGAGATCAAGCGTTCCCTGATCGACATGGAGGCCATGTTCTCGCTGCTGCGTGAGAACCGTGAAATCGAGGACAATCCCGGCGCTCCGGCTTTGCGGATCAAAGGTGGCGATCTGGTGTTCGAGAATGTGGACTTCGCGTACGACCCCGAGCGCCCGATCCTGAAAGGCGTCAGTTTCACGGTGCCTGCCGGCAAGACCATTGCCATCGTCGGCCCTTCGGGGGCGGGCAAAAGCACCCTGTCGCGGCTGCTGTTTCGTTTTTACGACGTCACTTCCGGGCGCATCCTGATCGATGGCCAGGATATTCGTGGCGTTACCCAGCAAAGCCTGCGCGCGGCCATCGGCATCGTTCCGCAAGACACGGTGCTGTTCAATGACACGGTGTTCTACAACATCGCTTACGGCCGTCCCTCGGCCAGCCAGGCGGAAATCGAAGAAGCGGCCCGTCTGGCCCGGATCCACGATTTTGTCTCCAGCCTGCCGGATGGTTATGGAACCAAGGTGGGGGAACGCGGTTTGAAATTATCGGGGGGCGAGAAGCAGCGGGTGGCCATCGCCCGCACCATCCTGAAAGCTCCGGCGATTCTGTTGTTCGACGAGGCGACGTCGGCCTTGGATACCCATACAGAGCGGGAAATCCAGGATTCCCTGCGCGAGGTGTCGCGGGAACGCACCACTTTGGTCATCGCCCACCGTCTTTCCACGGTGGTGGACGCTGACGAAATCCTGGTGCTGGAGCAGGGATGTGTGATCGAACGGGGTCGTCATGATTCCCTGCTGGCCGCCGAAGGCCGCTACGCCGGCATGTGGCGCAAGCAACAGGAGACGGCACACCTTGTGGAGGAATTAAAAAATCTTTCGCAAGACTAGATGGGTTGATACCAAGGAAAAAGGGATCGTCATCTGGGATTAAGCTGTTCGAAAGCGTTTAAAATTTATGACAATGGTTGTATGATCATTAACTAATGATGCCTACTCAGATGGGCATATAAAAAATTAGGAGATGTCTATGACCGAAAAAATATCCGGCTTGTCCGTGCGAAAAAGAATAATTATGACTTTTTTCGCTGTTTCTTCCGTCGTTCTGCTTTTGGGCGGCGTATCATTGTATAAATTTAGAGATCTGAATAAAGATACCGAAGAGATTAGTCAAAATTACTTAGTGGCTATCGGTTATCTGGATAAAATGAGGTCCAGCCTTCTGGTCTATCGTCTGTCCTCTGTTCGCGTCATGCAGACGAATCTGACTGACGACGAAGCCAGAAAACAGCGAAAGCGCATGGATGAGGCCCGAGCCGTCTTCGACGAATATAATGCCAAATATGCCCCTACCGTCGTTACGGCCGCGGAAAAAAGTATCTACGAAGGGTTTTTGACTCATCGGGATAAATACTTCAAAGGCTCGGACGAGGCCTATCGTCTGCTGGATACAGGCAACAAAGACGACGGAGTCAAGCTATACATGGCTGTTGCCGTGGCCGAAGGCGCGGAGATGGATCAGGCTCTGGCGACGGACATGGATTACAACGTCGCCGAGGGCAACCGCTGGGCCGGGGAAGCTTCGGCCAGCTATGATTCGGGATTGGTCATCGTCATTCTGCTGGCTGGCGCGGCTCTGTTTATCTCGGTGGTTTCGGGGGCAATCCTGGTGCGCGGCATTTCGCTTCCGGTGATGTCCATGACCGCCGCGATGCGGGCTTTGGCCGATGGCGACAAAAGCGTGCAGATTCCTTCGCAAGACCGTCGCGACGAAATTGGCGCCATGGCGGCGGCGGTGCAGGTATTCAAGGACAACGCCATCCGCGCCGATGAAATGGCGGCCCAGCGGGCGAGCGATCAGGCGGCTCGGGAAGCTCGGGCGCGCAGTATCGAAAGCATGACCCGGGATTTCGACAGCCAAGTGTCTTCTGCCCTGGGAACGGTTTCCAGTGCGGCGGGGGAGGTGGAGCGGACCGCCCAGGCCTTGTCTGCCAATGCCGAGCAGACGTCGCGCCAGGTGGAAAGCGTCGCCTCGGCCACCGAAGAAGCTTCGGCCAGCGTCGAGACCGTGGCCGCTGCTGCCGAAGAATTGGCGTCCTCCATCGCCGAGATCGGCCGGCAAGTGGAGCATTCCAGCCGCGTTTCACGGGCCGCCTCGGAGGAGGCCGACCGGACCAACGCCACCGTGCGCGGATTGGCGGAAAGTTCCGCCCGCATCGGCGAGGTGGTCAATCTGATCAACGATATCGCCAGCCAAACCAACTTGCTGGCGCTCAACGCCACCATCGAGGCGGCGCGCGCCGGCGATGCCGGCAAGGGCTTCGCCGTGGTGGCCAACGAAGTCAAGCATCTGGCCAATCAAACCGCCAAGGCCACCGAGGAAATCGGCAGTCAGATCGGTGCGGTGCAGTCGGCCACTCATAACGCGGTGGCGGCCATTTCCGGGATCGTCGCGCGCATTGGCGAAATCAATCAGATCGCCAGCGCCATCGCCGCCGCGGTCGAGGAGCAGTCGGCGGCGACGGCCGAGATCGCCCGCAATGTGCAGCAAGCGGCTTCGGGCACGCAGATGGTGTCGTCGAATATCGGCAACGTCACCCATGCCGCCGAGGAAACCGGTTCGGCGGCTCGTATGATGCTGGAATCCGCCCAGTCCCTGGCCGGAGAATCCCAGTCCCTGCGGACCACGGTCGACCGTTTTCTGCAGGGTGTCCGCGCCGCCTGACGGCACTGTTCCTTTGAACGCGGCCTCACTCTTATGAAGGGCGGGGCCGTGTGTCTTCTGGGTGCTTGGCCCTGGTGTCGAAACAGGCTAGGATTCCGCCTCATCCCAGGTGAGAGAGGCGCTGGATGTTCAAGTTCATCGGCAAGGCTTTGGCCGGCGTCCTGTTGACCGGAGACGCCCGCAAGGCCGTCGCCGTCCAGGCCAAGACGCCGCCCAAGACTGCCGCCGGTAAGAAAAAGGCCAAAGCCAAGCCTCAAAACGACGACGCCAACCCCGCCGAACGCGAGGCCGTCGCCCAGGTGCAGGCCCAGGCCAAAGAATTGATTACCGAGGACCGCGCGGAATTGATCCGCAAGGCCATGCAGGTTCGTGCCGCCAAGCAGACCATTCTGGCCGATCTCAATGACGAGGATCGCGCCAGACTGGTCGCTACCGCCATGAAGGCTCTGCTCAACGAGGGCCGCCAGAAAAAAGAGTGACGTTCCTTTGAATCATGATCCCGTGGCCCTCGCCCAGGGCGTGCTTGCCGGGCAAAGACGGGCGCTCGCTCGCGCCATTACCCTGATCGAATCCACCCGCGACGATCATCGCGCCGTGGCCGACGCCCTGTTGGAGCAGTTGCTGCCCCACACGGGAAAGTCGGTGCGCGTCGGCATTTCCGGCGTTCCCGGAGTGGGGAAATCGACCTTTATCGAGAGTTTCGGCCTGCATGTGATCGACCGGGGGCATCGCATGGCGGTGCTGGCGGTCGATCCTTCCAGCCCCCGGTCGGGCGGCTCGATCCTGGGTGACAAGACCCGTATGGAAATGCTGTCGCGGGACGAACGCGCCTTTATCCGCCCTTCGCCGTCGGGTTGCACCTTGGGCGGCGTGGCCCGCCGCACGCGCGAGGCATTGCTGGTCTGCGAGGCCGCCGGATTTGACGTCATCGTGGTGGAGACCGTGGGCGTCGGCCAGTCCGAAACCGCCGTGGCGGATATGGTGGACATGTTCCTGCTGCTGCTGGTTCCCGGCGGCGGCGACGAATTGCAAGGCATCAAGAAGGGCATTGTCGAAATCGCCGACGCCATCGTGGTCAACAAGGCCGACGGCGATCTGGCGGCGGCGGCGTCGCGGGCGGCCCGCGATTACCAGAACGCTCTGCACCTTCTGCGTCCGGTCAGCAGCCACTGGACGGTGCCGGTGCTGCGGTCTTCGGCCATCGCCCATACCGGCATCGCCGAGGTGTGGGAAACCGTCGAGAAATATCAGAAGATTATGGGTGAAACCGGGGCCATTCACGCCCGCCGCACCGCTCAGGCCCAAGCCTGGATGTGGAACGAGGTCGCTGAAAATCTGATGATGCGCTTCCGCGGGCATCGCCGCATCACGTCGATTTTGAACGGAGTCGAGCATCGCGTCGCCCAGGGAAGCATGACGCCGACCGCCGCCGCGCAATTTTTGCTGAACGCCTTCCTCGACAGCGGTGCTGCGAAAGGCTAATTAAGAGAGACACTTCTGCGGGGGATGGACGGACGATGATCTCGGAACAGGAAGAAGACCTCCTGAAAAAGGAACTGGTCGGGCTGTTCGGTCACATCAACAAGATGCGCCGTGAATTGGCCGCCTTGCAGGTGCCGACCGCCAGCGGCGAGGTCTTTTCGTCCATGGCCGACACTTTGGACGATATCGTCGAGAATACCGAAACCGCCAGCAATACCATTCTGGAAAGCATGGAGCAGATCGAGGAGGCCTTGGGCGATCTCCGGGCCAAGGGCGATCCCGAAGTCGACGCCGTTTGCGACCGCATCAACGAACGTTCGAATGCGGTGTTCGAAGCCTGCTCGTTCCAGGATCTGACCGGCCAGCGCATCACCCGCGTCGTCAATTCCTTGAAGTTCATCGAAGAGCGCGTCAGCTCGATGGTGCGGATGTGGGGCAAGGAAGAACTAGCCAAGGTGGTCGAGGAAGTCAGCCGCGAAACCCAGCCTCAGGTCGACGAGGACAAAGCTTTGCTGCATGGTCCGCAAAGCGCCACCTCCGCCATCAGCCAGGATGACGTGGATAAAATGTTCAGTCAGGACGACATCGACAAATTGTTCGGATAAGGCGCTCCGGTCTTGAGACGCGGCAATCTTGTAACGACGGTCGTGCGGCCGCGCCTTGAACGGCGGCGGGGATAAGGGGAAAAATAATGGCGGTGTTGGGTTGGACTGAGGATTTGAGCGTCGGCGTCGCCGTGCTGGACGGACATCACAAGCGCCTGTTCGATCTCTTGGACGAACTTTATCGGGCCGTGCAGGCCGGTGGTTCGGAAACCGCCGTCGGCACGGTTCTCGACGAACTGGTCGCCTACACCGAATATCATTTCCAAGAAGAGGAAAAGCTGCTGGAGCAAGCCGGCTTCCCGGCTTTGGAGGCGCATCGCAAGGTGCACAAGGCCTTGACCGGCCAAGTCATCCGCATGCGCGACGATTACAAGCTCGACCCGCGCACCGTTTATGCCGCGGAGCTGTTCCAGTTCCTGTCCGGCTGGCTGGTGAACCACATCAAGGTCGAGGATTTCGCCTATAAGCCGACTCTCTCCGGGGTCTGAACGGAGCTTCCATGACCGTCCGTATCGCGCAAGGGCGGCTGGGCTCGTTTCTCTATCAGGATAACGACGTTTTCATCGGGCGCTCTCTCCATGTCTATGGCGAAGCGTCGGAAGGCGAGTTGTCGCTGCTGCGCCAGACATGCAAGGCGGGGGATTGGGCGGTCGTGGCCGGTGCCAACATCGGCACCATCGCCGTGCCCATGGCCATGCATGTCGGATCCCAGGGGCGGCTGTTCGCCTTCGAGCCGCAACGGCTGACCTACCAGCTTTTATGCGGCAATCTGGCCCTCAACCACATCGAGAACACCCTGGCTGTGCAGCGGGCCGTGGGCGGTGTTGTCGGCATGACCCGCGTCGAAACGCTGAGCTATGGCCGGAACGCGAATTACGGCGCCATCCGGGTCGGGGTGGACGATGGCGAGCCGGTTGAAATGATCACGCTGGACAGCATGTCGCTGCCGCGCCTTGACGTGCTGGTAGCCGATGTGGAGGGTTTCGAAGAAGAGGTTCTGCGTGGGGGCGACGCCACCATCTGTCGCTGCCGCCCGGTTCTTTATCTGGAAAACAACATCCGGGAAAAAAGCCCGGCTCTGCTGGGGCGCCTATTTGCTTTGGGCTATAAGGTCTGGTGGCACCTTGTGCCGATGTTCCACCCCGGTAACGGCCGGGGCGTGACCGAGGATGTCTTCGGCGGCATGATCACGGTCAATATTCTGTGCCTGCCGGAAGAGCGTGCCGGCGCCATCAATGGCATGCGGCCGGTGGGAACGGCCGATGACTGGTGGCGGCGGGATTAGTTTTCGTCCTGGGCCAGCCCCATGATGCCGGCGGCCATGCCGACGCTGCCGAACGTGACGATCAGGCCGACGAACATCAGGACCAGAGTCAGGATGCCGTCGTCTTCGTCCATCGCCATGGTTCTGAGGTGGCTGACGTCGAAGTACAGCAATATGCCGCCGAACACCACGCCACCGATCACGCCGGTGAGCAGATGCTGCGCCAGGAACATGATGGCGGTTTTCTCATGGCGCATCAGCGGCATGGCTGCATATCCGAACAAGTAGGTTACTGCGGCGGAAGTCCGTCGTCTTCGACCCTGGCGCCCAAGGCGCTGGCCATTTCCACCACTTCCGCAGATACGGCGGCGACGCTGTCGGCGTCTGTTCCCCGTGCGACGATTACGGTGCCATATCCGCTGTCGCGTGTGAAGGGATAGCTGCCGATATCAACCGTAGGGTTGCGTTTCTGGATATCTCCAAGGCTTACGGCGATGCTTCCTTCGCCGATATGCAGGGTGACCGCCTTGGACAGAATCCTGGCGCCGCCTTTCAGGCCGTGTTTGATGCCGTCGAACATGGCTTGCATGATGCGCGGCACGCCGGCCATGACATAGACGTTGCCGATGTTGAAGCCGGGAGCGGCGCTGACCGGATTGTCGATCAGGATGCCGCCTTCGGGGATGTTGGCCATGCGCAGGCGGGCTTCGTTGAGATTCTCGGGCTTGATGACCTTCTTCAGCAGTTCGACGGCGCGGGGATCGCGTAGCAGCGGCACGCCGAAAGCCTTGGCCACCGATTCCGAGGTGATGTCGTCGTGGGTGGGGCCGATGCCGCCGCTGGTGAAGACATAGTCGTATTTGCCCCGCAGGACGTTGACCGTCTCGATGATCTCGGCCTCGTCGTCGGCGATGACGCGGACTTCCTTCAGGCGGATGCCGACGTCGTTCAATCCCAGCGCGATATATTGCAGGTTGGCGTCCTGGGTGCGTCCCGACAGGACTTCGTTGCCGATGACGATCATCGCCGCGCGCACTTCGGTGGTCATGATGAAGGAAGCTCCCCAGTCAGAGTCTGGGGAGCATACTCCAGGCCCCGGCTACAGCCAATCGCGCAGGATGGCCACCAGGGGAATGTCCGCCGGCGGCATGGGGTAGTCGCCCAGGCGCGGGGCCCGCGCCCAGGCCAGCGTCTGCCCTTCCTTGGGCTCCGGCTGGCCTTGCCACTGACGGCAGGCATACAGCGGCATCAGCAGATGGAAATTGTCGTAATCGTGGGAGGCGAAGGCCAAGGGCGACAGGCAGGATTGCCCTACTTCGATGCCCAGTTCCTCGCGCAGTTCCCGCACCAGGGCGGCCTCGGGCGTTTCTCCGGCATCCAGTTTTCCACCGGGGAACTCCCAGAATCCGGCCATGCTTTTGCCGGCTGGGCGCTGGGCGATCAGCACGCGGCCGTCCAGGTCGATCAAAGCCACGGCGGCTACCAGCAGCATCGGACGGGCGGCTCGCTGTTCCAGCCACTGTTCGCGGCTGACGGTGAAAACCTCCAATTCGGTGCAGCGGTTACGGGCAGGCATGTCCATGCGTCGCACGCCGTCAAAGGCCAGGCCGGCCTTTTCCATCACCCGGCGCGAGGCGGGGTTTTCCGGCAGGACGGCGCCCCAGACGGTGCCAAGGCCGAAATTGACGAACAGGGTGCGCAGGCAGCGGCGCACGGCTTCGGTGGCGTAGCCCTTGCCCCAGAACTCCCGGCCGATCCAATAGCCGACTTCGGCGGAATGCGTGTTCAGAGAGGCGCCGACACAGCCGGCCAGCTTGCCGGACAAGCGCTCATCGATGGCGAAGACCAGAGCCCGGCCCTCGGCGACCTCGGTGCCGACCTTGGCGATGAAGTCGTCGGCGACCGAGCGTTCGTAAGGAAAAGGAATGTTGGAGGTGGTGCGGGCCACCTCCCAATCGTCCAGCAAACGGGCGACTTCGGCGGCGTCGTCGGGACGCAGGCGGCGAAGACGAAGACGCGCCGTATCCAGCGGCGCGCCGTGCCATCCCTGATCCGCGGTCAGACAGCCGCTACCGGATTCCATCAAGTCCTTCAGCTCCGGTAGGAGCCGTTGATGTCGATATAGGCGTGGGTCAGGTCGCAGGTCCACACGGTGGCCTTGCCCTTGCCGACGCCGACATCCACTTCGATCAGGATGTTCTGCCCCTTCATGTGGGCCGCCACCGGGGTCTCGTCGTAATCGGGCACGGCCAAGCCGTTCAAGGCTACCTGGAAACCGCCCATCTTGATGGACAGTTTGTCGCGGTCGGCCTTCTCGCCGGCCTTGCCGACGGCGGCCACCACGCGGCCCCAATTGGCGTCTTCGCCCGAGATGGCGGTCTTGACCAGCGGCGAATTGGCCACGGCCATGCCGATGGTGCGGGCCGCCTTCTTGCCGGCGGCGCCGGTGACGCGGATTTCCACGAACTTGGATGCGCCCTCGCCGTCCTTGACCACCATCTGCGCCATTTCCAGCAGCAGCGAGTCCAAGGCCTTTTTGAAACCTTTCAGATCGGCATCCTTGGCGGACTTGATCTTGGAATTCTTGGCCTGATTGGTGGCGAACAGCATGAGGGTGTCGCTGGTCGAGGTGTCGGAATCGACGGTAATGCTGTTGAACGACTTTTCGACGCCGGCCGACAGCAGATCCTGCAGCACCTCGGCCGGCAGGGTGGCGTCGGTGAAGACATAGGCCAGCATGGTGGCCATGTCCGGGGCGATCATGCCGGCGCCCTTGCAGAAGGCGTTGATGCGCACCTCGACGCCGCCGATCTTGGCGGTGCGGGTGGACAGCTTGGGGAAGGTGTCGGTGGTCATGATGGCCCGCGCCGCCTGATCCCAATTGTCGTCCGACAGTTTTCCCAGCACTTCGCCCAGGGCGTCGGTGATTTTCGCATCGTCCAGCGGTACGCCGATGGTGCCGGTCGAGGCGATGAACACCTCTTCCGGCGCGCATCCGGCCAATTTGGCGGCGGCGGCGACGGTCCGGCTGACCGACGCTTCGCCGACCCCGCCGGTAAATGCGTTGGCGTTACCGGAATTGACCACGACCAGACGCGCCTTGCCGCCCTTCTGGGCCTTGCGGCACCACAGCACCGGAGCCGAGGCGGTGAGCGAACGGGTATAGACCCCGGCAACGGACGTGCCGGGAGCCAGTTCGGCCACCATCAGATCGGTGCGGCCCTGATAACGCAGACCGCAGGCATGGGCGGCCAGGCGGACGCCGGCCAACGGATGCAGGACGGGGACGTTTGTCGGGGCGAGGGGAGAGATCGCGCTGCTCATGATCAATTCCGTTTTACAGGTTACTGCTTGGCGGGAGCCGTGGCCGAGGCCGGAGCCGCGGCCTTGTCGGTCATCGCCGTGCCGTCCAGATTGAACTTCTTGACGGTGGCCGACTTGCGCAGACCGTCGATGACGTCATGAGCGGCTTTCTGCTTCAGCTCGGCGGCCAGGGTCGGCTTCAACTGGTCGAAGCTGGGCGGCGGCGCGGCGCGCTTTTCCTCGACCTTGATGATGTGATAGCCGAACTGGGTCTTGACCGGGGCCTTGCTGACTTCGCCGGCATTCAGCTTGAAAGCGGCGTCGGCGAATTCAGGCACCATCTCGTCCTTGGTGAAGAAGCCGAGATCGCCGCCGGTTTCCTTGCCCGAGGGGTCTTCGGTCTTGGCCTTGGCCTCGTCCTCGAACTTCACGCCCTTCTTGAGGTCGGCCAGCACCTGCTTGGCGGCTTCCTCGGTCTTGACCAGGATATGGCGAGCGTGGACTTCCTCGCGCGGCGGGGTCGACTTCTTGATTTCCTCGTAACGGGCCTTCAGGGCGTCGTCGCTCAGCATGGGCTCGACCTTCTTGCCCAGCCAGACCTGCTTCAGGATGTTTTCCTGGGCCAGCTTAACGGCCTTGATCACATCGGGATCGCTTTCCAGCTTCTGCTTCTGGGCCTGCTCCAGCAGCAGCTGGCCGGTCACGACGACGTCGAGAACCTGCGGATAGACGGCGTCCAGGGGAACCTGGGCGAATTGCGAGTTCTGATAGAAATCGACGACGGCCGACTTGTGGATGTCGATGCCGTTGACGGTCGCGACGACCGGGTCCTTGGCATCATCGGCCAGAGCCGGAACGCTGACGACGGCAGCCACGGCGGCGGCGATCGCGGCGGCACGCAAGGTGCGAATGGTCATGCGGAAGACTTCCTTTTGCGAAGCGGGCCGCCGGCTGGCAACGCCGCTGAGTACGATTGGTGCTTCGGATTAAGCACAACCGGGGCCGCCTTACAAGTGCGCCAATGGCTTTATCCCTTCATATTGCTGCAATGGGGACATGTTCGCCGGGAATGATGGGGCTTGACCTGGAGCGCGTGGAGCGGCTAAGTCTCGCCTCTCCGCCTTGGGGACTTCTCCAAATGCGGGAAAGGTGGGCCTGTAGCTCAATGGTTAGAGCTGACCGCTCATAACGGTCTGGTTGGGGGTTCGAGTCCCTCCGGGCCCACCAATTCCTCCTCCCTCCTTGCAGTGCATGCCTAAAAGCTTGTAAATAAGCCGCTTGCTTACGCATGGATGGAAAAGTGACTTCTCAGGAAAAATTGGTTCTCGCCCTGCCGAAGGGGCGAATTCTCGACGAGGCGATGCCGCTGGTGCGGGCCGCCGGGATCGAGCCCGAGCCGGATTTCGACAACCCCAAGTCGCGGGCCTTGCGCTTCCATACCAACCATCCCCATATCGACATCATTCGCGTCCGGGCTTTCGACGTGGCGACCTTCGTCGCCTTTGGCGCGGCGCAGATGGGGATCGCCGGAAACGACGTGCTGATGGAATTCGATTATCCCGAAATCTATGCGCCTTTGGATTTGGGCATCGGCAAGTGCCGCATCGCGGTGGCCGAGCCGGTTGATCTGGCCGGTACCGATGATCCGGTGCGCTGGAGCCATATCCGTGTCGCCACCAAATATCCTTCCATCACCACCCAGCACTTCGCCCAGCGTGGTGTCCAGGCCGAATGCATCAAGCTGAACGGCGCCATGGAGCTGGCTCCCAGCCTGGGGCTGTGTCGGCGCATCGTCGATCTGGTGTCCACCGGCTCGACCCTGAAAGCCAACGGCCTGGTCGAGATCGAGCATATCGCCGATATCAGCTCCAGGTTCGTTGTCAACCGGGCGGCCTTGAAAACGCGGCCCGAGGAAATGGCCGACTGGATCGAACGCTTCAGGGGAGCCACCGAACATGCCGCGTGAACTGGTTTTCGGCGCTCCGGGCTTTGATGCCGCCTTCGCCCAGCTTCTGGACGACAAGCGTGAAACCGCCGCCGACGTCAACGCCGCCGTCTCCGCCATCCTTGATGATGTGCGAAGCCGGGGCGACGCGGCGCTGGTGGAATATACCAACCGTTTCGACCGCATGAGCATCGACGCCAAGGCTTTGCGCATCACGGCGGCCGAGGTGGACGAGGCCGTCGCCGCCTGTTCCCGCGATACCGTGGCGGCCCTGGAACTGGCCGCGTGGCGCATCGAGGAATTCCACCGCTGCCAGAAGCCGGACGGCCTGGATTACACGGATACCGCCGGGGTGCGGCTGGGCTATCGCTGGACCGCGCTGGAGGCCGCCGGCCTTTACGTGCCGGGCGGCACCGCCAGCTATCCCTCGTCGGTGCTGATGAACGCCATTCCGGCCAAGGTGGCCGGGGTCGAGCGTTTGGTCATGGTGGTGCCGACTCCCGACGGCAAGCTGAACCCGCTGGTGCTGGCGGCGGCCCGCGTCGCCGGGGTGGATGAAATCTACCGCGTCGGCGGCGCGCAGGCCGTAGCGGCTTTGGCCTACGGCACCGAAACCATCCGCCCGGTGGACAAGATCGTCGGCCCCGGCAACGCTTTCGTCGCCGCTGCCAAGCGTCAGGTGTTCGGTACGGTGGGCATCGACATGATCGCCGGTCCGTCGGAGATCCTGGTGATCTCGGACAACGGCAACGATCCCAGCTGGATCGCCGCCGATCTGTTGAGTCAGGCCGAGCACGATACCGCCGCCCAGTCGATCCTGATCACCGACGACGCCGTCTTCGCCAAAGACGTGATCGCCGCCGTCGAGGCGCATCTGAAAACGTTGTCGCGTACCGCCATCGCCCGTGAAAGCTGGAACGCCCACGGCGCAGTCATCGTCGTGCCCAGCCTGGACGACGCCATGCCGTTGAGCAACCGGGTGGCGCCCGAGCATCTGGAACTGGCGGTCAGCCAGCCGGAAGCCTTGCTGGAAAAGGTCCGCAACGCCGGCGCCGTTTTCCTGGGCCGCTATACTCCGGAAGCCGTCGGCGATTATGTCGGCGGTCCCAATCACGTGTTGCCCACCGCCCGCTCGGCCCGTTTCTCGTCGGGCCTGGGCGTTCTGGACTTCATGAAGCGGACCTCGATTCTGAGCTGCGACGCCGAAGCCTTGCGGCAGATCGGTCCGGCCGCCGTCACCCTGGCCACCTCCGAAGGCCTGAGCGCCCATGCCCTTTCCGTTTTCCTGAGACTGAATCAGCCGAGGAAGCCGTGACAAGCAGCGAGCGACACCAGCGCCTGATCAACGTCCAACTGGACGAGAAGACGCTGGTGCGCCGCAAACCGGAAGTCGAGCATGAGCGGGCGATCGCCATCTACGATCTTCTGGAAGAGAATTACTTCTGTCCGGTGAGTGAACTCACCGGGCCTTATTCCCTGCATATCAGCGTCGCCGATAACCGTCTGATCCTGGACATCCGGGCCGAGGACGACGAGACCCGTCTGGCCGAGGTGACGCTGCCGCTGTCGCCGTTTCGTGCCGTGGTGAAGGATTATTTCCTGATCTGCGAGAGCTATTACAACGCCATCAAGAAATCCACGCCGTCCCAGATCGAGGCCATCGACATGGGCCGCCGGGGCTTGCACAACGAAGGTTCGGAACTGTTGCGCGAGCGGCTGGCCGGCAAGATCGAGGTGGATTTTGAGACGGCCCGCCGGCTGTTCACCCTGGTCTGCATCCTGCACATTCGAGGTTAGAGAGCGGCATGTCCGTCGAACGCCCCTCGGCGGTTCTGTTCGCCTGCACCATGAACGCCATCCGTTCGCCCATGGCGGCGGCGCTGCTGCGCCATTTCCACGGCAAGCAGATCTGGGTGGAGTCGGTGGGGGTGCACAAAGGAGAGCCGGACCCCATGGCGGCGGTCGTGATGGATGAAATCGGCATCGACATCTCCACCCATCGTCCGCGCAGTTTCGAGGAGATGGAGGACAGTTTCTTCGATCTGGTCATCTCGCTATCGCCGGAGGCGCAGCACCATGCCGTCGAAATGACCCGCACCATGTCTTGCGAAGTCGAGTTCTGGAACACCCTCGATCCGTCGATGTTCGAGGGAAGCCGCGAGATGCGTCTGGAAATCTATCGTCAGGTGCGGGACCAGCTGGAGCGCCATATCCTGGAACGCTTCCCCCTGGCCCCGCGAGGAGACTGAAGCCTTACGGCTTTTTGTTCACCGGCACTTCACGGAAAATATCCGGCTGTTCCGGACCGCTGACGATCAGCGAGCCGGCCAGCCCTTTCTCCAGGCGCGACAGGGCGTGATCGACGATGGTGAAGCGTCCCGGCACCTTGGTGGTGAATTCGACCATGGCGGCGCTGCCGGGCGGGACGGAGATCGTCTGGACGCCGGTCAAAGGCTGGGACGTCAGGCCTCCGTCTTCATAGGCCCGGTCGAAAATCTGACCGATGACATGGAACGACGATGTGAAGTTCGGCCCGCCGTCGCCGAAGAAGATGCGGACGCTGTCTCCCACCTTGCTTTGCAGGGGATGATCCTTGCTCAAAGCGCCGACCGAGCCGTTGAAGGTGAAATAGTCGGGGCGTTCGGCCACCAGCTTGTCGAGATCGAATTCCTGCTGTCCCGGCGTGCCGAACGGCGAGGTGGTGTAGAGCTCGCCCTGCATGACGTAGAACTCGTGGTCGACCTTCGGCAGCCCTCCGGCCGGTTCGATCAAAATCAGTCCGTACATGCCGTTGGAAATGTGGTTGGCGACCATCGGCGTGGCGCAGTGATAGACGAACAGGCCGGGTGTCAGCGCCTTGAAAACGAAGCCGCGTTCCTGGCCCGGTTCGGTTTCCGTGAAGACCGCGCCGCCGCCGGTGCCGTTGACGGCATGCAGGTCGATGGAATGGTTCATCATGCTGTTTTTGTCGTTTTTCAAATGCAGCTCGATGGTGTCGCCGACGCGGGCGCGCAGGAAGGGACCCGGCACCTTGCCGTTGAAGGTCCAGAAACTGTAAGTGGTGCGGTCGTCCAGCCGGCCGATCCGCTCGATGGTCTCAAGATCGACCCGTAGCGTGGTCGGCGCCCGATCCCCTACCGGCGGCGGCAGATCGGACGGATCGCGGTCGATGCTGGCGCCGGCGTCGGGCGTGGCGCCGGCTGGCGCGGCGGCGATGCTGATGGCGCCTTGCATGCCCGCCTCGCGGTGGCCGGGAATGCTGCAGTAATAGGTGAAGCTGCCCGGGCTGCCGGCCTGGAAAACGATGCTGCTGCTGGCGCCCTTGCCCACCACATGCTGCGAGGCGGCGTGAAAGTCGGGAACGACAATGTCGTGTTCGGCGCCTTCACCGTTGATCAGATTGATCTGGACCTGATCGCCTTCGCGGACGTTCAGGACGGGATTGACCTTGCCGTCGATGTCTCCGCCGCGCCCGATGAAAGCCATCTTGCCGTCGGCGATGCCGGTGCGCAGGGTGAACGTGATGTCGGCGCGGCCGTGGACGGACGAATTGGCCGCATGCATGTCGTGCTTCATCTCTTCGGCGCCGGCTATGCCGGAGACGGATAGAAGCAGGCAGAGGGGGAACAGCGTCGATCGGACACAGGTTCGAAACAGTGCCATTTTGCTCTCCTGGACGGATTATCCATGGTGGCCCGTTGGCCTGAAACGGCTTCCGGGGCAAAAGGGCAGATAAGAACGATGTCCTGTCTTGCAAGGATGGACGGGAGGCTTGATCCGCTTTCCGCCGTTTCAAGGTGGAGGCGGGCGGCGTTTCGACGGAAAGGGCCGGCGGCCCGGCTTATCCCAGCCGGGCCTTGATGGAGTCGAAACCTTCCACCTTGGCCAGGGGGCCGATGGCGGCGAAGGTGGGCAGGCTTTGGGCCTTGAACAGGCGTTCGGCCACGCGGATCACCGCCTCGGCGTCGACCGCCTCGACCTTGGCCACCACTTCCTCGGCGGGAATGGGGCGACCATAGGCCAGCATCTGGCGGGCGATCTGCTCGCAGCGCGAGCTGGTGCTTTCCAGGGACATCAGGATGCTGGCCTTCAACTGGGCGCGGGCACGCTGCAGTTCGCCGGCGTCGATGCCCTGGGTGACTTTCATCACCTCGTCGCAGACCACGGGGATGACTTCGGCCACCTCGTCCTCGCCGGTGCCGGCGTAGATGGCGAACAGGCCGCCGTCGTTGTAGGAGGTGGTGAAGGAATAGATGGAATAGACCAAGCCGCGCTTTTCCCGCACTTCCTGGAACAGTCGCGACGACATGCCGCCGCCCAAAAGGGTAGACAGGACCGAAGCGCTGTAGAAATCGTCGTCGGCATAGGAAACACCGTCGAAGCCCAGGACCACATGGACCTGTTCCAGGTCGCGTTCCTCGCGGTAATCGCCGCCTTTGTAAACGGCTTTGTCCTCGGGGGCGGGGCGGTCGGCGGGCAGGGCGGTGAACTGGGTCTTGGCGGCCTCCACCAGTTCGTCGTGGTCCAGATTGCCTGCGGCGGCCAGGATCATGCGGCGCGGGCCGTAATTCTCGCTCAGGTATCCCGACAGGGTGTCCCGCGTCATGCCGCGCACCAGATCGGCCGTACCCAGCACCGGACGGCCTACGGCCTGATCGGGGAAAGCCGTGGTTTGGAAATGGTCGAAGATGATGTCGTCGGGGGTGTCGATGGCCTGGCTGATCTCCTGGATCACCACGGCCTGTTCGCGGGCCAGTTCCTCCGCGTCCAGACTGGAGTGCTGCAGGATGTCGGCGATGATGTCCAGCGCCAGCCCCTTGTCTTCCTTCAGCACCTTGGCGTAATAGGCCGTGTGCTCGCGAGAGGTATAGGCGTTCAGATGACCGCCCACCGCTTCGATCTCTTCGGCGATGCCGCGGGCCGTGCGCCGGTGGGTGCCCTTGAAGGCCATGTGCTCCAGCATGTGCGAGATGCCGTTGATCTCGGGAGCCTCGTGCCGGGTGCCGGCATTGACCCATACGCCGACCGACGCGGTCTCGACGGTCTGCATGGTATCGGTGGCGACGATCAGCCCATTGTCGAGCGTCGTCAGGCGGACGTTTTCCAGGCTCATGCCGACACCCGCGAGGCCTTGCGGACATAAGCCTTCACGGTTTCCAGATCGTTCGGCAGCACGTCGAAACGTTCCTTGCGCTCGAACAGGTCCGACAGGCGGGGCGGCAGATCTGGATGCACGCCAGTGGCGGCCTTGACGGCGGCCGGGAACTTGGCGGCGTGGGCGGTGGCCAGGGCGATCATCGGCGTGGTGTTGTCTTTGCGGCAGGTCCGGCCGGCGGCGACGCCGATGGCCGAATGGGGGTCCAGTAGTTCGCCGGTGCTTTCGTAAATCTCGCGGATGGTCTGCTTGGTGCCTTCGTCCGACAGGCGGTAGCCGGTGAACAGGCTGCCGATGTTGGCCATCATGGTTTCGCCGATCTCGAAGCGTCCGTCCTTGCGGAAGCGGTCCATGAAGTCGCGCACGCGGGCCGAGTCCTCGCCGAAGACGTCGAACAGGTAACGCTCGAAGTTGGACGACACTTGAATGTCCATGCTGGGCGACAGGGTGGGAACGACCCCTTCCATCGACATGGCGCCGCTTTCGAAGAAGCGGGTTAGGATGTCGTTGGCGTTGGAGCCGACCACGAACTGGCTGACGGGCAAGCCCATGCGGCGAGCGGCAAAGCCGGCATAGACGTTGCCGAAATTGCCGGTGGGCACGGCGAACGAGACGGGGCGGTGCGGCGCTCCCAGGGCGGTGCCGGCGGCGAAGTAGTAGACGATCTGGGCCATGATACGGGCCCAGTTGATGGAATTGACCGCCGACAGGTGAATCTCGTCGCGGAAAGACTGATCGTTGAACATGGCTTTGACCATGTCCTGGCAATCGTCGAAGGTGCCTTCCAGCGCCACATTGTGAACGTTGACCGACGGCACGGTGGTCATCTGGCGGCGCTGCACGTCGGAGACGCGGCCCTTGGGATGCAGGATGATGATGTCCACGGCTTCGCGGTCGCGGCAGGCCTCGATGGCGGCCGAGCCGGTATCGCCCGAAGTGGCGCCGACGATGGTGACGCGCTGGCCTTTTTGGGTCAGGACATGATCGAACAGACGTCCCAGCAATTGCAGGGCGTAGTCCTTGAAAGCCAGGGTCGGACCGTGGAACAGCTCCATCACCCAGTCGTTGCGTCCCAACTGCTTGAGGGGCGCGACCGAGGCATGCTCGAAGCCTTTGTAGGCGTCGGCCACCAGGGCGGCGAAATCGTCTTCCTTGATGCTGCCCTTGACGAAAGGCGCCATCACCCGCACGGCCAGTTCGGTATAGGACAGCCCGGCCATGGCCTGCTGATCCGCCTTCGAGATGCTCGGCCAGTCCTGGGGCAGATAAAGCCCCCCGTCGCGGGCCAGACCGGCCAGCAGGACGTCGTCGAAGGAAAGGACCGGGGCCTGGCCCCTGGTGCTGTGATAAGCGGTGCTGTGGTTGCTCAAGGACATACTCCGACTGCCGGGCTCCGCCGCTCCCCGCCGCGGGCACCGGAACGGTCTTCCGGCAAGGGGCGAGAGAGGACCGCACACATTAGCGACGGACGCCGCGCGGAACAAGGATAACAGTGCGTCCGCGGCCTTTTCGCCGGGCGGGAAAAGCGTCGGCGAATTGCTATTCTTTCGTATAAGTGATAGCATTCCTTTAGGGATAGGGACGGGGCGGCGTCACAGAGGAGGACGCGCTTGGCCTTGCAAATTCTCAAAGCCCGAAAGCGACTTTGGCCGATTGTTTCCGGCCTTGTCCTGGGGCTTTCCTTCGCGTCGAACATGCCGGCCTGGAGCGACGCCCGCATTCTGTCGGGCGAGCCGATTCAGCCGCTGTCCGTTCCCGAGGGGCTCGACCTGAGGAAAGTGGAGTTGGGCCGCCGTCTGTTCAGCGATCCGATTTTGTCGGCGGATGGCTCCGTCAGTTGCGCCAGCTGCCATGATCTGGCTCGGGGCGGCAGCGATCATCGCGCCCGTTCCATCGGCATCAAGGGTGCCGAAGGGACGATTCGCGCCCCCAGCGTGTACAACAGCGGTTTCAATTTCGTGCAATTCTGGGACGGTCGCGCCGTAAGCTTGGAAGTTCAGGCGGCTGGTCCCATCACCAATCCGCTGGAAATGGGATCGCAATGGCCCGATCTTTTGAAAAAACTGACGGATAACCCGGTCTACGGCACGGCGTTTCGTCTGGTTTACGGCAAACCGCCCAGCCAGGCGGCGGTGACGGATGCATTGGCTACGTTCGAGCGTACTCTCGTGACGGTCAATTCTCGTTTCGACGCCTATCTAAAAGGAGATAGAAAAGCCATAAGCGATGAAGAACGTAAGGGGTATGAACTCTTTGTTGCCTATGGTTGCGCTTCTTGTCATCAAGGCGCGAACGTCGGTGGTAACATGTTCGAGCGTTTCGGCTTCATGGGGAATTATTTCGCCGACCGGGGAACGCCGACCCAGGCGGATTTGGGACGCTTCAATGTTACCGGGCGCGAGGCCGACCGCTTTGTCTTCAAGGTGCCCAGTCTGAGGCTCTCCGCTCTTGGTGGGCCTTACTTCCACGACGGCAGTGTGGCCGATCTGTCGGCTGCGATCCAGATCATGGGGCGCTATCAGCTCGGGCGTGAAATACCCGAAAAGGACGTGGATCGGATTATGCAGTTTCTGAATACTTTGGTGGGGAAATTGGCGCAGGACCGCACATGAAAAGCCATCGTTTCGCTCTGACCACTTTGGTGGCGGTGACGCTGGGGACTGCCGCCATGGCGGCTCTGCTGAATTACGATGCCGCCATCGAGGCCGAGGACGATCGGCTGGAATTCGCCTTGACGGAGCTGGCCAGCGCCGAAGCGCGCCTGGACAGCGATGTTTTGCGCGTGGTGTCGCTGCAACTGCCTCACTACGATCAGGTGGTGCGCTCGGTCTGGGAACTGAAGCAACAGCGCGACAATGTGGCCGCCAGCCTGGAACAGCGGACTTTCGCTGGAAATGATCTGTTGCGCGGCAGCGCCGCCCGTTATCTGGAAACTCTGGATCATAAGACCGAATTGCTGGAGCAGTTGAAAGGCGAAGCCGCCTTTTTGCGCAATCAGATTTCATACATCCCGTTCGCCGTCGAACCGATGTTGCCCAGTTTGGCCGAACCGGTCCGCAGCAAGCTGGCGGCCGTGGTCCGGCAGATGCTGATCTACCACGCCCATGGCTCGGATGAAGAGGCGCTGCGTCTGAAAGACGATTTGGCGCAGGTGGGGGAACTGGACCGACATCCGGCGATCGGGCCGCTTTTGCAGCATATTCGGGTTTACGCCGAACATCGCCAGCGCATGAACGAAATGGTCGCCAATTATGGCGGCTTGGATGAGCCGGGATGGCGCCAGCAGATGCGGGCGCATCTGATGACGCAGCTGTCCCGGGATCAGCGCCGTATGTGGATCATCGGTGGGGTTCTGGGACTGTTCGTCACCAGTCTGTTTCTGGCTCTGGTCTGGTCGATCAGTCTGCTCAACGGTGCCCGGCGTCAGGCCATTCAGACGTCGGAACGTTTCGCCAAAGCCATCGACAGCATGAGCGGCGCCTTCGCCCTTTATGACAAGGATCACCGGCTGGTGTTGAGCAACGCCCGTTATGCCCAATTCTATCTGCCGGCGGCGGATCTGGTTCGGCCGGGCATGCTTTACGCCGATCTGGTGCGGACATTGATCCGCGCCGATTTCATCGCCGACCTGGGGGACGAACGGGAGGACGTGGAAGCGGCCCTGATCGCCCGCGCCGGAACGAACCGGAGCTGGAGTTTGCATGTTGCCGGCGACCGCAGTTACGACTGCAGCCATCGCAGCACTTCGGATGGCGGTTTTATCTGCTACAGCACCGATCAGACCGAGAAACGGCTGGCCGAGGAAAAACTGCAGCGGCTTTATACCGCCGTCGAGCAAAGCCCCGCTTCCATCGTCATCACCGACATCAAAGGCGAAATTCAGTATGTGAACCCCTGGTTCTGCCACGTTACCGGCTTCTCGCGGGACGAGGTGGTCGGGCAAAACCCGCGCATCCTGAAGTCCGGGGCCGTATCTGACGCCGAATATGCCGACCTGTGGCGCACCATCAGCGGCGGTCAGGTCTGGACGGGCGAGCTGTGCAATAAAAAGAAAAGCGGCGAGCTTTATTGGGAAAGCGCCTCGATCTCGCCGGTGCGCGACGCCGAAGGCCGGATCACCAGCTATGTCGGGGTCAAGCGCGACATCACGACGGAAAAGGAAACCTCGGCCCAGTTGGAGCGCACGGTCGCCGAACTGGGGCGCTCCAACGCCGAGTTGGAGCAGTTCGCCTATGTCGCCAGCCACGATCTGCGCGAACCTTTGCGCATGGTCAGTTCCTATGTCGGGCTTCTGGCGCGGCGCTATGCCGACAAGCTGGACGGCGATGCGCTGGAGTTCATCGCCTTCGCCAAGGACGGCGCCCGCCGCATGGACCGCTTGATTCTGGATCTTTTGGAATATTCCCGCATCGGCCGCATGTCGCAACCGGCCGAGGCGGTGGATTTGGCGGTCAGTCTGGACGACACCCTGCGCAATTTGCAGGCGTTGATCGACGACAGCGGCGTCAAGGTGGTATGCGACACCGCCTTACCGGTGGTGACGGGGGATGCTTCCGAACTGCTGCGTTTGATGCAAAACCTGTTGGGCAACGCGATAAAGTACAGGTCGCCGGAACGGCCTCCGGAAATTCACGTTTTCGCCCACGACATAGACGGCGAATGGGTCGTCACGGTGGCCGACAACGGCATCGGTATCGCCGCTGAATATTACGAGCGGGTGTTCGGTATCTTTCAGCGCCTGCATGCCCACGGCGAATATGAGGGCACCGGCATCGGGCTGGCGGTCTGCCGCAAGATCGTCCAGCACCATGGCGGCCGCATTTGGGTGGAATCCACGCCGGGCGAGGGCAGCCGTTTCTGCTTCAGCTTGCCGAAGGCCGGCCTGCTTGCGGCTTAACCTCCCGTCACGTTCATATGCCGGGAGAGTTTGGGCTGGTTGCGGTCGATGATGAAGTCGTGGCCTTTGGGCTTGCGGGCCACCGCAGCGACGATGGCGTCGAGCAAGGCTTTCGGCCCTTCGGACCGGCGCAGCACGCCCCGCAGGTCGGCGCTGTCTTCCTGCCCAAGGCACATGTAAAGCTTGCCGGTGCAGGTCACCCGCAGGCGGTTGCAGCTTTCGCAGAAGCCATGGGTCATCGGTGTGATGAAACCCAGCTTGCGGCCGGTTTCGGCAACGGTCACATAGCGGGCGGGGCCGCCGGTGGCGTAGTCGGTGGGCTGCAACGTCCAGCGGCTTTCCAGCCGGCGGCGGACTTCGTCCAGCGGCAGGTATTGCAAGGTGCGATCGCCGTCGATGTCGCCCAGCGGCATGGTCTCGATCAAGCACAGATCGAACCCTTGCGCGCCGCACCATGTCAGCATCTCGTCCATCTCGTGTTCGTTTTCGCCGCGCAAGGCCACCATGTTGACCTTCACCTTCAGTCCGGCCTGCTTGGCCGCCTCCAGCCCGGCCAGCACCTGATCCAGCCGCCCCAGCCGGGTCAGGCGACGGAAGGTGTCCGGGATGCGGCTGTCCAGCGAAACATTGATGCGACGCATGCCGGCGTCGGCCAGTCCTTGAGCGTATTTGGCCAACTGAGTGCCGTTGGTGGTCAGGGTCAGTTCGTCCAGTTCGCCTTTGGCGAGACGCAGCCCCAATGATCGCACCAGGCCCATGATGCCGCGGCGGACCAAAGGCTCGCCTCCGGTCAGGCGAATTTTCTTCACCCCCAGATCGATGAAACCCTGGGCCAAGCGGTCCAACTCCTCCAGACTGAGAAGGTCGGCCTTGGGCAGGAATTCGGGATCTTCCGCCATGCAGTAAAGGCAACGCAAATCGCAGCGGTCGGTGACCGACAGGCGAAGATAGCGGATGGTGCGGCCGAAGGGATCGATCATGTCGTCTGTTTGCGGTTCTGGTGTTTGTTGTTCTGGGCGTTCCTGCATGGTCATATGGGGTGGCTATGACGCAAGTAAAGGAAGGTTGGGCATGATCATCGCCGGCATCATTCTGGCGGGCGGACAGGCGCGGCGGTTGGGCGGCGGCGACAAGCCTCTGCGCCTGCTGGCGGGGCGGCCCATTCTGGCGCGCCTGATCGCTTCTTTCGCACCCAAAGTTTCGGCCATGGCGATCAGCGCCAACGGTGACCCCGCCCGCTTTGCCGCTTTCGGCCTGCCGGTGCTGGCCGATCCGGTGCCGGGGCATCCGGGGCCGCTGGCCGGTCTGCTGGCCGGGCTGGAATGGGCAGGGACTTTGCCCGACGTCAAGGCGCTGCTGACCCTGCCGGGCGATACTCCCTTCCTGCCCGACGATCTGGCCGACCGGCTTGGTGAACGGGTCGAGGCGGGCGCCGGAGCGGCGGTCGCCTCTTCGGGCGGGCGCCGCCATCCGGTGGCGGGATTGTGGCCGCTATCGCTGGCGGCGAGTTTGCGGCGGTTTCTGGTGGACGAGGGCGAACGCAAGGTGGGACTCTGGGCGGAACGGGCGGGAGCGGCGACGGTGGAATGGTCGTCGGGGCCGGTCGATCCCTTCTTCAATATCAACCATCCCGACGATCTGGCCCTGGCCGAGCGGCTGGCTACGGGTTGTGGTGCCGCGGCAGACGGGAATAAAGGTTGTTCGGGCCATGGCTGACGGCTCTATCCCCGATGACGTCTGGTTGAACCGCCGCTATTACGGCGGCGACTTGCCGGCCGAGGCCGAGCGGGCCCTGCACCAAGCCGGGTTGGCTTGGGCCGACGAGATTTCGGCCGAAGGCCATATCCGCGAGGCCTTGGCCTTGGCGCCCGATCATTTGGCACCGCGCCTGGGGGCCTATAAATTTTATTTTTACCGCCATCGTCTGGCGGATGCCTTGCCCCATGCCGAAGCTTGTCTGGCGCATGCCGCCCGGCGGCTGGGGGTGGGGGACGATTGGCGGGCGGTGACGGCGGAACAGGCGGATTTCGCCGAAATCGACGGCGACGCCCGTTTCTACCTGTTTTCTCTGATGGCCTGCGGCTATCTGGCGGTACGCTTGGGCCGCCGCGACGAGGGCGAGGTCATCTTATCGAAAGTGGCCGCCCTGGATCCCAAGGACCGTCTTGGCGCGGCCAGCCTGCTGGCCCATCTCGCCAAGGGTGGAAACGACGACGAGGATGAGGAATGATCTATACCACCGCCGCCATTCTGGTCGCCGACGGCGACACCGCTCAGCCTTTGCTGGAGCGCTTCGCCAAAACGCTGCAGGATAAGGGACTGCGGGTGGGTGGGCTGGTGCAGCGGAGCCACAAGGATGCCGAGGGTAATCTGACGGCCATGGAGCTTCTGGATATCGAGACAGGCGAATTCCTGCCCATCGAGCAGCAATTGGGCGACAGCGCCGCCTGTTCCATCGATCCTCAGGCCATGGCGGCGGCGACCCAGGTGATCCGCCGGGCGGTCGAGCAGCGCTTCGATCTGGTGGTGGTCAACAAGTTCGGCCATCTCGAGATGGACGGCGGCGGCTTGGCTGACGAAACCATGCTGGCCATGTCCGAGGAACGGCCCCTGCTGCTGACGGTGTCGGGAAAATATCTCGACCGTTGGCAGGATTTTTCGGGCGGCTTGTGCGAGATGCTGCCGCCCGACGAAGAGGCGGTGGCCCGTTGGTGGGACGGGTTGTCTCATTCCTGAGTCCCGTCCCCAGGAGGGTTTTAAGCCAGCGCCTTGGCCAGCGCGGCGATGTGCTCCGGCGCAATGCCGCAGCAGCCGCCGATGATGGTGGCACCGTGGTCGCTCCAGGCCTTTGCCCATTTGGCGTAGTTTTCCGGTGTCAGGTCCGGGCGTAGTTCGTCCAGGGTCTCGTTGGCCTTGGCGTCTTTCGGCGTCGGCGGGAAAGCGTTGGCGTAGACGCCGATTTCGGCGCTATTGCCGGTTGCCTTGATTACCGCTCGGGCGGCGTCGACGGCGTCGGCCATCACTTCCGGCTGGCTGCAATTGAACAGAATGGCCTGGGCGTTCATCTCCAGGGCGGCCTGGACGGCGTCGGCCACGGCGTCGCCCGAGCGCAGAGCCGGGCCGTCTTCCGGTTCGTCGTCCAAAGTGAACGAGACCCAGAACGGCTTGGGGTCATCGCCCAAGGCCTTGCGGGCGGCCTTCACCTCGGCGATCGAGCTTTGCGTCTCGGCCAGCCAAACATCGACATAAGGCGACAGGCCGGCGATCAGCGTCTTGTGAATGGCGACGGACTGGTTTTCCTCGAACAGATCGGGACGATAGGAGCCCAGGGCGGGAGGCAGTGATCCGGCCACGGTCACGGGACGGCCGGTCTTGTCGGCGGTTTCGCGGGCGACGCTTCCCGCCAGGGCGGCCAGTTCCCGGCCTTGGGCGTCGAAACGGGGCTGACCGATATGGAACGGCACCACGGCATAACTGTTGGTGGTGATGATCGAAGCACCGGCGTCGATAAAGTTCCGATGAGCCAATCCGACATATTGCGGGCCTTCCAGCAGAGCCAGGGCGGACCATTCCGGCTGACGGAAGGGGGCGCCGATGCGTTTCAGCTCGCGGCCCATGCCGCCATCCAGAACCCGAACCTTGGTCACCGCGTTTCTCCCTGCTATGGTGAAGGAAATGTTGCTGCAAAGCGTTTAATAATATAGACACGATACAACACTTATCAAGTGTTGTGTTTTTTATTTGTCCAATTTTAAATTGTGAAACGAAGGGGTCGGCACATGGCTGGATATTGGAAACTCGGCGTCGCCGCGGCGATGGTTCTTGCTTGCGGGATGGGGGCGGCTCAGGCGGGGTCTGCCTTGGACCGGGTCAACAAAACTCACACGATGGTCGAGGTGTTGGATCAGAACTATCCGCCCTTCTCGTTCCTGAACGACAAGAACGAGATGGACGGCTTCGACATCGACGTCTCCAAGGAAGTGGCCAAGCGCCTGGGCGTGACCCTGAAGGTCGAGACGCCGGCCTGGGAAGTGGTCGCCGCCGGTCATTGGCAAGGCCGCTGGGACGTCTGCATCTGCTCGATGACGCCCAGCAAGGAGCGCGCCGAGGTGCTGGATTTCGTCACCACCTATTACAACACCCCGGCGGTGCTGGTGGTCAGCGCCGACAACAAGACGGCCAAGAGCATCAAGGATTTGAGCGGCAAGAAGCTGGGCGCCGAAGCCGGCTCGTCCTATGAGAAGTATCTGAACAAGGCGCTTGAGATCGAAGGCGGCAAGCCGATCGATTTTCCCTTCAAGGACGTTCAGGTGGCGCCGTTCGAGACCGAGGAATTGGCGTTCCAGGATCTGGCTCTGGGCGGCGGCAAGCGTCTTGACGGCGTGGTCGGCAATCTGATCAGCGTCAAGCCCCGGGTCGACAAGTCCCCTGACAAATTCCGCATCGTCGGCGACGCTCTGTTCTCGGACGCCAACGCCATCGCCGTCGACAAGGGCGACGCCGAATGGAAGGCTAAGGTGGCTTCGGTCATCGACGCCATGCGCAAGGACGGCACGCTGTCGAGGATTTCGCAGAAATGGATCGGCACCGACATCAGCAAGTAAGGGCGCTGTTGGATTAAAACTGGCCGAAGACCCTGCTTTTCGGCTAAGTAAGCGAATCCCGCTCCGGCGACGGGGCGGGATTCTTCTGTCAAACGGGATGTGGATCAGGTGGGGATGTCTTTCAGGGCGCGGGTCGCAATCGTCTGGGGGCTGCTGGCCCTGGGCTTCGTCGCCTTCGTTTCGGCGTTCGACCTCAAGCTGTCGCTGATCGCCGGCAAGCTGCCGATGCTGCTGGGGCTGCAACTGACGCCGAACGGCTTCATTCAAGGCGTGCCGCTGACCCTGTTTCTGTGCGCCTGTTCCATGTTTTTTTCGACCCTGCTGGGGTTTTCCGCCGCCCTGGGCCGTCTTTCCAACAGCGCCGTCGCTTATGGTCTGGCGACTTTCTACACCTCGTTCTTTCGCGGTACGCCGCTTCTGGTGCAGATCCTGCTGATCTATCTCGGCCTGCCGCAATTGGGGCCGGTGCCGGCGGCGGTGCCGTCGGGCATCGTCGCCTTGTCGTTATGCTACGGCGCCTATATCAGCGAGATTTTCCGCGCCGGCATTCAGTCCGTGCCGCACGGCCAATGGGAGGCCGCCCACGCCTTGGGCCTGCCCCGTTGGCTGGTGATGTACAAGGTGGTGATGCCCCAGGCCTTCAAGGTGATCGTGCCGCCGCTGGGAGCGCAGTTCATCTCGATGCTGAAGGATTCCTCGCTGGTGTCGGTGATGGGGCTGTGGGAGATCATGTTCCTGTCCCAAAGCTATGGCCGTTCCAGCTACCGCTATATGGAAATGCTGCTGACGGCGGCGGTACTCTACTGGCTGCTGTCCATTATGTTCGAAACGGTCCAGGCCCGCATCGAGGCGCGTTTCCCTCAAGGACGGCACTGACGCCATGGCTAAGACCCCTCTCCACCTCGTTGCGTCTCATCCGGAACCGCTGGCCGAAGCGCGGCCCGAGATGATTCGTCTGGACGGCGTCTGCAAGAGCTTTGGCGATCATCAGGTGCTGCGCGATGTCAGCCTGACGGTGGCGCTGGGCGAAAAGGTGGTGCTGTGCGGCCCGTCCGGTTCGGGGAAATCGACCCTGATCCGCTGCATCAACCGCCTGGTCTCCCATGATGCCGGCACGCTGGTGGTGGACGGCGTCGAACTGACCGAACGCTCGAAGAAGCTGGAAATGATCCGCCGCGAGGTGGGCATGGTGTTCCAGGGCTTCAACCTGTTTCCGCACTTGACCATTCTGGAAAACTGCACTTTGGCGCCCGTCTGGGTGCGAGGCATGTCCAAGGCCGAGGCCGAGGAAATGGCCCTGTCGCTGCTGGTCCGCGTGCATATCCCCGATCAAGCAGGCAAGTATCCCGGCCAGTTGTCGGGCGGCCAGCAGCAGCGCGCCGCCATCGCCCGTGCCTTGTGCATGAAGCCGAAGATCATGCTGTTCGACGAGCCGACCTCGGCTCTGGACCCGGAAATGATCAAGGAAGTGCTGGACACCATGGTCGAACTGGCGGAAACCGGCATGACCATGATCTGTGTCACCCACGAAATGGGCTTTGCCCGCCAGGTGGCGGACAAAGTGGTGTTCATGGACAAGGGCGAAATCGTCGAGACGGCGGCTCCGGAAACGTTTTTCACCGATCCGGCCAGCGAGCGCACCCGTAAATTCCTGCAGCAGATTCTGCGGCATTAGCCGCCGTAGAGCAGCCACATGCGGTTGAAGTTCCGGCGCAGATCGGCCAAAGAGGCCATTACCGGGTCGCGGGCTCCGCTGGCGGCGGTGGCCTGAAGGCCGCGGACCTGACGGTTCAGCTCTTCGGCCATCTCAAGGAAATTGGCGTCGTCGAACAGGGCCGGCGGCGCCTGTTTCTCGAGGCGTTCCCCCAAATAGGCCAGCACGGCGCATTGTTCCAGCAACTGGCCGCTTTGGTCAGGCGTCAATTGGGCGTCGTCGAACAGGGAATCGCCGGCTTCGGCCAATCTGTCGTCGAAAGCGTCCATTTCGTCGGCGAAGCCGTGCAATCCGTTGCGCCGCCGCATCTCCGCCAGCAAGGCGCGAATCTGGCCCAGGGTCATATGGGCCTGATCGACGGCTCCGGCGGTGGTCTGGCTCTGGGCTTGAGACGCGATGTCGGCGATGGCCTGAAGCTCGTCGGCGAACGAGGGGTCTTCGGAATAGCTGGGCGGCGGCGCGGCCGCCCAGCGGGCTTGCAGGCCTTTCCAGGCGGCGGTAAAGGCGCTCATGGCCTCGCGGGCGGCGGACGGGTCCATCTGGCGGCCGCTGTGGATGTAAGCGTCGCGGTATTGCCCCAGCGCGTCATCCAATTGGCTCTGGAACAGGGCAGTGTCGCCGCCCCAAGCCGAACCCGAAGTCAGGCAGAGGGACAACGCCCCTACGAACAGAAAAGCCAACCGCCCCATGGAATGGTCTCCAACCCAGCGATCCTTAAGGTCAATATCGGTTTTCAAAAGGCTGAACGGAAGGGTTTTTCTTGCGTAAGACGCGGCTTCGGGCACACTGGTAAAAAAGAGGATGCCGGAACGTTCTATGTCTTTTGATCCAGTCAAGCTTGCGGAACTGCTTTGCGCCCGTCTCTGCCATGATTTGGCGGGGCCTGTCGGCGCTGTGGCGACCGGCGCGGAACTGCTGGGCGACGAAGACGGAATGGGCGGCGACGAGATGGCGACCGAGGCCCTGGCCTTGCTGGCGGGAAGCGCCGCCGCCGCCAGCGCCCGCTTGCGCTTTCTGCGTCTGGCTTTGGGCGGCGCCGGCGGCGCGACGGCGCCGGCGGCCTTGAAGGACGTGGTGACAAATTTCCTGGCTCCCGGCAGCGGCGGCGACAATTTGACGCTGGACTGGTCCGATGGTGAAACCGCGCCGTGGGAGCCGGAAGACGCCAAGCTTCTGGTCAATCTGATTTTGCTGGCCCGCGACTGCCTGCCCCGCGGCGGCGTGATCAGGGTCAAGGCCCGTTCCGGCGGCGGCAGCGAAGTTGTCGCCGAGGGCAGGGGGGCCGTTCCGGGAGAATCTTCGGCGGCTCTTGAAGCGACGCAAGTCGAAGGCCTGAGTCCCAGAGGGGCGCAAGGTTTCTACGCAGCCCGGATCGCGTCGCGGAAGGGGTTTGAGGTAAGCGTAAGGAGTGTTGCGGATTCCGTGGCATTTCGCGTGGGTTGAGTTATTTTTTTGCACGGGAAGCGGTAAATGGGAAAAGCCGCGCTTTCTCTGTGCTGAGTGTGCGTGCTATTAATCATTTTCCCTATCGGCAGGTTCGGCTGGTGGCATGTTGATGCCGGGGACCGCACGACGGAGGCGAGGGTCGAAACATGGATGATCTTTTGAGTGAATTCCTGACGGAAACGGGTGAAAGCCTTGCCGTCTTGGACGTCGAGCTGGTCAAGCTCGAACAGAATCCGGAACCTAAGATTCTCTCAAACATCTTCCGCTTGGTTCACACCATCAAGGGGACCTGCGGTTTCCTCGGTCTGCCCCGCCTTGAGCATGTGGCCCATGCCGGCGAGAACGTGCTGGGCAAGTTCCGCGACGGCGAACTGACGGTGACGCCAGCGGCGGTGACGCTGATCCTGGCGGCGATCGACCGGATCAAAATGATCCTGTCGCATATCGAACAGACCGAGGCCGAGCCGGAAGGCGACGACAAGGATCTGATCAGCCAGCTCAACGCCATGGCCGAAGGTAAGATTTCCGCCGCTCCGGCCCCCGCTCCCGAGCCGGAACCCGTCGCGGCCGCCCCCGAGCCGGAGCCCGAAGCCGACGTTTTCCAGGCCCACGAGCCGGAACCCGAGCATGAGCCGGAACCCGAACCAGAAGTGCGTAACGTGCCGTCCGCTCCGGTCCAGGTGCCGGTCGCGCAAGCCGCCGCCCCGGCCGCTCCCCCGGCCGTTCAGGGCATCGCCCCCGGCGAGCCGAAAGAATCCGCCGTCGCCGCCCAGACCATCCGCGTCAACGTGGAGCTGCTGGAAAACCTGATGACCCTGGTGTCCGAGCTGGTGCTGACCCGCAACCAGCTGCTCCAGATGGTCCGCGGCAAGGACGACAGCGAATTCGCCACCCCGTTGCAGCGCTTGTCCCACATCACCACCGACCTTCAGGAAGGCGTGATGAAGACTCGCATGCAGCCCATCGGCAACGCCTGGGCCAAGCTGCCGCGCATCATTCGAGACCTTTCGGTCGAAATGAACAAGAAGATCGACTTGCAGATGCTGGGCGCCGAGACCGAACTCGACCGTCAGGTGTTGGAGCTGATCAAGGATCCGCTGACCCACATGGTGCGTAATTCCGCCGATCACGGCCTGGAAGCCACCGAGGAACGCCGCCGCATCGGCAAGCCGGAAGTGGGCAAGATCGTGCTGAACGCCTTCCACGAAGGCGGCCATATCATCATCGAGATCACCGACGACGGCCGTGGTTTGAACATCGCCCGCATCCGTGAGAAGGCCGTCGCCAACGGTCTGGCCACGGAAGGCGAATTGGATCAGATGACCGATCAGCAGGTCGCCCAGTTCATCTTCCGCGCCGGTTTCTCCACCGCCGAAAAGGTGACCTCGGTCTCCGGCCGCGGCGTCGGCATGGACGTGGTGCGCACCAACATCGAAAAGATCGGCGGCACCATCGAGCTGAAGACCCAGCAGGGCAAGGGCACCAGCTTCATCATCAAGATTCCGCTGACCCTGGCCATCGTTTCGGCCCTGATCGTCGAATGTGGCGGCGAACGCTTCGCCATTCCCCAGATCAGCGTTCTGGAACTGGTCCGCACTACGGCCAATTCCGAGCACGGCATCGAGGTTATCAACAACGCCCCAGTGCTGCGCCTGCGCGATCGCCTGCTGCCGCTGGTGTCCTTGCGCACGCTTCTGCGTCTCGGCGTGGAAGACGGCCGCACCGAGACCTTTATCGTCGTCACTCAGGTCGGCACCTACACCTTCGGCATCATCGTCGACCGTGTCTTCGACACCGAGGAAATCGTGGTCAAGCCGGTGGCTCCGATCCTGCGCCACATCAACATGTTCTCGGGCAACACCATTCTTGGCGACGGCTCGGTGATCATGATCCTCGATCCCAACGGCATCGCCGGCAGCACCGGTGAAATGGCCGGTGGCAGCCAGGCCGCCGCCGAAAGCACCGCCACCCGCGATCTGCATGCAGAAGACCGCCAGTCCATGCTGGTGTTCCGCGCTGGCGGCGACGATCTCAAGGCGGTGCCTCTGGCTCTGGTGGCGCGTCTCGAAGAGATCGAAGTCGCCGAGATCGAACATTCGCACGGCAAGCCGGTGGTGCAGTACCGCGGCAAGCTGATGCCGCTGGTGATGATCAACAACGATTACGCCGTTCGCGACGAAGGCCGTCAGCCGGTTCTGGTGTTCGCCGACCGCGACCGCTCCATGGGGCTGGTGGTCGACGAGATCGTCGATATCGTCGAAGAGCGCCTGAAGGTGGAGCTGTCGGTCGATCAGCCTGGCCTGATCGGCACGGCGGTCATCGGCGGCAAGGCCACCGACATGATCGATGCCGGTTACTATCTGACTCAGGCCTGGGGCGACTGGTTCGGCTCGCCGGATCAGGAGTTCCGCAAGGAAGCTGGTCTGCACAAGCGGGTTTTGCTGGTGGACGACAGTCCGTTCTTCCGCAATCTTCTGACGCCGCTGCTGTCGGTGGCGGGATACGAGGTCGTGGCCGTGGACGGAGCTGACAAGGCTTTGGCCCTGCGTGAAGCCGGCGACGATTTCGACGCCATCATCAGCGACATCGAAATGCCCGGCATGAGCGGTTTCGACTTCGCCCAGGCCGTGCGGTCGGAAGGCCGCTGGTCGCATGTGCCGATGGTGGCTCTGTCTTCCCACGCCACGGAAAAGGACTTCGAGCGCGGCCGCGAGGTCGGTTTCAACGACTACGTCGCCAAGTTCGACCGTGACGCGCTTCTGCAAACCCTGGTGCAAACCCTGGCGACCAAAGGTGCCGCATGAACCAGATCGTCCCGTCCGCGTCCAAGCGCGGCTCTCAGGAATTGGCTTCGACCGAGGATCACGAGGAATTCGTGACCATGTTCATCGAAGGCCAGATGTTCGGCATTCCCGTGCTGATGGTCCAGGATGTGCTCGGCCCTCAGAAGATCACCCGCATTCCGCTGGCTCCGCCCGAGGTTGCCGGTTCGCTGAATCTGCGCGGCCGCATCGTCACGGCCATCGGCGTGCGCATGCGTCTGCGCCTGAAGCAGCGTGAAGGCGAACAGCAGGGTGAAGGCATGAGCGTCGTCGTCGACATGAAGGGCGAGCTTTACAGCCTGATGGTCGACAGCGTCGGCGAGGTTCTTAGCCTGCCGTCGGCGAAGTTCGAACGCAACCCGCCGACTCTCGACCCGTTGTGGCGTGAATTCTCCAACGGTATCTATCGCCTGGAAGACAAGCTTTTGGTGGTCCTTGACGTTCCGCGTCTCTTGGATTTCACCCGGTCCGAAGTTAATTAATAAGGTGGCGGGACCGGCTCCAGGGCTGGTCCGGTACGCATCCCGCTGAAAGCGAAGGGTGGCATGAAGTCCTGTCTGATCGTTGATGACTCCAAGGTCATCCGCATGGTGGCCAAAAAGATTCTCCACGAGCTGAGTTTTCAGACCGCGGAAGCCGAGGATGGCAAGATCGCATTGGAATATTGCGTGAAATCCATGCCGGACGCCGTTCTGCTGGATTGGAACATGCCGGTTATGAGCGGTATCGACTTCCTGCGGGAACTGCGCAAGCTGCCCGGCGGCGACCGTCCGGTGGTGGTGTTCTGCACCACCGAAAACGATATCGAGCATATTCAGGAAGCCATCACCGCTGGCGCCAATGAATACATCATGAAACCCTTCGACAGCGAGATTCTCCAAGCAAAGTTCTCGCAGGTCGGACTCCTCTAAATCGGAGCAAGCCGGCCTATGGCTCTTGATTCCGCGTTCAGCCGCAGCGGATCCAACGATCCTGTCCGCGTGATGGTGGTGGATGATTCCGCCGTCGTCCGCGGTCTTATCACCCGCATGCTGGAAGAAGATACCGGATTATCCGTCGTGGCCTCGGTCGGCAACGGCCAGATGGCCTTGAGCGCGCTTGAGCGCCAAAGCATCGAGGTCGTCGTTCTCGACATTGAAATGCCGGTGATGGACGGTCTGACCGCCTTGCCCAAGATGTTGCAGATCGACCCCGATCTTCAGGTCATCATGGCTTCGACCCTGACCCTGAAGAATGCCGACATCAGTCTGCGCGCGATGGAAGCCGGCGCCGCCGATTATATTCCGAAGCCGACCTCGTCGCGCGAAATCAGCGGCGGCCAGGACTTCAAGCACGAACTGCTCGAAAAGGTCAAGGCGCTGGCCGCCCGCCGGCGCCGACTGCCGCGGCGCACGGTTTCCTCGACCGGCATGCCGCTGTCCCAGGGGCTCCGGCCTTCGTCTCCAGTGTCTTCCGGCCCGGCTTCTGCAAGTGCTGGTGCGACCGCTGCTGCTGCGGCGGCGCGTCCGCATTCCTCGCTGTACCCGACCAGTTCCATTGTCACCCGCCAGCCTTCCATGGAAGCGCCGGACGTGATCGCCATCGGTTCGTCCACCGGCGGCCCGCAGGCGCTGTTCTCCGTGCTGGGCGCCATCAAGGCCGGTTCGATCCGTCAGCCGATCCTGATTACCCAGCACATGCCGGCGACCTTCACCACCATCCTGGCCGAGCACATCACTCGCATCAGCGGTTGGGAAGCCGCCGAAGGCAAGGATGGCGAAGTGGTGAAGTCCAATCGGATCTACGTGGCTCCCGGCGATTTCCATATGGTGGTCGAGACCAAAGGGGTCGACAAGATCATCCGCTTGAACAAGAACCCGCCCGAAAATTTCTGCCGCCCTGCGGTCGACCCGATGCTGCGCAGCATTTCGGCGGCCTGGGGCCGCCGGGTTCTGGCGGTCATTCTGACCGGCATGGGTTCCGACGGTTCCAAGGGCGGCCAGGTGGTGGTCAGTAACGGGGGCACGGTCATCGCTCAGGACGAGGCCTCCAGCGTGGTCTGGGGCATGCCCGGAGCGGCGGCCACGACGGGCATCTGTAGCGCGGTGCTGCCCCTTACCGAAATTCCGCAGTTCATTCTGCGCCAGGCCCAGAGGCGATGAAATGCTGAAGCCGGAAGACTTCGACTTCCTGGCCAAGCTCCTGAAGGAGCGTTCGGGCCTGGTGATCACCCCGGATAAGGCCTATCTGCTGGAAAGCCGGCTGATGCCGGTGGCACGCGCGCGTGGTTTGAAGAGCCTGGAAGAAATCATCTCGAAGATGCGGATGCGCGACGAGGCTCTGGCCCGCGACGTCACCGAGGCGATGACGACCAATGAATCGTTCTTTTTTCGCGACTCCAAGCCGTTCGATCAGTTCAAGGATACCGTTCTGCCGGCCATGACCCAGGCCCGCGCGTCGAAAAAATCGCTGCGTATCTGGTCGGCGGCCTGTTCCTCTGGCCAGGAAGCCTATTCTCTGGCCATGATCCTGAAGGAAGAAGCGGTCAAGCTGGCCGGCTGGCGCATCGAGATCATCGGCACCGATATTTCCCAGGAAATGCTGGAAAAGGCCAAGGCCGGTCTCTATTCCCAATTCGAAGTGCAACGCGGGCTGCCTATCCAATATCTGGTCAAGTACTTCAAAAAGAAGGACGAAAGCTGGCAGATCGACCCCGCCATCCGCGCCATGGTGCAGTTCCGGGAGTTCAATCTGCTGCACGACCTGAAAATGCTCGGCCAGTTCGACGTGGTGTTCTGTCGCAACGTGCTGATCTATTTCGATCAACCCACCAAATCACGGGTGTTGGACAACATCTCGAAGCAGATGCCGGACGACGGCTTCCTCTATTTGGGCGGCGCCGAGACGGTTCTGGGGATCTCCGACCGCTTCAAGCCCATGCCGAACCAGCGTGGTATCTATTGCGTGAACCGCGACCCCGCTCCGGGCGGTAGCACCTTCCCCATCGGGTCGGCCCGTTAAAGTGACAACCCTGCTGGCCTTCCAATGGGGTGTTTCCCCGTTGTTCGGCTGGGGCGTTTATGGCCTGAATCTGGCTTTGCACGGCAAGGCCGACGGCCGGGCCGTCGCCAGCCTCTGCCCCTTCAATCCGGGGCAGTTGGGCGTGGATAACGCCCGTTTGTGGGCGATGCGGGATTTCATCGCCGCCAGCCAGCGGGTGGTTTCCCAACTGAAGGCTCCCGGCATTGTCCAGGCCCCGGACGGCCTGGTTCTGCATGCGTTGGGAAACAATCTCTGCTATGCCGCCATGGCGGCCAACAATGCCATCGTCATGGGGCGCCGGACCATCGGAGTGACCTTTTTCGAGGACACCCGCATGGATGCCGCCGCCATCGACAAGGGGCGGACTTACGAACGCCTGATCGCGGGGTCCACCTGGAACGGCGAAAAATTGCGGGAGCACGGGTTTTCCCAGGTTTCGGTGGTGCTGCAAGGCATCGATCCGACCCTGTTCCATCCAGCGCCCAAGGTCGGGCTGTTCAAGGGGCGTTTCGCCATCTTCTCGGGTGGAAAGCTGGAGTTCCGCAAAGGCCAGGACATCGTGCTGCGGGCCTTCCGGATGTTTCGTCTGCGCCATCCGGAAGCCTTGCTGGTGACGGCGTGGCGCAGCCCCTGGGAAGCCAACCTGTCGCGCAGCCTGTCGGGGCTGCCGGGACTGGCCCCGGTGCCGTTGACGGTGCAAAACCAGCTGGACGTGCCGGGCTGGGCCCAGGCCAACGGCATCTCCGCCGACGCGGTGCTGGATCTGGGAGCTACGCCCAACGCCCTGATGCCTCAGGTGCTGCGGGAAATGGATGTGGCGGTTTTTCCCAACCGCTGCGAAGGCGGCACCAATCTGGTGGCCATGGAGGCGATGGCCTGCGGTTTGCCGGTGGTGTTGTCGAACAATACCGGGCACCGCGATCTGATTCGTTCCGGCAGCAGCTACGTCCTGGAACGGCAAACGTCGATCGCCCTGGACAGTTGCCAGGATTGGGGCGACAGCGATCCCGAGGAGTTGGTGGAACGGCTTGAGCAGGTCTATGCCGACCAAGCCGAGGCTTCCCGGCGCGGCAAGGCCGCCGCTGACATGCTGGCCGAACTGACGTGGAAAGATTCGGTTGCCAATTTGCTTCGGGAAATCGGCTGAGCCTTATTTCCGAACGAAACAATCACCGCGTTGCCGCTTCGGCTCCCAGGTCGCCGTCGCGCAGCACGTAGCCGCGCCCCCAGACGGTTTCGATGTAGTTGTCGCCCTTGGTGGCCACTGTCAGCTTTTTACGCAGCTTGCAGATGAAGACGTCGATGATCTTCAGCTCCGGCTCGTCGATGCCGCCGTAAAGATGGTTCAGGAACTGCTCCTTGGTCAGGGTTTGGCCCTTGCGCAGGGACAGCAGTTCCAGAATGCCGTATTCCTTGCCGGTCAGGTGCAGCGGTTCGCCTTCGACGTCGACGGTGCGCTTGTCGAGATTGACCGTCAGACGGCCGGTTTTGATGACGGATTCGGAATGCCCCTTGGATCGCCGCACGATGGCCTGGATACGGGCCACCAGTTCGGCGCGGTCGAACGGCTTGGTCAGGTAGTCGTCGGCGCCGAAGCCCAGCCCCTTGACCTTCTTGTCCGGTTCGGTCAGCCCCGACAGGATCAGCACCGGCGTGGTGATGCGCGAGGCGCGCAGGCGGCGCAGCACCTCGTATCCGTCCATGTCCGGCAGCATCAGATCCAGCAGGATGATGTCGTATTCATAGAGTTTGCCGATTTCCAGGCCGTCTTCGCCCATGGAGGTGGCATCAACGACCATACCCTCGGAGCGCAGCATCAGTTCGATGCTTTTCGAGGTCATGGCGTCGTCTTCAACGATCAGTACGCGCATCCCTGAATCCTGACACCTGTGAGACCGGCCTCAGCGAGGTTGAACGGCGCCCCCAATGGCCCACCCCACGCCCCACTGCGAAATTGCCGATAGTTTACCAAGCTTTAAGGCTGGTGCGCTACCGTCTAAATCCAGTGAAAAAGGGGTAGAGAGTGGCATTTCTGGCAAAATCCCTGCTGAGCGACCTGGATCGCATCCCCGCCGTCCGATATTTCGGTCGGGTCGAGGGGGTGCAAGGTTTGCTGGTGGAGGCGAGCGGACTGGGCAGAAACCTATCGGTGGGCGACCGTTGCTGCATCATCGCCCGCGACCGCAAGGTGATGTGCGAGGCCGTTGGTTTCCGCGACGGCCGCGCTTTGGTCATGCCGTTTTCCACTCTGGACGGTGTCGGCATGGGCTGCCGTGTCGAGGTCACCGATTCCAATCCCGTGCTTTATCCGCATCCCGGTTGGCTGGGCCGCGTCATCAATGCGTTGGGCGAGCCGGTGGACGGCAAGGGGCCGCTGCCGGTGGGCGATGTGCCCTACCCCGTGCGCAACAAGCCGCCGCCGGCCCATTCCCGCCAGCGCGTCGCCGGCAAGATCGATCTGGGCGTCCGCGCCATGAACGCTTTCCTGACCGTCTGCCGCGGCCAGCGTATGGGAATTTTCGCCGGGTCCGGCGTTGGCAAATCGTCTTTGCTGTCGATGATGGCCCGCCACACATCGGCCGACGTGTCGGTGATCGGCTTGATCGGCGAACGCGGGCGAGAGGCCCGCGAGTTCATCGAGGACGATTTGGGCGAAGAGGGCATGGCCCGCTCGGTGGTGGTGGTCGCCACATCGGACGAATCCGCCCTGTTGCGCCGTCAGGCGGCTTACGCCACTTTGGCGGTGTCGGAATATTTCCGCGACCAGCAGCGCGACGTGCTGTGCCTGATGGACAGCGTCACCCGTTTCGCCATGGCCCAGCGCGAAATCAGCTTGTCGGTGGGAGAACCGCCCGCCAGCAAAGGCTATACTCCCACCGTCTTCGCCGAATTGCCCCGCCTTCTGGAACGGGCCGGGCCGGGGGCCGCCAATCAGGGATCTATCACCGGCCTGTTCACCGTGCTGGTGGACGGCGACGATCATAACGAGCCTATCGCCGACGCCGTGCGCGGCATTCTTGACGGGCATGTAGTGTTGGACCGCGCCATCGGCGAACGGGGACGTTATCCGGCCATCAACATTCTGCGCAGCGTTTCGCGCACCATGCCGGGATGTAATTCCGAGGGTGAAAACGCCCTGGTCTCGGCGGCCAAGCGTTTGCTGGCGGTCTACGACGACATGGCCGAACTGATCCGTCTGGGCGCCTATCGCCGGGGATCGGACCCGGCGGTCGACGAAGCCATTCATTACTACCCGGCTCTGGAGGCTTATTTGTCCCAGGGCAAGCACGAGGCGACGGACTTGGAGAGCAGCTATCGCATGCTGGCTGAAATTCTCTCGAACGGCATGAGCTGAGAAAAAGGCGCTGACGGGTGTCGAAAAAAGCCAAAGACCTGAACCAACTGATCCGCGTCAATAAATGGGGCGTGGACGAGCGTCAGCGCGAACTGGGCGTGCTGATCTCGCGCGAGGAGGATTTCATCGCTCAAGGCCATCAGTTGGATGCCGAACTGGCCCGCGAACAGCAGATCGCCGCCACCGACCCCACCATGGCCGGTTTCCTGTACGGCGGTTTCGCCGACCGCTACCGCATGCGCAAGGAGCAGTTGCGCCAGCTGCTGCACGCCATCCGTCTGGAGATCGAGGAGGCCCGCGAGCGGTTGGCCGACGCCTATCGCCAGCTTAAGGTTTACGAAGAAGTGCAAAAGGACCGCGCCCGCCGCGAGGACGCGGAAGAAGCCCGTCAGGAGCAATTGACCCTGGACGAAATCGGCTTGAACCAGCATCGCCGCCGCCAGGCCCAGGGTTAGGCCCCTAGGCCGGGGTGGGGATGATCACGCCTTGATGTCCACCAGCGAGTGGGCGGCGTAGCTGGTCACCAGAACGCTTCCGGCATTCTGCTGGGCGGCTACGGTTTCCACGCTGACCATGGCGCTTGTCACCGTTTGCTGCTGCGAGACCAGGGCGTTCTGGTCGCTTTCGCTCAAGCTGGGCTGCTGTAGGGCGGTGTCGATCACGTCCTTGGCTGCGCCCAGGCTGGCGCGGGCCAAGTCGATCGGGCTGGTGCCCTGGCCGGCTGTGCTTCCGCCGCTGCCGGCGCTGGTCGATGAGCTGGCTGAACCGGAGTTCAGGCCCGCTGGCGCTTCGGCGGAGACGGCGTCGGCTTCCTGCAATGCGGAATCCGCTCCGGCCGTCGCTCCGGCTCCGGCGGACGACACTAGATCGCGGATGCTGCCGGCAATACCGGCGGCTTCCGCCGCCAGTTCGCGAGCCGCCGACACATTGCCGCTGGACAGTGCCGCCGAAGCCTGATGTTTCAATTGCGACAAGGTGCTCCAGGCGGCGCCCAGGCGGTGCGAAGCGCTGGATTGCTGCTGAGACGAAGAATCGTCTCCCGAATCGCTTTGATTGCCCGTGGCGCTGCCGCCCGAGCTTGAACCGGCGCTTTGCTGCACCTGTCCGGTGGTGGACAGGGAGGCCGCCTGAGCCGGTGTGACCGCTGCCGCGCCCTCGGCCTGCGGTTGTTGCAGTGCTTGTTGCCTGGCCGGTTCATAGGCCAGAGCGGGCGACTGTTCGATGGGATTCAGCATCTTGATGCTCCATCAAAAAGTCAAAAGTGTTTCCCCAGTATCAGCTTGTACGGGTGGTCTGAAGTTTTCAGGCGCTCAAATGTGGATATGGCTTAAGTTTTAATTGGCGCCATCCTATTTGGGGTGGATGTGAAACTTTCGGATATGGTAATGAGTGCCGTTTAGCGGGGGCTAATAATTCTAATAAGCGTGTGACCGGAAGCGGTGCGCAGGGGCAAGAAAATCATGTTGGTTACGATCAGGCAAAAACTGTTGCTCGTTCTGGCCGTTCTGGTGGCGGCTCTTCTGGTGGCGTCCATCGGCGGCGTTATCGCCTCCGGCTCAGTGGGCAAGGGAATTGCGCGAATCGGTCAGGCAAGCGCCGATATCGAGCGCCAGACTTTGCCGCTGCTGCGCCTGAGCGCCGATGCGCGGGTGCAGGTGGTGCAGATACAGCAGTTTCTGTCGGATATTTCGGCGACCCGCGGCCAGGACGGTTTGGATGACGGCATGGGCGACGCGGAAAAGCAGGCCGCCGCTCTGAGCAAGAGCTTGGACGAGATGGCCGGCCTGGCCGCCGCCATGAACAACGACGATCTGTCCGCCCGCATTAAGGTGGTCAAGGACGCTCTGCCCGGCTATTGGCAGGTCGGGCAAAAGATGGCCAAGCTCTACATCGACGAGGGGCCTGAGGGCGGAAACAAATTCATGCCCCAGTTCGACGCCCAGGCCGAACATATGTCCAAGGCTATTGAGGACTTGCAGGCGAAGGTCGAGGAAATCGCCTCGATTCATCTGGAGGCGAACCATCAGGCGGTGACGGAATCCACGGATACCATCGGTTCCGTTCGTGCCGTCGGCATCCTGGTGGCGCTGTTCGGGGTGATCGCCGCCGCCGTCGCCGTGCCGGTGATGATGTGGGGATTCGGCCAGTTCACCCGCATGGCCGAGGTCATGCATCGCCTGGCAGATGGCGAGATGACGGTCGATATCCCCGCCCTGGCCCGCCGCGACGAAGCCGGCGCCATGGCTAAGGCGATTTCCGTTTTCCGCGACAACATGCTGGCCAATGAGCGGCTGCGGCTTGAACAGGAACAGCAGAAGCTGCGGTCCGAGGGGGAACGCAAGGAAGTCCTCCGCCGGATGGCCGACGATTTCGAAGGTCAGGTGGGCGGCGTGGTGGAGAGCGTGACGGCGGCGGCGGTCCAGCTTCAGGCCGCCTCCAAGCATATGGCCGCCAACGCCGCCGAGACCAGTGTTCAGGCCACAGCCGTGGCCGGTGCCGCCCAGCAGGCTTCCACCAACGTAGAGACGGTGTCGGCTGCCGCAGATCAATTGACCAGCAGCATCGACAGCATCGCCGTCGACGTCGCCCGTTCCCGGGAAGTGGCTGATCGCGCCAACATTGAAGCGGAACAGACCTCGGAGATGATTCGCCGGTTGTCCGACAACGTGGCCAGCATTGGCGAGATCGTGGCCTTGATCAACGACATCGCCGCGCAAACCAACCTGCTGGCGCTCAACGCCACCATCGAGGCGGCGCGGGCCGGAGAGGCAGGCAAGGGATTCGCCGTCGTCGCCAACGAAGTCAAATCGCTGGCCACCCAGACGGCGCGGGCGACCGGCGAGATCGGCGCCAAGATCATGTCGATCCAGGAGGGGACGGCCCAGGCGGTGGACGCCATCGGCAGCATCGCCGGCGTCATCGCCGAGATGGGAAGCATCAGCGGCGCCGTTGCCCAGGCGGTGCATGAGCAAAGCGCGGCGACCGGCGAGATCGCCCGCAATGTGGATCAGGCCGCCGTCGGCACTCATGACGTGACCAGCACCATCGGCGGCGTGGAAGCGGCTGCCCGCGAAACCGGCGCGGCGGCTGAACAGATCAGCACTTCGGCCAATGATTTGTCGGAGCAGGCGTCCCTGCTGCGCAATCAGGTTCACCGTTTCCTGGCCCATGTGCGGGACGGCCAGACGCTGTCCTGAAGGCGGTCGCGGCTCTCTCCCCTCGACGGAGGGAGCCGCCTTCCCTATCATTCCCGCCTGTACGGCAGGGAGATGAGGGATGGACAGTTTGACCGGGGAGTGGAGTCTGAGCTTTCCCCGCTATCGCCCGGATCAGTTGTTTTCCCTGGTTTCCGCCATCGAAGACTATCCCAGTTTCGTGCCGGGCTGCGTCGCCACCCGCGTCACTTGCCGCCAGGGGCTGGTCTGGCAGGTGGACAATCTGTTTGGCTTCGGTCCTTTCCGCAGCCGTTTTTCCAGCGAAACCCATCTCGACCCGCCGCATAGCGCGACCGTCGTGTCGATGGACGGGCCGTGGCGGCATTTTCAGTTGGATTGGCGACTGCGTGACGGGGCCGGTGGAGCGGGCTGCGATCTGACCTGCGCGTTCGTCGCCGATTTCAAGTCCTCCATGTTGGCGGCCGTGGCGCGTCCGGCGTTGCCTGAAACGGTTCGACGGACCATCTTGGCCTTCGAGAGCCGCGCGGCTCAGTTATTCGGCTGATAGGGTCTTGTGTCCGTGAGTTCGCCTTTGTCTCCGTTCGCCGTCTGGATGCTGGCCGTCCGGCCGAAGACTCTCAGCTTGTCCGCGGCTCCGGTGCTGGTGGGGGCGGCGTTGTCTTTGCATTTGGGGGGAGGGGTTTACTGGCCCAGCCTGCTGGCGGCTTTGCTGGGTGCGCTGTTCATTCAAGTCGCCACCAACCTGCACAACGACGCCGTCGATTTCGAGAAAGGGGCGGACGGCCCCGAGCGGTTGGGGCCGCCCAGAGTCACGGCCTTGGGGCTGGTGCCGGTCTGTGCCGTGAAACGGGCCGCCTGGGGCTGCTTTCTGCTGGCGGCGCTGGCGGGACTGTTTCTGGTGCTGCGGGGCGGCTGGCCGATCCTGCTGCTGGGTTTGGCCTCCATCGCCGCCGGTTGGGCCTATACCGGCGGACGCTGGCCCATTTCCCATTCGCCGCTGGGCGAACTGTTCGTACTGGCCTTCTTCGGTATCGGCGCGGTGGCGGGCACGGTCTGGCTGCAGATGAGCCAGCTGCCTCTGGCGGCGATGACTTGCGGGGTGGCGATGGGGTTGTTCGCCGCCGCCGTGCTGTTGGTCAACAATCACCGCGACGCTTCGGAGGACGCCCGCAACGGGCGGCGGACCCTGGCGATTCTGGCGGGAGAAAAAGGGGCGCGGCGGATCTATGCCGCATTGATGCTGGCGCCGTTCGTCTTGCTGGCGGCGCTGCATTGGCTGATGCCGTGGGCCGAGGTCTGGCCGGCGGTGGGGGCCTTGCCGCTGGCCTGGAAGCTGATTCGCGCCTTTCCCCTGGCGGCGGGACGCGATTTCAACCTGATCCTGGCCCGCACCGCTCAGACCCAATTGCTGTACGGCGTGCTGCTGTCCCTAGGGCTGTCCTTGTCCTGAGGGCTGGCATTGGGCCGGGCAAACAGGATATCGTGCGGCCGTTCCTTCGCTGCCCGCAGGTGTCGCGCCCATGTCCCGTCCCGTTCCGTCCTGGTTCAAGCCTGTCACCGATTACGGCCCGCTGGCCGTGTTCCTGTTGGCCTACAAGTTTCAGGGGCTGATGGCGGCGACGGCGGCTTTGATGGCCTGCACGGCGCTGGCGGTGGCGGCGGGCTGGGTCGTGACCCGCAAGCTGGCACTGGTGCCGCTGGTGACGGCGGTGATCGTCGGCATCTTCGGCGGCTTGACCCTGTGGCTGAACGACGACAGCTTCATCAAGATGAAGCCGACCATCATCTACGGCCTGTTCTCGGCGATCGTCGGCGGCGGTTTGATCTTGCGCCGTCCGGTCCTGAAGGCGGTGATCGGAGAGGCGTTGCTGATGGACGAGCAGGGCTGGCGGTCGCTGTCGTTGCGCTTCGCCCTGTTCTTCGCCGTCATGGCCTGTGCCAACGAGGTTGCCCGTCATCTGCTGACCACCGATCAGTGGGTTTTGTGGAAGGTGCCGGGCAGCCTGATTCTAACGTTTCTGTTCATGCTGGCGCAGGCGCCGCTGATCCAGCGCCATCGCTTGCCCGAGGAAATTTCGGATGAAAATCTAGGCAGTTAATTCGAAAACTTCATGCTACCCTTGCCGGGATTAACAAGGGTGCGGCATGACAAAGACGCGAACGGCGGCGCGGCCATGAAGGCTTTGCCGCCCATACCCGAGATAGAGGTTGTGGAACAGGGCGTGGCCGGCGTGGCCGCTGCTTTTCCGGAGCATGTGCGGATTCTTCTTCAGGCCGCCCGCAAGCGCCACAGCCTGCCCATCCTGTTGTGGGCGGATCGGCTGGCCCGGCGCTGGCTGGAAAACAACGCCAATCCCTATTTGCACGAAATCGAAGAGATGGCCCGCCATGCCGGCTTGCCCGGCATGTATCTGCTGAATTTGGGAACCGGCATCGCCTGCACTTCGGCGGCGGTGCCGGCCAAGCCCGGAGGCTTCCGGCTGGTGCGGGTGCTGGACTGGAAGCTTCAGGGCACCGGGCGGACTCTGATTCTCGCCAGGCAGTCGGGCCTGGCGGGCGATTTCCTCAATCTGACCTGGCCGGGGTTTTCCGGGGTGATGACCGGCATGGCCGAAGGCCGCTTCGCCGCCGCCATCAATCTGCCGCCGCTGGAGGGCAATTGGGTTCTGGGCCGTCTGCGGCAATGGCGGCGCGGGGGATTGCCGCCGGTGCATTTGCTGCGTCAGGTGTTCGAGACGGCCCCTGATTACGAGACGGCGCGCCGTATGTTGATCGAGACGCGCTTGGCGGGTCCGGCCTTTTTCACCCTGGTCGGTCCGGGCCCGTCGGAAGGCTGCATCATCGAGCGGTCGCCATTCGAGGCGGCGGTGCGTCCGGCTCCGGCGGCGGTCGCCAACCATTGGGTGTCCATGGCCAAGCCCGGCAAGGGCAAGAACAAGGACAGCCTGGGGCGGCAGCAGGCCATGGAGCGCCTGTTGCGCCATCCGCCCAACCATTTCAACTGGCTGGCCCCGCCGGTCTTGAACAAGGATACCCGGCTGGTGGTCCTGGCCGAGCCGTCCAGCGGTTTCCTGCGGGTTCAAGGGTTCGAGAAAAGTGCCGCCGTCACTCGCCCCCTGACGCTTGAAGGCTGATCCTTGTTCTACGACATGCCGTTGTTCCGTCCCCCCAGCGAGGGCGACAACCTGATCGTTCAGGCCACTTTGGGCTGCGGCTTCAATCACTGCACCTTTTGCTCGATGTATAAAGGCAAGGTCTATGCGGCTCGCCCCCGCGAGGAGGTGTTTGCCCATATCGACGGCCTTGCCCGCCATTGGCACGACGCCCACCGGGTGTTTCTGGCCGACGGCGACGCTTTCGGGCTGCCGACGGTCGAACTGCTGGCCATTGCCGAAAAGCTTCAGCGGACATTTCCGGCGTTGCAGCGTATTTCCGCCTATGCCACGCCACTGAACATCTTGAAGAAAAGCCCCGAAGAATTGGCTGAACTGAAGGCGGCCAAGCTCAGCCTGGTTTACCTGGGCATGGAATCCGGATCGGCCGAGGTTCTGAAGCGGATCGCCAAGGGCGTGACGCCGGAACGGCTGGCGGAATCGATCCTGAAAGCTCGGCAAGCGGGAGTGAAGATTTCCGCCACGGTCATTTTGGGGTTGGGCGGGCGAAAATGGTCAGACCGGCACGCCGCTGAAACGGCCTCTTTGGTCAACCGCGCCCCGCCTCATTATCTGTCGACCCTGCAACTGACCTTGATGCCGGATGCGGCGCCGGGGTTTCTGGAGCGCTGGGAGGGGGATTTCGACTTTCTCGACGACGACGGAGTTCTGACCGAACAGAAACGCCTGCTGGCGGGGCTGGCTCCCCAGCATCCGGTGATCTTCCGCTCCAATCACGCTTCGAACTGCCTGCCCCTGGCGGGAACCTTGCCCAAGGACAAAGACCGCCTGCTGGCCGAGATCGGGGCGGCGCAAAATGGAACGGCGTCGTTAAGGCCGAACTGGCTGCGGGGGCTATAGGCCCTAGCGCACCTTGCGCTTCTTGATGCTGGCGGGGGGCGGCGGGTTGAATGTGTCGATGTCGTCGTTTTCGCGCTGGCGGACGGCGACGCGGACCAGGGCCAGCAGAATGGCCGGCGGTCCGAACACCAGGGCCATTTTGGAAATCCAGATCAGGAAACTGTCGTGGCCCTTTTCAATGATCAGGGCTTCTTTGCACTTGTAACGCTGCTCGAAGCTGCCCGAGCAGTTTTTCATCTTCTGCTCGATTTCAGGAGAGCGGAAACCGTATTGATTGGGATCGACGTCGAAAAACTGCGAATAGACGGTCACACCCATCCACAAGGCGCAGACGGCGGTCGCGACCCAGTTGAGGACGGTGCGGTAATCCCACTTCTCCAAAGTTCCATCTCTCCGGTCCGATGTTCGTCCGACCACTCTATCACAAGCTCCTAATGCGGGGGAGTGGCTGTTTCCCGGCGAAAAGCCCTGAAATCTCTGCCGTTGGGCTGGTAAAAAGAGACGGATGAGCGTATATGCCTACATTCCCGAAATGTCTTTTCTGCACAGAGGACGAAATGGCCGAGACGTGGACCCCGGACAGCTGGCGTAACAAGCCGATCCAGCAGGTGCCGGAATATCCGGATGTGGAAAAATTGAATGCCGCCGAGGAAACTCTGCGCAATTTTCCGCCTCTGGTGTTTGCCGGCGAGGCCCGTCGTCTGAAGTCCCAGTTGGCCCAGGCCGCTGAAGGCAACGCTTTTGTCCTGCAGGGCGGCGATTGCGCCGAAAGCTTCGCCGAGTTCCGTCCCAACAATATCCGCGACACTTTCCGCGTGATGTTGCAGATGGCCGTGGTGCTGACCTTCGGCGCGGCTTTGCCGGTGATCAAGGTGGGCCGCATGGCCGGCCAGTTCGCCAAGCCGCGTTCGGCTCCGACCGAGACTATCAACGGGGTCGAACTGCCGTCCTACCGCGGCGACATGATCAACGGCATCGAGTTTACGCCCGAGGCCCGCAACCCCGACCCCGAACGTCTGGTGCGCGTCTACAATCAGTCGGCCTCGACCCTGAATCTGCTGCGCGCTTTCGCCCAGGGCGGCTATGCCGACCTGCACAAGGTGCATCAGTGGAATCTGGATTTCGTGGCCGGAACCTCGGGCAGCCGGTATGCCGAACTGTGCGCTCGCCTGGACGAAACCTTGTCGTTCATGGAAGCCTGCGGCCTGACCTCCGAGACGGCGCCGCAACTGCGCGAGACCGACTTTTTCACCTCGCACGAGGCGCTGATTCTGCAGTACGAGCAGGCTCTGACCCGCGTCGATTCCACCACCGGCGACTGGTACGACTGTTCCGCCCATATGTTGTGGATCGGCGACCGTACCCGCCAGCCCGACGGCGCGCATGTCGAATTCCTGCGCGGTGTCGGCAACCCGCTGGGCTGCAAGGCCGGTCCGACCACGTCGCCCGACGACCTGCTGCGTCTGATCGACACCTTGAATCCCAACAACGAAGCCGGGCGCCTGACCATCATCACCCGCATGGGCGCCGACAAGGTGGAGGCCAAGCTGCCGGCCCTGCTGCGCGCCGTGAAGGCCGAGGGCCGCAAGGTGGTGTGGCTGTGCGATCCCATGCACGGCAATACCGAAAAGGCCGGCGACTACAAGACTCGCTCGTTCGACAACATCCTGTCGGAAGTGAAGCAGTTCTTCGCCGTGCACCGGGCCGAAGGCACTCCCGCCGGCGGCGTTCACTTCGAGATGACCGGCCAGAACGTCACCGAATGCGTCGGCGGCGCCCAGGCCATCGACGCCGAAGGCTTGAGCGAGAATTACGTCACCGCCTGCGACCCGCGCCTGAACGCCACCCAGTCCCTGGAATTGGCCTTCCTGATTGCCGAGAACTTGAAGGACGCCAGGGCCGCGGCCAAGCAGGCCGCCGCGTCATGACCCGGCCGCCCGCTCCCCAGGGCGCGGAATGCGGCAATACCGGGGCGGCCAGCCGTCCCGATGTTGCCGATATTCCGCGGCTGACCGACCATTATTTCCTGCGGACCAAGGAAATCGTCGGGCGGTACGGGGACCGGGTGGTGACTTACGCGGTGTTCATGCGCCGCCCCGTGCTGTTCACGCCGCGGCTGGCGGTGGAATGGATCGAACGGATGGCCGCCGAGCGCGGCCAGACCGTCAAGATCGAGCTGAACCATGCGGAAGGCGAATGGGTCGGCGCCGGCGAGCCGCTGATGTACATCACCGGCTCGTTTTACCATCTGGTGGATCTGGAAACGATCTATCTTCAGAAGCTGGGCGCGGCCTGCGTCGCCGCTTACAACGCCTATACCATGTGCATCGAACTGTCTGAAGTGGCGTTCCTGGCCATGGACGCCCGCCATTGCGCGGGCGCCGAAATGGCCGAATTGATGGCCTATGCCGCCTCGGTGGGGTCGGACGCCGCCAAGCGGGAAGGGGCCAGGGGATTCGCCGGCAACGCCACCACCGAAACTGCTCATTATTTCGGGCAGGAAATGGGCAAGGGCACCATGCCCCACGCCCTGATCGGCTATGCCGGCTCCACCGTCCGCGCCGCCGAAATGTTCCACGAAACCTTTCCCGATCAGGATCTGACGGTGTTGGTGGATTACTTCGGCCAGGAAGTCACGGATTCCCTGGCGGTGTGCGAACGTTTCCCCAAGCTGGCCCGCGAAGGCCGGGTGGGCGTGCGGCTCGACACCCACGGCGGGCGGTTCCTGGAAGGGTTGGACCCCCAGACCTCCTATGCCGTGCTGGAACGCCACGCCCCGGCCTCGATCCGCGGCTATCGCACCGAGACCGAACTGCGTTATCTGGTGGGAACCGGCGTTTCCGCCGCCGCCATCTGGCATATGCGCGAACAGTTGGACGCCAAGGGCTGGAACAGGGTCAAGATCATCGCCTCGTCTGGCTTCGGTGCCGCCAAGTGCCGGGTGATGGCCTATTCCAAGGCTCCCATCGACGTCGTCGGCACCGGCTCGTTCCTGCCCGACAGTTGGGGCGAGACCTATGCCACCTCCGACATCATCGCCTATGACGGCCAGCCCAAAGTGAAGCTGGGCCGCGAATTCCTGCTTCGCCGAGACTGATAGGTTCGCCATGACCGCTCATCCCTCCACAGGCCGCCTGTCCATCGCCCTGGCGCAGATCAATCCCACCGTTGGCGACGTTCCCGGCAATTTGCGGCGGGTCCGCGAAGCGCGGGCGAAAGCCGCCCAGGCTGATCTGGTGGTGCTGCCGGAACTGGTTCTGTCGGGCTATCCCCCGGAAGATCTGGTGCTGAAGGAGGCTTTTCTCGATCTGGTTCAGGAGGCCGTGGAGGCCCTGGCCGCCGATACCGCCGACGGCGGTCCGGCTTTGTTGGTGGGTGCGCCCTGGCGGGTCGAAGGCAAGCGTCACAATGCGGCCCTGCTGTTGGAGGACGGGCATGTCTCGGCCGTCGTTCTGAAGGCGCATCTGCCCAATTACGGCGTCTTCGACGAAGCCCGCGTCTTCGTTTCCGGCCCGCTGCCGAAGCCCGTTCTGTTCAAGGGCGTGAAGCTGGGCGTGCTGATCTGCGAGGATATGTGGTACGCCGATGTGCCGGAAGCGCTGAAGCGCGGCGGCGCCGAAATCCTGGTGGTGCCCAACGGTTCGCCTTTCGAGTTGGACAAGCGCCACGCCCGTTTCAACCATGCCCGCGCCCGCGTCGCCGAAACCGGATTGCCGCTGCTTTACGTCAATCAGGTCTGCGGTCAGGACGAACTGGTGTTCGACGGCGATTCCTTCGTGTTGAGCGTCCAGGGCCAAGTGGTCCAACAGCTTCCCAGTTGGCGCGAAGAGGTTTCGGTTTCCCACTGGACCCGCCAGCATGACGGCGCCTGGGTTTGCACGCCGGGCCGCAAGATCGCCTCGCCCGAGGGATTGGAAAGCATCTATCAGGCCATGGTGTTGGGCCTGCGCGACTATGTGACGAAGAACCGCTTCAAAGGTGTTCTGCTCGGCTTGTCGGGCGGTATCGACAGCGCTCTGTCGGCGGCGGTGGCGGTGGACGCCCTGGGCACCGATAAAGTCTGGTGCGTCATGATGCCATCGCCTTATACCTCGCAGGAAAGCCTGGACGATGCCGCCGAATGCGCACGTTTGTGCGGCATCCGCCTCGACAGCATCAATATTGGCCCGGCCATGGAGGCCTTCGGCCGGATGTTTGCCCCCATCTTCGCCGGAGCCGGGGCCGACACCACGGAAGAAAACGTCCAGGCCCGTTCGCGCGGCCTGACCCTGATGGGGCTGTCCAACAAATTCGGTTATATGGTTCTGACCACGGGGAACAAGTCCGAGATGTCGGTGGGCTATGCCACTCTTTACGGCGACATGTGCGGCGGTTATTCGGTGTTGAAGGACATCTACAAGACCACGGTCTTCGCTTTGTCGCGCTGGCGTAACGCCAACAGGCCCGAGGGAGCTTTGGGGCCCGACGGCGCAGTGATGCCGGAACGGGTCATCACCAAGCCGCCGTCTGCCGAACTGAAGCCCGATCAGAAAGACCAGGACACCCTGCCGCCCTATGACGAGTTGGATGCCGTGCTGGAATGCCTGATCGAACGCGAAATGGGCCCAGCCGAAATCATCGCCGCCGGGCACGATGCCGACGTGGTGCGCCGAGTTTTCCACATGCTGGATCGGGCCGAATACAAGCGCCGACAAGCACCGCCCGGCGTCAAGATCACCAGCCGCGCCTTTGGCCGCGACCGCCGCTATCCTATCGTCAACGGCTTCACGGACACGGTGTGATCGCCGGTTAGAGAGATCGGGCGGTCCGTTCGAGCCGTTTCGGAAGCGCCGCTTCCAGGTGGGGAGCGGCGGCAGTCCCGCGATTTCATCAGGAAAACGCTATAGATGACCATCTCAGTTCGTTTCGCGCCCAGCCCCACGGGGCGGCTGCATGTGGGCAATGCCCGCGTCGCTTTGATCAACTGGCTGTTCGCCAAGAAGCAGGGTGGCTCATTCGTCCTGCGCATCGACGATACCGACCGCGAACGCTCCCAGGCCGATCACGAGCAAGCCATCTATGCCGACCTGACCTGGCTGGGGCTGACGTGGGACCGGCGCGAGGCGCAGTCCGAGCGGTTCGAGCGTTATGATCTGGCGGTGGCGAAGCTGAAGGCCGACGGGCGGCTTTACGCCTGCTACGAAACGCCCGAGGAATTGGATTACAAGCGCAAGCGCCAGTTGGCCCGCCATCTGCCTCCGGTTTACGACCGCGAAGGGCTGCGTCTGAGCGACGCCGACAAGGCCAAGCTGGAAGCCGAGGGCCGGCGGCCCCACTGGCGTTTCAAGCTGGCCGAAAGCGAAGTGCGCTGGGACGATCTGGTGCGCGGCCCCTGCCATTACAATGCCGAACATCTGTCGGACCCGGTGCTGATCCGCGCCGACGGCAGCTATCTTTATACTCTGCCGTCCGTGGTCGACGACGCCGAGATGAACATCAGCCACGTCATTCGCGGCGAAGATCACGTCACCAATACGGCGGTGCAGATTCAGATCTTCGAGGCGCTGGGAGCCAAGGTTCCCGGCTTCGCCCACCTGACCTTGCTGACCGACGCCAAGGGCGAAGGCCTGTCGAAGCGTCTGGGCAGCATGTCGCTGGGTGATCTGCGGGCAAGCGGGCTTGAAGCCATGGCGCTTAACAGCCTGCTGGCCAAGCTGGGCACTTCGGACGCCATCGCGCCGCGCCGGTCGCTGGCGCAATTGGCCGAAGAGTTCGACATGGCGCATTTCAGCCGCGCCACGCCGAAGTTCGACGATAACGAACTGGAGCATGTGAACGCCCGTCTGCTGCACGAAATGAGCTTCGCCGAGGCGGCTCCCCGTCTGGCGGATGCCGGCATTCCCGGCGACGAGGCTTTCTGGCTGGCCGTACGGGCCAACCTGAAGCGTTTTGCCGAGGCCCGTGACTGGTGGCATATCGTCGGCGAGCCGGTGGCTCCGGTGGTCGAGGATGCCGCATTCCTGGCCCAGGCGGCCGGGCTGCTGCCGCCGGCCCCCTGGTCCGTCGAAACCTGGAAGAGCTGGACTGGCGCCGTTCAGCAGTCTTCGGGCCGTAAGGGGAAGGACCTTTTCCATCCCCTGCGTCTGGCCTTGACCGGCCGAGAGAATGGACCGGAGCTGAAGACTCTGCTACCTCTGATCGGTCCCGACCGCGCCGCCGCCCGCCTGCGCGGCCAAACCGCTTGATGATAGGTCTTACCGTGCCGCTCGTTCTCTACAACACCCTGTCCCGCCGCAAGGAAACCTTCGTGCCGCTGAACCCGGAAAAGGTCGGCATGTATGTGTGCGGTCCCACGGTTTATGACCGGGCGCATATCGGCAACGCCCGTCCCGTGGTGGTGTTCGACGTGCTGTACCGTCTGCTGCGGCGGTTGTATCCGGACGTGACCTATGTCCGCAACATCACCGACGTGGATGACAAGATCAACGCCAAGGCCAAGGACACTGGCGAAGCCATCTCGGCCATCACGGCGCGCACGACGAAGCTGTTCCACGAGGACATCGCCGCTCTGAACGCCCTGCCGCCGACGGTCGAGCCCCGCGCCACCGCCCACATCACCCAGATGATCGCCCTGATCGAAAAGCTGATCGCCAACGGCCACGCTTATGAAGCCGAAGGGCATGTGCTGTTCTCGGTGCCGTCCATGCCCGATTACGGCAAGCTGTCGGGCCGCAGCCAGGACGAGATGATCGCCGGCGCCCGCGTCGAAATCGCTCCTTACAAGCGTGACGCCGCCGACTTCGTGCTGTGGAAGCCGTCCACCGACGATTTGCCGGGCTGGGACAGCCCCTGGGGACGCGGCCGTCCCGGCTGGCATATCGAATGCTCGGCCATGAGCAAGGAATATCTCGGACCGACCTTCGACATTCACGGTGGCGGCCAGGATTTGGTGTTCCCCCACCACGAAAACGAAATGGCTCAAAGCTGCTGCGCCAATTCGGCGCCCTTCGCCCGTTATTGGCTGCATAACGGCTGGCTGATGGTGGAAGGCGAGAAGATGTCGAAAAGCCTCGGCAACTTCTTCACCGTGCGTGAACTGCTGGACCAGGCTCCCGGCGAGGCGATCCGTCTGGCCATGATCTCGACGCATTACCACCAGCCGTTCGATTGGACCGCCGAAGGTTTGAAGCAGGCCCGTCAGACCTTGGACCGACTGTATCTGGCCCTGCGCAGCACCGCCGATATCGCCATTGATGAAGACGAAGACGCGCTGCCGTTGGAGATCCTGGCGGCGCTGAAGGACGATCTGAACACGCCGCTGGCGATTTCGCATCTGCATGAGATCGCCACCAACCTGAACAAGGCCGTCAAGGATCCCAAGGGCAGTGTCGAGGAGCAGGCCAAGTGGAAGGCGGCTTTGCTGGCCGCCGGCGACTTGCTGGGGCTGTTGCGGCAAGATCCCGAAGACTGGTTCCGCTGGGTGCCTGCCGGCGGCGCGGCCCTGTCGGACGAACAGGTGCAGTCCCTGGTGGATCAACGTCTGGCCGCCCGCAAAAACAAGGATTTCGCCGCCGCCGATCGTCTCCGCAAGGAGCTTACCGACAACGGCGTGCTGCTGGAAGACGGAGCCGGCGGCACCACTTGGCGCAGGAGCTGAAACAGATGACTACCCGTTCCTTTAAAATCGGCATCGTCATGGGTAGCTTCCATACCAAGGAAATGGACGTGATGCTGGCCGCTGCGACTCAGGCCGCCAAGGACATGAACCTGGAACTGGTCAGCGTCGTGCGGGTGCCCGGTTCCTATGAAAAACCGCTGGCCGCCAAGCGTCTGCTGATGCGCGAGGATATCGACGGGCTGGTGGCGCTGGGCATCATCGAGCGCGGCGAAACCGGCCATGGCCACGTCATGGGCCAATCGGTCAGCGACGCCCTGATCGGTCTGCAACTGGAATTCATGAAGCCGATCGGTATCGGCATCCTGGGACCGGATATCTATCCCACCCAGTTCGCCGCCCGTCTGGAAAAGCATGCGGTGGCCGCCGTCAACGCCGTTTCGGTGATGCTGCGGGGCTAACGCCTTATGAGGACAGGAATATGAAAAGAGCGGCCTATTGGGCCGCTCTTTTGTTTGGGGCGTGCGCTTTTGGTCGCAGTCAATCTTTCCTGGCCGGGGCGTGGCGGATTTGAATGCCGTCCTTGTGATAGAGGATCAGAGTGGCGATCAGGCCGCAGACAGCGGCGAAGGTCATCCAGTATCCCGGGGCGGCCTTGTCGTTGGTCTGCTCGATCAGCCAGGTGGAGACCATGGGGGTATAGCCACCGAACAAGGCGGTGGCCAGACTGTAGGCCAGGGAAAAGCCGACGGTGCGGACGTGGGCGGGCATGACCTCGGTCAAGGCGACCACGGCGGCGCCGTTATAGCTGCCGTAGATGAACGACAGCCACAGTTCGGCAACCAGCATGCTGGTAAAGCTGGTGTTGGCGACCAGCCACGACAGCACCGGATAGGCGGTCAAAATCGGCAGCACGGTGAAGACGATCAGGATGGGCTTGCGTCCGACCTTGTCCGACAGGGCGCCGATGACGGGCAGCCAGAACAGGTTGGACAGGCCGATGCACAATGTGACCAGCAGGCTGTCGGACGCCGACAGCTTCAGCACGCTTTTGCCGAAGGTGGGGGTATAGACGGTGATCAGATAGAACGACACCGTCGTCATCACCACCATCATCATGCCGGCGATGACGATGCGCCAGTTATGGGTGATCGACCGGGTGATCTCGCCGATGGTGGGATGATGCCGCCGGGCCAGGAACTCTTCGGTTTCCTGCAGGGATCGGCGGATGACGAAGATCACCGGAATGATCATGCAGCCGATGAAGAAGGGAACGCGCCAAGCCCAGTCGTTGATCTGGTCGACGGGCAGGCTCTGATTCAGGCTGTAGCCGATGACGGCGGCGACGATGATGGCGACCTGCTGGCTGCCCGACTGCCAACTGACATAGAAGCCTTTGTGCCCCGGCGTGGCCATTTCCGACAGATAGACGGAGACGCCTCCCAATTCCACGCCGGCCGAGAAGCCTTGAAGCAGCCGTCCGATCAGCACCAGGACGGGGGCGACGATGCCGATGCTGGCATAGCCGGGAACGAACGCGATCAGAATGGTGCCGCAGGCCATGATGGCCAGCGTCAGGATCAGACCCTTGCGCCGGCCGATACGGTCGATATAGCTGCCCAGGATGATGGCGCCCAAAGGACGCATCAGGAAGCCGGCGCCGAACGTGGCGAAGGTCAGGATCAACGAGGCATATTCGTTGTCGCCGGGAAAGAATGTTTTGGAGATGTACGTGGCGTAAAGGCCGTACAGGAAAAAATCGTACATTTCCAGGAAGTTGCCGCTGGTGACGCGGAGAACCGAGGACAGCTTGGAGTGGGATCCCGACATGGAGGCCTGTGCTCGACGCAGTGGGAGGATAAGACGCAGTCGCAATTATCGCACAGCAGTCCGCTCCGTTCGAGCGGCCAATGCGGGAAAAGGCTGAAACTGCGGAAAGGCTTACTCGGCTGGCGGTGGCGCGGTGGTTGGCAGTTGCCCCATCTTGACCATCAGATAGTCGAGATCGTCGCTTTCGAACTCGACGCCCTGTTCGCCGTATTGGGTCAGGATGCGCTCGATCATCTTGCGCGAGAAACGCTCACGGTCATTGGCCTCGCCGTCCAGCTTCATGCCGCGCGAGATGTCGATGGCGGCGCGCATGGCGGGATAGAGCGTCTGCGGCAGACCGGATTTCTGGTACAGAGCCTGGAAGCCGCGTTTGCCCTCATCGTAGATCAGGGCCTGGGCGTTGGGAACGGTGATCTCGGCCAGCTTGGCCAGCGCGGTTTCAAAGAACACCATATCGCCCATGCATACCGCCCGCAGAATGATCGAAGGGGTCAGGCGCTTGTGCTTGTGGAGATGCGCCACCAGCTTGACCACGTCGCTTTCCGTGTTGCTGATGCCCAGAACCGCCTGCTCGCGGGCCTGAATCAGCAACGTGGTGGCCATTTCGGGAGACAAGTCCTTGCGCCGCAGCAGGTGGGCGCGGATGTTCTCCGATACGCGGTTCAGCAGGCGTTCGACGATGGTTACGGGCAGACCGGGGCGTTCGGCCAAGGCGTTGCTGACCGTGGTTCCGTCGCTGTATTGGTCCACCACCTGCTTCAGGGTGGTCTCCCGCAATTCCGCGCCGCGGTTCGATACCAGGGTGGCGACCACGCCGCCGTCGCCGCTGTTGACCAGGGCGTCGGACAGATCGGCTGAAATGTGAGAGCGCTGGGCCATGGCGGCCAGCTTGTCGTGGTCCTGAATCTTGACCAGTTCCAGCAGGTCGTTGTCGGTCAGAACCTCCGAGAACTGCAAGATGGGAAGAGCGACGCTGCCCACGTCCTGGGCCAGGGTCAGGGCGACGTCGTGGGGCACCAGAGGATTGGCCTTCAATTGCTGGGCCAATGCTTCGCGCACGCGGACTTCCGCGTCCTTGACCATGATGCGGAAAATATCTTCGGCCAGTTTGCGCTGGGTTTCGGTCAAAGCCGGATGTTGCGACGCGATCTTTCCAGCGATCTCGGCCCGGATCCCGGCGTCGGGACTGGCGAGGAGACGGCGGACGTCCTCTTCCTTAAGCATTTCTTCCATGTCGGCCATCCTGGATGTGACCTTAATGATCTGGAGTATAGCCCGACATCCAAAGGAGAAAAATAAATATTAGGGAGGTGCCCCGTTGGATGGTGAATGAATATTTATGTCGTATTTTACCTTTTTAAAGGGGCCGTCCTATCTTGGATTGGCCATCACGTCCTTGACCTTGCCCGCCAACTGTTTCAGCGAGAAAGGCTTGGGCAGGAAGTGAATGCCGTCCTCTCCCGAGAAATCGCCCAAGGCGACATCCTCGGCATAGCCGCTCATGAGAATGACCTGGATCGAGGGCCGCTCCATGCGCACCAACCTGGCCAAGGTTGCGCCGTCCATGCCGGGCATCACCACGTCGGTGACCAGCACGTCGATGCCCTCCTCGCCGCGCAGAACGTCCAAAGCCTTTTCGCCGGAATTGGCCTCCAGCACCTTGTATCCCTTGTTGCGCAGAGCGCGGGAACCGAACAGGCGCACGGCGTCTTCGTCCTCGACGATCAGGATGGTGCCGGCGCCGGTCAAGTCACCGCCCAGAGTTTGGGTTTCCAGATCGGCAGAGGCCGGCGGGGCTGCCTGCTCTTCGGCGGGAAGGCCGTTGGCTTTGGGCTTCGGCAGTTCGGCCTGAGCTTCGAAGCGGGGCAGGAAGATGCGGAAGCTGGTGCCGTGGCCGGGCTGGCTGTCGACGAAAATGAAGCCGTCGGTTTGGCGCACGATGCCGTAGACGGTGGACAGGCCGAGGCCGGTACCGGCTCCCACTTCCTTAGTCGAGAAGAACGGTTCGAAAATGCGGCCCAGGTTTTCGGCGGCGATGCCGGTGCCGGTGTCGGCCACCTCGATCTGGATGTAATGGCCGGGCGGCATGACGTCGGCCCCGCGCTGATAGGGGCGCTCGACCCGCATGGCCTTGGTGGTGATGGTCAGCAATCCGCCGCCGGGCATGGCGTCGCGGGCGTTGACCGCCAGATTGATGATGACCTGATCGAACTGGCCGGGATCGACCCGCACCTGCCCCAGGTCGCGGCCGTGGGTGATGACCAGCTCGATGGTCTCGCCCAGCAGACGGCGCAGCAGATTGGACAGGTCGGCTAGGGCGTCGGTGACGTCGAACAGCCGCGGCTGCAACGCCTGACGGCGCGAAAAGGCCAACAACTGGCGGACCAGGCTGGCGGCGCGGTTGGCGTTCTGCTTGATCTGCATGATGTCGGCGAACGACGGTTCGTTGGGGCCGTGGCGTTGCAGCAGCAGATCGCAGAAGCCGATCATGGCGGTCAGCAGATTGTTGAAATCGTGGGCGACGCCGCCGGCCAGCTGGCCCATGGCCTGCATCTTCTGGCTTTGGGCGAACTGGATTTCCAGGTTCTTCTGCTCGGTGGTGTCGATGAAATGCAGCATCAGGCCGGTCACGGCGCCGTCTTCGGCGGTGGGGCTGACATACAAGGTGGCGACAAGGTCGCGGCCACCGCCGTCCAGGCGCACCGGCAGATGGTTGCCGGGGCTGGTGCCCATCAGCACGCGCGACAATTGCTCGGCGGCGGCGGGACGGTCGGTTTCCAGGATGAAGTCCGTGACCGGACGGCCGATGATGTCGTCGATCTCGACTCCCAGCAACTGGGCAAAGGCCGGGTTGCAGCCGGAAACGGTGGTGTCGGGATCGGCCAGGGCGATGCCCACCGGCGCATCCTCGAACAGCCAGTGGAAACGCCGTTCGGCGGTTTTGACCACGCGTTCCCAATGGCGCTCCGGCATGAGGTCGCGGACCACCACCGAACGGGTGAACATTTCGCCGCCCTCGTCGAAGACGGTATGGGTGACGAAAGCCTGGAAGACGTCGCCGTTGCGGCCCTTCAGGCGCATTTCGGCCCGGTCTTCCTCGGGGTTGGGAACCACACCCAGCACGTCCGACAGGGCCATGCCCACCAATTTCTCCGGCGGATGGCCGACCCATTCCGCCAGACGCTGGTTGACGAAGCGGAAACAGCCGTCGCTGTCGGCGGAATAGAAGCCGACCGGCAGGAAATCGATGAAATCCGCCAGCATTTCATGCTCGCGACGCAAGGTTTCCTCGATGTCGCGGCGAGCCGAGACGTCCTCGGCGGTCCAGACGGAACCGCCGCCCTCAAGCGGATGCACGGAAATGGCCAGCCATTCGCGGACGCCTTCGCCGCCGGTCAGCAGCACCTCGGCGTGGTGGGTGCCGCCATGGCGTCCGGCATGTTCCAGGCGCGCCAGCTCCTCCAGCGCGCGTTCCTCGTCGTTGGCCCGCCCGCGCAAGGGGTCGCAGGGAGATTCGGCGGTGCCGAACAGTCCCTGAGCGGCGGCGCTGCGGAACAGCTCGTTGCCTTGGGGGTCCAACACCAGTCTGGCTTTGCGGTCGGCCTCCAGGGCTTTTTCTAGCTTGGCGGTGGCGGCGGCGCGGCGAATCTCGCGGCCCAGCCGGGCGGCCAGGCTGCCGATGGACAGCAAAGCGATGGCGGCGGCGGCCAACGGGCCGGACAGCTCGGCCGGATCGTTGCCCGCCAGCTTCAAGGATAGAACCGTCAGGACGACCACCGCGGCGGCGGCCAGCCATACCCGGGCATGACGCAGGGCGTCAACGCTGCTGGAACTTGCCACGGTTTTTCTCCTTCAGGCGCATGACGTAGCTGATGACCTCGGCCACCGCCTTGTAATGCTCGGGGGGGATTTCCTGGTCGATCTCCACCGCCGCGTACAAGGCGCGGGCCAGCGGCGGATTTTCGACGATGGGGATTTCGTGCTCGGTGGCCAGTTCGCGGATGCGCTGTGCCGTGAAGTCCTGGCCTTTGGCGATCAGCACCGGCGCGCCCATGCTTTCGATGTCGTATTTCAGCGCACAGGCGAAATGGGTCGGGTTGGTGATCACCACGTCGGCTTTGGGAACCGAGGCCATCATACGCTGCCGGGCGCGGGCGATGCGCAAGGACCGCAGGCGCGACTTGATCATGGGATCGCCTTCGGTGTCCTTGTTTTCGTCCTTGATTTCCTGGCGGGTCATGCGCAAGCCCTTCAGGAAGGTGAAACGCTGATAGGCCCAGTCCATGCCGGCCACCACCAGCATCATGATCACCACGGCCATGATCAGCTTGACCAGGGTTTGGTGGATGTAGATCACTACGCTGATCAGGTCCATGGACATCAGAAGCTCCAGCTCCTTCATCCTGGGCTTCAGGAACCAATAGCAGCCGACGCCGACCACGGTCAGTTTCAGGACGTTCTTCACCAGCTCGGCGATGGAATGCATTGAAAAAATGCGCTTCAGCCCGGTCATGGGATTGACCTTGTTGAAGTCCGGGGCCAGCTTTTCCAGCACCAGCATGAAGCCGGTCTGTCCCAGCGAGGCAACCAGGGCGAAGGCGATCATGATGGCGAAGGGTGTGGCCAGAGCCAACCCGATATGCAGCAGCACGTCGGTGGACAACTGCACCAGATCCTTGGGGTCGGTGATCCGCACGTTGCCAAGGTTGTCCAGCATGCCGGCCATGTAGGCCTTCAGAAGATTGATCAGCACCGGCAGCCCCAGCCACACCACCACCAGCATGGCGGTCAGCATGACCACGGTCTTAACCTCCTGGGACTGTAGAACGTTACCTTGCTCCCTGGCCTTGTCCAGCCTTCGGGATGTTGGTTGTTCCGTTTTGGAGTCGTCGTCTTCGCCCGCCATGCCCTAGCCCCCGGGAGAGAGATAGGGGATCAGCCCGTCGTTCATGTACCGGATGAAAATCATCATCATCGGGGGCAGGGCGATCATCAGGATGAACATGCCGATCAGCAATTGAAGCGGCGTGCCGACGAAAAACACCTGCATCTGCGGCACCAGCTTGTTCATCAATCCCAGGGCGACGTTGAAGACCAGGGAAAAAACGATCAAAGGCGCGGCCAGGCGCATGGCGATGGCGAAGCTCTCGCTGGAGACCTTGACCAGGGTCTGGGAAAAATCCTCCATGGGTAGGGGGGCGCCCGGTTGGAACAGGCCGTAGCTGTCCACCAGGGCGCGCAGCATGACATGGTGGGTGTCGGTCATCAGAAACAGGGTCAAGGCCACGTTGTTGATGAAGCTGGTGACGATCTGGCTCTGATCCTGACTGAGCGTGTCATAGACATAGGCGTTGGTCAGGCCGGTAGCGTAGCTGACGAAATTGCCGGCCAGATCAATGGGGGCCATCAGCAACTGCATCAAAACGCCGAAGAACAGCCCCACCGTGGCTTCGCCCAGCACCAGCACGGTCATGCCCATGGGATCCACGGGCATGGCCGGCAGCATGGGATCCAGGACCGGCATCAGCAGGAACGACAGCAGGAACGACAGCAGAAGACGGGTGCGGCTGCTGACCAGCGTGCCGCCCAGACCGGGAGCGAACATGATGGCGGTGCCCAGTCGCGCGACGATCAGCAACAGCTTGAAGACGTCGACGGTCAGGATCTCGCGCAGCATGGCGGACTATCCGCCGGCGACCATGCGGTCCATCACCCCGCGGGTGAAGTCCATCAGGGCGTGCATCATGAAGGGAAAAAACAGCAGCAGCATCAGGAAGATGGTCAGAACCTTCGGCACGAAGGTCAGGGTCTGTTCCTGAATTTGGGTGACGGCCTGGAACAGCGAAACGATCAGACCCACCACCAGTCCGCCGATCAAAGCCGGGGCGCTGACTTTCAGGGTGACGATCATGGCGTCGCGGGCGATTTCGATCAGTTCGGCCTCGGTCATGCCGAAGGCTCCTTAGAACGACATCTTGAGGATGTCGTTATAGGCGCTGACCACTTTGTCGCGCACTGCCACCACGGTCTGCAAGGTCAGTTCGGCATTGCTCACGGCGGCGACCACCTCGGGGATGTCAGCCTTGCCGGTGATGGCCTGCTTGGACAGTTCTTCGCTCTTCTTGCCGCTGTTGATGGCGGCTTCGGTGCCGCTTTTCAGCAGAGAGGCGAAATCGCTGCCAACGGCGCCATCGTTGCCGGCGTCCGCCGGAGTGGAGGTGCCGAACGACTTGCTGGCGTTGGAATAGGCCGAGATGGCGTCGGCGATGCTGTTGATGGCCATGGCTTTGTTCCGGCTCCGGGGTGGGGCGGCAGTTTAGTGGATGTTAGCGCAACATGTCGACGGTGCGCGTCAGCATGGTCTTGGAAACGTTGACCACGTTCAGATTGGCCTCATAGGACCTCTGGGCTTCGCGCATGTCCATTAGCTCGATCAGCGGATTGACGTTGGGGGTCATCACATAACCGTCGCTGTCGGCGGCCGGGTGCTTGGGATCGAACTTCTTTTGGAATTCCGAGCGGTCGACGTCGACCTTGGCGACCTTGACCACGTCGGCGCCGACCTGCTTGTCCAGCACGTTGCGGAAGGAAAGAACCTTGCGGCGATAAGGCTGTTCCCCAGCCGACGTCGGCAAGGAATCGGCGTTGGCCAGATTCTCCGACACCACGCGCAGGCGTTCCGACTGGGCTTTCATGCCCGAAACGCCGATCAGGGCTGTTTTGTTCAGCTCGTCCATGGGCTGTCTCCGCTAATGGGCTTAGCTGCTGCTGCCTTGGCCAAGGGCCGTTTTGATCATCTTGATGTTCTTCTGAAGCAGGTTGATGGCCAGATCGTAGTTGTTCTTGACCTCGCCGATCTTCTGCATCTGGTCTTCCAGCGACACGCTGTTGCCGTCGGGCTTGGATTCCGCCGGTTGCTTGACCACGTCCGATTCGTATTTGGCCTGCTCGACGGGAGGCTGGATATGCATCGGGTTGGTGACTTCGGCCTGTAGCGGCGCCTGAGTGTTCTTGAACACCGACTTGAAGTCCAGCGGCGCAATGTCCTTGGACTGGTACTTCGGAGTGTTGGCATTGGCGACGTTCTGGGCCAGCACTTCCTGACGCCGGGTCAGCCAGTCCATGTCTTTGCGCGCCATGGCCAGAAGGGTCAGATCCTCGTACATCCGCTCATCCTCGCTGTCTCCGCCAAGGGCTGGGGAGAGGGGGAATTCCATGGGCGTACTATAGACTCGCGCGCCTTAACAAAGGGTGAATCCGTACCCTGTCCGCCATGCGGAAAAACGGCGGAATTCCAGGAAGGGGGAAACTGGCACGATGCCTGCAAGGATGGGGGCGGAGCAAGTCCGGGCGTTTCCCCTGGGAAGGTCGGGCTGAAGCCGAGAAGCCAGTGTTTCCGCCAGTTTGGGGCGGCGCTCAGGTGGGCCGGCGGCGCCACTCGTCAGGGAAAGATCTGCAGCCTGGGCAAAAACTTCCCAGGGCACGGATCACCGGAGCCGGCAGAAAAGGGCAGCCGGAGCCAGGGCGGGGTTGTTGAAAATTCTTGATCGGGACCGCCGGCGGAAAGAGGCCTAAGGCGTAACGGGAGCAAAAGCGATGACAACAGTTTCATCGACTACGAGCAGCAGCAGCAGCACGTCTTCGACGTCGTCGTCAAGCACGTCCGCTTCGTCGGCGAGCAGCGTCTACAACACGTTTCTGATCATGCTGACCACCCAGCTGAAGAACCAGGATCCGTTGAATCCGACGGATACCACGGCCTTCACCCAGGAAATGATCGGCTTGGCCAGCTTGGAACAGCAGGTCGACACCAATACCGACCTGACGTCGATCCAGTCCAGCCTGGACACCTTGACCTCGACCAACGGCGTCGCCTACATCGGCAAGACCGTGGTGGCGACCGGCGACACCGAGCAGGTGAGCAGCGGAGGGACCGGAACCTGGCATTACGATCTGGCCAGCACCGCCAAATCGACCTCGCTGACCATCACCAACAGCAGCGGCACCACGGTGTGGAGCGGCTCGGGCGATACCGCGTCCGGCTCGCATACCCTGAGCTGGGACGGCACCGATTCCAGCGGCGACGCGGTCAGCACCGGCGATTACACGCTGACGGTGACGGCCAAGGACAGCTCGGGCAGCACGGTGACCACCACCACCAGCATCGTCGGCACCGTGACCGGCGTCGACAGCTCGAGCGGCAGCACCGTTCTTACCGTCGGCGACGTTTCCGTCGCTCTCAGCAAAGTTACAGGCTTCAGCAGCTAATGCGGGCCCGGCACCAGAATTGAACAAGGAGTGAGACCATGGACGCAGCAATGAATGCCGCGGTGTCGGCCCTGAAATCCGAAAGCCAGGCGCTGTCCACCATTTCTACGAACCTCGCCAACTCGGGCACCACCGGCTACAAGGCGGTGTCGACCCAGTTCCTGAATCTGTTGAACGGAACGACCTCCGGCACCTCCGGCACCCAGTCGGGCGGCGTGACCACGGTGACCCGCCAGAACGTCAGTCTGACCGGCAATATCACCAGCACCACCAACTCGACCGACATGGCCATCGACGGCACCGGGTTCTTCGTGGTGAGCGACGGCACCAACGACTACTATACGCGGAACGGTTCGTTCACCTCGGACAGCACCGGCAATCTGTATCTGAGCGGCACCAGCTATTACCTGATGGGTTGGACCACGGACGCCACCGGCTCGGTGACGACGGTCAACCAGGGCAATACGGCCTCGCTCGAGAAGATCAACGTCCAGAAGTACAACTCGACCGCCACCGCGACCACCACCTATTCGATGTCGGCGAACCTGCCGGACGAGGCGCAAAGCGACGTCAACACGCTGAGCTATACGAACGACTCCGGCAGTTCCGAGACGCTGAACTACGCCTGGACCTCGACCGGCACCAATTCCAGCGGCAACAGCACCTATCTGGTCAGCGTCACCCCGTCGAACTCCAGCGTGACGCTGGACGACGGCACGACGTCGGGCGTTTCCCAGCTGACTTATACGGTGGAAGCCGACAGCAGCGGCAATATCGTCAGCGTCACCGGCACGACCAACAACACGACCGGCTATTCGGGAACCGAGCTGCCCAGCAGCATCACCGCCAGCGACAAGACTTCCGGTTCGATCGACACCAGCACCGAAACCTGGAGCGCCGTCGAAGCCAAGACCGGCTTTTCGAAGTCGACGTCGATGAAGATTTACGACTCGCTGGGCACCGAGGAAAGCGTGCCGGTGACCTGGACGGCGGCTGGCGACAATACCTGGGTGATGACGGTGTCGTCTCCGACCGACGCCTCCGGCTCGACCACCAGTGGTCTGCTGTCCGACAGCAGCGGCGTTTCGGCCAGCAGCTATTCCTATTCGGTCAGCTTCAACAGCGACGGCACGCTGAAGAGCATCACGCCCCTGAGCGAGATGAACGGCAGCACCGTTTCGACGGCTCCGGTCGACGCCAACGGCGATCCGATCATCAAGACCTATAGCTGGACCGACGGCGCCACCGCCGGAACGGTGACCCTGAACCTGGGCACCGTCGGCAAGTCCGACGGCCTGACGCAGTACGATACCGGCGAAACCACGCCGTCGATCAGCGTCAAGAGCACCACCCAGGACGGCGTGCAGTACGGCACGCTGAAGAGCGTCGCCGTCAACAGTTCGGGCGAAATCGTCGCCACCTACAGCAACGGCGAAAGTGTGCCGATCTATAAGGTGGCCGTCGCGACCTTTGCCAACGCCAACGGTTTGGCGGCGAAAAGCGATACCGTCTATCAGCAGACCAGCTCGTCGGGCGGTTACATTCTGAACGAAGCGGGGCAGAACGGCGCAGGGTCTCTTGAAGGCAGCTCGCTGGAAAGCTCGACCGTCGACACCTCGACCGAGTTCAGCAACATGATCACCTGCCAGCAGGCCTATTCGGCGGCGTCGCAGATCATCAGCACGGGCAAGTCGATGTTCACATCGCTGCTTCAGGCTGTTCAGTAAAGCCTGGCTAGCTAACGGGACATTCGGCCATGCGCTACAACGACGACGAGGGACGGTATTTTCTCGAAACGCTCCAGGTTCGCGCCCAGAGCAAGTTCGAGCAGATCCGCCATCAATTGCTGCCGGACAGCCCTGCGGGGATGACCGTCGAGCAATTGCAGGACGCCCTCTTCAAGCGCATGGCCGAAATGCCTCCCGAACAGCAGGCGGATATGAAGGTCAAGGCGGGCATCGCCTTGATCGAGATGGATGTGATGGTACGGGAACTGCGGGAACATCTGACTGAACTGGGGCGTCAGGTTGCCGCGACCACTCGCAAAACGGCGGCGGTCAGCGCCTATGGCAGGGCCAGCGGCCTGATGTCCGGGCGCAAATCCAGCGCCTGGTGAAACCCGAAGCGCGCCGGTTGGCCGTTTTGCGATGTTTTTTTGAAACCGCCGCTTTGCGCGGTCGTCTTGGATGGCTCCAGATAGGAAAGGGGGCGAAGTCATGGATGCAGCTCTGAATTCCGCGGCGTCAGCCTTGATCTCGCAAAGCAAGGCGCTGTCGACGATCTCGACGAACCTGGCCAATTCCGGGACCTCCGGCTACAAGGCGGTGTCGAATCAGTTTTTCGACCTGCTGAACACGGCCGCCACCTCCAGCACCAACACGTCGACGGGCGGCGTGTCCGTCGGCAGCCGTCAGAACGTGACCCTGGGCGGCACGATCACCAGCACCACCAGCTCGACGGACATGGCTCTCGACGGCAATGGCTTCTTCGTGGTGAGCGACGGCACCAACACCTATTATACTCGCGACGGCGATTTCACGACCGACTCCAGCGGCAATCTGTACCTGAGCGGCACCAACTATTATCTGATGGGGTGGTCGACGAATACGTCGGGCACCGTCACCGGCAGCGAAACCTCGGGCACGCTGGAAAAGATCAACGTCAATAAGTACAGCTCGGCCCAGGCGGCGACCACCACCTATTCGTTGTCGGCGAACCTGCCCGCCGATGCTCAGACGAGCGTCAACACGGTCAGCTACACCAACGATTCCGGCAATTCGGAAACGTTGAACTACGCCTGGGTTTCGACCGGCACCAATTCCGACGGCAACAACACCTATCTGGTCAGCATCACCCCGTCCAACTCCAGCGTGACGCTGGACGACGGCACGACCTCGGGCGCTTCGCAGCTGACTTATACGGTGGAGACCGACAGCGACGGCAATATCGTCAGCGTCACCGGCACCACGGGCAATACCATCGGTTATTCCGGGACGGAGCTGCCCACCAGCATCACCGCCAGCGACAACACCTCCAGCTCCGTCGACACCAGCGCCGAGACCTGGAGCGCGGTGAAGTCCAACTCAGGCTTTTCCAAAACCTCGTCCTTGGCCATCTACGATTCCAAAGGAAACGAGGAGGATGTGCCGGTGACCTGGACCGCGGCCGGGGATAATACCTGGGTCATGACGGTGTCGAGCCCGATCGATTCGACCGGGTCCGCGAGCGGAACGCTGTCCGATTCCAGCGGCGGCACCACCAGCAGCTATTCCTATTCGGTCAGCTTCAACAGCGACGGCAGCCTGAAAAGCATCACGCCGATCAGCGAGATGAACGGCAGCAGCATTTCCACCGCTCCCACCGACAGCAGCGGGAACGCCGAGGTTTCGGTCTATTCGTGGAACGACAACTCGGCTGCCAGCACGGTCAGCTTGAATCTGGGAACGTCGGGAAGCACCTCTGGCCTGACCCAGCTGAATTCCGGTTTGAGCTCTCCGGCCGTCACCACCAAGAGCCATAGCCAGGACGGTTATGCGACGGGCACGCTGCAAAGCGTTTCGGTGAACAGTTCGGGCGAGATCGTCGCGAATTACAGCAATAACGAAAGCATCCCGATCTACATGGTCGCGGTTGCCAATTTCGCCAACGCCAACGGGCTGCAGTCCTTAAGCGACAACGTCTACAAACAGACCAGCTCGTCGGGAAACTCCGTCCTGGGTGAAGCCGGGGCGAACGGAACCGGTTCCATCAAGGGCGGTTCGTTGGAAAATTCCACCGTCAGTTCATCGACGGAACTCAGTACGATGATTACGGCCCAGCAGGCCTATTCTTCGGCATCGCAGGTCATCAGCTCCAGCTCGAAGATGTTCGAGTCGCTGATGCAGGTGATTTAAGCAACGGGATTGTGACGAGAGCCCGGCAATGGGGGCCGGGGGACAAAAGCATTCAAGGGCGTCTGCAAATCGATAAGGCCGCGGCGGGAGTCACCGGATTGGTGACGAAGGCGGGCCTGCTCCACTTCGGGTAGGGAGTAAGATCGTGGACGCTGCAATGAATGCCGCTGTGTCGGCACTGACGTCCCAAAGCAGTGCTCTGGCGACGATTTCGACGAACCTCGCCAACTCCGGAACCACCGGCTACAAGGCGGTGTCGACCCAGTTCTCGGACTTGGTGACCAGTAGCAGCAGCAGTACCAGCACCAGTTCTTCGACTGGCGGCGTCACTGCGTCCAGCCGTCAGAATGTGACGCTGAACGGCACCATTACCAGCACATCGACCACGACGGACATGTCCATCGACGGCAATGGCTTTTTCGTGGTCAGCGACGGGACCAACACCTATTACACCCGCGACGGCGAGTTCACGACCGATTCCAGCGGCAATCTGTATCTGAGCGGCACCAGCTATTATCTGATGGGCTGGGCCACCGACTCGTCCGGTTCGGTGACGGCGACCGACGAAAGCAGCCTGTCTTCGCTTGAGGTGATCAACGTCGACAAATATGCATCGACGGCGTCGGCTACCACCACCTATTCCCTGTCGGCCAATCTGCCGGCGGAAGGACAGGACGACGTCAACACCGTCAGCTACACCAACGATTCGGGAAGCTCTGAAACGCTGAACTATTCCTGGGTTTCGACCGGCACCAATTCCAGCGGCAACAACACCTATCTGGTGACCATCACCCCGTCCGACGCCAGCGTGACCTTGGACGACGGCACCACGTCGGGGGTCAGCGCCCTGACCTACACGGTGGAAACCGACAGCGACGGCAATATCGTCAGCGTCACCGGCACCGCCGGCAACACGGTGGGCTATTCGGGAACCGAGCTGCCCAGCAGCATCACCGCCAGCGACAACACCTCCAGCTCGATCGACACCAGCGCCGAGACCTGGAGCGCCGTCGAGGCGGTCAGCGGCTATTCCACGACCTCGACCCTGACCACCTACGACTCGCTGGGGACCGAGGAGGATGTCGGCGTGACCTGGACGGCCGCCGGCGACAATACCTGGATCATGACGGTGTCCAGCCCGACTGATTCGACGGGTTCGACCACCTCGGGAACCTTGTCGGATTCCAGCGGCGCCACCACCAGCAGCTATTCCTATCTCGTCACCTTCAACAGCGATGGCTCCTTGTCCAGTATCACGCCGATCAGCGAGATGAACGGCAGCACCATTTCCACGGCGCCGACCGACAGCAGCGGCGACGCGGTGGTCAGCGTCTACAGTTGGACAGACGGGGCCACGGCCGGGACGGTCACGTTAAGCTTGGGCACGTCCGGCAGCACCGACGGCCTGACGCAGTACGACAGCGGCGAAAGCTCGCCCAGCATCAGCGTCACCAGCCAAAGCCAGGACGGCTATGCGTACGGCACCCTTGAAAGCGTGGCGGTCACCGACGGCGATGTCGTGGCGACTTATAGCAACGGCCAAAGCATCACCATCTACAAAGTAGCGGTGGCGACCTTTGTCAACGCCAACGGCTTGAGTTCCCTGAGCAGCGGTGTCTATGCGCAGACCAGTTCTTCGGGCAGCTATACCCTGCATGAATCCGGAGATGGCGGAGCCGGAACCGTTTCGGGCAGTTCCCTGGAAAGCTCGACGGTGGACACCACGACGGAATTCAGCAGCATGATCACCTGCCAACAGGCCTATTCGGCGGCATCCCAGATTATCAGCACGACGACCAAGCTGTTCGAGGCGCTGATGAACTCGGCGTCGTAAAGAACCGGTTAACTGGCTATGGGCTATAATGGAGAATTGGATGCAAGCGTGCGCGACATTCGGCCGCATGTGATCGAGCAGGGCCGCCGGCGCCCATCAAGGATGACGAAGATGGACGAGAATCAGCAACACAAGGGCATCGACAAATCGATTTCCGAAGCATTGTTCCGGGCCATGGAGGAACTGAAGGCGGTGATCGACGGCGAGAACGAGATTCTGGCCTTGGGCTTGCCCACCACCATCCTGGAATTGAAAGCCCGCAAGGCCGCCTTGCAGGCCCAGTGCACGGCCCTGCTGCTGGAAGTGTCCGAAGATGTCGAGGCCTTGGCCATGGACCAGCCCCTGCTGGACCAGCTGGCCTCCGTTACCGAGGACATGCGCCGCCTGACCAGCGAAAACGCCAAGCTGGTGGGGGCCGCCACCCAGGCGACCCGCCGCCGGGTGGATGCGGTGATGAGCGCCATCCAGGCCGCCACCTCGGACGCCGATCTGGCCGGCGTACTGAGCCAGGCCTCATCTTCCCGCGATAAAGGTGATGTTAAGGATTGATGCCTTAACATGAGCCGATGATGGAGACAAAACCATGAGCCTCAACGTCGCACTTTCTTCTGCCGTGAGCTCGCTTCTCGTTATCGAGAAGCAGATGGGTACTGTCTCGAACAATATTTCGAACGCCAATACCGCTGGTTATACCCAGGAAACCGTCACCACCGCGACCCGTTCCGTCGATGGCACCGTCACCGGCGTCACGGCCAGTTCGGCCACGTCCTATGTCGACCAATACCTGGAACAGTCGATCGTCCAGAACACGTCTTCCTCGTCCCAGTCCTCGACGTACTACGCCTATTACCAGACGCTGTCCGACGCCATGGGGACGATCTCCACCAGCAGCAGCGGCAGCACCGATCTGTCGTCGGAGCTGACGTCGTTGCAGACCACGCTGTCGTCGCTGGGCACCAGCCCGGAAGACACGGCGCTGAAGACCAAGGCGGTCAGCGAACTGACGACGGTTTGCCAGGATCTGCGTTCGACGTCGACCACCATCCAGGATCAGCGGGCGCAGGCCGATCAGGAAATCGCCACGGCGGTTTCCGACGCCAACACCCAGTTGAACACCATCGCCGATCTGAACAAGCAGATCCGCGTGGCTTCGGCCGCCGGTCAGTCGACCGCCGCCCTGAACGACCAGCGCAACACCGCTCTGGAAAGCCTCTCTTCGGACCTGGGTATCAATTACTATCAGGACAGCAACGGCAATGTGCAGGTCTACAGCTCCGGCGGGACGCCGTTGCTGGTGGGCGACACCGTCAGCACCCTGAGCCATACCGCCGCCAGTTCGGTGGATTCCTCGGTGAGTTACACGGAAGGCGCCAGCACCGGCATTGACGGCATCACCTGCGCCGGCCAGGACATTACCGACAGCATCAGCGGCGGCAAGATCGCCGCCTTGGTGCAGATGCGCGATACCGATCTGGTCAACGCCCAGTCGGAACTGGATAACCTGTCCTCGACCCTGGCGACGACCCTGAACACCATCCACAATCAGGGAACCTCGGCGACGGCGCCGCAGACCCTGACCGGAACCTCCTCCACTCCGTTCTCGTCGGGCGAATCCCTCAGCACCACGTCGGACCTGTCGGTGCGCGTGGCCATCATCGACAGCGACGGCAAGGCCCAGAGCTATGCCGACGTCGATTTGTCCGGCTGCTCGAGCGTCAGCGACGTCGTCTCGACCATCAATGCGGCTATTTCCGCGCAATCGCCCAGCGGCACCTGCACCCTGAACAGCTCGGGGCAGGTGGTTCTGTCGTCGAGCAACGCCAGCTACGGGATCGGCATCACCACGCTGAGCGGTTCCATCGCCGCCGATTCGACCACTTTGGACGACGATGAAGGCACCGACGTTTCCAGCTATTTCCATTTGAACGATTTGTTGGTGAACAGCGATTCGGCGCAGACCGTCACGGTGCGTTCCGACCTTGCCAGTTCGCCGGGCTATCTGGCTTCGGGTGCTTTGACCAGCACGTCCAGCCCGGGCACCCCGCCGTTCACGGCGGTGACCAGCGGCGACGGCACGATCGCCAGCAGCCTGTCCTCGGCTTTGAGCAGCACGTCGCAAAGCTTCGATAGCGCCGGCAATTTGTCGTCGACCAGCAAATCCTTTGCCGATTATGCGGCGTTGATCGTGTCGGACGTGTCGCAGCGCTACAGCAATGCGAAGACCAGTTCGACCACGGACAGCACCACCCTGACGACCTTGCAATCCACCTTCAGCTCGAAAAGCGGCGTCAACACCGACGAACAGACCGCGCACCTGACGGAGTTGCAGAACATGTATGCGGCATCGGCCAAGATCGTGACGATCGTGCAGTCGATGTTCCAGTCTCTTATCAGCGCCGTATCGGCCTGAGGCAGGTGAGCGATGGAAAGAGTTTCTTCCTATAACCTTCATCAGGTGGCGCTGAATTCGGCGCTGAACGTTCAAGCTCAGCTGGCGAACGCCCAGACGCAGGAAGCCACCGGCCTGGTTTCGACCGACTATGGCAATCTGGGCGGGCAGAAGAGCTACGAGCTTCTGAACATGGAGAAGGAGCTGAACCAGGCGCAGTCCTGGTCGTCGCAGGCGACCACCGTGGGCGACCGCACCCAGGCCATGTACAGCGCCGTCGGCAGCATGAACTCTGTTCTGACCAAGTTGCAGACCTCTCTCAGCAGCTCGCTGAGTTCGACCGACAATTCCAATCTGACCACCACGGTTCAGGGATATCTGGACAGTCTGGTGTCGGCCATGAACACCCAGGAGGGCGGACGCTATCTGTTCTCGGGCAGCGACACCTCGACTGCGCCGGTGGACATGTCGTCCTACGATTCCACCAGCGTCGACGCCTCAAGCTATGATTCGACGGCCCAGGATTTCAGCTATTACAAGGGCGACAACGCTAATCTCAGCGTGCAGGTCGACAGTTCGACGACGATCACCTATGGCGTCCGGGCCGGCGTCACGTCGGGCACCACGCCGACCACGACGGATTCCGCCAACACCTTCGAATTGGCGATCCGCGCCTGCGAATGCGCTTTGAAGGCGGCTTCGACCAGTCCGGTGTCGACCACGCTTTTGCAAAGCGCCTATGACCTGTCCAGCAGCGCCTTGACCAAGATGTCGAACCTGCAGGAAAGCATTTCGGCGGTGTCGAACCAACTTTCGACGGCCACCAGCACGCAGACCAACTACGTGACCTTGCTGCAAAGCTCGATCAGCAACATCAAGGACGTGGACACCGCCACGGTGACCACCCAGATTTCTCAGTATCAGACCCAGCTTCAGGCGTCGTATTACGCCGTCTCGACGATTCAGAAAGTCAATCTGACGTCTTACCTCTAAGGGACAGACTGTAGAGAGCTTTCGCGTCCCTACAGCATCTCGATCCGGTTGCGGCCGGCTTTCTTCGCCTTATAGAGCATCTCGTCGGCGGCCTTGATCATGGCGCTGAGGGTGTTGCCCGCGCCTCGGCAGACGCCGATGCTGACGGTGACCTTCAGGTTCTTACCGCGGTGGGAAATTTTTTCCGCCTCGATGGCGGCCCGCAGGGATTCGAAGAAGGCGGTGGCGGCGCTTTCGTCCATGTTCACGGCCAGAATGGCGAATTCTTCACCGCCGAAACGGGCGACCAGATCGGTCTGCCGGCATTTGGCCCGCATGATTCCGGCGATTTTCTTCAGAACGGCGTCCCCGGCATCATGGCCATGGGTGTCGTTGATCTGCTTGAAAAGGTCGATGTCCAGCATGGCGGCGGTCAGGGTGACTTGGTCGCGCTTGGCGCTGGCGAACAAGGTGTCGCCGGCGTCGAAGAAGAAGCGCCGGTTGTGGATGCCGGTCAGGGCGTCCTTGGTCGCCAGGTCGGTCAGGCGTTCCATCATGTCCAGCATGCGCATGTTCTGCATGACGCGGCAGAAGAATTCCTCACGCAGGAAGGGTTTGTTGATGAAGTCGTTGGCGCCCATCTTGATGAACTGCGCCGACAAGGCGCTGCCACCGCCCGACGACAGGCCGATGATGCACAAACGTTCCTGGTCGTGGGTAGCGCGCATGCGCCGCACCATTTCGACGCCGTCCATGCCGGGCATGTGATAATCGGTGATGACCATGCGGATGTTGGACGTGTTCTTGAGCTTGTCCAGGGCATCTTGGCCGTCCACGGCCTCAATCACCTTGAACTGATAGGCCTTCAGAAGATCGCTCAAGTAAGCCCGGGTGGTCTGGGAATCATCGACCACCATCACCTTGGTCAGGCGGTTACGATGCAGGCGCGTCACCAGGCTCATCAGGTAATCGAGGCTGGCGGGCGAGCTTTTGACCACATAGTCGATGACATTGCGGGCCAGCAGGCGTTCGCGCAGATCTTCCGAGAAAACGGCGGTGAAGACGATGCAGGGGATGCCGTGATCCAGCACCAGCGAGACGCCCTCCCCGTTTTCATCGTCGGGCAGCATGATGTCGGTCAGGGCCAGATCGAAGGGCTTGGGCGCGTCGGCGATGGCTTGGCGGGCTTCGGCCAGACTGGTGGCGACGACGGTTTCCGCGCGGATGGTGTCGGCAATGGCCTTGGTGACCAGCTGGCTGAAGAACTTCGAGTCTTCGACGATCAGGATGCGCATGGACTTTCTTTCAGTAAAAAGCGTCCGACCAGGATGCTTCGTATCCCGGTGCGTGGTCCAGCCCAGTCCGATCCGTCGGCCCCCGCCCACCGGATTTTGCGTATTTGGCGGGGCGGGAGGACAAAGGTCAATGAAAAGCTGCATAAAAAAAAGGGGAAGCCGAGGCTTCCCCTTTGTCCGCAGGGAACGATGACGGTCAGAACGGCGCGATGATGTCGAAAATCTGCTGGCCGTAGCGGGGCTGCTGGATATCCGACAGGGTGCCGCGGCCGCCGTAGGTGATGCGGGCTTCGGCGATTTTGGACGAAGCGATAGTGTTGGCCGAGGAGATGTCCTCGGGGCGGATGATGCCCTGGATAGACACTTCCCGCATTTCCGAGTTCACCCGAAGCTCCTGTTTGCCCGAGATGACCAAATTACCGTTAGGCAATTTCTGCACGATGGTCGCCGCCAGGTTCACGGTGACGGCTTCTGACCGGCCGATCGAGCCGTTGCCGTTGATGCCGCCCGAACTGCCGAAATTCCACAGGCTGCTGGTGCTGGCGCCGGAGAAAACCTTGCCGACGCTGCTTTCCAGCCCCAACAGGCCGAAGCTGGGGTTGGCGGTGTCGGAAGAGGCGGTTGAGGTCTGAGTCTGATTCTTCAGGGTGCCGCTTTCGTTGATGCTCACCGCCACGGTCAGGATGTCGCCGACTTCGGTGGCGCGGGTGTCCTTGAAGAACCCCCGGGCACCCGGGCGCCACAGCGAATTGGCGCCGGCGGTCGGGGTCTGGGGCGACGGCATGGGCATGCTGACGGGCTGGTAATTGGCCGTCTGGGTCGGATCGGCAATGCGCGAGGTTTTGGGCGGCTCGCCGACTTCCGACAGGCGGTCCAGAGTGTTGCAGGCGCTCAGGGTCAGGGCGACCGTGGTCAACAGGACGGCCCGGCTCAGGCGGGGAGAGCGCGACGAGACGGTGGAGGAGGGGAGGGGGAACATGTTTTTTCTCCTCAATTGGCCAGGACGCCGCCGCCGTTAGGGCTGACCAGAACGGTGTTGGCGCTGTCGATCTTGGCCTCGACGACTTGGTTGCTGCTGGCGTTGGCGACGCGGATGATGTCGCCGACGGCGCCCGGTTCGACGGCACGGCCTTGGGCGGTCAGGGTCATGGGGCCATATTTCAGGATCATGGTGACCAGCCCGCCACGCGGCACGGCGATGGGCTTTTGGATGTCGTTGACGGTGATCATCTGACCCGAGCGCAAGGGCTGCTTGGGGGTCATGCCGATCATCTGGTCGGCGTCGGTCAGGACGTCGCGGCGCAAGCTGTCTTCACGCTGCCGCACGAAGTTCAGGTCGTGGGCGCTGATCACGTCGCCGCGGTTGATGGCATGGCTGAGCACGGGAACGTCCACCATGGCGTAGACCCGGCCGGCGACGCGGATGCGCTGGGCGTTGGGGGTGTTGGCGGGAATTTCCACGGTGGCGGTAAAGCGGTTGTAGCGCTTGTCGTAGATCATGTCGCGGACGCCGATGGTGGTGGCGCTGCCGATGGGAACGGTGACGTCGATGGCCCGGTTGGTTAGTTCGATGTCGCTGTTCTTGGGCAGATCCTCGCCGCTCAGGGCGTTGCGCAGTTCCTGCTCGATCTGCTCGTGGCCGATCAGCACGCCCGAGCGCTCGACCACGGCTTGATCGAAGTTCGAGCTGGGCTTCCAGGCGACGTTGTAATTGTGGGCCACGCGGGCCAGCCATTCGGAATCCACGGTGACGCGGCGGCCGGGGGCGGGAGAACGGGCCACCGGAGTGTCGGCCTTGTCGGGCAGATTGTCGAACAGATCGCCCAGCTTCACCACGTCGCCGTCCACCAGCACGTTCGGACGGAGAGTCACATCGGCACGGGCCGGGCTGGACAACAGGCCGGCGGCAAGAGCCGCGGTGGCGGCGATGGTGATGGCGAAGCGCTTCATGGCCTGAACTCCTTATGCCTCTTACTTCACCTGATTCAGGGTTTGCAGCATCTCGTCGGCCGACTGGATGACTTTCGAGTTCATCTCGTAGGCGCGCTGCGCGCTGATCATGTCGGTGATTTCCGTCACGGTGTTGACGTTCGAGCTTTCCAGATAACCTTGCAGCAGGGTGCCGAAGCCGGTTGAGCCGGGAGTGGACACAACGCCGGTGCCGGAAGCCGCGGTTTCCAGGAACAGGTTGTCACCCTGGGCTTCCAGGCCGGCTTCGTTGGGGAAGGTGGCCAACTGCAACTGGCCGACGATGGTGTCGGTGGTCTGGCCGGACAGCGAGACGCTGACCTGGCCCGAACTGTTGACGGTCACGCTCAGAGCATTGGTCGGCACGGTGATGGCCGGCATCACCGTGTAGCCCTGCGAGGTGACGATCTGGCCGGTGGAGGACAGCTGGAATTCGCCGTCGCGGGTATAGGCGGTTTGCCCCGACGGCAGCTGCACTTCGAAGTACCCCTTGCCCTGCACGGCCAAATCCAGGCTGTTGCTGGTGCTGGTCAGCGACCCCTGTTCGGTGATGCGGTAGACCGAGGCGGTGCGCACGCCCAGACCCAGCTGAATGCCGGTCGGGACGATGGTGTTGTTGTCCGACGAGTTCGAGCCGACGCGCTTCATGTTTTGATACAGAAGGTCGGTGAACTCGGCGCGCCGGCGGTTGTAGCCGGTGGTGTTCATGTTGGCGATATTGTTCGAGATGACTTCCACGTTGGTCTGCTGAGCCTGCATACCGGTCGCGGCGATGTTCAAAGCCCTCATGGCGAGACTCCTTAAGCGGACTGTTGGGTTTGAGACAGAATCTTCATCGCCGTGCTCTGTCTGTCGTTTTCACCGTCGATAAGCTTTTGGATGCCTTCGTAATTGCGAAGGATGTCCATCATCTTGGTGGTTTCGATCACCGGCTGGACGTTGGACTGTTCCAGCATGCCCTGCACGACCGAAGGGGTGGCGATGTCGTTCGGTTGAGAGGTGGTCATGTACATGCCCGACCCGGCGCTTTGCAGGCTTTGATCGTTGTCGAAGCCGACGACGCGGATCTTGCCGATGACGCCGTTCTCGGTCGAGACGGTGCCGTCGCCGGTCACGTTGATCTGGGATTCGTTGGGGGCGAAGACGATGGGCTGCCCGGTGGTCTGCAAGACCGGATAACCGGCCGAGTTCACCATCATGCCGGTTTCGTCCAGGCGGAAGTGGCCTTCGCGGGTGTAGCGCTGGCCGGTGGGGGTGTCGACGACGAAATAGCCGTCGTTATGGATGGCGATGTCCAGCGGCGCCTGCGTCTGGGTCATCGGGCCTTCGCGGGTGTCGCGCAGAACGCCGACGTCCTGCACATAGTCCACCTTGCGGCCGAAAGGAGTGGTGTCGGTCTTGGTCTTGACGACGAAGTCCTTGAACATCATCTGCTGCGCCTTATAGGACGGCGTGTTGGCGTTGGCCATGTTATTGGCCACCACTTCCATTTCGCGCCACAGGGCGGACTGGCGGGACAGGGCGATGTAAGACGTGTTTTCCATCGATTTAGACCTTGCGATCACGTTGCCCCGTTTCTTATGCGAAGGGCGTGCCAGTTTTCTGGGGTGGTGAAATTTGGCGGATTTCCGCCGGTTTTCCGCCCGGCAACTCTTGTCGGATGGGTGGCGGAGAGCAGGCTGTGCCGGGCAGTTATTGCCCGGTGGGGGCGGTCTTGTTATGGTGCGGCATCAGGGCCGGAAACGGCGGCTCGGCTGGGGTGTCAACCTTCTGTTAACCGCCGTCGGATATTGTTTATGGTGAATGACTCCAGGCGCCGGCCACGGAGCCTGGCAAGGGCGGAAGAACCATGGCCGAAGACCTAGAAGAAGATTTCGATGAAGGTGAAGCGTCTGACGACGCGGGCGAAAGCTCCGGCAGTCACGGCGGCGGTGGTGGGGGCGGCAAGAAGAAGCTGATCCTCTTCATCGTCCTGCCTTTGCTGCTGGTGATCGGCGCCGGCGCCGGCGCTTATTTCTCGGGGCTGCTGGACGGCTTGCTGCACAAAAGCGGCGGCGAGACCGAGGCGGCGGCCGAACCCAAGTCCAAGGCCGAAAAGAAGGAGGCCGCGCCGGAGCATCCCACCGAGGTGCAGGCGTCGGTCTTCTATGATCTGCCGGAAATCCTGGTGAACCTCAATTCGCCGGGCCGCAAGCAGAACTTCCTGAAGATCCGCGTCAGCCTGGAGCTGGAAAGCGCCCTGGACGTCGGCAAGATCGAAGCGGTGATGCCGCGCATCATCGACAACTTCCAAGTTTACCTGCGCGAGCTTCGGGTCGACGACCTGCAGGGCTCGGCCGGCATGTTGCGCCTGCGCGAAGAGCTGATGACCCGTGTCAACAACGCGGTCAAGCCCGCCAAGGTCAACGACGTGCTGTTCAAGGAAATGTTGGTGCAGTGATGGTTGGGAGCCTCCATGGCTGAAGACACCGAAAACGGCGGTGAAGGTCGCTCGGCAGAGGATGAAGAAGCCCTCATGGCCGAATGGGCAGCCATGGCCGAGGGTGACGGCGATGGCGGCGACGGCGGAGGCGACGGCGATGCCGTGGCCGCCGAATGGGAAGCCATGCTCGGCGCCGAAGGCGGCGAGGGCGAGGAAGACGACGGCGGCGGCGGCGTTTCCACCCGCGTTCTGAACCAGGACGAAATCGACAGCCTGCTGGGTTTCGACGACGCCCATGACGGCGACGGCGACCGTTCGGGCATCCAGGCCATCCTGAATTCGGCCCTGGTGTCCTATGAACGTCTGCCGATGCTGGAAGTCGTGTTCGACCGTTTGGTCCGCATGATGTCCACCAGCATGCGTAACTTCACGTCCGACAATGTCGAAGTCTCGCTGGACAACATCCTGTCGCTGCGTTTCGGCGATTATCTGAACTCGATTCCGCTGCCGGCCATGCTGGCGGTGTTCAAGGCCGAGGAATGGGACAATTACGGTCTGCTGACCGTCGACTCCTCGCTGATCTACTCCATCGTCGACGTGCTGCTCGGCGGTCGTCGCGGTACGGCCGCGATGCGCATCGAAGGCCGTCCCTACACCACCATCGAACGCAATTTGGTCGAGCGCATGGTGCATGTGGTGCTGGCGGATTTGTCGGCGGCGTTCGACCCGCTGTCTCCCGTCACCTTCCGCTTCGACCGTCTTGAGACCAATCCGCGCTTCGCCACGATTTCCCGTCCCAGCAACGCGGCCATCGTCGCCAAGCTGCGCATCGACATGGAAGACCGCGGCGGCCGTCTTGAATTGCTGCTGCCTTACGCCACCCTGGAACCCGTCCGCGAGCTGCTGCTCCAGATGTTCATGGGTGAAAAATTCGGCCGCGACTCCATCTGGGAAACTCACTTGGCCGAAGAGCTGTGGATGACCGAGGTGGAAATGGAGGCCGTGCTGGACGAACAGGTGATGTCGCTGCGCGACATTCTGAATTTGCGTGTCGGCTCGAAGATCATGCTAAACTCCATGCCTGACTCCGTTGTCGAGCTGCGCTGCGGCGACGTGCCGATGTTCGGCGGCAAGATGGGCCGCAAAGGCAACCACATCGCCATCCGCATCGAAGACAAGGTCAAGAAGGAGAAGGTCTGATGGAAGACTATAAGCTCATTCTTGACGTCATCGTCGCCATCCTGCTGGCGGCGACCATCGCCTATGCCTGGATTTTGAACCGCCGCCTGGGCGACCTGCGGCGCAACCGCGACGAGATGGCCCGGCTGGTCAACGCCTTCAACGACGCCACCGCGCGGGCCGAGGCCGGAATTCCCAAACTGCGCCGCGCCGCCGACGAAGCCGGGGCGACGCTGCAGGAGCGGGTCGAAAAGGCCCAGACCCTGCGCGACGATCTGGCTTTTATGATCGAACGGGCCGAGGCCATGGCCAATCGCCTGGAAGGCACCGTCCGTCAGGCCCGCGACGTGAAGATTCCACCGTCGGCTCCGGCCCCCGGTCCCGCCGCCCAGCCCGCGATGAACGCCGGGGCCATGGGGGGGGCGCCGTCCATGGGGCAGCCCGCCGCCGCGCCGCGTTCCGGTATGGCGCCGCGTCCTCAGCCGTCGCCTCAGCAGCCGGTTCCGTCCGCTTCCCAGACGCAGCCGTCCCATTCCCAGCCGCATTTCGGGCCGCTGGGAGACGAGGTCTATGACGACGAGCGCTCGGAAGCGGAACGGGAGTTGCTTCGAGCTTTGCAGTCCGTGCGCTGAAAAGAAGAATAAGAGGGCGTCATGTCATCGAGCTTCCCGCCATCCAACCAGCGTCCCGCCGGCACCAAGGCGCAGCGTAGCGCCAGCCCTTATGCCGCCGCCGCCGCTTATGCCGCCGCTTCCGACCCCGATGCGCCGCCGGAGCCCGCCGGGGCCGGTTGGCTGGACGACGACGCGCCGCCGCCTGGTTTCGGTCTGGGGGGGGCCGGTCCGCGTCCGTCCAGCGCCCTGGGGCCGCAGCCCGGCAAGCCCGATCCGAAACGGAGGAAGGCCAAGAAACGCCGCCGGTCTTTCGTCATTCCCAACATCAGGCTGCTGCCGGTCACCATTTTCGTGGTGTTCCTGATGCTGTCGGTGCGGGTCAACGACATTTGGCGCGGCCTGACCGACATGAACCTGCTGAATTCCTCGGAAGCGCAACAGCCGCCGCCGCCCGGCGGCCGCAAGAAGGGGCAGGCCATGCCCGGCCTGCCCAGCGAACCGGTTCCCGCCACCACCGCCCCGGCGGCGGCGACGCCCGCCGATGGCGGGGCGTCCTCTTCGGCGGCGGCCAATCAGATGGCGGCCAATCCGGGTAAGGACGGTTCGGCGCCTGAAATGCCTCCCGCCGTTCCGTCCCAAAGCGGCGCCGGCGGTGAGCCGCCGACCTTCACCCAGAACGAGTTGGACGTGCTGCAAAAGCTGTCCGAGCGACGCGAGTCCCTGGATTCCCGTGAGCGCGATCTGGAATTGCGGGAAAATCTGGTCAAAGCGGCGGAAGCTCGCATCGACAAAAAGATCGCGGAAATGAAAAGTATGCAAACCAATGTGGAGGGCATGCTGAAGCAGGTGGATGATCAGGATGACGCCAAAATGAAAAGCTTGGCGAAAATGTATGAGAGCATGAAGCCGAAAGACGCGGGAAAGATTTTCGATCAGTTGGATTTGAAGACGCTGACCGGCGTCATCCCCCGGATGAAAGAGCAGAAGGCCGGCCTGATCATTGCCAATATGTCCCCGGATAAGGCCAAGGATCTGACGGATGCCATGGCCCAGCATCGGGCTGCAAAGGCCGAGGGGTTGCAGCCTCTGAATTGATGCGAGATATCGGTGTTTGCTTAAAAACGCTTGATCTAACTTGGTTTCCGTATTTTAACTAGAGTTCAAATTCAAGGAATGCTCAGGGGAAGGCGGAAGATCACCCGCTGGGCTTTGGAGGAGTGACGGATGGCTGTCGATAAGAATATGCATATCTTGATCGTTGACGATTACAAGACCATGCTGCGTATCATTCGCAACCTTCTGCGTCAGCTGGGTTTTGTGAACATTGACGAAGCGACCGACGGCGCCATGGCTCTCTCGATGATGCGTAGCGGCGCGAACTACGGTCTGGTGATTTCCGACTGGAACATGGAGCCGATGACCGGCCTGCAGCTGCTGCGCGAAGTGCGCTCCGACGCCAAGCTGAAGGCTACGCCGTTCATCATGGTGACTGCCGAGTCCAAGTCCGAGAACGTCATCGCCGCTAAGGAAGCCGGCGTTTCGAACTACATCGTCAAGCCGTTCAACGCCGAAACCCTGAAGGCGAAGATGGTCAGCGTTCTGGGCGACTTCTAAGCCCTGGTTCTGGCAATCTTTTTCTGGGGGTATCCATTATGTCGGCAACCGTTGACCGAGATCTCGCGCTCCACCTCGAGGCTCTCCGCAAGGAGCGCGGCGATACGGTCAAGGTTGACGATATCGGCGATATCGTCCGTTCGCTTCTGACGTCCATCTCGGGTGATTTGTCGGCCGGCGACCTCAAGCTCTACCAGGAGATCGAGGGGCTGGCCGTCTATATCCACAAGGCCAAGGCCGAAATCGCCGCCTTGCGCCCTCACGACATCCAGAACGAATACATCGCCTCCGCCACCGACGAGCTGGACGCCATCGTCGGCGCCACCGAGAACGCCACCAACGAAATTCTCGATGCCGCCGAAAAGCTTGAGGAATTGGGCGGGGAACTGTCGCCGGAACACGGCGCCAAGCTGAGCGAAACCACCACCCGCATTTTCGAGGCCTGCAACTTCCAGGACATTACGGGGCAGCGCATCACCAAGGTGGTTCGCGCCCTGAAGCATATCGAAGAGCGGGTCGAAGGTCTGATCGCCGCCTTCGGGCCGGAGTTCCAGGAGCAGCTTGCCAACGCCATCGCGGCCCAATCCGTGGAAACAGCGGCGGAAATCACGGACGAGGATCTGCTCAACGGCCCGCAGATGCCCGAAAAGGCGCATGATCAGGCGGCCATCGACGCTCTGTTCAACGACTGATCATGGCGATGCCCGGCCGCAAGCCGCGCAGCCCGGCCGCAGGCAGCCAGGATAAGGCCGTCGGCGGCGGGGCTTTCAGATTACATCTGCTTGCCGCCTCGGTTCTGGGGCTTTCCCTGCTGCTGGCCGATCCGGCCGCAGCACAGCAATCCAGCAATTCCAACGTCTCGCCCCGTGCCGCCGCTCATGAGGGCTTCGGCCGCATGGTGTTCGATTGGGATGGTCCGGTCACTTATTCCGCCGACGTCATCAACGGAGAACTGGTGGTACGCTTCGATCGTCCGGTTAGCGGCGATTTGCGCAATCTGGTGCGTCCGCTGTCCCATTACGTGAAAAGCGTGGCCATCAGCGACGACCACCGCACGGCAACCTTTCCGTTAGTCCGGCCGGTTTCGGTCAAGTCCTTCACCAACGCCTCCGGGTCGGTGGTGGTGGACGTCAGCGACAGCGAAGCGCCGCCGCCTTCGGCCCAGGCGCAACCTGCCGCCGAAGGGGCGCCGACACCCTTGGTGCCGCCGCAGGCGGATGCCAAGAAGATGGCGGCTGAAGCCGTTCCCTCGGTCGAAATCAAGGCCGGCGAGCATGGCGGTTTCAATCGTCTGGTCTTCACTTGGCCGAAGACGGTGGATTACAAGGTTGAGAAATCGGGCAACGAAGCCACTGTGACTTTTTCTAAGCCCGGCCATTTGGACGTGGCGGGCCTGCAAGCCACCCTGCCGTCCGACATCACCGTGAAATCCAGCGAGAGCACGGCCAAGGGCGCTTCGATGGTGCTGACCCTGCCTGCGGATGCCCGGCTGCGGCATTTCGCCTCCGGCGGCAAGGTGGTGCTGGACGTGGTGCGCAACGGTGATTCGCATACGGCACCGCCGCCGGCACCGCCTCCCGCTGGGACCGATGTGCAGCCGCCCAGCCTGAAGCCTTTGGGCCCCGAGGAAAAGCCGCAGCTTCCCTCCGAGGTGCTGGCGGCGGGGGCCAAGCCCGGCAAAATGGCGGACAAAGCCCCGGACAAAGCCCCGGACAAAACCGGTGAGAAAGCCGCGCCTTCGGCCATGACCGCTCCGGCGGTGCCCGAACCGAAATTCGAGCATGTGAAGACCGGTGCCGAGCCGCCCAAACCGGCCGCCGTGCCCGTCGCCGACAAAATCCAGGTGGAGCCGCAGACCACGGACGTTCCGCCTCTCAGCGCCCTGCCCGAAGGCGCTCCAGTGCCCAAGGGGCCGGACGACAAGGTGTTCAGTCTCAGCGTGTCGTGGGACAAACCGGCCGCCGCCGCGGTCTTCAAGCGGGCGGGATACCTGTGGGTGGTGTTCGACCGCCATCAGCAGGTGGACGCCAAGCTGTTGAAGCGTCTGGGCGGCGAAGCCGTGACGTTCCTCGAGCAACTGCCCAGCAAGGACGGGACGGTCATCCGCATGATCGTGCAGCCCGATTATTATCCCAGCGTCCGCCAGGAAGGGCTGCTGTGGGTCATCGACCTGACCCACCAGGAGGCCGTGCCCGCCAAGCCGATCCAGGTGTTGATGCCGGAATTGCTGACGTCGGGCGTCGGCATTGCGCTGAACGTGGCGGAAGCCGGCTCGATGCTGTCGGTGGAAGACCCGGAAGTGGGCGACAGCATGGTGGTGGTGCCGGTGGTTCCCCTGGGAGCCGGCGTCTATCCCGGCCGCGACGCGCCGGAAGCGGAATTGCTGCCCACCTTGCAAGGCATCGCCGTGGTGCCTCATGTGGACGGGCTCGACGTGCGTCCGTCGCGGAGCGGCGTGTCGGTTGGCTTTCCCGGCGGCATGAAGCTGTCGCAAGCGGGCGGCGCCGCCGGTCCGGCCTTCACGACCAAGGATAACGGTCATTATTTCAACGTTTCCGGCTGGAAGCAGAGCGGTCCCGATAAGTTCCCCGAGGAGCGCAAGGTCATTCTCGACAGTCTGGTGGACCTGCCGCCCTCCAAACGGCCCCAGGCGCATATGGACGCCGCCAAATTCCTGTTCGCCAACGGCTATGCTCCGGAAGCCCTGGGTTTCCTGAAGATAGCCGCTTCCGAGGAGCCGACGCTGCTGGACAGCGGGCCGTACCACGCTTTGCGCGGCGCTTGCAACGCCGCCATGGAACGCTGGGATCTGGCCTTGCCGGACTTGGACAATCCTCTGGTCAAGGACGATCCCGAGGCGTTGTTCTGGCGTGCCGCCGCCCATGCCGGCTCCAGCGACAAGCCTGCCGAATATTCCAAGGCGCTGGCTGCCGGATTGCCGTTGATCCGCGACTATCCCAAAGCTTTGCAGTGGCCGTTGACCGCCATCGTCGCCCGTTCGGCCCTGGCGGCGGCGGACGAGCCGACCTTGCAGAGCGCGTTGTCGCTGATGGACCGCATGCACGCGACGCCGCCCCAGCAAGGCATGCTGGATTACCTGCACGGCGCTTATGGCGAGCTGACGGGCAAATTCGACAAGGCCTTGTACAATTACGATAAAGCCATCAACGGCGATAACCGCGAATTCCGTGCCCGCGCCGCCATGGCCGATACGGAATTGCAGTTGAAGATGAAGCGCATCAAGCCGCGCGAGGCGGTGGAGCGCATGGACCGGCTGCGGTTCTCGTGGCGGGACGAGGATTTCGAGTTCAATCTGCTGCGCCGCCTGGCCGAATTGCAGATCGCGTCCGGCGATTACGCCAATGCGCTGCGGGCGGCTCGTTCGCTGGTGACCAATTATCCCGACAATCCGGGCGAACCGGCGGTGTCCAAAATGATGTCGGATGCCTTCGAGGCCTTGTATCTGAACGGCGCCGCCGACACTCTGCCGCCGATTTCGGCCATCGGTCTTTACGACGAATTCCGCGATTTGACCCCGACCGGAACCAAAGGCGACGAGATGATCCGCAAGCTGGCAGACCGGCTGGCTTCCGTCGATCTGCTGGACCGCGCCGCCGAGTTGCTGAAACATCAGGTGGATTACCGCCTACAGGGGCTGGACAAAGCCCGCGTCGGCGCGCAATTGGCGCTGCTGGATTTGCTGGACCAGAACCCGCAAGGAGCCATCGACGCCATTCAAAGCAGCGCCATGGACGGGCTGCCCGCCGATCTTCAGGACCAGCGCCGCCATTTGCTGGCCCGAGGCTTGGCCGACGCCAACCGCGTGCCGGAAGCCATGAAGGTGCTGGATGGCGACACCAGCCAGGAAGGCGGTCTGCTGCGGGCGGAAATCTATTGGCGCAAACAGGATTGGGCTAATGCCGCCAACGCCTTCGAAGGTCTGGTGCCGCGTCCCGAACCGGGCGCCACCCTGGACGACGGTTCGGCCCGCCTGATCATCAGTTGGGCGACGGCCTTGACCCTGGCCGGCGACGATCGGGGCTTGGCTTCGTTGCGCCGGGCTTTCGGGCAGGGAATGGCGGGGACGCCTTATAAGGATGGCTTCACCTTGCTGACCAGCGCCGACCGCGAAGTCAGCGACCTGCCGGCCTTGCGCGGCCGCATCAAGGAGGCGGAAAGCTTCCTGGGCTTCATGAGCAATTACCGTAAGCGCCTGATGTCAAACGGTCTGTCTAAGATCAATTAGGTCTGCCTGTCCGAAAAAATTCATCTTCGCAAGTGCGAAATGAAGTTCGTTTCCTAACAATGTGTTAATGGATGCGGCTGAATGCCGCCATTAACTATGAACTTTTTCGGACAGCCTGCGCGATTGATGCCTGAAAACGGGCCGCATAGTCTCTGCTCCAGGGAGACGGGATCGCGTCCCGTCTTGTGGGGTTGGAGAATTCATCATGAACAGGCTTCTGCATATTCTTGACGGCGTCGCCGTCCTTTTGGGGATAGCCGTTCTTCTGGCCGCGGTAATCAACAACAGTCCCGCCGAAGCCGCCACGGTGCTGGAAAGCGTGGCGGGCCGTCACAGCCAGCCCATCGGCGTCATCCTGGGCTTCACCCTGACCAGCCTGCCGCTGTCGCGCCGCGCCGTCTATCACGCCTTCATGCGTCCCGCCGACATGCGCGAATTGCACGATGTCGGGCGCGCCCTGCAGCGTATCGCCCTGATGCAGCGGGTGCAGGCGGGCAATATTTATCTGGCTCATATGGACGATCAGGGCGTGCGCAACGTTTTCTCGTCCGACAAGGGTTTGTGGGACTGGCTGAGTCCGGCCTATCGCGACGAGTCCCTGCGCCGACAAATGCACCCCAAGCTGTTGTCGCGCCTGGACGCCTTGGCCGAAGAGCACGGCCAAGCCTAGGGCAATCTTCTTCACGCGGGCGGCGCGGCGGTCCGGCATGGACTTGTCGCGCCGGGCGGGGTACAAGTTCCGTTCGATCCAGATCAGACGGAACCCCCGCCGTACAGGCAGGGATGCCGGTATGCTTGTGTAGAAGGCCATGCAGACAGCTAACGACATCCGCCGCACATTCCTCGAATTCTTCGCCAAGAACGGCCACGAGATCGTTCCGTCCAGCCCGCTGGTGCCGCGCAACGATCCGACCTTGATGTTCACGAACGCCGGCATGGTGCAGTTCAAGAACGTCTTCACCGGCGTTGAAAAGCGGCCCTACAGCCGCGCCACCACGTCGCAGAAATGCGTGCGCGCCGGCGGTAAGCACAACGATCTGGACAATGTGGGCTATACCGCCCGTCATCACACCTTCTTTGAAATGCTGGGCAATTTCTCGTTCGGCGATTATTTCAAGGAACACGCCATCGAGTGCGCCTGGAACCTGATCACCAAGGAATTCGGCCTGCCGGCCGACAAGCTGATGGTGACGGTCTATCACACCGACGACGAAGCCTTCGGTCTGTGGCGCAAGATCGCCGGTCTGCCGGAATCCAAGATCGTCCGCATTCCCACCTCGGACAATTTCTGGGCCATGGGCGACACCGGCCCCTGCGGCCCCTGCTCGGAAATTTTCTACGATCACGGCGACCATATCCCCGGCGGCCCGCCCGGCAGCCCGGACGAGGACGGCGACCGCTTCATCGAGATCTGGAACCTGGTGTTTATGCAGTACGAGCAGGTGACGAAGGAGGAGCGCGTGGCGCTGCCCCGTCCCAGCATCGACACCGGCATGGGCCTGGAGCGTTTGGCCGCCGTGCTGCAAGGCAAGCACGACAATTACGACGTCGATCTGTTGCGGTCGCTGATCGTGGCTTCTGCGGACGCTTCGGGCGCTGACCCGGACGGGGCGCACCGCGTTTCCCACCGCGTCATCGCCGACCATCTGCGGTCGTCCAGCTTCCTGATCGCCGACGGCGTGCTGCCGTCGAACGAAGGCCGCGGCTATGTTCTGCGCCGCATCATGCGCCGCGCCATGCGTCACGCCCAATTGATCGGCTGCACCGAACCTTTGATGCACAAGCTGGTGCCGGCCCTGATCAAGCAGATGGGCGAAGCTTATCCCGAGCTGGTGCGAGCCCAGCCGCTGATCACGGAAACCCTGAAGCTGGAGGAAAGCCGCTTCAAGGTCACGCTGGATCGCGGCCTGAAGCTGCTGGACGAGGAAACCGTCAAGCTCGGCCAGGGCGGTTCGCTGAACGGCGAAGTGGCCTTCAAGCTGTACGACACCTACGGCTTCCCGCTGGACCTGACTCAAGACGCTTTGAAGAGCCGCGGCCTGTCGGTGGACACCGACGGCTTCAATGCCGCCATGGAGCGCCAGCGCGCCGAGGCCCGCAAGGCTTGGGCCGGCTCGGGCGAAGCCGCCACCGAAACGGTGTGGTTCAGCCTGAAGGAAGAGGTGGGAGCCAGCGAGTTCCTGGGCTATGACGCCGAAGAGGCCGAAGGCAAGATCGTCGCGCTGCTGGTGGACGGCAAGCCGGTTCCGTCGGCCAAGGCCGGCGACAGCATCGCCTTGGTGGCCAACCAGACGCCGTTCTATGGCGAGTCGGGCGGTCAGGCCGGCGACACCGGCGTCATCGTCACCGCCGGCAAGGCCCGCATCGTCGTTGCCGATACCCAGAAGAAGCTGGGCGACCTGATCGTGCATCTGGGCAAGGTGGAAGAGGGAACGGTCGCGGTCGGCGATTTCGCCGAACTGAAGATCGACGCCGTCCGCCGCGATGCCACCCGCGCCCACCATTCGGCCACCCACCTGCTGCATGCCGCCTTGCGCGGCAAGCTGGGCGACCATGTGACGCAGAAGGGCTCGCAGGTCACGTTCAACAGCCTCCGCTTTGACATCAGCCACCCCAAGGCTCTGAGCCCCGAGGAAGTGCGCGCGGTCGAGGACGTAGTCAACGCCAATATCCGCGCCAACCAGCCGGTGGTCACGCGCCTGATGAGCCAGGAAGAGGCCGTGGCCTCGGGCGCCATGGCTTTGTTCGGCGAAAAATACGGCGACGAGGTCCGCGTGGTGTCCATGGGCGCCGACAAGGCTTTATTCTCGGTGGAGCTGTGCGGCGGCACCCATGTGCGCCGTACCGGCGATATCGGCCTGTTCAAGATCGTTTCTGAAAGCGCCGTCGCCGCCGGTGTCCGCCGCATCGAAGCGGTTGTCGCCAACGCCGCCGAAGTTTGGGTCGAAGAGCAGGCCGGTCTGCTGGCCCGCGTGGCTCAAAGCCTGAAGGCCAGTCCGGCCGATATTCCGGCCCGCATCGAGTCGTTGCTGGAAGACCGCCGCAAGCTGGAAAAGGAACTGGCCGACATTCGCCGCCAGATGGCGACCGGCGGCGGCGCCGCTTCTGCCAACAAGACCGTGGCGGGCGTGACCTTCGCCGGGCGTCAGCTCGACGGTGTGCCGGCCAAGGACTTGAAGGGCATGGCTGACGACATCAAGAAGCAGATCGGTTCCGGCGTCGTCGCCCTGTTCAGCAACGCCGACGGCAAGGCCTCGTTGGTGGTGGCCGTCACCGAAGACCTGACCGCCAAGCTGTCCGCCGTCGATCTCGTCAAGGCCGGTTCGGAAGCTCTGGGTGGCAAGGGCGGCGGCGGCCGTCCCGACATGGCCCAGGCCGGTGGTCCCGACGCTTCGAAGGCCGGGGAAGCTCTGGCCGCCGTCGAGGCCGCCATCGCCGCCAAGGCCTGATGGCGGAAGCGGTGGAAAAAACCGGCGGGGCGCTGATCGACGCCCTGCTGGAATCCTACCGCTCCCTTCTGGGCGGCGATTGGCAGGGATACCGCAATTACTGCCGCCGCACCCTGGCCTTTACCCTGCGCCTGCACCCCGTTCACGGCGAAGAGGCGGAATGCCTGGCGACCGCCGTCGCTTTCCATGATCTGGGTGTCTGGGCTACCGGCAGCCTGGACTATTTGGAACCTTCGGTGGTCCTGGCCTCCGCTTATCTGGACGCGGAAAGCCGCCCTCAATGGCGGCGGGAGGTGGCGGCGATCATCCGCGATCACCACAAACTGACGCCGTCTTCTTTCGGCGGTCTAGCCGAGGCTTTCCGCAAAGCCGACGCCATCGACCTATCGGGCGGGCTGTTGCGCTTCGGCCTGGGAAAGCAGGATATCGGGGCCATCCGCGCCGCTTTTCCCAATGCCGGATTCCATCGTTGTCTGGCGCGGCGGCTGTGGCGGCAGATCCTGTCCGCCCCCCGTCGTTCGCTGCCGATGATCCGCTGCTAACCTCCTTTCAAGAATTTTTTGTGCACTGCAAAATAAATCTTGATTTGGGCATGGAACAGGCTATCTTCCTGATTGTTGCAGTGCAGCAATCGCCGGGGCGGTTGCGGGGCTGCCCCGAAATCGAAAAAGCGAGGATGCACGCCATGACCAATAACGTGAACGTCGACAAGCTGGTTTCCTTCGGCAAGGATAACGTCGAAGCCCTGGTGAAGAGCTCCACCCTGGCCGTCAAGGGCCTGGAAGAATTGGCCAAGGTCTATCAGGTTCTGGCCAGCCAGTCGGTCGAGCAGACCTCCGCTGCCGTCAAGGCTCTGTCGGCCGCCAAGAGCCCGACCGAATTCCAGACCGTCTACAACGACATCGCCAAGTCGAACTTCGAACAGTTCATCGCCGAGACCCGCAAGATCCAGGAGCTGACCAACAGCATCCTGACCTCCAGCGCCGGTCCGCTGAACGAGCGTGTCCAGGCTCTGCAGGGTCTGTACAAGGCCAGCTGATCTTCCATCTGAGATTGATCCGCGAAAAGCCCGGTTCCGTAAGGTTCCGGGCTTTTTGTTGTCTGGAAATTATTTTGTTTCCACAAATGCGTATTATTGGAAATTTTATTTTTTGTGTTCTGCATGGAGATATTGGTCTGGCAATCTCGGTTAAATAAAAAATTCACGATATGAATACTTATTCTCCGTCGCGCGGGTGGGCTCCCCGATGTCAGTCTGAAACTGACTAATCCTGATAAGGGGCGGAGGTTCTCATGGCGTCGGCGCACGAGCAGAAATTCATCACTAAGATCCTGATCGCGTCGGCGCTGCTGATCGTGGTGTCGTTCGGGACGCTGGGCCTGTGGCTGTATTCCGTGACCAGCCAGGGGGTGACCGACGAGATCACCGCCGAGATCAAGGGGGCCGGCGCCGCCGCCGCCGACGGTATTCAAAAATGGCTGGATGGCCGCATCCTGCTGGCCCGCGACGCTTTGGACGATAGCGCCAAGATCGAAGATGCCGCCGAGATGAAGGCGGCGTTCCAGCGGCCGACATTGGCGGCGACCTTCGCCGACGTTTATTTCGGCCGTCAGCAGGACGGCGCCTTCATCGAAGGGCCGGACCACGAGATGCCGGCGGGTTATGATCCCCGCAAACGGCCCTGGTACGCCAGTGCCGTCGATGCGAAATCGCTGACGCTGACCAAACCGTACGTGGATGCCTCGACTCGCAAGCTGGTGATCTCTCTGGCGGCGCCGCTGTTCGACGGTTCGACGGTGAAGGGCGTATTCGGCGCCGATCTGGAACTGGACGCCATCAACAAGTTCCTCAGTTCGTTCAATCTGGGCGGACGCGGTTTCGTCTTTCTGGTGGACGAGGACGGTACCGTCCTGGTGCACCCGGACGCCGATAAAGTGATGAAGCCTTTGGGTGTCAAGCCGGTGCTGAACTCCTCAGAAACCTTGGAGGACGGCGACGGTCAAATCCTGCGCTTCTATGCCATCAGCGGTTTGCCGTCGGTGAAATGGTATGTCGGCGTCTCTCTGGACCGGGAAAAGGTTCTGGCACCGCTGACTAGTCTGCGCCATCTGCTGATCTTCGGTCTGGTGGTGGCTCTGCTGGTGATCGTGCCGGTTCTGGGCTGGATCATCGCCGCCAAGGTGGCGCGTCCTATCCGCGACATCACCGCCGCCATGTCGGCCTTGGCCGCCGGCCGCGCCGATGTGGCCTTTCCGGGCATCGAGCGGCGCGACGAGATCGGAGCCATGGCTGCCGCCCTGTCGGTGTTTCGTGAACATGCCTTGGAGCGTGAGCGTCTGACGGCGGAAAGAACGCAGGCCCAGGCCTCGGCGCAGGAGGAAAAACGCCGGATGCTGAACGGCCTGCTGGAACGGTTCGAGCAGAATGTCAGCCGTTCGGTGCAAGATGTCGGCGGCAAGGCGGAAGGGCTGGCGCGCACGGCCCAGGGCATGAGCGGGCATGCCGACCGAACTCGCGGACAGGCCGACGAGGCGGCCCTGGTCACGGCGGAAGTGACCAGCAGCGTGCAGACGGTGGCGGCGGCGGCGGAAGAACTGTCGGCGTCCATCGGCGAGATCAGCCGGCAGGTAGCCCAGTCCAGCCAGGTTACGCAGTTGGCGTCGCGGGAGGCGGACCGCACGAACACCACCATGAAGCAACTGGCGGAAACCTCAGCCCGCATCGGCGAGGTGGTCAATCTGATCAACGATATCGCCGCCCAGACCAACCTTCTGGCCCTGAACGCCACCATCGAGGCGGCACGGGCCGGAGAAGCCGGCAAGGGATTCGCCGTGGTGGCCAACGAGGTCAAGCATCTGGCCAGCCAGACGGCCAAGGCCACCGAGGAAATCTCGGCCCAGATTACCGCTGTTCAGGGGGCGACGCAGGAAGCGGTGGGTGCTATCGGCGGCATCGTCACCCGTATTCAGGAAATCCACGAAATCGCCACGGCGGTCGCCTCGGCGGTGGAGGAGCAGTCGGCGGCCACTTCGGAAATCGCCCGCAACGTCCAGCAGGCGGCTTCCGGCACGCAGCAGGTGGCCAACAGCATCGGCGGCGTCAACCGCTCGGCCAGCGAAACCGGTTCGGCGGCGAACGACGTGCTGGGGGCGGCGCGGTCCCTGTCCGAGGACGCCCAGCGTCTGAAGGGCGTCGTCGACAGCTTCGTCGCCAGCGTCAATCTCGATTAAGACGGATGCCGATCGGCGGGGTCAGCCCGCCGGTCGGCCGACATAGGCGGCGATGTCCACCTCGTCGATCTGTTCCGGCATCAGGAACAGATCGGCATATTGCTTATAGACGCCCGAGGTCAGGAACAGTTCGAACAGTTCGGCGTCGATATGCTGGTCCTTTTTCATGAAAGACATGATCTTGATGCATTCCGACAGTTTCTTCGGCGTCTTATAGGGACGGTCGCGGGCCGTCAGGGCTTCGAAAATGTCGGCGATGGCCATGATGCGGGCGGGGATGCTCATCTGTTCGCGCTTCAGGCTTTTCGGATATCCGGTGCCGTCCATTTTCTCGTGATGGCCGCCGGCCCATTCCGGCACCCGCCGCAAGGTCTTGGGGAAGGGCAGGGCTTCCAGCATGATGATGGTCTGCACGATGTGGTCGCTGATGTGATAGCGGTCCTCGGCCGTCAAGGTGCCGCGTGCGACAGACAGATTGTAGATTTCCCCCAGATTGAACTTGTTGGCCGGCGGCTTGACGGTGAAGCCCCAGGGGTTGTCTCCCGGCTGCTGCGGCGGTTTCTCGAAAGGAATGACGTGTTCGGCCTTGTCGGCCAGCAGGCTCTCCCAGGCCGGCAGGGCCGGCTTGTCGGCGGGTTTGCGGTGTGCCTCTTCCCACGACAGGCCGATGCTGTCGTCCAGCGTGCGCTGCCATTGCGTCCGCGCGATCTGCTTCAGCCGTTCGACCTTCTCGGGCGCCATGAACTCGCCGCCGACATTGCAGTCGGCGACGAAGGCGAAATCCTCGTCCAATTGTTTGAGGCGGGCGTCGCGTTCGGCGGCCAGCGCATCCTTGTCGCCGCCGGACAGCAGACCTTGCAGATAAGCGATCTCGGCATCGCGCTTGACCACTTCGAAGCGGGTGCGGATTTCGTGGATGCGGTTGTAGATGGTTTCCAGCTTGGTGGCCTTGTCGACCACATATTCCGGGGTCGTGACCTTGCCGCAATCGTGCAGGCCGCCGGCAACCTCCAGTTCGTACCATTCGTCGCCGCTCAGGCTGAAACCGGCGAAGGGGCCGTCGCTGGCCTCGACGGCGGCGCGGGTCAGCATGTTGGTCAGTTCCGGCACCCGGCGGCAATGGCCGCCGGTATAGGCGGATTTGGCGTCGATGGCCCCGGCGATCACGGAAATGAAGGATTTGAACAGATGCTTCTGGGCGTCCAGCAGCATCTGGTTGTCGAGCGCCACGGCGGCCTGACTGGCCAAAGCCTCGATCAGCGGCGTGATTTCGTCGGGAAAGGCGATGACGGTTCCGGCTTCGCAGCCAGCATTGATCAATTGCAGCACGCCCACCACGTCGCCGTCGTGATTTTTCAGCGGCACGGTCAGGAACGACTGCGAACGATAGCCGGTTTTGGCGTCGAAGGCCTTGGTACCGGAAAAGTCGAACGGCCCGGCGTCATAGGCGTCGGGGATGTTGACCGTGCGGCCGGTGACGGCGGCATAAGCCGAAATGTTTTTGTGGTTGGGCTGGCCGTCCTCGCCGTACAGCTTGACCGGCGGGAAGGGAATGGGTTTGCCGGTGGTGCCGCCCATGGCGATGCCGAGACTGTCGTTGCGCATGATCTCGAAGCGCAGTTCGGTTTTCGCCTCGTCGCAAAGATAAAGGGTGCCGCCGTCCGCCGAGGTCAATTCCTTGGCCCCCAGCAGGATCATTTCCATCAAGCGGTTGTGGTCGCGTTCGGCCGAAAGGGCGATACCCAGATCGATCAGGCGCTGATAGCGGCGTTCGTGTTCACCAGAGATGGACTGGGCGGTCATTGTGGCCCTCACGCAACGGCATCCGGGAGAATCAGATTAACTCTAACTATGAAAAAAGGCCATAGAACCCTCTGCTAAGTCCTTGTTGTTTCGATGAAGGTTGGTCATGGCGCTTGACGCCCACGGCGTCTGGCCCTCCAATGGGCGTTCTGATGTTCCCCCGGCTTGTCGAAGATCGGATCCATGCCCTATTCCTCGTTGCGTGATTTCATGGCCCGGCTGGAAGCCGAAGGCCGGTTGGTGCGCGTTTCCGCGCCGGTCTACCCCGATCTGGAAATGACCGAAATCCAGACCCGCCTGCTGGCCGAGAACGGTCCGGCGGTGCTGTTCGAGAATGTGGTGCGCAAGGACGGCAGCCCTTACGACATGCCGGTGCTGGTCAATATGTTCGGCACCGTCGAACGGGTGGCCTGGGGCATGGACCGCGAGCCGCATCAATTGCGCGAAGTGGGTGAAACCCTGGCCTTTCTGAAACAGCCCGAGCCGCCGTCCGGCTTCAAGGACGCTTTGGCCATGCTGCCGCTTCTGAAAACGGTTCTGTCCATGAAGCCGAAGACGGTGAGCAAGGCTCCGTGTCAGGATGTCGTGCTGACCGGCGACGAGATCGATTTGTCGAAGCTGCCGATCCAGGGCTGCTGGCCCGGCGAGCCGGCGCCGCTGATCACCTGGCCGCTGGTGGTGACTCAAGGTCCGGCGGTTGACGAGGACAAGCGCGACAGCTTCAATCTCGGCATCTACCGCATGCAGGTGACCGGCAAGGACACCACCCTGATGCGTTGGCTGCGTCATCGCGGCGGCGCCCAGCATCATCAACGCTGGGCCAAGGAAAAACGCGAACCGCTGCCGGTGGCGGTGGTCATCGGCGCCGACCCAGGCACCATTCTGGCGGCGGTGACGCCGGTGCCAGACACGTTGTCCGAATATCAGTTCGCCGGCCTTCTGCGCGGCAAGAAGGTTGAGCTGGTGGATTGCAAGACGGTGCCGCTGAAGGTTCCCGCCGAGGCGGAAATCGTGCTGGAAGGCCATGTCTCGCTGGACGAATACGGGGACGAAGGCCCCTATGGCGACCATACCGGCTATTACAATTCGGTCGAAAGATTCCCGGTCTTCAAGATCAGCGCCATCACCATGCGCAAGAATCCGATCTATCTTTCCACCTTTACGGGCCGTCCGCCGGACGAGCCTTCGGTTTTGGGCGAGGGGCTGAACGAAGTTTTCGTCCCTCTGCTGCAACAGCAATTCCCCGAGATCGTCGATTTCTGGCTGCCGCCCGAAGGCTGTTCGTACCGCGTGGCCGTGGTTTCCATCAAGAAGGCCTATCCCGGCCATGGGCGCCGGGTGATGATGGGCGTCTGGTCGTTCCTGCGGCAGTTCATCTACACCAAGTTCATCATCGTCGTGGACGACGACATCAATGCGCGGGACTGGAAGGACGTGATCTGGGCCATGTCCACCCGCATGGACCCGGCCCGGGACATCATGGTGGTGGAGAACACGCCGATCGATTACCTGGACTTCGCTTCGCCGGAATCCGGCCTGGGCGGCAAGTTGGGGTTGGACGCCACCAACAAGATGCCGCCCGAGACCCACCGCGAATGGGGGCAGCAGATCCGCATGGATCAGGACATCATCGACAAGGTCAGCGGCAAGTGGGCAGAATATGGCCTGCCCGGCAGCGGCAAGCCGATTTGGAAATGACGCAAGAAAGAAGGACGCGCCCGATGGCCGCCGAGGATACCCTCAATCTCCTGACCGACCTGATCGCCAAGGCGAAAAGCGCCGGGGCCGACGCGGCCGACGCCGTGCTGGTGGACAACACCTCTTTGTCGGTGGCTTTCCGTCTGGGCAAGCCGGAAAAAGTCGAACGTTCGGAAAGCGGCGACATCGGCTTGCGGGTCTTCATCGGCAAGCAGCAGGCCATGGTGTCGTCGTCGGACCGTGGTTCGCTGGCCTTGGACGAATTGGTGGAGCGCGCCGTCGCTATGGCCCGCCGGGTGCCGGAAGATCCGTTTTGCGGTTTGGCCGACCCGGAGCAGCTGGTTCAGGACATCCCTTTGCTGGACATCTATGACCCGTCCGAGCCCGACCCCGCCGTGCTGGTGGATTGGGCCAACCGGGCCGAGGATGCCGCCCGCGCCGTGCCCGGCGTAACCAATTCCGAAGGGGCCGAGGCCGGATGGGCCCGCTCGATGGTGGCCATGGCCGGGTCCAACGGCTTCGCCAACAGCTATTGGGTCAGCCACAGCTCGGTGTCCGCCTCGGTGGTCGCCGGAGAGCTCTCCTCGGGCATGGAACGCGACTATGATTTTTCGTCGGCGGTCTATTTCTCGGATTTGACCGCTCCGGAGACGGTCGGTCATTCCGCCGGCCACCGCGCCGTGCGCCGCCTGGGCGCCCGCAAGGGCAAGACCTGCCGCGTGCCGGTGATTCTCGATCCCCGTGTTTCCGCGGGCATTCTCGGGCATCTGGCGGGAGGCATCAACGGCGCCTCCATCGCGCGGGGGACCAGCTTCCTGAAGGACAGCCTTGGGCAGCAGATTCTGCCCAAGGGCATCCACGTCATCGACGATCCCCACCGTCCGCGGGGCATGCGCTCCAAGCCCTGCGACGGCGAAGGGCTGCCCAATGGCCGCCGCGCCATCATCGAGGACGGCGTGCTGACCACCTGGATCATGGATTTGCGCTCGGCCCGCCAGTTGGGGTTGCAAAGCACCGGCCATGCCGGCCGCGGCACCGGCGGTCCGCCGTCGCCGTCGTCGAGCAATCTGTGGCTGGAGCCGGGAGCCCTGACGGTGGCCGAAATGATCTCGGACATTCCCCAGGGCTTCTACATTACCGAACTGTTCGGCCAGGGGGTCAACGGCGTGACTGGCGATTATTCGCGGGGAGCGGCGGGTTTCTGGATCGACGGCGGCGAAATCGCCTATCCGGTCAGCGAGGTCACGGTGGCGGGCAATCTGCGGGAGATGTTCTTGAACCTGACTCCGGCCAACGATCTGACCTTCCGTTACGGCACCGACGCGCCGACCCTGCGTATCGACGGTCTGACCATCGCCGGAGCCTAAGCCTGCCTGTCGGCATTCCCGGAAATGCCCGGGGATGCCTGGGGGCGACGTCCGGCAAAAGGCGGCGGCTCAGTTCCACAGCTTGCAGTATTGGGTGTTGTCCTCCAGGTTTCCGGTGGTGGGATTGCCGTCGGCGTCCAGCTTTTTGACCGAACCGTTGGGTTTGCCCGGCACGGGGGGCTTGCCGCAATTGGCATGCACCCAGTGGATGCCGTCGCCGCTGGAATAGAGTCGCCCGCACAAGCCAAGGCGGTCGCCTTTGGCGATGCCGGATAGCGGGGACGGCACATGTTCGCCGGCCTGGGCGTAGCCGCCGGCGAAGACGTTGTCCATCGCCACGTCATAGAATTTGCCGTCCTTGTCCCCTTTGATGGTGACGTGGGTATGCGACAGTTCGACGCCTTTCTGTTCCTTTCCGCCCTGAAATGTCGGCCCCCGGGTCACGATGCCCGACAGGTAGCTGCCGGCATTGGTCGCGCAGTCGCTCGACTCGTCGGCAAAAGCGGCGCTTGTGCAGATGATCACTGCGGCGGCTGTCAGGAAATGCTTCATGGAGAGTCTCCGAAAAAGGTGGGGCCAGTCATGAGGATGAAGAGGATGTTCGGCCGACTGCCGCGGAACTCCTTCCCTGAACGTTTTTCCTCACGGCGTCCTCCCTGTGAAAAACAAAATTCCGCCCCAGTTTCTCCATAATCGGCGGTGACTATGTAACCGTTGATTGAAGCCCCTTTCCAAGGCCGAAATGAAAAAGGAGTCTCCCATGTCCAAGGTTCGTCATGCGCTGCTTGTCGCCGGTTCCACGTTGGCCGTGGCCGGAACGCTGGCTTTTTCCGCCCCGGCCTTCGCCGAGAAGATCATGCCGTCGCCGATGCCGCCTCAGGCTCCCGCGGCCTCTCATCATTCGGCCATGAAGCCGGCTCCGAAGCAGGCCGAGGATCCGGTCGAGGCGCGCATCGCCAAACTGCACAGCCAATTGAAAATCACCGCCGCCCAGGAAGACCAGTTCAAAGCCGTCGCCCAGGTTATGCGCGACAGTCGCGCCGCCCAGGAGTCCCTGATGGCCGAAAAGCAAAAGGCCGAGGAAACCCAGACGGCTCTGGACGATTTGCAGGCCTATGCCCAGATCGCCCAGTTCCATGCCGACGAAGCGAAGAAGATGGCGACGGCCTTCGAGGCTCTTTACGGCTCCCTGTCCGACGACCAGAAGAAAGCCGCCGACGAAGCCTTCCGTGCCCACAAGCGTCACGTCATGCAGAATTTCATGCACCACGGCGCGGTCCCGAAAAAGGCACCGGCCGCCGCTCCCTCGGCTCAGTAAGGAGACACGATCATGAGAAACGCCATGTTGCGCTGGGGTGTGGCTTTGGGGGTGAGTCTGGCCGGTCTGGGGCTGTCGTCCGGAGCCGCCCTGGCGGACGGCTGGCGTCATGACGGCCCGCCCCATGGAGAGCGTCACTGGCACCGGCCGCCCGGCTGGGAGCGCCATTACGTTCCGCCGCCGGTGGTCTATGCTCCGCCGCCCCGCGCCTACTACGTTCCGCCGCCGGTGGTTTACGCCCCGCCGCCGGTGGTTTACGCTCCGCAGCCGTCGGGTCTGAGCATCGTGGTGCCGCTGAACATCCGTTAAGACGGCTTGTCTTTCTCGCATCGCCCCTCGTCCGCCTGCCGCCGAGCGAGGGGCGTTCCGCTTTTAAGGGAGATCTGGCGGTTTCGCCCGGAAGCCCTTGTTCTCGGAACGCTCCGCCTTCGGCCGGAACGGCGTCCCGGCCCGGACCGTTCCGTTCATTCCGCCGGAAGGCGGGTGGCGCGGAAGATTTCCTGGGAGGTGCTGCGGTCGACGCTGATCAGGGCTTCGATTTCCTGGTCGTTCCAGCCGCCGCGCGATTTACTGGTGACGCTGATGGAAAAATCCATGATGCGGTCGGGAATCTTGTAGCTCAGGCTGGGCGCCGCCTTACGCATGCGGACCCACAAATTGCGCTGGTCGGCCATGGCGGCGACGAAGGCCTCGGGATCTCGGGCCTGGGCGAGGCGGTCGGCGGCGGCCGAAAGGCTTTGAGCGAAGGCTTCGGCGTCTTCGGCCTCGGGCTGGGTGATCATTTCTTGGCGCATTGGTCCCCCCTATCAGTGATGTCCCGCGTTCCGGCGGCGGGGCAAGGATCGGACCCACTCATTATTGGGTGATAAAAATGTAACGTGTCTTGGGGCATTGGCCCTATAGCTCATACGGGCTATCTGTGGGGTAGGTCCGCCGATCCGATCTTGCACTTTGGTATTATGGCACCACCAGGGCGACGGTCTTTTGCGAAACGCCGATCTCCACCGGAAGTTCGGCGATGATGTCGCCATCGCCCTGTACCGGCAGTCCGGCCTCGCCCTCGATGCGGATCGAGCTGCCGCTTTCGATACGCACATCCGGCAGGCTGTGCAGCCGGCCCAGCACCAGGGCCAGACCGTAGCGCAGCACATGCCGCCAACCGCCTTTTTCCAGCAGACAGACTTCGAAGGCCCGATGGGTCAGGCGTGCGCGGGGGGCGGCGACGAACGGACCGCCGTAATGACGGCCGTTGCACACCACTACCGAGCAGGCGGTGAAGGGGCGACCGTCGACGGTGACGCGGCAGGCGGGAAAGCCGTAGCGCAAGGCCTGGGCCAAGGTCTCGACGACATAGGCCAGCTTGCCGGTCGTGCGCTTCAAGGCCAGATCGACATTGGCCACCACATGGGCGTCGAAACCGACGCCGGCCATCATGATGAAGTGGCGTCCGTTGGCGATACCCAGATGGGCGTCGATCAGCGGCCCTTGGGCAATGGCTTGGGCGATTTCGGCGGGGCGTCCGCGCAGGCCGATCTCCTGGGCCAGCACATTGGCGGTGCCCAAGGGGATGATGGCCAGGGGCGGGACGGGGCCGGAAGCGGCGATCAAGCCGTTGGCCACTTCGTTAATGGTGCCGTCGCCGCCGGCGGCCACCACCACGTCGCAGTCGTCGACGGTCAGCGAAGCCGCTTTGGCCTCGGCGTCGCCGCGCTGGGTGGTTTCATGCAGGGCGATCGGGCAGCCCAGGCCTTCAAGCGCCTTCAGGGTCGCTTGCAGTCTGCGCCGCCGCCATTGGCCGGCCGTCGGATTGTAGATGACGAGAACACGCCTCGTTCCCGTCGTTTCGCCGCTGCCGGATGATTTTTGAGCCATATGCATGGGCTCCGTTAATACCTGCCGCCCCGACGATAGGCTTGTGAAACTTCCATGACCATAATGCGGCGAGATTGTGAAATCTATGAGGCTTTTATCAAAGTATATGTACAGCCGAAGCCCGACTACACTAAGAACGGTGTCATGGATCGGATGGAACGAGCGGATATGGGCGAGCCATGACGATGATCGGCACCGAGCAGAACTACCGCGCCATTTGGATTTCGGACGTCCATCTCGGGACTCGCGGGTGCAAGGCCGAGTTTCTGTTGGATTTTCTTAAGAATACCGAGTCCGAATATCTCTATCTGGTCGGCGACATGATCGACGGCTGGCGGCTGAAGCGTTCGTGGTATTGGCCGCAAGCCCATAACGACGTGGTGCAGAAACTGCTGCGCAAGGCGCGCAAGGGCACCAAGGTGGTCTATGTGCCGGGCAACCACGACGAATTCGCCCGCGATTATACCGACTTCGACTTCGGCGACGTCGAGGTGCGGGACGAAGCCGTCCATACCGGCCTGGACGGGCGGCGATATCTGATCATGCACGGCGACCAGTTCGACGGCGTGGTGCAGTACGCCAAGTGGTTGGCTCATCTGGGCGACCATGCCTACACCCTGGCTCTGGCGGCGAACCACTGGTTCAATTGGGTCCGCCGCAAGATGGGATATCCCTATTGGTCTTTGTCGGCCTATCTGAAGCACCGGGTGAAGAACGCCGTCCAGTTCATCGCCAATTTCGAGGAAGCCATGGCCGAGGTGGCCCGCAAGCGCGGCGTCGAAGGCGTCATCTGCGGTCATATCCACCATGCCGAGCTGCGCCAGTTGGGCGATATCACCTATGCCAACGACGGCGATTGGGTGGAAAGCTGCTCGGCGCTGGTCGAGCATCTGGATGGCCGCATGGAAATCATCCATTGGATGGAAGCCCGCCAGCTGTCGCTGTTCGACGGCAAGGTGAGCAGCCCGGACAGTGAAGCCCCCGTCTCCTCTCAGCCCGTTCTTGCACAGGAAGCCCCATGCGCATTCTCGTCGTCACCGATGCTTGGCATCCTCAGGTCAATGGCGTCGTTCGCACGCTGGGCACGCTGAAGGACGAACTGGAACGGTTGGGCCATCAGGCGATTTTCGTCACACCCGACCAGTTCCGCAGCCTGCCCTGTCCCACCTATCCGGAAATCCGGCTGGCCTTGAAGCCGGGGCGGCGGTTGTCGCGGCTGATCGACGACAACCAGCCCTGCGCCATCCATATCGCCACCGAAGGTCCGTTGGGCTGGGCGGCCCGGCGCTACTGCCTGCGCCGCAAGCTACCCTTCACCACCGCCTATCACACCAAGTTTCCGGAATATATCCACGCCCGCTTCCGCGTGCCGTTGCCGGTCAGCTATCAGGTGGTGCGCCGTTTTCACGCTCCGGCGGCCAGCATCATGGTGGCGACCCAGACCATTCAGAGCGAGCTGGAGGGGCGCGGCTTCGAGCGCATCCGCCGCTGGTCGCGGGGCGTCGACACCGAACTGTTCCGTCCGCGCTCGCACGATGAATTGACGGCCGCCGTGCCGCATCTGATGGCCTTGCCCGGTCCGATCTTCCTTTATGTCGGCCGCGTGGCGGTGGAAAAGAACATTCAGGCTTTCCTGGACGCCTCCCTGGAGGGCAGCAAGGTGGTGGTGGGCGACGGTCCGCAATTGGATGAACTGCGCCGCAAATATCCCGACGTCCTGTTCACCGGCGCCAAGATGGGCGAGGATCTGGCGGCTCATTATTCGGCGGCGTCGGTGTTCGTCTTTCCCAGCCGCACCGACACCTTCGGTCTGGTGCTGCTCGAAGCCCTGGCGTCAGGCGTGCCGGTGGCCGCCTATCCCGTGCCTGGTCCGCTGGACGTCATCGGCGACAGCCCGGCCGGCGTGCTGAATACGGATCTGGCCGCCGCCGCGAAGGCCGCCCTGACCATTCCGGCGGAAACCTGCCGGACGCACGCCCTGTCTTTCAGCTGGGAGGCCTGCACCCGCCAGTTTCTCTCGAACCTGTCTCCCTTCGACATGCAGGTGTGGGGCGACGTGGCTTAGCGTCTGGCCGTAACCGCTTCTTTCTGCTAGGATTCTTCCCGTAAACAACCCGTGGCGGGACAATCACCATGACCCATCTGACCCGGACTCCGGCCTGGACCGCTCTGGCCCAGCATTACGAGGCCGCGAAGTCCTTGCATCTGCGCGATCTGTTCGCTGCCGACCCGGCGCGTTTCGAACGCTTTTCGCTGCGTCTGGGGGATTTTCTGCTGGATTATTCCAAACACCGCGTCACCGACGACACGCTGCGCTTGTTGCTGGCCCTGGCCGAGCAAACCGGCGTCGAAGCGGCGCGGGACGCCATGTTTTCGGGCGAGCACATCAACAACACGGAAAACCGCGCCGTCCTGCACACGGCTTTGCGCAACCGCGCCGACCGGCCGGTGCTGGTCGACGGCCGCGACGTCATGCCCGATGTCCGCCGGGTGCTGGAGCAGATGCGCCAGTTTTCCGACGCGGTGCGCGACGGCGCCTGGCAGGGCGCGACCGGGCAGCGCATCACCGATGTGGTGAACATCGGCATCGGCGGTTCCGATCTGGGGCCGGTGATGGCCACCGAAGCCTTGAAGCCTTTTGCCAAGAAGGGGCTGAACGCCCATTTCGTGTCCAACGTCGATTGCAGCCATCTCTATCAGGTTCTGCAAAAATGTCGGCCCGAGACGACCCTGTTCATCGTCGCTTCCAAGACCTTCACCACCCAGGAAACCATCGCCAACGCCCGTTCCGCCCGCGCCTGGACCGTCGAGTCCCTGGGCGAGACGGCGGTCAAGACGCATTTCGTCGCCTTGTCCACCAACGCCAAGGCGGTGGCGGAATTCGGCATCGATACCGCCAATATGTTCGAATTCTGGGACTGGGTGGGGGGGCGCTATTCCCTGTGGTCGGCCATCGGGTTGTCGATCGCCATCGCCATCGGTTTCAGCCGTTTCGAAGAGATGCTGGCCGGCGGTTTCGAGATGGACGAGCATTTCCGCACGGCGTCGCTGGCCGAGAACATGCCGGTGATCATGGCCTTGCTGGGGGTGTGGTACGGCGACTTCTTCAAAACCGGCGCCCAGGCCATCCTGCCCTATGACCAATATTTGCACCGCTTTCCCGCCTATCTTCAGCAGGCGGACATGGAAAGCAACGGCAAGACCGTCATGCGCGGCGGCAGCCGGGTGGATTACGATACCGGCGCGGTGGTCTTCGGCGAGGCCGGCACCAACGGTCAGCACGCCTTCTATCAGTTGATCCATCAGGGTAGCCGGCTGATTCCCTGCGATTTCATCGCGGCGGCGCGGAGCCAAAATCCCATCGGCGATCACCAGACCCTGCTGCTCTCGAACTTCTTCGCCCAGACGGAAGCGCTGATGAAGGGCAAGACCGCCGACGAAGTGCGGGCGGAACTGACCAAGGCCGGTCTTTCCGGGCAGGCGTTGGAGGAGGCGGTCCCTCATCGGGTGTTCGAGGGCAACAAGCCCACCACCTCGATTCTCTATTCCCAACTGGACCCACGGACTTTGGGCCGTCTGATCGCGTTGTACGAACACAAGATCTTCGTTCAGGGCGTGATCTGGGGGGTCAACAGCTTCGATCAGTGGGGTGTGGAATTGGGCAAGCAGTTGGCCAAGGCCATTCTGCCGGAACTGACGGTTCTCGATCCGGTCGGCAGCCACGACGCCAGCACCAACGGCTTGATCAATCATTTCAAGGCCGTGCGCTGACGTTACGATTCGTTACCGGATTTTGCGCTGAAACCTATTGCGCGCGGCGAGAATCTCATTAAATCTTCAGGTCGGCGGCACCCCTGTGCCGTCGATACGTTTTTTCCCACCGCGCGCCCCAATGCGCCAAGGAGCCCGCAAGATGTCTCGTTATTTCGTCGCCCCGGCCCTTGCCGCCGCCCTGCTGCTGTCCGCCTGCGCCAACAATAATGGCGGTCCGGCCCAGCCCGGCGAGTTCGGCATGAATAAGACCACCGGCGGCACCATCATCGGCGGCGCCGCCGGCGCTCTGGCCGGCGCTCAGTTCGGCCGCGGCAGCGGCAATGTCGCCGCCATCGCCGCCGGCACTCTGCTGGGCGCCTTCATCGGCAATCAGGTCGGCGCCAGCCTGGACCGCGCCGACCAGATGTACGCGCATCGCGCCGAGACGCAGGCCCAATCCGCTCCCATCGGTCAGGCAATCCAATGGAACAACCCGGAAAGCGGCCATTCGGGCAGCATCGTCGCCACTCGCGACGGCACCGCCGCCGATGGTTCGTACTGCCGCGAATATCAGACCACCGTCAATGTCGGCGGTCAGAACCAGCAGGCTTACGGCACGGCGTGCCGCCAGCCCGACGGTTCGTGGAAAGTCGTGCAGTAAGGCCTTGTTCCGGCACGACCGGAATCGCTATGTTGGGGGCATCCTTGGGGACGCCCCCTTCATTTTGTGATTTGCCGATATGACGATCCGCCTGCTTCCCGCCAATCTGGTCAATCAGATCGCCGCCGGCGAGGTGGTGGAGCGCCCAGCCTCCGCCGTCAAGGAACTGGTGGAAAACGCCATCGACGCCGGAGCCGGGCGTATTGACGTCGTGCTGGCCGAAGGCGGTCAGGCGCTGATTGCCGTTACCGACGACGGCTGCGGTATGGCGCCCGACGAGTTGGACCTGGCAGTGGAGCGTCACGCCACCTCCAAGCTTCCCGACGACGATCTGTTCGACATCAAGGCTCTGGGATTCCGGGGCGAGGCGCTGCCGTCCATCGGTTCGGTGGCGCGGTTGCGCCTGACCAGCCGTCCCAAGGGCGCGGACAGCGCCTGGACGCTACTGGTCGAGGGCGGTGCCAAGGGCAGGCCGGAGCCGGCGGCCCATCCGTTCGGCACCAGGGTCGAAGTGCGCGATCTGTTCTTCGCCACTCCCGCTCGCTTGAAATTCATGAAGACTCCGCGCTCCGAGCTGGGCCATGCCCGCGACGTTCTGGAGCGGCTGGCCATGGCGCATCCGCGCATCGGCTTTTCCTTGGCCGACGAAGCGCGCTCGGTCTTGAAGTTCCCGCCCTGCAACGGCGACGCCGAGACGGCGAGGCTGGAACGTCTGGCTGCCGTGCTGGGCCGCGATTTCGGTCCGGCCAGCATCGTGATCGAAGCCGAGCGCGAGGGGATTCGTCTGTCCGGCCGGGTGGGCTTGCCCACCCACAACAAGGCGACGGCGACGGCGCAATATCTGTTCGTCAACGGCCGTCCGGTGCGCGACCGCCAACTGACCGGCGCGGTGCGCGCGGCTTACCAGGACGTGCTGGCCCACGACCGCCATGCGGTGGTGGCCTTGTTCCTTGACCTGCCGCCGGAAACGGTGGACGTCAACGTCCATCCGGCTAAGGCCGAGGTAAGGTTTCGCGACCCCGGTCTGGTGCGCGGCCTGATCATCGGCGCCATCAAGCATGCTTTGGCCGCCGCCGGCCACCGTGCCGCCCAGCCGGTTTCGGGCCTGGGAGCGCTGGGAGCCCTGCGTCCGCAGGTTTCCGTGCCGCTGACCCAACATCAGCCGAGCTTTGCCTCGTGGTCGCCGTCGCCGCGTCCGACCTATGAACAGATCGAACGCGCCGCCGACGCCCAGGCGCCCTATGCCATGCCACTTGGATTGTCTGAATTTTTACCCCAGGGCCGCATTGCCGAGACGCAGCCGGCGGCGGCCGACGAGCCAAGCTATCCTCTGGGGGTGGCGCGGGGACAGGTTCACAATACCTACGTCATCGCCCAGACCGAGGACGCTCTGGTGATCGTCGACCAGCATGCCGCCCACGAACGTCTGGTCTACGAACGGATGAAGGAAGCCTTGGCGGCCGGCGGCGTCGCTCGCCAAGGCTTGCTGATCCCGGAAGTGGTGGAACTGGACGAAAGCTCCATCGCCCGCCTGCTGTCCCGGGCCGAGGAACTGGGCAGCCTGGGGCTGGCCATCGAACCTTTCGGTCCCGGCGCCGTGGCGGTGCGCGAAGTGCCGGCCTTGCTGGGGGATTGCGACGTCAGGGGGCTGGTCCGCGATTTGGCCGACGAACTGGCCGAATGGGGCGAGGCTCTGGCCCTGAAGGACAAGCTGGCCCATGTCTGCGGCACCATGGCCTGTCACGGCAGCGTGCGGGCTGGACGCAAGCTCAACGCCCAGGAAATGAACGCCTTGTTGCGCCAGATGGAGGCGACGCCGCATTCCGGTCAGTGCAATCACGGCCGCCCCACTTATGTGGAGCTGAAACTGGCCGATATTGAAAAGCTGTTCGGCCGGCGATAAGCGCGGGAACGGTTGCATGGCTCTTTCCGGCAGCTTCTTCACCGCTGTCCTTGATCGGCGTTTTGGCAGAATCCGCCGTTTCGTTGTCATTGCGCCAAGACCGGCGATGGAACTGTAATGAGGGCAGGAGGATCGCCCGCATGTCTCAGCCGCAATCAGCATGTCCCAAGGGCCGTCTTATCGTCATGTACGGCTATGCCGATGTTCAGATACTGGACGTTGTCGGGCCGATGGAGGTATTCGCCCAGGCCAACCGCTTCATGGCTGAAGCCGGACGGGGGAACGACTGGCGCTACCATGTCGAACTGGTCAGTCTTGACGGCGGCATGATCCGCAGTTCGGGGGGATTGTCGGTGATGGCCGACGCCGCCATCGCGCAAAGGGAAAACGGCATCGACACCTTGCTGGTGTCGGGCGGGGCCGGGGTGCACGCGGCGGCAAAGGACGATGCCGCCTTGGCTTGGCTGCGGCGTCAGGCCGCCGGCGTGCGCAGGATCGGCTCTGTTTGCACCGGCACGTTCCTTCTGGCGGCGGCGGGCGTGCTGGACGGACGACGGGTCACCACCCATTGGCGCAGCAGCGATATTCTGGCGGCGAAATATCCGACCTTGTCCCTGGAAGCCGATGCCATCTGGGTAAAGGACGGCAGTCTCTACAGTTCCGCCGGTGTGACGGCGGGAATCGATCTGGCCTTGGCGCTGGTCGAAGAGGATTGCGGCCCGGACGTCACCTTGGAGATCGCCCGCAACATGGTGCTCTATCTGCGCCGTTCGGGCGGCCAAAGCCAGTATTCGGCGCATCTGCTGGGGCAGTCGGCGCGGACGCCGGCGGTCAAAGCGTTGCAGGGATGGATCATGGATCATCTGCACGAAGCGCTTTCGGTTCCTGACCTAGCGGAGCGGGCGGCGATGAGTCCGCGTAATTTCGCCCGGGTTTTCGCGGCGGAAATCGGCTTGCCGCCCGGGCGCTTCATCGAGCGGGCGCGGGTCGATGCGGCGCGGCGGGCGTTGACCGGCGGTTTTTCCATGGGACAAGTGATCGGCATGACCGGCTTCGGCAGCACCGATTCCATGCGCCGGGCTTTTTTACGCCAACTGGGCGTGACGCCCAGCGACTACCGCGAGCACTTCGCTGCGGAATGATCCCTTTCGGACAAAGCGGCGCGCCGTTCCATCAACAGGCGGCCGAGATGGTTTTCTCCGGCTCCCCTGGTCACTCCCCAAAAGCGGTCGCCCCACCAAGCATCGTTGATCAAAGGGCGCGGATGCGTGGCGATCAGGCGGCGGCGCAGGGCGGGGATTTCGAATTTCAGAGCCAGCAGCTCGGCCATCACCAAAAGCCTCGCCTCATCCCAATCGGAGCGCAAGGAAACGGTGCGGCCGAACGCCGCGGCGGCGTCGGGGGAAAGCTCCGTCAAACGCTCCCACGCGGCGGAATCGACTGTTTTTGCTGCCTGAAAAGCGTTCTCCACGGTTGGAAACAAAAATTTTTTCCACTCGATCGGGCTGGGGTAGAGGTTCGAGAGGAAGGCGAACGTACCGGCGAAACCCTGGATGGAATCAGTCATTAGGGTGCCTCGTCATATAGTCTCTACATTATTTAGTGGGTATCGAAAAAATCCGTCAATTGAAGCCGGCTTTCCCGCAGGATGCCGCGGGGATCGGCCGTCCGGCCTAAGGCAATTTTCCTGGCAACGGTAAAGAAGAAGTGGATGCTAAAACGATTTTGGGATGCTATGGTTTGTCGTTTCGCTGATATAGACGGCGGGCAAAAGGGTCTTTTGAAGGATAGTGCGGATCAGTAAGAACGTGTATTTCTGACATGGCGGCAATACGCTGGTATGCGGAGGCACGAGACGGCAGCAGGTCCCTCGGCAGACATTGACGACGACAACTTAACGGAAAGAGTACTACACATGTCATGGCAGCGTGATAGGTCTGAACACCGCCGTCGCGGCGGCGAACGGCGCCGGGACGATTTCGGCGATTTCGGTGGTGGTTTCGAGGCCGCACCCGTGCGCGCCCCCCGCCCCGCTTTCAGCCAGCCCACCGTCGATCAGGCTAATGTCTCGGCCACGGTGAAGTGGTTCAATGCCACCAAGGGTTTCGGCTTTGTCTCGCCGACCGACGGCACCCCTGACGCCTTCCTGCACATCTCGGCTCTGGAACGCGCCGGCATCGGTGAAGTCGCCGAAGGCGCCACCGTGGTGTGCGATCTGGGCCCGGGCCAGCGCGGCCCGCAGGTCGTCGCCGTGCATTCCGTGGACATGGCGACTGCTGCTCCGCGTCGTCCGGCCGCCCCTGCCGGCGCCCCCCGCGAAGGCGGTTTCGCTCCCCGTGGCGAACCCGGTCCGACCGTCGAAGGCCGCGTGAAGTTCTTCAGCGCCGACAAGGGCTTCGGCTTCATCGCCGTGGACGACGGCGGCAAGGACGTGTTCGTGCATATCCGCGCCCTGGAAAAGTCCGGCCTGCGTTCGCTGGAGCCCGACCAGCGCGTGCGTCTGACCATCACCATGGGTCACAAGGGTCCGCAGGCCGAGAGCGTGGCGCTCATCTGATCGCCTGCCGGTTCTGCCGATCGAAGGAATGGGGCGTCCCTAGATATAGGGGCGCCCTTTTTCTTTGGAGAAAATCGCGGTCGCAATCTGCGGGTGATTTTCCTGCTGCGATGCGGGAGCTTGGCAGAAAGGGACGGCCCCGCTTATACTCGTTGCCGATGGGACGGAATGACCTTTGGAGCGGGGACGCGATGCATAGTCTTCACAGTGATGGCAGCGATCTGATCATCACCTTGACCGGCAAGTTCACCCACACCGATTACAGGGAATTCCTGGCGTTTAGCGGTGAATTGAACTTCTCCGGGAAAACGCGTCTGGTCTTCGATCTGGCCGAATTGGACTTCATCGATTCCGGGGGGATCGGCATGCTGGTGATGGCCGCCGACCTTTGCCAGAAATACAATGCCGAGGTGGTGCTGCGCGGCGCTCATGGCCACGTGCGCACGGTGATCGACAACTCGCATTTATCCGAAGTCTTCACAATCTGTTGATTTCTGACGTTTGACGCGACTTTCGTCTTATGCCGGGGTTTCCGTTGGACCTTGGTCGGTGCTACCATGCTCCGGCGGGAGAACGGGGATTCCTTTAATGTCCAAGGCGGGCGCGACTCAGCACGAGCAGCAGGATTTCGAAAACGAGACGGCTGAGCAGCGGCTGGAGCGGGTCGAAGCCCTGTGGGCGGCGGATCATAAACAGCAGCTGGAAAAGCTGTCCCATGCTTCGGCAGAAATCCAGCAATTGCGGGAAACCGTCAACGCTTTGCGCGACGCCATGGAGCAAGCCCGCATCGGCGAGCAGGAGCGCATTCAGGCGGCGGCCATGTCCGCTCATGATGAGGTGCGCCAATTGAAGGCCTCCATCGATGCCCTGCGCGACGAATTGGAGCGCCGCGCCGCCGGCGAAGCCGAGCGCACTCAGAAAGCCTTGGCCCAGGCCAGCGCCGAGTGTCTGCAATTGAAGGGCAGCGTCAACGCTCTGCGCGATGAAATGGAAAGCCAGCGCCGCCATTTCCTGGATGATTCTTCGCAGGCGGAAAGCCGCCAGCAGCGCGAAGTGGCGCAATTGCATGAAACCATTCAGGATCTGCGTTCGAAGCTGGAGGCCAAGGATGCTTGACCGTCCCTCGGCCCCTCGGGCCAAGACCCGCACCAAGGCCCAGATGGCCGAATTGCTGCTGGAGGTTTCCAACCGCCTGGCCTTGTCCAACAATCTGGACGAAGCCCTGCGCACCATGCGCGATATCGCCACCCAGATCATCGGCACCGAACGCGGCTCCATCTTTCTGAACGACGCCACCACCGGCGAGCTTTATTCCCGTATCGCCGGGCGCTTCGCCCGCGAGATCCGCATCCTCAACTCCACCGGCATCGCCGGGCACGTCTTCACCACCGGCCAAGGGCTGCTGATCCCCGACGCCTATGCCGACGACCGTTTCAACCGCACCATTGACCAGCAGACCGGCTTCAAGACCCGCAACATTCTGTGCGTGCCGCTGCGCACCCTGAGGGGCGAGGTGATCGGTGTCGCCCAGTTGTTGAACAAGGTGGACGGTGCTTTTAGCGAAGCCGACATGCGGTTGCTGGAGGCCATCATTTCGCAGTCCTCGGTGTCGCTGGAAAGCTTTCGGACCATCGAGAACATCGAGCGCACCCGGCAGCAGGAACTGGAGTTTCTCGGCGTCGTCTCGGAGATCAGTTCGGAACTGAAGCTGGGGCCGCTGCTGCAAAAGATCATGGCCGCCATCACGCGCCTGTTGGACGCCGAGCGTTCGACCCTGTTCATCAACGACGACAAGACCAACGAGCTTTATACGGAGGTCGGTCAGGGGCTAGGGGCAACCTCGATCCGCTTGCCCAACCACCTGGGCATCGCCGGTGCGGTGTTCACGTCTGGTCAGAGCGTCAACATCCCCCACGCCTATGCCGATCTGCGTTTCAATCCCAGCTTCGACCGCAAGACGGGGTTCTTCACCCGCTCGATCCTGTGCGTGCCGGTCAGCAACAAGAACGGTAAGGTCATCGGCGTCACCCAGGTTCTGAACAAACGCGGCGGCGCCTTCTCGGCCGACGACGAGGCGCGGCTCAAAGCCTTTACATCGCAGATTTCCATCGGCCTGGAAAACGCCAAGCTGTTCGACGACGTCCAGACCATCAAGAACTATAACGAAAGCATCCTGGAATCGATGACCAACGGCGTCATCACCCTGGGCGAGGACGGACAGATCGTCACCTGCAATGCGGCCGGCATGCGGATTTTGAAGGTGGCCCCGAAGGACATTCTGGGAAAGAAGGTCGAGGAGTTCTTTTTCGGCGACAATTCATGGCTGTTGGACAAGCTGGCGGCGGTGGCGGAGAGCGGTCACGACGAAGTTCTGGTCGATGCCCAGCTGCATGTCGGTGCCGATACGCTGTCGGTGAACGTCACGGTCATGCCGCTGACCAACGCCGCCGACAAGAATCTGGGCAAAATGGTGATGATCGAGGACATTTCGTCCGAGAAGCGCATGAAATCGACCATGTCCCGCTATATGGATCCGGCTCTGGCCGATCAACTGCTGGCTTCGGGGTCGGATTTCCTGGGCGGCCAGTCGGTCGAAGCCACCATTCTGTTCTCGGACGTGCGCAGCTTCACGACGTTGTCCGAGGAATTGGGGCCGCAGGGCATCATCAGCCTGCTGAACGAATATTTCACCCTGATGGTGGACTGCATCACCGATCAGGGCGGCATGCTGGACAAATTCATCGGCGACGCCATCATGGCGGTGTTCGGCACCGCCAAGCGCCACGAGGATGACCCCGACCGCGCCGTGCGCGCCGCCATCGCCATGATGACCGAATTGCAGGGCTTCAATCTGCGCCGCCAGGCCGACGGCAAGCGGCCCATCGACATCGGTGTCGGACTGAACACCGATGTGGTGGTGTCCGGCAACATCGGCAGCCCCAAGCGGCAGGACTATACGGTGATCGGCGACGGCGTGAATCTGGCGTCGCGGCTGGAAAGCGCCTGCAAACAGTATGGCGCCCATATCCTGGTGTCGGACCACACGGTCAAGAAGCTGAAGGGTACCTATCGTTCCCGCGAGATCGACCGGGTGGTGGTGAAGGGCAAGACCAAGCCGGTGGCCATCCATGAAATGGTGGATTTCCATACCGACGAAAGCTTTCCCAACATGATGGGGGTGCTTCAGGCTTTTCAGTACGGTTTGCGGGCCTACCGCGAGGGGCGTTTCGACCAGGCTTTGCGCGCCTTCCATGAAGCCGTGGGCCTGAATCCCGGCGACGCCGCCAGCAAAATGTACGTGGAGCGCTGCGAGCATCTGCTGACCTATCCGCCCGGCGACGAATGGGATGGCGTCTGGGTGATGAAGTCGAAGTGAGCTAAGGCGCCAGCTGCGCCGCCAGGGTCGCAGCCGAGGCCAGGGTTTCCGCCTTCAAGGCCGGGCTGCCGATGCGTTTCACGGTTTCCAGAACATCGCCGAAGCGGCCGTCGATGGCGTGGCCGGCGGCTATTGCCTGTAAGTCGTGATCGCTGGGCTTGGCGGTCTTGGCCTGCTTGTCGAAGGTGGGCCAGTCGCCCAGTTCGGCATGGGCCAGCAGCTTGTGCAGGGGATCGACGATTTGCTCGGGAAGCTGGCGGGCCAGGTCGTCCAGCCCGGCCCTGCGTTCCGCCCAGATCAAATCGCGCAAGGCCAGATCCTGATCTTCCTGCTCCGGCTGGCGCTGGATTTCATCCTTGGCCTGATCGAACAAAGCCGCGGCTCCGGACTTATCCTTGGGGGCCAGCAGACCGCCCAGGTCGATGAAGGCGTCGGCCCGGCGCTTCGGGTCTTTCAACTGCGACAGATGGCGGGTCGCCTGAGCCCGGTCGCCCAGCAGGGCGAAACCGTGCACCAATTGGCTTTCCAGGGCCTCTTTTTCCGCCGGATTGCTGAGGCGAGTGGAAATGTCGGCGGCTTCCGATAGGAAAATCGCGGCGTCGGCGGACTGGGCCGGAGGCATGGCGTCGGCTAGGGTCACCAGCGACTGAGCCCGCCAGGCCGGGTCGGGCAGGCGTGAAATCCGGTCGTGGATGCGGATGACGTCGCCGCCTTCCTTCAGATCCAGGGCAATACTCGACAGATCGCGGGCGGCCGCATCGTCCTGATCGTTGGAGAGATGTTTTTCGGCGGTTTCCAGGGCGCGGCGAAAGCCCTCCTCGTCACCGAACAGCCGCCATTGCCGGGCGACGGCCAGTGCATCGGCGCCGGGGCTGCTTTCGGCGGCGGTCAGGCTGGCGCGGGCGGCGTCCTTGCGTTTCAGCTCCCACTGTCGTTGGGACAAAGCCAGCAGGGTCTGAAAGCGGACGGAGGCGTCGGAGATATGCCCGGCGGTCTCCAGGGCGGGGCCGTCGCTGCCCAGTTCCAATTGGGCCTGGGCGGCGTAATGGGCGTATAGGTCGGCATCCTGCCCTTTCAGCTTGCGGGCCAGGGCGGCGGCTTTGCGCAGGTCGTCGCGGGCGTCGCGCAAATGGCGATGAACCGCTTCGCTGGCGGCCAGCGCGGCATGGCCTTGAGCGCGGTCGGCTCGTCCGTTTTGCGCCGCCAGCAGGGCGCGGGCCTTGGCGAAGTCTCCCAGGTCGGCGTAATGGGAAACATGGTCGGCAACGCTCAAGGGGCGGCCGCCCTGGGCCAGCAATTGATCCAGACCGTCTTTCAGGTTCTGCTTTGATTGCTCGGCGGCCAAGCGGTAGCGGGCGGCCTCCTGCTCCGGCAGGGTCTGGCCGACGGCAAAGGCCATGTCGGCAAGGCACTGGGCAGTCGGCTTGGCATGGCAGGCATTGAAACCGTCATCGGCCCCCAAAGCCGGGTTCACCGCAAAAGGCGCGGCCAGTAGGCCGATGGTCAGAAGCAGGCGAGGGGTGCGCATGGACAGCCTTTTGAGGAAAATGCGAATGCGGATGACGGCAGTATATTTCAAAAGGCCAGTTCTGTAACCGGCATCCAAGGCTGGCCGGCTCAGTGGGGCAGATTGGCGCGCAGCAATCCCTCGGCGATGATTTTGGCGGTTTGGGCGGCGCGGGGGTCGCGGCTGACCTGGGCGGTGACGATCGCCCCTTCCTTCAGCAGGCATAATTGCCGGGCCAGACCGTAAGGGTCGGCGGCGCCGGCCTTGGCGCAAAGGCGGTGCAGCCAGTCCAGCACCTTGGTCTTATGCTCGGCCGCGGCCTTGTGCATGGGATCGCCGAAAGAGCCGAACTCGGCCGAGGCATTGATGAACAGACAGCCGTGAAAGCCGTCTTCGGCGAACCATTCGGCCAGGGCGTCGAACAGCCGCAGCGGCGCCTCGCGCGGGGTGGCTGCAAGGGCGGAGGTCCGTTCTTCCAGATATTGACGGAAACAGGCGTCGCGCAGGCGCAGCACGTCGAGCATCAAGGCCTCTTTCGAGCCGAAATGCTTGTACAGGGTCGCTTTCGCCACCTTCGATTCCGCCAGAATGCGGTCGATGCCGGTGGCGTGGAAACCGTCCTGGTGGAACAGCCGCAAGGCTGTTTCCAAAAGCGTGTCGCGGGCCGAATTGTTCATGACGGTGAGCATGCCACAGCTGCCTTGACGTGGGTAGACAAATCTGTCTAGTTTGCAAAAAGACAGATCTGTCTATGCTCGGGAGGCCGGTAATGCGGAAAAATCTTCAAAGCTATTTCAATCGGATGCGGGGCGGCGGAGCCAGGCCGCCGAGTCCACCGCTGCGGCATGTCGGCTGGTCGCTGGTGGGCGGCGGGTTTGCCATCGGCATCGTCGCCGCCTTGAGTTCCGCCACCGGCCAGCCTTGGCTGATGGCTCCGTTCGGAGCCAGTTGCGTACTGGCGTTCGGCCTGCCCGACAGCCCGTTGGCCCAGCCCCGCAGCATCGTCGGTGGTCATGTTCTTTCGGCGTTGGTGGGACTGGTCTGTGTCGGCCTGTTCGGGCCGGTCTGGTGGGCTATGGGGGTGTCGGTGGCCTTGTCCATCGCGGTGATGCAACTGACCGGCACCACCCACGCCCCGGCGGGGGCCAATCCGCTGCTGGCCATGAGCGGCGCCTTGAATTGGCATGGATTGCTGACGCCGGTGCTGGCGGGATCGCTGGCGCTGGTGGCCTGCGCCTTGCTTTTCAACAATTTGGCGCGGGAACGGGCTTATCCTCGTTACTGGCTGTAAGAGGTTGCCGTTTCCAGAAAGCGTCTGACCGAAGAGCGGTCGTCGCCCAGGCGGTGGGCGACGGCCAGCACCATGCTGGCGCCGGCGTCCTCCAGGGCGACGAAGCGGCATCCTTCCACCTGAAGGCGCTTCATGGCTTCGGGCACCACGGCCACGCCGAGTCCGGTGGCGGTCAGGGCGATCATCGTGGACATTTGATGGGCTTCCAGCACCACATGAGGATGGAAACCGGCGGCGGCGCACAGACTGATGACTTTGTCGTACAGGCCGGTGCCGATGGCCCGCGGATGCAGGATGAAGGATTCCTCGGCCAGTTCGATCAGGGACAGACTTCGGCGCTCCGCCAATGGGTGGTCGGCGGGCAGGGCGGCCAGCAGGGGTTCGTTCAGCACCACCCGGGATTCCACTCCGACGGTTTCGCTGGGGTGGCCGGGGCGGATGAAGCCGATGTCCAGTTGCCCATCGGCCATCGCCCGCAATTGCTCGGTGGTCGACATTTCCCGCAGAACCATGTGCAAATCCGGCCAGCTTCGGCGGAAACGGCTAATGATGCCCGGCATGGCGGCGTTGAAGGGAGCCGATCCGGTAAAGCCTATTTCCAACCGCCCCATTTCACCTCGCGCCGCCCGCTGCGCCGTCCGGCGGGTCTTGTCGGCCTGGGCCAGGGTGGCCTGGGCTTCGGGAAGCAGCAAAGCGCCGGCCTCGGTCAGGGCGACATGGCGGCGGCTGCGGTCGAACAGTTTGACGCCCAGCGTCGCTTCCAAAGACTGAATCTGGATCGACAGCGGCGGCTGGGCGATGCCCAGCCGTTCGGCGGCGCGGCCGAAATGCAGTTCCTCGGCAAGAGTGGCGAAAGCGCGGAGGTGGCGAAGTTCCATGGCGGCGGCCCGTCCTGCGCCGGACGCTGACCCGGCTTGCGATTTCCTGTCCGGCATCTTCGCCACGCTTCGGCGGAACGGAACGGGATTTGGTATCTGATATAAAATAGATATCAATTAATGCAAACAAATACATTGAGCGAATGAGGCGGTTTGCGCGATGAATAAGGGACTTAAGGAGTTCCTCCAATGCCCCTGGACAAACCCCGCGCCGCCGTGACCGTGGCCGGGTTCTGCGCTTTCCTCGATCTCTACGCCCCGCAGGTGGTGATGCCGCAACTGGCGGAAAGCTTCCACGTTTCCGAAGCGGTCGCCGCTTCGACGGTGGGGATTTCCACTTTGGCCGTTGCCATTTCTGCTCCCCTGGCCGGGCTGCTGACCGACAAGATGCGCCGCAAGCCGGTCCTGCTGTTCGCCGTGCTGGCTTTGGTGCTGCCGACCATCATGCTGGTGCTGGCCGACAGCCTGACGGAAATTCTGGTCTGGCGCTTCATTCAAGGCATGTTCCTGCCGGCCATTTTCTCGGCCACCGTCGCTTATATCAGCGAGGAATGGCCGTCGGCGGAGGCGTCGGGGGTTACCGGCTATTATATCGCCGGTTCCGCCCTGGGCGGCTTTTCCGGCCGTTTCGTCACGGCTCTGATGACCGATCATTTCGGCTGGAAATCCGGCTCTCTGGCTCTGACCCTGGTGACATTGCTCTGCGCCCTGATCATCTGGCGCTGGCTGCCGCCGGGCGGAGCGCGCAAGAATGTTCAGGTGGCGCAGGTCTCGGCGCTGGAGGGCTTGCGCCGGCATCTGACCGACCCGGCTTTGCTGGCGACCTACGCCGTCGGCTTCTCCGTGCTGTTCTCCATGGTGGCGACCTTCACCTATGTGAACTTCCACTTGTCCCTGCCGCCTTATTCCATGAGCGTGTCGGCTCTGGGCATGATCTTTCTGGTCTATCCCATCGGCGCCTTCGTCACTCCGGCCAGCGGTTTTCTGATCCGCCGCCTGGGACGCCGGGGCACCATTCTGCTGGCTTTATCCACGTCGGGCGCCGGTTTGCTGGCGACTCTGGGGCCAAGCCTGTTCGAAGTGGTGATCGGGCTGGCGATGTTCGTCACCGGCGTCTTCGTAGCCCAGACTTCGGCCACCGGCTATGTCGGCCAGCGGGCCAGGGTGGCTCGGACCACGGCGGTGGGCATCTATGTGTGCTGCTATTACCTGGGCGGCAGCGTCGGGGCTGAACTGCCCGGCCTGACCGTCTGGCATGCCGGCGGCTGGCCCGGCTGCGTCGGGCTGGTATTGGCGGTGCTGGCCGGGGCCGCCAGTTTGGCCTGGTGGGCCTGGCGTCCCCAGGCCCAGCTCTGTCCGGCCGAATAACCTAGTCTTTGCTGGCGATCGCCGCCGCGCTCCCCCGGGTGGCGGCGATCAGATCGGCAGGAGCGGCCTTGATCTGCAAGCCTCGCTGACCGCCATTGACGACGATGAAGGCGAAGGCCAGCGCGCTTTTGTCGAAGAAGGTGCGCAACGCCTTCTTCTGTCCCAAGGGGCTGATGCCGCCGATCTTGTAGCCGCTGATGCGCTCGGCGTCGGCGGGTTTGACCATGGCGGCGGATTTCTTGCCTGCCGCCGCCGCCAGAGCCTTCAAATTCAGTTCGTGGTCCGATGGCACCACGGCAAGGCAGACCTCGTCTCCCGCCAGGACCATCAGCGTCTTGAAAACCTGCGAGGCCGGCAGTCCCATGGATTGGGCGGCGTGCAATCCGATGGACGGGGCGTCGGGATCGTATTCATATTCCAGCAAGCTGAAGGGCTTGCCGGATTTTTCCATGGACAGGGTGGCGCGGGTGCTTTTGCCCATGCTCAGGCCTCCGCCGCCTTGCGGGCCAGGGCCATGGCGCCGTCGCGGCTAAGGGCGCCGCAGACGAACAGGGCCGGGTGGCAGAACGTGGCGTCGGCCACGCCCGAGGCCTCGGCCATGGCGGCGTCGCGCAGGCCGCCCCAGGCGTCGGGCAGCGGCTTGCGCTGGGCGAACGAGCCGTTTTCAGGCGGAACGGCGCTGACGGTCCAGGCTTTGCCGGCGGGGCGAACCACGTACAAAGCCTGATCCAGACCCAGCTCGAAGACCGCGTCCTCCCACGGCACCTTGCGCTCCAGCAGCAGGATGCGGGGATCGGCGGCGGTCTTCGCCGCGGCGTCCACTTCGCCCATGGCCTGCACGGCGGCGCTGGCCTGCGCCACGCACCGACCTAAGATGATTCCGGCGATGGCGGCGGCTTCGTGAAAGGCTTCGTGCTCATCGCGGCCGGTCTCGGCATGGGTGGGATTCCAGCTTTCCAGAATCAGCGCCACATGTCCGGGGTTCGACGGCAGGGCGCCGTTGTCGGAAATATCGATGTCGCGGATCACCCCCTGATCCAGCATGCGCCAGACCTGCTCGGTCTGGCCCTTGTCGATGCCGGGTTGCAGCGTCCGCACGGCGGCGCGGCCGAAATCCTGCCAGACCAGCCCAAGCGAACTGAAGGGCATGCCGTCGTCGCGATAGGGCTTGTCGCGCATGTGATGGTCGTAGCGGTGCCGCGAGGGATCGCAGACGCCGCCCACGTCGAACAGGACGTCGGCGGCGGCGAACAGGGCGTCGTCGCGGCTGCGGGTCAGTTCCAACTGGCCGTTGGTGGCGGCTTTCAGCACGGCGAAGGCGAAGACGTCGTCGGCGTGGAAGGTTCCGTTGTGGGTGGCGACTTGCAGCATGGGGCACTTCTTTTGGCGGAAATTGGCCGAAGTATCCGGCATCGGCGTTCCAGTCTCAACCCCGCACGGAAAGCTTTCTGTGAAGAGTTGCTTTTTGTGCGCCCGGAATCGCCGGCTGATCCGTCTAAAGTTTGAGTTTTCGGCTCGCATCCCTCTAAAGGACGAGGGATTCCGTCGAAGGAGGTGATCCCGTCGCCCCTCGACGATTGGTATCTTGCTTACGTCCAGTGCGGAGAAGGCTCCGCATTGGGTTCCCCTCTTCGCGGAGGGGGACGGACTTCCCGACAAGAGGCCCTCGAAGGGTCCGGACAAAACTGGGGAGTAGGGCGGACGAAGCCGGTGGTGGCGTCTCTTCACGAGGTTCACCGGCTTCGCCCGCCCTCAACAACAAAAGCAAGAACCAGGGAGGCCCGCCAAGCGGATGAAAGACAACGGCCCCATCACCAACCGCGAAGTCCAGATGGCGGAAGGGACGAACATCGTCTCGAAGACCGACCTGCATGGCCGGATTACCTTCGTCAATCAGGACTTCATCGATATCAGCGGATATGACCGCGATGAATTGGTGGGGGCACCCCACAATATTTTGCGCCATCCGCATATGCCCAAGGAGGCTTTCGCCGACTTGTGGGCAACGGTGAAGGCCGGACGGCCCTGGCGGGGGCTGGTCAAGAATCGCTGCAAGAACGGCGACCATTACTGGGTCGACGCCAATGTCACTCCACTGATGGAGAACGGCCGGGTCGCCGGCTTCATCTCCATCCGCACCAAGCCCAGTCCGGCTCAGATCGAAAAAGCCGAACGCCTCTACGCCGACATTCGCGAAGGCCGCGCCGGGCATCTGCGCCTGAATGGAGGGCGATTGGAGCGGACAGGCGGAGTGGCCTGGTTGCGCGGCTTCGTCGCCAGTCTGTCGGGACGGCTGCTGCTGACCTTTCTGTTCTTGAACCTGTTGAGTTTGTTGGTCGGTCTGGCCGGCTTGAATCTGGTGCCCGGCGGCGATTTCGCCGTGGCGGGGGGAATTCTCGTCTCCATGGCGGCGTCGGTCGCCGTGGGATACCGCCTGCTGGCGGCGGCGCTGGGGCCGGTGAAACGGCTGGAGGGATGTTTCGAGGCGATTTCCCGGGGCGAGTACGCTTTTCCCATCGAACCCGAAAACGCCCGAGAGTTCTGGCCGAGCCAAATCATGTTGCAGGCCATGAAAGTGCGCCTGGCCTACTCCACTCAGGAAAACGCCGAATTGCACCGGCGCAGCCAGGAGCAGCTCAGGCAGGAAATTCTCACCCTGACCGAGGTTCTGGAAGGCGAAATACAGGAAACCGTCAATGACATCTCGTCGCAATCGGTTCGCTTGAACGAAAATGCCGCCCGTTTGACCAAGGTGGCGGTGGCCCTGCACGCTTCGGCCGAGACGGCGACGGGATCGATCCAGACGGCGGCCAGCAACGTGCAGACGGTGGCCAGCGCCACCGCCGAGCTGGAAGCTTCCAGCCGCGAGATTTTATCCCAGGTGGGCAACAGTTCGCGCTTGGCGGAAGCCGCCCGCCTTCGCGGCGACGAAGCCAGCCGGAAAGTCTCCAGCCTGACGGACGCCGCCGCCCAGATCGGGAACGTGGTCGGCTTGATCCAGAACATCGCCGGGCAAACCCGCATGCTGGCGTTGAACGCCACCATCGAGGCGGCGCGTGCCGGCGAAGCGGGAAAAGGCTTCGCCGTTGTGGCCAACGAGGTCAAGTCCTTGGCCAACCAGACGGAACAGGGAATCGGCAACGTGGAATCCCAGGCGGCGGGCATCCGCGCCACCACCAGCGATTCCCTTCAGACGGTGCAGGCGGTGGTGGAATCGATCCGCGACATCGACGCCATCAGCGCCGAAGTGGCGCGGGCGGCCGACGAGCAACGAGCCGCCACCGGCGAGATCATGGGCAGCGCCGCCCAGGCGGCCGATCACACCCTGTCGGTGGCCCAGACCATGGACGCCATGATGCAGGGAGTCGACACCACCAATCATACCGCCCGCCGGGTTTCCGATCTGGCCACCATGGTCAACCGCGACATCAAGGCTTTGCAGCAGCGTCTGGACGTGGTTCTGGCCCGTTCCCTGGAAGGGCAGATCGGCGGAGACGAATTGAGCCGTAAGCGCGTTCCGGCGGCGATCCGTTTCCTGGGGCGTTTCGGCGACCAGACCTATGAGGGCTTCACCGGGGACATTTCCATTCGCGGCGCTTTGCTGGTCGCGCCGGCCAAGGGGGCTCCCAAGGTCGGTGCGGGAACCGTGGAGCTTGAGGGAATCGGCACCTTGCATGCCCAGGTTCTGACCGAAAGCGCCTCGGGATTCCATGTCCGTTTCGTCAATCTGCGTCCTGCCGATATCGAGTGCATGCACAAGGCCATCGAGGTGGCGAACGCCAACGACCAATCTTACGTCGCCATCGCCAAAGAGGTGGCCGAAAAAGCCGCCCAGGCCGCAGAGCGAGCGCTGCGCGAGGGCATGGTGAGCCGCGAGCAATTGTTCAGTCTGGAATACGAACCCATCGAGGGAACGAACCCTCCGCAGCACATGGCGCCTCATACCGCCATGGCCGACAAGATGTTCCGCCCCTTGATCGAAGCTCCCCTCGAACGGGATTCGCGGATCGTTTTTTGCTGTATTACCGACCGCAACGGCTATATCGCCGCCCATAACCGCAAATATTCCGAGCCGCAGCGCCCCGGCGACGCGGTATGGAACGCCGGGCACTGCCGCAACCGCCGCATTTTCGACGACCGCACCGGCATTCTGGCCGGGCGCAACACCAAACCGGCCTTGCTGCAAACCTATCCGCGCGACATGGGGGGCGGCACTTTCGTGGTGCTGAAGGAAATGGATATTCCCATCAGCGTCGGGGGACAACATTGGGGCGCGGTGCGCATGGCCCTGAAGCTGAGTTAAGCCCCCAGCAGAACGGCCACCTGCTTGGTGGCCGGTCCGGCGGCGATGATCCGCCAGGACCAGCCGGTGCGGGCGGCGAATTCATGGAAAGCCCTGAATTCGTCGTCACGCCAGCTACGGTTGCCGATGAATTCATCGAACACCAGAATGCTGCCGGGTCGCAGGCGGTCCTCCAGCGCCGCCAGAACGGTGCAGGCGCTGGAATAGATGTCGCTGTCGATGTTGGCGAAGCGCAACGGGCCGGGATGCGCGGCGAAGAACGGCGGCAGACTGTCCTCGAACCAGCCGGCATGCAGGCGGGCGTTGGCCGGGACGTCGGGCAGACGGCTGCCGGTGGTCAGGACGCCGCTTTGGGTGTTGACCCAGTTCTCGGGCAGGCCCTCGAAAGAGTCGAAACCGTGAACCTCTTGTCCCGCCGTTTCCGCCAGGATGGTCAGCGAGGCTCCCCGGCGCACGCCGAATTCCAACACCAGACCGGGCTGACGGGCCTGGCCGAGAACCCAGCGCAGCAGATTGCCGGAAACGCCGAACAGGCGGTGTTCCCTGCCGAAATGCGGCAGGATCGCGGCGGCGCCTTCGGCCAGATAGCGATGAGCGGAAGGTGCGCCGTCAATGTGCCCGGTGGCGTTTCCGGGTTCCAGCAACACCTGATAGGCCGCCAGCATTCCGGCATATTTGCGGTTGGCGCCGCTGCAGGCCGAAGCTTTCAGCAGGCGCTCATGAGCGGCGTTCCAGCCCAGTTCGTCCAGAGCCGGGCCGTGGCTGGCGTACCAGGCGGCGGCAAGATCGGGTTTGCCGAGCAGGGCGGCGTCGAAAGCCGCCAAAGCCTCGGCTGCGCGCCCCAAAGCCGACAAGGCCATGCCGACGTCGTAGCGCATCTGGACCGAGGGGGCGGCAATTTTCGCAGCCAGGGCCAGGACGTCGTGATGGCGGGCATCGCGGCGATAAGCCCCGGCCAAAGCTTCTGCGGCCTGGGGATGGTCCGGGGCGCAGGCGTACAGCTCTTCCAATACGCTCACCGCTCCGAACGGATCGGCGGCCATCAGATGGGCGCGGCCTAGGCGCAGCCGGCTGTCGTGATCTTCGGGATTCCTTGACAAAGCCTCGCGCAGAGCCGCCATGGCCGGGCCGGGACGCCGCTTGTCCAGCAGGCGGGCGCCGGCTTCAGCGGGATTGGCGTCGTTCTGGCTCACCGGCGGACTCCTGGCGGATGGGGCGGCAGAGAATGGCACGGGCCATCGGCGGGTGGAAGGGGCGGCAAGCTTTGCCCGGCAAAAACTGCCGATGGGCTTATTTTGCCCCGTGATTGGGAATCGTCGGTGAATCCGCGGCGAATCATAAGTGATTCAAATCGCAGCATATCGCCGGGCGTCGTCGGGGCGATGAAAGTTGGCCCGGCTCCTGCAATGGAGAGGCTGTCAACTTCAAGCCGGGAGTTTCCACGATGAGCCATCAACGGGTCGAGACCTTTCAGATGCTGGTGGATCGTGCTTCCGATCTGCTGACCACAGCCGAACGCGACGGCGAATGCGATGCGGTGGCCGAGGCGGCTTTGATTCTTGAATATCTGCGCAAGCACTATGTCGAGCCGTTCGACGCTTCCGAACTGGATCATCTGCTGCATGGCTCTGAAGATGAGCAGCGGGCGGTGCGGGTGCTGCTGGACGGCCTGCGTCTGAAGCGGCTGATCAAAACCCTGGCGGATTCGCCGCCCCAACTGTTGGCGGCTGAGTGAGCATCCCTGCGTTTCTTGTCGTCTGGGGTGCCTGTCTGGCGAGTTTGGTGCTGGGCGGCTGGGCGCTTGCGGTCCTGTCTCTGGCTTTGTTGCAGGGGCGTTTGATCTATCGTCCCGATGTCGGCGCTTCCACGCCCGAGGCGGCGGGAACGCCTTGGTTCCGAATTATCCGCGACGGCGACGCGCTGTTGGGTTGGTGGGCGCCACCCCGCGACCCCGACGGGTTGGTGCTGGCCGTTTTCCACGGCAACCGCGGAACGCTGGCGCGCATGGCGGCCAAAACGGCCCTGTGGCATCAATGGGGCTTCGGCCTGTTTCTGGGAACCTATCGTGGTTATGAGGGCAAGCCGGGTCGCCCGACCGAGGCCGGGCTGATCGCCGACGGCCGGGCCTGCCTGGATTGGCTGGCGGCGGCGCAAGGCGTGGACGGCCGGAATCTGGTGCTGTACGGCGAATCCCTGGGCGCGGCGGTGGCTTTGCGCCTAGCGACCGAACGCAAGGCGCGCGGACTGGTGATGGAAGCGCCGTTTTGCAGCCTGATCGCCATGGCCTCGGAGCGCCATCCCTGGGCTCCGGTCCGCTGGCTGTTGCGCCATGTCTACGACAATCTGTCGCGCATCGGCGGGCTCAGGCTTCCCATCCTCATCCTTCATGGCGACGCCGACCGGACCACGCCGGTCGATCATTCCCGTAAATTGGCCGAGCTGGCGGGCAGCCAATGCCGGCTGGCGGTTTTGCCGGGTGGGGGGCACCTGGATTTGTATGACAAAGGCGCCGCCCGCCTTTTGACGGAGTTCCTGAGCGGGATTTAAAACGAGTCGGCATTCATCTGCCGTATTGCGCGCCCTTTCCGGCTGCACAATAATGCCCGCCATGGGAATACCAACCTTGTTCAAGGGGGTTATCAATGTTCTTCAAGTCCATGCTGACCGGCATCGCCGTGGCCGTGGTTGCCGCCGGTTCCGCCTTCGCCGCCGATTGTTCGCTGCCCGCGGATGCCCAGAACGGCAAGACGGTGTCGAACCAGTGCAAGAGCTGCCACGTTTTCGAAGCCGACAAGCCGTCTCGTCCGACCGGCCCTAATCTGCATGACGTGTTCGGGGAAAAGGCCGGCACCCGTAAGGACTATCCCAGCTACTCCCCCGCCGTGTCCGCCGCCAGCGCCAAGGGTTTGGTTTGGACCGAGGACAAGTTGTCCGACTATCTGGCCGACCCCAAGGCCTTCCTGGCCGCCGTCACCGGCAATCCCGATCTGAAGCACGGGATGTACTTCAACGTGAAGGACGATCAGAAGCGCAAGGACGTGATCGCCTTCCTGAAGGCCATCAAGGGCAAGGCCGAATGCAACTGACCTGGGTCTGATGGCCTGGGGCAAAAGAAAACGCCGCCCGGCCGGGCGGCGTTTTTTTATTGGGCAGGGCGAGAGGCTTTGCCGTCTTATCCGTGCATCTCCCGCAGAAATTCCTCGACCTGATGATCGAGGCGGCTCATGGCGTCGCTCATGCCGTTGGCGGCTCCCAGAAGTTCAGTGGCGGCGCGGCGGGTGCTTTCGGCGTTACCCATCACCGTCGAGATGGCCGACGACGCCTCGCCGGTGGCGGCGCTGGCCTGCTGGGCGCTTTCGCTGATCTCCCGGGTGGCGGCGCCTTGCTGCTGGACGGCGGAGGACACCTGAAGGCTGATCTGCCGCAGTTTCTCCAGGGTGTCGGCAATATCCTGCATCGCCTGCACGGCGTCGCCGGTTTCCGATTGGATGGTTTCGATCTGGCTGCGGATTTCGCTGGTCGAGCGGCCGGTCTGATCGGCGAGATTTTTCACTTCCATGGCGACCACGGCGAAGCCCTTGCCGGCCTCGCCGGCGCGGGCGGCTTCGATAGTGGCGTTGAGGGCCAGAAGATTGGTTTGGCTGGCGACGCCGTTGATCAGTTCGACGATGCTGCTGATCTGGGCGGCGGTGTCGGCCAGATGCTGGATCATGGTGGTGGCCTTGGCCGCTTGGGCGACGGCTCCGGTGGCGATGCCCAGCGAATCGGCGACTTGACGGCTGATTTCCTCGATCGAGGCCGACAATTCCTCGGCGGCGGCGGCGACGGTCTCGACATTGCCGCTGGCGTCGGCGGCGGCGCCTGAAGCGGTTTGGGTCTGCGAGGCGGTGGTGTCGGCGGTGTTGGTCAGGCTGTGGGCGTTGCCTTGCATGGCCTGGGCGGCATCGCCGGATTGGGCGATGACGCCGCGCACACGCTCCGAGAAACGGTCGGCCAGACGGGTCAGCATGGCCCGGCGCTCTTCTTCCGCCTGGCGGCGTTCCTCGGCCTGCTGGCCGGCCATGCGGCGCTTCTCCTGCCCTTGCAGGCGAAAGGCGTCGAGGGCGCGGGCCAGAGCGCCGATTTCGTCGGAGCGGTTCTGATGGGGAACCGACAGGTCGGTGTCGCCGGCCGCCACCCGGTCGACGGCCCGGGTGATCACGCTCAACGGACGGGTCACGCCGGCAATGACGACGACGGCGGCGGCGGCGGTTGCCAGCAAGGTGCCGCCCAGGGCGACGATGACCATCAGGGTGATGCGCTGGCTGTAGAACCCGGCCAATTCGTCTCCCAGCCGTTCGACGGTGGCGCTGTTGCGGCTGACCAGTTCGGCGACGTTGGCGTTCAGGCTTTCCAGGTTCTTACGGTTCTCCTCGGAGCTGGCCTCGCGTCGGGCGGTGGCGGGACCGTCCGATATGGCCAATCCGGTGATGGCGGTGCGCAGCCGTGCGAAGTCGCTCGTGTCCTTGGCCAGGCTGTCGTAAAGAGCGTCGTGCTCGGCCAGCGCCTGCCAGCGTTTCAGGTCGGACGACAAGCCTTGCAGTTGCTGTTCGACGCTGGCGGCGAAGCCTTTGATCTCGTCGGGGCTGCGCGACGAATAAGCGCCGCGGGTGTCGCCGACGATGGCGTTGACGGCGCGGTTCATCCGTTCGCCCAGAATGGCCGCCGTCGAAGCGGTGCGCATGCTTTCCGTGCGGCTGTGATAGCTGCCGAACGTGGCGATGGCGATCAGGGCGATGGCCGCCAGCGTCAGCAGCAGGATGGCCTTGGCGAGGAAGATCTTGGCGGCGATGGTGGCTCGAACGATCACAGGCGACCCTTTCCCCTGTTCGGAGGCTCCGCCTTACCGGAAACGGCTGCGCGGAGATTGGCAAAGGGTGATGATAATGATGTTTAAAATTTCAAACAACATTCACGCTGTATTTATGGGCATAACCCTGAAGTATGGGGTTATTGCTTGAAATATGATCAAATTTTATGGATTTGTCGGTTCTGATGGATGGGGCCGGCTATAATATTAGACATTTGTGCGGTGCGATGAATCAAAGCAGCTCCAGCACCTGGGCGATCTGCCGGGCGGGGTCGACGATCATGCGCGACATCACTTCCAGTTCGCGGTCGTCCAGGACTGGAATGCCCGGCAGGCGGAAATGGTACCGTTCGATGGTGGCGTCCCGTTCATCCAGCAGCCGTTCGATCTGCGGCCGGAACAGCACCACCAGATCGGTGATCCAGCGGTTCAGCAAATCCGAAGGGCGGTCGTGGCCGATATGGAAACAGGGCAGCATGGCTTTGACGTCGGCGGCTTTATACCAGGTTTCGGCCGTGACCCAGCGGTTGGTGGTGAATAGCATGTCGGGCGTGCCGTCGGCGTCGATGGCGATGGCCACCAGATGGGAAAGGGCGTCGTTGTCGCCCGGCGGGCGATGGTCGGCAGGATCGGCGGGCTTGATGCCGTCCGGCATGCCGCGGGGGCGCAGGAAGGTGTGGAAGTGGCCGTGTTCGCCTTCACGGTGAATGTGGAAGTAGTATTGGGCGTGGCTCAGGGCGTCATAGACGTCGCCTTTGGGATAGTGGGTATAGGGATAGGGCAGGCGATCGGTCATCTCGTCGATGATGGACCGCCCTTTGGCCTTCAGTTCCCGCTGACAGTCGAGATAGTCGCGTCCGGCGACGGCCATGTCCTGCAAGCGGACCGGCGACAGGGCCAGCAGGTCCACGTCTGGATCGGTAAAGCCGATGCTGGGGGTTGCCTCGGTCATCACGTCGTCTCCAGACCTGCCGGAGTTACGGCAGGCCGTTTTCCTTGAAATAGCGCAGCGCTCCGTCATGCAGCGGAGCCACCAGGGCCTCGCGGGCCATCTGTTTGCGGTTCAGCGGGGCCAGTACCGGGTGCATGGCGCTGAACGGTCCGGTATCGCCCGCCACCGCCTTGACGATGGCGTAGGCGTCGTCGTCGGGCAAGCTCTTCGACGCCACGAGAACGGCCCGAAGACCGATGGTGGGAACGTTTTCGTTCAGTCCCTGGTAGTCGTCGCCGGGAATTGCCAGCTTGGCGAAGTCCGGATTGGCCTTCAGATAGGCGTCGATGGCGGCGTCCTTCAACGGCAGCAGGGTGACGCCGCAATCGTCCAGACCTTCCTGGATTTCAGCGATGGGATGGATGCCGGTGATGATGGCGGCGTCCAGGCGGTTGTCGCACAAGGCCTTGACCGACTTGGTGCTGTCCATTTCCAGGGCGGCGCCCAGATCCTGGGGCTTGATGCCTTCGGCGGCCATCACGGCGTCGGCCAGCAGGCGCTGATAGCTGCCGGGATGGCCCAGATTGATGCGCTTGCCCTTCAGATCGGCGGGCGTCTTGATCTTGGCGTTGGCGCCCAGCAGCACGGCCACGGGCTCGCCGTGCAGGCTCAGCAGGCTGCGCAGATCGGCGTTGGGGCCGTCTTTGGCGAAAGCGCCCTTGCCGGCGATGGCGTCGGCGAGAGTGTGGGATTGCACCAAGGCCAGTTGCAGATCGCCGCTGCGCAAAGCCGCCAGATTGGCCGCCGAACCCGAGGTGGCTTCGACCAGACAGTGGACGCCGTGCTGGGCGCGGTCGCGGTTGACCATGCGGCAGACGGCTCCGGCCTCGGGGTAATAGGCGCCTCCCACCTCGCCGCTGCCGACGGCGATCACATGGGATCGCGACGGCGAAGAGGCCGGAGAGGCGGGCTCTCCGGCAAAGGCGGAATTTCCCGTCAGCAAAGCCGCCAACCCGGCGGCGACCAGCAGAGCACGCCCTTGCTTCAGCATCGTTCCATCCTTGTCGTTCAACCCTCTTTCCCTCACATGCCGGGCTGGCGGCGTCAAGCGGGCAATTGCCGGCGAATGACGGCAAAATGACGCTGAAGGCTTTGCAACCGCTTCGTCAAAGGTTAGCATCCCGCCAGTTTTGCAAGATGGGCCTTTGCCGACATGAATATCAAAGATCATATCCGCCAGATTCCGGACTTTCCCAAGCCGGGAATTCTGTTCTACGACATCTCGACGCTGCTGGCCCATGCCGACGCCTGGCAGGTGACGATGGGGCGTCTGGCGAATTCGGTGCGCGCCCAGCATCCCGATCTGCTGGTGGGCATCGAATCCCGCGGCTTCCTGGTGGCGGCGCCGCTGGCGCTGAAGCTGGGATGCGGCTTCGTCATGGCCCGCAAGCGCGGCAAGCTGCCGGGCAAGACCATCCGCCACGAATATGCCTTGGAATACGGCACTGACGTCATCGAAATGCAGGACGACGCCATTCAGCCCGGCCAGCGGGTGGTGGTGCTGGACGATCTGCTGGCCACCGGCGGCACCCTGGGCGCGACCATCGAACTGTCGCGCAAGATGGGAGCGGAAGTGACCGGCGCCGCCTGCATCATCGAACTGGCTTTCCTGAACGGCCGCAAGAAGCTGGATGTTCCGGTGACTTCGGTGGTGTCTTACGACGAGTGATGCCGGGCGGCGAGTGATTTCCGGCGGATCGAGGTTGGTCCGCCGGTGTCTTCGCTTCAATGTTTCCAGAAGTCCGGAATGAACAGGACGATCACCAGAAACATTTCCATCCGACCGTAAAGCATGGCCGCCGACAGCAGCCATTTGGCGTTGTCGGGCAGATGCATGAAACTGGTCATCGGGCCCACCGTCTGGGTTAGGCCCGGTCCCAGGTTGCCCAGGGCCGAGGTGGCGGCGGTCAGCGCCGTCAGGAAATCCAGCCCGACCATGCCCAGCAGCATGGACAGCACGGCAAACGACAAGCAATAGACGAATAGAAAGCCCAGCACCGATTCCCGGACCTGATCCGGCACCGGCTTGCGCTCATAGGTGGGCAGAACCACCGAATGGGGGCGCAGCAGTCGGATCAATTGCACTTTGGCGCTGGTGAACAGGATTTGCAGGCGGAAAACTTTGATGCCTCCGGCCGTCGAGCCGGCGCAGCCGCCGACGAAGGACAGGAAGAACAGAATGGCTACCGGCAGCCCGCCCCAGCTTCCCCAGTCCAGGGTGGCGTGTCCGGTGCCCGTCAGGACGCTGGCGGCGGTCACGGCGCCGTGGCGGATCGAGGGCAAGGGCTTGACCCCGTGGGTCAGCAGCAGCCACATGCCGATGCCGACGGCCGACAGCAGGAACAGGCCCAGATACCAGCGCAGCTGACTGTTGTGCAGAGCCTGACGCCAGCGGCGCTGAAAGATTTGCAGATAGACCATGAAGGGCGCGCCGCTCAGCAGCATGCCCAGCAGAATGACCCAGTCGACGCTGGGCTTGTGCCACGCGCCCACCGAACCGTCCGAGGTGGAGAACCCGCCGCCGGAAATGGTGCTCATGGCATGCAGCAGCGCGGGAAAGCGGCTCATGCCCGCGGCCCACAGCAGCAGGGTCAGCAGGCCGGTCAGAAAGACATAGACCAGCATCATCTGCCCGGCGACCTTGGTGCCCCGTCCCATTACCCGTTCGCCCTGGGCGGAGTTGCTTTCCAGGCGAAACATCTGCATGCCGCCGATGGACAGTTCGGGCAGAACCAGCGCCGCCATCAACAAGGCGGCGGCACCGCCCAGCCATTGCAGTTGGGCGCGCCACAACAATATGCCCGGCGGCAGAAGTTCTAGGCCGCGCAGCACGGTGGAGCCGCTGGCGGTGACGCCGCTGACGGCTTCGAACCAGGCGTCGGTAGGCGACAGATGCAACCGGGAAAAGGCGAAGGGCAGGGCTCCGGCGATGCTGGCGGCAAGCCAGCCGGTCACGGTCAGCAGGAACATCTGGCGGATGCCGAACGCCTTGCGCCGTCCGGCCAGATTGGCCGCGACCAGCAGTCCGCCCAGCAGCAGAGTGACGCTGGACGAAGCCATGAAGACCAGCCAGTCGTTGTCGCCGTGCACGGCGTCGACGGCGGCGGGGATGCCCATGGCCAAGGCCAGCACCGTTAGGGCCAGGCCGGTTACCAGCAGAACGGGGCGAAAGTCGACCATTCGCCTACTCCCGCCAGAAACCGGGGAAGAACAGGATCATCACCGTCGCGACTTCCAGCCGTCCCAGCATCATGCCGCCGCTCAGCAGCCACTTGGCGGCATTGGTCAGGCTGCCGTAATCGTGGCCCGGCCCGACGATCTTGCCCAATCCCGGTCCGACATTGCCCAGGGCGGCGGCGGCGGCGGACAGGCTGGTCATATCGTCCAGTCCGGTCATGGTCAGCAGCACCGACAGCCCGGCGAACGAGAAAAAGTAGAACATCACGAAGGTCAGCACCGAGCGCAGCACCAGATCGCTGACCGGCATATCGTTGAAGCGGATGACGAATACGCCGTGGGGATGCAGAAGCCGCCGGGCATGAACGCGAACCATGGCGAACAGCACTTCGTAGCGGAAAATCTTGATGCCGCCCGCCGCCGACCCGGTGCAGCCGCCGACAAAGGCCATCATGAAGAAGACGATCTCGGCGAAACCGCCCCAGCTGTCGTAATCGTTGGTGTGATAGCCGGTGGTGGTCAGCACGGCCACCACGTTGAAGAACGAGGTGCGGAAGGCCTCGTAAGCCCCCATGTTGCGGACCGCCCAGTTCCAGAACGTCAGGCTCAGGGCGAAGAAGAGCATGGTCATCAGATACCAGCGGATCTGGCTGTCCTTGAAGATGGCCCATTGTCCCCGCTTCCAGGGAGCGACATAAAGGTGGAAGCTGCCGCCGCCGATGATCATGCCGATCACGCAGATCCAGCGGGCACCGTCGCCGAAAGAGCCCAGCGACTGATCCGAAGTGGAAAAGCCGCCGGTGGATAGGGACGACATGGCGTGGCAGACCGCTTGCAGCGGCGTCATGCCGGCGGTCAGCAGCGCGCCCACCAGAATGAAGGTGAACAGGGAATAGACGCCCAGTACGCCCCAGGCCACCTGGGAAAAGCGGGGCTTGACCCGGTCGGCCTTGTCAGAGCTTTCCATGCGGAAAAGCTGCATGCCGCCGATGCGCAGGGCCGGCAGCAGGGTGACGGCGGTAACGATGATGGCGACGCCCCCCAGCCAGTTCAGCATGGCGCGCCACATCAACACCGCCCGCGGTGCGTGGTCGAGACCGTGCAGGACGGTGGCGCCGGTGGTGGTCAGACCCGAGACGGCCTCGAAGACAGCGTCGGTGGGGCTCATCTTCAGGCTGCACAGGGCGAAGGGAACGGCGCCCAGCAGCGAGACGAGAATCCAACTGGTGACGGTCAGCAGAAAGGCTTCACGGGTATGCAGGGCGGGCTCGCCTTTGCCCTGATTGGCCAGGATCAGCGCCAGTCCGGCCAGGGCCGAGCAAAAGGCTCCGGCCGCGAAGGCCGGCCATTCTCCTTGGCCTCCGGCGCGAAGCCCGACGGCAAGGTCGGCGACGGCCGGCAAGCCCATGGCCAAGGCCAGGATCAGCAGCAGGAAGCCGTTGATGTAAAGGACCGGACGGATATCGAGCAAAAACAATCACCCCTGGTTTCGACCAGGACTATTGGCGCGAAGCCGGTCCGCTGTCCAGCGAATCCGGTTTCGCGCCAACCGGGGCGATCAATGCGAGCGCATGCCCAGGCTCCAGGCGGAGCGTTCGGCCGCCGTCATGGCGTTGATCTGCTGGGTGGTGAAGGCGGACAGCTGGGCCGTGCTCATATAGTGGAAGTCCGTGGTCGACAAAGCGCAGACCTGCTGGCTGGTCAGAGTGCGGATGGCGGTGGTGGTCAGGGCTGAAACCTGGGTGGTGCTTAGCGAGGCCAGCTCGGCCGAAGTCAGATTGCGTAGTTGAGTGGTGGTCAGGGCCGCCAGTTCGGTGGTGCTCATAGACGAGAATTGCGTGCTCGACAGCCAGCCGACTTCAGCGGCGGTCAGGCCGGAAATTTGGGTGGTGGTCAGGTTCGAGACCTCGGTGGTGGTCAGGGACGCCAGCTGTGCCAAGGTCAGCAGCGATATTTCCGTGCTGGTGACACCAGCGAACTGGCTGGAGCTCAGGCTGGACAGCACCGGCGCCGACAAGGCGCGGAATTGCGCCGTGCCCAACGCGCCGATCTCGGCCGAGGTCAAGCCGGTGGCCTGGGTGGTGGTCAATTGCGCCACGTCGCAGGCGGTCAAGGCGGTAAGCTGGGTGGTCGACAGCCAGCCGATTTCCGTCGACGTCAGGCTGGCCACCTGGGCCGACCCCAACAGGCCTATCTGGGTGGTGGTCAGAGCGGCGAACTGGGTCTGGGGCATGCCGGCGACGTCCAGGGTCAGCACGCTCAGCAATGTGGCCTGGGTTGTGCTCATCGCCGTTTGCTGTGTGGCGGACAGGGCCGACAGCTGAGTCGATGTCAGGGTCGACAACTGATCGTTGGTCAATCCGCGGACCTGGGTCGTGCTCAGCTGAGCGATGTCGGTGGACGTCAGTCCCTGCATGGCCTGAGGCGACAGGGCGCCGATCTGGCTGGAGCTTAAAGCCGCCAGCTGCGAGGAGGTCAGGACAGCCAGATCCGAGGACGTGAGTCCGTGCAGGCCGTCGCGGTTGAGCGCCGCCAGCTGGGTGGCGGTAAGCGCGGTAATGTCAGTCGTCGTCAGACCCGAGACCTGATAGCCCGACAGCACGCCCAATTGGGCGGTGGTCAGAGCCGTCACCTGGGTGGTGGTCATGCCGGCCAATTGGGCGGCGGTGAAGCCGGTGATCTGGACGCGGCTGAGGCTGGAAATGTCTGTGGCGCTGAGGCCCGATACCTGAGTGGTGCTGAGCAGCATCAGCTCGAACGGCATCAGCCCGGCAAGCTGCGTGGTGGTCAGCAGCGAGATTTCGCCGCTGGTCAGTCCGGCCAGTTGGTCAGGGCGCAACGCCGCCAATTGCTGCGAGGTCAGGGCCGACAGCTGGCTGGTCGTCAGTTGGGAAATACTGGTCGACGTCAGCGTGCTTACGGATGAATTCGTCCAAGACCAATACCAGGGGCCCAATTTGCTGAAGAACGATGCCATGCCGAAACTCCGCCTGTCGGACCACACGACGCCCGGATAGAGCATATACGCAGCTCTATCCGGATTTGAAGTGATGATTATCACCTATGGCATAGGCGGGGGAATCAGATGTTGCTCAGGCTGCCCGACGGCGTGTTGATCAGTGCCATGAACTCCCGGCGGGTCGACGGATCGTCGCGGAACGCGCCGAGCATCCGGCTGGTCACCATGGTCACGCCGGGTTTGCGCACGCCGCGGGTGGTCATGCACTGGTGGGCGGCTTCGATCACCACGGCGACGCCGCGGGGATGCAGAACTTCCTGAATGCAATTGGCGATTTGGGCGGTCAATTTTTCCTGAATCTGCAGGCGCCGGGCATAGATTTCAACCACGCGGGCCAGCTTCGAGATGCCGACTACCCGTCTGTCGGGCAGATAAGCGACGTGAGCCTTGCCGATGATGGGTACCACGTGATGCTCGCAATGGCTTTCCAGGCGGATGTCGCGCAGCAGCACCATTTCGTCGTAACCGTCGGTTTCCTCGAAGGTGCGGCGCAGAATTTCTTCCGGATCCTCGTGATAGCCGGCGAAGAATTCCTCATAGGCGCGGACCACCCGCGACGGAGTGTCGACCAGGCCTTCCCGGGTCGGATCGTCGCCAGCCCAGCGCAGCAGGGTGCGCACGGCCTCTTCAGCTTCCTGTCGGGACGGCTTGACGGCCTCCGCTGATTTGCTCTGGGCCGATTTGGCCTGAGACGACTTGGGAAGAGTGATGGCTTTGTGTTCCGTCACGATAAAGGACCTTTCTGTGTGCGGCCTTTTCTCGGCCTTGCTTCAAGCCCATGTGGCTTGCGCCCTCTTGCTTTGCAAGGGGGCTTGGGCAAGGTGGGATCAGTTCAGGCGTACCGTCTGGTGCGGACTGTCCAGGGAAAAAGCCGGAATGGCGATGTCGAAGCGTTCGCCGCCATCGCTTTCCATCTGATAACTGCCGACCATGATGCCGGACGGGGTCGTCAGCGGCGTGCCGCTGGTATATTCGTATGCGTCGCCGGGATGCAGCACGGGTTGTTCGCCGACCACTCCGGCACCCTGTACTTCCTGCAAACGGCCCATGGCGTCGGTGATCTTCCAGTGTCGGGTCAGCAGTTTGACGGTGTTCTGTCCCTTATTCTCGATGCGCACCCGATAGGCCCAGACGTAATGGTTCTCGGCCGGGGCCGACTGTTCCTCAAGGAAGGTCGGTTGAACGGTGACGGTGATGGCTCGGGTGGTTTTCGAATACATCTGCCGGAGTCCCAACGGTATCGGCGGCATGGGCCGATCGCCATAGTCTAACCTGACGCGAGGCTTTGTCCAGAGATGGACACCTGAAAAGCGAAACGGCGCCGGAGGCGATCCGGCGCCGTCTGCCTATGCCGTCTGTTTCCCAGGGATCAGCCGGGGAAGCGTACCGAGACGCGGCGGTTCTGCGGTTCGCGCACACCGTCCTTGGTGGGCACCAGCGGATCGGTCTTGCCGCGGCCTTCGGCCGACAGGCGGTCGGCGGGCACGCCGGCGGCGATCAGAGCCTTGCGCACGGCTTCGGCGCGCTTCAGCGAAAGGCGCATGTTGAAATCGGCGCCGCCCGACATGTCGGTATAGCCGATGACGGTCAGCTTCGGATAGTTGGCGGCTTTGGCGGCCTTGGCCACTTCCTGCACGATCTTGGCAGCTTCGGGCGTCAGCTTGGCCTGATTGAAGTCGAAGAAGACCTGGAAGCGGTCGGTGGCCGGCTTGACGGCGGCGGGCTGGGCGGCCGGCTTGGCCGAAGCCTCGATGGCGTCCATGGCGGCCAGGAAGTCCTTGCGGCAAGCGGCGATGTCTTCGGTCTGCCAGCCTTCGTCCTGCTGCTCGACCCAGCAATCGTACTTCACCTGGGCGGTGGCGGTCAGAGCCGGCAGGCGGGTCGGGGCGTTGCTGTCCAAAGCCTTGACCAGACGGGTGCGGGCCACGGCCAGATCGGCGGCGGCCTGCTTGTCGTCGAAGCTCCAGTCGCTCAGGTCTTCGGGCGGAACCACGGTGCCGTGGGCGGCGTCCAGGCCCTTCTTGGCGAAGTGCCAGGAATTGAACCAGTCGTACTGGTCCTTTTCCGACTGGGCGAAGGCGTAATATTCGCGGCTCAACGCCTGGGTAAAGGCGGCGCCGGAGGGAGAAGACGTCTTAAGCTCGTCCAGATAATGGGTCGTTCCGGGGAACGACGCGCAGCCGCTGATCACGATCGGCAGCGCCAAGCTGGCGATCATTCTGGAAAACTTCATTGCTTCCTCCCCCTTGGTCTGGCGATCGCCGTCGGCGGGGAACTCCTCAGCCGGACGCGGGATCGTGTTCCTAGAGCATTCGGAATAGCCTCTTTACCGATTCAGTTCAAGCGCTTAGAGCGGCCCCGGTCACGCCGGGGCCGCTCCGTCGGCTGTGGCTGCGGCGGGATTAAAGCGCCTGGGCCAGATCGGCGGTCAGGTCGCGCACGTCCTCTAGGCCGACGGAAAGTCGCAGCAATCCTTCGCCGATACCCATGCGCAGTTTTTCTTCCGGGCTGCGGCTCTGGTGGGTGGTGGTCCAGGGATGGGTGATCAGGCTTTTGGCGTCGCCCAGGTTGTTCGAGATGTCGATCAGGCGAAGGCCGTTCAGCAGCTTATAGGCGGCCGCCTTGCCCCCCTTCACAGAAAAGGCCACGACGGCGCCGCCGCCGGCCATCTGGCGTTGGGCCAGCGCGTACTGCGGATGGCTGGGCAGGCCCGGGTAGCGAACCTGCTCGATGGCCGGATGGGCTTCCAGGAATTCGGCGACCTTTTGGGCGTTTTCCACATGGCGGCTGACGCGCAGCTCCAGGGTTTCCAGTCCCTTCAGCAGCACCCAGGCGTTGAACGGCGACAGACAGGGGCCGGTGTGACGCAGATAAGGGCCCAGTACGTCGTTCAGGAACTGGTTGGAACACAGCACGGCGCCGCCCAGGCAGCGGCCCTGGCCGTCGATATGCTTGGTGGCGGAATAGACCACCACGTCGGCGCCCAAAGCCAGCGGCTTTTGCAGCAGCGGGGTGGCGAAAACGTTGTCGACCACCACCACGGCGCCGGCGGCATGGGCCAGCTCGGCCACGGCGGCGATGTCGATCAGCTCCAGGCTGGGATTGGCCGGGCTTTCCAGGAAGACGCAGCGGGTCGGCTTGGACAGGGCCTTTTTCCAGGCGTCCAGGTCGGGGCCGGGAACCAGTTCCACTTCGACGCCGTAGCGCGGCAGAAGATCCGTGAGAATCCACATGCATGAACCGAACAGCGCCTGCGATCCGACAACCCGGTCGCCGGCCCGCACCTGGGACAACAGGGCGGCGTGCACGGCGGCCATGCCGCTGGAGGTGGCGCGGCAAACCTCGGCTTCCTCGATCTGGGCCAGGCGATCCTCGAAGATCGAGACGGTGGGATTGCGGAAGCGGGAATAGACGTAGCGCTCGCGGGTGCCGTCGAAGCTTTCTTCGGCTTCCTGGGCGCTTTCGTAAACATAGCCGGAATTGAGGAACAACGCCTCGCTGGTTTCGCTATGGCCGGTGCGGGTCAGCCCGCCGCGCACCAGGCGGGTCGCCAACTGCCAGTCGTTGGGATTCGAGGACTTGTCGGACATGGGAGGAAACTCCTTTGCTGCACGCAATAAAAAAACCCCGACCGGAAAACTCAGGTCGAGGCTCGATGGAACGTGCGCAGGACCCTTTTAGCCGTTTTTTTTACGTGGCCGCAAGCCGGTCGCCAAATCACCACGAAACGCTCTCAACTCATAGCGCCGCCGCCAAGCCGGCGTCAAGCCGGCTGAAACCCCTCTTGGCGAAGGGCTGGCATGCGCTTATCCCTGTTAAGGTTTAGGGACTTTTTCCCTGAATGCCTTGTCGCACCTCCGATTTGCGCATATGCTGCAATGCACAACGTATCTGAGTTGCAGGAAGGGAAGAGCCGTGAGCGACATTTTCTCCTTGAAGGGTAAGAAGGGCCTGGTGGTCGGTATCGCCAACGATCAGTCGATCGCCTATGGCTGTGCCAAGGCCATGCGCGCCCAGGGCGCCGATCTGGCCATCACCTACCTGAATGAAAAATCTGACAAATACGTCCGTCCTTTGGCCGAGGAGTTGGGCGCCGGCATCTATCTGCCGATGGACGTCAGCGTCGAAGGACAGACCGAAGCCGTGTTCGCCGAGATCGAAAAGAAGTGGGGCAAGCTGGACTTCGTTCTGCACTCCATCGCTTTCGCACCCAAGGACGACCTGCACGGCCGCGTGACCGACTGCTCGGTTGACGGCTGGACCATGGCCATGGACATTTCCTGCCATTCCTTCATCCGCATGACCAAGCTGGCCGAGCCTCTGCTGAAGGATGGCGGCAGCCTGATGACCGTCTCTTATTACGGTGGTCGCAAGGTGGTCGAGCATTACAACATGATGGGGCCGGTTAAGGCCGCCCTGGAAATGACCGTGAAGTATCTGGCCAGCGAATTGGGGCCGAAGGGCATCCGCGTCAATGCCATTTCGCCCGGCCCGCTGAAGACCCGCGCCGCTTCCGGCATCGATCACTTCGATGAACTCATGGAAATGGCCGCCGCTCGCGCTCCGCAGCACCAGCTGGTGGGCATCGAGGATTGCGGCGCCGTCGCCGCATTCCTGGCCGGCGACGGTTCCAAGACCATCACCGGCACGACCTTGTTCGTCGATGCCGGCTATCACATCGTCGGCTGATTTTCCGCCGAGTAAAAAAGCCTAGGGCCGCCGCTGGACAGCGACGGCCCTTTTGCCTTATATAAGTCCTCCCCTCGCATCCCGAGGGCGTTCCAGGGCGGGTGTAGCTCAATGGTAGAGCAGAAGCTTCCCAAGCTTACGACGAGGGTTCGATTCCCTTCACCCGCTCCAATGAAATCCCTAGGAAACCAGCGGTTAACGAAACCCATTGATGCCGGGTTGTGCCGTGATATGCTCTTTTTTGCTGACTCGGTGCTGACCTATTGCTGACCTGAGTCATCAGTTAGCACTGAGGGCTGGGCATGGCGAATGCAAAAATCAAATTGACGAAATCGGTCGTTGACCGCATCGAGCTTCCGGCAGACGGCAAGATCATCGTCTGGGACACCGAGCAAACTGGCTTCGGCGTCGCCGTCACCGCTCAGGGTGTCAAATCCTGGCTCATAAACTACCGCACCCGCGATGGACGCCAACGCCGGATCGTCCTGGGCCGCTGCGACCGCCTGACGGTCGACCAGGCCCGCATCGAGGCGCGAGGCAAGCTGTCCGAAGTCGATAAGGGCGGAGACCCCGCCACCGAACGCCGAGAACTGCGAGCGCGGATGCGAATGGGCGAGTTGCTGGACCAATACATCACCGACGAAATGCCACGCCGCAAGCGGGCCTCAACCGCCAAACTGCATGAAGGCCAGATTGAACGCCACATCCGCCCGCAGCTGGGCAGCATGGCGGTCGCCGATATCAGCCGCAGCGATGTAGAGGCTCTGCACCGCCGTGCCAGCGAGGAAGGTGGCCCGATCACCGGCAACCGCATGGTGTCGCTGTTGAGCGCCATCATGTCTTACGCCATCACGATTGAATGCATCACCGCCAACCCGGCCTTCCGCTTCCCCCGCCACAGCGAACAGTCACGCCGCCGCTATCTTACTCTAGCCGAACTGGCAAAGGTCATCGCCGACCTGGACGCTAGCCCGGCCCAGGATTCTGCCGACGCAGTGCGCCTGCTGCTCTATACTGGTGCCAGAGTGGGCGAGGTGCTGGCGATGCGTTGGGACAACCTCGACTTTGAAATAGGCGTGTGGAGCAAGCCCGCCGCCGCCACGAAGCAGAAGCGCGACCACCACCTTCCATTGACCGACGAGGCACAAGCCCTCCTGCAAGCCCGCCAGAAGACCATAAAGGGCGAATGGGTGTTCCCCGCCCGCTATTCCCCCACCGGCCACCTAACGACGATCCGCGTGTTCTGGAAACAGGTTTGCAAACGCACAGGCATTCCCGATTGCCACATCCACGACCTGCGGCACACCTTCGCCAGCCTCGCTGCCCGGCAAGGTGTGTCGTTGCAGGTTGTCGGCGGGCTGCTGGGGCATAGTGATCACAAGACGACTAATCGATACCTGCACCTTTACGACGATGCATTGAGGGAGGGAGCGAAGGCCGTAGCCGGATTGATGACCACGAAGTGACCTGCCCCCGATCAGAAGGACGATTGAGCCGAGAGAAATGTTCCAGACAAGACACACTTCCAAGCGGTGAAGTAAGTTACGGGCACCATAACAGGATACATAAGATGATAATAAAATTCGGTCGCTGATCGCGGCAAAGGCGTGTGTTTCATTGCCACAAACGCCCGTCCCGCGCCGTGCTAACGCCCTGTAAGGGCGCGTATATACCGTACCGTTACACGTACGGTGCTTTTGGGAGTCGGCTTGATATGTGGACTGCCCCTTTTATTTCCGATGAGGAAAAAGAGAAAGAGCGCGAAGATACCCGCCGTCGAGTCGCCCGATGGCGCGCCCGTCAGCGAGACAGCGGCATGGTCGAAGTCCGGGTTTGGGTTCCCGAGGAACGAGCCCATGAAGTGCAGAACTTCGCCCGCTCCCTGTCGGCAGTTTCACGCTCACCCACCGAACTGGAAGAGCGCGAATACAGCCAGGACGAACTCCATAAAGGTATCGCTAAAGGACGCTTTTTCACCGACTCCTCACACGTCATGGCAAGCCTCAGCTTCACCGCGCCAGTATCGGATATGTTGTCGGCTTATCTCGCTGGAGAAGGTTGGCGTCCGGCAGGCAAAAGCTACTGGAGCACCACCGGGACATTAAAGGCTTTGGATGCTGTTCTCGGTACCGCGCGGAATATGGGAGCCAGCGTTCATCTTGAACTTGCCGAGCCCACCCGCGATCCTGGCGGCAAGGCGTAATTACGCCGCTTCTTCGGTCAAAGGCGGTATGACAGTGCTGCATCTGGGGCAGCGGCTATCCTTCCTTCTGACTTGATAGCCGCAATTGAGGCAAAGGCGAGTATCGGGAAATGGAGCATCGTTTTGATGGTCAGGCAGTTCATGACCACAGAAACGGCAGACCTTCGCCCCGATCTTGATGGTCTCTCGGCAACGAGGGCAAGGCTGGGTGCTGTTGCTCCCGCCACCTACGACCAGCAGCAGCAAAGCGGCCAACAAGGGGGTGATGATCAGGGGCAGCAGAAACCAGATCAGTGGATTGCGCCCGCGCGCCGAAGCCGCGATAGCGATGATCACTGAAACCCCGAACCAGAGGATCACAAGGAACAGGAAGCCCATATTTTCCACCGTTCGAGCCGATTAAGATCAATCGCACCATCTTAATCCTCACGAATGGGCCGCAAAAGAGCCTTTTAGTCCCTTTATGTATTTTTACAGCATGCATTCGCCTTTCATTTGCCCATGGTTTCTCAACGGCAAATTCGAGCGGCAAGAGCGTTATTAGGCTGGTCTCAACAAGACCTGGCTGATCGCGCCATATTGTCCCTGAATGCCGTCAAGCGGCTTGAGAATGGCAAAAGCGATCCTCGCCTGAGCACCATCACCGCCGTCCAAACCGCCCTGGAGGCTGGCGGCATCGAGTTTATTCCCGCGCTCAGCGACAGGGGCGAAGGTGTGCGCCTGAAGCAGGCCTAAAAAATTTCTCATCCCCCATATCAATAAAGATCAAATCTCTAGGCCGCAAAATGTGCGTAATTGCCCGCTCGTGTGCGTAATTGTGCGTTAGTATTTGTGTACACACCGGCATTCATGTGCAAATTAGAAGACCTCCCCATTACTGGAGGCACACAAAATGGCCTATCGGAAGAAAGATCGACAAACAAGAACTGTCGCTAATACCCTTGAAGGACGCCTTTACAGGCCAGAAGAAGCAGGCGACTATCTGAACATCGCTCCTCAGACCCTTGCACATTGGCGCGTTCGTGGAACCGGGCCACACTTCATCCATCTCTCCAAGCGTTGTATCCGATACTCCGAGCAGGCTCTTAAAGAGTGGCTCGAAAGCCGAACGATAGCCTCAACGGTGGAACGATGACCCGCCCCAGCACCCCATCTCAACGGATGGGATGGAACCGGCTACAGGGCAGATCATAGCCGTTCTGCGCCCAGGTTGGCGCCATTGACCACACCTTCAGCGAGATGACGATATGCCGCCATGGAGCATACTCGGACGGCTAGAACTCCCAGCAGGCCGTTGAAAAAGTCGATGGTCTGCCGCTCCGGGGCGTGATTCAATCTCGGCGAATGGATTGCGGCCGAGGGGACTATGCGGGGGACGGACAAGCGGTCGGGGGCACTGTTCTCCTACGTTGACCTGGAGAAGCGGGTTCGGAAGGGCCACCCGCTACGGCCAATCCGAGAGATTGCCAACACGGCGTTGGCGGTGCTGTCGGGCGACTTCGCGGCTCTCTATTCCGGCAAGGGGCGGCCGTCGACCCCGACGGAAATGCTGCTGCGGGCGATGCTGTTGCAGGTGTTCTATTCGATCCGCTCCGAGCGCCAATTGATGGAGCGCCTGGACCACTATGCCTATGTTCGAGATAACCCGCTGAAGTATACGGATCCTACCGGTTATTGCTTCATGGGCTGCTTCTGGAAAGCGGTAGAGAAGCCCATTACCAGTTTTATTCGCAATACGCCGATTGTGCAGACGGGCATTCAAATCGTGGCAGCCTATTACGGGCCTTGGGCCTCGGCTATCGCCTCGGTGGCCCTCAGTTATAATAATACTGGTAGTCTTGGAAATGCCGTTAAGGCTGGGGCCATCGCTTATGTAACTGCTAATGCATATCACCAAGTTGGCATCGAGATGAATGGAGATTTTGGTGGGAAATTCGGCTACAGTCCCAGCGGGAGCCCGTTAAATGCTTTGCGGAAAACCGCCTCAGATTGGATCGGAAGTTCACAATATTTCGCTAATGTCGCTGGGCACGCAGCCGTTGGCTGCGTTTCGTCAACAGCATCAGGCGGTAGCTGTGGCAGTGGAGCTTTAGCTGCCGGATTCTCGGGCGCTATTGGCCCGATCTTGGTTTCCTATGGAACTGCTGGTGTCATCGGCGCTAGTGTTACTGGCGGCATAGGCTCCGTCCTCGGGGGTGGAAAATTTGCCAATGGTGCTGTGACTGGGGCGTTTGGATATCTCTTTAATGAGATGGGGAATGACATTCAAAGAGGCTACTCCAGTGATAGGGCCGTGACCCTCGGAGAGGCGGATATGCTTCGGTCTGAGTTCCCAAACATTGACGTTGGCTCTATACGAATAACCTATGACCAGAGTGGAGGGGCGGCATACACGCCAAGTGACACGCTACACTTTCCCGAAACTGCATTTGGTTGCCAGGACTTTTCTTCTTGCGGCGATGGTATGTTTGGATGGTTCGTGCATGAAGGTACGCACGCATGGCAAAGCCAAAATGGCGTAAGCCCAACTCTCGGCCATATCTTTAGCGGTGATGTGTTGACATTTGGCAACTACATGTCGAAACAGCAATATTCTCAGACTCCATCTCCAGGGGGACTTAGTACGGAAAAAGAGGCTGACTGGCACAAATGGCATTATCTTTGCGGAAAGGCGAGCGGATGCTAAGCGTAATATTGAGAAAAATCCTGTATTTTTCCGCGATATCGGCTTCAAGTTTTATCGTCTATGGGTGTTACGGAGGGGAGGGGAATCTATCAACGGCTATGCATCGTCCCGCTGATGGCGCGAAGGCGTGGTGTGATTCTGGCGTCTTTGCCTCAGGAGGACTGGTGAGTGGTGAGGCGGATGCTCGCCGAATAATGAATGCCTGTATATTGGCCTGTCGTCAGCATGGCTTTATTGAAGATGGGGCTGAAACTATAATCGACGAGCGAATTAGCGTGTTGAAACCTGAAGAAGGTTGGGCAAACACGCCAAAAATATGCCAGAACTAGGAGGTGCCTCCCACACCCCCACCATCTCTCCCCACCTTCTCCAGGTAGGCAACATCGCCCTGATGGCGTAGACGTTCCCCGGGTCTCGCCGCGCTCCTCGGGCGGCGTGTCCTTGAGCCGCCCGCGCATCCTGTCCATCTCCTCCTTCCAGCCCTCCGCGCCCGCCTCGGCGACGGAGGCGAAGTAGGCCGCCAGGGGCTTGTCGGCGGCCAGCCTGTCGCGCTGGCCGGGCCAGAGCAGGGTTCCGCGCGGCTTGGCCTTGGTGTCGCGGAACAGGCTGGCGAGGATGAGGGCGAGTTCCAGGTCGTCGGTCATGGCCGGTACCCCGGGGCGGACGGCTCGGGGGGCGGGAGCGCGGGCACCGGCGCGGACGGTTCATCCTCCGGCGGCTTGGGCAGGCCGAGGCGTCGGCGGATGTGGTCGGGCATCGGCATGGCCGTGGCGGCAGGGGGCTTCTGGCCGTCCTCGCATTCCAGGGAGATGTCGGCGAGGTCGAAGCCCTGGCGCAAAGCCTCCAGGCGGGCGGCGCGTTGCCATTCCGGGGTGCCTCCGGTCAGCCTGAGGCCCTGCCAGCCGCGCGCCTTGGCGGCGGCGACCATGGCGGCGGTGTCGGCGGGCGCCGGCTCTCCATGGAACCGCATCGTCGCCGCGGTCTTCGAGGCGGGTGCCGGACGACAGGGTGACGAGAAGGACGCCGGCGACCGCCTCGACGGTCAGTCCGAGATTGCGCCAGTAGGCCTGACGTGGCGGGGCGGCGTCGAATGGGGCGTCCGGAGCGGGCTGGCCAGGACGCGGAGGCTTGCCGGCGCACCTGCGAGGCGGTGGCGAGTTGGTGGGGCGGTTTGCGGTTGGTCTGGGTCATGTCGATGCTCCTGGTGGGGGATGGGTCGGCCTTGGCGTCCTCGACGGTCGGCAGGCTGTTGGGGTCGAGGTCGGCGAGCTTGCGGCGCACGGCGTCGGCCTTGAGGCCGAGACGGCGGCTCAGGGAATGCGGTGTTTCGGCGGCATCGACGGCGACGATGCCGCGCCGTCCACGGGCCAGGGTCAGGCCCTGCTGGCGGAGGGCGGCGGCGAAGCTCCGTCCGTCCGGCGCGGCGTCCCAGGCGTGGCGGAGCGCCTCGGCGACCTCGGCGGCGGAAACGCCCGTCCTGCTCTGGGCCTGCCAGTCCTGATGGGACATGGCCGCCCGTGGCCGCTCGATGCCCTGGGGGCGGCTGTGGACGCCCGTGACCGGGGTCAGCCGCCACCGCCGTTCGAGGGCGCGGGCGCAGGCTTCATGCTTGGCATAGGCATGGCTGTCATGGGTGACCTTGAGCGAGACCGGATGGACGCGACCCCAGACGACATGCAGATGCGTCCGGCCCTTCTTGCTGTGCTGGACGAGGACGCGCTGATGGCCGACCAGACCGAGGGCCTGCTCCAAGGCGTCGGCGGCCTCTGACCTGCCTCCGACCTTTCAACCAGCTTGCGCTTGAGAACAGGCTTCACATTTTTGGCTGCGCCGACCTTCGGTTCGGCGAATGACGTCCTGCAGCATTTCTTTGTCGAGCGTCAGGTCGGCGACGATCCGCTTTAGCTTGGAATTCTCTTCTTCCAGCTGCCGCAGTCGCCGCATCTCGGTCGGCAGCAGGCCGTCGTATTTTCGCTTCCAATTGAAGTCGGTCGCCTGGCTGATCCCGGCCTTGCGGCAGATCTCCGCAACCGAAAGGCCATCCGCCCCTTGCTTCAAAATGAACGCCTTCTGCGCGTCCGTAAACTTCGATGCCTTCATCTCAGATCATCCTTTCCCAGCCGGGAAATTCGATCCGAAAACTCTAACTCAAAGCGATCCAGTTTTCCCGGACCACATCATCTTGGAAATGCCGTTAAGGCTGGGGCCATCGCTTATGTAACTGCTAATGCATATCACCAAGTTGGCATCGAGGCGAATGGAGATTTTAGTGGGAAATTCGGCTACAGCATCAGGCGGTAGTTGTGGCAGTGGAGCTTTAGCTGCCGGATTCTCGGGCGCTATTGGCCCGGTCTTGATTTCCTATGGAACTGCTGGTGTCATCGGCGCTAGTGTTACTGGCGGCATAGGCTCCGTCCTCGGGGGTGGAAAATTTGCCAATGGTGCTGTAACTGGGGCGTTTGGATATCTCTATAATACCTGCGGTAATGGAGTTGGTTGCCTTAACTCCTCTGCGCCAAAAGACTTCCCCGGTGTTAAATTTGTCGATACTGCAGTAGGAAATGACCAATGGGCTTGGGTGCCCCAAGGGGCGGCGGGGGATAGCTATACCACCGCTGTGATGACGACAGATGTCGGCTCTGGCGGTACTCTTCCGTTCGGATTTTCAGCTGGAGGGGGAGCGACATTTGGAGATGGTTTGGGGGTGACCACTTCTTGTTCGACAAATGGCTCGTGCTATTACGGCGGCGGCTTGGTCGCTGGTGGAAGTGTTTCGGGTTCCGTAGGAATTTTTTCGTACTCAAGTGGATATCCCTACGGGCCTGGCGCACAGTTTTCCGCATCTGCTGGAGATGGGGCTGGGTTTAGAGGAAATGTATTTCTTGGGTTGCGTGGGTACTCCATAGGCGGGGGATTTGGCCCAGTCGCTGGAAGTTCCGTCGCGGCAACATTAGGATACCGCACGAAGCCAATGGGGGGGAATTAACGTGTACGACGCGATTGATAGATACTACCCATATTGGGGTTCAATTATTATTTTTCTCGCGGTCTTGTTTAACATCTTAACATTCGTTGGAAAAAAAATGTTACGGCGCGTGGATGAGAGTGCATACCGCTCTGCCGGGGGCGGTAATGTTTTGGATTATTCCATTAGTTCAACTTTTTTGTATCTGCGTTTCTTGTTATTCGGAGAATACAAAAACATTAAAGATGCTAAAATACTTATGATATTCCGCGCGTGTCATGCATTGTTTGTTGTTTTCCTAGTCTCATTTCTTCCGGTATTCGCCTTAGTAGCTGTGCGCTCTCTAATCGGTAGATAATCTGGAAGGGCAGTCTCAACGTGGGCTGTTCGCCACCACCTCTCCCCACTTTCTCCACATCGGCAACATCGCCCTGATGGCATAGACGTTCATCGGGTCGCCGCGCTGTTCGGGCGGCATCTCCGTCAGCCGCCCGCGCATCCTGTCCATCTCCTCTTTCCAGCCCTCCGCGCCTGCTTCGGCGACGGAGGCGAAGTACGCCGCCAGAGCCTTGTCGGCGGCCAGCCTGTCGCGCTGGCTGGGCCAGAGCAGGGTTCCGCGCGGCTTGGCCTTGGTGTCGCGGAACAGGCTGGCGAGGATGAGGGCGAGTTCCAGGTCGTCGGTCATGGGCGTTTCCTCAGGGGAGGAATACCGGGGCGTCGGGCGCGTCCGGGGGCGGCTCGTCCTCCGGCGGCTTGGGCAGGCCGAGGCGTCGGGGGGGGGGCTTGTTGTCCTCGCATTCCAGGCTGATGTCGGCGAGGTCGAAGCAACCGCGCTGACCTATTGCTGATTTTTCAAAAATACCTGTAAAAATAATATTTTTATATCATATAGATAGTACATCTAAACCACTAGCTTCCCAAGCTTACGACGAGGGTTCGATTCCCTTCACCCGCTCCAACGAAATCCCTAGGAAACCAGCCGGTTAGAGCCAGGTCACGATGCCGGAAGTTGCCGTATTGTGCCTGTTCTGCTCCATGCCGGCTTGCGCGTAAATTTCGGCTTTGCGCCCTGCCTTATGAACCCGCCGTGTAAATCGTCGGAGGTCGCGTGGTGCGCTTATTCAGAATGCGTATCGAAGTATGCCTCGGATTTGCTGACTTTCCAGGGCGTTCTGGCTGGCCGTCACCAGATAGCGCAGATCAAAGGAAATGCCTTCCAGGGTGATGGCGCGCATGGACAATTCTGTGGTCATGGTATCGCGGACAGTGGGGGCGCCGCTGATGGTATAGCTGCCACCGATCAGATCGGAATAAGCCAGGGACTGGTTGTAGCCGCCGCCGAAAGTATGGCTGTATTCCAGCCGGGTGCTCGGAATCAGTTGGCCCCAGTCGGCGGCCGGCAAGGCATAGCTCAGTTTGAAACCGGTCGCGGTAGAGAGCGTCGAGCTGGCGGTGCCATCGTAACGCAGGGCCCATTGGGCTGGTCCGCTTTCGGCGTAGCCGTCCAGCAGAATACGGGCAATGTCGGCCCGGCCGTAACTGGTCAGGGTCAGCCCATCCCAGGTATTGATGGTTGATATGCCCACGGATTCGAACAATTCTTTGCCGCTGCGTGTTCCCGACAGCATAACGTCGCCGTCACTGGACCAGCGTTTCTGGTCAAAGCGCAGCATTCCGTACCCGGCGGACAGATCCAGGAAGGTCTGGGGCATCAGGCGCAAGGTGCCGTAAAGCGCGATGGTTTTGGTGGTGCCGTCCGAGGCGCTGCCATCCGAGCCGAAGGTGGAATGATCCATTCCGTATCCCAGAGCCAGCCCGGCGGTCAGTTCGGGCAACAGCCTCCCATCGATGCCGACGGTGATGCCGGTGGTGGTGAAGCGGTTGTTGCGCGAACCATCCACGTTCAGGCGACCGAAATCGAACGATCCTTCGGTCCACAAGTGATAGGGCAGGTTGAGTTGATTCTCCATGTCGGTCAAGCCGCGTATGGCCTGCTGCAACAGCAGGCTGGCATCGATTTGCCGGGTGGCCTCGGAACTGACTGAGCCGTCGCCGAAAGCCAAGGAGCGGGACAGGGAATCCTGTCCGATGGCGGCAATGGGGTTGAAGGCGCTGCCGGTCAGGGCGTTGCCCGCGCTGGCTCCGGTGGTTTGCTGGCCGTCGCCACTCTGGTTGTCGCTGCCGTCTGGTCCGGGCTCGGCATCCTGGGCCGCGCTGATTCTTTCCACGGCCAGGTCATGCAGTTGGCCCAGGCGGCTGGCGGTGTTGTTGACCTGAGTCTGGGCAAAACGGGTGGCGACGGTGACCTGGGACGACAATTGGGCTCGGGCGGTGGCATTTTGCCTGGGGTCGCTTCGGGCGCTGACGCTGATCGAGGTGACGGCCGAGGTGACGGTCGCATTGCGGCTGTCGCCGGAATAGACGGCGGTGATGCTGTGCGATCCCACGGTCAGGGCGGTCGTCGTGATCTTGGCGCTCTGCCCGGCCAGGGTGGCGGTTCCCAGATTGGTCGATCCATCCTTGAAGGTGATCGTGCCGGTCGGACTGCTGCCGCCACTCAGGACGGCGGTCAAGGTGACCGACACACCTTGCAGCTGGGCTGTCGACGAAGCGGAGATGGTGAGCCCTGGAGCGTTTGTGCCGACGGTAAAAGACAACTGGGCCTGGGCGGCGGCTGAATAGGCGGTGTTCCCTTGCTGATTGGCGTCCAGGGTGCAAGTGCCGGCGGCGTTGAAAGAGACTATGCCGCCGGAAATCGTGCAAACCGAACCGCTGGACGCATCTACGCTGATGACCGGGGTCAGGCCGGATGTGGCGCTGGCGGTGGGAGTATAGGTGCCGCCGATGATCGGATTGCTGGGGACGGACGAGGTGAAACTGACGGTCTGGGATGATTGGGCGACCGTGATGCTGACCGTGGCGGCGGTCGAGCTTCCATACGCGTTGGCGGCCGTATAGGTGAAGCTGTCGGTTCCCACGTAGCCGCTAGTTGGAGTGTAATAAAGCACCATCCCTGAAACACTGGCGGAACCGTGACTGGGATTTCCGGCAATCGACACGGATGTCGCTTCGCTACTGGTCGAAGGAGTGATGCTGTTGTTTGATGAATTCGCGTTGACCGAGGCTGATACGGCGGACGCGGATGGCGGCCCCATGACGGTGACGGAAAAGGTATAGATGGGTCCATATATCACATCTGGACCAGAGAAAGGGTCGACTATCTGAAATGAGAAATAATATGTTCCAATGGTATTTGGTGTTCCAAGTATTTCTAGTTTATTGCCTGGAAACGAGTAACCGTTGAAGCCGTTAATCAAATCCACGTTGACTACGCTCCAGACTTGATTACTGGTGAGAGCCGGTAAATCGACGGAGCCGGTATAGGGTTGATTGATGGCGGCATTCGGCATCGCGATCACATCCGCTTTGCCGGGATTGGCCGCCAGCAGCCAGACAGACAGGACAAGGCATAGAAATTTAATCGAACATATAAAGATTCGACAAATTTTCTTGGTACGAATATTAAGGAAACTGCTTTGTATGGTAAGATATAAATTATTCATGACTCAGCCTGTCGAGGGATATTTGCGGTATTTTCACTTATCTCAAGATGTGAGTTGTTTTATCGTTATATATAGCCGTCAGTGATGATGGGGATGCTGTTTCCCTGTTATCGATTCAGGCTACATTTTATTGCGAGTATCAAGTTGTGGCCTGAATATTTCCATGTTTACATTCTGGAATGTCCACATCGTATTTTCCCGCAGCAAGGGAAGCTAGCGATAAACTTTTGCCTGTGGAACGAGAATTTTGGAATTCGAAGGGAAAGATAAATGGCTGTTGTTGTTTGTCTTTGAGGAAATAGGGCAATGGTCTAGAGTTTAGAATAAAGGTTCTATCTGACCTGTTCCTTAGTCGATTCTGCTCATGTCAATCCCGCTGACCGTGACTTGCGACAGGGCTTCCCGAGACGGCTTGGGGGGGAGTCTCGGATAAACAGTTGAAGGCTAGTCATGGTGGCGGCGGTTCTGCTTCGCATCCCTTGATGTTTCCCCGGTGACGCCGTTGAGGCCGAGATCGCCGAATTCTCACTGAGGCCGCCGTCTCCGTTTTCCCCGTCTGGCGATTTTTATGCTAGAAACGGGGAAGGGGTGTCCCAAGGGCGTTGGTAAGGCCTTATGTCCATGATGCAACGGCGCCACAGCCCCAATATTGCCGTCCTTTGGCCGAAGCGGTGGCCGGTCGATGTCTGAAAAACAGGCTGTCGCTGCCTTGTCGAGAGTGGGGCGAGGCCTTTCCTTCTGGCGCGGCGAACTTTGCTCGCTGTTCCTTCATGGTCTTGTCTTGGCGTTGATTCTGTTTTTCTTCCAACAACAGCCGCCGCCTTTGCCTGTCGCGGATCAAACGGTCGTGGTCGAGATGGTCGAGGCTGGAGAGGCGACAGCTTCGCCCGCGCATCCCGATAAGGCTCCGGTGCCTCAAGAACAGGGTGGCGATTCGGCGAAGCCGGTCCGGCCTTCGTCAGCGCCGGTTGCGTCGCAATCTGCGGAAAAGAAAGTGGTGCCGGCGAAACGGGAGGGGGTTCGGCAGTATGCTCCGCCGTCCGATGATTTCGATGCGCAATTGCGGGCGGCGGCCCGGTCCTTGCCGTCGGGCCGAAGCGGTCCAGGCATCGCCGACAGGTCTGTGCAAAGCGACAAAGGGGCTTTGGCGGACGAGGCGGCCTATAGCGTGAAGGACGCCATCGGCAGCCAGATCATCCGGCACTGGAATTTTAACGTGGCCTCTCTTGCGAAGGAGCGCTGGGTGGTGCGGGTTCATCTGCAACTGGCTGCGGATGGAACCGTGACGCAGGCCGACATGGTCGTCGACCCGCGTTATCGTACCGATCCAACCTATCTTGCGTTGATTCGCAGCGCCCGCAACGCCGCCCTGGCGTCGTCTCCGCTGCTGCTGCCGGCGGGGCTGCCGATGGAAAAGCGGGACATGGTCGTTGAATTCGATCCGCGTACGGCGCTGCGCTGACCCCAGCGGTTATCTGCCGCGGTTATCTGCCGCGGTTATCTGCCGCGGTTATCTGATTGTACGGGCGACGCGGAAGCCGGTGTCGGTGGCGTAGTCGGCGTCGCTGCCGTCCGCGGCGGCACCGGTTCGCGCCGCCGCGCGGATGAAGATGGGCAGGCTGCTCCACGATCCGCCGCGCAGAACGCGCTTCGGGCAGTTTCCCGACAGCCATGGGCCGCCATCTTTCGGCGCGCCGGAATAGCTGTCGTGCCAGCAATCGGCCGTCCACTGCCAGACATTGCCGAGCATGTCGTACAGGCCGAAGGGATTGGGCCCGAACGAGCCGACCGGAGCGAACATGGTGTCGTCCCAGCGGCTGCCGCAGCCATTGCAATTGGCCTTGCCGTCTCCGATGTCCTCGCCCCACCACCGGGCGGAGCGGGTGCCGGCGCGCGCGGCATATTCCCATTCCGCTTCGCTGGGAAGGCGGTAGGGCCCTTTGCCGTCACCGCGAACCTTGGCGTTCAGCCAGGCGAGATAGGCCTGGGCGTCATCCCAGCTGAGGCAGGCGGCCGGGTTGCCCGGAGCCTCCACGCCCGAGGGCGGATAGGCGAGGCCATGCCCGGGGGAGTGCCAGGCCAGGTCAAGGTAATGGTTGCAGGAAACCGGCTGATAGCCGGTTTGCCGCAGGAAGGTCAGAAACTGTTCGACCGTGACGTCGTATTTTCCAAGGGCAAAGGCCTTTATCGGGACCGGATGCCGGGGGCCTTCCGTATCGAAGCGCCCGGCCTCATGGTCCGGGCTGCCCATGTCGAAGTCGCCGGCTGGTATCACCACCAGTTCGGGACAGTCCGGACATTCCTGAAATTCCCGCTCCGCCGCCGTGGCTGCGGCCAAGGAGGCAATCAGTGCGGCGGAAAACAGGACGGTTCGGCGATACCATTCACGCATGCCCGCATGTTTCCGCGACGACCGCCTGCGGTCAAGCCGGATCGCCGTCGGATGAGACGCCGCGTTTGACGCCGACCATGCGCACCACGGCGGCCGGGCCTTGATGGAATGGGCCTTCGTCCAGGGTGGTCTGAATTTCGTCCAGCATCAGGATGTCGAGACCGCGGAAGTCGCGGCGAAGATCGGCGGCGGAGTAGAGCAGGGCGGAGGATTTCGGGCCGCCGCTGGCGAAGCGCAGTTGTTCCGGGCGAAACGCTTCGAGAATCAGCAGGCCGCCGGGTTTCAAGGCGGCGGTCATGGCGGCGTGAACCGCCGGGCGGTCAGCCTGTTCGAAATGCAGGAAAATCGAGACGACGGCGTCGAAAGCGGAGCGGGGCCATGGCCAGTTCAGCAGATCGGCCTGTTCGGTTGACAGACCGACGCCTCGCTGCTCGGCCAGTTTTCGGGCTTTGCTCAGGCCGACCGACGAGGCGTCCACCGACAAGACGTTCATGCCCATGGCGGCCAGCCAGACGCCGTTGCGGCCTTCGCCGTCGCCGGGCACCAGAACCCGGCCGCCGGGTTTCAGGTGGACGGCTTGGTTTTGCAGATGGGCGTTGGGAGACTGGCCGTAGACATAATGCTCGGCGGTGAACTTGCCATTCCAGATGTCGGCGATGCTCGGCATGGCGCTGCGCCCTTTCAGTGGGAAAGCCCCTCGTCTCCCTCATGATGCCCCAGCGGCTCGGCATGCACCACCACCCGTCCGACCTCGGGCAATGCGTGGCGGATGCGGGTCTCGACGGTGACGGTGGCGTCGTGGACGATGCGCACGGGCGTCGTGGCGGGAAACAGGCAGTGCAGCGAGACGTAAAGACCGTGGGCCGCTTCTTGGAAATGGATGTGGTGAACGTCGCGGATGTTGGGAATCTGGCGGGCGATGGCTTCGACCTGAGCGGCCAGAACCGCGTAAAGATCCTGGGTCAGCTGCTGCCCCTGGGTGATGCCGAAACGGCGGGGGTCGATATGGGTGTCGATATGCAGATCCTCGCCCAATTCCTGGCGCAAGGCGTGTTCGATGCCGTTGGCGATGGCGTGGGCCGATTGAATGTCCATTTCTTCGTCCACTTCGATGTCGAAACTGACATGGGGGCGGCCATTCAACTGCACCACGCCCAGATCGTGGATCAAAATGCCCTGGCGGGTGGCGACCAGCCGCACGGTGTCGGCGATGGATTCGGAATCCAAAGCCAGCGGCTCGGCTTTCACCAGGGCCTGGGCTTCCGGCAGGCGCTTGCGCACGGCGTCGGCGACGGCGTCGCAGACCTGTTGGGCGTCGTCCAGCGGCAGCAGGCGGCTGACATTGATCAACACCTCGACGAACACGGTGCTGCCGGCGGGGCGGGCGCGCACGTGCACGACGCGGGCGACGCCGGGAACGGCGGCGGCGACGGTTTCCACTTTCTCGGCGATGCCTTCGGGGGCCGCGTCCAGCAGCACGTCGATGGTGCGCCGGCCCATGTCCCAACCCACATGAAAGACGAACAGCGACACGCCGATGGCGGCGACGGCGTCGCCTTTGGGATAGCCGATGGCGACGCAGCCCAGACCGACCAGCACTACGGCCGAACTCAGGATGTCGGAGGAGAAATGGAGGGCGTCGGCCTCCAGCGCCAGGCTCTTGGTGGCTTTGGCCACCTTCATCAAGGCGCGCGACCGGGTGAAGTCGATGACGATGGACATCAGAATCACCGCCACCGAATACCATTTGATTTCCACCTGACTGTCCGTCGACAGCAGCCGCAGCACGGCTTCGCGGATGATCCAGGCGCCTGTCAGGAACAGAAGGCCGGTTTCGATCAGGGCCGAAACGCTTTCGATCTTGCCGTGGCCGTAAGGATGGCGCTCGTCGGCCGGCTGGTCGCTGACGCGCACGGCGAAATAGGTCAGGACGGCGGCGCCCAGGTCGAGCAGAGAATGGGCGGCTTCCGACAGAATGCCCAGGCTGCCGGTCAGCAGGCCGACCACCAGCTTGGTCAGGGCCATGAAGGCGCTGGCGAAGACGGAGCTGAGGGCGACCCCCTGCTTGTTGTGATGCTGGGTGTCGCTCATGGGGTGGAACATCCTTGGCTTAAGGGTCCAGGGTTTGCTCGGGCAGCAGATCCCGTAGGAAAGGGATGGTGATGGGGCGTTTCAGAGCCAGGGCGGCGCTGTCGATGCGTTCTACCAGAACGCGGGCGGCATGGAAACTCCGTTCCATCCGCGGTAACAGATACGTCAAGATATCGGGCGACACCCGCAATTGCCGATCTGAAAACAGTTTCAGCAGCAAAGCCTGCAATAGCGCGTCGTCGGGCGCGCCGATGGCGGCCACCGGCAAGGCCGATAGACGTGAGCGCAGATCGGGCAGAACCATCGGCCAGCGGGCGGGGGCCTCACGCCCGGTCAGCAGCAGCCAGCCCTTGGTTTCCCGGAGCAGATTGTGCAGATGAAACAGGGCAGTTTCATCGACTCCCTGGTCGGCGTCTTCGATGGCGACGGCGCCGTGGTCGGCCAGGGCGGGAACGCCGTCGACGGTCAAAGCCGGGGCGGCGATCACCGCGCCGCCAGAACGGGCGGCGAAGACGTGGGCCAGGTGGCTTTTGCCGCTGGCCGCCGGGCCCGACAGGGCCAGGGCGAAGGATGGCCAGGCGGGCCAGCGCATGATCCAGCCATGGGCCTCGGCGTTGCAGTCGGTGACGAGAAAATCGTCTTCGGCGAACGCCGGCTCGTGGCCGAAGTCCATGGGAATCTGCCGGTGCTGAACCATCAGGGCGCGGTGCCTTCGGGTTTGTCGCCGGTATAGAGGCTGCTGATCAGATAGCGTTCCAGCGAGAAGCGGGTCAGCACGCCGATGACCGCCGCCACCGGCAAGGCCAGCAGGATGCCCAGGAAGCCGAACAAGGCGCCGCCGGCCAGCAGGGCGAAGATCACCCACACCGGATGCAGCCCGATCTTTTCGCCCACCAGCTTGGGCGAAAGCACGTTACCTTCCAGCAGGTTGCCCACCAGGAAGACGCAGCCGACCATCAGCGGCAGGGTCCAGTCGGGGCTTTGCGCCAAAGCCAGCCCGACGCCGATCAGGAAGCCCGTGGTACTGCCCAGATAAGGAATGAAGGACAGCATGCCGGCGCTGAAGCCCACTACCAATCCCAGGTCCAGCCCGACGACGGTCAGTCCCAGGCCGTAGAACGCCCCCAGGGTCAGGCACAGCAAAGCCTGACCGCGCACGAATCCTGACAGGATGATGTCGATTTCCTTCAGCTGTGCGCGGATGGTCTCGGCGTGGTGGCGGGGCAGCCAATTGCCGACGCGGTCGGTGATCTTGTGCCAGTCGCGCAACATATAAAAGGTGACCACCGGCGTGATGAAGACCAGCGACAGAATGTTCACCACCACCAGCGATCCGGTCAGAACGCTCTTAAAGAAAGCGCCGGTCCAGCCGGCCAAGGTGCCGGCATACCCGCTGGCGGCGCTGCGCAGCCGCTCGATATCGGAGGGCGACAGATAGGCCTTGGCGGTTTTCCATAAAGGCTGGCCGCGGTTGATCAGGGCCTGGACGTAATCAGGAACCTTTTGGGCGAAGGCCACCACCTGATGTTCCAACACCGGCGCGATCAGCACGAACAGCGTCACCACCAGGATGAAGAAGCCCAGGGTGATCAGCACGGTGGCCAAGGTGCGCGACATGCCGGCGCGCAGCATGCGCTGCACGATGGGGTCAAGGAAATAGGCCACCGCCATGCCGGCGACGAAAGGCAGAAGAATGCTGCGCAGCAGATACAGCAGCACCAGGAACGCGGCGCCCCCGGCCAGCCAAATCTTCAGCCGTCCTTCCTTGCTGATCGCCATGATCGGAAACGCTCCCCTAGGGCTTGTTGACGGGCTGGGCTGCGGGCCTGGCCTGAGTGCCTTGCAGCAGCCAATGGTCCTCGGCCCACGACAGCACCAGTCCGTTCTGGTTCAGCACCTGCTCCAACTGGCGTTGCTCGCCCACGGTATGCAGCAGAAGTTGAACCTCGACCCGGCTGATGGACTGAATGTCATAGCTGCGGATCGGCGTGACGCGCACCAGCTTGTCGCGGATTTGGCTCCATTCTGCCATGCCCCCGGTCAATTGCAGGGCGACCTGGAAATCGGCGGGATGGTCGAATTGCAGCAGATTGGCGCTTTTCCAGCCGTCGTTGACGCTGCGGGCGATGTCTTCGACGGCGCGGCGCATGACCACGTCGAAGCTTTCACCCGGCTGGCCTTCATAGGCGCGGGTGCCGGTCAGGGGGCCGGCCACCGGACCCAGGCCGCTCAGCGTCAGGTCCAGGCGCACCTTGTTGCCCTCCAGCGCTTTGGGCTGGGCGACGGCGATCAGCACGTCCTGGGTCGCGGCCTTGCTGGCGAAGGCGGCCAGGGTTTCCGGCGCGGCAAGGGCGGCGGCGGGGGCGGGGGCGGAAATGGCCGGGTCGGCCTGATCGGCGGGCGGCGGATTGGGAACGGCCAGCGGCACGATGCCCTGGCTGGACGGGCTTTTCCAGGCTTCGCGCCAGGGATTGACCGGCTCGAAAAGAACGGGGCCGGCATCGGCCATGTAGACGGGAATCACCGCCACCGGGCGGCCGCGCCACTCGGCATAGGCGATGTTGGCGTTGCGCAGGATGCGGCGCACGCCGTCAGGTTTGAAACGGACCGACAGGCTGGCCAGATAGCGGACGCTCGAACGCTTTTCCTGATCGACGCCGACGTCGAGCACGATGTCTTGAAGCTCGGTGTCGGACAGTTTGGGGATGCGCGGCCAGTCCGACGGTGCGGTCAGGCGCTGCATCAGTTGCTGATATGCTTGTTGGCGAGCCTCGGCCAAGGCCTGATCCCGGGCCTGGGCGATGTTGCCGCCCTGAATGTCGACCTGCACGTTGCGCAGGCTGAACAGGTCGGCGCTCTGAGCCAAGGCCTTGTTTCCCGGCTGCAAAAACGCGCAAAATATGAAGAAGGCAGCGAGCCCGGCCCGACGGGCGAGGCTCGGGCGGAGAAGAAGCATTGAAAACCGTCCCGGATGAAGTATCTTCGGCCCACTCGAATCGCCTCGTACCATAGCACGATCAAGCCCCCGAGGAAGCCATTACAAACCCGACCCAAACTTCCGGCCTGACCTATAAGGACGCCGGTGTCGATATCGACGCTGGCGAAGCCCTGGTCGAGGCCATCAAGCCGCTCGCCAAATCCACCGCGCGCCCTGGCGGCGCCGCCGGTCTTGGCGGGTTCGGAGCCCTGTTCGATCCGCGCGCCGCTGGTTTCAAGGATCCTGTTCTGGTCGCCACCACCGACGGTGTGGGTACCAAGCTGAAGGTCGCCATCGACGCCGACTGCCATGACTGGGTCGGCATCGATCTGGTCGCCATGTGCGTCAACGATCTGGTGGTGCAGGGTGCAGAGCCGCTGTTCTTCCTGGATTATTTCGCCACCGGCAAGCTGGATGTGAAGGCGGGTACCGCCATCGTCGCCGGTATCGCCGAGGGCTGCCGTCAGGCCGGTTGCGCCCTGATCGGCGGCGAAACGGCGGAAATGCCCGGCATGTATGCCAAGGGCGATTACGATTTGGCCGGTTTCTCGGTCGGCGCCGCCGAACGCGCCGATCTGATCGACGGCACCAAGGTTGCTCCGGGCGACGTGGTGCTGGGCATCGCCTCGACCGGCGTGCATTCCAACGGTTATTCGCTGGTGCGTAAGGTGGTTGAGCGCTCCGGCGTCGCCTATGCCGACAAGGCTCCCTTCGCCGAGGGCCAGACCCTGGGCCAGGCTTTGCTGACGCCGACCCGGATTTACGTCAAGAGCTGTCTCGCCGCCGTTCGCGCCGGCAAGGTCAAGGCTCTGGCCCATATCACCGGCGGCGGTCTGGTGGAGAACGTGCCGCGCGTGCTGCCTGAAAACGCCGTGGCCGAACTGGACGCCAAGACCTGGATCCTGCCGCCGGTTTTCGGCTGGCTGAAGGCCCAGGCCGACATCGACGCCCACGAGATGAGCCGCACCTTCAACTGCGGTATCGGCATGGTGGTGGTCACCGCCGAAGCCGATGCGGCGGAAGCCAAGCGCATCCTGGAAGCCAACGGCGAGACGGTGTTTACCATCGGCCGCATTCGCGCCCGCCAGGGCGACGAGGCGCAAAGCCAGGTCAAGAACGCCGTCGAGGCGTGGTCTTAAATGGCCAAAAGGTTAAAGGTTGCCGTGCTCATTTCCGGGCGCGGCTCCAACCTTCAGGCTTTGCTGGATGCCTGCGGCGATGCGGCCTTTCCGGCCGAGATCGCCCTGGTGATCTCGAACGTCGCCGACGCCTACGGCTTGGAACGGGCCAGGAAGGCCGGGGTCCCCACCCTGGTCATCGACCACAAGGCCCATGCCAGCCGTGAAGCCTTCGACGCCGAGTTGGACAAGGCCATCCGCGCCAGCGGCGCGGAACTGGTCTGTCTGGCCGGTTTCATGCGTCTGTTGTCCAAAGGCTTCTCGGAAGCCTGGAACGGCAGGATGATCAACATCCACCCGTCCCTGCTGCCCAGCTTCAAGGGACTGCACACCCACCGCAAGGCTATCGAGGCCGGAGTCAAGCTGCACGGCTGCACCGTCCATTTCGTTACGCCGGAGCTGGACGACGGCCCGATCATCGTGCAGGCCGCCGTGCCGGTGCTGTCTTCCGACGACGAAGACGCCCTGGCCCATCGGGTGCTGGAGCAGGAGCACAAGGCCTATCCTCTGGCCCTCAGGCTGGTGGCCGAGGGCCGCGTGAGCGTCGTTAACCGGGTGGTGAAAATCCTCGGAGCGGACGATGCCGGAATCAGACTGGTCAACCCGGCCAACTGAACGCGGCGGTTGTCCGCATTCTACCGGCCCGACGAGGCGGCATGTCGCAGCGGATCGATAAGACGTGGGTGGTTTTTACCAGTATCGAGAATGCGGAAGGGAATCGCTGTGTCGATTTCTTTTTGCGGCCGGACGGCACCTATGGTTTCGAGGAATTTCGGCGAGACCCTGAAGATGCCGGCAGATGGACGCCGGTACGCTATTTTTCAGGAGCGGTTTTCATCTCCAAGGACGAGGCGCAGGCGTCGGCGGTCAAAGCGGTAGCTTGGCTTGTCGGACGTCTCTTGGTCGTGCCGGTTCGACGCACTAAAGTGACTGGATACAATGGGGGCCTTTAAGGCCCCTTATTTCTCTGTCATCTCACCAGCGCCTGGGCGAGGAAGCCTCTTTCATGGCGGCGGCCGCGCCGTCGAAAAAATGGTTTCGACCTGTCCGGCGAAGATGCCGGGAATGCCGTGATCGGTGAACAGATAAGCGCTGTAATAAAAGAACCAGTCTTTGCGGTAGGCGCAGGCGAAACCGTCGAACTGGATCACGCGATAGGTGGGCATGCGGGCGTAAAGAGTGTCCCAGTCCTCAGGGCTGCTGCCGTCGGCGGAAAGGATGATCAAACGGGGTTTGGAATCCGAGGCTAGGATGCCGTCCAGCAATTCCAGATTCTGCCGCGACGTGCTGAAGGCCAGAACCTCCGGCAGTTCGCTGCCCGCCAAACTGGCCGCGTCCGAGATGCGGCCCAGCAGGAAGCGGGCGTTGATGTTGCCGGCATAGCTGGCCTGCAACCGGGCGAAGGTTTCGGGGACTTCGTCGATCAACAGGGCTTCGGGATCGAAATTGACCAGGACGGGCCGCAGTTCCCGGGCGACCTGAGGATGGGCGGCGCCGATATGCCAGACGCGGCCGACGCTGTCGCCGTATTTGCGTTGCTCCGTGGCCAGATAAAGGAAGAATTTGAACGGGTGGTAAAGCTCGCGGTTCACCGGCTGCAGGACGGCGTGGCCCAGCGAGAGATGCATGACCGATTGAGTGATGTGATAGCGGGCGTCGCGGATGGCGGTGATCTTCAGCATGCGCCGGTCATATTCATCCTGGCTGATGTCGGTCTTCGGCAACAGGGCTTCGATGGCCCTGATGTCGCCGTACCACAGCAGCTTGTCCAGCTTGTAGCGCTGATATGTCGGCGGAATCCAGGAATTGCCCCAGACGTGAATGCCGTAAACATGGTCGAGGTTGCGCTCGTAAAGAACCGAGAAGGGCTCCTCGTAGAAATAAGGCGAGATGGCGCCCGCCGGTAATTCCAGCCCTTGCCCTTCGACCACTTCGCCCCAGAAGAACGGGCCGGTTTTCTGGACGGTGTCGATCAGGTCGCTATTCTGGGGCAGCTCGATCCGGCGAATGCGGGCAATGGCCTCTTCCAGCACCGGATGGTTGGGGCAGGCGGCAAAGAATTCGTTGCCGCAGCCCATGGCGTGATGCTCGTTGCCGTCAAGATCATTGAAGCTTTCCAGGCGGCAGGGATTGCGCACCAGATCGGCGCCCAGGGCGGTGAAATCTACCGGATAAAGCGGCATGATGTCGCAATCCAGGTAGATGCCGCCGAACTGGCGAACAATCTCGTAGCGGGCGATGTCGGATTTTTCGGCGAAATTGCGGGCCAGGGCGATCTGGTCGGCCACTAGCGGTAATTTCGGAATGTCGGCGTCGGTCCAGGTGACGAAAGCATGATCAGGCCATTGCCGCTGCCAGGCTTGCCACCAAGTCTCGTAGGTTTCGGGAATGGGATTCGTGCCGAACCATACCCGATGGACGATCTTGGGAATTGTGCTCATGTCCCCCCTACCCACAAACAACAACGACGCCCCGCGCCGATGTTAGCGCAGAGTGGTTTACGGATGGTTTCCGGATGAGGGGGGCGGGAGGAGCGGCTTTAGGCCGCTCCGTCCTCGGTTTTTTCCACGGGAACGGGGATCAGGCGCAGGCCTTTGCCGTTTTCGGCCAGCGCCAGCGCCACTTCGCCGTGTTTCAGGCGCAGGGCGTCCTCGCCGAACAGGGTGCGTCGCCAGCCTTGCAGGGCGGGAACGTCGGCGTCGTCGGCGGCGGCGATGTGCTCGATGTCGGAGCTGGACGAGATCAGCCGCTGGGCGACATCGTGCTGATCGGATTTCAGCTTCAGCAGCACCTTCAGCAGATCGACCACGGGGCCGAGGCCGCGGGGCATGTCGTGACGCTCCGGCGGCTTGGGCCACTGGGCTTCCGGCGTGGCCAGGGCGCGGTTGACCGCATCCAGGATCATCTGGCCGTGGCGGCCCTCGGCGGCGCCCTTGGACAGACCGCGGGTGCGGGCCAGTTCATCGGTGGTCGTGGGAGCGTGGGCGGCGATCTCCATCAGGGATTCGTCGCGGATGATGCGCTGGCGCGGCAGGTCGCGCTCCTGCGCTTCGCTCTCGCGCCAGGCCGCCAATTCCTTCAGCACCATCAGGAACTTGGCGCTGGAGGACCGCGGCTTCAGGCGGCGCCAGGCTTCGGCGGGCTCGACCAGATAGGTGTGCGGATCGGTCAGCAAGGCCATTTCCTCGACCAGCCAGCCGGCGCGGCCGTCGCGGTCCAGGCGCTTTTGCAGCTTTTCGTAAGCCGGGCGCAGATGGGTGACGTCCGACAGGGCGTAATGCAACTGCTTGTCGGTCAGCGGCCGGGCGGCCCAGTCGGTGAAGCGCAGGGATTTGTCGATACGGGCGCGAGCCAGTTGCGAGGCCAGGGTTTCATAGGACACGGCGTCGCCGAAGCCGCAAACCATGGCGGCCACCTGGGTATCGAACAGGGGTTTGGGCACCGACCCCGTCAGGTGGTGGAAAATTTCCACGTCCTGGCGGGCGGCGTGGAACACCTTCAAAGTGGCTTCGTCGGCCATCAGATCGAACAAGGGGGAAAGGTCGATGCCCGGCGCCAGCGGGTCGATGGCGCAGGCTTCATTGGCCCCGGCGACCTGAACCAGGCACAGCTGAGGCCAGTACGTCTTTTCCCGCATGAATTCGGTATCGACGGTGATGTAGGCGGAGCCTTTGAGGCGGGCGCAGAAGGCGGCGAGGCTCGCCGAATCGGAAATGAGTGTCATGACTGTTGGTAATACACCCTTATAGGCCGGGTGCCAAGGGCGCGGGGCTGATTTTCGCAGCCTCCACTTGACAAAGAGGGGCAGGCATGTGCCTTTTTCCGCTTTCCGAATCCCCGTAAATACCTGGGTTTGACTCCGATGCATCTCTATAGAACGCACTCCTGCGGCCAATTGCGTAAGGCTGACGCCGGTTCGACCGCTCGCCTGTCCGGTTGGGTCCATCGCAAGCGTGATCACGGCAATCTTCTGTTCGTCGATCTGCGCGACCATTACGGTCTGACTCAGTGCGTCATCGACGTGTCCAGCCCGGTGTTCAAGGTGCTGGAAGGGGCCCGCCCCGAAAGCGTCATCACCGTCACCGGCACGGTGGTGGCCCGCAGCGACGATACGGTGAACGCCAACCTGCCCACCGGCGACATCGAACTGAAGGTGACCGAGGCCTCGGTGCAGTCGACCGCCGACGTGCTGCCCATGCAGGTGGCCGGCGAGCAGGAGTTCCCCGAGGAAATGCGCCTGCGCTATCGCTATTTGGACCTGCGCCGCGACAAGCTGCACGCCAACATGCTGCTGCGCTCGAACGTCATCGCCTATCTGCGCCGCCGGATGATCGATCAGGGCTTCGTCGAATATCAGACGCCGATCCTGACCGCCTCTTCGCCGGAAGGCGCCCGCGATTATCTGGTGGTCAGCCGCGTTCACCCCGGCAAGTTCTATGCGCTGCCTCAGGCGCCGCAGCAGTTCAAGCAGCTGCTGATGGTGGCCGGCTTCGACAAATATTTCCAGATCGCGCCTTGCTTCCGCGACGAGGACGGCCGCGCCGACCGTTCGCCCGGCGAGTTCTATCAGCTCGACTTCGAGATGAGCTTCGTCACCCAGGACGACGTCTTCGCCGCCATCGAGCCGGTGCTGCAAGGCGTGTTCGAGCAATTCGGCAATGGCCGCAAGGTCACGCCGGCGCCGTTCCCGCGCATCACTTATGAAGATTCGATGCTGAAGTACGGCTCGGACAAGCCTGACCTGCGCAACCCGCTGGTCATCGCCGATGTCACCGAGGCTTTCCGCGGCTCCAACTTCGGCATCTTCGCCAAGGCCATCGAAAGCAAGAACGCCGTGGTGCGCGCCATCCCGGCGACCGGCGCCGGCGACAAGCCCCGCAGCTTCTTCGACAAGCTGAACGACTGGGCCCGCGAGAACGGAGCCGGCGGTCTGGGCTACATCATCTTCGCCGCCGACGGCGCCAAAGGCCCCATCGCCAAGAACCTGGAGCCCGAGCGCATCGCCGCCATCCGCGCCGCTACCGGCGCTCAGGACGGCGACGCCGTGTTCTTCGCCTGTGACAAGGTCGATGCCGCCGCCAAGTTTGCCGGCCTGGTCCGCACCCGCGTCTGCAACGAGCTGGACCTGTTGGAAAAGGACGTCTTCAAGTTCTGCTGGACCGTCGATTTCCCCATGTACGAAAAGGACGAGGAGACGGGCAAGGTCGAGTTCTCCCATAACCCCTTCTCGATGCCGCAGTACGACCACGACGCCTTCCTGGCGCTGGACGCCAAGGCCGACGAGGACAAGATTCTGGGTATCAAGGCCTTCCAGTACGACATCGTCTGCAACGGCGTCGAACTGTCGTCGGGTGCTATCCGCAACCATCGTCCGGACGTCATGCTGAAGGCCTTCGAATTGGCCGGATATCCCAACGAGGAAGTCGAGGCCCGCTTCGGCGGCATGCTGAACGCCTTCCGCTTCGGCGCTCCGCCCCACGGCGGCTCGGCCCCCGGCGTGGACCGCATCGTCATGCTGCTGGCCGACGAGCCGAACATCCGCGAGGTGATCCTGTTCCCGATGAACCAACAGGCCCAGGATCTGCTGATGCAGGCTCCGGCGGAAGTCGAGCCGGCCCGTCTGAAAGAGCTGCACATCAAACTGGATCTGCCCAAGCCGAAGAAGCCGGCGGGCGAGACGCCGGCTCAGACCGAGCAGGCGTAACATCAAAGAAAAACCCCGGCAGCGATGCCGGGGTTTTTCTTTGGCGGCAAAAGCCGTTCCGCCAGATTCAGCCGGCGTGGTGCCAGGGCTGCGGGCGGGCCTGACGGCGCAACAGGGTGACGACCCGTTCGGTGCGGCGGACGCCGTCGGCGTCCCATTCGTTGTAGCGCCGGATGAAGGCCAGTTTCTCTTCCCATTCCATCAGCATGTCCCGGGGATGGTCGGGACGGGCCGGTTCGCCGGTCAGGGCGCCGACGGTGGCGTCGTAATCGGGATGCAGTTCCGACGGCACGGCGGTCAGATATTCCTGCCAGTTCATGGCTCCGGCCATATACATCTCGTGCGCCCAATCGGCCATCTGGCGCGGCGACATATGGTTGCTCCACGCCATGTTGCGCGGCGGATTCAGCTGCGGCGCGGCCTTTTTCGGCAGCGGCGGCGGAGCGGATGGAGCCGAATAGGGCGGAATATCCAGGCTGGGCTCCTGCCAGGTTTTTTGACGGCTGCGGCGCGGTAAAAGAAAATCGAAGGTCATCGCATCGGCCTCGCGCGGGTTGAAATCTCTGACGTTCGATAGGCAAACGGCATGCCAGCTTGAAGCCCAGTCTTTCCGCCATTACCTGTGTCTTGCAGGCGGCAGTCTTTGCCCAGTGGGGCAGCTTGTGCCGGGTGACGCTGTGTCATTTTTGTCGATGACTGTTGCCGGGCTGCACTATCGCGCATGAGCAAAGCCTGTATAATGCGCTCGAATGAATTCGGTCCGGTCCCTGGATCGAAGGGAGGACTGGAATGAAAGCGGGTCTGGCCGCTGGCACGATCGGTGTGGTGTTGAGCCTGGGATACGGCGGACAAGCCTATGCTGGGCCGCGTGATCTGGCGTCCCATGCCGCGATTTACTCCATGTCCCTGTCCTCGGCCAACCTGTCGGGCGGCGTAACCGGCGCATCCGGCAAAATGGATTATCAGTTCGCTGATTCCTGCGACGGCTGGGTGGTCAAGAACAAGACCGATCTGACCTTTTCCTACAATGACGGCGCTCCGGTGGTGACGTCGTGGGATTTGCTGACCTGGGAATCCAAGGACGGCCTGCATTACCGCTTCCGTGTTCACAGCCTGCGCGACGGCGAGTTGAGCGAGGAGATCGAGGGGCGTGCCGATCTCGACGGCCCCGGCAAGGGCGGCGTGGTCAAGTTCACCCAACCGGAAGAGCGGATGATCCGTTTGCCGCGCGGCACCTTGTTCCCGACCGATCACACGGTTCGTCTACTGGAAGCCGCCCGTAAGGGCGAGCGTTATGTGAACTGGCCGCTGTTCGACGGTTCCGGGACCGAAGGTCCCTATGACGTCGGCGTCAGCATCGGCCACGAGGTGCCGGCCAATTCCAACATCAGCCCCACCGCCTCGAACAGCGAGGTGGACGCCACGCTGATGTCCGGGCAGTCCTGGCGCGTGCTGATGGCTTTTTTTCTGAAGGACGGCAACGACGCCACGCCGGATTACGAATCGTCCATGCGCATGTACCAGAACGGCGTCGCCGACGAAGTCTTGCAGTCCTTCGGCAATTTCAGTCTGAAGGGCACGCTGGAGAAATTAAGGATGCTGCCGAAGCCCGAATGCTGACCGGCGTCCGCAGGATATAAAAAGGGCTTCTTTCCGCTGGAAAGAAGCCCTTTTTGTTGTCCGGCCGGATGGTCAGGCCCGGCGCATTTCGTCAAGGAAGCCGTGGACGGCTTTTTCCAGCGTGGCGCTTTCTTCCAGCAGGCTGTTGGCCGAGCTGAAGACGCCTTCCGCCATATGGGTGGTTTCGCCGGCGGCATGGGCGACGCCCTGGATGTTGCGGGAAACTTCCTGGGTGCCGTTGGAGGCTTCCTGCACATTGCGGGCGATGTCCGAGGCGGCGGCGCCCTGTTCCTCGACGGCGCCGGCGATGATGGTGGCCATTTCGTTCAGGCTGACGATGGTTTCGCCGATGCGGTCGATGGCTTCCACCGCCTCCTGGGTCTGAGCCTGGACGCTGGCCACCTGGGTGGCGATGTCTTCGGTGGCGCGGCCGGTCTGGTTGGCCAGATGCTTGACCTCGTTGGCGACAACCGCGAAGCCCTTGCCGGCTTCTCCGGCCCGCGCCGCCTCGATGGTAGCGTTCAAGGCCAGAAGGTTGGTTTGGGCGGCTATATCGTTGATCAGATTGACCACTTCGCCGATCTTTTGCGCCGATTCCTGCAGGCCCGCCACCTTGCGGGTGGATTCCTCGGCTTCCAACTGGGCCGAACGGGCAATGGCGGCCGAGCGTTGCACCTGGGCGGAAATCTCGTTGATGGCGGCGGTCAGCTGGCTGCCGGCGGCCGACACCGAATGAACGTTGGCGCTGGCGATTTCGGTCGCTTCCGACACGGCGTTGCTTTGGCGCTTGGTCTGCTCGGCATTGGCCGACAGGTTGTCCGAGGCGTGGTGAAGATGCTCGGCGGCCTGCTTGATGCGTTCCAGCAGGCTGACGATCATGCCTTCGAAGCGGCTGGTGGCTTCCATCACCCGGGCCTGGCGGGCTTCACGGGCGGCCAGATCGGCCTGGTCCTGACGCTTGCGTTCCTCGGCGGCGAGCAGGCTCTGGCGCCATTGTTCGATGGCGGCGGCCAGCGGTCCGAATTCGTCGTGGCGATGGCTGCCGGGAACCGGCTGGTCGATCTCTCCGCGGCCCAGGCGCTGGACGTTGCCGACGATCAGCCCCAGCGGGGCGATGATCGAGCGCGAAATCGAAACCGAGAGCAAGATGCCCAACGCCAGGCTCAGGCCGCCGACGATCATGGCGATGTCGATCAGGCGGGTGATGGCGGCGGTGGTTTCCTCGGCCCGGCTGGTATTCGAGGCTTCCAGGGCTTCCTGCAGCGACTGGCCGGTCTGGTCGATGTCGATGGCGGCCTTGCCGGCCTCGCTCAGGATCGCCTGGGCTTCGGGGCTCTCCAGGCTGGTATTGGTGGTCTTGAACTGCTGAAGCTTAAAGGCCGATTTGTTGTATTCGGTGATCAGGTTGCCCAGTTGGACCACCATGGCCTTGCGGGCGGGCTCCTGGACCTGGCCGAGCAACTGGGCCTGAGTTTGACTGGCGACGCTCAGCGCCTCATGGGCGCGGGTCCAGCGGACTTCTTCGCCGGTGGCGAGGCCGGCATAGATGTTCATGCGGGCGATGTAGAGATGCTTGACCAGTTTGTCGTCCAGCATCTGATTCGTCTGCGAGTGGCGCATGGTTTCGAAGGCGTCCTCGATGGACTGCCCCGAAAACAAGGTGGCGGCGCTGAACGCGGCCATCATCAGCACCAGAACGCCGAAACCGATCAACAGCCGGGCGGTGATTTTCAAATTGTTCAACATCGCAAGACCCCACCATGCGCGCGCAATGCAGCGATCCAAGCAGACCGTCAGCTTGCAGAAGGGAGTAATAAATACATGCGATATGTTTAAAATTTAATACGTTTACCCATGCAAATTGGGGTTGAGCCCATGCAATTATGCATGGCGATGATTTGGCTCCGGACCGACATTCGGTTGATGTATTTGCGGGGGAATTATTCTTTTGTCGGCAACCTGAGGGTGATCAGGTCCGACAAGGCCGGCGGCAGCGCCGTGAAGACGGCCATGATCCAGGCCAGGGGCCAGGGGAAGCTGATCAATCCTTTGTTGGCGGCGATGCCCTTGACGATCAGGCGGGCGGCGGTTTCGGTTTCCATCAGCATGGGCATGGGGAAGCGGTTGCGGCCGGTGATGCGGCTTTTGACGAAGCCGGGACAGACGACGGTGACGCCGATGCCGTCCTTGGCCAATTGTCCCCGGAGTCCCTGGCCCCAGACCCGTACGGCGGCCTTGGCGGCGCAATAGGCGGGAGCCGAGGGAAAGCCGCGCATTCCCGCCAGGGACGACATCAGCACGATCTGCCCTTCGCCCCGCCGGCGCATGGGGGCGACGGCCGGCAGAACGGTGTTGATGACGCCGTCGAGATCCACTGAAAAGATGGCGCGGATGCGCCCTTCGGCATCGGCGTCGTTCAGGGACGGATCGCCGCCGGCAATGCCGGCATTGGCGATCACGAGATCGAGGGGCGCGCGGCGCTCGCAACCGGCGATCCAGCCAGCCATGGCCTGGCGGTCGGCCACATCCACCAGGACGCTCTCGGTTTCTGCTCCCTTCGCCCGACAGATGCCGGCGACGGTCTCCAGCCGTTGCGCGTTCCGGCCGGACAGGAACAATCGGACGCCAGGTGCGGCGTAGGCATGGGCCAAGGCCTCGCCCAGTCCGCTGGAGGCGCCGGTGATGAGGATGGCGGAGGGGTTCATTCGTCCTCTTCCCGCAACAGGGCCCGCAGTGGCGTGGAGACGTCGGGGATGTCGTTGCGCACGGTGGCCCAGATCAAGGCGGAATCCACCGAATGATATTCATGAACCAGGATGTGGCGAATCTCGGTCAGATGGCTCCAGGGAATTTCTGGATGGCGCTGCTGCACCTCGATCGGCACCCGGTGAGCGGCCTCGCCGATGATTTCCAGATTGCGCACCACGGCATCGACGCTGCGGTCGTCGGAAACGAAGTCTTCGACGCCCATGTCGTGGGAATAACGCTCGATGCGGGCTAATGCTTCCAGCATATCCTCGATTCTAACCCGCCAGTCCTTATGGGACATGCAGCCGTTTCCTTGCCGTATTGTTGTTACGGCCAGATTACGGCAGGCGGTTGGTCTTGACCAGACGCAGCAGAGGGACGGGTTGGGTTTCGATGATGTCGGCGGCGGCTTCCGACGCCGCTCCGATCAGATGCGCCACCAATGTCAGGCCGGCGGCCTCAGCCTCGCTGCAAAGCTGGTCCAGTTGAACTTTCAGGCGCATGGCGTGCGTAATGCGGGGCGGTTTGATCATGGACGGGATGATGATCAACCTTTTGGCGAAGCGCAATTGTTTATTCTAGTATATCAACAGGGCGTCGCTCAAAATGCGTCCTTTTAGGCGAGGCTTCAGCGTGGCGGCGGTGGTCAGATCGACGGGACGGCCCAGCAGGCCTTCCAGATGGTGTTTCAAGTCGACGAATTCGAACAATCCCGACGGCCGGCAGGGAGCGAACTCGACCAGCAGATCGATGTCCGAATGGGGCTGAGCCGAATTGTGCCGGGTCGAGCCGAACAGCGACAGGGAAAGCACGCCGAAACGTTTTTCCAGGATTTCCTGGTGGGCCAGCAGCGTCTCGATGATCTCTTCGCGTTCGGGCGCGGCGCGGCGTTGGCCGATGCGGTGGGCGTAGTTCCGCACGGCTTCCGCCTTCTCGGCGGGAACCCAGACGACGACCTCGGTCAGGCCGCGGCGGCTGTGACGGCGCTCCCTCATAACGGGCAGTATAGCACAGAGCGTCGTGCGGTGCTTGAGAGCTGGCGGGGGGAGGGCTATAACCCTACGGCAGATGACCTATGAATAAGGACCGCCCCGCCGTGACCTTGAACAGCATGACCGGATATGCCCGCTCGCAGAGCCAGGATTCCGTGGTTTCGTGGATTTGGGAACTGAAGACGGTTAATGGGCGCGGGTTGGAACTGCGTCTGCGTCTGCCGCCGGGCTACGATTTTCTCGATCTTCCGGTGCGCGAGGCGGTGCAGAAAAGTCTGAAGCGCGGAAACGTCAACGTGACGCTGAACGTGGCCAGGCTGCAAAAAACCGCCGGCCTGACAGTCAACGAGGCTTTGCTCGAGCAATATGTCACTCTGGCGCAGACGTGGCAGGACAAGGGCGGTCTGGTTCCCGCCAGCATGGACGGCCTGCTGGCTTTGCGCGGCGTGCTGGAAAGCGGCGAGACGGAAGAGGCGCCGGCCGCCATCGAAGCGCGCGGCGCCGCCCTGAAGGATGGTCTGGCCCAGGCGCTGAAGGCCCTGACCCAGATGCGCGCGGCCGAAGGGACCCGGCTGAAAACCGTTCTGATCGGACAATTGGACGAGATCGCCGGTCTGGTGGATCAGGCCGAGGGCTGCGCGGCTCTTGATCCTGAGGCCATCAAGGAGCGTCTGCGCCAGCAGGTGCAGGCGCTGCTGGACGCCGTTCCCGCTCTTAGCGAAGAACGCTTGGCCCAGGAGGCCGCCCTGATCGCCGCCAAGGCGGACGTGCGCGAGGAGTTGGACCGTCTGCGCGCCCATCTGGCGGCGGCCCGCGAGATGCTGGCCTCGGGCGAGGCGGTGGGCCGCAAGCTGGACTTCCTGTGCCAGGAGTTCAACCGCGAGGCCAATACCCTGTGTTCCAAGGCCGGTGAAGTCGAGCTGACCCGCATCGGTCTGGACCTGAAGGCCGTCATCGAGCAATTCCGCGAGCAGGTGCAGAACATCGAATGAGCGACCAAGCTACTCTTTCCGCCGCTTTTCCGGCGGTCCGCGCCCCCGGCGTTCGTCCCCGCGGCCTGCTGCTGGTTTTGTCCTCGCCTTCGGGAGCCGGCAAAAGCTCGATCTCGCGGGCCTTGATGGCGAAGAATTCCGATATCGTGCTGTCGGTGTCGGCCACCACCCGCGCGCCGCGTCCGGGCGAAGTGGACGGCCGCGACTATCATTTCATCGACAAGCCCCGTTTCGAAGAGATGGTCGCCAAGGGCGAGTTCCTGGAACATGCCCGTGTCTTCGACAATTACTACGGCACTCCCAAGCCGCCGGTGGAAGCCGCTCTGGCCGCGGGCAAGGACGTGCTGTTCGACGTGGATTGGCAGGGCACCCAGCAACTGGCGGCCAATGCCCGCGAGGATCTGGTCAGTATTTTCATTCTGCCACCCTCGCTGGCGGAACTGGAACGGCGCCTGCTGGGCCGCGGCCAGGACAGCGCCGAGGTGGTGGCCAAGCGCATGGCCAAGGCCGGCGACGAGATGAGCCACTTCCCGGAATATCAGTATGTGGTGGTCAACACCGAATTAGAAGCCAGCGTCGCCGCCGTCGACACCATTCTGGCTGCCGAACGGCTGAAGCGCCACCGCCAGATCGGTTTGGCCGATTTCGTCAACGCTCTGCGGGGCGAGGGCTGAGAGGGTGTGGTTCGCCGCCGTCTTCTTGCCGATGGTGGCGTCTCAGCTTCTGCGCCTGTCTCAAAAGGATCCGGCCTTTTGGCTGGCCTGCGATTACGGCGGGCGGTTGCTGGCCCTGGCGGTCTTGGCCGTTCATCCGCAAGCCCGGAGAATCGCCTTTCGCCGCGAAAATCTGACGGCGCCGCTTGGGCTGGTGGCGGCCTGGATGGCGGGATTGATTTTCGTCGAGGTTTCGCTTTTGCCTTATCTCGGCCATGCCATCGACCGTCTGATCCCCGGCAGCAAGATCGGGCTGTATCCCGAGACGACCGGGATTCTGCATCTGGTCGATGCCGTTTTCGGGCTGGCCCTGGTGGCTTTTCACGAAGAGATCGTCTTTCGCCGCTGCGCCCGGGCCTTTTTTGGCGAAGGCGATGGCTTGGTGGTCAAAAGCGCTCTGCTGTTCGCCCTCTATCACTGGTGGACGGGGCTGGGGAACATGGCCGAGGCCGGAGTGTTCGGCATTCTGGCCATGCTGGCTTATCGCCGTTGCGGCGGCCTGTGGCCGGTGGTCGTGGCTCATTATCTGATCGATGCGATCACTTTCTTCTGAGCCACGACGCCGGGTTTTCAGCTATTGAACGATCTTCCACGAGCCGTCGGGCTGACGGCAGGCGGTGCCGTAAGCCTGTTCCTGCTTGCCGCCGACATTGACGGTCTGCTGGAATTCGCGGCAATAGGCGCCGTTGGCGTCGGTGCCGTCGCGCACCGGCACGATGGTGCCGGAATGGCCGCTTTGCGGATTGTTCCAGCTGATGGCTTGGCCGATAGGGGCCTGATAGGCGTTCTGTGCTGCCTGCTGGGCGGCCAGCGCGTCGGCGCGGTCCAGGCTTTGCCCCACCTCATGGCCGACGAAAGCGCCGAGCAGCGTGCCGATGGCGATGGCCGCCACGTTGCCGGATCCCTTGCCGATCTGCGCCCCGGCGATGGCTCCGGCGGCGCCGCCGATGATGGTGCCGCCGGTGGTTTTGTCGATGCCGACGCTGGGGGCGGGAGCTGGAGCGGGCGCCACCACATAGCCGGGCGGCGGCGGAGCCTGCTGCACGTAGACCGGCGGTTCGGGATAGGGATAGATGGGAGCCGGATAGAAATACCAGGCGTCGCCGATCACCCACCACCAGCCTTCGCGGCCATCACGGAACGCGCGGATCCAATGGCCTTCATGCCAATGCTCGCGATGGTGGAAATATTCGGGATGCGGGCCGGGCGGCGGTCCGTCCCAGCCGGGGCCGGGATGGTGATGCGGTCCCCAGTCGTCGGCTTGGGCCGACAGCGGCAGCGTCGCCAGGGCCAACAGGGTGACGGCAAGGATGGGTTTTTTCATGACGGCGGTCTTCTGACGGTTTCGTTGTTCGACGCCCGGCGGAAATATGAAGCCTGAAAGGCGGCTCCGCCAGTCCTCTTTCATTGTTACGCCGGGACAGACCAGATATTACGCCGGTCTGCGGCGAAATTATGACTGAAGGCGCATGGCTGCCCTGACGCGGCTTTGGGGTAGTCGAAAGAGGTCTGATGTCCTATATCAGCGGCCATGAACCGCAATTACCGCACCATTGCCCTGATCATCGCCAGCGCCATGTTCATGGAGCAATTGGACGCCACGGTGCTGGCCACCGCCTTGCCGACCATGGCCCGGGATTTCGGGGTAACGGCCCCGCATATGAGCGTGGCCCTGACCTCCTATCTTCTCAGTCTGGCCATCTTCATTCCCGCCAGCGGCTGGGTGGCGGACCGTTATGGCGCGCGGACGGTGTTCGGTTCCGCCATTCTGGTCTTCACCGCCGGCTCGGTCCTGTGCGCCCAGGCTCCCAGCTTGTCCTGGCTGGTGGCGGCCCGGCTGCTGCAAGGCTTGGGCGGAGCCATGATGATGCCGGTGGGGCGCCTGGTCCTGTTGCGCAGCGTGCGGCGCGAGGACATGGTTTCGGCCATGTCCTGGCTGCTGGTGCCGGCCATGATGGGGCCGGTGGTCGGACCTCCCTTGGGCGGGGTTATCGTCACCTATCTGGACTGGCGTTGGATATTCTACATCAATCTGCCCATCGGCTTGCTGGGCATGGCGCTGACCGCGCGTTACATCGCCAACATCAAAGGCGACGACCGCACGCCGCTGGATGTGGCGGGATTGCTTTTGTCCGGGGTGTCGCTGGGGTGCCTGTTCTTCGGGCTTGAACTGATCAGCCGCGACAGCTCGGGCGCCTTGACGCTGGCGCTGCTGGCCGTGGGACTGGTGGCGGGCGGTTTCTATATCCGCCATGCTGCCCGCCATAAAGCGCCGATTTTGCAGCTTTCGCTGATGAAGGTGCAAAGTTTCCGCTTGTCGGTGATCGCGGGCTCGTTGACGCGCATCACCCAGGGCGCCCATCCCTTCCTGCTGCCGTTGATGCTGCAACTCGGTTTCGGGCTGTCCCCGGCTCAAAGCGGCAGCATCGTGCTGGCCACGGCTTTGGGGTCGGTGCTGATGAAGGCGTTCGCGCCGGCCTTGCTGCGCCGATACGGTTTCCGCCGCAGTCTGATGGTCAACGGACTGATCTCCAGCGGCGGCTATGCCCTGTGCGCCGCTTTCAGGCCCGATTGGAGCTTTCTGGTGATTTTCGGCATCCTGGTGGCCTGCGGCTTTTTCATGTCGTTCCAGTTCACCGGCTACAACACGGTGGCTTACGCCGAGATCGAAAGCCCGCAGATGAGCGCGGCCACCAGTTTCTACACCACCTTTCAGCAACTGATGTTGTCCACCGGTATCTGCGTGGCGGCTTTGTCGCTGCATCTGTCCATGGCGATGTTCGGGCACGTCCATCCCACCTTGGCCGATTTCTCGTCGGCCTTTCTGATGGTGACGGCGATTTCGGCGGCGGCTCTGGTCTGGAACCGGCAGTTCGATCCCGCCGTGGGAACCGACATCAGCGGGCACGCGCTGGAAGATTAAGCCCGCGCGTCCAGGGCGCGGGCCAGGGCGCAGAAACCTTCCACCGGCACTTCCTCGGCCCGCATGGTCGGGATCAGTCCGGCAGCCTGCAGCAAAGCCTCGGCGTCGCCCAGACTTTTCAGGCTTGAGCGCAGCATCTTGCGGCGTTGGCCGAAGGCGGCGGCAGTAACCTTCTCCAACGTTTCCATGCGGCAGGGCGCCAAAGGCTCGGCTCTGGGCTCCAGATACACGACGGTGCTGGCCACTTTCGGCGGCGGCGTGAAGGCCTCGCGGGCCACGTTGAACAGCGGCCGCACATGGCAGCGCCATTGGGTGATGACGGACAGGCGCCCGTAGTCCGGGCTTTTCGGCGCGGCGGCCAGACGGTCCACCACTTCCTTCTGGAACATCAGGGTCAGGCTGGCGAAGCATTCGGCCCGGCGCAGCCAGTTGATCAGCAGCACCGTCGAGATGTTGTAGGGCAAATTGGCGACGATGCGGCGGGGAGCCTCGCCCAGGTCGGCGGCGTCGATGTCCAGGGCGTCGCCGGCGATGATCTCCAGACGGCCGGGATAAGCGGCGGCGATTTCGTTTTGAATGGCGATGGCGCGATCGTCGCGCTCGATGGCGATGACGCGGCGGGCGCCGTTGTCCAGCAGGGCGCGGGTCAAGCCGCCGGGGCCGGGGCCGATTTCGATCACGCTTCCCTGGGAAATGTCGCCGGCTCCGCGGGCGATGCGGCCCGTCAGATTGAGATCGAACAGGAAATGTTGGCCCAAGGATTTGCGGGCGGCCAGTCCGTGAGCGGCGATCACCTCGCGCAAGGGAGGAAGCGGGTCAGACATTGGGGGCTTGAGCCATTCTCATGGAGGCCATTTGGGCGGCCATCTTCAGGGCGGCGATCAGGCTGCCGGGGTTGGCCTTGCCGCTGCCGGCCAGGTCCAAGGCGGTGCCGTGATCGGGCGAGGTGCGGATAAAGGGCAGACCCAGGGTAATGTTCACCCCGCCATCGAAATCGATGGTCTTGATGGGGATCAGCGCCTGATCGTGATACATGCACAGAGCGGCGTCGTAGCCGGCCCGCGCGCGGGCATGGAACATGGTGTCGCCGGGCAAGGGGCCAAAGGCGTCGATGCCCTCGGCGCGCAAGGCGGCGACGGCGGGGGCGACGATGTCGCTGTCTTCCGTTCCCATGGCTCCGCCTTCGCCGGCATGGGGATTGAGGCCGGAAACGGCCAGACGCGGATGTGCAATGCCGAAGTCGCGGCGCAGGGACTCGGCCGTGATGCGGCCCTGGGCGACGATCTCTTCACTGGTCAGCGATGCGATGGCGTCCTTCAAAGACAGATGGATGGTTACCGGCACCACCCGCAATTGCGGGCAGGCAAGCATCATCACCACGCGGGGCACGCCCGCCAGCTCCGCCAGGAATTCGGTATGGCCGGGAAAGCGGAAGCCGGCGTCGTACAGCGCCTTTTTATGGATGGGGTTGGTCACCACGGCGGCGGCCCGTCCTTCGACGGTCAGGCGCACGGCCTCCTCAATGGCGGCGACGACGCTTTTACCGTTGTCCGGATTCAAGCATCCGGGGATGGCGGATGCCGGCAGGGGACGATGCAAGACCGGCAAGGCATGGGGGAAGAGGGCGGCGGCCTCTTCCGGTTCGGCGATGGTCCGGACCGGAACGGCCAGTTCCATCCGCTGGGCTAAAGCCGCCAGCCGCCCGGCGTCATCGATAACGAAAAAAGGCGGCAGACCGCCGGTTTCCCGGCGGGTCCAGGCGGCCAGGGCGATGTCGCCGCCGATGCCGGCGGGTTCGCCCATAGTCAGGGCTACTGGATTTCCGGGATGCGGAGCGGGCATGCCCATCACTCGGCTCAGATACGGAACTCGACGAAAGCCGAGCGGCGAATGTCGCGCATATAGCGTCGGGCCAGAACCTCCAGACGCTCATCCTCCAGGCGCTGACGGACTTCGTCGCGGGACGGCAAGCCGCTGGGATCGGGATCATTGCGGCCGCAGATCACATAAAACCGCTTGCCGTCGGCCATGCTGAGCGGCTGGCTGAGCTGCGCCATCGGCAGATTGTCCAGCAGGGTCAGAACTTCCCTGGGAATTTCTGACGGGCGGGCTTTGCCGGGATGCACCCAATCGGCTGAAGGGATGGCTTTCAGAGCCCTGGGGAAATCGTCGCAGCTTTTGAGGCCGTTGGTGGCTTCGCGCAGGCGTCGGACCTGATCGTCGCGCTCGGCGGCGGTGGCGCTGGGCAAGGTCGTCAGGTTGACGATGGAAAGGTCGAAGGTCGGTTCGGATTTCTGCTGCCCGACGATGCGCTTGTCCCGCAGCAGCAGGATGTGGATGCCGTCGATGGAATGGATGGGCTGCGAAGCCGTGCCGGGCGTCAGGGTGCCCAGGGTGGACATCAGGTCATCGTCCAGCATGCCTTCCGACACCCAGCCCAAATCGCCGCCCGAGGCGCCGCCGGTTTGGCTGAACTGGCGGGCCAAAGCCGAAAAGGGCGCGCCTTGACGCAATTGGTCGATCAGACGGTTGGCCAAGGCCTCGACCTCGGCCTGATGAGCGGGATTGTCGATGGGCAAATAAATATCGGCGGCCAGATATTCCGGCTTGCCCAGGTTTTCGCGCAAGGTTTGCAGGCGGGTGTCGATCTCTTCCTCGCCGATCTTGATCTCGGGCATTAACTCGCGGCGCACGGTGCGAGCCCAGGCGATTTCGGCCTTGATCTGCTGGCGCAGGGTATCGGGATCGATGCCTTTGCCCTTCAGCAAGGTGTCCATGGCGCCGGCAGGCATGTTGTTCTGGCGCTCGATATTGGCCACGCCGTTGTTGATTTCGCCGCTCACCACGTTGATGTGCTTGTGCTCGGCCTCTTGAAGCTCCAGCCGTTCGTCGATCAGCTTGCGCAGCACCTGGCCGCCGACGCGGCTGCGATTTTCCACCGTATCGGGAAGGCTGGAGGACAGCAGCACCATCTTGATGCGCATTTCCAGGTCGCGAATGGAGATAGCGTCCTCGTTGACCACGGCGGCGACGCGCTCGGACGACTGCTGGGCGGCTGCCGGCGGAGAGAACGCCAGCATGCAGGCAATCGGAGTGGCTAGGGCCAAGCCGATGGTGGCGCGGATCATGAGGGAAGGGGTGGCGTTTCGCTTGGTCATGGCTAGAACAGGTCCACCGGGAATTGGGTTACGGTCTTGAAATTCAGGCGCAGCACCACGAAGCGGCCGGAATTGGCCGCCACGGCAGTGGTATGGTTGTTGCCGGCGTCCAGGACCGTCTGTAGGCATTCGTCGTCGTAAATCAGACGGGCGCCGTAATTCTGCGGTCCGGCGTTGATGCCCAGATTCTCGACCGAATAGAACTGGGTCGCCCAGTAACGGGAGATATGGGTGGTCAGCGTCGTCGACAACTGTTCGCGGGCGTTATAGGGGCTGCTTTCGCTCAGTTTATCGAAAAACACGTACGATGCCGACAGCTGGAAAGGCTTGGGCCCCAAAAGGCCGTCGATTTCGCTGCGGCGCAGGACGCCATCGTCCTTGTCGATGCGGAAGCGGTAGTTGATCTTCATGTTGTCGGACGGGCTGACGCCGACGCGGCCGACGTAATCCGACAGATATTCGTCAAGTCCGCCGCCGGGCTGGAAGCTGCGGTCGGGATGCACCTGATAGCTTTGCGCCATCAGCACGTCCATGGCCGGCAGGCCGCGGCTGACGATGTTGTATTCCCCGCCATAGGCCACGCGCGGCCCGGCAAAGACATGGTCGTAGCCGTTATAGGGGTTGGGGCTGAAGATGTTCACGTCGTCCAGTTCGAAGGCCAGGCTGTCTTCGTTGGGGATCTTGATGGAGTTACCGCCGAACGGAGACACGGTGGTGACGACGATGGGCGTGAGCGTCTGCGAACCGAGGGCTCCGACCTTGCTCAACGGATAGCGCCAGTCCAGCGAGGCGGAGGGTATGGTGCGCGAAGCCTGGGCCGAGCCGCTGTGCATGTCGGCGACATTGTCGCTGTCATAGGCGTCGACTCGCATGCCGGTCGTGAAATTGATCACCTGCCCATCCGAGGTGATGGCCGGCAGGTTCCAGGACGTTTGGCTGTTGATACGCCGGCTGTTGGTGCCGTGTTCGCGGGTGATGGTGGCGGTGCGGGCGTCGACCGTCCAATAGCCGCCGTTCTCGGTGGGTTCGCCGACGAAGCTGTAGGTTCCCAGCGGCCCGATCAGCGGTTCGCCCTTGGTCAGCTTGGTGACGTACTGGGCGGTGCTGGCGCTGGTGCTCAGATTCTGGAAGGAATAAGCTTCCACCGACGCGTAACTGCGATAGCCGAAGCCTTCGAGATAGGGGTTGGTGGTCAGATAGGGCTTCGACGTGCGGTAGTCGTAGATGCGCAGGTAGTCTTTGTCGGACGCCCGCTGCACGGTATAGCCGGTGCGCCAGGCGTCGTTGATGTCGAACTCGCCCTTGGCGTCGATGTGCCAGCCCACGGTGTCCTTGCCGCCTTCGCCGCCGCCGGTTTCGTTGGCGACGCTGAACGAGGTTTGGGTGTCGCCGCCCGGCAGGCGCCAGCGGTCCTTCACGCCCAGCTGCTCGCCTCGATTGGTGCTCACCATCGGCGACAAGGTGATGTCGTGGTAGTCATCGATCACCTGGAAATAGGGAACGCGGACGGCGGTGCCCAGGCTGGAATTGTTGATCACGCCTGGAGCCAGCAGGCCGCTTTTGCGCTTCAGCATGGGGTCGGTGTGGGAGAAATAGGGAGCGTAGGCCACCGGAATGCCGGCGACGTCCAGCCACATGTCTTCGTACTCGACCACATGCTCGATTTCGTCATGGGTGACGGTCTTGGCCCGCAACTGCCACAGCGGCGGATCTTCGGGATGCTCGGCACAGGGGCGGCAGGCGGAATAGGTGGCGCTGTTCATGATCGTGCGGGTGCCGCCGATACGTCGGGCGTTTTTGCCCTCCATATGGGAGTCGTCGATCATCACCATGCGGATGCCCTGCGCCACCGCCTCTTTCATGTCGCCGGTGATTTCCATGTATTCGGCGAAGGTTACCTGGCCGTCGAGATCGGTCAGGCTGACATTGCCGGTGGCGATGATCACGTCCTGCTTCAAATTGTAGGACAGGGTATCGGCCAGCAGGATGCGCCCGTTCTGGTTCACCTCGACATGGCCGCGAGCGGTGACCGAGTTCAGGTCGCGGTCATGCTGCATCTGGTCGGCGGTGATTTCGGCGGGACCGCTGTTGTCGTGGTGTTTCTTGTGCGGTTGGGCCGGAGCGGCGTCATCGGCGTTGGCGGCGGACAGCGGAGCCAAGGCGACCGGCCCCAAGGCGATGGCGATGGCCATCAGGCTGGGAGTGAAACGGCGGAGGCGACGGATCAGCACATCCATCCCCTTAAGCCAAGGCCGGTTTGCGGCGCAGATTGGAAAACAGCGCCCAGATACCGCCGGCGGCCGGAATCAGCGGGGCGATATAGACCAGGGGCAGGAACATCAGGTTGCGGGTGGCGATATTGGAGACGCCAAGCGCCATGGCCTGGACCAGGATCATCAGGCCGATGGCGATGACCAGCCGGTCGCCCTGGCCCCGTCGATTGAACCAGCCCGGCAGCAAACAGGCCGTCGCCAGCAATGCGAACGAGAAATGGTACAGCGGCGACGCCAATCTTTGATGCCCCTCGACCCTGAACTGCCGGTAATTGACCGGCCCCACCTCGGCTTCGGTGGCGGTGAACAGTTCCCAGGTCGGACGCTCGCGGGCGTCGCGGGACCGGTCGCCGTCGCCGCCAGAGCCGTCAGAGAATTCCATCGCATAATTGTCGAAATATAGCAATGACAGGCGATTGGACCCGCGCGTCACCTGCTGGCGGGTGCCGTTGATCAGCAGCACCTTGGGATTGTCGCCGTCGCCCTTGATCAGAGCGCCGCGTTCGGCCTGGATGGTGACGCTGCGGGTGGGGTTGCGGGTGTCGTGAACGATTACGCCCAGCAATTCTCCGGCATTGTCGCGGGCGCGGACGTAGACGGTCAGGCCGGGCATGACCTGATTGAACAACCCTTCCTGCAACATCACCGACGTGGCGCTGTTGCGCAGGCTCCACTGCATCTGATGGAATTTGCTGACGCTGTAGGGGATCAGCCACAAATTCAGGATCAGGCTGATGATCATGTTGGCGGTGGCCAGCATGACGGCGGGGCGGGCCAGCGCCCAATGACTCAGGCCCGCCGAACGCATCACCACCAGTTCGCGGTCGGTGATCAGCTTGTTGTAGGTGAACAGCACCACGGCGAACAGCGCGACCGGCAGGATCACCGTCAGGAAGTTGGGCAGCACCAGCATGGTCAATTCGATGAAGGACCAGATCGAAGCGCCGCGATTGACGGTGATTTCAACGAAGCGAAGGGATTGGGTCAGCCAAAGAATCGCCGTAAGGCCAGCGGTGACAAGCACCATGGCCACGGCGAGCTGACGCAATATGTAGCGGTCTATCCCCAACATTTGCGCGGATTATGACTGGGAGATCGCCATAAGAACAGCGCAAAGAATGGGTTGGCGGAAGAAGTTTGGCGAGGGGGCGATCCGAGCCGGGGCTCAGATCACCTTGCCCGGATTCATCAGGCCCTTGGGGTCCAAGGCGGCCTTGATCTTGCGCATCAAATCCAGCTCCAGGCTGGGCTTGTAATGCTCAAGCTCGATCTTCTTCAGGACGCCGATGCCGTGCTCGGCGCTGATGGAGCCGCGCAAGCTCACGACGATGTCGTGGACAATGCGGTTCATCTCTTCCCAGCGGGCCAGGAAGGCCTGTTTGTCGCCGTCCTTGGGCTGGCTCAGATTGTAGTGGATGTTGCCGTCGCCCACATGGCCGAAAGGGATCACCCGCACGCCGGGCATGGCGGCTTCCACCGCCGGAGTGGCGCGGCGGATGAACTCGGGCACCGACGAGACGGGTACGGAAATGTCGTGCTTGATGCTGCCGCCATATTTCTTCTGCGCCTCGGGCACGCCTTCGCGGATGCGCCATAGACCGTTGCGCTGTTCCATCGAATTGGCCATCACGGCGTCGACCACTTCGCCGGCCTCCATGGCCTCACCCAGCAGGGTCTCCAGGCTTTCCTGCAGATTGCCCTCGGGGCGCGAGGTGGACAGCTCCATCAGGACGTACCAGTCGTGGGCACTCTCGAAGGGGTCACTGATGCCGGGCAGATTCTCGATGTCCAATTCCAGGCCGTTGCGGCCCACCAGCTCGAAAGCCGTGACCTGGTCGCCGGTGGCGGCGCGGGCGCGGGCCAGCAGGGCCAGGGCGGAATCCAGGTCGGCCAGGGCGACGAAGGCGGTTTGCACGTCGCGGGGCTTGGGAAACATCTTGATGACGGCGGCGGTGATGACGCCAAGCGTGCCTTCGCCGCCGATATAGAGCTGTTTCAGGTCATAGCCGGTATTGTCCTTGCGCAAGGAGCGCAGGCCGTCCCAGACCTGGCCGTCGGGCAGAACCACTTCCAGGCCCAGCACCAGTTCGCGGGTGTTGCCATAGCGCAGCACGCCCGAACCGCCGGCATTGGTCGAGATGTTGCCGCCGATCTGGCAGCTGCCCTCGGCGCCCAGACTCAGGGGGAACAGGCAGCCGGCTTCGTCGGCCTTTTGCTGGATGGTCTGCAGGACCACCCCGGCTTCCACCGTCATGGTGAAATTCAGCGGATCGATCGAGCGGATGGCGTTCATGCGCCCGGTGCTGATGATGATCTGAGGGCCATCCTGGGTCGGGCAGCCGCCGCCGCACAGGCCGGTGTTGCCGCCCTGGGGAATAATGGCGACCCCGGCTTCGGCGCACAGTTTCACGACATCGGAAACGTCCTTGGTCGAGGCGGGGCGGACCACGGCCAGCGCTTTGCCGTGATACAGGCCGCGCTCCTCTTCCAGAAAGGGGGCCATGTCGGTGGGCTCGGTCAGCAGGCCGTTCGGCCCGACGACGGAAGCGATGCGGGTAAGGATGTCCTGGCTCATGATGATCGGTGTAACCCCAAGCGGCGACGGGCGCAAGACGGGTTGTTGTCAGCTTCTGGGCGCGGCAGCCCGGCGCAGGCGGTCGTTGATGGCCAGTCCCAGCCCGTGGGCGGGGATGGGCGACACGGCGATGCCGCGGAACGGTGGGCGATCCAGGGCGCGCAGCATGGCGAACAGGTTGGCGGCGGCTTCGGCCAGGTCGCCGGATGGGCTCAGCGACATGTCCGCGGCGGCGGCGGGGCCGAAACCCAGCAAAGCCTCGCCGTTGTTTGCCGTTTCGACGTTCAGCCGCACCGGCAGGCCGGGGGCGTAATGGCTGGCCAGCATGCCCGGCGATTTGGGGCCGGTTTCGTCATGCCCCTGGGCGATGGCGACGGGGGCGGCTAATGCCTCGGCCAACTGTTCCAAGGTGATGCCACCGGGACGCAGCAGCGTCGCCTGTTCGGTGGTCAGATCCAGCACGGTGGATTCGACGCCGACGGCGCAAGCTCCGCCATCCAGGATCATCGCCAGCTTGTCCCCAAGGCCTTCCGCCACATGAGCGGCGGTGGTGGGGCTGACGCCGCCGGACGGATTGGCGCTGGGGGCGGCGATGGGCCGGGCGGCGGCGCGCAGCAGCTCCAAAGCCAGCGGATGGGCGGGGACGCGCACAGCGATGCTGTTCAGCCCCGCCGAGGCCAACAGCGAAACCGGACAATCCTTGCGGCGCGGCAGCACCATGGTCAGGGGGCCGGGCCAGAATGCGGCGGCCAGACGGCGGGCGCGGCCGTCCATTTCGACCAGCCGCTCGGCGGCTTGCACGTCGGGGACATGGGCGATCAGCGGGTTGAAGTCGGGGCGGTTCTTGGCGGCGAAGATGGCGGCGACGGCGCGGTCGTCGGTGGCGTCGCCACCCAGGCCGTAAACCGTCTCGGTGGCAAAGGCCACCAGCTTTCCCTGGCGCAAAAGATCGGCGGCCCTGGCAATGTTTTCAGGATTGGCGTCCATGACGGGCGAGTGTTGGGGGATCGCGTTGGTCATAAGGATTTTGTCTCAAAGAAACTCTTCAGTATTGATCAAGTAAATCTAAAGTTTCCAACGTAAAGGGCCGCCCATGTTTCAGGGCGGCCCTGTCTCGCTTCGCTCTAGGATCGGACCACCGATCGTGTGATCCGGAGCCAAGTCACCGCAAAGGCATGTGCGGCGGCTAATCAGTGGGTGATGTCATCACTCACGGGTATTATGGTGCCTCTTTTACTGTTCGAAGTCAAGAAAAACGGAGTCTCGAATCAGGCCTTGGGCGGGTTCGGTTGAGAGCTGCCCCAGGCCACCACGGGCGGGTTTTCAAAGCCGGATTTGCCGTACAGCAGAGGGCTGCCGTCGGGCAGGGTCATGCAGCCGCCGGCGGCCAGCAGAACGGCGTGGCCGGCGGCGGTGTCCCATTCCATGGTGCGGCCGAAACGCGGATAGATGTCGGCCTCGCCGGCGGCGACCAGGGCGAATTTCAACGAGCTTCCCGACCGGCGGATGTCGGCCACCGGGAAATGCTTCATGTAGTCGTCGAAGGTCGCGGGATCGCGGTGCGACCGGCTGGACAGCACCCGCATGCCGTCCTTGGGGATCGGGCGCACGGCGATGGGACGCGGAGCGGCGCCCCGGTCTTCGACGGTGGCGATGCCGGGAGCGGCCAGGAACAGGCGGTCCAGCACCGGGGCGAACAGCACGCCGGCCACCGGCACACCGTTGTCGATCAGGCCGATGTTGACGGTGAATTCGCCGTTGCGGGCGACGAATTCCTTGGTGCCGTCCAGCGGATCCACCAGCCAGAAGCGCCCGCCCGAGACATCGAACCTTTTGCCTGCGGCGGCGGCTTCCTCGGACACCACGGGGATGTCGGGGGTCAGTTTGGCCAATCCGGCCAGAATGATGGCTTCGGCCTTGATGTCGGCGGCGGTGACCGGCGAATTGTCGTCCTTGGACAGCACTTCAAAAGGCTGGGAATAAACATCCATGATGGCGGCTCCGGCCTCGCGGGCCAAGGCGCGCAGGCCGGGAAGCAGAGCGACGTAATCGGGCACGGTGGAATTCATCCTGAAACAACGAAAATAAGGCGGTGAACATTCTGCCTGTCCAGGGTCTTAATCAACTGTTTTTCAGCTCCACCGCCAGGAAGCGGCTGGCCTTGAAGGATGGGGACCAGTGCTCCTCGGCCATGCCGGCCTTGCGCTTGAGGTGGCTGAGAAACTCTTTCGGCGTCGGCAGAACCTCCCACACCGACGGCAGAAACAGCGAGCGCCGCCCGTCGTCCTCGATGATCAGTCCGTCCACATGAGGGCGTAACTGGGCCAAAAGATCGGTTTCGTCGCGAAAGTCCATGGGAACGGGAGGCGTCAGGACGGATACCGACAGTTCCAGATCCGGCCATTCCTCGGTGCTCAAGGCGGGGAAGCGGGGATCGTGGAAGGCGGCTTTTTGGGCGTTGTCGACGATGTCCTCGCCCAGCGACCTCCAGGCTTGGGGCGAACCGATGCAGCCGCGCAACTGGCCGTCCAGCTTCAAGGTGACGAAAGCGGCTCCGGGCTGGCGTAACAGGTCGGGCAAGGGATCGGGCATCGCCGCCGGTTGGCCGGAGCTGAGGCGGCTTTCGATGGCGGAACGCGCCAATTCCAGCAGCAACGACGCCTGGGCGCGGATGCGCTCGGATTCCTCGGGAGCGATTTTGGCGTCGCGGGCCGGCTCGCAGAACGCCCAGGCGCCATAGCCCACCACCCGGTCTTTGGGGCCGGCGGTGTCGCCGGAATTGCGCAGATCGACAGTTTCCACCGTCATGCCTCGGCGCTTGGCGATGCTGAGCAATCCCTTGACCGGAATGCGTCCGCAGGCCTGATCGTCGCGCAAGGCGCCGCCGTCCAGATGTTCGATGGCCTGGCAGGCTGCGTGATCCAGGCTTCGGGCGGTTTCGTAGTCGAGATAGTGGCTCAGGTCGGAACTGATGACGATCAGCGTTTCCGGTCCGCCCCACACGGCCTCCAGCACTTGCGCCACCAATTCGGGCGGAGCATCGCCCACCACCAGCGGCACCAGCGAAAACGGACCCAGCACCGCCTGTAGGAACGGCAGATGGACCTCCAGGCTGTGTTCCTGTTCGTGGGCGGCGTCCAGAATGCCGGTGTCGGGAAAACCAAGGGCGCGACGATAGGCGTCCTTGTCGATGGGCAGCGGGCCGAAAGGCGTTTCGTAAGCGTCGGCGGTGCAGCCGGCGATGCCTTTGAAAGCCACCCGATGAGACGGCCCCATCAGCACCACCCGGGTGATGCGCCCCCGCGTCGGCAGCAGCCGGGCATAGACGCTGGCGGCGATGGGGCCGGAATAAACATAGCCGGCATGGGGGGCGATGACCGCTTTCGGCGCCGGCTTTTCTCCCGTTCGGGGGACGGCGGCAAGAAAAGCGTGAACGTCGGCGGCCAATTGCTGCGGCTGGGCGGGGTAGAAGGCTCCGGCGACGGCGGGTTTGCGCAAATGGCTCATGATCGCCTCCCATGGCGTTTTTGCCGCCGGGCTTCGAGACCCGGCGGCATTTATCGTGACAGTTTACTCCTTCACCGACAGCGGCGGCATCATCACTTCGGCCTTGCCGTCGGCCTGGATCAGGCTGGTCAGCGGGGCCAGGGCCGTTTGCAGCTTCGACAACTGGCGCAGCGCTCCCAGCGAAGCGGAAACGTCGCTGGGTACGTGGCCAGTGCGCATCATTTCCATCAGCACCTCGACGGGGTCGCGGGGCTTGGGGAATTGTTCCAGCTCGATGGGCATCTGCGACGGCACGCGGGTCAGCTTGCGGATATCGGCGAAGGCGGTGGCATAGCCGCCAACCTCGTCGATCAGCCCCATTTTCTGAGCCAGGTCGCCCGGCCAGATGCGGCCGCGGGCCAGCTTGTCCATCTGTTCCGGCGTGATGTTGCGGGCGCGGGACGCCTTGCCGGTGAAATCGGCGTAGATTTTGTCCAGCATGGTGTTCAGCCGGTCCCAGGCGGCGGGAGAGAAAGGCTGGTTCGAGCTCCACATGCCGGCGTTCTGGCCGTTGTGGATTTCATCCCAGTTCACGCCCAGTTTTTTCCATAGTTCGGCCATGACGAACTTGCCGGAAAACACACCGATCGAGCCGGTGATGGTGCCTGGCTGGGCGATGATGCGGTCGGCGGGCATGGCGGCGAAATAACCGCCGGAGGCGGCGACGTCGCCCATGGAGACGATCACCGGCTTGCCGGCGGACCGGGCGTTGGACACTTCGCGCCAGACCGCGTCGGCGGCGGTGTAGGAGCCGCCGGGGCTGTCGATGCGGAACAGGATGGCCTTGATGTCCGGGTCTTTCACGGCGTCGCGGAACGCCTTGCCGATGCGCTCGGAGGAGAACGCCACGTCGTTGGACAGGGGATTGTCCTCGCCGCCGCCGCGCTGCACCGTGCCGACGCCGTAGATCAGCGCCACCTTGACGGCATTGGGTTCGGGCGGCAGCCGGTTGACGTAATCCGACAGGTCGACCACCTGGCCCTGGGGCTTGATGGAATCCTGCATTTCATCCCAATAGGCCAGCTTGTCCACCAGCTTGGCCTTCATCGCCTCGTCGGCCAGAAGCGGCGAGCGGTCGATCAGGGCTTTCACCTCTTCCGGCTTCAGGCCGCGTGCGTCGGCGATGCCCTGGGTCACCTGACCGCTCCAGGCGTTCAGCAACTGGCTCAGGGAATCCCGGTTTTCCTTGGTGAACTTGTTCTGGGTGAAGGTCTCGATGGCCGACTTGTATTCCCAGCGGGCGCCGAATTGCGGCTGCACGCCGATCTTGTCGAAGACGTCCTTGAGGAACGGGCTTTCGGCCATGAAGCCGGTCAGCCCGACGTCGCCCGACGGCTGCAGCCAGATTTCCTGGAAAGCGCTGGCGGTGTAATAGGCGCTGGTTCCCGGTCCACCTTCGCCCAGGCTGGTGGAATAGGCCACCGTGCGTTTGCCGGCCTTGCGGAAGGCGGCGACGGCGTCGCGCAGTTCCTGCGCCCGGGCCATGCCCAGATGCACGTTGTCGATGCGGGCCACCAGTCCGGTGACGCGGGGATCGTGGGATGCGCGGTCCAGGGCGCGAACCACTTCCTCGACGGCGTAGCCGCTGTTTTCCAGCTTGGCGAACGGCCCGTCGGGTTGGGCTTCGGTCAGGCCGGCGTTCAGATTCAGCATCAGCACCATCTTGCCGGGCAGGGACGGCGCCTTGTGCCGTGCGGCGGTGATGCCGACGATGATGAACAGAGCCAGGGTGAGCAGGCCGATGGTGGCCAGGGCGAACAGGGTGACGCGACCGATCAGCCGCATTTGGGGTCTCCCCAAAAGGAAAGCATGACTTCGTTTATGGGGCTTGCCGGGCGGGGGGTCAATGTCGGACCATCAATCATCATGACGGAACATCCCGCACGCTATTGGCATTTGGCCGAAGACGGCCGCATCCAGTGCGACCTGTGCCCCCGCGCCTGTCGTCTGCACGACGGTCAACAGGGCCTGTGCTTCGTGCGCGAACGCCGGGGCGAGGGCATGGTGCTGACCACCTATGGCCGCTCGTCGGGCTTTTGCATCGATCCGGTGGAGAAAAAGCCGCTGAACCACTTTCTGCCGGGGACGCCAATTTTATCGTTCGGCACGGCGGGCTGCAATCTGACGTGCAAGTTCTGTCAGAACTGGGACATCAGCAAAGCCCGCGAAGTGGATCGCCTGAACGATGCGGCGGCGCCCGAACTGATCGCCGAGGCGGCCCGGCAGCTGGGCTGCCGTTCGGTGGCCTTCACCTACAACGATCCGGTGATCTTCCTCGAATATGCCGTTGACGTGGCGCGGGCCTGTCATGACCGGGGCATCCGCACCGTGGCGGTGACGGCCGGATACATATCGCCCGAACCCCGAGCCGAATTCTTTTCGCTGATGGACGCCGCCAACGTCGATCTGAAGGCTTTTTCCGAAGGCTTCTATCAGTCGCTTTGTTCGGCGCGTCTCGACTCAGTGCTCGACACTTTGCGCTATCTTTGTCGGGACACCGACGTCTGGGTCGAGATCACCACTTTGCTGATTCCCGGCCGAAACGACTCCAACGCCGAGCTGACGGCCATGTGCCGCTGGATCAGGACGGTATTGGGCGAGAGCGTGCCGCTGCATTTTTCGGCCTTCCATCCCGATTGGCGGATGCGCGACGTTGCCGCCACGCCAACTGAAACCCTGGGCCGGGCGCGGGCCATCGCCTTGGGGGAGGGCTTGCTGCACGTCTATACCGGCAATGTCCACGATCCCGAGGGCGGCAGCACATGGTGCCCCGGCTGCGGCGCCTTGCTGATCGGGCGGGACTGGTATGAACTGGGCCATTGGGGCCTGGACGGCAAGGGCTGCTGCGCCGCCTGCGGCCGTCCTCTGGCCGGGCGTTTCGAGCCGCGTCCCGGTGTTTGGGGACGCAAGCGCCAGCCGGTGCGGTTGCAAAGCGGCGGCGGATGACCTATGAAGCTGCCCAATTGAAACGCCGCTGGACGGATGGAATGATCAAGCGTTGGGCCTCGACGGCCGCCAAGATTTTGCTGACGGTGGCGGCTATCTGGTATTTGCAGCGCAAGGTCGATCTGGCCGCCGCCTGGGATGTGGGCAAAGGCTTGTCTCCCTGGTGGTTCGCCTTGGCCATGGCGCTGCAGGGCATTCAGATGTTCGTCTGCGGCGGTCGTTGGCTGATGGTGCTAAAGGCGCTGGGCACCCGGCTGCCTTTCCTGATGTCGGTCGAGCTGTTCATGATCGGCATCTTTTTCGGCCAGGTCTTGCCGGGGGCGGTGGGCGGCGACGCCGTGCGCATCTGGAAAACCCGCGAGGCCGGTCTGTCTCTGAGCCATTCCTTCAATTCGGTGCTGCTGGAGCGGGTCATCACCGTCTTCGCCCTGATGCTGCTGGCGGCCATCAGCCAGCCGTTTCTGCAAGACCGGCTGGGCGGTTTGCTGCCGGTATGGTTCTTTCCCGCCCTGGCCGGGCTGGGCCTGAGCGGCATCGTCGTGCTGCTGCTGCTGGACCGCCTGCCCGACAGCCTGATCCGCATCCGCGTCGTGCGCGGCTTCTTCGCCCTGGCGGCGGACGGACGCCGGCTGTTCCTGTCGCCTCTCCGGGCGCTGCCGACCCTGGCCGTCACCTTGCTGGGGCATGTCAATCTGGTGCTGGTGATGTGGGCGCTGGCCCGCGGCATCGGCGCTCCGGTCGACGTCGGCGATTGTCTGGTGTTGGTGCCGCCGGTGATCCTGGTGGCGACGTTGCCCATCTCCATTTCCGGCTGGGGCGTGCGGGAAAACATGACCGTGCTGATGTTCGCCGGCATCGGCGTTGCCCACGAGCAATCGGCGGCTTTGTCGCTGCTGTTCGGGTTGTCCAGCTTGCTGATTTCCCTGCCCGGCGGGTTGTTCTGGCTGCGCGAGCGGGACGCCGCCCAGCAAGAAATGCAAAAAGAGATGGGAGACGAGAGGGGGTAACCCCTTTTCTTCCTGCCCCCGGATGCTAGATTGAATCGGAAGCAATCGCTTCATCCGCTACCCAACGGGGACATCACGTTCATGAAAATCAGCTTCGCGAAGCCCACGCTGCCTACCGAAGGCGCTCTTGTCGTCGGTGTTCTGGAAGGCCGCGCGCTCACTCCCGCCGCCGTCAAGGCCGATCAGGCGACCGGCGGCCAACTTGCCCGGGCCATTGCCGCGAGCCGCTTCGAAGGCAAAAAGGAGCAGGCGCTTTTGCTGCAGGCTCCCGCCGGAATCGAGGCCAGCCGCGTACTGCTGCTGGGCCTGGGCAAAGCCGCCGACTTCGACGCTCTGGCCGCCGAGGCGCTGGGCGGTGCCGTGATCGCTCAGCTGGCCTCCTCCGGCGACGCCGTCGTCACTGTCGCTTTGGACGGGTTGGAAGGCTCGACCCTGTCGGCCCCGGAGGCCGCCGCCGCCATCGCCCTGGGCGCCCGTCTGCGGTCCTATCGTTTCGACAAATACCGCACCAAGGAAAAGAAGGAAGACAAGCCTTCCCTGAAGAAGGTCGTGATCGCCCTGGACGCCCATGCCGAGGCCAAGAAGGCTTTCGCAGTCAAGGATCTGGTGGCCGAAGGCGTCTTTCTGACCCGCGATCTGGCCTCCGAGCCCGCCAACGTCATCTATCCGGAAAGCCTAGCCGAAGCCGCCAAGTCGCTGTCCGAACTGGGCCTTGAAATCGAGGTTCTGGGCGAAAAGCAGATGAAGAAGCTGGGCATGGGCGCGCTGCTGGGCGTCGGTCAAGGCTCGGCCCGCGAATCCCAGCTCGTCACCCTGCGCTGGAACGGCGGCACCAAGGACGACGCCCCGGTGGCCTTTGTCGGCAAGGGCGTCTGCTTCGATTCCGGCGGCATCAGCATCAAGCCGGCCGCCAACATGGAAGACATGAAGTGGGACATGGGCGGCGCCGCCGTGGTCATCGGCCTGATGAAGGCTTTGGCTCTGCGCAAGGCCAAGGTCAACGTGGTCGGCGTGGTCGGCCTGGTGGAAAACATGCCGTCCGGCACCGCCCAGCGTCCCGGCGACGTGGTGACCTCCATGTCCGGTCAGACCATCGAGGTGATCAACACCGACGCCGAGGGCCGTCTCGTGCTGGCCGATGCTCTGTGGTACACCCAGCAGCAGTTCAAGCCCCATTCCATCGTCGATTTGGCGACCCTGACCGGGGCCATCATCGTTTCGCTGGGCAGCCATTATGCCGGCCTGTTCTCCAACGACGACGATCTGGCCGACAAGCTGACCGCCGCCGGCAAGGATGTGGGCGAAAAGCTGTGGCGCATGCCCGTCGACGATCCCTATGACAAGATGATCAAGTCCGAGATCGCCGACATGAAGAACGTCGGCGAAGGCGGAGCCGGCAGCGTCACCGCCGCCATGTTCCTGAAGCGCTTCATCAAGGACACCAAGTGGGCGCATCTGGACATTGCCGGCGTGACCTGGGCCAAGGCCGACAAGCCGGTGACGCCTAAGGGCGCGACCGCTTTCGGCGTGCGTCTGCTCGACCGTCTGGTGGCGGCCAATTACGAGCAGAAGTAAGCCTTGCTGAAAATCCTCTTTGAGAAGACCGCCGCCGGGGCCGATGCCCTGGCGGTTGGTTTCCGCCCCAAAAAAGACGGCGGCCTGATCTTCCGGCCTTCGGCGAAGCTGCCGGGGCTGGAGCAGGCCTTGTCCCTCAAGCACCGCTTCAAAGCCGAGGAGGGCGACGTGCTGCCAGTCCTCGCGCCGTCCGGCTGGCTGGTGGCGGTGGGGCTGGACGTCGAAGAGGACCAGGACGAAGCTGCCTTGCGCCGCATCGGCTCCAATCTGTTCGGTGAACTGTGCGACGGCGGCATCGAACATCTGGCTGTGGCTCTGGATTTAGGGGCGGAAGAGGCTGCCGAACTGGCTTACGGCATGGCCTTGCGGGCCTGGAAACCGGCGGCGAAATATCGTTCGAAGCCCGATCCCGACGATGAATGGAGTCTGACCGCCGTCACCATCGTCACCGAAGATCCGGATGCCGCCCGCATCCGCTTCGAACGGCTGGGCATCGTCGCCGAGGCGGTGAGCTTTGCCCGCGATCTGGTGGTGGCTCCGGCCAACGAATTGACGCCACAGGCTTTTTCCGACCGATTGGCGGATCTGTTTGGTTTCGGCGTTTCCATTGAGATTCTTGATGCCAAGGCTTTGGCCAAGCAGGGATTGAATTTGCTGCTGGCCGTCGGTCGGGGCAGCGCCAACCCGCCGCTGCTGGCCGTCTTGCGCTGGAACGGCGGCAAGAAGAGCCAGGCTCCGCTGGCCTTCGTTGGCAAAGGCATCACTTTCGACACCGGCGGCCTCTGCATCAAGGATGAAGAGGACATGGGCGAGATGAAGGGCGACATGGGCGGCGCCGCCACCGTCGCCGGTCTGATCCGCGTTCTCGCCCGCCGTAAGGCCGCCGTCAACGCCGTCGGCGTGCTGGCCATCGCCGAGAACATGGTGTCGGGCGCCGCCCAGCGTCCCGGCGACGTGGTGACGGGCTATAACGGCCGAACCGTGGAGGTGGTCGATACCGACGCCGAGGGACGTCTGGTGCTGGCCGACGCTTTGGCCTGGACCGCCAAGAATTGCAAGCCGTCGCTGATGGTCGATCTGGCCACCCTGACCGGCGCGGTGGAATCGGCCCTGGGCAAGAAACGGGCGGGGCTGTTTTGCAACGACGACGATCTGGCGGAAAAGCTGTTCGAGGCCGGCGAAGAGGAAGAGGAGTTGCTGTGGCGTCTGCCGCTGGTGGATGTCTATGACGACGATCTGAAATCGCTGATCGCCGATATCCGCAGTTGTTCCTGGGACGACATGGCGCCGGATCATATTCATGCCGCCCGTTTTCTGGAGCATTTCGTGCCCAAGGGGCTGCCCTGGGCGCATCTGGACATCGCCGGCACCTCTGAAGCCGGGGACGAAGAAGACGGCGACGAACCGATCACCGGACCCGGCCCCACGGCTTTCGGCATCCGCCTGCTGGACCGCTTGATCGACGATATGGTCGAGGAGGACGAGGAGGAGTAGACTCCTTACCCATCATGTCCACACCCCGCATCGGCTTCTATCATCTTGTTGAAATGCCGCTGGAACAGGCCTTGCCGCGTCTCCTGGAAAAGGTGACGGCTGCCGGCCACAAGGTAGTGATCATGGCTGGAAGCGAACAGCGGGTCGGCTTTCTCGACGGCCTACTGTGGACCTGGAACCCGGATTCCTGGCTGCCTCACGGCACCAGGCGCGACGGCGACGCCGAGTTGCATCCCATCTGGCTGACGGACGGCGAGGACAACGCCAACGGCGCCGACGTGCTGGTGCTGACCGACGGCGTCGCGCCCGCCTCGCTGGAGGGCTATGCCCGCATTCTCAACATGTTCGACGGACGCGACGACCAGTTGGTCGAGACGGCGCGTGAACAATGGCGCCGCTGGAAGGCGGACGGCCTGGAACTGGTTTATTACCAACAGACGGAAACCGGCGGCTGGTTTGAAAAAGCCAAAGCCGGCGGCGAGTCGGCCTCAGGCGATTGAGGGGCTTGTAAAGGGGCAGATGCATTATGTTCAACGGTAAGGTTCTGGTGGCTCAAGGGGGCGGCCCGACGGCGGTGATCAATCAGTCGGTGGTCGGCGCGGTTTTAGAATCCCGCAAGTTCCGCAATGTGGATTTGGTGTACGGCGCGCTGCACGGCGTCCGGGGCATCGTCGACGAGGAATTCCTCGATCTGACCCGCGAGACCACTCACAATCTGGAGATGGTGGGGCAAACTCCGGCTTCGGCCCTGGGCTCGACCCGCGACAAGCCGGACCTGAAGTACTGCCAGGAAATCTTCAAGGTTCTGCGCGCTCACGAGGTGGGCTATTTCTTCTATATCGGCGGCAACGACAGTTCGGACACCGTGCGTATCGTCTCCGAGGAAGCTCACCGCGAGGGTTATCCCCTGCGCTGCATCCATATCCCCAAGACCATCGACAACGATCTGGTGCTGAACGACCACACTCCCGGTTTTCCCTCGGCGGCGCGTTTCGTCGCCCAGGCGTTCATGGGCGCTAACCTGGACAACCGGGCTTTGGCCGGCGTTTATCTGGCGGTGGTGATGGGGCGGCATGCGGGTTTCCTGACGGCGGCCTCGGCCCTGGGAAAGAAGTTCCCCGACGACGGCCCGCATCTGATCTATATGCCGGAGCGCACGTTCGATATCGACAGCTTCCTGGCCGACGTCAGGATGACCTATGAGCAATACGGCCGCTGCGTGATCGCCGTGTCCGAGGGCATCCACGACGCCGAAGGCGTGCCCATCGCGGTTAAGCTGGCCAAGCAGGTGGAAACCGACGCCCATGGCAATGTGCAATTGTCGGGCACCAGCGCCCTGGCCGACCTGCTGTGCAGCGAGATCAAGGACAAGCTGAAGATCAAGCGGGTGCGCGGCGACACCCTGGGCTATCTTCAGCGCAGTTTCGTCGGCTGTGTTTCCGATGTCGATCAGCGGGAAGCCCGCGAAGCCGCCGAAAAGGCGGTGCAGTACGCCATGTGGGAAGGCCACGACGGCTCTGTGACCATTCAGCGGACCGGCTTTTATTCGGTCGATTACAAGCTGATGCCGTTGCAGGCGGTGGCGGGCAAAACCCGTCACATGCCCGACGAGTTCATCGACGAGGCCGGCACCGGCGTTACCGACGCCTTCCGTCTGTATCTGCGGCCTTTGCTGGGATCGGGGATGCCCGACGCCTATCGCCTGCGCACCGAAAGCAACCGGGTGCCGAAAATATTGAAGCCTTGACGTCTGGGGGACTGGGCCATCACCAGCCCAGTCCTTCCAAGGCGCGGGCCGTCACGGCGGTGGGGTCGATTTTCTTCAGGCCGTCATTCAGGGCGGCCGTGAGCACGGCGCCGTTCTGATCCTTGCGGAAACAGACATGGATCGGCTTGTTGTCCAGCAGGTGGGCGTTGAACTGGAATTGGTCGGCGCTGCCGCGCAAGGCTTGATCGCTGGACAGCAGATAGCGCATGACGTTTTGGTCAATGACGGCGGCGCGAATGCGGCGGGCCAGAAGCTTGCGCAGATTGGTGGCGTCGTCGGTGGCTCTCTCCACCGTCAACTCGCCGCGTAGAGCCATGGCGTCGAAATCGGGGGTGTTGACGTAGCCTTGGACGGTGCCGATGGGAATTTGCTTCAAGTCGGCCAACGTCGTCCAGGCGACGGGAGCGTCCTTGCGCTGGACGAAGCCCACCGGGCTTTGGCCGATGGGTTGGGACCATGAACAGAAAGCGTTGCGTTCCGACGCGTAATAGGTGGGGAACACCCCATCTGTTTGCGGATCGTTGCGGACGGCCAGCATGGCCCGCTGCCAGGGAACGTAGCTGATTTCCACCTCGTAGCCGACGGCGGCGAAGGCGGCGCGAACCACCGCGTCGGATGCGCCGTGGCCGTCGGTGGCGGTGGTGTATGGGGGCCATTCCAGGGACGCCAGACGCACGACACGGTTTTCGGCCCAGGCCGGCACGGCCATCAGGCTGCAAACGAAAACCAATATAAGGCGAAACTTATTCAAGTCGCCATCCCCTGTTTCCGGCCGTTCCCCAACGGCATAACAAGGACTCTATACCTAAGAGGCTCTGTCGCCAAGTCAGATCGCCTGTTGGGCCTCTTCCAACGCTTCATGGGCAGCCAACCAGTCTTCCTCGGCTGCGGCCAAGGACTTTTCAACCTCGCCAAGTTCCCGTTGCAAGGTCTGCACCTTGTCGCCGGGTCCATTATACAACTTGGGGTCGGCCAGCTTGCCTTCAAGGTCGGATTTTTTCCGCCCCAGGGTTTCCATGCGTTTTTCAGCGTCCTGAACTTTTTTGCGCAAGGGCGCCAACTGCGCGCGCATTTCCGCGGCGGCGCGGCGTTCGTCCTTGCGGTTGGGGCTGGTTTCCTTGGGATCGCGGCCTTCGCGGCGGGCCTCGCGAGCCTGATCCAGCAGATATTTCTTATAAGCTTCCAGATCGCCGTCGAAATTCTGCACCTGTCCGTCGGCCACCAGCCACAGACGGTCGGCGGCCAATTCGATCATGTGGGGATCGTGGCTGATCAGCACGACGGCGCCGTCATAGGCGTTCAGCGCCGAGACCAAAGCCTCGCGGCTGTCGATGTCCAGATGGTTGGTCGGTTCGTCCAGGATCATCAGATGCGGGGCATCGCGGCTCATCAGGGCGAACAGCAGCCGGGCCTTTTCGCCGCCCGACAGATTGGCGACCTTGATGTTGGCCCGGTCCTGCTCGAAGCCGAAGCGTCCCAGTTGGGCGCGCACCTTGGGTTCGGTGGCCAGGGGCATCAATTCCTGCATGTGATCGTAAGGCGTGGCGTCGAGGCGCAGTTCCTCGGTCTGGTGCTGGGCGAAATAGCCGATTTTCAGCTTCGGCGATTTCTGCAGCTTGCCTTGCAAAAGGGGCAGTCGCCCCGACAGCACCTTGGCCAGGGTCGACTTTCCGTTGCCGTTGGCGCCCAGTAGGGCGATGCGGTCGTCCATGTCGATGCGCAAGGACAGATTGCGCAGCACCGGCTTTCCCGGGGCGTAACCGGCCTGTCCCTGCTCGATGGCGACCACCGGCGGCGACAGGGGCTCCGGGTCGGGGAAGTCGAAACTGATCGGCTGATCCTCGATCACCGAAATGGGCGGCCCCAGGCGTTCCAGCATCTTAACCCGGCTTTGCGCTTGGGCGGCCTTGGTGGCCTTGGCGCGGAAACGGTCGATGAAGGCCTGCAACTTGCGGCGCTGATCCAATTGTTTCGAGGCGGCCTTGGCGGCTAGTTCCATCTTTTCCCGGCGGACCTGCTCGAAGCGGTCGTAATTGCCGCCATAGGCCACCAGCTTGCACTGGTCGATATGAACGATGCGGTCCACCACTTCGTTGAGCATGCCGCGGTCGTGGCTGATCACCACCAGGGTGCCGGGATAGGTGGACAGATAGTTTTCCAGCCACAGAGTGGCTTCCAGATCCAGATGGTTGGTCGGTTCGTCCAGCAGCAGCAGGTCGGGGCGGGCGAACAAGGCGCCGGCCAGGGCGACGCGCATGCGCCAGCCGCCCGAGAAGCTTCGCACCGGACGGCTCTGCGCGTCGGCGTCGAAGCCCAGTCCGGCCAGAATGGCGGCGGCGCGGGCCGGAGCGGAATGGGCGTCGATGGCGGCCATGCGTTCGTGAATCTCGGCCAGCCGGTGACCGTCGTGGCTGCTTTCGGCTTCGGCTAGCAGGGCGGTTCGTTCAGGGTCGTGGGCCAGCACGCAGTCGATCAGGCTTTCCTCGCCGTCGGGGGCGTCCTGCGACACCTGTCCCACCTTGGCGCGGGGGCGGATGCTGATGGAGCCGCCGTCGGAGTGCAGTTCGTTCAGGATCAGCTTGAACAGGGTGGATTTGCCGGCTCCGTTGCGGCCGATCAGGCCGACGCGCTGACCGGCCGAGATGTGGACGGTGGCGGCGTCGAACAGAATGCGTCCGGAAATACGGTAGGTAAGGTCGTTGATATGCAGCATGGCCGGGTGGGAATACCATCTTTGCGCCTTTGGGCTCAACACCTGGCGGCAGATGAGGTAGAGTTTTTCCCATGTACCGCTTGCCCGACGAATTGCTGAGCCGTCTTCTGAGCGAAGATATGCCTCACGGCGACCTGACCACCCACCTGTTGGGGATCGGTTCGAAACCGGCCGCCATGACGTTCGCGGCGCGGGGCGCCATGGTCGTAGCCTGTATCGAGGAGGCGGCGCGCATCGTCGAGCTGGCGGGCGGCTGGGCCGAGATGCTGGTCGCTTCTGGCGATGCCGTGGCCGATCAAGGGCTGCTGCTGCGGGCCGAAGGCTCGGCGGAATCTTTGCTGGCTGCCTGGAAGGTGGCGCAGACCTTGGTCGAACAGGCGTCGGGCATCGCCTCGGCCGTGCGCCGGATGGTCGAAGCGGCGGCCTCGGCGGGCGGGGCCACTATCGCCTGTACCCGCAAAAGCTTTCCCGGCACCCGGGCCGTTTCATTGAAGGCGGTGTTGGCGGGCGGCGGAGTGCCCCATCGATTGGGATTGTCGGATACCATTCTGGTGTTCCCCGAGCATCGGGCTTTCATGGCCGGCGATCTGGCCGGCTATCTTCTTCGCCTGCGCCAGGGCGCGCCCGAGAAGAGGCTGGTGGCCGAAGCCGCCACCCATGAAGACGCTCTGCTGCTGGCCGAAGCCGGGATCGACGTGCTGCAGCTGGAAAAGTTTCCGCCGGAGCAGGTGGCGCTTCTGGCGCAATCCTTGGCCGGTTTTTCGCCCCGGCCGGTGATCGCCGCTGCCGGCGGGGTCAATGCCAAGAACGCCGAGGCCTATGTTCGCGCCGGGGCTGGCGTGCTAGTCACCAGCGCGCCCTACAACGCCCCGCCAGCCGAAGTGCAGGTCAGGATTCATCCTTCGCCAGTTTGAGCATGGCCTCCCGGTCCAGGCGGTGCGGCATCCAGTCGGTCAAAGCGTTGAAGCCTAGGCTTTCGTAAAACCTCCGCGCTTTTTCGTTCCAATTCAGCACATTGACGTCCAGGCGGCAGGCGCCGCGTTCGGCGGCCAGCTTGGCGGCGGCGGTCACCAGCGCCTTGCCGGCGCCGCTGCCTCGGGCTTCTTCCTCGATGAACAAATCGTGGATCATCAGGGTGGCCGCGCCCCGCCAGCTGGAATAAGCCTGATAAAGAATGGTCATGCCGCGCACCGTCCCGTCCAGCTCGGCCAGCAGAACCTCGATGCGGGGATGGGAGCCGAAGGCGTCGCGCCGCAAGGTGGCTTCGTCCAGGGCGACGCCACCGGGTTCGCCTTCGAAAGCGGCCAGCTGGTTCAGCAGATTGAGAATGCGAGGAGCGTCGTCGGGACGGGCGGGGCGGGTCTGCAATTTGGCGTGCATAGGGGGGCGTCCTGGTTTCGTCGGAAGGAAGAAGCATCGCCGGATGCTTCTAAGGAAAGAGCGAATGATAACTTCTGATAAAACCCCATGCATCAAAAGGTGGAAATTCGCGGGGAATTGGTTCAATACGTGGCGGATTTCACAGCGTCCCCTTGCGGAAACACGCTGTGCGAGTAATATGATATGCGTAACTCTGATTTACGGGGTGCCTAAAGTGACAGCCGCACTGAAACAAAAAAACCATGGCCGTGGTGTCCCCCGGGCAAGAATGCCCGACGGTGCTCCCAATCCTGTCGACCTGTTCGTCGGCAACCGTTTGCGCCAGGCCCGCACTTTGCGGGGACTGACCCAGGAACAGCTGGGCGCCCGGGTTGGGATCGCTTTCCAGCAGGTTCAGAAATACGAACGGGGATCCAATCGTATTTCTGCCGGACGTCTCTATGAAATGGCGCAGGCGCTTGGCGTGCCGGTGACCTATTTCTTCGAAGGCATGTCCGACGCCGTGGCCGAAGCCAGCCCTGCCCAGGTGCATTCCGGCTTCGACGCGACTTTGGCGGTCGAAAGCATCGAGTCCGACGAGTCCAGCAAGCGCGAGGCGTTGCAATTGGTGCGGGCCTTTACCCGCATGTCCGACGAAGGTGTGCGCCGCAGCTTCCTTGAGATGGTCAAAAGCTTCGCTCCCAAGGATGCCGATTAAGCTTTGACCGCAAACATGTGAAAAGCCCGCCGGCCAGTTACCGGCGGGCTCTTTTTTATGAAAAGTGGGATTATTCGGCAACCTGGCTGGGAAGCGCCAAGTCTCGGGCCGTCAAGCTGGCCATGCCGATCAGAAGCGCTAGCTCGCCTTCGCCCAGGCGGATCGCCTCGTCCTCCAGGTAACGCAGCGATAGCCACATGCCCCGAAGATTTTCCTGGGACGAAGACTCGTATTCGCTTTCGGCCTCGTCATGTCCTTGTTGTTGTGCGGAAGGCTCTTCGTGCCGGCGCACGGGGAATTGCAAAATGCAGGCAGTCATCAGGCGGCCCTCCGGGAAAAATCGGCAGGCAGCACCGATTCGGTGATGCCGCAACGTTCGCGCACGCGGCGCAGGGAATCTTCGGAGACTTCGGTGATTTCCCCCATGACGTCGACGCCGTCCATGCGGTGGGGATCGCCCAGGCGGGTCAAATTCCAGCCGCAGCGGCGCAGGATGCGCTCGACGCGGGCGTCGGAAACCGACACCAGATGGGTCAGGCCCAGATTCAGGGCGTATTCCATGATGCCGGCCAGCAATTCTCCGGTGGGATTGATGCAGCCGGCCAGGCGGTCGGGACGGTGATCGACGGCCAGACGGGTGGCCTCCCAGATCAGGGCGCTGCGCGGCGGAGCCCCGTCGGCCGCTAGAAAGGGAAAGACATCGCCCAGCAGATGCGGTCGGTCGGTCGGCAGCAGGCGGCAACTGGCGACAGCTTCGTCTCGGGGGTTGGTAACGATCAGGTGCTGGGCGAAGCTATGATCGAACTGATCCAGCTCGGCGCCTTCCCGACAGTCGAGATGCCAGCCCAGGCGCTTGACGAAAACCTCGTAACGCAATTCGAACATGGAAGCGGCCAGAGCTTTGTGCTGGTCGATTCGGTCACCGGCGATAATGTGCAACATGGCGTCCCTCCCGCGGTCGTGCCCCGAGATGGAGTGAAGCAAATTCGGCCGGAAAATTTAGCCTCTAGAAAAGTAGAGGGTGTCCCGTCGGGCAGGGCGGCCGGAGGTCAGTCCAGGCTGATCAGGCCCATCATGATGGCCTTGACCACCGCGTGGGTGCGGTTGGTCACGCCCAGCTTACGTTTGGCGTTTTCCACATGGAAAACCACCGACGCCTCGGCCAGATGCAGAATCTGCGAAATATCCCAGGTGCTTTTGCCGACGGCGGTCCATTGCAGCACCTCGCGCTCGCGGGCGGTCAGGACCGATTTGCGCTTGGTGGCGCCGTGCATGCGCTCGATCAGCATGCTGCCGGCGTGGTTGTGGTAGTAAAGCGCCAGAAGATGCAGTTCGTTGCGGTGTTCTTCGATCAGCTTTTCGGCCTCGCGGCCTTTGGCGTCAGGTACGACGGACATCATGGCGAACTCGCCTTTGTGACCGTGAATGGGAATGCTCAAGCCCTTCTCGATGGAAAGGTCGGCGGCTTCCTTGTACAGGGTGGCCTGCTTGCCTTCGAGCTTGTCGGGCGAAGCGACCCGATCCCATTCGAAAGGCAGCATCAGCTTGGGGCCATGGGAAATCACCGGATCGACCCGCACGTAATCCTGGTTGATGTAGTGCTGCACCCAGTCGTCGGGATAAGAGGTGATGACATAGGGCAGATAGGTGCCCAGGCCGGCGATCTTGACGATGTGATAGGTGAAGTACTTCAGCCCGATGTCCCGCGCGCGGGTTTCGAACACGGCGCGCAAATCGTCCAAATCGTTGGTCGATTGCAAGCCGGTAATGAAACTTTCCAAAACGGCGGTTGAATTGCCCACGCTGACCTCGAAAGGTGTATTAGGGGTCGGAAATGAATTTTTAGCATGAATTCCCAAGGGTTGCGTACAGTTTCAAACTATATTCATAAAAAACTTCGGCGCGAAAAAATGCCGGCGGGCTGATGATATTCCGGGTACCCGGAATGCGCTGCGCCGGACGGCGGGATTGAACCGTCCTTGGGCTTTGTGTCATATGTCATCTTTCCGCCGTGAGCGGTGCGCGAAGGTCATAGAGACTTGGATTGCAGACCGGAAAAATGACGCCGTCGATCTCTTCCTCCCTCCTTGCCGGCCGCAAGATCATGATGGCCGTCGAGGGCAAGCTTCTGCGCGAACTGCTCGTCACCATGATGAAGCAGGCCGGAGCCGGCCGTTTTCTTTTCGGCAACGGGGTGGAGATGTTGCGTCAGGTCCGGGAGTTCGCCCCCGATCTGATTTTCTGCGAGATGCAGATGAGCATGCTGGGCGGATTGGATTTCACCCGCCAGATGCGCAATGCCTACATGATGAAGACGCCGTTGATTCTGCTGGTGCCGCGCGCCGACGGCGATTCGTCGGCGGCCGGTTTGAAGGCTGGGGCGACGGTGGCGCTGGGCGTGCCCTTTTCCGTCAACGAGGTGACGGAGGCCGTGCGCAAGGCGTTGGAAGGCAATGCCACGGAAAAGGCGGGCAAGATCGACTGGAGCCGCTATTCCTGATCAGCGCTGCTTTCTCGGGCGCTTTTTCTGGCCTTGCTGCTCGCCTTTCTTCCGCTCGGCGAACAACCGCCCGGCCTGCAAGGCGGCGGGACGGGTCAGGTAATTTCCGCACTCGAAGCGTTGTCCCTCGAACGTCACGGCCAGACTGAATTTGCCGGGGCCGTCTTCAGTGACCTCGATGCGGGGTTCGTCGGCGGCTGTGGCCATGGACTGTCTCCTGAAATGGGAGGCGGAGTGTGGCGCTGAAATTCCTTCCGGTCAAATCACCAGGGCTTTCAGACGGCTGTCTTCCAACTCGCCGCGATTCTCCAGGATCGGATAGGCGACCGAGGCGATATGGGCGTTGATCCGTTTCAGGTCGCGCAGAATATCCAGATGCAGGGTGCTGCTTTCGATGCTTTCGCGCCGTCCTTCGCGAAGCCTTGCCAGATGCGATTCCGTGGCGGCGCGCTCCAAGTTGCGCACTTCGGTCTTTTCGCCCAACAACTGTCTGGCCAGCCTGGGGTCGCCCGAGACGAAAATGGCCATGGCGATTTTCAAATTCGCCAGCGTCTGCTCGAACATGGCTTGCAGATCGTCGAACCCCTCGCGGGAAAAGGACAGGTGATGCTTGATCTTTTTCTCGGCGGCCTCGATCAGGTTATGGTCCACGATGTCGCCGATATGTTCCAGATTGATGGCGAAGGTCATGATCTCGTTGCTGCGGTGGCGGCTGTCCTCGTCCATGTCTTCATTGGCCAGCCGAGACAGATACAGCTTCACCGCCTGATGCAGGGCGTCGACGATGTTGTCCATTTTCGCCACGTCAGCGGCCTGTTTGGCGTCGCCGTTGCGCAGAACCTCCAGGCATTGGCGCAGCATGGTTTCGATGACGTCGCCGATGCGCAGGGTTTCGCGGATGGCCGAGCCGATGGCGACGCTGGGCGAATCCAGGGCGGATTCGTCAAGATAGCGCGGCTGGCGCGGATCTTCCGCCTTGGCCTCGTCGGGGCGAAGCCGTTCGACCAACCGGCCCATGGGGACGACGGCGGGAAGATAGAGGACGGCCAATAACAGGTTGAAGGCGATGTGGAAATCGATCAATTGGGCGGTCCGATCGCTTTCCAGCAACGCCAGTCCCCGGGAAACGGCGTCGAGGAACGGCAGCGCCAGCAGGCAGCCGCTCAGCCTGACGATGGCGTTGCCCAGCGGAACGCGGCGGACGGCGGGAGAGTCTTTGCCGGTTTCGAAAACGGGGGGCAGGGCGCTGCCCAGATTAGCGCCTAAAATCAGGGCCAAGCCGAACGGCAGGCTGAAATCGCCTTTCGCCGCCAGCGACAGGATCAGCAGAATCGAGGCGATGCTGGAATGGGCCAGCATGGCGATGACGGCGGCCAGGGCCAGCCCGATCACCCACGCACCGTCCAGGTCGTGCAGGATCAGGCGCAATTGTCGGGAATCCCGCAGCGGCTCGGACGCCAGATCCAGCAGATGCAGGGACAAAAGCATCAGTCCCAAGCCGATGAAAATGCGTGCCATATGCCGCCGCCGCCCTTCGCCGGAACGGAACAGCGCCAGACCGAGGAACAGCAGAACCGCCGACAGCGGACCGACGTCGAAGGTCAGCAGTTTGGCGACAAGGCTGGTGCCGATGTTGGCGCCCAGCATGATGGCCTGGGCGGTGGCGGCGCTCATCAGTCCCTGACCGGCAAACGAGGCCGACATCAGGCACGTGGCCGTGCTGCTTTGCAGGGCGAGCGTGACGGCAAGGCCCGCCAGCAATGCCTTGGCGCGGTTGTCGGTACCAAAACTGATGCCGCGCCGCAAGCTGGCGCCGAAGGTCCGCGTGACGCCGGTGCCGACCATGCGCAAGCCCCACAGCAGCAAAGCCACGGCGCCGAGCATGTTGGCGATGCAGATCATTTCGTTCACGCCATCAGTCCTCCGAGGTCACGGGCAAGGCCACGGGCAAGGCCACGGGGGTGCCTGGATCAAACTGTCATAAAACTGTAATATTTTAGGCGGCGGACAGGATTCAAGTCATGAGGGCTTTGCCATGGCCTATGGGCAGGACGCACTCTGGACATTGGTGATGCTTGCACGGGCGTTTCGACGGCGGATTCCGGCGAGGAAACGGCGGCTAGAGTGCAAGGCGGAATTGTTGGGGCCGGTCATCTTCTTCGCCGTCCAAAGAGGACAGGGTCAGCCCCAGCAGGCGGATGCCTTTCGCCACGGGGAATAAAGGCGAGAGCAGGGGCAGAACGAGATGCTCCAACTGGGCCGGAGACGTGATGGCTTCCTGAATCGTCCGGCTGCGGGTGACTTGGTGAAAATCGGCGTATTTGACCTTCAGGGTCACGGTTCGCCCATGCAGCCGCGCCGCTTCGCAATGGCGCCAGACCTTGGCGGCGATGGGATGCAGCGCCGTGCGGGCCTCGGCCTCGCTGAACAGGTCGGCGGCGAAAGTGTTCTCGGCGCCGATGGACTTGCGCAGGCGGTTGGGGCGGACCGGGCGGTCGTCGATGCCTCGGGCGATCTGGTAATAATAGCTTCCCATTTTGCCGAAATGTCGTTGCAGGCTGACCAGCGTCTGCTCTCTGAGATCGGCCCCGGTGATCAGCCCGAGCCGGTTCATCTTGGCCGCCGTGGCCGGGCCGATGCCATGGAATTTGCCGACGGGCAGGTCGGCGACGAAAGAAGGCCCCATGGCCGGCGAGATGACGAACAGGCCATCGGGCTTGCGGTAGTCCGATGCCAGCTTGGCCAGAAATTTGTTGTAAGACACGCCGGCTGACGCGGTCAGTCCGGTTTCCTGCTTGATCTCGGCGCGGATTTCCTCGGCCATGCGGGTCGCCGAGGATTCGCCCCGCAGGTTTTCCGTCACGTCGAGATACGCCTCGTCCAGCGACAATGGCTCGATGATCGCTGTGTAGTTGGCGAGAATCTCCCGAAGCTGAAACGACACGCCCCGATAAACGTCGAAGCGGGGCGTCACGAACAGAAGGTCGGGGCATTTGCGCTTCGCCGTCACCGACGGCATGGCGGAATGAACTCCGAATTTGCGGGCTTCATAACTGGCCGCCGCCACGACGCTGCGGGGACTGGCTCCGCCCACGGCCACCGGCTTGCCGCGCAGTTCGGGATTGTCCCGTTGCTCGACCGAGGCATAGAAGGCATCCATGTCGATATGAATGATCTTACGCAGCGGAGCGGCGTTCACCGGTGGCTTCCTTTGTTCCCTGCTTGATACGGAGTTGGAACATAAAGTGAACATATCACGGGCTGCGATCCAAGGAAAGAGGCCGGATGGATGTCTTTCGTGGGGACTGGGGGCTGTCGGGGGGGGAGCGGCCGCTGGGCGGTGGGCCTGAAACGGACGAAGCCCCAAGGTTTCCCTTGGGGCTTCGATGGTGCTGTCGAGAGGAATTGAACCTCCGACCCCGTCCTTACCAAGGACGTGCTCTACCCCTGAGCTACGACAGCATTTCCTTCGCTTTGGCATGTTGCCGGTACCGGCAGCGGCGAAGAGGCGCATCGTATGCCACAGCGTTTGCGACGATGCAAGAGGCTTTCTGCAAACTTTTTTTCACTGGCCTTGACCCGGACGCGCCAAGGAGGCACAAATCCCCAGGTTCCCGCGGTTTTGACAGGATGGAGACAGGTCCGCATGCAAGATAGCGCCCCGCGCCAGACCGAAAAGGCTCAAAAGGCCCAGGCGGAAAAGCAGAAGCGGCTTGCCGAAGCCCTGCGCGCCAACCTGCATCGCCGCAAGTCCCAGGCCCGCGCCCGTGCCGAGGACGCCGTTCAGGATGGCGCCGCCGCCGAGAGTGGCGATTCGTCCGGCGAATGACGTCGCCAACACAAATTCTTGTGGTTCATATGTCAGCTGCGCTACAAGAGCCTGTTGACCGAAGGGGAGTTTTTTCATGCCCGTGATGCCTGACAAGTGGATCCGCGACATGGCCGTGAATCACGGCATGATCGAGCCGTTCACCGAAAAGCTGCAGCGCGAAGGCGTCATCTCGTACGGGCTGTCGTCCTATGGATACGACGCGCGCGTCTCGCGCGAGTTCAAGATTTTCACCAACGTCGATTCCGCCGTGGTCGATCCTAAGGCTTTTTCCGACAAAAGCTTTGTCGATCGTGACACCGATTGCTGCGTGATCCCGCCGAACAGCTTCGCGCTGGCCCGCACGGTGGAATATTTCCGCATTCCCCGCGACACTCTGGTGATCTGCCTGGGCAAATCCACCTATGCCCGCTGCGGCATCATCGTCAACGTCACCCCGCTGGAACCCGAATGGGAAGGCCATGTGACGCTGGAGTTTTCCAACACTACGCCGCTGCCGGCCAAGATCTACGCCAACGAAGGCGCTTGCCAGTTCATCTTCCTGAAGGCGGATCAGGTGTGCGAAACCTCGTATCGCGATCGTTCGGGCAAATACCAGTCCCAGACCGGCGTCACTCTGCCCCGTCTATAATTTTGGGTCTGTAATTTTCAGGATAAGCATCGTTCATGGATAAAATCCGCATCGTCGGCGGCACCCCGCTTCGGGGCGTCATTCCCATTGGCGGGGCGAAGAACGCCGCGCTGACTCTCATGCCCGCCTGTCTGCTGACCGACGAGACGCTGAGCCTGTCGAACCTGCCGCATCTGGTCGACATCACCACCATGGCCAATCTGCTGTCCCAGCATGGCGTCGCCATGTCGCTGAACGGCCAGTCGCCCAACGGCGGTCCCACCGGTCGCGTGCTGGAACTGACGGCGGCCGAAATCAGCAACACCACTGCGCCTTATGATCTGGTGCGCAAGATGCGCGCCTCGGTGTTGGTGCTGGGGCCGCTGCTGGCCCGTTGCGGCAACGCCAAGGTCAGCTTGCCCGGCGGCTGCGCCATCGGCACCCGCCCGGTGGATCTGCACCTGAAGGCGCTGGAAGCCATGGGTGCCCGCATCGAGGTGGAGGGCGGTTACATCGTCGCCGATGTTCCCGGTGGACGCCTGAAGGGCGCCACCGTGATCTTCCCGCAGGTCACCGTCGGCGGCACCGAGAACATTCTGATGGCGGCTGCGCTGGCCGAGGGCGAGACCGTCATCACCAACGCCGCCCGCGAACCGGAAGTCTGCGATCTGGCCCATTGCCTGCAAGCCATGGGCGCCAAGATCGAAGGCATCGGCACGCCGACCATCCGTGTCACCGGCGTTGAAAAGCTGCGTGGCTGCGATTATTCGGTGCTGCCCGACCGCATCGAGACCGGCACCTACATGGTGGCCGCCGCCATCACCCGCGGCGACATCGAACTGGTGGGCGCGCGCCGCGACCTGATGCAGTCGGTGGAAAAGATCATGGTCGAAGCCGGCGTCGAGTTCGAGGATACCGAGCGCGGTTTCCGCGTCCGCGCCGACCGCAAGCCCATCAAGGGCGTCGACATCATGACCGAACCCTATCCCGGTTTCCCCACCGACATGCAGGCCCAGTTGATGGCCCTGCTGGCCACCGCCGACGGCGCCAGCATGATCACCGAGACCATTTTCGAGAACCGCTTCATGCATGTTCCCGAACTGTCCCGCATGGGGGCCCGTGTCAACGTCCACGGCTCGTCGGCCATCGTGCGCGGCGTGCCCAAGCTGTCGGGCGCTCCGGTGATGGCCACCGATCTGCGCGCTTCGGTGTCGTTGGTGCTGGCCGGTCTGGCCGCTCATGGCGAAACCCTGGTCAGCCGCGTCTATCACCTGGATCGCGGCTACGAGCGGGTCGAGGAAAAGCTCGCCGCCTGCGGCGCCACCATCGAACGCATCAAAAGTAGCGACCCGGCGGAATAATCCGCCACCGCAAAACGGAAAAGGCCGGGCATCGTTCCGGCCTTTTCTCTTTTGACTCTGGAATAAGGAGTGTTGGCATGAACAAGTTGCGAATCGGCTGGATCGGGCTGGGCCATATGGGCGTGCCCATGACCGCCAACCTGCTGAAGGCCGGTTTCTCCGTGACGGTCTATAACCGCACCCGCGCCAAGGCCGAAGGGCTGGGCATGGAGATCGCCGCCAGCCCCGCCGCGCTGGCCCGTTCGGCGGACATCGTCGTCACCATGCTGTCCGACGATCCCAGCCAGGAGCAGGTGCTGTTTGGCAAGGACGGCGTCGCCGAAGGGCTGAAGGCCGGGCAGATCGTCGTCAACATGGGCACCATCTCGCCCGAGGCTAGCCGCTCCGCCGCCGAACGCCTGGGCAAGCTGGGGGTGCAGGTGCTGGACGCTCCCGTTTCCGGTTCGGTTAAACCCGCTACCGACGGTACTCTGGTCATTCTGGTGGGTGGCGAGCCCGACGCTCTGGTCCGCTGTCAGCCGATTTTCGACGTGCTAGGCAAGCGTACCTTTCATTTCGGCAAAGCCGGGCAGGGAGCCAACGCCAAGCTGGCCATCAACATGATGCTGGGGACCATGCTGCAAGCTGCCGCCGAAACCGTGGTGTTCGGCGAAGCCGCCGGCCTGGATCGTGGCCAATTGCTGGACATGATCGCCGAGACGCCCTGCGCGTCGCCCATCTTCAATCTGAAGTCGCCGACCATCCGCGCCGGAAGCTATCCCCCCGCCTTTCCGCTGAAGCATATGGCCAAGGACTTCCGCCTGATGCTGGACGCCGCCGATGGGGCCGACATTTCGGTCGCCGCCGCCGTTTCCGCCAATTTCCAGAAAGCCGAAGCCGCCGGCCTGGGTGACCAGGACGTCATGGCGGTGATCAAGGTGCTGGAACGCTAAACCTCTATCGTCATGGCCGGGCTTCGCGCCTGGCCATCGGCGGTTATTTCTCTCACTCCGCCTTCGGCGCCATCTTCACCTGTCCGCGCGGGATGCGGATGCTGTCGATGAAATCCTGCATCTCCTGGCTGGGGGGCTTGGTGAACAGGCTGGCCAGCACGGTGACGACGAGGGAGACGGGCAGACCGAACAGGCCGGCGGCGATGTTCTTGACGCCGAACCAGGGGGGCATGCCCAGTTTCTGGGTGGCGACGATGTAGAACAGGCAGACGGCCCAGCCCGAGGCCATGCCCAGGACGGCCCCGGTCTTGGTGGCGCGTTTCCACCAGATGCCCAGCACCAGGGCCGCGAACAGTCCCGACGCCGCCAGCGAGAAGGCCCAGCCGACCACGGTCAGGATGCCCGCCGGGCGCTGGCTGGCGACCCAGGCAGCGGCCAGCGCGGCCAGAACCATAATGACGCGCCCCAAGATCAGGCGATGCCGGGTTTCGGCAGTGGGTTTGAGGATGCGGTAATAGACGTCGTGGGACAAGGCGTTGCCGATGGACAGCAGCAATCCGTCGGCCGACGACATGGAAGCCGCCAGGGCGCCCGCCGCCACCAGCCCGGCGACCACGAACGGCAGCCCGGCGATTTCCGGAGCGGCCAGCACCACGGCGTCGGGGTCGATGGTGAAGACGCCGTCCTTCAGGCTCATCAATCCGATCCGGCTCCAGGCCTCCAGCCAGTCGGGGCCGCTGCTCAGGCCGGTGGCGATGACGTGCTGGAACACCTCCAGCTTGGCGAAGGCGGCATAGGCCGGGGCAGTGACGTAGAGCAGGCAGATGAACAGCAGGCTCCAGGCTACGCTGGTGCGGGCTTCGCGCACGCTGGGGGTGTTGAAGAAGCGCGACAGAACATGGGGCAGGGAGGCGGTGCCCAGCATCAGGCACAGCACCAGCCCGAAGAAGTTGACGCGGTCGCTGATGCCCAGGGCGTCGGGGGCAAGACCCAGCTGGGCCTGAAGCCCGGCCACCCGCTGCATGGCCTCGCCATACATGATTTGAGGCACGGGAATGCCGGTTTCGCGGGTGGACAGCAGAACCATCGGCAGCAGATAGGCGGCGATCACCACCACGTACTGGGCCACCTGGGTCCAGATCAGGGCGCGCATGCCGCCCAGCATGGAGCAGAGCAGGATGCCGCCCAGGCCGACGAACACCGCCATTTCAAAGGGGATGTCCAGGAAGCGGGCGCAGATGATGCCGGTGCCGTAGATCTGCCCGACCACATAGGCGAAGCTGGCGGAGACCAGCACGACGATGCCCATCAGCCGGGCCGGCTTGCCGCCGTAGCGGGCGGCCAGGAAGTCGGGCACGGTGAACTGGCCGAACTTGCGCAGATAAGGGGCCAGCAGGACGGCGACCAGGATGTAGCCGCCGGTCCAGCCCAGCACGAAGGCCAAGCCGTCATAGCCTGCGGCGTAAATGGCTCCGGCCATGCCGATGAACGAGGCGGCGCTCATCCAGTCGGCGGCGGTGGCCATGCCGGTGTAAAGAGCGGGCACGCGGCGTCCGGCCTCGTAATATTCCCCGGCGTGGCGGGTGCGGGCCAGCAATCCCATCAGGGCGTAGAAAACGACGGTCAGGGCGACGAAGCCGATGCCGATCAGATGGTCCGAGACGCCGAGGACGCTCATCAGCACCAGCACCGCTGCCGCGGACAGGCAGCCGCCGGTATAGATGATGAAGACGCGCCCCATATTTTCGGTGAAGTCCCCCTTGAGCATGGATCGGTCCCCTCAGTCTTCCGACAGGTTGAAGTCTTCGTCGATGCCGTTCTGGCGGCGGGTGTACCAGAAGATCACTACGACGAAACCGATCAGGGCGCCTTGCCCGGCCATGTAGAAGCCGAGGGGAAAGCCCAGGATCACGACCTTGTTGAGACTGTCGGAAAAGACGTGCAGCCCAAGCCCCAGGACGAACCATAACGCCAGCACCAGCCACATCAGGCGCGAGGTTTCCGCCCAGTAATGCCGTGCGTTTTCCGGCGTCAGCGCATTTTTCGCCATGCCTAAAACGTCTCCCATGCGTCGGGCCGCGGGAATGACGGGCGTTTTCGCCTCTGATCTCCCTGATCGTCGCGGCCCTTATATGAAGCCTTTCTCAGTCTGCGGGCGAAGCGTTGGAAAAACAACTCCCCTCTGCGGGCAAGGGAATATGAAAAAAGCGGCGGGAACCTTGCCGGTCCGCCGCCGCTTCGATGCCGCGTGACCGCGCCGTCAGAAGTTGTAGCGCATGCCGGCCTGGATTTCGTGGGCGCTGAGACTGCCTTTGCCGCCGCCCATGGCGGTGCTTTCGCCGTTGGGCGTGAAATCGTTGATCCCGGCCTTGACCTTGCCCAGATCCTGGTAGCGGTACCCGATATCGGCGGACAGGTTGCCGGTGACGGCGATGCTGGCGCCGGCGCTGAGCTGCCAGGCCAGATCGGTGTTGGTGGTCGACGTGCCCTGGCCGACGTCGCTGCCGTTGACGCTCATCCTGGCCGCGTCGGTCTTGTTGAAGGCCAGGCCCAGGCCGCCGCCGACATAGGGCGTGAAGCGGTCGATGGTGGCGACGTCGTAATAGAGGTTGGTCATCACGGCCGTGCTGCTGATGTCGGCCTTGCCCACGCTCAGGGTGTCGCCGGTGCCGGCGTCGGTGGTGCTGGCGCCCGACGCCTTGTAGCCGGCGCGGTAGGCCAGGGTGACGTCGCTGCGCAGGTGGTCGTTGAAGCGGTATCCGATGCCGCCGCCGATGATGCCGCCGGTGCCGACATCGTCATCGCCGCTGTTCAGCTTGCGTGAAAACGAAGCGCCGGTATCCAGGCGCAAATAGGTTTTGCCGAGGGAGAAGTCCTCGGCCATGGCTGCTCCGGACGAGAATGCGCACAAGGCAAGAAGGGCGGTCAGGGAAAGACGCATGGAAACTCTCCTGATGAGTGTGCCTTTTGCAAGGTGTATAGCGTCATTATCATTTAAAATCAATATAGTTGTGATTAAGTTTTAATGTAAAAAATGGAGTCCTTCGCTTAGGGCTTTGGATTCTCCAGAGTCATCTGTTTGGAAAGATTCACTTTTTCCGCTCCGCTCGGGCGTATATCGTCCTGCACTCAATTCATTGCGGAGTTCCCCGTTCATGGACGCTTTTCTCACGTCTCTCGGCTTGGTCACCCTGGCCGAGATGGGAGACAAGACTCAGTTGCTCGCCCTGTTCCTGGCCACCCGTTTCCGCCGTCCCTGGCCGGTGGTCGGCGGTATTCTGGGCGCGACGCTGGTCAACCACACCCTGGCCGGCATCGTCGGCATCGAGGTGGGCGACATGATCCCGCAGGTATGGCTGAAATGGGGGCTGGGGCTGTCGTTCCTGGTGATGGGCGGCTGGAGTCTGATCCCCGACAAGCTGGGCGACGAGGACGGCCGGAAAGGCGGCGATCACGGCGCTTTTCTGACCACCCTGATCAGCTTTTTTCTGGTGGAGATGGGGGACAAGACGCAGGTGGCGACCATGGCTTTGGCGGCTCAGTTCAAAAATTTGTTCCTGGTCGCGTCCGGCACCACCATCGGGATGCTGATCGCCGACGTTCCCGCCGTTTTTCTGGGCGAACGCCTGACCCGGGCCATTCCCGCCGCGACCATGCGCCGGATCGCCGCGGCTTTGTTCGTCGTGCTGGGCGCGGCGATTCTGCTGGGCTGGTAAGGGAAGATCGTTTAAATCTGCGCCAGCAGTTTTTCTGGAGGAACCATGGCCGCCTATCAGTACATCTATGTGATGAAGAACCTTACCAAGACCTATCCGGGCGGTAAGGAGATTCTCAAAGGGCTGTACCTGTCCTTTCTGCCGGGCGCCAAAATCGGCGTGCTGGGCGCCAACGGCGCCGGTAAGTCGACGCTGCTGAAGATCATGGCCGGCATCGACACCGAATTCGGCGGCGAGGCGTGGGCGGCGGAAGGCTGTAAGGTCGGCTATCTGCCGCAGGAACCGCAGTTGAACCCGGCCAAGGATGTGCTGGGCAACGTCATGGAGGCGGTGGCGGAAACCAAGGCGCTGCTGGACCGCTATGACGCCGTGTCCGCCCGCTTCGCCGAGGAAATGTCCGATGACGAGATGAACGACCTGATCGCCGAACAGGGCGAGCTGCAGGAAAAGATCGATCATCTGAACGCCTGGGATCTGCAGCGCAACGTCGAGATCGCCATGGACGCCCTGCGCTGTCCGCCCGGCGACGCCGACGTCACCACCCTGTCGGGCGGCGAGCGCCGCCGCGTGGCTCTGTGCCGCCTGCTGCTGTCGCACCCCGACATGCTGCTGCTGGACGAGCCGACCAACCACCTGGACGCCGAATCGGTGGCGTGGCTAGAGCGTTTCCTCGAAGATTACAGCGGCACCGTGGTGATGGTCACCCACGACCGTTACTTCCTGGACAACGTCACCGGCTGGATTCTGGAACTGGAGCGGGGTCACGGCATCCCCTACGAAGGCAACTACACCGGCTGGCTGGAACAGAAATCCAAGCGTCTGGAACAGGAAGAGCGGGAAGAGACCGCGCGTCAGCGTTCCATCAAGGACGAGCTGGAATGGGTGCGCGCCAGCCCGAAGGCGCGCCAGACCAAGAGCAAGGCCCGTATCAACGCCTTCGAGGATCTGGTTGCCAAGTCCCAGGAAAAGGCGACCGGCACGGCGCAAATTTCCATTCCTCCCGGTCCGCGTCTGGGCGGCAAGGTGATCGAGGCCGACGGCGTGTCGAAGGGATTTGGCGATCGCCTGTTGTACGAAAACCTGTCTTTCAAGCTGCCGCCGGGTGGCATCGTCGGCATCATCGGTCCCAACGGCGCCGGCAAGACCACTTTGTTCCGCATGATTACCGGCAGCGAAACGCCGGACGCCGGCACCTTCACCGTCGGTGAAACGGTCAAGCTGGGCTATGTCGATCAAAGCCGCGACACCCTGGATCCGGAAAAGACCGTGTTCCAGGAAATCTCGGACGGCCAGGAGGAAATCGACCTGGGCCGGCGCAAGATCAACTCCCGCGCCTATGCCGGCCTGTTCAATTTCAAAGGACCCGATCAGCAGAAGAAGGTTGGCGTGCTGTCGGGCGGCGAGCGCAACCGCGTCCATCTGGCGAAAATGCTCAGCCGTCCGGCCAACGTCATCCTCCTCGACGAACCGACCAACGATCTGGATGTGGAAACCTTGCAGGCCTTGGAAGAGGCTCTGGCCGAATTCCCTGGCTGCGCCGTGGTCATCAGCCACGACCGCTGGTTCCTGGACCGCATCGCCACCCACATCCTGGCCTTTGAAGGCGATTCCCAGGTGGTCTATTTCGAAGGTAACTACCAGGACTACGAGGCCGACCGCCATCGCCGTCTGGGCACCGACGCCGACCAGCCGCACCGCATCAAGTACAAGCCGCTGGTGCGCGGCTGAACCGTTTCTTGGCGGGCGCGGGGCGTTTGCCCTGCACCCGCCGGGAGGGCGGCTTGACTTTCCGCCGTAAAGCGCATGGGATCAAAGGGCCGGCGGCCCTTGGCGGGCTTCGGCGGAGCCCATGATTTTGCCTCGAGGCGTCCCATGCTCTCCTACGTCTATTACGGTACCAACGATCTGCCCGCCGCCATCGTCTTTTACGACGCGGTGCTGGAGCCTTTGGGCATGAGGCGCGTGGCCACCAACGATGCCGCCTGCGACCGGGTTTCGGCCGGGTGGGGGCTGTACGACGAGGGCAGGGGGCTGGAACTGGCGTTCTGGATCGGCCTGCCGTTCGACGGCCGGCCCGCCGGTCCCGGCAACGGCTCGATGGTGGCGTTCCGTGCGGTGGAGCCGGCTCAGGTGGACGCCTTTCATGCCGCGGCCTTGGCCCATGGCGGCGTCAGCGAGGGCGAGCCGGGGTTCAGGCGCCATTACGGCCCGGATTTCTATGCCGCCTATGTGCGCGACCGCGACGGCAACAAACTGGCGGCGGTATGCTGGAGCGGCTGGTGACGCCGACAAAAAAGCCGCCCAGTGGGCGGCTTTTTCATGAATTGCGTGGCGATCCGGCTTAACCGGCGGCTTTCAGCTGATCGACCTTGGTCCGCATTGAGGACAGCAGCGCGTCGATCTTGCCGCCGGTGCCTTGCAGGGTGGCGGAGAAGTCCTGGCGCTGGGTAATGGCCATGCTGACTCCCTCAACGATAATGTCGGTAATGCGGAAAGCGCCGTCCGGGGTGTCGTGAAGACGCCACTGCACGGCGACCGGCGGACCCTTGTCGCGCAGAATCTGGCTTTCGACCAGCCAGGTGTGGTCGTCTTCCTTGTTGCTGGCGACAACATGCAGCTTCTCGCCGCTGTAATCCTTGAAGCGCTTGGCCCAGGTGAGAACCACCTGATCCTCGAACAGTTTCAGGAACTCCTGCTGCTGCTCCGGGGTGGCGGCCTTCCAATAGCGGGCCAGCACGAACTTGCCGATGGTCGGCAGGTCGAAATTGGAGACGAACAGCTGACGGAAGCGGGCGTCGCGGTCGTTTTCGGCCAACTGTTTGTCGGCGACGGTGGCGATGGCGGTGTCGGCCAGCTTTTCGATGAAGGTTCCGGCGTCGCCGCCCTCGGCGCGAACGCCGGAGGGCAACAAGGAGACAGCCAGAGACAGGCCGAAAGCGGCCTTGATCAACGTGCGGCGAAGCATAGCCATTTACTCGAACGACTCGGCTTTCTGGGGGGCGATGATCTGCCCCATCACCGATTTCGGCGGCGGATTATACTGGCCGGGATTCTTGCCGGCGTTCACCTGGGCGGCGCGGCGCTGGCGGTACATGCTGCGCATGGCCGAATAGTAATCCAGCGAGGTGCGCTTCACGTCGTCGAGAACATCCAGATACTGTTCACGCAAGGCCACGGCGGACACGCCCGTGCGGGTCCACGACAGCCACTTCATGTGCTGGTCTTCCAGATAGATGTCCACCGGGTCGGCGAACCATTCCACGGCGATGCCGGTGGTGTCGCGCGGGTTGGACGGACCGAAGAAGGGTAGCACCAGATAGGGGCCTTCACCCACGCCCCAGACGCCCAGGGTCTGACCGAAGTCGCTTTGATGGCCGGGAAGGCCCATGGGGTCGGCGACATCCATGATGCCCAGAACGCCGAAGGTGGTGTTCAGGGCGAAGCGGCCCAAGGTGATGCCGGCATTCTGCACGTTGCCCTGCAACAGATCGTTGCCGAGATAGAGCGGGGACTTCAGGTTGTCCAGGAAGTCGTTGACGCGGTCGCGGCCGAAGGGCGGCACGACGGCGCGATAGCCCTGGGCGACCGGCTTCAGAAGAATGGTGTCGACGCCTTCGTTGAACGAGAAAATGGCGCGGTTGGTCGGTTCCAGCGGGTCGTTGAGCTGGGCGAAGTCGGCCTTGGCCTCGGGATCGTCGTCGGGCGGCGGTGTGGCGCAGCCCACCAGCAAGGCGACGGCTGCGGCGGCGCCAAGGCGCAGGGCGAATTTCCCGATCAGATTCAAAGGCATGGTTCGTTCCATGGAATAGATGTTTTGCACCCCAGACAAGAGAACGGCGGTTTTTTCCCAAGCCCGGCTCGTTCCCTTAAGCAAAGTGGTTAACACAGGCCGGGGCAAATGACCAGAGGAGTCAGAGGCTTGATCCCGTTCAACCGGTGAAGGGGCGCGGATAAAATATCTTTCATATCGACATAAAGATATGTTTATATCAGCAATCGAATTGCGGGAGGCGACGATATGGAGCATGTTCTGGCGGCCCTGCGGGCGGCGGCCGAGCCGACGAGGCTCAGGCTGTTGTCGCTGTGCGCCCAGGGCGAGCTGACCGTCTCGGAACTGGTGGGAATTCTTGGGCAAAGCCAGCCCCGGGTGTCGCGCCATCTCAAACTGATGTGCGAGGGCGGCCTGCTGGAGCGGTTCCGCGAGGGGGCCTGGGTGTTCTACCGGCTGTCCCGTTCGGGTGCCGGCGGCGAACTGGCCCGGCGCGCCCTTGATCTGATTCCCGACGGCGATCCCCAATTGGCCCGCGACAATGCCCGTCTGGCCGCCATCCAGCTTGGCCGAGCCGCATCCGCCGCCGCCTATTTCGACGAAAACGCCGGCCGCTGGGCCGAGCTGCGATCCTGGCATATCGACGAAGCCGAGGTGGAAGCGGCCTTGCGCCGTGCGGTGGCGGGGCGGCGCATCGGCGACCTGCTCGACATCGGCACCGGCACCGGCCGCCTGTTGGAAGTGTTGGGGCCGCAGGCCGAGAGGGCCGAAGGCATCGACGCCTCCCGCGAGATGCTGGCGGTGGCCCGGGCCAAGCTGGAGGCGGCGGGTCTGCGCCATTGCGGCGTGCGTCAGGCCGACATGTACGCCTTGCCGTTCGCCGACGGATCTTTCGACATGGTGGTGATCCATCAGGTGCTGCATTTCGCCGACACTCCGGCTTCGGCCGTGGCCGAGGCGGGGCGGGTTCTGCGGCCCGGCGGTCTGCTGGCGCTGGTGGATTTCGCTCCCCACGAGTTGGAAACTCTGCGCACCGAGCATAATCATCGCCGTTTGGGCTTCGCCGACGCCGAGGTGGCGGGCTGGTGCGCGGGCGCCGGCCTGGATATGGCCGACATCCGCCGCTTGCCCGGCGATCCCTTGACCGTCACACTCTGGCTGGCGGAACGCCGACCAATGAAAATTCAGAAGAATCCGGAGGTTTCACCGTGAGCATCGACAAACAGCCCGCACCCGTTCTTCCCGTGGCCAGGCCTGCGGGGCAATTGGCGGTGTCCTTCGAATTCTTCCCGCCTAAAACCGAGAAGATGCAGGAATCCTTGTGGGAATGCGTCAAGCGCCTGGAGCCTTTGGGGCCGCAATTCGTCTCGGTGACCTATGGCGCCGGCGGCGGCACCCGCGAACGCACTCACGAAACCGTGACCCGCATCGCCCGTGAAACCGCCCTGAAGGCCGCCGCGCACCTGACCTGCGTCGGCTCGTCCCAGGGCGAGGTGGACGACATCGCTCGGCGCTATTGGGACGAAGGCATCCGCCACATCGTCGCCTTGCGCGGCGACCCGCTCGACGGTCAGGCGGGCAAATATGCCCCGCATCCCCAGGGATACGCCTATGCCGCCGATCTGGTGAAGGGACTGAAAAAGGTCGCCGACTTCGAGATTTCCGTGGCCGCCTATCCCGAGACGCATCCGGAAGCCGCTTCGCCTCAGGCCGATCTGGATAATCTGAAGCGCAAGGTCGATGCCGGGGCGACCCGCGCCATCAGCCAGTATTTCTTCGATGTCGACGTCTTCTTCCGTTTCCGCGACCGCTGTGCCGCCGCCGGGATCAACGTGCCCATCGTGCCGGGCATCCTGCCGGTGACGAACTTCGCTCAGGTGCAGAAATTCTCGGCGGCCTGCGGCACCAGCGTGCCCGCCTGGATGGCCGATCTGTTCGAAGGTCTGGACGACGATCCCGACACCCGCCGTCTGGTGGCCGCCACGGTGGCCGCCGAACAATGCCGCGCCCTGGTGGCGGGCGGGGTCAACGATCTCCATTTCTATACGCTGAACCGGGCGGATCTGACTTTCGCCATCTGCCATGTCCTGGGCGTGCGGCCCACGCGCTGATCCCCGAACGCACGAAAGCAAGACCAAGATGACCAACATCCTCGACCATCTCTCTCAGCGCGTCCTTCTGTGCGACGGCGGTTTCGGCTCGCAGATTCAGGGTATGAACCTGACCTTGGACGATTTCCAGGGGCACGAGAACTGTACAGACATCCTGGTGCTGTCGCGCCCCGATCTGGTGCGGGAAATCCACAGCCGCTATTACGCCGCCGGCGCGGACATGGTCGAAACCAATACCTTCGGCGCTTCCGACCTGACACTGGGCGAGTTCGGCATCGGCCATCAGGCCTTCGAAATCAACAAGCGCGCCGTGGAACTGGCCCGCGAAGCCGCCGAACCCTTCAAAGCCGACGGCCGCAAGCGTTTCGTGCTGGGCTCGGTCGGGCCGGGCACCAAACTGCCCAGCCTGGGCCATGTGGATTACGACCGGCTGGAAGCCTCGTTCCTGGTGCAAGCCCGCGGTCTGGTCGCCGGCGGCGCCGACGCGGTGCTGATCGAGACGTGCCAGGATCCCTTGCAGATCAAGGCGGCGGTCAATGCCGTGAAAATCGCCCGCGCCGAGGCCGGCAAGGATACGCCTATTTTCGTGCAGGTGACGGTGGAGACCACCGGCACCCTGCTGGTGGGGGCCGACATTGCCGCCGCCGCCACGGTGATCCAGTCCCTGGACGTGCCGCTGATGGGCCTAAACTGCGCCACCGGCCCTCAGGAAATGAGCGAGCATGTGCGTTGGCTGTCGGCCAACTGGCCGGGGTTGGTCTCGGTGCAGCCCAATGCCGGTCTGCCGGAACTGCTGGACGGCAAGACCCATTATCCTCTGGCTCCCGCCGATCTGGCTCTGTGGCAGGAGCGCTTCCTGGACGACGACAAGGTCAATCTGATGGGCGGCTGCTGCGGCACCACCCCCGACCATATCCGCGCCATCGACGGGATGCTGCGCCGCCGCGGCGGTTCCGCCGGTCGTCCCGCCGCCGCCAAGCGCGATGTGCATTGGGTGCCGTCGGTGGCGTCGCTCTATGGGCAGGTGCCGCTGCGTCAGGAAAACGCCTTCCTGTCCATCGGCGAGCGCTGCAACGCCAACGGCTCGAAGAAATTCCGCGAATGCCAGGAGCGTCAGGATTGGGACGGCGCCGTCGCCATGGGCCGCGAGCAGGTGAAGGAGGGCAGTCATACCCTCGACGTCTGCACCGCCTTCGTCGGCCGTGACGAGATCCGGGACATGACCGAAGTGGTGTCGCGTCTGCGCGGTTCGGTCAACGCGCCGCTGGTGATCGACTCCACCGAACTGCCGGTGATCGAAGCCGCCCTGAAGCTGTACGGCGGCAAGGGCATCATCAATTCGATCAACTTCGAGAACGGCGAGGAACCGGCGGCGGCGCGTCTGGCCCTGGCCAAGAAGTTCGGCGCGGCGGTGATCGCCCTGACCATCGACGAAGAGGGCATGGCCAAGGATGTCGAAAGCAAGGTGGCCATGGCCCACCGCCTTTACGACTTCGCGGTGAACAAGCACGGCCTGCCGGCCTCGGATCTGCTGTTCGATCCGTTGACCTTCACCATCTGCACCGGCAACGAGGATGACCGTCTGCTGGCCAAGCATACCCTGGACGCCATCAAGCGCATCTCGGAAGAACTGCCCGAATGTCAGATCATCCTGGGGCTGTCCAACGTTTCGTTCGGCCTGAAGGCGGCGGCGCGGACGGTTCTGAACTCGGTGTTCCTGGATCATGCCCTGAAGCACGGCATGACCGGGGCCATCGTCCATGTCAGCAAGATTCTGCCGCTGCATTCCATCCCCGAGGCCGAAGTGAAGGCCGCCGAGGACATGATCTATGACCGCCGGGCGGAAGGCTACGATCCGCTTCAGGCCTTCATCGCCCTGTTCGAGGGTAAGTCGGGTGAGGCCAAGGTGGCTAAGGTGCGGGCCGAGACGGTGGAAGAGCGTTTGAAGCAGCGCATCATCGACGGCGACCGCACCGGCCTGGACGACGATCTGGCCGACGCCCTGAAGACCTGGAAGCCGCTGGACATCATCAACAATCTGCTGCTGGACGGCATGAAGGTGGTGGGCGAACTGTTCGGGTCGGGCAAGATGCAGCTTCCCTTCGTGCTGCAATCGGCGGAAACCATGAAAGCCGCCGTGGCTTATCTGGAGCCCTATCTGGAAAAGGCCGACGGCCAGCAGAAAGGCACCATCGTATTGGCCACGGTGAAGGGCGACGTCCACGATATCGGCAAGAATCTGGTGGACATCATCCTGACCAACAACGGCTACAAGGTGGTTAATCTGGGCATCAAGCAGCCCATCAATTCCATCATCGCCGCCGTCAAGGAGCATAGGCCCGACGCCGTCGGCATGTCGGGGCTGCTGGTGAAATCCACCGTGGTGATGCGCGAGAACCTGGAAGAGATGACCCGCGAAGGACTGGATATTCCCGTGCTGCTGGGTGGCGCCGCCTTGACCCGCGGTTATGTGGAATCCGACTGTGTGGCGTCTTACGGGCCGGGCCGGGTGGCTTATGCCCGCGACGCCTTCGACGGGCTGGATCTGATGGCCAAGGTGGCCGAGGGCAAGTTCGACGATCATCTGGACGAAGCCAGGGCCAAGCGGCTGTCGCGGCCATCCAACGAGCGCCGTACCCTGGGGCAGGCTGCCCAGCCGGCGACCCGTCCGGTGGACTTCGAGGAAATCCGTCTGCGCCGCGCCGAACTGGCCCAGGGCTATGACGTGCCGACACCGCCGTTCTGGGGACCGAAGGTCATCGACCATGTGCCGTTGCAGACGCTGGTGACCTATCTGAACGAAACCATGCTGTATCAGTTCCAGTGGGGCTTCAAAAAAGCGGGCCGGACTATCGACGAATGGAAAGCCTGGGCACACAAGGAACTGAAGCCCATGGCCGTGGATCTGCTGAAGCGCTGTGAAAAGGAAGGCATTCTGCAGCCGAAGGCGGTGTACGGTTATTGGCCCAGCGCCTCCGAGGGCGACAGCGTGATCCTGTTCGATCCGGCGGACCAGACCAGGGAAATCGCCCGCTTCCCGTTCCCGCGTCAGGCGGCGGAGGGTGGTCTGTGCATTGCCGATTTCGTGCGGGACGTTTCCACGGGGCAACGCGACGTCATGGGGTTGCAGGTGGTGACCATGGGCAGCAACGCCAGTGAAGTCGCCCGCCAGTGGTTCGCCGAGAATCGCTACAAGGACTATCTCTATCTGCACGGCCTGGGCGTCGAGATGACCGAGGCTTTGGCCGAATACGTTCATGCCCGCATCCGCAAGGAGCTGGGCTACGGCGCCGAGGACGGCCGCGATATCGAGGGCGTGTTGAAACAGCATTACCGAGGTTCGCGCTACAGCTTCGGCTATCCCGCCTGTCCGCATATCGAGGACCAGGACAAGCTGCTGTCGCTGTTGGGGGCCGATCGCGTCGGCATCACCCTGTCCGAGGAATTCCAGTTGGAACCGGAGCAAAGCACTTCGGCCATCGTGCTGCTGCATCCTCAGGCTAAATATTTCTCGGTGTAAGGAGAGACGGAATGTTCATGGTCATCCTTCGCTACAAGGTGCCGCTGGATCGGATCGACGCGGCGCTGGCCGCCCATAAGGCTTGGCTCGACGTTCATTTCTCCGCTGGGCGTTTCATCCTGGCGGGCCGGCAGGAACCCCGCACCGGCGGGGTCATCCTGGCGCAGGGCTGCACGCGCGATGAGCTGACGGCGATCCTGGCCGAAGACCCCTTCAGCAGGCAGGCCCTTGCCGATTACGAAATCATCCATGTGCCCAACTGCAAGGTTGATTCCAGGTTGAGCTTTTTGAAAGCCTGACCGCAATTCGCCGCTCCGATGCTGGCTCTGGCGGATTGTCTCGTCCTGCCGTACCTTAAGGGCGCAAGTATTGGGGACGGGCTGGTGAAACTGCGCGAAAAAACATTCAATCGGGACGACATTGTCTTTCATGAAGGCGATGTGGCCGATTGCGTCTATATGGTGGTGTCGGGCCGAGTTCAGCTGACCAAGTCCGGCGTCAACGGACAGGTTCCCCTGGCACTGCTGGGGCCGCAGGAATTGTTCGGCGAGATGGGGCCGTTCGACGACAGCCCGCGCAACGCCAGCGCCCGCGCCGTGGAAAAGACCCGCGTCAAGATCGTCCCCAAGGAACAGTTCCGCACCTGGATCGCCGACGAACCCGAGGCCGCCTTGCGCATCATCGGCACTCTGGTCGAACGCCTGCGCGCCGCCGACGAGATGATCGCCCGCCTGGGCGGTTCGATTCTTACCGGCGCCGCCGCCTCGGCGGCGGTCAAAGCCGCCGAGACCGCCGCCGCCGCCGCCCGCGCCGCCGAGGCGATTCCGCCATCCGAAGCCAAGCGTATGGGCCTGATGGAGGCGGTGGTGTCGCTGATCCGGCGGCGCAAGGACAACGCCCTGATGGACGGCGACGGTCCGGTTCCCGCCTTCCAGATCGGCGTCTGCGCCGTCAACAACGATTACGAGGGGGCTTGGACCCGCGCTTTGGCGACCCTGCTGGAGGGGCGTCCGGGGGTCGAGGTGCGGCTGGTCGCCCACAGCCTGCAGATCGACCCCGGCGCCGACCAGACCCAGGCCGCCGCCGCCGTCATGCGGGCCCGTCAGGTGCTGGCTTATGAGGATAGGCTGGATCTGCTGGTCTGGGGGGATGTTCACGAAGAAGGCTTCAGCCTGTGGTTCACGTCCACCGGCATGGCCGACGACGAGCGTCCGGGATCCTTCAGCCCCTTCATTGCCCTGGAACTGGCGGGCAGCCTGGAACCGCCGGTGGGTGAGCTGTTCCATGCCGCCGTGCTGGCCGCTGTCGAGCCCCTCAACGAAGGGCAAAGGGTGCTGCAGCGCCTGTATCTGCCGTCGGCCCTGCAGATGCTGCCGGGGTTCCCCGACGGCCTGCCGGTGGCCTGGAGCCTGGAGCAGCAGCGTACGGCTTTGATGGCCTATGGCCACGGTCTGGCGACCATGGCCGCCTGGGAGGCCGACGCCGACGTTTTCGATCGGGCCGCCGAATGCTACCGCGCCGCCATCATGCGGCTGTCGCCGGAAATTTCCCACGGCGTCGTCGAGGCGGTGATGCGCCGCCATCTGGGCGGCGCCGCCTTGGCCGCCGGCGACCGCCGCAAGGACGCCGCCTATCTGGAATACGCCATCGGCGAATTCCGCGGCGCCGTCGATTGTCTGTTCAAGGGCGCCTATCCCTATGAATGGGGCGGGGCGCAAAACCGTCTGGGACTGGCGCTTTATAAGCTTGATCTGCTGACCGGACAGCCCGAACTGCTGAAGGAATCCCTTTCGGCGCTGCAATCGGCTCTGACCGTGTTCAACAAGGCCGAGCAGCCGCAGCGCTGGGCCGACGTCATGGGCAATCTGGCGCAGGTGCTACAGGTTTACGGCGATCAGATGCGCAATCCCGACGTTCTGGAACGCGCCGTCGAGGCTTGCCGCGCCGTATTGGAGATTCGCAGCCGCGACCGTGCGCCGCTGCCCCATGCCGCTGCCCAGAATTCCTTGGGAACGGCGCTGTTTCTGTGGGACAAGCACAGCCGCACCGATATTCACCGCGAGGAAGCGCGTGAGGCGCTGAACGCGGCCTTGGAGATTTACCGCTCCATGGGGGCGGCGCGGCTGGCCGCTGTGACCGAGAAAAATCTCGGCCATCTGGACAAGCTGGTCAAAGGTCTGCCCGAGCGCAAAGTGGCCAATCTCGGCTGGGCTTCCGAGGAAGACGAGTAAGCCGCCTTATCCGGCCGCCAAAGGCCGGGTGGCCCGCTCCAGCCAGTCGGCGCTGTCGCCGTCCACCAGCGGACCGATGCGTTCGGCCACCAATTTGTGATAGCTGTTCAGCCAGGCGGTTTCCGCCTCGGTCAACAGTTCGGTGACGATCAGGCGGCGGTCGATGGGCGCCAGTGTCAAAGTCTCGAAGCTCAGCAGCAGGCGTTCGCCCGTCGGCGGCAGGGTTTGCACCGCCAGCAAATTCTCGATGCGGATGCCGTAGGCGCCGGTTTTGTAATAGCCGGGTTCGTTGGACACCACCATGCCGGGCTTCAGGGCCTGAGCGTTGCCCACCTTGGAAATGCGCTGCGGCCCTTCGTGGACCGAAAGGTAACTGCCGACTCCGTGCCCGGTGCCGTGATCGTAATCCAGTCCTTCGGCCCACAGGGCCAGCCGGGCCAGCACATCCAGCTGGCTGCCGGTGGTGCCGACCGGGAATTTGGCGGTGGCGATGGCGATATGCCCCTTCAGCACCAGGGTGAAACGGCAGCGTTCCTCTTCGCCCGGCGTGCCGACGGCGATGGTGCGGGTGACGTCGGTGGTGCCGTCCAGATATTGCCCGCCGGAATCCAGCAGGAACAGCTGCCCGGTCTCCAGCTTGCGGTCGCTGGCGGCGGTGGCGCGGTAATGGACGATGGCGCCGTTGGGACCGGCTCCGGCGATAGTCGGGAAGCTGGGGCCGCGATAAAGGGCGTTCTGGCGGCGGAAATCCTCCAGCCGGTTGGCCACGGAACATTCGCTGACATCTTCCAGGGCATGACGGTCCAGCCAGCTCAGGAAACGGACCAGAGCCACGCCGTCGCGCAGATGGGCCTGACGGGTGCCCGACAGCTCGACATCGTTCTTGCAGGCCTTGGGCAGCAGGCAAGGATCGTTGCCGCGGACTACTTTGGCCTTGGCCGCTTTCAGCCGGGCTTCGATCCACGCCGGGGCGGAATCTGCGTCCAGGCGGACCGTCCGGTCGCTCAGGCCATCCAGCACGGGACCGATGTCCAACGGCCGGTGCAGGCGGACTTCTTCCCCCAGTTCCGCTTCCAGCCCCGGGGCCCGCTTGCGGGAATCGAGGAACAGATCCAAAGAGCCGTCGCGATGGGCGATGGCGAAGCACAGGGGAAGGGGCGAAAATTCGACGTCTTCACCCCGGATGTTCAACAGCCAGGCGATGGAATCCGGCGCCGACAGAAAAGCGGCGTCCTGACGGTCTTCGATCAGGCTCTGCGCCACGGCCGAGCGTTTTTCCGCCGAGGACTGCCCGGCGTAATCCTGCGGATGGGGAACCACGGGAGCCAGTGGCGGCTCGGGCTGATCCAGCCAGACGGCGTCCAGGGGGTTGCTGTCCAGCGCCGTCAGATGGGCTCCGGCCTTGGCGCAGGCGGTTTCAAGCTTTTCCACGCCCTTGGGCGTGTGCAGCCAAGGGTCGAAACCCAGCTTGGCTCCGGCGGGCAAAGTCTTGGCCAGCCAGTCGGCGGGCGGTTCGTCGATCAGGTGATGGCGGCTGAACAGGGCGTGATCGACCTCGGCCTCGGCCTGCAACGTATAGCGTCCGTCGATGAACAGGGCGGCCCGGTCCCTCAGGATCACCGCCATGCCCGCCGAGCCGGAAAAGCCGCTGATCCAGGCCAGCCGCATGGCGCGGGGAGGAACATATTCCCCCTGATGCTCGTCGCTGCGGGGGACGAGGAAGCCGTCCAGTCCGCGTAATTCCAGCTCCTGGCGCAGCAGCAGCAGCCGGTTGCGGAAAACAAGGGCATTGGACGAGATTTGGGACGGGGCGGTCATGGTCGCGAGTTCCACCAGAGATGACTCTTTCAAGCTAGGGCTTGCGCGGCTTTCCGGCAAGGGCTTGAACTTATGTTGCGGCGCAATATGTATTGTGGTGTGAAGGCTTGGTGAAATGGCCGAAAACCTCAAGCCTTGTGCTGACATGCGTCAGACTCATTGCTGCGATGCGGAAAAAACTCCTCCAGCCTTCAGGCGATAGAGCTATGTTTTTCCGCTTAAGGGGCAGCATTGTTGACCAAATTAAGGGACGCCGCTCATGTGGCCTTATGACGAAGAAGACGTTCAATGGTTGAACCGCGAGGATGACCAATCCGACGCGGAAACCGACGAGTCGCGTCCCGGTGAGGAGTTCATTCCGTGCTGAAGTCTGTCGTGGATTTCCTCCAGCGCTGGGCCGACGATATCGCCCAGTATGGTTTCCTGGGCGCTCTTTTCGGTGCCGCCGGCCATCCCGTCACCCGTGCCGAAGGCCGTGCTTCCATGGCTTTGCGCGGCGGCGTCTCGGCGGGAGTGCCTGTGCGCAACGCGCGCCCGTCCCGTTTGGCCATGGCCGCCAACCGTGTCGGTCAGGCCCGTTCCGCCGTCGCCGCGACGGTCGAGGAGGATCGTCGTCCCTTGCGGACTGCCGATCAGCATTTCGCCAACGATGCCGACTGGGGGCCGGGTTCGGGTCTCAGCCAGCGCCGCGAACCGACGCTGTAAGAATCAGGCCAGGAATCAGGCGTACAGCCAGCGGCAAATCAGCACCGAAAAGATCACGCCGCTGACATCGGCCAGCAGTCCCGCCAGCAAAGCGTGTCGGATGCGCCGTACACCGACGGCGCCGAAATAGACCGCCAGCACGTAAAACGTGGTCTCGCTGGAGCCGTAGATGGTTCCACTTAGAATTCCCAAATAACCGTCCGGTCCGATGGCCGGATCTTTCATCAGCGCCGCCAGATAGCCGAAGCTGGCCGAACCGGACAGGGACCGCAGGGCCGACATGGTCAGCGCCTCGACCGGCAGGCCCAGCGGCGCGGTCAGGCGTCCGACGGGGGCCAGCAGCATCTCCATGGCTCCGCTTTCGCGGAACATGCCTACCGCCACCAGAATGGCCACCAGATAGGGAATGATGCGGAGCGAGATGGCCAGGCCGTCCTTGGCCCCTTCGACGAAAACCTCGTAAACGGGAACCTTGCGGACCATGCCGAAGGCCAAAGCGCCGGCGAACATGCCGGGAATGATCCAGGGCGACAGGGCGCGGCCCCACAGCAGGCACAGCGGGATCAGGCCGGCCAAGGCCGACAGCGCCGCCAGATGCGCCCAGCCGGGCAGGGGGGGAGCCTCGGCGGCGGCCAGGGCGGCGTCATCGGCGGCGGCTTCTCCGTCATGGGGGCGCAGCAAAGCGCTTTCGCCGGCCTTTTCCACGGGAAACCAGCGGCTGCCGAACTTGGCGAACAAGATGGCCGAGCCGCTGGCCCAGAAGGTGGCGAACAAAGTGGTGACGATCACCGCCGCCGGATCGTGGGAGCCGACGGCCGTGCGCAGGGCCATGACGTGGGTGGGCAGGATGGTGACGTTGGCGGTGTTGATGGCCAGGAACAGCACCATGGCGTCGCTGGCGGTGCCCCGGTGCGGGTTCAGGCGATCCAGTTCCTGCATGGCGCGCACGCCGAAAGGCGTGGCGGCGTTGGACAGGCCCAGCATGTTGGCGGCGACGTTCATCACCATCGCCCCCATGGCCGGATGGCCGGCGGGGACGTCCGGAAACAGACGATGCAGCAAGGGGCGCAACAAGCGGGCCAGTCCAGCCATCATGCCGCCCGCCTCGGCCACCCTCATCATGCCCAGGAACAGCGCCATGGTGCCGATCAGCCCCAGCCCCAGGGTCACCGACCCCTCGGCGGCCTTCAGGGCGGCGGCGCCCAAAGCCTCCATGGGGCCGTTGGCGGCGTCGGCCGGCCACGAGAGCTGGCGCCAGCCGGCGACGGCGAAGGCGGCGGCGACGATCAGGAAGAAGACGCTGTTCATGCTGCGATGGAGACACAGCCGCGCTTATTGCGCAACGCTCATTGCTGGATTTGCCGCCCGGCATGTGTTAGCCCTGCGCCCCATGTTCACGAACCGCGCCCGTTTCGCTTCTTTTTTCGCTGCCCTGATGCTGTGTTCGGCGGTTTCGGCCCTGGCCGAGGACATGCCGGAATTGCCGCCCCTGGCTCAGCCGGGGCAATGGCTCTACGTCACTCAGGAAGACCGCACCAGCTCCAGCCAGTGCGTCGGTCAGCCAGGCACGCCTTTGTGCGCGGTGGAAACCCTGCTGGCCTGCTTTCAGCGCGACCGCCAGGATCTGTGCCGCATGGTCGACGACGGCACGGAGCAATATGCGCAGATTTTCAACGCGCCGGCCGATCCGGCCAAATATCTGGCCTACCGCGTCCTGGGGGCGCACCGGATCGACGCCGACAGCCCCCGCGTCGGTCAGGCCAGCCACGCCAAGGACGGCGATGTGCTGCTGACCGTCGATCAGCGCGAAGGGCTGCTGGGCCGTTACGCCCGCGCCACCGGCGCTCCCGCCCAGGATTTTCTGCTGCGCCGCCAGCCGGACGGGGCCTGGAAAATCGTCAGTTGGGGCGACCCCGGCGAAAGCCTGTCGGCGGCTCCCTGATCCTGCGGGATATTGACGGAACGCTTTCCCGCCCCAAGTTCTAGTGCCTCACTGAACGGCGAGGCGTCATGATCAAGGTTTGCATCCTGTATCCGGCTCAGGCGGGCAACCGCTTCGATAAGGACTATTACCTGAAGACCCATATGCCCATGGCGGCGGCCAAGCTCGGCCCGGCCTTGCGCGGGGCCAGCGTCGATTTCGGCGTCAACGGCGGGCTGCCGGAGCAGCCGGCTCCCTTCTTCGCCGTGTGCAATCTCTTGTTCGATGACGTCGAGTCGTTCTACACGGCCTTTGCGCCTCATATGGAGGCGTTGCAGGGCGACGTTCCCAACTACACGGACGTCGCGCCGATCTTTCAGATCAGCGACGTCGTCACTGTTCTTTAGGCGAGCGGGGCTTTAAGGGAGCGCGGGAGGGGCAGGCCCCGGATTTTCCTTCCCGCCACCAAGCCAGGACCAGACCGCCGAAACCCAGCAGCAAAAGCAGCGGCGGGGGTAAAAGCGCACTGTCCCTGACCGCCGTCACCTGCTTTTGGCCGTTGCTTTGCAAACCCAGCCAGCCGGGACCGGATTTGGCGGCGTCGGGCGAAACCCGTCGCAGCCCCGGCAAGCCGTCGTCGATCCAGCGGATGCTCCCGCCGCTGTCGGCGGCCAGCGGTTTCAGCTTATCGGGCGTGGCTTTCAGTTCCGACATTTCCACCGGATTGAGGGGGCCGGATGCGGCCAGAGCGACATGCGTCCCGTCGCTGACACGCCACAATCCCGGTTGGTCGAGAGGAAGCTTGCCGGTGAAACGGCCATCGTTCTGGCCGGCCATGGACACTTTGCGCTGGTTGCCGTCCGGAGCGGTGACGGTGACATCCTGATCGTTGGGCTGAAGACTGCGGCGTTGCACGAACAGGCTGCCGTCGCGGATTTCGGCGGACAGCTGGGTTTCCTCAAGCTCCGGCTCCTTCATCAGCCAGTGGGCGAGACGGCGCAGCAGCTCGGCCTGAGGGCCGCCGCCGTCCCAACCGCGCGACCAAAGCCAGATGGTGTCGCTCATCAGTTCGGCCACCCGGCCTTCGCCGACCCGGTCGAGCACCAGCAGCGGCTGCCCCTTGTCGTCTTGCATGACGATGTCGCCGCGTCCCTTGGACTGGCTGCCGATCACCCGCGCCCAGCGGCCCCAATGGTCGGAGCCGCTCAGGTCGGAGGTGACGGGGTGGCGGCGTCCCAAGGCGGTGATGGCGGGACGGAACGGCTGTTCGGCGATCTCGCCCGATGGAGCCAGGGGCAGAACGTCGGCCAAGGCGGTGGCATAGGGTGTGTCGGGGCCAGCGAATTCCGGTCCCACGGCCATCAGCAAAGCTCCGCCGCCGCGCACATATTGGGCGATGTTTTCGTAATAGGACGGCGGCAGCACGGTCCGGCGGCGATAGCGGTCGAAGATGATCAGGTCGAAGTCGTGCAGTTTTTCTTCGAACAGTTCGCGCACGGGGAACGAGATCAGGGCCAGTTCGCGCAGCGGCGTGCGGTCGTCCTTTTCCGGTGGGCGCAGGATGGTGAAATGCACCAGATCGACGCCCGGATCGGCCTTCAGAAGATTGCGCCAGGTGCGTTCGCCGGCGTGGGGTTCGCCGGAAATCAGCAGAACCCGCAAACGATCGCGCACGCCCGAGATGGACAAGGCGGCGCGGTTGTTCTGCAGGCTGAGTTCGTTGGGCGCGGCTTCGGCTTCCAGTTCCAGCAGATTCGATCCGGCGTGGCCGACGGGAATCTCGACGCTGACGCTGCGGTTCAGGGGGGCGGCAATGGTTTGCGCGGCGCCGCCGTCCAGTTTCCAGGTCAGGGCGGCGGTGCCGTCGTGGCCGGGATCGTCGATGCGCAGGCGCACCCCGGCCTTGCCGCCGACGATGGCGAAGCCGGGAGCTTCCTCGACGACCAGACGGCGGTCCCGCTCGTCGGCGTGGCCGGCCAGCAGCACATGCAGCGGCGCTCCCAGATCGTTGCGGCCGGGAATGTCGCGCACCTGTCCGTCGGTGATCATCACCACGCCGGCCAGACGGCGGCGGGGCAAATCGGACAACGCGCTGTCCACGGCCTGAAACAGCAAGGTGCCGTCGTCGCGTCCGGGCTGGGCGTGCCAATGTTCGATCCGTACATCCAGATTGGGCTGCGCCCTTAGTTTGGCCGTCAGTTCTTCCAGCGCCCTGGCGGATTGAGCGGGACGGTCGCTCAAGGCCATGCTGGGGGAATCGTCCACCACCACCACGGCGGTGTCGTTCAGGGGCTGGGCCTCTTCGCGGCTCAGGCGGGGGTTGGACAATCCCAGCAGCAGCACGGCCAAAGGAAGCAGCCGCCAGGGCTGGCGGCCCAGAGCGCACAGAGCCAGGCCCAGCAGCGCCAGTCCGGCCAGCCAGGGCCAGGGCAGTACCGGCGCGAACAGCAATTCGGGCAGGCCGTTCATCGCCGCAGCCTTTCCATCAGGGCCGGCAGATGAACCTGATCGGATTTGTAATTTCCGGTCAGGGCGTACATCACCAGATTGATGCCGAAACGATTGGCCATCTCGCGCTGGGTCTCTCCTCCCGGCACGGCGGCGAACAGGGGTTGGCCGTCGGCATCCACGGCCCAGGCGGCGGCCCAGTCGTTGCCGCCGATGACGACCGGCGAAACGCTGTCGTTTCCGGCGTCGGCCCCATCTTCGACATAGACCGGGGCTCCGGCCAGCCGCCCCGGCAGATCGTGCAGGATATAGAAGCTGTGGGTCAGCACATGGTCTTCGTTCACTGGGGCCAGGGCCGGAATGTCCAGCCCTTCGGTGGTCAGCCGCAAGGCGTCGGAAACGCCCTGCCCGCCGTCGCGGCTGTCGAACAGGATCATGCCGCCATGGCGCAGATAATCGTTGATGCGTTCCCTGGCCTGGGGCGACGGCGCCTTGGGATGCGGCGGCACCGGCCAATAGATCAGCGGATAGAAGGCCAGGGCGTCGCGGTCCAGCGACACGCCCACCGGCTCGCCCAGGCTGGCGGTGGTCCGCCGCGTCAGCATCTGGGACAAGTTGGCCAGACCGGCCTTGCTGGTGGCGTCCAAGGCGGCTTCGCCGGTCACGACATAAGCCAGACGCGGTTGCAGGGCGGCTTGCAGGCTGGGCTGCTCGGCCCTGCCGTGGGACGGCGAAAGGGCGACGGTCAAAGCCAAGGCCAGAGTCGGGGTCAAGGGAAACAGACGGCGGCCGCCTTTGCGCATGATCAGCAGAATGGCCATGTCGATCAGCATCAGCGCCAAGGCCAGTAGCAGCAGCGGCGGCTGTAGGTCCGTCTCGCCCGGCTGGCCTTCCAGATCGTGGGCGCCCAGCGAGGCGGGCACGGCCGTGACGGCGGACAGGCTGGGCGACAGGTTGAGGGCGCGGCGGCCGGCTTCGTCGCCGTACAGTCCGGGCGGATGCTTCGGCCCCGGAAGCGCGTCGCCCTTGGCGGGCAGCGGTTCGACGGTGGCGCTGGGGGCGGCGCTATGGCCGAAGCCGTCCAACAGGCTTAGCGGCGGCAGCGGGTGATCGGCCGTCGCCTGGGCCACGCCGGAAGACAGATCGAGCAGCCGCTGCATCATGTCGGGCAACAGCCCGGACAGGCCAAGATTGCTCCAGCCCGGCCAAACCGTGGTATGGATCAGCACCAGCCAGCCTTTGCCCAGGCGGTTGCCTGTGACCAGCGGCGTTCCGTCTTCCAGACGGGCCCAGGTCTTGGCGTTCAGGTCGACGGCGGGATCGGCCAGAATTTGCGATTTCACCCGCAAATCGGCAGGGACCGGCAATCCGGCGAAGGGACCGCTATCGGGCATGGGGGCGACCGCCATGGGGCGGGTCCAACTCATGGCGCCGCCTAGGGTACGGCCGCCGCCGCGCAAGGTGACGGGCAACAGGTCGTCGGGGCTGCGGGCCAATTTCGGACCGGCCAGCCGCACCAGCACGCCGCCGCTTTCGACCCAGGATTTCAGGGCGCTCATTTCGGCGGGAGGCGGCGTGCCTTCGTCGGGAAGCAGCAGCAGCGAAAGTTCGCGTTTCAGAAGATCGAGGGCCGGCCCCTGGCGGACTTCGGCCAAGGGGGACAAGGCGCGGTCCAGGTAATAGAGGTCGTCCAGAAGCGGCGAAGCGGCGGGCGAGCCGTCCCGGGCCAATCCCACCGGACGGCGCTGCCAGCGCGGGTCCAGCAGCACGGTCGCGGCGGCGCTGGCCTCCTCCTCGATGGAAAGGCGTTCGACGCGGTTGCGCAATTCGCCGGGTATGGACAGCGCGGCGCTGGCCTGTCCGTCGCCCCGGCCGAAAGCGATTGCCTGGCGCGCCAGCACCCGCCCGCCGCCGTCTTGGGCGACGACGGTGGCCGAAGCCGTGCCGTCGCCGCGCAACAGGCGGATGGACAAATCGGCATCGTCCGGGCGCGGCGGAAGCAGTACCAGGGGCAGTGACTGGGGTTTGAGGATTTCCAGCGGTCCCAGCACCGACAGGGCGGCGGCGAGGTCGCGGGCGTGGCCGTCTTCGACGCCGTCGCTCAACCAGACGGCATGTCCGATCGGGGCGGCATCCTTCAGGGCGGCTACGGCGGCGGCGCGATCACCGGGCCAAGGATGCGGCGCCGCCGCTTCCAACAGCCCCAGCGCCTGAGCGGCGGGCATGGGGCCTTGCAGAACCGTCTTGCCGCCATCGGGTGGCGGCGCGGTCAGCAGTAGCAGCACCGGCTGCTCGGCGCGGCCGCTGCCCTGGATCAGGTCTACGGCGTGCTGGTGCAGGCGGTTCCACGACTTGGCCGCAGCCCAGCCGTCGTCCAGCACCAGCAGCAGCGGTCCCTGGGACGTGGCCGCGGGGGCGTTCAGCAAGGGATGGGCGGCTGCGGCGATCAGGCAGGCGGCCAAGGTCAGTCGCAGCAGCACTAGCCACCAGGGCGTGCGTTCGGCGGCACGGCTGTCGGCTTCCAGTCCCATCAACAGGGCTATGGCGGGAAAGATCTGGCGGCGCGACGGCGGCGGCACTACTCGCAACAGCCACCACAGCAGGGGCAGAACGGCCATCGCGGCCAACAGCCAGGGCGAAGCGAAACTGAATCCCGACATGGTCAGGCTCCCGCCAGACTGCGGTGCAGCTTCAGGGCGCCGTCGCGGGGCGTTTCGTCCGTGACGTGGGTCTGAAAGCTCCAGCCCAGGGGCTGGGTCATGATCCGCAGTCCGTCGCGCAATTCCGCCAGCCGGGCGGCGTAGCCCCGGCGCAGATCCTCGGCTCTCAGGGTATGCAGCGAGGCTTCGCCCTTCAGGCCGTCGAAACGCAGGCGGCCTTCATAGGGCAAGGCTTCCTCGGCCGGATCGAGCACCTGCAAAAGATGTCCTTTGCTGCCGTTTTCCGCCCAATGGCGCAGCCGCAAGGCCATGTCGCCATGAGGCGGTAGGAAGTCGGACAGCAGCAGCAGGTGCCCTCCGCGCCCCAACTCCTGGGCCGGCAGATGATCGCCGCAGGCGAACAGGGCGGCGGCCAGACGGGGCAGCAGGGCGCGGCCCGCCGCCGGCGGCTGGGACGCGCCCAGCACGCCGACCCGTTCGCCGCTTTTCAGCAGCAGGGCGGCGATGGTCAGGGCCAGCAGCAAGGCGCGCTGGCGCTTGCGGGGCAGGGCCGGGCCGGAATGCCAGTCCAGGCTGGCCGAACCGTCCACCCACAACCAGACGGGCTGGGCGGCGGTCCATTCGGTTTCGCGGACGTAAAGCGGCTGGGAGCGGGCCGATTGCCGCCAATCGACGGCGGTCGCCGGATCGCCGGACTGATAGCGGCGGAACTGCCAAAAATCGGCGCCGTCTCCGCTTTTGCGCCGACCGTGCTCGCCGATAGTCAGCGAGGCGGCGATGGTTTCCGCCTCGGCCAGCAAGGGCGGCAGCTCGGCGGCCAAAGCTTGGGCTTCGGCGCTGGCGGCAGAGGTGCGGTCCGGCGCCGCGCCCATCATCAGCGGACCGTTTCGCTCAGGTGGGCGATGATGTCCGGGATGGTGACGCCCTCGGCCCGGGCGGCGAAGCTCAGGGCCATACGGTGTTTGAGGATCGGCAGGGCCAGGGCGGCGACATCGTCGATGGAGGGCGACAGCCGTCCGTCCATCAGGGCGCGGGCGCGCGCCGCCAGCATCAGAGCCTGGGCGGCGCGGGGGCCGGGGCCCCAGGCGACATGGCGGCGGACTTCGGCCAGGGGGCTGTCCTCCGGGCGTCCAGCGCGGACCAGGGCCAGAATGGCGTCGACTACGCTTTTGCCGACGGGGATGTGGCGCACCAGCCGTTGGGCGTCGATCAGGTCCTCGCCGTCGAACACCGGCACGGCCCGGTCTTCGTGCGCGCCGGTGGTGGCCAGCAGCATGCGACGTTCCGATTCCAGATCGGGATAGCCGATGTCGACCTGCATCAGGAAGCGGTCGAGCTGGGCTTCCGGCAGAGGATAGGTGCCTTCCTGCTCCAGCGGGTTCTGGGTCGCCAGCACATGGAAGGGCTGGGGCAGATCGTAGGACTGGCCGGCGATGCTGACCTTGTGTTCCTGCATGGCTTGCAGCAGGGCCGACTGGGTGCGCGGGCTGGCGCGGTTGATTTCGTCGGCCATCAGAAGCTGGCTGAAGACCGGGCCGCGGATGAAACGGAAGCTGCGTTCGCCGCTGGCGGCCTCTTCCAGCACCTCAGACCCCAGTATGTCGGCGGGCATCAGGTCGGGGGTGAACTGCACCCGCTTGGCGTTCAGACCGAACACGGTGCCCAGGGTCTGCACCAGACGGGTCTTGGCCAGCCCGGGAACGCCGATCAACAGGGCGTGACCACCCGCCAGCAGCGTGATAATGGTCTGGTCCACCACCTCGGTCTGGCCAAAAATCACCCGGCCGACGACTTCGCGGGCTTCCTTAAGGCGGGTCTTGAGTCCGTCCACCTCCTCCACCACCTTTGGGGGGAGGGCGTTTGAGTCGTCGGGCAAGGTGCCTGCTGCGGATGCCGGGCCGGAAGGGGGCTGAGATGCAGGGATCACTCTATCACTCCGATGGCAGCGCCAAACCGATCGCGCCGAATATGACAGGAGAACCGTTCATGACCACTTCGAGCACGGACCAAGCCATTCAGCGGCAGGCCCGATGCGGCAAACTGGACATGAGGATCGCCCGCGACGGGAAATGGTTTTACCATGGCTCACCCATACCCCGCAAAGAGATGGTATGCCTTTTCGCATCCATGCTGACCCGGCGGCCCGACGGCAGCTATTGGCTGGTCAATCCCGGCGAGGAATGCGAGATCGAGGTGGAGGACGTGCCCTTTCTGGCCGTCGAGCTGTTTACCAGTTGCTGTAGCGGCGAGCGCTGCTTCAGTTTCCGCACCAATGTCGACGAAGTGGTGACACTGGGGCCGGGGCATTCCTTGCGGATCGTCAATGACGGATCGGGGACTCCGCCTTATCTGACGGTACGTGAAGGATTGGAGGCGCGGCTCACCAGATCGGTCTATTATGAACTCGTGGCGCTGGGCCATGAAGAGACGATAGGCGGCGAGAAGCTGTACGGCGTATGGAGCAAGGGCATCTTTCATCCTTTGGGCAAGCTGGACGGTCTGGTCTGACCCGCGACGAAATCGTGCGGCGGCTGGCCGAAGGGCCGCGCCGCCATGACCGTTCAGACGTCGCCACCGCCCATTCCCTGGCCAATTCCGCCGACGAGCGGCCCGGCCTGATCCAGCCGGACAGGCCGTTGACTCCGGCAGCCGTGCTGGTGCCCCTGGTGCGCCGCGACACCGGCCTGACGGTGCTGCTGACCCAACGCACCGCCCATCTGGCCAATCATGCCGGGCAGATCAGCTTTCCCGGCGGCCGCATGGAAACCGAGGACCGCGACGCCACCGCCGCCGCCCTGCGCGAAACCGAAGAGGAAATCGGCTTGGACCGCGGCCATGTGGACGTGGTCGGCTTCCTTGACCCCTACGTCACCATCACCGGTTTTTCGGTGACGCCGGTGGTGGGGCTGGTCTCGCCGCCCTTCGACCTTGCCCTGGACAGCTTCGAAGTGGCCGAAGCCTTTGAAGTGCCGCTGTCTTTTTTCCTCGACCGGACGAACCACCAACGCCATTTTCGCACGACGCCCCAGGGGCAAAAGCGCTATTATTGGGCCATGCCCTATCAGGAGCGCTATATCTGGGGCGCCACCGCCGGCATGCTGGTCAATCTGGCCGAGGTTCTCAATCCATGATCCGAGTCCTGCTGGACATTCTGCCGCCTTTGCTGCTGCCGACCCTGCTGTGGGTGGCCCGTCTGTCGTGGAAGCAGAAGCGCGACGGCGGCACTCTGGTGCCCGATTGGCAGCTGGTGCCGTGGAGCTGGCTGCTGATCATTGGCGGGGCGCTGGCTCTGATGGTGCTGTTCGGCGGGGCTTTTCTGGACGATACGGCGACTGGCCGCTACCATCCGGCTCAACTCGACCAGCAGGGTCGATTGGTGCCCGGCGGATTCAAGTGACACTGACATGGACGTACCCGAAGGTCTGAAGCTGCCGAAAGACGAGCCGGTCGGCCAGTTGCCGCCCCAAGCCTGGATGCGGGCCGAGGAGACGCGGGCCGTCATCGCCGCCCTGACCGCCGACGGCGCCGAGGTGCGCTTCGCCGGTGGTTGCGTGCGGGATTCCGTGCTGGGACGCCCCATCCGCGACATTGATATCGCCACCCACGACCCGCCGGACGCCGTTCTGTCGTTGCTGGAGCGGGCGGGCATTCGCGCCATTCCCACCGGCATCGCCCACGGCACCGTCACCGCCGTGGTCAATCACGAGCATTTCGAGATCACCACCCTGCGCTGCGACGTCGAAACGTTCGGCCGTCACGCCAAGGTGGCCTTTACCGACGACTGGACTCTGGACGCCGCCCGCCGCGACCTGACCATCAACGCCATGTTCGCCACTCCCGACGGGCTGATCTACGACCCTTACGAAGGCTTGCTGGATTTGGGGGCGGGGCGGGTGCGTTTCGTCGGCAACGCCCGCCAGCGGATCGAGGAAGACGTGCTGCGCCTGCTGCGCTTCTTCCGCTTTCAGGCCTATTACGGCCGCCCGCCCGCCGATCTCGATGCTTTGCTGGCCTGCCGCGCCCTGGCCCACCGCCTGCCGGAGCTGTCGGGGGAACGGGTGTCGGGCGAGGTGTTCAAGCTGCTTTTGTCTCCCGATCCCTCGGCCACCCTGCTGCTGATGCGGGGCGAACGGGTGCTGGAGTATCTGCTGCCGGAGGCCGGCACTTTCGGGCGGCTGCGCATTCTGACGTTCCTGGAGACCCGGGCCATGGCCCGCCCCAACGTGGCGCCGGACCCGTTGCGGCGTCTGGCGGCTCTGATGCCGGTGGACCGCCGGACGGCCTTGGCCGTGGCCGGGCGTCTGCGCTTATCCAATGCGGAAACCGTCCGGCTCGGCATTCTGTGCGCGCCGGATGTCTGGCCCTCGGCCGGCATGGACGACCGGGCGGCGCGGCGCATGCTGCATCGGCTGGGGGCGGATATTTTCCGCGACCTGACTCTGATCGCCTGGGCCGGGCGCAAGGACGTGGAAGCCCGCACCCCGTCCGGCGAAAACGATCTGTGGCAGCATCTGCTCGACCTTGCCGACGAATGGCGGCCGGTCAGCCTGCCGGTCAAGGGACAGGATGTGATCGACCGCGGCATTCCCCGCGGCCCCGGCATAGGCCGCATTCTCGGCCGGCTGGAGGAGTGGTGGGAAGCCGGAGACTACCGGGCCGGGCGCGGCGAAGCCCTGGCCCTTCTGGAAAAGCTGTGTCTTGAAGAGCGGGAGAAAGCATGAAAAGCCTGTGCGTTTTTTGTGGCTCCAGCGCCGGCCGGAATGAAGCCTATGTGAAGGCCGCCGCCAACGTGGGGCGGCTGCTGGCCGAACGGGGCATCACCCTGATTTACGGCGGCGGCTCGCTGGGCCTGATGGGAGCCTGCGCCGAAGCCTGTCTGGGGGCGGGCGGCAAGGTGGTGGGCGTGATCCCCAAGCATCTGATGCGCATGGATGTGGGGCACCTGGATCTGACGGCGCTGCATGTGGTCGACAGCATGCACGAGCGCAAGGCGATGATGGCCGAGCTGTCCAACGGCTTCATCGTGCTGCCCGGCGGCATCGGCACCATGGAGGAGTTTTTTGAAATCTGGACCTGGGGCCAGTTGGGTATTCACCGCAAGCCGTTCGGGGTGCTGAACGTCAACGGCTATTACGACGCCTTGTTCCTGTTCATCACCACCATGGTGGAACAGGGCTTCCTGAAATCCGCGCAGGCCACCATGACCCAATTGTCGGAAGACCCGGTCATGCTGCTGGACGCCTTGGCCGCCTACGTGCCGCCGGAGAATCCGGCATTGTTGAAACTGTCGGAGACGTAGGGACGGTTGCGGGCGTTTAATGCTCTTGATTCTCAGTCGGCCATTGCTGCAACCAAAAAAAATTATTCAGACGATAAATCTATATTAGATTTTTTATTCTGACCGGATCAGTTCATCTTCGAACTTTCTCTTCATGGAATCGTGCGCTTCCGTGCGAAATTCCAGGCGGCGGGCGCCGCCATGCTTGCTGTTTCGAAGTTGGCATAGCCCATGCTATGGGATGGGTGTCGCTACTCTTCCATCTGGTCGACGACCGAGTACGGCCTGAGCCGTTTTCCAGAACCCTGCATCTGCGTTGGATGTCAGGTTGGAGGGCGTCATGGCCATACAGCATACCTATGTCGAACTGAATTTGGGGCCTGTGGATGAATGCGCGATCAACGGATTTCCGTTGGCCGGCACAGATAACTTTCAAAGCCGCCTCCTGGTGGCCGGTGTTTTTCTCATCGTATCGATGACGGCGGCAAGCCGAAGTTTTGCCGCCGACGACACCGGGACAAACAGTCCCGTGGAAGTGCCCGCCATTTCGGTCGAAGAAACGGATTCTCCCCCAGAAGGTAGCGCCGCCGACGGTTATCGGTTTAAAACCGGCTCGCTGGGGCCACTGGGGAATCAGCCGCTGAAAGACATTCCCTATTCGGTCAATGCCGTATCTTCGGAGATGATGGACAACCTTCAGGCTACGTCGACTGCGGATGCTTTGAAGTATAACCCGACGGTCCGTTCCCAGTTGGGCAGCAATCTGTCCTCCAACTATTTCATGATTCGCGGTTTTCAAAGCTCACCCGGCGGCGCCACGTCCAACTCGACGGTGGATGGAATGCGCCAGACGGTGAATTTCGAACCGATCGAAGATAAGGAACGCGTCGAGGTTCTGAATGGGCCCGCCGGCTTCCTCATGGGCTTCGCTCCTCCGGGTGGGACTGTTAATTACGAGCTCAAGCATCCCACAGCCACCAGATTGGACCGAGTCACGGCCGGCGATTACGGTGGGGAGCAGGGATATCTGCACGGCGATTTCAGCGGGCCGATCGACAGCGAGGGCCGCCTTGCATATCGGCTCAACGCGGTCAAAGTCGATGGCGGAGAGATTGGCGTCGATGGTGAAAGCCATAAGCGGAAGCTGCTGACCGGTGTGCTCGACTGGACCCTTGCCCCTGACACCGTATGGTCGGTCGATGCATCTCATTTCGACCGCGACATTCGCGGTTTTCAGGCGTTCTTCGTCGCGAACAGCGCCACTTTGCCCAATGCCCCGAATGCCGCCAGGAACTACGCGGCCCCGTGGGCTTTCACTCATGACGAATATGACCGCTACGGCACTTCGCTAAAGGCGTCGCTGAACGACACGTTCACGCTGCGCTCGGCTCTGCGGTATACGGATTCAAGGAACTCGGCGATAAGTCTACGGGACAAGCTGACCGGAAGCAGCGGGCAATACAGCTATTATCAGGCGCAGGTGAAAGGCGTGAACGGCTATGACACGACCCAGGGCTATGCGTTCCTAGATGGCAAATTCAACACGCTCGGCTTTGCCCACAATGTCACCGTCGGCGTGGCCCAGGATCATGTGGTCGGTTTTTCGGCCACTCCTGACAACTATTCGTCCAGCAGCGACCTCTATACTTTCGCGGGGTCTGCTGGCGGCAGCAGCATGCTGAACCCGGTCGCTCCGGTGCAGCCGAACCTGAATATCAATTTGAGCAACGAGCAGTTGGAAAGAACCAGCCGGACCGAACTGCGGACGCTGGTCGCCGCCGACAAGATCACGCTGAACGATCAATGGTCGGTGCTCGGCGGCGTCAATGTGCCGCGCCTGCAAACCGTCAGCTACAACGTCAATACCGGTGCCGCCGGAGCGGAATATACCAGAACCCAGGCGACCCCCGCCGGTGCGGTGATGTTCAAGCCGATACCCGCGATGACGACTTATCTGTCCTATGTCGAAGCCTTGCAACAAGGCGCGACGGTGCCCAGCAGCAGCAATGGCGTAACGCTGGCCAACAGCGGCCAGATTCTGGCTCCCTATCTGAGCCACCAGTACGAGGTTGGCGCGAAAACGACGGTTCAGAACACGGATTTGAATCTTGCGCTGTTCCAGATCGACAAACAGAACACTTATGTGAACTCGTCCACCAAGATCATGTCCTTGGATGGAGAGGAAGTGCACCGTGGGGCCGAGTTCACCTTTACCGGCAAAGCCACTCAGGATTTGACTTTGGGCGGCGGTTTCACCTGGCTGACGGCCACCGTTACCAGCGGTTCGCCCTCCAGTGGAACAAATGGCAGCACGCCGGCCGGCGTGCCTCATGTCGTGGCGACCTTGTTCGGCGAGTATGCCGTTCCAGATGTACAGGGCCTGACTTTGATGACAGGCGGCTCTTATACCGGCAAAGAGCAGGTGCTGACGACGCTTAACAGCAACATCCCGACGGCTTCCATTCCGGCGGTCTTCGTGATGGACCTGGGCGCCCGTTACCAAGCGGAAGTCTATGGCTGCCCAACGACGTTCCGCTTGAACGTCAACAACGTGTTGGACGCCCGCTATTGGGTCAACAAAGGCGACACCTTCCTTTATACCGGCGCGCCACGGACTATCGCCTTTTCTGTTTCCACGGATTTCTGATGGTTAGGCTGAACGGGCGGATCGCCATCCTGATCTTTTGGATCGGCGTTGCGGCGGCGGAAAACTCCGCCGCCGCCGCGGGCCAAATTGAGAACCGTCGGACCATCACGGACCTGTCCGGACGGCAAGTGTCGATTCCGGCGTCGGTCTCAAGGGTCGCTTGTTTGACGGGAGCTTGCTACGAAAAGGTGTTTTTGCTGGGACAGGCCGACAAGATCGTTGCCCGCGCCTCTACCTTTCCTCCCTGGATGATGCAAACCAACCCCAAGGCCAGGGACATTCCGACATCCCCCAATCCCGGCACCGAGGATCTGCTGAGCCGAAAGGTTCAGCTTGCTTTCGCCTTCGATAGACCGCAGCAGCTTGGGGCTTTGGAGGCGGCGGGGATCACTGCGGTGGTGCCGGCCTCGGCCACGAGCCAAGAGAGCCAGGTCGCGTTCACCCAATCTGTGCGTCAGGAGGTGCGTTTCTATGGAGCCGTGCTCGGGAGCGAGGCCGCCGCTGAAGCATGGTGCGCTTATTATGATCGCCACTTGGCCAATATTGCACGACGCATCGCCAGCATTCCGGCAGAGGAAAGGCCAAGAGTTTACTATCTGCGAGGCCCCGATGCCCTGACGACTCATGGCAGGAATTCCAATATGCGCTGGTATGGGGAAATGGCCGGCGGCGATATGAGCCTGGCGCGGGACCTTGCTCCGGGCATTTCTCATGTCAATCAGGAAGACATCATCCTGTGGAATCCCCAGGTCATTTTTGTCGGTCGGCAATATTCCCTCGATCTCGTGACCAAAGATCCGCGCTGGCGGGATATCGACGCCGTCAAAAACGGTCGGGTTTATCCTATTCCTGATGGCGTGTTTTTTTGGGACAGCAGCAGCGAAGGAATTCTATTGCTGGAATTCATGGCCAAGACCCTGCATCCGGTCCTGTTCGCCGATCTGGATATGGCCGTCGAGACCAAGGACTATTACGCCACCTTTTATCATTACAAACTCTCAGACCAAGACGCCGACAACCTGTTGCACGGCAACGGGCCGGACGGACTCCGCTTCAATCCTGCGGGAAATTGATGGTACGGAAACTGGCTGGGGAGATTGGGGCAAAAGAGGGGATGGGGGCGGCGCTATGGCCGCTATGGGTTGCCGCAAACTTCGTCCGCCTGTCTCACAAGCCGATCGTGAAGACGAATCGGCTGCCAATTCCCGCCGGGTTGGGTTCGACCCAGATGGTTCCGTTATGGCTCTCCACGATCTTTTTGCATACGGCCAAACCGATGCCGGTGCCGCCGCCGTAAGCGTTTTTGCTGTGGAGGCGCTGGAATATCTGAAAGACCCGTTCGGCTTGGTCGGGGGGAATGCCGATGCCGTTGTCGTCAAGGGTGATCCGCACCCCCGCCGCAATGCGCTGCACCCGCATGTCGATCTGCGGAGGGCGCGATTTGTCTGAATATTTGATGGCGTTGGCGATCAGATTCTGAAAGACGCGGGTCATTTCGCGTGGGGCGCAGGTGACCAAGGGCATGGTCGCGGGCAGATTGATCTCCGCCTTGGTTTCGGCGATGGCGACGCTGAGATTGAGCAGGGCGACGCCGACCAATTCCTTGAGGTCGACGTTCTTTTGCGTGTTTTCGCTGCGGCCGACGCGGGAAAGCTCCAGCAAATCCAGAATAAGCTGGTTCATCCGCTTGGTGCCGTCTCGGACGAAGCCGATATATTCCTTTTGCTCGTCGTTGAGGTTGTTCTCCAAAGACCGTTCCAGAAGCGTTGCGAAGCTGGTGATCATTCGCAACGGTTCGCGCAGGTCGTGGGACGCCACATAGGCGAACTGCTCCAGTTCGTGGTTGGTCTCTTCAAGCGCCCGGATGCTGTCGTTCAAGGCCGACTGGGCTCCGTCGCGCTGTTTCAGCAAAAGCGCCGAGGCCCGGTTGAGGACCACCAGATAAGCCGCGGCGCCGGCCGCCAGCAGCAGCAGCAGGGTCAACGCGCCGACCAGGACGGTGGCATACTTGTTGATCACGTCGCGCAGATCGAATTCGTCCATCCGCCCCGGATGCACCCGCAGGCGCAGCATCACCGCTTCGACCGAAGAGTAATCGCCGGGAGGGGAAAAACCGTAAAATCCTGCGGCTTTGGCGGCGGGGTCTGCGGGGTCCAGGGACAGCAACGCCAGGGTGACGGCCTTGACCAGGGCCTCCGGGGTCTTGCTGGCGCTGCAAAAGGGCCATTCCGGATAAAGGGACGTGGACAATATCTGGGGATAGTCGCCCGGCGGCCGCTGGTTGATGATCTTGACGTCGGACAGCTTGATCTTGCCCTCGCGGGCCATGGCTTCCAATATTCCGGTGCGCACGAAGGCCGCGTCGGCGGAGCCGTTCATCACGGCCAGGACCGAGCGGTCGTGAGGCATCCCCAGATAGCTTACCTTGGGTGTGGGGATGCCCTGGCGATGCATCTCCCAAAGCTGCATCAGGTTGCCTCCCAGGGATTCCTCCGAGGGCGAGGCGACCGTATGTCCGACCAGATCCTCCAGCCGGTTGATGTCGAAACGGTCGGAACGGCTGACGACGACGCCGCCGAAACTGGTTACGGGATGGCCGTCTATCTGCGGCATCACCGTCAGGATCGGCGCCAGACTGGTCTGGTTGCGCAAAAGGACGAAATGTTCCGGATTGGTGAAGACGAAATCGAACCGGCCGTCCTTTACCGCGCGGTCCAGGTCCGGATAGTTCATCGGCACCACGCGGAACTGGCGGCCGGGAATGTGGCGGGACAGATAATCCGCCATGGGAGCCCATTGCTGAAGCGTCTGGTCGATGGGACGGAAGGAGAGCACGCCGATCAGTACCGGCCGCTCGACGGCGGCGGGCTGTCCCGTCTCCTCTGCGGCCGCGGGGGCCATGAAGACCAACAGGACCAGGCATATCCTCAGAACCAAACCCAAATGCACCCCCTGGCCAAACGCGACGGAACGATCACGACAACTCCCCCGAAGTTCCCCAGTCGTGAAATGCCCAGCGTCGCGGCCAAATTAGCTTGAAGTCGTATCCGGCGTTTCCCGTATAAACCGGCCGACAATTCCGATCCACGGTAGAATAGCGCCGCGGGTGGGCGCCTGGAAGTCATATCGGCGTTTCGCGGCAAGGCCCGCCGTCCGCTCCCGGCAGGGATTGCCATCCTGGGGGCAGGCGAAAGGAGCGGCTTCCGATGCCGCCCCTTTTTGCTTGCCTGGCTTGAGCCTATTGGGCCGCCAGCAGCTGTTTGCGGTCCTCCACCACTTTGTCGGCGGCTTTTCCGGTCAGATCCTGCAGGTGGTCGAATTTCCACGAGAAGGTGCCCACGCCCATGGTCAGCGAGCGCAGCTCGATGATCATGTCGGCCATTTCCGCCTGGGGAAGATAGGCCGAGACGACGTCCCAGCCTTTCCAGCCGTCCTTGGCCTCGAAGCCGAGGATCTGCCCGCGGCGGGACGAGATGATGCGCTGGGCCTTGGGCGTCGCGTCCGAGGGCACGGCGATCTCCACGGCCAGGATGGGTTCCAGCAGAACCGGGTCGCATTTCGGCATGCCGTCGGTCATGGCGATGCGGGCGGCGGTTTTGAAGGCCATGTCGGAGCTGTCGACGGGGTGATAGCTGCCGTCGGTCAAGGTGACTTTGACGTCCACCACTGGAAAGCCCAGCGGGCCTTGGCGGAGAAAGTCTTCGACCCCTTCGCCCACGGCGGGGATGTATTGCTTGGGAACGGTGCCGCCGACGATCTTGTCGGCAAAGGCGAAGCCGGCGCCGCGTGGCTGCGGGGCGATGTCGATATGGATGTCGCCGAACTGGCCGTGTCCGCCCGACTGGCGTTTGTGGCGGCCATGCTCGGAGACGCCTTTGCGGATGGTTTCCTTGTACGGCACCTGCGGGCGTCCGCCGGTGACGGCCAGATTGAAGCGGCTTTTCAGCTTCTCCAAAGCCACCTGCAGATGGATCTCGCCCTGGCCCCACAGCACCAGTTCGCCGGTGTCGGCGCTTTGCTGAAGGGAGAGCGAGGGGTCTTCCTCGACCAGCTTGGCCAGGGCGGCGGTCAGCTTGACCTCGTCCTGTTTCTTTTCTGCGTGCACCGACAGGGGGAACAGGGGCGGCAGCGGGGCCGGCCAAGCCGGAGTGTCGGCGTCCGCCGGGCCGAGCAGGGCGCCGGTGGCCGAGTCCTCCAGCCGTCCGAAGGCGACGATGTCTCCGGGGCCGGCTTTGACGGCTTTGACCAGGGTGGCGCCCAGGGCGGTGAACAGGCCCGAGGGACGGACGCCGTCGATGGCGGCGCCTTCGGAAAATTCGCCGCGCCAGATGCGGGCATAGCTCAGTTTTCCTGTATGGGCGGCATGCACGCTTTTGAAAATGCGGGCGATGGGCCCGCCGTCGGGCAGGATGCCGGCCCGCCAGCGGGTGTCGGCGGCGTCGGGAATATCGTGGCGCAGGGATTTGAGCAGGCGGTTGATGCCATGATCCTGGGCGGCGGAACCGAACAGCACGGGCACGATCAGATCGGCGGCGATGTCGCGGGACAGATTCGCGAACACCTCGCTGCTGGGCGGCGCGACGTCGGACAGCAGCTCCTCCAGCAGCGTGTCGTTGAGGTCGGCCAGATGTTCCAGCATTTCCTGGCGGGCCGATTGTTCGTCCGACAGTTCGGTTTCCGGCAGTTTGATCAGTTCCGACGGCTGGCCTTCGCGGTATTGATAGGCGCGTTCGCTGGCCAGATCGATAAAGCCGACAATGTCGTCGCCTTTGCGGATGGGCAGCTCGCGCAGCAGCAGCGGCCGGTCGGACACCGCTTGCAGGGCCTCGAAGGTTTCGCGCAGACGGGCCTGGGCGCTTTCCACCTTGTTGATGAAAATCAGATGGGGAATGGCGTTCTGGTCAAGGAACTTCAGCAGCGGCGCCACCATCACGGCGCGGGCCGGTTCCGGTTCGACCACCACCACGGCGGCGTCGGCCACCAGAAGGGCGTTGTAGCTGTCTTGCTGGAATTCCACCGAGCCGGGGCAATCCAGGAACGTCCAGCGGTCGTCGAGATAGGCCGTCTGGGCGATGTTGACCTCGACGCTCATCTGATGCTTGCGGGCTTCCGGCGTGGCGTCGCCCACCGAGGTTCCGGCGGTCACGCCGCCCTTGCGGGGAACGCTTCCGGTGATCAGCAACAGGCTTTCGAGCAGAGAGGTTTTGCCGCTGGAATAAGGCCCGATCAGGGCGGCGACACGGGGTAACGAGGACTTGGCTGTCATACTCCCCTCCTTTATTTGAGGAATATGCTCCGCCTGCCGGTTGCGTCTGGCAAGAGGGAATCGCCATTCGCATTTTGCCGCTCATGCATGTGAAGCCGCCGTTGCGCGGCAAGCTGCGTTGCATTCTGCGAAAAGAAATTTGATGAAAATTTAGACGATGGCGGGATTCCGCCATTCCCAGCTTTCGGCATGGTTGGCATCGCCTTTGCTCTTATTGAAGCACAGGTTCGCAAGAGCGCGAGGGAAAGAGATGAACGGCGAAACCTATGTGTGCTGGCGCTCGGCGAATCCGGGTGCAGGTTGGACGATCTATCAGGTGAATTCCGGGGGCGAACGGGCGGCTGTGGCCTGTTTCAAGAACTACCTGGAAGCCGCCCGGACCTTGCGGTTTCTCCGCCAGGGCGGGCAGCTGATCTGACGATCCGAGACGCTGCGCTCCAAAAAAATAAATAAGACCAATAAAAACGATAAAAACGAACTCCAAGAGCAAGAAAAACAAAAGGGGCCCGAGTGGGCCCCTTCTTTTTTACCGGAACGCGGCGGAGCGGCAGAAGCGCTCCGCCTGTTTCCTTATTCTTAGACCAGGCTGGCGCAGAACTTCTGGATGCGCTGGCAGGCCTTGGTCAAGGCCTCTGTGCTGGTGGCATAGGAAATGCGGAAGTAGGGCGACAGGCCGAAGGCCTCGCCCTGCACCACGGCCACGCCTTCGGTCTCCAGCAGGTAGGTGACGAAGTCGCTGTCGCTGTTGATCACCTTGCCGTCGGGAGTTTTCTTGCCGATGGTGCCGGCACAGGACGGATACACATAGAAGGCGCCTTCCGGAACCTTGCAGGTGATGCCCTTGGCTTCGTTCAGCAGCTTGACCACCAGATCGCGGCGGGCCTTGAACATTTCGGCGTTCTTCGGGATGAAGTCCTGAGTGCCGTTCAGAGCCTCGACACCGGCGGCCTGGCTGATCGAGCTGGTGTGGGTGGTGCTCTGCGACTGGATCTTGTTGATGGCGTCGATGATGATCTTCGGGCCGCCGGCATAGCCGACGCGCCAGCCGGTCATGGCATAGGCCTTGGCCAGACCGTTGATGGTCAGGGTGCGGTCGATCAGCTTGGGTTCGACCTGGGCCGGCGTAAAGAACTTGAAGCCGTCATAGACCAGATGCTCGTAGATGTCGTCGGACATCACCCAGACATGAGGGTGACGCAGCAACACGTCGGTGATGGCCTTCAGCTCGTCGAAGCTGTAGGCGGCGCCGGTCGGGTTGCTGGGCGAGTTCAGAATGACCCACTTGGTCTTCGGCGTGATGGCGGCTTCCAGATCGGCGGGCTTCAGCTTGAAGCCGTTTTCTTCCGGACAGGCCACCGGCACCGGTTTGCCTTCGGCCAGCAGGGTGATGTCGGGATAGCTGACCCAGTAGGGAGCGGGAATGATCACTTCGTCGCCGGGATCGATGGTGGCCAGCAGCGCGTTGTAGATCACCTGCTTGCCGCCGCAGCCGACCGTGATCTGGGCGGGCGGATAGTCCAGGTTGTTCTCGCGCTTGAACTTGGCCGAGATGGCTTGGCGCAGGGCCAGGGTGCCGGCGACGGCGGTGTACTTGGTCTCGCCCTTGTCGATGGCGACCTTGGCGGCGGCCTTGACGTTCTCAGGCGTGTCGAAGTCGGGCTCACCGGCACCCAGGCCGATGACGTCGCGGCCCTGGGCCTTGAGCTCCGCGGCCTTCTGGGTCACCGCGATGGTCGGCGACGGCTTGATGAGCGAGAGACGCTTGGCAAGGAACGACATATGGAAATCCCTTTCCTGGGGATGAAATAGAGGCCGAAGAAGGTACTGCCGACTCTGGCGCGAAGCAAGTCTCGGCAAGCTCAATACCGCGTTTTCAGGCCGTTCCCTTCAGCGGCGCCGGCCGTGGACGGCTATTCGCGTGCATCCACATAGACCCAGGCGGTCAAGCCCGAGGCCAGGACCGTGCTGACGCGCTTGTAGTCGGCGACTTCATAGCTGTCGGCGCGAGCCAGTTCGGCGGAGGTGATGAAAAAGACCATGCCGGGAATCGCGTCCCGCGGATCGCCGCTGTGAATGACGATGGGGTGATGGGTCTTGCCGCTGGTGGCGACCACCTCCGGATCGGTGATTTTCACCATTTCCTGGCGATAGCCGGAAAGCTGGTCGGCTTGCCCGTCCAGCAATCGGCCGAAGGTGGAGAGCTGCACGGATTCGAGCTGCAGGGTGCCGTATGAGAACAGGCGTTCGCTGGGATGGTCGCTTTCGACGTGGGATGACATGGCCGTCTCCGATGATTGCCGGCGCAACTCTAATATTCCGGCCCGCCCTGGTTCCAGGCCTGACCGCCGCTTATGCCGAATGGCTAGTTTAACCATTTGAAAATTAGAGGTTTTCCGCTTGAAAACTGACCATGTTTTTTCTGCCGTTTGATCGAAATTTGGGCAGTTGGCGATGTTCCGCTTCCGCATATGCGGCAGAAACTCTGCCTTATTCCGTTGGCCCAGGCTTTGCGTATGACAATGGCAACAGACATGCTTGGAGGCAGGGCATGGTAAAGCGATTGTTGCGCTCCCCCTTGAACGAATTGGCCAAGGCCGCGGCAGATATCGCTGGCGGCGACCGTTATCACAAGCTTCCCTTTTTGAACCACTCCGGCGGCGCCGGGCAATTGGCCCGCGCCCTTGAAAGCCTCAGGCTGCAATTGCTTGAAGCCGACGGCGCCGTGGCCGAGCGCGAGGCGGACGGCGAACATGCGGCCCAGCGCCAGGCTTCCATGGAGCGCTTCGTCGACAAATTCGAAACGGCGGTCGCCGACGTGCAGCAATCTTTGAGCGGTTCCGCCGACAGCATGCGCCGCGCCGCCACATCGCTGGCGGATCAGGCCGGGCGGGTCAGCGAGCACAGTCAGACGCTGGAGCATTCGGCGGAGGTGACGTCCAACGAGGTCGGCACCCTGGCCGGGGCCACCCGCCAACTGGATCAGTCGCTTGAGGAACTGGAGCGGCAGGCCAGCCGCACGGCCTCGGTGATCGCCGAAGCGGTGGGCCGGGTCGACGCCGCCGATACGGTGATCCGGGGATTGTCGGAATCCGCCGACCGCATCGGCGGCATGGCTCACGTCATTTCCGATATCGCAGGCCAGACCCGGATGCTGGCCTTGAACGCCACCATCGAGGCGGCGCGGGCCGGCGAGGCGGGGCGCGGCTTTGCCGTGGTGGCCGGCGAGGTGAAAAACCTGGTGGGGGAAACGGAAAAAGCCACCGCCGACATCGACGGATATGCCGGAGAAATCCGCAAGGCGGCATCGGAAACCATGGAGGCCATGGCCGCCATCGGCCAGGCCATGCGCCATGTGAACGAGATGGTGGGGGCGGTGGCCGCCGCCACCCATCAGCAAAGCGCCGCCAGCCGGGCCATCGCCTCGGGCGTCGACAACACGGCGGCCGAGGCCGAGGAGATGAGCCGGGCCATTCACGACGTGGCCGCCGCTACGGAACAGACTCGCACGGAAGCCGGGTCGGTGCATCATGCCGCCGAAGGTCTGGCGGCTCAGTCTGAACGTCTGCGGGCCGCCGTGACGACGTTCCTCGACGATCTGGATCACGGCGCCGTGCGTGTCGGCATCCTGCATTCGTTGACCGGCGGTTCTGCGGTGGGCGAACGTCCGCTGAAGGACGTTCTGCGTATCGAGATCGATGCCTTGAACGCCAGGGGCGGACTTTTGGGGCGCCCGGTCGAGGCGCTGGTTTACAATCCCCGCTCCCAGGCCGAGCGTTATGGCGAATTGGCCGTGCAGGCCTTGGCGCAGGACAAGGTTCAGGCTCTATTCGGAACCTGGAGTTCGACTTCGCGCAAGGCGGTTCTGCCGGTTCTGGCCCGCCACGACGGTTTGCTGTTCTATCCCTCGCAATACGAAGGAGCAGAGCAGGACGCCCGGGTCGTCTATGGCGGCGCGCCGCCCAACCAGCAGCTTCTGCCCGCCATCCGCCATCTGATGAGCCGCGACGGCGGCGGGTTCCGCCGCTTTTTCCTGGTGGGCAACGACACCTTGTATCCCAAGGAAACCAACAGGGTGCTGCGGGATTTCCTGGCTGCCGAGAGCGTGCCGGGTTCGGCGGTGGTCGAACGGCTGTTGCCGGTGGGGGCTGACGATTGGAGCCGGATCGCGGCGGAGATCCGCGCCTTCGCCAAGGCGTCGGGCGGTCCCGGGCTGGTGGTCAGCACGGTCGGCGGCGATTCCAATTTTTATTTCTTCCGCGAACTTCAGGGGTCGGGCGTGCCGGTGCTGACGGTTTCCATCGGCGAGGCCGAGGCTGCCGAAATGAACCCCGCCACCCTGGCCGGCACCATGGTTGCCTGGAACTATCTGATGAGCGTCGACACGCCGGAGAACCGCGACTATCTGGCTCGTTGGCGGGCCTTTCAAAACGATCCTAAGGCGGTGCTCAACGACGCCATGGAGGCGACGCTGCTGGCCTTCCGCCTGTGGGTCAAGGCGGTGGAAACGGCGGGCACCACCAATCCGGCGGCCGTGCGCGCCGCCCTGCCGGGACTGGCGGTGCGTTCGCTGACCGGGCTGGATGTCTTCGTCGACGCGAAGAACGGCCATCTGCATAAACCGGCCATGGTGGGCCGTCTGAAGGGCGACGGCAGCATCGACATCCTGTGGCGCAGTTCCGGACTGATTGCTCCGGACCCGCATTGGACCGCCGGTCATCAGACCCCCTTGGCCCTGGCGGCCGAGTAGGGAATACTGGACGGAAACAATCCATCTGGGAGGTTTCCGTCCATGTCCCGCAGCTTGATTCCCGGCCTGACCCACAGCATCGCCTTCACGGTGCCGCGCGAGAAAACGGTGCCGTTCCTTTATCCGGAATCCGAGCAATTCGCCCGCATGCCGGAAGTGTTCGCCACCGGTTTCATGGTGGGGCTGATGGAATGGTGCTGTATCGACCTGATCGCGCCGCATCTGGCCGAGGGCGAGGGGTCGCTGGGAACCCTGGTGGAGGTCAGCCACGAAGCCGCCACTCCGCCGGGCATGACGGTGACGGTCGAGGCGGTTCTGGACAAAATCGACGGGCGGCAACTGTTCTTCCAGGTGATCGCCCGCGACGAAGTGGACGTCATCGGCCGCGGCCGCCATGGACGCACCCTGGTCAACTGGCAGCGCTTTACCGAAAAGGTGGCGAAAAAGGCCGGCTGAGAGGTTTTCTTCGCCGGTCAAAAGAGCTATCAATGCCCGTCATTTTCGACGGGGGAACGCATGCGCACCGGGGTTATCCAGCCTTTGCCGGGTATCGGCGACATGGTTTGGTTCCTGCCTGCCTTACGGGCTTTGGCGGCGGCGGCGGCGGATGGCCGGCTGACCCTGCTGACGCGCTCGTCGTGCCAGCCCCACAGCCTGTTCCACAACGAGCCGATGATCGAACGGATTGTCATCTTGCCGCGGGGTGGCCGGGGCGGCTTGTCGGCCGTCACCAATCTTTGGAAGACCTGGAAAGCCGTTCGTCAGGCCAAGCTGGATCGGCTTTACGTGCTGCATCACAGTTCGCGCTATCGTCTGGCGGCGCGGCTGGCCGGGGTGCGGGACGTCGTTGCCTATCCTCCTTTGCGCGACAAGGTTTTCATCGACGGCTGGGTGCGCAGCCGGACTTTTCTGAAGAATGTCGGCGTGACGGTCGAGGATCCGACGCCGCGGCTGACGGTCGCCGCGTCCATTGTCGAGGCGGTGCGTCGGCGTTTCCACGATTGCCCCAGGCCGTGGATCATCATGTCTGCCGGCGCCTCCGAACCGGTCCGCCGCTGGCCGCCGGAGAATTTCGCCCGGGTGGCCCAAGCCTTGACCGATAAGACGCCGGGCACGGTATTCCTGAGCGGAGCGCCCGGCGATGCCGAGATCGTCGCCCGGGTTCAGGACGCTTGCGCCGAGAAACGGCGGCTGGTGCCGGTCGTCGGTCATCCCTTGGAGGAGGTGATGGCGCTGATGTCCGACGCCGACTGTCTGGTCGGCAACGACAGCGGCCCGCCCAATTTGTCGGCGGCCATGGGCTGCCTGACCTTTTCCCTTTACGGCCGGGTCGAGCCGCCGCTGCATTCGCCGTTGCTCAACGTCATCGGTCCGCCGCCGGGCATGGATGTGCGCGGCATCGAGGTGCCGGTGGTGATCGAAACGGTGCTGGCCGGTCTGGCCGGCCAGCACCGCCTTTGATTTTAGTCTACCCGACGGTCTGGTAAATCTCGGCCCCGGCTTGGCGGAATTCGGCGGCTTTGGCCTGCATGCCGTCCGCCGCGCTGCGAACTTCGTGGCTGATCTTCATGGAGCAGAACTGCGGACCGCACATGGAGCAGAAATGCGCCAGCTTGGCTCCGTCCGCCGGCAGGGTCTCGTCATGGAACGACTGGGCTTTTTCCGGATCCAGGGCCAGGGCGAACTGATCCTTCCAACGGAACTCGAAGCGGGCGCGGGACAAGGCGTCGTCCCGATCCTGAGCGTCGGGATGGCCTTTGGCCAGATCGGCTGCATGGGCGGCCAGCTTGTAGGCGATGACGCCTTCGCGCACGTCGTTGCGGTCGGGCAGCCCCAGATGTTCCTTGGGCGTGACGTAGCACAGCATGGCCGTGCCCATGGATCCGATCAGCGCCGCGCCGATGGCGCTGGTGATGTGGTCGTAGCCCGGCGCGATGTCGGTAGTCAGCGGCCCCAGGGTGTAGAACGGCGCTTCATGGCACCATTCCAGTTGCAGGTCCATGTTCTGTTTGATCTTGTGCAGCGGCACATGGCCCGGCCCCTCGATCATCACCTGCACGTCCTTGGCCCAGGCGGTTTCGGTCAGTTCGCCCAGGGTCTTCAGTTCGGCGAACTGGGCTTCGTCGTTGGCGTCGGCGATACAGCCGGGGCGCAGGCCGTCGCCCAGCGAGACGCCGACGTCGTAAGCGGCCAGGATGTCGCAAATCTCGTCGAAGCGTTCATACAGGAAATTCTCGCGGTGATGGGCCAGACACCACTTGGCCAGGATCGAGCCGCCGCGCGAGACGATGCCGGTGGTGCGTTTGGCGGTCAGCGGAATATGCGACAACCGCAGCCCGGCATGGATGGTGACGTAATCCACCCCCTGTTCGGCCTGTTCGATCAGGGTGTCGCGGAACAGTTCCCAGGTCAGGTCTTCAGCCTTGCCGTTTACTTTCTCCAAAGCCTGATAGATCGGCACGGTGCCGATGGGCACCGGAGAATTGCGCAAAATCCATTCGCGGACCGTGTGGATGTAACGCCCCGTCGACAGGTCCATCACCGTGTCGGCCCCCCAGCGGATGGCCCATACCAGCTTGTCGACTTCCGCCGCCACATCGGATGCGATGGGGGAATTGCCGATGTTGGCGTTGATCTTCACCAGGAAATTCCGCCCGATCAGCATGGGCTCGGATTCCGGGTGATTGGGATTGGCCGGCAGAATGGCCCGTCCGGCGGCGATCTCAGCGCGGACGAACTCGGGAGACATGTTCTCGCGGACGGCGGCATAGGCCATCTCGGGCGTGATCAGTCCGGCGCGGGCATAGGCCAGCTGAGTCGGGCGGCGGCCCGGCTTGGCCCGCAAAGGTTTGCGGCTCATCCGGTCGAACTGGGGCACGTCCAGAGACTGGCCGGCCTTCAGGCCGTTGTCTTCGGGACGGAGTTCCCGGCCCACCACTTCCTCGACATCGCCACGCGCCAGGATCCATTCGCGGCGCAAGGCGGGTAATCCCTGACGGATATCGATGCGGACGGCATCGTCGGTATAGGGGCCGGAGGTGTCGTAGACCCGCAAGGGGGCTTCGCCCCCGCCCAAACAAATCTCGCGCATGGCGACGGCAACGCCGCCTTCGGCCGCATGAACCTTGCGCGATCCGGGAATGGCTCCGGTGGTGACGGAAAAAACGTCTGACATGGCAAAGGTCTCCCTGTTGACTGGAAGACCCGGGGAAGACTGCGATGAGGGGAGGCGGTCCGGGGGGGGGGACTGGAGGATGCCGGGGCCGCTGGTTCCATCCCTTCGCCGGCATGACCCGGATCAGGTTCGAAGGGTCGCCGCGCCGGTTCCGCGTTTCCGCACGAACCCAACGGCCTCTCAGCCCCTTGCCGGGACCCCCCTTGGAATGTGCCGGAAGTGTGAGGGCTGCCATGCCGTTCTGTCAATCCCATGGGGGCTCGGTTATGATGACGGCTTGCTGAAGCTGCGTTGCGGGTGCGCTCCATGGATGCTCAGACGCTGGGTATGTTCGCCATCGCCTCCCTGGTGCTGGCGATGACGCCGGGACCGGACATGATGCTTTTGGCCAGCCGTTCCATGACTCAGGGGCGCGGGGCCGGTTTCGCCGCCTTGTGTGGGGCCATGCTGGGCTGTTTCTGTCACGCCATGGCCGCCGGGCTGGGGCTGTCGAAACTGTTCGTGCTGGTGCCGGTGGCGTTCGACGCCGTGCGTCTGGCCGGGGCGGCTTATCTGTTCTATCTGGCCTGGACCACCATGCGCAGCAAACCTTCGGCAGCCGGGGCCGCGCCCGAGCCCATGCCCTTGTGGGTGATCGCCCGGCAGGGGCTGCTGACCAATTTGCTCAATCCCAAGGTGGCGCTGTTCATGCTGGCCCTGCTGCCGCAATTCATGCATCCCGAGCAGGGCGGCCTGATGGGGCAGGTGCTGCTGCTGTCCGCCATACAATTGGCGACGGGTCTTCTGGTCAATGTAGCGGTGATCTTGGCGTCGGCGGGCTTCGCCGGTTGGATTTCGGGGCGGCTTCGCGCCTCGAAGGCGGCATGGCGGGCGCGGCTGCCGAACGTGCTGTTGGGCGGCGTCTTTGCCGGGCTGGCCGTGCGCCTGGCCTGGGGCGGCGTGAAATAGGCACGCAGGGCGAAGCGGACGGCTTCGCCGGTTTTCATCGTTTTGCGTCGCCGTGAATTTTTGTCGCGCGCGGCGTCTGGCGGAGCGGCGGAAAGGGCGCATATAATGGGCCATGACCAGCAGCCCGATCCTCTCCATGCCCTATTTCCAGCAGCAGCCGGCGGGTCCGCGCGCCGAGTTCAAGCTGGTGTCCGATTATCAGCCCTCGGGCGATCAGCCCACCGCCATCGCCGAACTGGTAGCGGGAGTCGAGAGCGGCGAGCGGGATCAGGTGTTGCTGGGCGTCACCGGCTCCGGCAAGACCTTCACCATGGCCCATGTCATCGCCAAGACGGGCCGTCCGGCCTTGGTGCTGGCTCCCAACAAGACTCTGGCGGCGCAGCTTTACGCCGAGATGAAGTCGTTCTTTCCCGACAACGCGGTGGAGTACTTCGTCAGCTATTACGACTATTACCAGCCGGAAGCCTACGTCCCCAAGACCGACACCTATATCGAGAAAGACTCGGCGATCAACGAACAGATCGACCGTATGCGCCACGCCGCCACTCGTGCTTTGCTGGAGCGGCGCGATGTGGTGATCGTCGCCTCGGTGTCTTGCATCTATGGTATCGGCGCGGTGGAAAGCTATGCGCGCATGACCATCCAGCTTCAGGCCGGGCAAGAGGTAGATCAGCGCGAACTGATGCGTGGCCTGGTCGAATTGCAGTACACCCGCAACGATCAGGCGTTTCAGCGCGGCACCTTCCGGGTGCGCGGCGACAATATCGAAATTTTCCCGGTCCACTATGAGGACCGCGCCTGGCGCGTCAGCCTGTTCGGCGACGAGATCGAGGCGATTTCCGAATTCGATCCTCTGACCGGGGAAAAGACCTGCGGCCTGGGCGAGATCACCATCTTTCCGTCCAGTCACTATGTCACGCCGCGCCCGACCATCACGGCGGCCATGAAGGGCATCAAGGAAGAGCTGAAGGAACGGCTGGAGTGGTACACCGCCAACGGCAAGCTGCTGGAGGCCCAACGTATCGGCGAACGCACCACCTTCGATCTGGAGATGATGGGAGCCACCGGCCACTGCAAATCGATCGAGAACTATTCCCGCTATCTGACGGGCCGCAATCCCGGCGATCCGCCGCCGACCCTGTTTGAATATCTGCCGGCCGACGCGCTGGTGATCGTCGACGAATCCCACGTCACCGTGCCTCAGATCGGCGGCATGTTCAAAGGCGACTTCAACCGCAAAAGCACTCTGGCGGAATACGGCTTCCGTCTGCCGTCCTGCGTCGACAACCGGCCCCTGAAGTTCGAGGAATGGGACGCCATGCGCGGCCAGTCGGTATTCGTTTCGGCGACGCCCGGCCCGTGGGAGCTGGAGCATGCCGGCGGCGTCTTCACCGAGCAGGTGATCCGGCCCACCGGCCTGATCGACCCGGTCTGCATCATCCGCCCCGTCGAGCATCAGGTGGACGATCTGATGGCCGAGGCCAAAGCCTGCGCCGCCAAGGGGCAGCGGGTGCTGGTCACCGTGCTGACCAAGCGCATGGCCGAGGATTTGACCGAATACCTGCATGAGCAGGGCGTGCGGGTGCGCTATCTGCATTCCGACATCGACACCTTGGAGCGCATCGAAATCATCCGCGATCTGCGCCTGGGCGTGTTCGACGTGCTGATCGGCATCAATTTGCTGCGCGAGGGGTTGGATATTCCCGAATGCGCGTTGGTGGCCATTCTCGACGCCGACAAGGAAGGCTTCCTACGCTCCAAGACCTCGCTGGTGCAGACAATCGGTCGTGCGGCCCGCAACCTGGACGGCCGGGTGCTGCTTTATGCCGACAAGATGACCGCCAGCCTGCAATACGCTATCGACGAAACCAACCGTCGGCGCGAAAAGCAGCAAGCCTATAACGCCGAGCACGGCATCACTCCGGAATCGGTGCGCAAGGGTATCTCGGACGTGCTCGACAGTGTTTACGAGCAGGATTACCTGACCGTCACCACCGGCGATTCCGAGGAAAAGCATCGGGTTGGCAAGGACATCAAGTCCTATATGGCGGATCTGGAAAAGCGCATGAAGGCCGCCGCCGCCGACCTGGAATTCGAGGAGGCCGCCCGCCTGCGCGACGAACTGCGCCGCCTGGAACTCCAGGAGTTGGGGGTGAATGCCGGTCCCGCCCCGTCGAAGGCGACGTCTCTGGCGCCGCAGCAGAAGAAAGGCCGCCGGGGGCGGAGATAAGCTGGACGGAACGGGCGGGGCTAGGCCGCACCCAGTTCCAGAATCATCCTGCGGTCGATCTCGGCATAGGCCAGACGCCACACGGCATGATGACAGGCGGTCTTGTCGGCAACGATCGCCTTCAGATGGTCCAGGCTGAGATTGCGGATCCAATCGCGTAGCATGGGTGCCTCCTATCGCTTGTTGCGATGCAGCATGATATTGTGCATTGCAGCAAAAGGTCAAGCATCCTGACGGATAGGGTGCGCATCCGAGTTTGAGTGCGGCAGAAGATGCCTCCCGCCTTGGTTTGACCGGGCTCAAGGAGGCAAGGGCGGGGATTTCCTATCGTGGCGGGAGTGCAAGCCTGCGGAGGTCCGGCATGACAACCGAACAATTGGACACGGTCGCCTTTTTGAACATGCTGCTGGAATGCGAACGGGCCGGAGCAAAGGCCCTGCGGCATTTTCAAACCCAGGATCCGCCGCCGGTATTGGCCGCTTCCCTGCCCGCCCTGACCAAGGACGAGGCGCGATACTGCGCCGGATTGACGCGCCATATTACGCGCCTAGGCGGTGTTCCGTCGCCGCGGACGGGGGGCTTTCTCGAAACCGTCCTTGCCGCCGAGGGGTGGGGCGCCCGCCTGGACCTATTGGTTCGCGGGCAGCGTTGGGTCGCCAAGCGGATTGCCGAGCGGATGGAGACGGTCGAGGACGCCGAACTTGCGACGTTTCTGATCGAGATGCACGACACCCATCTGCTCAACATCGCCGAAGTGCAGGATATCGCATCCGCCGTTCAAGCCGGCTGACCGGCTCCTTCCCGCGCCGGTCATGATTGGGTCATTTGGCGGGCGGCCTTGATTGCGCCATCTTTCTCGATAAATCTTTGCGCATCGGACGCTTCGTCCCTTTTTGAAAGGCAAAACCATGACGCCCCAGGAGAAAGACCTGATCCTTAGCGTGTTCGACCGTCTGGCCCGCGCGGGCGCGGGGCCGCGCGACGCCGAGGCCGAGGCGTTGATCAATCAGCGGGTCGTGCAGCAGCCCGACGCCGTTTACGGCTTGGTGCAGGCGGTTCTGATCCAGGAAATGAGCCTGAATCAGGCGCAGCAGCATATCGCCGCTTTGGAAGGGCAACTGGCCCAGGCCCGTTCGGCGGCGCCGCAGCCGCAGGGCGGCGGCAGCTTTCTGGGAGGCGCGGCCGGAGGCTTTGCCGGTTCTGTGCCGAACTCCAGTGCTCGCTGGGGCGCCCAGCAGGCGGCTCCCCAACCCCAACCCCAACCTCAATATCAACCTCAGCCGCAGCCGCAATATGCGCCCCAACCGCAACAGCCGGGCTTCTTCCAGCAGCCGTCGGGCGGCGGCGGTTTCCTGCGCAGCGCGGCGACCATGGCCGCCGGCGTGGCCGGCGGCACCTTGCTGGCCGAGGGCATCGGCAGTCTGTTCGGCGGGCATCGCGGCGGTTTTGGCGGCGGCTTCGGCGGCAGTCCCTGGGGCGGCGGTCAGCCGACCGAGATCGTCGAGAACGTCACCAACAATTATTACGGCGGCGAAGCTGCGCAATCCGGCGGTCAGGATGCCGGTTGGAGTTCCGACGCCGCCGATGCCGGCTATCAGGACGCCTCGTACGACGATATGTCGGGCATGGATGGCGGCTACGACGATAGTCAGGATATCTGAGCGGCAAACTGGCCGATGGGAAGGGGTTGCCGCGTTACGGCAAGCTTTTCTCCTATCGGTCGGCAGATATCTGTTGATCTTCCACCATCGGACATGAATAAGAATTGGTCTTAAAGATTGTGTGACATTGTTTTCAATGTGCAATTTTTAAGATTCAGGGCAGGCGAAGCGGTTTCGGCATTGGGGAAGGGGCCGGGGCAGGACAAGGGCCGGCGCCCCGGAGGGGGTGGGCCGCCCGACGACAGGCTTCATCGGCTCCGTCTGACGATACGGAAGAGGGGTGGATGGCTGACACTTCAAGCGACGGCTCCGTCGAATTCGACGACCGCGTGATCAACAGCGCGGCCCTTTTGGGGACGGCTGCCGATCCCAAATCCCTGCAGGATTTGACCGAGAAACTGGTCTCGCTTTACTTGCAGCATCCTAACGATGCGCAGGTGATGTCGCAGACTCTTTGGCAGTTGCGGGCTTTTTTTAAGGCGGGGGCGCCTTTGCCGGTGTTGCAGCAGTTCTCGGTGCAGGTGATCCGCGTGGTGCTGGCCTCGCGGCCTATCGAGTATTACGAGGAAATGATGTACGCCGAGCAGAACGAGGCTGCTCGTCCGCCCGGCGCGCCGGAACTGCATCACGCACCCACGGAAGTCATCATGGTGCCGCCGCCCAAGCCGGTCACCTGTCAGACCTTTCAGGATCTGGTGAGCGAGGCGCTTTGTTATAAGGTCAGGCTGATCACCGGCTTTTTCCAGCGCCGCAATCCGTTGGTGATGCGCGGCGTGAAGGTGCCCTATCTGCTGTCGGCGGCTTTCGAGGCGCGCATGTGCGATGTCGTGCGCGAGATCGTCGTGCCCATGATGTTCCGCCAGAAAAGCCTGAGCGCCATGGGCTCGGCCCGTCCCTGGCGGACCGTCACCACGGCGGCTCTGTGGCTGAAGCCGGAACTGCATGAAGATGCGGTGAAGATCGTCAACGCCTGGGAATCCGTGTGGATCAAGCTGCACCAGGCCGAACAGGCCCACCATCATCCTCCGGCCATCAAGATGAGCCAGGCCGAGGAACACGCCATGGCCCGCCACCGGCAGACCCTGCTGGAAATTCAGCATAAACTGAGCGGCCCGGAATATTTCCTGCCCAAGCTCGACATGGGGCAGTTGAAGGTGTTCCAGACCTTTCTCACCAACTTCGACCGCACGGTGATGGAACAGGTGTGGAAAGGTCTGCGCCAGACCTACGAGCAGGAGCTGGACCGCCGTTCCTATCAGCAAAAGGCCCGGCATGGGGCTTTGCGCGACAGTTTTCTGACGGCGTTCGATCTGTGCAGCAAGAGCATCGGCGAGATGCTGGTGATCCTGGCCTATTACGCCTTTCCCAAGATGTCGCTGCACTGGCTGGAGATGTTCTCCATGAACATGGGCGGCGGCCGCGACGAGCGGACCCATCAGATTCCGCTGCTGGTGCGTTTCCTAGAGCAGGACGACGCCCAGCGCGCCTATAAGCGCGAACCGCCCCGAGTCCTTCTGGACCTGGAGGCGTCGGCGGTCATTCACGCTTAAAACTGTGGGGCGCGCCTGAAACTGTAGGGAACGGGTAACAAGATAAGGCTGTGCAAACGCGCGCGAAGGCTCCATTCTGAGGCCTTCGTCAATCAGCCGGGAATTCCGGGCCATGAGCCTTACCATCACCAAGAACCATGTGGTCACCCTTGCCTATTCCGTCACCACGCCCGAGGGCGACATCGTGGACAATGGCGAGGACCCGTTGGTCTATCTGCATGGCGGATACGACGATCTGTTCCCCAAGCTGGAGGACGCTCTGGAGGGCAAGAAAGTCGGCGACGCGCTGGACGTGCTGCTTGAACCCGAAGACGCCTTCGGCGAGGTCGAGGAAGACCTGATCCGCGTCGAGCCCCGGACCGCCTTTCCCTATGACGTCGCCGTCGGCAGCGAATGCCAGGCCGGCGAAAACGAACCGATCTTCAACGTCATCGAAGTGGACGAAGACAAGGTGGTGCTGAACGGCAACCATCCACTGGCGGGTATCCGCTTGGTCTTCCATGTCACCGTGTCCGGGGTGCGTGCCGCCGCGCACGAAGAGATCACCCACGGCCACGTCCATATGCCGGGCCATCACCACCACTAAGAGGTGCCGATCATGCAGCGCCGTTCCGTTCTGTGGGCTTGCGCCTTCATTGCCGGAGCGGCGTTCGCCGTTTCGGCGCCTGCCGTCGCCGATGAGGTCGGCTGCGTTTCCACCGTTTTCAAGCTGGTGGGACCGAACGATAAGATCTGCGTCGATTCCTTTAAGGATCCCAGGGTGGACGGCGTCGTCTGCCATGTCAGCCGCGCCAAGACCGGTGGTCTGAAGGGCGCGGTGGGACTGGCCGAGGATACCTCGGACGCCTCGATCGCCTGCCGCCAGGTGGGGCCGATCAGCATCAAGGGCGACCTGAAGGACGGCGAAGACGTCTTCAAGGAAAGCCGGTCCTGGCTGTTCAAGAAGCTGCAGGTGGTGCGCTTCTATGACAAGCCGAACAATACGCTGGTTTACCTCAGCTATTCCGACAAGCTGGTCGACGGTTCGCCGAAGAACTCGATTTCCACCGTTCCTATCATGCCCTGGGGTGGAAAATAGGCCGATCGGCTCCTGCGCGGAGCCGTCATGGCAGCAATGCGGAATTGCCGATTTTATCCACATAAGGCTTGTGGTTATGAGCCTGCCCGCAGGTGTAAAATCCTTGTCATGACCATTGTAGCGGAGCCTCGCTCCGCCGGTCATGGCCGAGGATCGGCATCCGATGGAGCCTCCTCCGCCAGGGAGGATGCATCATGATGTCCACCACCATATTTCCCGCCCGTTACGTTCAAGGTGCCGGAGCCCTGTCTCTGTTGGCGGAGGAAGCCGCCCGTCTGGGCAAGTGCGCTCTGGTGATCCTCGACCCGGTGGTGCGGGATCAGGTCATGCCGGCATTGGCCGGCACGGCCGAGATGACTTTTTATCCCGAAACGTTCGGCGGCGAATGCTGCGACGAGGAGATCGCCCGCGTAACCGCCGCGGCGCTGGAACATCGGGTTTCATTGGTCGTCGGCGTCGGTGGCGGCAAGACCCTGGATACCGCCAAGGCCGCCGCCCATGAATTGCAATGTCCGGTGATCATTGTTCCCAGCCTGGCGTCCACCGACGCCCCTTGCAGCGCCTTGTCCGTGATCTACACCCGAGAAGGAGCTTTCAAGCGTTATCTGGTGCTGCCGCGCAACCCGGACGTGGTGCTGGTCGACACGGCCTTGATTGTCAAGGCGCCGGTCCGTTTCCTGGTTTCCGGCATGGGCGACGCCCTGTCCACATGGTTCGAGGCCGAAGACTGCATGATCAGCAAGGCGGCGAACATGACTGGGCGGACGGGCGGGATGACGGCCTATGGCCTGGCCCGCATGTGTTACGACACGTTGCTGGCCCACGGCGTTGCCGCCATGAAGGCCGCCCGGAAACAGGAAGTAACCCCGGATCTGGAGAAAATCGTCGAAGCGAACACGTTGTTGAGCGGTCTGGGCTTTGAAAGCGGCGGATTGTCCGGCGCTCATGCCATCCACAACGGCCTGACCGCCCTGGCGGAAACTCATCATTACTGGCATGGCGAAAAGGTCGCCATCGGCACCCTGGCGCTGCTGATGCTGACCGAACGCCCGATTCAGGTGATCAACGAGGTTTACGCCTTCTGTGAAGCCGTCGGTCTGCCCACGACGTTGGCGCAGATCGGTTTGGCCAAGGTCAGCGACGCCGATCTGATGACGGCGGCCGTCCTGTCCTGCGCCGAGGGAGAAACGATCCACAACGCGCCCATGAAAGTGACCCCCGAGAAGGTCTTCGCCGCCCTGAAGGCGGCGGACGCCATGGGGCGCAGCCGCGCCAACCATCAAGCGGCCTAACCTGGAAGCCCCCGGCAGACCTATCGCCGCCGGGGGCTTTCCCGTTTATTTTCCTGACGCGCCGAGAATTCCTGGAAGCAGGCCGGGAAAGCGTTCCTCGATGTCGTCGAGGCGCAGAAGGCTGATGTTCTCGACCCCCTTTTTCGTGGTCCTGATCAGTCCGGATTCCCGCAGGATGCGGAAATGGTTGGACAGGGTCGAGCGGGGGATTTCGGGAAAGGGGGCTGCCTCGCAGCAATTCTTGCCATCCCGGGCCGCCGCCAGCGTACGCACGATTTCAAGGCGGATGGGATCGCCCAAAGCGGCGAGAATGCCGGTCAGGGTGATGTCGTCGCGGGACGGATGGAAGAACTGAGCCATGGGCAGAGGTCTAGCATGGAACGGCATCAATTTCCATATTCCCATTGTTCGGAAATTCCGTAATATGGAATTCAGGAAATATGGAGAATGATCATGTCCAAACCTTTTCAGGATCAGGTTGTCGTGGTGACGGGCGGTTCGACCGGAATCGGTCTTGCGTCGGCGGAGGCTTTTCTCAAGCAGGGGGCGAAGCGGGTTTATGTGACCGGGCGTTCGGAAGCTTCTCTGGCTAAGGCCAAGGCTCATCTGGGCGACGGAGCGGTTACGGTGGCGTCGGACGTGTCCCGGCTGGAGGACGTCGCCAAGCTGAGAGAGCTTATCGAGGCGCGGGGCGATCGCCTTGACGTGATTTTCGCCAATGCCGGGATCGCCGAGAACAATGTCTTCGGTAAAACCAAAGAGACGGAATTCGATTCGATCTTCGGTATCAACGTGAAAGGGTTGTTTTTCTCCGTGCAGGAATTGCTGCCGATCCTGAAAGATCACGGGGCGGTGGTTCTGACCGCTTCCATCGTCGCCAACAAGGGGCTGGCGAACTTAAGTCTTTATAACGCCTCCAAGGCGGCGGTGCGGTCCTTTGCCCGCAGCTGGGCCAACGATCTGCGGGGGCGCGGCATTCGGGTCAACGCGGTCAGCCCCGGCGCGACGCGGACGCCGATCATGGAAAACGGTCTGAAGATGAATGCCGAGCAAATCGAGCAGATGCAGGGCTGGGTCAAAGAGGCCGCGCCGCTGGGGCGGATGGCCACTCCAGACGAAATCGCCGCCGCCGTGCTTTTCCTGGCGTCGAAAGAGGCCAGCTACATTACCGGCGTAGAACTCAGCGTCGACGGCGGCCTGGCGCAAATCTGACACGTGGCTGCCGCAGGTTCCGGGGGACGTCCCGGACCGGCGGCGGTCAGGCGGTGGCGTCCAGCAGCATGGCCTGGAACAGTTTGAGGAAATGCTGATCCAGGTGGCTGGTCATTTCGTCGGTCATGATCCTGATGGCCTTTTCCGGCTCCATGGGGGGCTTGTAGACCCGCCGGTCGGTCAGGGCGCTGAAGACATCGACGATGGCGGCCATGCGGGCCAGTTCGTTCAATTCCGATCCCTTTAGCCCCTTGGGATAGCCGGTCCCGTTGATTTTCTCGTGATGCTGCGACGCGATGTCGATGACCGGCTTGGGGATGTTCGGGTTGGTGTGAAGAAAGCTCACCGTTGCCGGGACATGGCTTTTCATGATGGCGAATTCGGCTTCGTCCAGCTTGCCCGGCTTGTTCAGAACGTCGTGAGGAATCGACATCTTGCCGGCATCGTGCAACAGACCACCCGAGGCCAGGGTCAGAAGATCGTCGCCCTTGATGCCTGCGGCCGTGCCGAACAGCGACAGCAGCGTGGCGACCCGCAGGGAATGGGCATAGGAATAATTGTCGTGGTCTTTGACGTTGTTGAGCAGGCTTTTGAATTCCTGCTTGCTGACCGCCTCGATCAGCGGTTGGCACGACTCGCTGATGTCGTCATAGGGCAAGGGCTCGCCGCTGGCGATGATGTCCGACATGCTGTTGAAGGCTTCGACCGTGCCCTTCAGAGCGAGGCGTTGGCTTTCCGGCAGAGCATCCCACTTTTTTTCCACCGAGGCGTTCAGCAGGGACGAGATGCTTTTGATCAGCACGCTGCGGCGATAGGGCTTGACCAGATGGCCGTTGGCTCCAAGCGTCATGGCTAAGTTGATCTGATCGCTGTCGAACTTGTCGCATATGAACAGAATCGGCACTTGGTTGAGTACGCTGACCTCGCGCATGCGCTTGATGAAGCGCACCCCCGCCTGTGCTCCCACCTGATCGCCGACGATCACCAGACTGGGGGTGTTCAGGCTGAGAGAGGCCAGCGCGTTGGTGGCGTCGGCATGGCCTTCGATGCCGTAGAAGGAAAGCAGCGCGTCTGACACCTGTTGGCGGTGGCGTTCGCTGGCGTCGACGATGCTGATGAAATGTTTGCGCCCGTGAAGGGCGATGCCGGACTTTTGCGCGCGCGCAAGGTCATTGCCCTGGGGTTGATCCGCAGTTCCGTCCATATACTCGATTCCCCCAAGAGGGTGTCGCCATATCCATGAGTTCGACGTCCCGGATCAGGCGGCATCTTTATCCCAGGGCGATCCTATGGGAAATAATCGCAAGACTTCAAGGCTAAACGCTTGTTGATAAAAGCATGATTTCCTCTGTGTTTCACTGTTTATATCTGGCGAGGTTTAATGTTTATATTTTTAATTTGACGTTACATTTCGTTTGCTTCTTAAAACCGATTCTGCCCGATTCCGATAAAAAAGGCGGCGCCTCCCAAGAGATGCGCCGCCTGGCAATGTGGTGAAGAGAGGGAGGGGGGGTCAGGCGCCTTCGGGCTTCAGGTCCAGGCGACCCAGCAGCGAACGATCCTGATCCGGCGACGGGTTGTCGCAGGTCAGCAGGCGTTCGCCGCAGAACATGGAATTGGCGCCGGCCAGGAAGCACAGGGCCTGCATCTCGTCGCTCATGGATTGGCGGCCGGCCGACAGGCGGACGTAAGACTTGGGCATGACGATGCGGGCGACGGCGATGGTGCGCACGAAATCGAAGGGATCGGGGGCTTCGACGTTTTCCAGCGGCGTGCCGGGCACCTTGATCAGCAGGTTGATCGGTACGCTGTCGGGATGTTTTTCCATGTTGGCCAGGGTCTGGAGCATCTTGGCGCGGTCGTCGGTCTTCTCGCCCATGCCGACGATGCCGCCGGAACACACCTTCAGCCCAGCCTCGCGGACATGGCCCAGGGTTTCCAGCCGGTCCTCGAAGGTACGGGTGGTGATGATTTCCTTGTAATGCTCGGGCGAGGTGTCGATGTTGTGGTTGTAGTAGTCCAGCCCGGCGACCTTCAACTGCTTGGCCTGATCGGCGGTCAGTTTGCCCAGGGTGGCGCAGGTTTCCAGTCCCAGGGCTTTCACGCCCTCGACCATCCGCAGCACCTTGTCGAAGCCTTTGCCCGGTTCTTTCCAGGCGGCGCCCATGCAGAAGCGGGTGGCGCCGGAATCCTTGGCGGCCTTGGCGGATTCGAGAACGGTCTCGATCTCGATCAGGTCTTCCTTTTTCAGATTGGTGTTGTAGTGGCCGCTTTGCGGGCAATACTTGCAATCCTCGGGGCAGCGGCCGGTCTTGATGGACAGCAGGCGGCTGATCTGCACGCGGGTGGCGTCGAAATGCTGCCGGTGTGTCTGCTGCGCCAGGAACAGCAGATCGAAGAAGGGCTTGGCGAACAGAGCCTCGACCTCGGCAACGGTCCAGTCGTGGCGCAGACCGTCTGCGCTGGACCCGACCAGAGAGGTGGGAGAGGGAGTCGCGGTGGCAAGCTGCATGATATCGGCCTTCCTTAGTCTTCGTCCGGACGCTTTTCATTTCGCGCTGAGGCGCACGGGGGCTAATACCACCTTTGCATCCCCGATAAAAACCCTTTAGAACGCAGGCGTTCATAGAGGGCTGGTGATGAACCGATTTGAAGAGCTGTGGCAGGGCTGTCTGGATCGTCTGGATGAAACCGGACGCCGCCGTTCCCTGCGTCCCGCCGAAAGGCTGGCCGATGGCCGCCTGGATATCGGCGGACAGGCCATGCTGGACTTTTCCTCCAACGATTATTTGGGGCTGTCGCGGCATCCCGAGTTGATCAAGAGGCAAGGCAGCTATGCCGAGCGCTGGGGGGCGGGATCGTCGGCCTCGCGGCTGGTCTGCGGCAACCTGCCGCCTTTTGCCGACATCGAAGCCAAGCTGGCCGCCGGCAAGGGCGCGGAAGCGGCCCTGGTGTTCGTGTCAGGCTATCAGGCCAATTCCTCGATCCTGACCGCCTTGTTCGATCCCCAAGTGCTGGGGGCGCAGCCGTTGGTGTTCTGCGACCGCTTGAACCACGCCAGCCTGCACCAGGGATGTCTGGCCGCCGGGGTGCGGCAGCTGCGCTTCCGCCACAACGATCTCGGCCATCTGGAAGAGCTGCTGCAAAAGCACGCGGACGAGGACCGTCCGCGTTTCATCGTCACCGAGACGGTGTTCTCGATGGACGGCGACAAGGCCGACGTTCATGCCCTGAAGGCTCTGGCCGGGAAATACCACGCCTTCCTTTACGTCGACGAAGCCCATGCCACGGGCGTTCAAGGCGAAAACGGTTTCGGTCTGGCCAAGGGGCTGGCCGGGCCGGATTGCCTGGTGATGGGGACCTTTTCCAAGGCGTTGGGCAGTTTCGGCGCTTATGTGGCGACGACCCGGCGTCTGCGCGACTACCTGATCAACCGTTGCCCCGGCCTGATCTACGCTACCGCCTTGCCGCCCGCCGTCCTGGGCGGCATGGACGCGGCGTTGGACCTTTTGCCGTCGCTGGACGCCGAGCGTGCCCGCGTGCTGGGGCACGCTGCGCGCTTCCGCGCCGCCATGGCCGAAGCCGGACTGGATACCGGCTTGTCGCAGACGCAGATCGTCCCGGTGATCATGGGCGGCGAACGCCGGGCGACCGCCATGTCCCGCGCCCTGGAGGCTGAAGGCATCCTGGGCGTCGCCATTCGTCCACCGACGGTTCCCGCCGGCACCAGCCGCATCCGCTTCGCCTTGTCGGCCCGTCATTCGTCCGCCGATATCGACCGGCTGATCGAAACGGTGGTGCGTCTGTCCAGGACCATTCCCGAGGACGGCCAGCCGTGACGGCCCATCTGCTGCTGGTTCACGGCTGGGGATTCGACGCTTCGTTCTGGACGCCGTTGCGGGCAGAGCTGGGCGACATTCCTTCGACCGCTTGGGATTTGGGCTTTTTGGGCTCATCCAGCCGCCCGGCTCTGCCGGACGGCGTTCCGGTGGTGGCGGTGGGGCACAGCATGGGATTGCTGTGGCTGCTACACGAACGGCCCGCGGCTTGGCGGCGGCTGGTGTCCATCAACGGCTTCTCCCGCTTCGCCAAGGCCGACGGTCTGCCGCAGGGCGTGGCGCCCCGCCTGCTGGAGCGGATGATCGTCAAGCTGGCAGAAACGCCCGGCGCGGTTTACGCCGATTTCATGAGCCGCTGCGGTCTGGCCCAGCCGCCGACCGATGGCATCGACGCGGCGGCCCTGGAATGGGGGCTGCGCGCCCTGGCCGATTGGGATTGCCGCGGCGCCGCCCAGGTGGATCTGGCCTTGGCCGGGCGTTCCGATCCGGTCGCGCCGCCGGCCTTGAGCGAAGCCCTGTTTCCGCCCCCCCTTGCGCAATGGCATGATGGCGGCCATCTCTTGCCCCTGACCGATCCGGTCTGGTGCGCCCAGCAATTGCGGACTGTCGTGGAGAGTTTGAAGTGAGTGAGGAGCGCCGCAAGGAGCGCATCGCCAAGGCCTTTTCCGCGTCGGCGGGAGGCTATGACGCCGCCGCCGACGTGCAATGGCTTGTGGCCCAAAGATTGGCCGCCCGTATCGAGGATCGTCCTTTTTCCCGTAATCCCCGGGTATTGGAAATCGGCTGCGGCACCGGCTTTCTGTCGGCACGGCTGGCCGAGGCCTTTCCCCAGAGTGAGCTGGTCCTGACCGATATCGCGGGGTCCATGCTGGACCGTTGCCGCGCCCGCGTCGGCGACGGCCCGGTCTATCATGTCATGGACGGCGAGACGCCCCAGGGCGTCGAAGGCCGTTTCGACCTGATCTGCTCAAGCTTGGCCGTGCAGTGGTTCGTCGATCTCAAGGGGGGACTGAGCCGGCTGGCCTCGCTGCTGGCGCCCGGTGGACGCATGATGTTCGCTACCCTGGGCCGCAAGACCTTCGCCGAATGGCGCGGCGTCCACGACGCCCTGAGCCTGGACTGCGGCACGCCGGTCTATCCCGGCCCCGAGGATTTTCCCTGGCCCGACGGTTACGACTGCGTGATGGACGACGAAGTCATCATGCAGCCCTATGGCGACGGCACGGATTTCGTGCGCAGCCTGAAAGCGCTGGGCGCGGGGGAGCCTTCTCCCGGCCACCATCCCCTGTCGCCCGGAGCCCTGCGCAAGGTTCTTGCCCATCTGGAAAACGGTTTCGACGCCAGCTATCACATCCTTTATGCTGAAATTCGGGCGCCGAAGGCATGAGTGCGCGCGGGATATTCGTCACAGGCACCGATACCGATATCGGCAAGACCATGGTGTCGGCCTGGCTGGTGAAATCCTGGCAGGCCGATTATTGGAAGCCGGTGCAGTCGGGCTGCCTGCAAGACAGCGATACCGATACGGTACGGCAGGTGAATCCGCAGGCCGTCCTGCATCCGCCGGCGCGCCTGCTGAAGGCTCCGCTGTCGCCGCACGAAGCGGCGGCGCTGGAGGGCGTGAGCATCCGGCTTGCGGATTTCCATCTGCCCGTCACGGATAACCTGCTGGTGGTGGAGGGGGCCGGCGGTGCGCTGGTGCCGTTGAACGACCACGATCTGATGACCGATCTGATGGCTCATCTGGGGCTGCCGGTGCTGGTGGTGGCCCGCAGCGGGCTGGGCACCATCAACCATACGCTGCTGACGCTGGAAGCTTTGCGCAGCCGGGGGCTGGCGGTGGCCGGAGTGGTGCTGAACGGCCCGCTCAATGCCGCCAACCGTCAGGCCATCGAGCATTATGGGCGCGTGCGCGTGCTGGGCGAACTGCCCCGCTTGTTCGGGCCGGAAGCCTTGCTGGACCACCCGGCCATCGGCTGGACGCCCTAAGCGGCGCGGACGTCTTCCAGGAACTGCCGCACGGCCTGTTCCAGGGTCTTGCTTTCCCGCATCAGATCGTTGGCCGATTGATAGACGGTCTGGGCCATCTGTCCCGTTTCCGCGGCTGTTTGGGCCACGCCCGAAATGTTGGCGGCCACGTCCCGGGTGCCTTGCGACGCCTGTTCGACGCTTTTGGCGATTTCGGCGGTGGCGGCGCCCTGTTCCTCGACGGCGCTGGCGATGGCGGTGGACAATTCGGCGATGGTGGCGATGGTGCGGGCGATATGTTCGATGGCTTCTACCGTCGCCACGGTTTCATTCTGCACCGAACTGACTTGCTGGGCGATGTCCTCGGTCGCCTTGCCGGTTTGTCCGGCCAGATGCTTGACTTCGTTGGCGACCACGGCGAAACCCTTGCCGGCCTCGCCGGCGCGGGCCGATTCGATGGTGGCGTTCAGGGCCAGCAAATTGGTCTGGCTGGCGATGTCGTTGATCAGGTTGACCACCTCGCCGATCTTTTCGGCCGAACTGCTCAGGCCGGCGATCTTGCGGTTGGCTTCGGCGGCTTCCTCGGTGGCGGCGCGGGAAGTTTCCGCCGACTGGGCCACCTGACGGGAAATTTCGTTGATCGAGGCCGAAAGCTCGGCGCTGGCGGCCGAAACGGTTTCCACATTGCAGGTGGCCAGTTCGGTGGCCGAGGATACGGCCTGGCTTTGCCGCTGGGTCTGTTCGGCATTGGCGGACAGGCTGTTGGCCGAGTTGTGCAGATGTTCGACGGCGACGCGGATGCTGTCCAGCATCTGCACGATGGTGCCCTCGAACGCCCGGGTGGCGCTGGCGATTTTATCCTGGCGGGCCTGTTCGCGCCGACGGGCGTCCTCTTCGTTGCGGATCTGCTCGGTTCGTTCGATCATGGAACGGCGCCAATGTTCCAGAGCCTGGGCCAGCGGAGCGATCTCGTCGCAGCGATCCTGGTCGATGACGGCGATATCGGTGCGGCCGGCGGCCAGATGGCCGGTGGTGGCGGTCAGGCGGCGGATGGGACCGGTGACTTCGCGGGCGATCAGCAGGGCTCCCGCCGCCGCCGCGATGATGATGGCGACGCCCAACAGGCCGCCGATCCACTGATTGCTCGATTGGGCGCTGGCGATGGCCTCGTCCAGTTTGGCCTGAAGGCCGTTGAGGCTGTCGTCCGTCCGGCGCGCCGCCTTGCGCATGTCGGAATCCAAGCCGCTGCTCTCGCCATCCAGGCCGATGATCTTGCGGGTCGCGACCAGATCGAGGAAGGCGGCGCGATAGCTTGCCATCTGCTGGGCTTCGTTCGCGGGTAAATGCGTGGACAGGAGTTCCCCGTACACATCTTCAAACTTGCCGACGTAAACTTCGTTATGGCGCAGCATGAAGTCCTTCTCGTGCCGGCGCAGGGTTAACATCAGAACCGTACGGCGATCGTCGTTCATGGCGGTGAGCGATTTTTCCGCGTCATGCACGGCGTCGCGCAATTGCCCCTGCAGGCCGGTTTCCGGCGTCAGACCGGCTCTGGTTTCCTGTTCGGCGATGCTGAGGAAAGCTTTTTCATAGTTCGCCAGGGTGGCGGCCAGGGCGGCGCTTTCCGGCTGGGTGGAGATGCCCTCGGCTTTGGCGGAGCTGTCCAAGGCGCCGATCAGCCCGGTCAGGCGGGCATATTCCTTTTTCCAGTCCTCGACGTTTTTCGGTTCGAGCCGCATCAGGAAGTTCTTTTCATGGCGGCGCACGGCCAGAACCTCATAGGCGATCTGCCCCCGGACATCCTGCAAGTCGTTCAAGCGCCGCGCCGTGGTCGCGCCGTACCACGACAAAAGCATCTCGCCGACGATGCCGACGACGGCCAGCCCGACGATCAAGGCGAACTTCATGGTAATGGAAATGTTCTTGAGCATCTTCGGCGGCCCTTTTCGTTTGTCGTTCGCCGCGGCAGGGGGGGGGGGAGATGCTCTGCCTGCGCTGGAAATAACCGATTTCCTTATTTTTACGCCTCGCCATGCCTCCGCACCATTTTCCATCGGCATTAATTCCGCTGGACGCGAAAGTGTGCTTTGCACAAACGAAGGAATGGTTGCGGCTGCCAAAGGTCGAGGTTGAGGCAGAGGTTCAGCCTGCGGCCCGGGTTGAGCCTGCGGCCGCTTTGGCGTAGGACAGTAGCTGCAATCCGCCACCGGAAAGGAAGCGCCGTCTTGTCCCAGGAGATTCTCGACCTCGACCGCCGCCATGTCTGGCATCCCTTCACCCAGGAGCGGACGGCTCCGGCTCCCTTGGTGGCGATCGGCGGAAAAGATGCTTCGGTACTGGCTTCCGACGGCAAAAGCTATGTCGATCTGGTGTCGTCCTGGTGGGTCAACATGCATGGACACGCCCATCCCGGCATTGCCAAGGCCATCGCCGATCAGGCGGCCAGATTGGAGCAGGTGATTTTCGCCGATTTCACCCACGAGCCCGCCGCCCGCTTCGCCGCCAAGCTGGCGGGGCTGCTGCCGGACGATCTGGACCGGGTGTTCTATTCCGACGACGGCTCGACGGCGGTCGAGGTGGCCTTGAAAATGGCGCTGCAATATTTCGCCAATCTGGGCCAGGAGGGACGTACCCGTCTGCTGGCGTTCGAAGGCGCCTATCACGGCGATACGGTCGGGGCCATGTCGGTGGGGCGAACTTCCGGGTACTTCCGCGCCTGGCAGGGAATGCTGTTTCCGGTGGAAATGCTGCCCTATCCCGTCACCTGGACGGACGACCAGGAGGTCGAAGCCAAGGAAACCGCCGCCCTGGCCGAATTGGAGCGGCAATTGACGGCCGATGTGGCCGCCGTGATCGTCGAACCCCTGGTGCAGGGGGCATCGGGCATGCGCATGTGTCGTCCCGAATTCATGCGCGCCGTGGCGGAACGGGTGAAAGCCTCCGGCGCGTTGCTGATTTTCGACGAAGTGATGACCGGCTTTGGCCGCATGGGAGACGTCTTCGCCTGTCTGAAGATCGGCGTTACACCCGACATGGTGTGCTTGTCCAAGGGCATCACCGGCGGTTTTCTGCCCATGGCGGCGACAGTGGTGCGCGAACCCATCCGGCAGGCCTTCCTGGGGGACGGGCTGGACCGGGCCTTCCTGCACGGTCATTCCTATACCGCCAATCCGCTGGGCTGCGCCGCCGGATTGGCTTCGCTGGAAATTCTGCTGTCCGCCGAATGCGCCGAGCGGCGCAAGGTGATCGAGTCCTTGCACCGTCAGCGTCTGCCGGTTGTGAAGGGGGCGCGCGCCCGTATCCAGGGAACCATCGCCGCCATCGACCTGGGCGCCGGCGGCATTGGCTCGGCGGTGGGGCCGAAGCTGAAGGCTTATTTTCGCGAACGCGGCATGCTGATGCGGCCCATGGGGCCGGTGGCGTATTTCCTGCCGCCTTATTGCATCACCGATGCGGAATTGCACCGCGCCTGGGATGTGCTGGAGGAATTCGCCGCCGCGCAGGACGGCGATCCCTGGGCTGTTCCAGCCGATTTCACGCCTTAATCCAGCGCGTCCAATTCCTTCAGAGCCTTGTGACGCAGTTCGGTGGCCTCGGTCCGGCCATAGAGTTCGGCGGCGCGGGACAGGTGGTGGTGGGCGCGGTCCTGATTTTTGCGCGCCGCCTCCATCCGCCCCAATTCTAGAAACAGGTCGGCCTCGCCGCGCAGATGCCCGGCCCGGCCGCACAGTCTGGCGGCGGCGATCAGGGCGTCTTCGGCCGCCGGGAAGTTCCCGGTGCGGCGCAAGAGATGGCCCAATCCGGCCAAGGCATTGGCCTCGCCCAGCAGATCGCCGTTCTCGCGAAAGCCGTTCAAGGCCGTATCGTAGGCATTGTGGGCTTTTTCCGGGTGGCCGAGGATTTCCTGAAGTCTGGCCAGGGCAACTTGGGTATGAGCTTCGCCGGTGCCGTCGCCGGCTGCGCGATAGAGGGCCAGGGCTTTCTGGTACAGATCCAGCGCCACGTCCTGGCGGCCTTCGTCCCGTTCGATATGCCCCAGCCGTTTCAAGGCGTGCGCCTGACCCGACCGGTCCGCCGCGGCGTTGAACAGATCGGCCGCCGATTCATAGAAGCTGCGGGCTTCTTTCAGATTGTCCGAGCGATGAGCCAGTTCCCCCAGGCGGCACAGCAGATTGGCCTGCTGGCGCTGGTCGCGGCCGGAGGTCAGCAGCGCGCGGGCGGAAACGAAACTGTCTTTGGCCGAGCTCAAGTGGCCCAGCCGCATCTCCAGATCCCCCAAGCCCATCAGGGCGGCGGCTTCGGCTTCGGCGTCTTTGCCTTCGTGGAACAGTTGGCGGGCGCGGCGATAGGCTTCGCGGGCCTGTTGCGGTTCTCCGGCAAGCCAATGGCTTTCCGCGGCCTTGAGGGACTCTTCAGCTTTGACGTTTTGGGGGAGGGGCATGGCGGCGTTTCCGTATTCTTATAGGCCTGATATCAGCCTATTCCTCGGCCACTCGGCGGGAAAGCGGGAAAAATGCTTTGTTCCGGCATGACTTGCGGATTAAATCTAAACTGATAGAGCGCATAACGCGCCACGAGGCTTTGCTTGTCAGCGGAGAATGTGTCAGTGCCCCAGCCGCCTGCGGAACAAGAGGATTTTCCCACCACCCTGCGCCGGGCCCGTTCTGGGATAGACCTGTTGGCGCAGCTGAAGATTCCGCCGACGCCGGCCCGTTTCACGGTGGCCTTCATGCATCAGACCGGCGACATGCCCGAGCTGTCACAGACCATCAACCGGCTGGTGGGGCAGGACAAGCTGACCGTTCATGCGGTCGACGAGATTTTTGAGCAATATTTCGGCCGCCTGATCGAGGAGGCTGATCTGCGCGACGCCAGCAAGCGCATTGAGCGCACGGTGGCCGAAGTGGCCGAGTGCATCGATGTCGCCAGCGACGGCGCCGAGCATTACGGATCGGTGCTGGCCGAATTCAACGGCGACGCCGCCAAATTGCCGTCGGTGATGGACGAAACCCTGCGCATGGCCGAACTGAACCGTCAGCTCGAAGGCCGTCTGCAGATTTCCTCGCGCGAGGTCGAACATCTGCGCGAGCATCTGAGCCGTCTTGAGCGCGAAGCCAGCCTGGACAGCCTGACCGGCATCGCCAACCGCAAAAGCATGGACAAAAGCCTGCGCGACGCTATTTCCTTCGCCGCCCGCGAGGAACGGCCCCTGTGCGTGCTGATGATCGACATCGACCATTTCAAGCAGTTCAACGATACCCACGGCCATCAGTTGGGCGATCAGGTGTTGAAACTGGTGGCCCATTACATGAGCGACTGCATCAAGGGCCAGGACACGGCGGCCCGCTATGGCGGCGAGGAATTCTGCGTCATCCTGCCGCAAACCCGGCTGCACGACGCCATTCATGTGGCCGACACCATCCGCGAACTGGTGGCGGCTAAAAAAGTGGTCAACCGCCGTACCGGCCTGATGCTGGGGCAGATCACCCTGTCGGTGGGCGTTGCTCAATACCGCCCCGGCGAATCCGCCGGCGATCTGGTCAACCGCGCCGACGAAGCCCTTTATCTGGCCAAGCAGACGGGGCGCAACAGGGTGCTCTCGGAACTGGAGCTGTTGGACAAGAAGGCGTAGCAGCCCCCCGATTTTGTCTCTTGGCCCCGGCTTGAGAACATATATAGTACGGCCATGGCTGATCCTTTCGACCTCGACGACGAGTCCGCTCCGCCCTTCGAGCCCGCCCCGGTCTATGTGCCGGCCCTGGCGCCGTGGCTCGACGGCCTCAATCCCGAACAGCGCCAGGCGGTGGAAACCATCGACGGCCCGGTGCTCGTGCTGTCCGGCGCCGGTACCGGCAAGACCCGCGTGCTGACCAGCCGGCTGGCCCATATCATGGCGTCTGGCCGGGCGCGGCCCTGGAATCTGCTGGCGGTGACGTTCACCAACAAAGCCGCCCGCGAAATGCGCGAGCGTGTCGGCGGCCTGATCGGCGGCGCCGCCGAACAGATTTGGCTGGGCACCTTCCACGCCCTGGGTGTGCGCATGCTGCGCCGCCATGGCGGTCTGGTGGGGCTGGAAAGCAACTTCACCATTCTGGACACCGACGACCAGTTGCGTCTGCTCAAACAGGTGATGGAGGCCGAGGGCGTCGACCCCAAGCGCTGGCCGCCCCAGGCGCTGATGGGCACCATCCAGCGCTGGAAGGACCAAGGTAAGCCGCCCGCCCGTCTGAAGGCCGACGATGGCGGCGAACTGGCGGGAGGCCGCGCCGCCGAACTGTACCGCCTGTATCAGGAACGCCTGATCGCACTGAACGCCTGCGATTTCGGCGATTTGCTGCTGCATTGCCTGACCATTTTCCAGAATCCCGACCATCAGGACGTTCTGCAAGGCTATCAGGAGCAGTTCCGCTATATCCTGGTGGACGAATATCAGGATACCAACGTCGCCCAATATCTGTGGCTGCGCCTGCTGGCCCAGAAGCACAAGAACATCTGCTGTGTCGGCGACGACGATCAGTCGATCTATTCCTGGCGCGGCGCCGAGGTCGGCAACATCTTGAAATTCGAACGCGATTTTCCAGGTGCCACCATTGTCCGCCTGGAGGCCAATTACCGTTCGACCCCGACCATTCTGGCCGCCGCCTCCGGTCTGATCAGCCATAATGCCGACCGTTTGGGCAAAACCCTGCGCCCGGGCCTGGACCACGTGGGCAGCGGCGACAAGGTGGCGGTGCGCGGCGTCTGGGACGGCGACGAGGAAGCCCGCTGGGTGGTCGAGGAAATCGAAGCCCTGCAGCGCAAGGGCGTGCCTTTGTCCGAAGTGGCCATTCTGGTGCGTGCCGGTTTCCATACCCGCGAATTCGAAGAGCGGCTGATCACCACCGGCGTCCCCTACAAGGTGGTGGGGGGGCTGCGTTTCTACGAACGTCAGGAAATCCGCGACGCCATGGCCTATTTCCGCGTTGTGGCTCAGCCGGCCGACGATTTGGCTTTCGAGCGCATCGTCAATGTGCCGAAGCGCGGCCTGGGCGACGCCACCTTGCAGGCGGTGCATGTACTGGCCCGCCAGCAAGGCTCTTGCCTGACCGAAGCGGCTCGCCTGCTGTGTGAAACCGACGAACTGAAACTCAAGGCCCGCTCCACCCTGGGCGGGCTGATGGCCGATTTCGGCCGTTGGCGGGCCATGCTGGGCGGTATGGATCATGTGGAACTGGCGCAGACCATCCTGGAGGAATCCGGCTATACCGCCATGTGGCAGAAGGAGAAGTCCCCCGATGCCCAAGGCCGTCTGGAGAACCTGAAGGAATTGGTGGCGGCGCTGGAGGAGTTCGAAAGCCTGCCGGGCTTCCTGGAGCATGTCAGTCTGGTGATGGAGAACGAGGAACGCGCCGACATCGACCGCGTCACTATCATGACCCTGCATGCCGCCAAGGGGCTGGAATTCGACGTGGTGTTCCTGCCCGGCTGGGAAGAAGGGCTGTTTCCCCATCAGCGCGCCCTGGAGGAAACCGGGGCGCGCGGACTGGAGGAGGAGCGCCGCCTGGCTTATGTCGGGCTGACCCGCGCCCGCCGCCGTCTGTTCGTCAGCCATGCGGCCAATCGTCGGGTCTATAACCAGTGGCAGAGCAACATTCCGTCCCGCTTTCTGGAGGAGCTGCCGCCCGACGTGGTCGAGCGCAGCGGCGAAACCGGCCTTTATGGCGGTGGTTTTTCTAACGGCGGTTCGGGTTGGAGCGGCGGCGGCTGGAACAGCGGCTATGTCACTCAGCGCCGCCGGGCGCAGCAGGCCGAGGAAACGCCCATCTGGGCGGCTCCGGCATCTCCCGAGGGCGGCTTCTCGGTCGGCGACCGGGTGTTCCATGCCAAATTCGGCAATGGCCGGGTGGTGGCCGTCGACGGCAATAAGCTGGAAATCGACTTCGACAAGGCCGGGGTGAAGAAAGTCATCGACAGTTTCGTCAGTTTGGCATAATCCCGGCCACGCCTTTTTCATTCAGGACGATCCCATGCCCAAGCCCCATCCCGACGTCTGGCGCGTCGAAATCGTCGTTGCCTTGGCCGCCGTCGAGGCGTTCGAGGCGGTTCTGGAAAACTTCACAGATTCGGTGTCGTGGTTCCTCGACGATCCGGATGCCGACGAAACCGACGAAAATCTGCTGTGGCGTCTGGAAGGCTATTCCCGCACGCCGGTCGAGCGGGCCGAGATCGAAGCGGCGCTGGAAGTGACCGCCGCCGCCATCGGGCGCGAAGCTCCGGCGTTGCGCGTCGAACAGGTGCCGGGAACCGATTGGGTGACGGCCAATCTACAGGCCTTTCCGCCGATCACCGCCGGGCGTTTCTTCGTTCACGGCTCGCATTTCGAGGGCAAGCCGCCGGCCGGCAAGATCGCCATCAAGATCGACGCCGGCACCGCCTTCGGCTCGGGCGAGCACGCCACGACCTATGGCTGTCTGATGGCGCTGGATCGGCTTTTGCGCCGCCGCACCTTCCGTCATCCCCTGGATCTGGGCTGCGGCTCGGGCATTCTCGGCATCGCCGCCGCCAAGTCGATTCATGTGCCGGTGACGCTGTCGGACATTGACCCGGTGTCGGTGCAGGTGGCCACCCGCAATGCCAGACGCAACGGCGTGGCGTCCCTGGCGACGGCTTTTCTGTCCGATGGCTACAACAGCCGGGGCATCAGGTCGCGGCGCCCTTATGATCTGATTCTGGCGAATATCCTGGCCCGCCCGCTGGCGGCCATGGCGGCTGACCTGTCCCGTCATCTGGCTCCCGACGGCGTCGCCGTGCTGTCAGGACTGCTGAATCGCCAGGAGCGTTTCGTCCTGGGGGCGCACCGGGCGCAAGGGCTGTCGCTGTTGGGAAAAATCCGCATGAACGGCTGGACCGCCCTGGTCATCGGGCGGACTCCGCGCGCACGCATGTGACGCGCCGAGGTTGTCGGCGCTTGAAAGATCATCAACGGGGCGGACCAATTGTCCGCCCCGTATCGATTCAGCCCGCCATCACATAGCCGCGCAACTGGTCGACTTCCATGACGGCTTCTTCCAGACGGTTCTTGACCACGTCGCCGATGGTCATGATGCCGACCAGCTTGCCATGTTCGACCACCGGTAGATGGCGTACGCGCTTTTCGGTCATGATCGCCATCAAATGCTCGATGCTGTCGTCGGGAGAGCAGGTCAGCACACCCCGGGTCATCAGCTGGTGAACGGGAAGATTCCCCAGATCCGGGCCGTATTGGGCCAGGCCGCGAGCGATGTCGCGCTCGGACAGAATGCCGTCGATGCCGTTTTCCGCATCCACGACCACCAGCGCGCCGATGCGGTGCTTGTGCAGAAGCTGGGCCGCTCCGACCACCGTCTGGTCGGCGCTGGTGGTGGCGACCTGATTGCTGGCTTTGGCTTTCAGAACTGTCTTGACGATCATGTCACGTACTCCCTGAGAAGTTCCTTCGCGGAGAGCCGGCTCTTGCTGGCCGCGTGCCTCCATCTTGGATAAGGGGGTAAGTGATCAAGGTTTCAAGTATGGGGTTCAGTCCTGGCCGGAAGTAAAGTCCATCCATTCCTGTTCGGTCAGAACCGCCACGCCCAGGTCGCGGGCCTTCGTCAGTTTCGATCCGGCGTCGGCCCCGGCCACCACGTAATCGGTTTTGGCCGACACCGAGCCGGCGACCTTGGCGCCAAGTCCTTGGGCGCGGACCTTCGCCTCGTCGCGGGACATGGTTTCCAGGCTGCCGGTGAAGACCACGGTCTTGCCGGCCACGGGAGAGTTGGCGGCGGCGGGGGTGGCGAAATCCTCGACGGTAATCTGGGCGGTCAGATCGTCCAGCACGGCGCGGTTATGATCTTCGTCGAAGAAATCGACGATTTCCCCGGCCACCGACGGACCGACCTGATCGATGGCGGTCAGATGCTTCCAATCCTCGCCCTCGCGGTCCTTGGCGGCGGCCTGCATGGCGGACCGCCACTGTTTCAGGCTGTGATAGTTCAGGGCCAACAGGCGGGCCGTAGCCTCGCCCACCTGGCGGATGCCCAGGGCGAAGATGAAGCGGTCCAGCGGTGCTTTGCGCCGGGCTTCGATGGCGGCGAACAGGTTGGAGGCCTTTTTTTCTTTCCAGCCGTCGCATTTGGCCAACTGAATCAGGTTGCCGGATCCGAAATGCGCCTCCAGCCGGAAGATGTCGGCAGGGGTCTTGACCCAGCCCCGCGACCACAGGAACTCGACGTTCTTTTCGCCCAGCCCTTCGATGTCCATGGCGTTGCGGCTGGCGAAGTGGATCAGCCGTTCGACGGCCTGGGCGCCGCAGCTCAGACCGCCGGTGCAGCGGCGTATGGCTTCGCCTTCGGGTTTCACGGCATGGCTGCCGCAGACGGGGCAGAGGTTGGACGGAACGAACGCCTTGCTGGCTTCCGGCCGTTTCTCCAGCACCACCGACACCACCTGGGGAATGACGTCGCCGGCCCGCTGGATGATGACGGTGTCGCCTTCGCGGACGTCCTTCCTGAGGATTTCGTCTTCGTTGTGCAGGCTGGCGCGGCTGACCACCACACCGCCGACGGTGACTGGGGCCAGATGTGCGACGGGAGTCAGAGCGCCGGTGCGGCCCACCTGGATTTCGATCTTTTCCAGGATGGTGCGGGCCTGTTCGGCGGGGAATTTGTGGGCCACGGCCCAGCGCGGCGTGCGGTCGCGCCGGCCCAGGCGGTTCTGCCAGTCGATGCGGTTGACCTTGTAGACGACGCCGTCGATGTCATAGGGCAGCCCGGCTCGGTCCTCGCCCAGCTTGGTGAAGAAGCCTAAGGCCTCTTCGATGCTGCGGCACAGCCCGGCGCGGGGGTTGACCTTGAAGCCCCAGTCCCGCAGACGGGCGAGGAAATTCCAATGGCTGTCGGCGACGGGTTCGCTGACCTCGCCCAGGGCGTAGCAGAACAGGCTCAAGGGGCGCTGGGCGGTGATCGACGGGTCAAGCTGACGCAGGCTTCCAGCTGCGGCGTTGCGGGGATTGGCGAACGTCTTGTCGCCTTTTGCCTCGTTGGCGGCGTTCAGGGCCAGGAAGCCGTCGCGTTCCATATAGACTTCGCCGCGCACTTCCATGACGGCGGGGGCCGGGCCGGCCAGTGTGCGCGGCATGTCGGCCACGGTCAGCATGTTGGCGGTCACGTCCTCGCCCTCGGCACCGTCGCCACGGGTGGTGGCGCGGACGAAGAGTCCCTGTTCGTACAGCAGATTGATGGACAGGCCGTCGATTTTCGGCTCGGCCACCAATTCGACGGCCTCTTCTTCCGGCAAGGCGAGGAAATTGCGCAGGCTTTTGATGAAGTCGGCCACTTCGTCGTCGGAGAAGACGTCCTTCAGCGACATCATCGGCTGGAGGTGGGGGGTGGAGCGGAAACCTTCCGCCGGCGCCGCGCCCACCGTGCGGCTGGGGCTGTCGGGACGGACCAGTTCGGGATAGGCGGCTTCAATATCGTTCAGCCGGTGGCGCAGAGCGTCGTATTCGGCGTCCGAGACGCTGGGAGCGTCGTCCTGGTAATAGGCGCGGTCATGCTTCCTGATCTCGTCGCCCAATCTGGTCAGTTCGATGCTGGCCTCCAGGGGGGTGAGTTCGTCGACGGGAATGAGTTCGGACATGATGCTCTGTCTTGCAGGATGAATCGGGAGCGGAGGTTAGCCGATTTGCGCCATGAAGGACAGAGGGGGAGCATGATGGCGAACGGAGGCGAGGGGGAACGGCGGCAATCCCGCCGGACAAGGTCAGGACGGCAGGCTCTGCCGGTCCAGGAAAAGGCGCAAGTCCTCCTGATTGACCACGCAGGCGCGGTTTCGGCCTTCGCGCTTGGCGCGGTAAAGGGCGGCGTCGGCATGGGCCAGCAGGGCGGTCAGGGAGATGTCGTCGCCGCCTTCGCCGGGGGTCAGGGTGGCGATACCGATGCTGACGGTGAAAGACAGATCGCTGCCGTCGGTCAGGGGCAGGCGCAGGTCGGAGACCTGGCGGCGCAGGCGTTCGGCGATCAGGCAGGCGGCTTCGGTGCCGGTGTTGGGCAGGGCGATGGCGAATTCCTCGCCGCCGCAACGCCCCAGCACGTCGGGTTCACGCAGACCGGCGCGGCAGGCGGCGGAGAAGGCTTTCAGCGCTTCGTCGCCCATGGCGTGGCCGTGGCCGTCGTTGATGGCCTTGAAATGGTCGATATCCAAGGCCAGCACGGAAAAAGACCGGCCCATCAGCCGGGCATGATCCAGCTCCAGACCGGCCAGATGATGGAAATGGCGGCGGTTGGGCACGCCGGTCAGGCCGTCCAGGCTGGCCAGCGCCTCCAGCTCGGTCAGATGCTGTTGGGTCGAACTGAAGAATTTTAGCGACAAGGCCAGATCCTGGACATGCCCTTTGGCGTCCAAAACCACCGGCACACGGTCGATCAGCAGCCGCAGCAAGCCTTTGCCGCTGGACGTGTCGCTGTGATCGGCCGAGACGGCGCCAGGCAGCGCGGCCACGGCCAGCCTGTTGTGCCCCAGCGGCAGCACCAGCCGCTGCCAGGTTTCGGTCTTGTCGCCGGGGAAGCTGGCGGTATAGGACCGCCACAGCACGCAATCCTGGGTGCGGGCGTAGCCGTACTCGAATTCCAGCATGCCGCGCTGCTGCGGCGGCAGGATGTCGGGCGGCAGCAGTTCGATGATCTTGCCGGTCAGATCCAGGCCGAAGCGGTCGGTCAGGGCTGAGCCGTAGTGCAGATACTGGCTGTAGATATGCTCGCAGCCGATGATCACCAGATGGGGGGACAATTCGGCGAACAAAGCAAGCGGATCGGTGATTTCTCCCGTTTTGGGATAGACGCCGCGCCACAGGGAAAGCAGCGAGGCCAGTCTGGGGTCCATGACGCTTTCGACCAGCTTCTGCATCGGATATCCGTCCTTCAGGCCGGTGTGGCCAGCAAACTTTCGGCGGCGGCGCGGGCCTGATCGGTGACTTCGGCGCCGGCCAGCATCCGGGCGATTTCCTCGCGGCGCTGGGCCGGTTCCAGAGAGCCGACGCGGGTGACGGTGCCGCCCTGGCCGTCGTCGCCCTTGGCGACGTGCCAATGGTTGGCGCCTTTGGCGGCGACCTGTGGCGAATGGGTGACGACCATGACCTGAAGATCCTGGGCCAGCCGGGCCAGCCGTTCGCCGACGGCTGCGGCGACGGCGCCGCCGATGCCGCTGTCCACTTCGTCGAAGACGATGCTGTGGACCGAGCCGATGCGGGCCAGCACGACCTTCAGCGCTAGCATGAACCGCGACAATTCGCCGCCTGAGGCGATCTTTCCCAGCGGGCCGGGGGCGCTGCCGGGATTGGTGGCGACCTCGAAGGCGATGCGGTCCATGCCGGTTTCCGTCCAGTCGGCCTCGTCCAACTGGGCGACGCGGGTTTGGAAGCGGGCGCGGTCCAGTTTCAGCGGCGGCAGTTCGGCGGCCACGGCCTGATCCAGACCGGCGGCGGCTTCGACGCGGGAACGGGACAAGGCCTTGGCGGCTTCGGCATAGGCGGCTTTGGCGGCCTTTTCGGCGGCGGCCAGCTTGGCCAGCCCGCTGCCGCCGGCATCCAGGGCGGACAGATCGGCCGCCAATTTGTCACGCAGGGCGGCCAGATCGTCCACCGCCACCCCATGCTTGCGGGCGACGGCGCGCAGGGTGAACAGCCGTTCCTCGACCTTTTCCAAAGCTCGGGGATCCAGGTCGATGGTCGATGACGCGCGGTCCAGCAGGGTGCGGGCCTCGGCGGTTTCGTCGGCGGCGCGGTCCAGGGCGGCGATGACCTCGTCCAGCCGCCCTTCGGCTTTATCGGCCACCCGCTCCAAAGCCCGTTGGGCCGACCGCAGCGAGGCCTCCACATCGCCCTTGCCCGACAAAAACTGCACGGCGGCGTTCATGCCCTCGACCAGCTTTTCGCCATGCATCATCACCGCGCGCTTCTCGGCCAGGGAGCTTTCCTCTCCGGCGCTGGGGTTGAGAGCGTTCAATTCCTCGACGGCATGGCGCAGGAAATCTTCTTCGCCCTTGGCCTTGACCAAAGCGGCCTCGGCGTCCTGGCGGGTCTTGGCGGCGGATTTCCAGGCGCCGTGGGCTGCCCGCACGGCAGCCACGTCCAGGCCGCCGAAGGCGTCCAAAACGCCGCGATGACTGGAAGGGTCCAGCAAACCGTGGCTTTCGAACTGGCCGTGGATTTCCACCAGACAATCGCCCAGCCGCCGCAGCAGGCCGACGCTGACCGGCTGGTCGTTGACGAAGGCGCGGGAACGGCCGTCGGAGCTGACCACGCGGCGCAGCATGAGGTCGTCGGCGGCGTCCATTTCCTGTTCGGCCAGGATGGCCTGGACCGGATGTCCGGACGAAACGGCGAATTCGGCGGTGACGGAAAGCTGGTTGGCGCCCAGGCGCACCAGTCCGCTTTCGGAACGGGCGCCGAGGGCAAGTCCCAATGAGTCCAGCAGAATGGATTTACCGGCGCCGGTCTCGCCGGTCAGCACGGTCAGCCCGGGCTGGAAGGCGATGTCGAGGCGGTCGATAAGCACGACATCGCGGATCGACAGGCCGAGAAGCATGGCGCGCCGATCACCAGAGCCAGTCGAACCAGCCGCTTTCGCCCTTAGGCTTCTCGGGCGGCTTGCCGGTGACTAGCGTGTAGCTGTCGCCGTACCATTCGTTGCCGGGATAGTTATAGCCCAGCACGGCGGCGGTCTTCTTGGCTTCCTCGGGCAATCCCAGCGCTTCGTAGCATTCGATCAGGCGGTGCAGGGCTTCCGGCACATGGGTGGTGGTCTGGAAATTATCCACCACATAGCGGAAGCGGTTGATGGCGGCCAAATACATGCCCTGCTTTTCGTAATAGCGGCCGATGGCCATTTCCTTGCCGGCCAGATGATCGCGGGCCAGATCAAGCTTCAGCTTGGCGTCACGGGCGTATTTGCTGTTGGGGAAGCGGTCCACCACTTCCTGCAGCGCTTTCAAGGCCTGATCGGTGATCTTCTGGTCGCGCTGGATGTCGGCGATCTGTTCGTAATAGCACAGCGCCTTCAGGTAATAGGCGTAAGCGACGTCCTTGTGGCCCGGGTGCAGCTGGATGAAACGATCCAGCGCGATGATCGCTTCGTCGAATTTGTTGCGCATGTACTGGGAATAGGCGGCCATCAGCTGCGCCTTGGTGGCCCACACCGAATAGGGATGCTGCCTGTCGACTTCGTCGAAGGCCTTGGCCGCCAGTTGGTATTCTTCCTGGTTCAGCTGGTTCATGGCGTCGTTGTACAGGTCTTCGACCGGGCGCTCCTGATAGGCGTCCTTATCCTTGTCGCCGGAGCAGGCGCTGAGCAGCGGGGCGGACAGCGCCAGGGCGACGAGGAAAACTGTACGGGAAAGACGAAGACTGGGCATGACCTGCTCTGTGACTATTCGGGCCGGGCAGACTATATCACGGCGGCGGCGAGACGCCAGAACAAGCCGCACCTATCCCTCATCATCGGATGCTGGGCAATTGTAGAGGCTTTGGCGGCGGCGGCCCAGGCAGCCGGAGATGTCGGCCTCGGGCATGTCGGCGGTGCGCATCAGCCGTTCCGCCATTTGCAGGCTGGTCTCGACCGTTTCGGGAATGACGGCGCTGGCGCCGGCCGCCAGCAAGATGTCCTGCTGCTGGCGGTCGTGGGCGCGGGCTACCACCGGCAGGGCGGGAGCCAGACGGCGGATGGCGGCGACGGTTCGCTCGGCCAATCGGGGATTGTTGACGGTGACCACGGCGGCGATGGCGTCGTCGATGCCCACCGCCTTCAGCATGGCGTCCTGGCTGGCGTCGCCATAGAACACCCGCTCGCCCCGACCGTGGGCGGCGATGACGGCGCCGGCGTCGCAGTCCAGGGCGACCGAGGGCAGGCCGCTTTCCTCCAGCACCGAGGCGATGGTCCTTCCCACCCGGCCATAGCCGGCGATCACCACATGCCCGGACAGTTCTTGCTGGCTGTCGTGGCGTTCGATGACGGCTTCATGTTTTTGGCGGCGCTGCACCAGCCGGGCGGCCAAAGCCGCCAGCAGCGGGGTCAGGGCCATGGACAAGGCGACGGCGGTCATCAGCCCCTGGCCGTCGGCTTTGCCGATGACTTTCAGATCCATGGCGCGGTCGAACACCACGAAGGCGAATTCGCCGCCCTGGGCCAGCAGCAGGGCGACGCGGATGGTGTCGTTGCCGCTCAAGCCGCCCAAGCGCCCCAAAGCCAGCAGCACCAAAGCCTTGCCCGCGATCAGAGCGGCGCACAAAGCCAGGATGCCGCCCCAATGCGCGATGGCGAAAGGCAGATCGATGGACATGCCGACATTCATGAAGAACAGCCCCAGCAGCAAGCCGCGGAAGGGTTGGATGTCGGTTTCGACCTGATGGCGGTAAGGCGAATCGGCCAGCAGCAGACCGGCCAGAAAGGCTCCCAGGGCCATGGACATGCCGGCTTCCGCCGTGGCTACGCCCACCGCCAGCACCAGCAGCAGGTTGGCGGCGGTGAAGACTTCCGGGGCGCGGGCCGAGGCGACGAAGCGGTAAGCGGGCCGTAGTACCAGACGGCCCAGCAGGAAGATCACGAGAATGGCGGCGGCGGCCTTGACGCCGGCCAGGCCCAAGGCTGGCAAAATATGTTGCGATCCGCCGGCCAGCAGCGGCAGCAAGGTCAGCAGCGGCACCACCGCCAGATCCTGAAAGATCAGCACGGCGACGGTGGCGCGGCCGTGGTGACTGACGGCCTCGTTGCGTTCCACCAGCAAGGCCAGCACGGTGGCGGTAGACGACAAAGCCAAGGTGCCGCCGATGATCACCGCCGAATGGGCGGAACGCCCTAACCCGAGAGCGGCCGCCAGGAAAAGGGCGCCGGTGAATCCCATCTGCGCCAGACCCAAGCCGAAGATGTGGCGGCGCATGGCCTTCAGGCGGTTGAAGGATAATTCCAGTCCGATGGCGAACAGCAGGAAGACGACGCCGAATTCGGCCAGGGGCCGGGTCGTTTCGGCATCCACCACGGGGCCGGGCGTATAGGGGCCAAGCGCCACGCCGGCGATCAGGTAGCTGAGAACCGAGGGAATGCCGAGCTTTTGCCCCAGCGGCACCAGCACGACGGCGGCCAGCAGCAGTTTTAAAACATCGATCAGGAACAGGAATTCATGCATCAGAAGGTCCGGGTCGCTTCCGGCGAAGCGGAAAGGCCAGCCGGTTCAGCATGATAGCATCCCAAGCCGCCCGCATCCATGAGGCATGGATGAATAAAAAAAGCTCCCGAACAAATGTTCGGGAGCTGGAGAGGGTATGTGCTGAGGTTTGGAAAAAATCAGGCGCTGGCGGCAATCAGCCGGGTCGAGGCCATCGGGAGTTCGGCGGTCCGATGAGCGTCGTGGGCGCTGACGGTGGTGAGGGTCCAGGCGCTGTCATCGGCGAACAGGGCGCGCAGCAGCATGTTGTTCAGGGCATGGCCGGTGCGCACGCCATGGAAGGCGCCCAGGATATGCCCGCCGGCCAGATACAGGTCGCCGACGGCGTCCAGGGCTTTGTGGCGGACGAATTCGTCGTCGTAACGCAGACCTTCCTCGTTCAACACGCCCTGGCCGTCGCTGGCGATGACCACGGCGTTGTCCAGCGAACCGCCGCGGCCCAGGCCGGCGGCGCGCATGGCGGCCACTTCCTGCTCGAAGCCGAAGGTGCGGGCGCGGCTGACTTCCGACTTGAAGGCGCCGGGATGCACGGACAGCAGGCATTCCTGGCGGCCGATGGTCGGCACGGGGAAGTCGATTTCCATATGGACCGAGAAGGAGTGGGCCGGGGTCAGCATGGCGACCTTGTCGCCGTCGCGGACCACAACCGGCTTCAGCACCTTGACGACGCGGCGGGGAGCGGCCTGCTCGACCACGCCGGCGCATTCGATCAGGAACAGGAACGGAGCGGCGGAACCGTCCATCACCGGCACTTCCGGGCCGCTGATGTCGATCAGCACGTTGTCGATGCCCATGCCGCACAGGGCGGACATCAGATGTTCGATGGTGCGCACGCCGATGCCGCCGGCGTCGGCGACGCAGGTGTTCAGGCGGGTGTCGCTGACGCTGTCCCAGCGGGCCGGGATCACGGCGCCGGCACCGGCGATGTCGGTACGGCGGAAGCGGATGCCGCTGTTGGCTTCGGCGGGGTGCAGGATCATGGTGACCTTGCTGCCCGAATGCAGGCCGACGCCGGTGCAGCCGATCGAAGTCTTCAGGGTTCGCTGCTTGACGGCGCCGAAGGACGGACGGACGGCGGAGGCCATCTTCTGCGCTTCGGGGAGGACGTCGAGATCGAGCATTTTATCAAGCCTTTGCGGTGAACCCGTTTTTGACGCTGCTAGATGTAGCAGCGGCGAGTCGAGATCACAAATCAATCAATATTACGAATTGTTACGCTTGGGCTGGAGCGAATTTGTGTGAAAATTCAGGGAGTTATGAGGCGCGCGGACAAGGCGAAAAAAAGCGGCGGATGACAGAGCCATCCGCCGCTTCGAGCGCGTGTGTGTATGTTTTATTCCGACGGCGTCAGTTGGCCTGACGACGCAGGAAGGCCGGAATGTCCAGCAGGTCCTCGTCCGACGAGCGGGAGGTCTGCAGGCGGTCGTTCGGGCTGATGCGGGTCGAGGCCGTCGGCTGGGCGGCGCTCACCGGAGTTTCCGCCTGGGGGGCGGGGCGGTGGGCGGCAGCCGGTTGGGCGGCATGACCCTGGGCCAAAGCCTGGCTGTGGGCATGGCCGGGGTGGCCGTGGGTGGCCGACGACGGCTTGATGTGACCGGCCAGACGGTTGAACAGGCCGGCGGGACGGCGCGCTTCCTGGATCGGTTCGGGGGCCTGGCGGGCGTCGGCTTGCAATTCGGCCCGCAGGTCGGCACGGGGAGCGGGCTGTTCCATGCGGAGCGAACCCTGGGCCGGCTCGCGCAGGCTCATGGTCGGTTCGGCGCGCATGGCCGGAGCGGGCTCGGGACGGCTGAAGCTGTCGCGGGCGGCCGGAGCGGGCTCGCGCACCTGCAGGACGGGTTCGGCCTGGGCCAGTTCCTGTTCCTGTTCGTCTTCCAGAATGGCGGCCTGGGCCACCACCGGCTCTTCGCTTTCTACGGCGGGCTGGGCCGTCGGCTGGGCGACGGCGGCGGAACCGTTGAAGAAGCTGGGGGTGCCGGCGACGCGCTCGGCCAGGGTCGGAGCCTTCGGCTGGAAGCTCTGCACGTTGGCGGCGGGAGCGGCCGGACGGGCGGACGGCTTCTGATCGACCAGATTGATCAGAGTCGGCTTCGGCATGGTCTGGGCGGCGGCGTCTATCCCGGTGGCGACCACCGAAACGCGGATGCGGCCGCTCATGTTCTCGTCGAAGGTCGAGCCGAAGATGATGTTGGCGTCGGGGTCGACTTCGTCGCGAATGCGGTTGGCGGCTTCGTCGGCCTCGAACAGGGTCATGTCCAGACCGCCGGTGATGTTGATGAGCACGCCGCGGGCGCCCTTCATCGACAGGTCTTCCAGCAGCGGATTGTTGATGGCGGCCTCGGCGGCGTCCAGGGCGCGCTTGTCGCCCTCGGCTTCGCCGGTGCCCATCACGGCTTTGCCCATCTCGCCCATGACGGTGCGGATGTCGGCGAAGTCCAGGTTGATCAGGCCGGGCTTGATCATCAGGTCGGTGACGCCGCGCACGCCGGCATACAGCACGTCGTCGGCCATCTTGAAGGCGTCGGCGAAGGTGGTGCGCTCGGAGGCGACGCGGAACAGGTTCTGATTGGGGATGATGATCAGGGTGTCGACATACTGCGACAACTCGTCGATGCCCTGCTCGGCCAGACGCAGACGGTGCTGGCCTTCGAAGCTGAAGGGCTTGGTCACCACGCCGACGGTCAGAATGCCGTGTTCGCGGGCGGCGCGGGCGATGACGGGAGCGGCGCCGGTGCCGGTGCCGCCGCCCATGCCGGCGGTGATGAAGACCATGTTCGAGCCGGTCAGTTCGGCCATCAGTTCATCAAGGCTTTCCTCGGCGGCGGCGCGGCCGATGTCGGGACGGGCGCCGGCGCCCAGGCCTTGGGTCGTGGTCAGGCCCAACTGGATGCGGCGGTCGGTGCGCGACTGCGCCATCGCCTGGGCGTCCGTGTTGGCGACAATGAATTCGACGCCTTCCAGATGAGACTGGATCATGTTGTTGACGGCGTTGCCGCCGGCTCCGCCAACACCGATGACGGAGATTCGAGGCTTTAACTCGTCGTTGGAACCGGGATGGAAGTTAATCATCGTACACACCCTCCGCGCTCAATTTGAATCTTTGAATCACAAACCGAGTCTAGACACTAGAAGTTTTTTCTTAACCACGAGCCTAATCGTCCGATTGGCCCGTTCCCGGCAGATTCTGTTGTTTTGGCGGTCTTTGCCGGTGACTCCGCCTGGTTGAGAACCGCATAGCGCAGCAGGCCCGCGCATGTGGAGAAAGCGGGACCCGCCGTGGCTTCGGGAAGTCCTTGAATTCCCACGGGGCGTCCGATGCGAACCTGCTTGTCCAGCACCATTCCGGCGAGGTCGCGCACACCCTGCATGGTTGCAGCGCCGCCGGTCAGCACCACGCGCCGCCCGGCCAGCTTGTCGAAACCGCCGGCTTCCAGGTGGCTGCGCACCAATTCGAAGGTTTCCTCAAGGCGGGGCTGAATGATCTGCACCAGCATCGAGCGGGGAACCTGATTGGTGGCGCCGTCCTCGTCCTCGCCCACCAGCGGAACCTTCAGAATCTCGCGGTCGTCGGACGGAGAGGGCAGGGCGCTGCCGTACAGGGTCTTCATGCGCTCGGCATGGACCAAGGGGGTGGACAGACCGCGGGCAATGTCGTTGGTGACATGCATGCCGCCCACGGGAATGGTATCGGTGTGGATCAGATGGCCGCCCTGGAACACGGCGATATTGGTGGTGCCGCCGCCCATGTCGATGCAAGTGACGCCCAGTTCCTTCTCGTCCTCGACCAGACAGGCCAGGCCCGAGGCGTAGGCCGAGACGACGCGGCTTTCGATGTCCAGATGGCAGCGATGGACCACGGTGGAAAGATTGCGCACCGGTCCCTGGGTGGCGCTGACTAGGTGAATGGTTACGGCCAGACGGTCGCCGAACATGCCGCGCGGGTCGCGGATGCCTTCGTTGCCGTCCACGGTGAAGCCGATGGGAATGGAATGGATCAGATCGCGGTCACCCTGCTGGGCATGGTGACGGGCATGCTCCAGCATGCGGCGAATGTCCATTTCGCCGATTTCGTGGCCGTTGACCGAAACCTCGACGGTGACGTTTGACGACACCGGCATTCCGCCCGAGACGTTGACCACCACCTCGCGGATGCGGTCTTCCGCCATTTGCTCGGCGGCGTCGACGGCGGCGCGGATCGATGTCTCGGCGGCCTCCATGTCCACCACCGCGCCGTTGCGCATGCCAAGCGACACCTGATGGCCGATGCCAAGCACGCGCAAGCCGTCGTCGGTGGCCTTGGCGATGAAGCAGCACACTTTGGTGGTGCCGACGTCGAGGGCGGCGATCAGTCCGTGGCGGGGCTTGGTCTTCGACATAAGCTCTCCTTAAGCGTCCTTGCCGGGTTGGGCCTTGCGCTGGGCCTTGGCGGCGGCGGGCGAATTCTCCTCGGCATGGCCGGTCGAGCGCAGCACCAGACGGTCGGGCAGGCGCATGTCGATCAGGGCGATCTTGCGCTCCAGCACCTGCTGGTCGCGCTCGATCTGGGCCAGTTCATGCCAGGAATCGGTCGGGTTGTCCTCGGGCAGACGGACGTCGATGCCGTCCTGGGTGCGGTCGAAGGTCAGGTTCCAGCGGCGGCCCGACACCCATTGGGCGGCCTTGACGCGCTTTTGCAGGTCGGGCTCGGACGCCAGCATGGCCAACAGGGCCGAGGCATGGTCCGGCGCGCCTTCGCCGACGATCAGCGGCAGGTCGGGGAAATCCTGGACCTGATCGCCCACCACCAGGCCTTCCTTGTCCACAAGGTAGTAGTGGCCCTGGTTCTGCCAGATGGCGATGGGGTCGCGTTCGGTCAGCAGAATGTGAATCTCGCCGGGCAGACGGCGCTCCAGGGTCGCCGATTTGACCCACGAGATTTCCTCCAGCCGCTGGCGGGTGGTCGACAGGTCGATGCCGAAGATGGGATCGCCGCGCTGGACGTTGAGGGCTGCCACCAGATCCTCGCGCGGGGTGCGGCGCCGGCCCTCCACATAGATGTCTTCGACCTTGAAGCCGGCGCGGGACGACAGTTCGACCATCTGTGCGCGTCCGGCCTCGGCCAGTTCGACGCCCTTGCCGCTCATCACCAGCCAGCCGGGCACGCCGGCCATCAAGGCCAGCAGGCTGACCCCGGCGGCGAAGCGGCGGGCGCGCTTCAGGGCGAAGGGCGAAATGCCCCGGCGGCGCAGGCGCTGGGGCTGCGGACGGGGAACGGCGCGCGACGGGGCGCGTGGCGGCACCGGCTGAGCATGGCCCGGCTGGACGCTGCCGAAGCGGTCGTCGACTTGTATGGTGATGTCGTTCAGGCGTCGCATGTGGCGTTCTCCACCATCCAGGTCACCAGATCCTTGAAGGAAATGCCCGCCGCCTCGGCCTGTTCTGGCACCAGAGAGGTGCCGGTCATGCCGGGCTGGGTGTTGACTTCAAGCACGTAGAGTTTGCCCTCGCCGTTGGTGTCGTCGTAGCGCAGGTCGGCGCGCGAGACGCCGCGGCAACCCAGGGCCTTGTGGGCTTCGACGGCCAGACGCTGGGCCTCGGCGAAGATTTCCGGCGGCAGCGGGGCGGGAACGATGTGGCGCGAACCGCCGGGAGCGTACTTGGCGGTGTAATCGTAGAAACCCCGGTCCGAAGTGATCTCGGTGACGCCGAGCGCCTTGTCGCCCATCACCGCCACGGTGATTTCGCGGCCGGGAATGAACGTTTCGGCCAGCACCCATTCGCCATAGGGCCAGTCGGCGTCGCAGGACGGACGCTCGGCGTTGCCCTGAATGATGTGGACACCGACGCTCGATCCCTCATTCAGGGGCTTCAGCACATAGGGACGGGGCAGCACGTCGCCGGCGAAAACGTCGGCCTTGTGGACCACGCGGCCTTCGGCCACGGGAATGCCGGCGGCAGTGAACACCTTGCGGGCGGTCGGCTTGTCCATGGCCATGGCCGACGCGAGAACGCCGGAATGGGTATAGGGAATTTTCATGATGTCGAGGATGCCCTGAACCGAGCCGTCCTCGCCGAAGCGGCCGTGCAGGGCGTTGAATACCGCCCAGGGCTGGGCGGCGATCAGCCCGCCCACCAAAGTCCGCAGGTCTCGGCGCACGTCGATGGTGGCGACGGCGTATCCGGCCTGCTCCAAGGCTCCGGCGACGGCAGCGCCGCTGTTCAGCGACACGTCACGCTCGGCCGAGAACCCACCCATCAGAACGACGACACGCTTGCTCATGGCTTAATTCCTGTGACACCCGCCGCGTTGGCGGCATTGTTGCGAACGCCGATACGGCGGATTTCCCAATGAAGCTCGATCCCCGACGAAGCCAGTACGCGGCGGCGCACCTCTTCGCCCAGGTCTTCCACATCGGCGGCGGTGGCGTTGCCGGTGTTGATGAGGAAGTTGCAATGCTTTTCCGACACCTGGGCGCCGCCCAGCTTGAGGCCGCGGCAACCGGCCTTGTCGATCAGCTCCCAGGCCTTGTGTCCGGGCGGATTGGCGAAGGTGGAGCCGCCGGTGCGAGTGCGCAAAGGCTGGCTTTCCTCGCGCTTGGCCTTGATCTCGGCCATGCGTTCACCCACCGTCTGGGGGCTTTCGGCGCGGCCCTGCAGCAGGGCGTCGAGAAAGATCCAGCCGTCGGGCAGTCCGCAATGGCGGTAGGAAAAGCCGTAATCGGCCGGCTTCAATTGGTGGATCTTGCCGTCCGGCGACAGGGCGCGGCCTTCGATCAGGACATCCTTGATCTCGCCGCCATAAGCGCCGGCGTTCATGCGCACGGCGCCGCCGATGGTGCCCGGCACGCCGGACAGGAATTCCAAGCCGCCGATGCCATGTTCGCAGGCGGTGGCGGCCACGGTCAGGTCCAAGGCGCCGCCGCCGACACGCAGACGGGCGCCGTCCTGCACTTCGATGTTGGCGAAATCGCCGCCCAGCTTGACGACCACGCCGGGCACGCCGCCGTCGCGCACCAGCAGATTGGAGCCGACGCCGATCACCGTCACCGGCACGTCCTCGGGCTTGGCCGACAGAAAGACGGCCAGATCGTCGATGTCGGCGGGGCGGAACAGAACCTCGGCCGGGCCGCCGACGCGGAACCAGGTGATGCCCGCCAAAGACGCCTCGGCCGTCAGCCGCCCGCGCACGGCGGGCATCTTGTCGATCAGACGAGGCGGGAAGATGGCGGTCCGGCTCATCAGGCGGCGCCTTCCAGCTGGCCGGGCAGGGCATGGGCCCAGGCGGTGATATTGCCGGCGCCCAGGCAGACCACCAGATCGCCGGACTTGGCTACTTCGGCGACCAGCTTGGGCAGGGCTTCGGGCGACGGCAGGGCCAGCACCTTGCGGTGGCCGCGCTCCTGCAGGCCGGTGACCAGGGCGTCGCGGTTGACGCCTTCGATGGGCTGCTCGCCGGCGGCATAGACGTCGGCGACGATCACCGTGTCGGCGTCGTTGAAGCACGAGCAAAAGTCTTCGAACAGGCTTTGCAGGCGCGAATAGCGGTGTGGCTGGACCACGGCGATGACGCTGCCGTGGGTGGCCGTGCGAGCGGCGCGCAGCACAGCGCTGATTTCCACCGGATGATGGCCGTAATCGTCGATGACGGTGATGCCGTTGGCCTCGCCGGTCTTGGTGAAGCGGCGCTTGACGCCCGAGAAGGTGCTCAGGGCAGTGCGGATGACATCGTCCGAGAAGCCCAACTGGGTGGCGACCACCACGGCGGCCAGCGAGTTCTGCACATTGTGCTGGCCGTACATCGGCAACTTGATGCCTTCGATGGTGCGGCTGTCGCCGCTGGCGCGGTCGGTGATGACGATGTCGAAGGTGGCGCCGCCGGGGGCGATGCTCAGGTTGACGGCGCGCACGTCGGCCTGCGGATTCAGGCCGTAGGTGACGATCTTGCGGTCGGGCACGCGGGGAATCAGGGCCTGTACTTCCGGGTGATCCAGGCACAGGGCGGCGAAGCCGTAGAACGGAATGTTCTCGACGAACACGCGGAAGGCGTCGCGCACTTTGTCGAAGGTGCCATAGAAATCCAGATGCTCGGGGTCGATGTTGGTAACCACGGCGATGGTCGAGGGCAGCTTCATGAAGGTGCCGTCGGATTCGTCGGCCTCGACCACCGCCCATTCGCCGGTTCCCAAGCGGGCATTGGTGCCATAGGCGTTGATGATGCCGCCGTTGATGACGGTGGGATCGTAGCCGGCGGCGTCCAGCATGGCGGCGATCATCGAGGTGGTGGTGGTCTTGCCGTGGGTGCCGCCGATGGAGATGGCGTATTTCAGGCGCATCAGCTCGGCCAGCATCTCGGCGCGCCGGACCACCGGGATCAGGCGGGCGCGGGCGGCCACCACTTCCGGATTGTCGGCCTTGACCGCCGAGCTGATGACCACGGCGCGGGATTCGCCCAGGTTCTCGGCGGCGTGGCCGACATGGATGGTCAGACCCAGTTCGCGCAGACGCTTGACGTTGGCGTTCTCGGCGATGTCGGAGCCCTGCACCTTGTAGCCAAGATTGTGCATGACCTCGGCGATGCCGCTCATGCCGATGCCGCCGATGCCGACGAAATGAATGGTGCCGATGGACAGCGGCAGGGATCTCATGGCGTAACCTCGCACTTGGGAACCAGCGACGTGACCAGATCGGCCAGACGCGCGGCGGCATCGGGAACTCCGGTGGCGCGGGCGCAGGCGGCGGCCCTGGTCAGGCTGCCGGGAAGGGAAAACAGGGACTCCAGACGCCCGGCCAGACTTTCCGGCGTGAAGGCGGGCTGAGGGATCAGCCAGCCGCCGCCGGCTTCGTCCACGGCGTGGGCGTTGGCGGTCTGGTGATCGTCGATGGCATGGGGGTACGGCACTAATATGGCCGGACGGCCCATGACGGTCAGTTCGCCGACGGTGGAGGCGCCGGACCGGGCGATCACCAGATGGGCGGCGACCATGCGTTCCGGCACGTCGGTGAAAAAACTTTGCAGATCGGCCTTGATGCCGGTGCCCTCATAGGCGGCGCGGACCTCGTCCAGGTCTTCCGGACGGCATTGCTGGCTGATCTCGATGCGCAGGCGCAGTTTTTCGGGCAGGGCGGCCAAGGCGGCGGGCACCACTTCCGACAGGACGCGCGCCCCTTGCGAGCCGCCCAGCACCAGCAGGCGCAGCGGGCCGGTTTCGGTCAAGGCCGGATAGTCGAGGCCGCGCTGGGCGACGATCTGCGGGCGCACCGGCATGCCGGTCTGCACCACCTTCTTCTGCAAGGCCGGGGACAAGTTCTTGATTTCGCCATAGCAGGTGGCGATGCGGCTGGTGCGTCCGGCCAACAGCCGGTTGGCGCGGCCCAGCACGGCGTTCTGTTCATGCAGGGCGCTGGGAACGCCCAGAACCGAAGCCGCCATCATGGCGGGCACCGAGGCATAGCCGCCGAAGCCGACGATGGCGGCGGGGCGTAGGCGCGACAGCAAGGTGCGGGCCTGAAGGAAGCCGGTGCCCAGTTCCAGAACCGAGCGGATACGGGCGCCGACGCCGCGCCCGGCGATGCTGCCGGCGCAAATGCGGTGCGTGGCGAGCTGGCCCAGGGTGCCGCCATAGGCCTGGCCCCGGCTGTCGGTGATCAGGGACAGCTCGAAGCCGCGGGACAGCAGTTCCACCGCCAGGGCTTCGGCCGGGAAGACATGGCCGCCGGTGCCGCCGGCGGTGAGAACGATCAGATCATGGCTCATTGCCAACCCTCCGCGCCGTAGCGTTTGCGGGTCAGAGCCAGCACCATGCCCATGCCCAGCGCTAGGGCCAGCATGGAGGAGCCGCCGTAGGAGATGAACGGCAGGGTCATGCCCTTGGTAGGCATCAGGTGCAGGGTGGACGCCATGTTGATGATGGCCTGAAGGCCGAACTGGACCAACAGGCCCGAGGTCGCCAGCAGGACGAACAGATTTTCTTCCGACATCATGCGCATGAAGCCGCGCAGCACGACGAAGGCGAATAGACCCACCACCAGCAGGCAGAGGATCAAGCCGAATTCTTCGCCGGCCACGGCCATGATGAAGTCGGTGTGGGCATCGGGCAGCACTTCCTTGACGCGGCCTTCGCCGGGACCGCGTCCGAACAGGCCGCCGTAATGGAAGGCCTGAAGCGCGGTGGTGACCTGATAGCCGTCGCCGCCCGAAGGGTCGAGGAAGCGGTCGACGCGGGCCTGAACGTGGCTGAAAGTGAAATAGGCGCCGACCAGACCGCTCAGACCGGCCATGGCGAACACCACGACCCACATGATGGGCAGGCCGGCCAGGAAGAATTCCACGAACCAGACCGACGAAACGACGATGGTCATGCCGACGTCGGGTTGTAGCAGCAACAGGGCGGCGGTCAGCAGATAGACGCCCAGCGAGATCATGTTGCCGGGGAAGTTTTCCTGAACCCGCTGTTCCGAAAACATCCAGGCGGCGACCACGGCGAAGGTCGGCTTGGCGAACTCCGAGGGCTGGATGGTGATGCCGGCGATGGTGATCCAGCGGGTCGCGCCCTTGATCTCTTGACCGGCGACCAGCACGATGGCCATCAGCAGGACGGCACCGAGAAAGCCCAGACAGGCGAAGCGGCGCACCCACAGGGGCGGCATCAGCGACACGCCGAACATCACCAGCACGGCGGGCGGCAGGAAGATGAACTGGCGGCGGATGAAGTGGAAATGCTCGGCGCCGATGCGTTCGGCCACCGAAGGACTGGCGGCCATGATCAGCAGGATGCCGACGGCGATGATCAGGCCGATGGCGGCCATGGTCCAGCGGTCCACGGTCCACCACCAGCGGCCGATCACGGAGGTGTCGGTACGGCCCAGCGAAATCATGGCGCGGCCCCCCTTTTGCCTGGAAGCCGCGCGACGAGATCGCGGAAAGCCTCGCCCCGATGTTCGAAGCTTTTGAATTGATCCCACGAGGCGCAGGCCGGAGACAGCAGCACCACGGCGTCCTTGTGGCCGTCGGCCAGGGCGGCCTCGCGGGCTTTGGCGACGGCGACGTCCAAGGTGCCGCACCGATCGAATGCCGCCTTGCCTTCAAGGGCGGCGGCGAAGGCGTCGGAGGCTTCGCCGATCAGGAAGGCCTTGACCACCCGGCTGAACAGCGGTTCCAGGCTGCCGATGCCGCCTTCCTTGGCCTGTCCGCCGATGATCCAATAGATGTGGCGATAGCACAGCATGGCCTTTTCCGCCGCGTCGGCGTTGGTGGCCTTGCTGTCGTTGACGTAACGCACGCCGTCGACGGTACCGACCCATTCCTGACGATGGGCCAGACCGGGATAGCTTTTCAGCCCGGCCACGATCTCGTCGAGCGGCAGTCCAAGGGCGCGGGCGGCGGCATAGGCGCAGCAGGCGTTCTGCCAGTTGTGGCGGCCAGGCAGGATCGACAGTCCGCTGAGATCGAAAAGGCGCGCCCCCTGGTCGATCAGCATACCGTTTTCGGCGTGAACACCCTGGATCGGTTCTCGGACCGAAACCGTGACGGCATGCGGCAGGGAGGCGGCCAGACGCTGACCGTAGGTGTCGTCGACGCCGACCACGGCGGCGCCGTTGGCGCGCAGGCGCTGGAACAGGCTGGCTTTGGCGGCGAAATAACCTTCCATGCCGCCGTGGCGCGACAAGTGGTCGGGGGTCAGGTTCAGCATCACGGCGACGTCGAAGGCGGCCGTGTCCAATAGTTCCAACTGATAGGACGACAGCTCCAGCACATAGATGCCTTGGTCGCTCAACAGCGGCAGATCCAAAGCCGGAGTGCCGAGGTTGCCGCCCACCGCGATCTCGTATCCGGCGCTCTTTAGAATATGGGCGATCAGGGTGGTGGTGGTGGATTTGCCGTTGGTGCCGGTGATGCCGACGAAGCGGGCGTTCGGGCAGGCGATGGCCAGCAGCTCCACGTCGCAGACCACCGGAACCCCGGCGGCGCGGGCGCGCTCGGCCACCGGATGAGGCTTGGGATGGATGTGGGGAATGCCGGGACTCCACAGCACTAGATCGACGGTGGCGAAATCCTCGGCCAGCAGATCGCGGATGGTCACGCCTTCGGCGGTCGCCGCCGTGCGGGCGCTTTCGTTGTCGTCCCAGGCGATGACCGAAGCTCCGCTGACGGCCAAGGCGCGCGCGGCCGACGTCCCGGACTTGCCGAGACCCATCACCGCCACCTTTTTGCCGTTCAACTGGGGAACCGCGGGCATCGTTCCTTACTCCTTCAGCGCAGCTTCAGGGTGGACAGGCCGGCCAGGGCCAGGATGCCGGCGATGATCCAGAAGCGGATCACCACGGTCGGCTCGGCCCATCCCTTCTTTTCGAAGTGATGGTGCAAAGGGGCCATGCGGAACACCCGCTTGCCGGTCAGCTTGTAGCTGGCGACCTGGACGATCACCGACACTGTTTCCAGCACGAACAGGCCGCCGACGATGGCCAGCACGATTTCGTGCTTGGTCACCACGCTCATGGCGCCCAGGGCGCCGCCCAGGGCCAGAGAGCCGGTGTCGCCCATGAAGACCATGGCGGGCGGAGCGTTGAACCACAGAAAACCCAGGCCGGCGCCGACCAGGGCGCCGCAGAACACCGCCAGTTCGCCGGCGCCGGGAACGTGATGGATCTGCAGATAATTGGCGAACACGGCATGGCCGACCAGATAGCTGATCAAGGCGAACACGCCGGCGGCGATCATCACCGGCACGGTGGCCAGACCGTCCAGGCCGTCGGTCAGGTTGACGGCGTTGGAGGCGCCGACCATGACGAAGCAGGCCATGGCGATATAGCCCCAGCCCAGTTGCAGCAGCATCGTCTTGAAGAAGGGAACGGCCAGGGCCTGCGACAGGTTGTCGGGCTCCAGGCTCATGATGCTGACGGCGGCGGCGCCGGCCACCAGCACCTGGCCCAGCAGCTTCAGCTTGCCGGGCAGCCCCTTGGTGTTGCGCTTGCTGACCTTCAGATAGTCGTCGGCGAAACCGATCAGTCCGTACATCAGGGTGACCAGCAGGACGATCCACATATAGGCGTTGGACAGGTCCGCCCACAAAAGGGTCGATAGCGACAGGGCCAGCAGAATCAGGAAGCCGCCCATGGTGGGCGTGCCTTTTTTTGTCAGCAGATGGCTTTCCGGGCCGTCTGTGCGGATCGGCTGGCCGCGCCCCTGGCGCTTGCGCAGCCAGCGGATCACCGCCGGTCCGGCCAGGAAGGAAATCAGCAGAGAGGTCAGTACCGCCCCGCCCGTGCGGAAGGTCAGGTACTTGAACAGATTGAACACGCCAACCTGATCGGCCAGTGGGAAGAGCAGATTATAGAGCATGGGACTCCGTGACCTCCTGTCAGCTCTGGGCCGGTTGGCCGAACGCCGCCGAAGCGTCGTTCAATGCCTGAACCACCCGGCCCATGCGGCTGCCCGCAGAGCCCTTGACCATTACGATATCGCCGCCTTTCAACGCGCCCTTCAGCAGTGAAGCCAGCGAATCGGCGTCGGCGGCGTGTTCGCCGCGCAAAGCCGAGGGCAGAGCGTCGTGGAGGGACCGCATGAGCGGGCCGGCAGTAAAGACGATGTCGATTCGCCGTTCCACCACTGCTTCGGCAAGGCCGGCATGCAATTGCGCGGAGGCGTCGCCCAGTTCCAGCATGTCGCCCAGAACGGCGATGCGGCGGCCGGCCTTGCCGGGCTTGGCGGCGGCCAGGGTGGCGATGGCGGCCCGCATGGAAACCGGGCTGGCGTTGTAGCTTTCGTCGATTAGCTCGATGGCGCCCTGATCCCAATTCAGGCGGCGGCGCTGGCCCCGGCCCTTGGGTGCCTGCATTCCGGACAGGGCGCGGGCGGCGTCGGCCAGCGGCACGCCGCAGGCGGCGGCGGCTTGCAGCACGGCCAGACTGTTGACGGCCCACTGACGGCCGGGAACGCCGACGCGATAGAACAGGGGCTGATCGCCGAACAGGGCGAAGACCACGGTTTCCGTCGGATCGACGGCGCAGTCCAACAGTCGGGCGGTGGCGTCGATATGGCTGCCGAAACTTTCGACGCGGCGGATGCCCTTGGCTTCGGCGGCGCGGCGCAGATAGGCGTAATGACGGTTGTCGCGGGGCAGGATGGCGATGCCGCCGTCGGTCACGCCTTCGAAGATTTCCGCCTTGGCCTCGGCGATTTCGGCCGTCGAGGCAAAGAATTCCATATGCACCGCCTCGACGGTGGTGATGACCGCCACATGGGGGCGCACCAGCGTGGTCAGCGGAACGATCTCGCCGGGATGGTTCGTGCCCAGTTCGAACACGGCGTATTGCGCGTCTTTGGGCAGACGGGCCAGCGACAGGGGTACCCCCCAATGATTGTTAAAGCTGCCGACGCTGGCATGGGTGGGGCCGGCGGCTTCCAGGGCCAGCTTCAGCATTTCCTTGCTGCTGGTCTTGCCGACGCTGCCGGTCACGCCGACGATCTTGGCGATCGAGCGGGCGCGGGCGGCGGCGGCCAAGGCGCGCAAGCCCTCCAGAGTGTCGTTCACAAGGATCAGGGGAGCGTCGTCGGACAAGTTGTCCGGGCGCTTGTGTACCAGGGCCGCCGTCGCTCCGTCGGCAAGCGCCTTGGCGACGTAATCGTGGCCGTCGTGATTGGGGCCGGTCAAGGCGACGAACAGATCGCCCCTACCGACGCTGCGACTGTCGATGGAAACGCCGAAGGCTTCCCAAGCCGGGCCGAAAGCCTTGCCGCTGGTGGCCGCCAAGGCCTCGCTCTGGGTCCAAAGCGGGATCATAGGGTTTGCTCCACGGCGGCACGGGCTTCGACGGCGTCGTCGAACGGGAAAACCTGCCCCTTGATGATCTGGCCGCTTTCGTGGCCCTTTCCGGCCAGAACCAGCACGTCTCCGGAGTCCAATTCCAGCACCGCCTGCAAGATCGCCTGACGGCGGTCGCCGATCTCGACGGCGCTGGGGCAGGCGGGCATGATCTGTGCGCGGATGGCGGCGGGCTCCTCCGAACGGGGGTTGTCGTCGGTGACGTAGACCTTGTCGGCCAGCTTGGCGGCGATGGCGCCCATCTGCGGGCGTTTGCCGGGGTCGCGGTCACCGCCGCAGCCGAACAGCGCCACCAGCTTGCCGCCCACATGCGGGCGCAGGGCGTTCAATGCAGTTTCCAAGGCGTCGGGGGTGTGGGCGTAGTCCACATAGACGGCGGCGCCGTTGGCCTTCACGGCGACCTTCTGCAAACGGCCAGGCACGCCTTCCAAACGGGACAGGGCGGCGACGGCGGCGGCCGCGTCGGCGCCGGTAGCCAAGGCCAAGCCGAGGGCGCAGGTGGCGTTGGAGGCCTGGAAAGCGCCGGCCAGCGGCAGATACAGCTTGTAGTCATGGCCCTGGACCGACAGCTCCAAGGTCTGGCCTTGGGCGGCGGGAACCGCCGAGACGATGCGGATGTCGTCGCCCCGGAAACCGAAGCTCAGCACTTTCTGGCCGCGCAGGCGGCACAGGCTGGTCAGTTCCTCGGCCAGATCGGAATCGGCGTTGATGACGGCGGTGCGGCAGGGCGGCATCACTTCGGTGAACAACCGCTTTTTGGCGGCCCAATAGGCCAGCATGGTGCCGTGGGTGTCCAGATGGTCGCGGGTCAGATTGGTGAAGGCGGCGGCGCTGATGGAGACGCCCTCCAATCGGAATTGCGCCAGTCCGTCGCTGGAGGCCTCGATGGCCAGATGGTCGACGCCGGCGGCGGCCAATTCCGCCAGATCGCGGTGCAGGCTGACGGAATCGGGGGTGGTCAGAGAACCTTTCTCGGTCTTGTGGGGCGAGATCAGTCCCAGCGTGCCCAGGCTGGCCGCCGGGATGCCCAGATGCGACCAGATCTGGCGGGTGAAATTCACCACCGAGGTCTTGCCGTTGGTGCCGGTGACGGCGGCCACGATGGCGGGCTGGGCGCCGTAGAAGCGGGCGGCGATGTGGGCCAGACGGCGGCGAGGCTCGTCGTCGGTGATCAGGGCGATGTCGTCGCGGTCCAGCGTTGTGCCGGTAGGAGCCAGGATGGCCACGGCCCCTTTTTCGATGGCGGCGCCGATGAAGTCGCGGCCGTCCATCTTGCGGCCCGGCAAGGCGGCGAACAGGTCGCCCGGCCTGACGGCGCGGCTGTCCAGGGTGATGCCGGTGACGTCCGGATCGCTGGCCAACAGCGGGGCGAGGAGGCTACTCAACTTGGTCAAGGCTCTCCTCCTCTTTGCCTTCGGCCTTGGCGCGGGCCTTCAAGACCTTCAAGGATTCCATCGAGCCCTGGGGCTGGAGGCCCAGCATGGGGGCGATCTGGCTGACGACGCGGCCGACGCAGGGCGCGGCGGTCCAGCCGCCGGTGGCGAAGCCGTAGCTTTCTTTGTTGCCTTGAGGTTCGTCGACCATCACCAGCACGACATATTTCGGATCGCTCACCGGGAAGGTGGCGACAAAGGACGACAGCAGCGATTTGTGGCGATAACCGCCGACGCCGTTTTTTTCGGCGGTGCCGGTCTTGCCGCCCACCAGATAGCCGGGGACGTCGGCCATGCCGCCGGTGCCGTCTGTGACGACCATGCGCATCAGGGCGCGCATATCCTTGGACGTGGCCGGCTTGATCACCTGCTGACTGGGAATCGGCTGGGTGGAGTCGCGGCGCAGGATGGTCGGGGGATGATATTCGCCGCCGTTGACCAAAGCCGAAACACCGGTCACCACATGCAGGGGGGTGACCGCCATGCCGTGGCCGTAGGCGATGGTCATGGTGTTGATTTCGCGCCATTCTTTGGGATAGAGCGGGTTGCCCATTTCCGGCAGTTCGACCGAAGTGGTGCGCATCATGCCCATGCGGGCCAAAAAGGCCTTCTGATTCTCCGTGCCCAGATCCAAGGCCATGCGGGCCGAACCGATGTTGGACGAAACCTTGAGAATTTCCGCCACGTTGATGGGGTGTTTCTCGGGGTGATAGTCGTAAATCTCGAACTTGGCGACCTTGATCGGGTGGGTAACGTCATAGACGCTGTTCATGGTCGACGTGCCGTAGTCCAGCGCGGCGGCGGTGTTGAACAACTTGAAGGTCGAACCCATTTCGTACACGCCCAGGGTGGCGCGGTTGAACATGGCTTCGGGGGTCGCCGAAGCCAGATTGTTCGGGTTGAAGTCGGGGAGCGAAACCATCGACAGCAACTCGCCGGTCTTGACGTCCATGACCATGCCCATGCCGCCGATGGCGTGGAAATCGGCGACGGTCTTGGCCAGTTCGTTGCGCATGATGGTCTGGACGCGGATGTCCAGCGACAGTTGCAGCGGCTCGCGGCGGCCTTTCAGATCCTTTTCGAAAGTCTTCTCGATGCCGGCGATGCCCTTGTTGTCCAGGTCGGTCAGGCCGACGGCGTGGGCGGCCACCTCGCCTTGGGGATAGATGCGCTTCTCGCCCTTTTCGAAATACAGGCCGGGAATGCCCAGGGCGTTCAGATCGTATTCCTGGCGCGGGGTCAGGTTGCGGCGCAGATAGATGAAGCTGCGTTCGGATTGCAACTTTGCCTGAATCTCCGCCTGATTGGCGTCGGTCAGAATGGAAACGATGCGCCGGGCGGCATCGGCGGGATTCTGGATTTCCTTGGGGTGGGCGTAAAGCGACGACGTGGGAAGGCTGGTGGCCAGCAGGACGCCGTTGCGGTCGACCACATCGGCGCGCTCGACGGTCATTTCCGCCTGTTTCGGCGCATGGGCGCGCGGGGCCACCCGCTTGAACAACGAGACGTCGACCATGCGTCCGGCGATGACGCAGAACGCCAGCGTGAACATGACGCTGGTGATGATCAGGCGGGCACGGCCGATTTCCAGCGCGCGGTCGTGGGTTCCCTCAAGATGCACAAATCCCGGCTCCTGGGCGTCTTCGCCAGGATAGAAGGTGGGCTCCGTTTCCGCCCGCGCTCCCAGGAGCTTTCGAATCATCGCGCCCCCAACGCCGGCGAGGTGATGACCATGACGTTGCCGCCACCGCTGGCCGAAGCGGGTGTCGCCACCGGCGCCGACGCGGCCGGATAAGCGGCATAAGTCGGATAGATGGACGGATAGCTCGACTTGGCCGCCGCGGGCTTGGAAGTCGGAGCGGCGTTGCGGGCGACCTGGACCGGCTTGGCGACGGCTTTGGCGGCCACCTTGGTGTCGGTCTTGTTCCCGGCCTTCTTGACCGGGGCGGCCGCTGCGGTCTTCAGCACGGCTTTGGCGGCCGGCTTCGGAGCGGCCTTGGTGGCGGCGGGCTGAGCCTTGAGCACGGGGGCGACGACCGGCTTGGCGGGCACCACGGCCTTGACGTCGAAGCTGCGCACCGGAGCCTGCGGCATCACCGGCATGGGCGACGGCGCGGGACGGGCGACCTGCGGCGCTTGCGCCGGAGCGGCGGGCTTGGCGACGGGCGCGTCCGGGCTGGCCGAGACGGTGGCCGGAGCCGGCTGCTGCGACTGATCTTCGACGATCTGGTTGCTGGGGGCCTGGCTGAGTTCCTCAGGACGTTTTTCCGCCATGCCGAAGCTGTCGATGGACGACAGCTGGGTGGCCTTCAGGGGATGCATGCCAAGATTGCGCTCGGCCAGCTCGCGCAGGCGGGTCGGCTCGTTGAGATAGCTCCATTCCGCTTTGAGGACGTGAATCTCCTCCTGGGTCTGGACGATCTCCTTGCGCAGGTGACGCAGGCGCTGTTCCTCGCCCTGCACCTGATATTTCAGCATGAACAGGCCGGTGCCGGCGACCGTTGCCAGAACCGCCCAAAGAATGGTGGCGCCGTGCCTCATGCCCGGCCTCCTTCCGTCCAAGCCGGCGCGTCGGTGCGCTCGGCGATGCGCAGGCGGGCCGAACGGGCTCGCGGATTGGTGCGGCATTCCTCGTCGCCGGGCTGGATGGCCTTGCGGCTGAGGAGCCGGAAACTGGGGGGCCGGGCCGTCGCCACCATGGGCACATGACGGCTGGGCTGAGCGGCGGCGCCGCTACGGGTTTTCAGAAAGTCCTTCACGGCGCGGTCTTCCAGGGAATGGAACGACACCACGGCCAAACGTCCGCCCGGAGCCAGAAGCCGTTCGGCGGCGGCCAGCCCGCGCTCGACCTCGCCCATCTCGTCGTTGACGGCGATGCGCAACCCCTGAAAGGCGCGGGTCGCCGGGTCGATGCCGTCGTTGGAACGGGGCACAACGCGGCGGATCATTTCGGCCAGTTGCAGGGTGCTGGTAAAAGGAGTGTCCTTGCGGTCGGCGACGATGGCGCGGGCCAGCCGGCGGGAATGGCGTTCCTCGCCGTAGCGCCACAGAATGTCGGCGAGTTCCGCTTCGGACAGGCTGTTGACCAGATCGGCGGCGGAGGGGCCGGCCTTTTCCATGCGCATGTCCAGCGGCCCGTCCTTTTGGAACGAAAAACCGCGTTCGGCCTGGTCAAGCTGCATGGAGGACACGCCCAGATCCAGGGCAACGCCGTTCACCGAGGGAATTCCTTCGGCGGCCAGCAAATCCGCCATGTCGCCGAAGCGGCCTTCCAGCACTTTCAGCCGACCATCGTAGTTTGACGAAATTTCCGGGCCGCGGGCGACGGCGGTGGGGTCGCGGTCGATGCCGTAAACGCGGCAGGCGGCGGTGGAGAGGAACGCCGTGCTGTAGCCTCCGGCGCCGAAGGTGCCGTCGACGATGACGGCGCCGTCGTCGATGGCCAGGGCTTCGACCACTTCCTTCAGCAGGACCGAGATGTGCGGCTGGGTCGGGCTGCTCATGCCGGGGCTCCCGGCTTGCGCAGGGGCAGCTGCGGACGGTTGGCCAGGGCGCGGGCGCGGGCTTCGGCCTGATGGGCCTTCAAGGCTTCCGGTTCCCAAATCTGGAAGTTGCGGCCCTTGCCGACGAAAGCGGCCTGTTCGGTGATGTTGGCGTGGGCCAGAACCTCTTCGGGCAGCACGACGCGGCCTTCGGGATCCCAGGCCAGTTGATGCGAGGACGAGAAGATCAGGGTGTTGATGTCGTCCTGTTCGGTCGAGAACAGATCGAAGCTTTCCGACGCCGAAGCGGCCAGTTCTTCCATGAAATCCATGCCGGAACCTTCGACCGCGGCGGTGGTGAAGGACGGATAGATCACGATGCCCTGATAGGTCTGGGAAGACAAAGCGGCACGGAACGTCGCCGGAACGGAGACCCGTCCCTTGCGATCCACCTTATTGATGAAAGTGGAAACGAACAGCGCCATCGCTTGCTCGTCCTTTTCCCCCAGTTGCGCCGCCCCGCCCCGGCCCGCCGTCAAGACGGCATGGGGGTGCCGTCGATGGTGGGTGGTGGGTCATCATGGGATAACATGGGTTTTCATGGGCGTCAATGGAATCCGATAGTAAAACAATGGGCTAGAGCCCGGTTTTCCAATGTCTGTTGACCTGTGGATAAGATTTGGCGGCGAGATAAAAACGAGGAATCGCCGCAAGTTAATGGATAAAGCGAATTTTTCAGGTTTGGAATGTTCAATATTTGTTCCAAAACATGAACAAAAAGCCATGCGGGACGGCGGGGACGCGCCATGGGGTTTCATGGGAAGATGCCGGGAAAGCGGCAAGATGAAGGGATAATTTGCGTCAGATGGCCTGTAAGCCGGGTTCTGTCCACCGCCCGAAGGCGGCTGGATGGCCATTCATCTGGGACGCCGGTTACCCGACGCCTCGCGCGACCGACCCGGACAACAGCGCGGAAATGCGCCTGACCCATGGTTTCCCACGAATCTGCCGTCCCTACTTGGTCTTGCTCCCGGTGGGGTTTACCGTGCCGCCCCTGTTGCCAGGCGCGCGGTGCGCTCTTACCGCACCCTTTCACCCTTACCTGCTGGCGAGAGACTCGCGAACGGGCGGTTTGCTTTCTGTGGCACTTTCCCTAGGGTCGCCCCCGCCGGACGTTATCCGGCACCGTATTTCCGTGGAGCCCGGACTTTCCTCCCCCCGGTTGCCCGAAGAGCGGCCATCCGGCCATCTGACGCGGGCGGGACACTAGGGCTTTGTCGGTGAAAGCGCAAGCCTCGCGCGATGGACAATGTCGGCTCCAGTCGCGGAAAAAAGAATTACTTGAGGAAATGTCTGTGACGGTCGTCACATCTTTAAAAAGACCGTCGTTTATTCGATGGTCCGCAGAAGCGAGAGCAGCAACCGACGGCATTCGACGTCGAAAACTCCGTCGAGACTGGCCGGACGGAAGTGACGCTGAAAGGCGATGATCGTCGATTCCATGTCGGAAACGTCGTAGCCGTAATCGGCTAAACCGATGGCGGGGGATTCGTCCGTTCCGGCTTCCGGCCACAGGCCGATGCCTTCGGCGGCCAATTCCCTCCAGTCGAACAACTCGCCGGGATCGTCCTTGCGGGCCGGGGCGACGTCGGAATGGGCGACCACGTTGCGCGCCGGAATCGGATGCAGCGACAGGATATTGCGGGCCAGGGGGATCAGGGCGTCCATCTGCGCCTTGGGAAAAGGCCGATAGCCGAATTCGTGGCCGGGATTGACCAGTTCGATGCCGATAGAGCGCGAATTGACGTCGCTGAAGCCTCGCCAGGAGGATACTCCGGCATGCCAGGCGCGGCGTTCCTCGGGCACCAGGGAATAAGTCGTGCCATCCTCGTCGATCATGTAATGGGCGGAAACCTTGGCCTCGGGATCGCAAAGCCGTTCCAGCGCGGCTTGAGCCGAAGGCATGCCGGTGTAATGCAGCACCAGCATGTCGATGGGCGTGCCTTCGGGACGCGGCTCGTGGTTGGGCGACGGGCGGAAAATCATGTCGTGGCGGTTCCCTTGATTGAGGGGCGGAATTGTACCACGGCCACGCCGAGAATGGTCAGGGCTCCGCCCAGCAATTTCAGCCAATGCAAAGGTTCGCTCAGCAACAGGGCGCCACTGATCACGCCGATCACCGGCCCCAGCAGCGTAAAAGGCACCACCCGGTTCATGGGATTGCGGGCGATCAGGCGATACCACAAAGTATAGGCGATCAGCGACGAGGCGCCGGCGGTGAAGGCCAGGGCGCTCCAGCCGTGCCATCCGGCGGTGGCGACGGCTTCGACCTGTCCATGCTCGAAGGCCAACGACATGGCGGCCAGCGGCGGGATGGAGAACAGCGCGGTCCAGCCGTTCAGGGTCAGACTGTCGATGGGGCCGATGCGTTTGACCAGCACGTTGCTCCAGGCCCAGGCCATGGCGGCGGCGGCGACCAGCAGAAGATGGGGAGGCGACGGATGCGTGGGCTCGCCGGCCAGCAGCACCACGCCGGTCATGCCCAGGATCAGACCGATCCAGCCGGCGCGGCCCAGCCGTTCCCGATAGACCATGGCGCCGACCATGGCGGAAAAAGGCACGCAAAGCTGAATGCCGATGGCGGTGCTGGCGGCATCCAAGCCGCTGGCGGCGCAAAGCAGCAGACCGAAATGCCCGACTCCCAGCACCACAGCCAGGGCCAGCACCAGCGGCCAGCGACGGCGAGGCAGGGGGCGGAACGGCACGATCATGGCCGCCACCAGGCAAAAGCGCATAGTTGAAAGCAGAAATGGCGGAAGCTCGGTGGTGCCCAGCTTCATGAAGACGAAATTGACGCCCCAAATGGCCACGACGACGGTGGACAACAGGGTATCGAGCGGCGACATGCTATTTGCCGCCCGCCAGTTCTTCCCGTTTCATTTCCAGCTCGATCCAGCGTTCCTCGGCTCCGGCCAGGGCCAGTCGGGCGGTTTCCAGGTCTTCCGTGACCTTGGCGAACTTGGCGGGATTCTTCGCGTACAGTTCCGGGTCGGCCAGTTGGCCTTCCAGCTTCTCCACCTGGGCCTGGAGCTTTTCCATGGTCTTCGGCAGTTCGTCCAATTCCCGCTGATCCTTGTAGGACAGGCGCGACGCGGTTTTGGGCGGGGCGGCTTTGGCGACGGCGGGGGCCTTGGCGCTCTGGGTGCTCTCGACCTCGGGTGGACGCTGGCGCAGATAGTCGGAATAGCCGCCGACATATTCCTGAAGCTTGCCGTTGCCTTCGACGGCGATGACGCTGGTGACCAGACGGTCCAGGAAATCGCGGTCGTGGCTGACCACCAGCAAGGTGCCCTCGTAATCCGCCAGCATTTCTTCCAGCAGATCCAGGGTGTCCATGTCCAGATCGTTGGTTGGTTCGTCCAGGATCATCAGGTTGGACGGTTTGGCCAGCAATTTGGCCAGCAGCAGGCGGTTGCGCTCGCCGCCCGACAGGGATCTGACCGGGGAATGGGCCTGACGGTCCTCGAACAGGAAATCGCGGATATAGCCCATGACATGCCGGGGAGTGCCGCGCACGTTGACGGTGTCGCCGGCGCCGTCGGTCAAGGTGTTCCAGACGGTGGATTCCGGGTCGAGCTGAGCGCGGCGCTGATCGAAATAGGCGGTGCTGAGATTGGTGCCCAAGCGCACGCTGCCGGCATCGGGTTCGATTTCGCCGGTAAGCATTTTCAGCAGCGTGGTCTTGCCGGCGCCGTTGGGGCCAAGCAGGCCGACCCGGTCGCCGCGCATGATGCGGCACGAGAAATTCTTGGCGATGGTCCTCTCGTCGAAGCTTTTTGAAATGTCCTTGGCCTCGATGACCAGCTTGCCCGAGACGTCGCCGACCTCGGAGCCCAGCTTGACCGATCCTTGGACCCTGATCTGTTCGGCACGGGTTTTTCGCAGGTCCATTAGGGCGTGCAGGCGGCCCATGTTACGCTTGCGCCGGGCGGTGACGCCGCGATGCAGCCAGTGGGTTTCGGCTTCGAGCCGCTTGTCCATGCGGGCCTGTTCGGCTTCTTCGGCGGCGTAAGCATCCTCCTGCCAGCGTTCGAAATCGGCGAAGCCCTGTTCCGAGCGACGGACAATGCCGCGGTCCAGCCACAAGGTCTGACGCGATACGCCGGTCAGGAAGGCGCGGTCGTGGCTGATGATCACCAGCGCGCCCTTGTAAGCGGCCAGTTCCCGTTCCAGCCACAGGATCGAGGGCAGGTCGAGATGGTTGGTCGGTTCGTCCAGCAGCAAGGCGTCGGGCTCGCCCACCAGTGCACGGGCCAAGGCGGCGCGGCGGCCTTCGCCGCCCGAAAGATTGCCTGGCGAACGGCTGCCGTCGACCTTCAAGGCTTCCAGGATGGTGTCGACGCGGTAACGCTGGTCGCGTTCGTCTTCGGGCAAGCCGGTGGCGACCCAGTCGGCGATGGTCTCGCCCTCGATTACCGGATCCTGATGCAGATAGGCTAGGCGGATGCCCGGTTGAACGAAACGCTCGCCGGAATCCAGTTGCAACTGTCCGGCGATAACCTTCAGCAAGGTGGATTTGCCCGAACCGTTGCGGCCGACCAGACAGCATTTTTCGCCGCGTCCCACTTGCAAGGTGACGCCGGTGAACAGCGGACGGCCGCCAAAAGTGACAAAGCCTTCGCGCAAGGCCAAAAGGGGCGGCGGCGCCATTTACTTTTCTCCGCGCTTGTTCCGGATGCGGTCGTAAGCCGCGTTGATCTCGGCCATCTTCTTGGTGGCGAGATCGATATATTCCTGAGGCATGCCTTTGGCCATCAGGGTGTCGGGATGATGCTCCCGCGACAGCTTGCGCCATGCCGACTTGATGTCCGACATGGAGGCCTGGGGGGACACGCCCAGCACGGCGTAGTCGTCGGGGTTGGCCGCTTCCGCCGCGTCGCGGTAAAAATTCTGCCCGGAAATCCCGAAAATCTCCGAGACGCGGCGCAGAAACTCCTCCTCCGCCGGATGCAGGCGTCCGTCGGCCAGGGCGATCTGGTTCAGGGCCATTAGCACTTCGGCCAGCATCACCGGGGTATCGGCGAAGGCTCCGGCCAGCCGGCGGGCGTGGGGTTCGTATCCCGAGGGATCGGCCTTGGCCTCGTCCCACAGATCGGCGATCATCGACATCTGCGACGGCGGAATCGAGAACATGGCCTTGAAGGCGTCCACTTCCTCGCGCGAGACCAGCCCGTCGGCCTTGGCCAGTTTGGCGGCCAAGGCGACGATCGAGGTGGTGAAAATGGCCTGGCGTTCGGCGGCCTTGCGCAACGTCTCGGCTGTGGACGAGCGGGTGCGTCCGCCCAGCTTGAGATCGATCCAATGGCCGATCAGCAGTCCGATGAAGGCGCCGAAATAGCCGTGGCCCAGCGCGAAGCCGGCGATGACGCCGATGAGTTTGCCCCAAAAGATCATTGCCGATGGCTACACTGTCCGGGCCGTCAGCGCAAGGGGAGTGGCGGAACGGGCCGCGGGTTCCTATATGCCGGTCTAAGTTTACAGAAGCAGAAAGGACCGATCATGACTCTTCGTCTCGTCACCGTGGTGGGCAGTCTGCGCCAGGGTTCCTATAACCGAATGATCGCCCAGACCTTGCCGGAATTGGCTCCGTCGGGGGTCGAGATCGTGGCGGCGCCGTCCATCGCCGGAATTCCGCTTTACGATTCCGATCTGCAAGCCAAGGGAATTCCGCTGCAAGTGACGGCGCTGGGCGAAGCCATCCAAGCCGCCGACGGCGTGATCATTGTGACGCCGGAATATAATTATTCCGTTCCCGGCGTGCTGAAGAACGCTATCGACTGGCTGTCGCGTCTGTCGCCCCAGCCGCTGGCGGGCAAGCCCCTGGCCATTCAGTCGGCGTCGATGGGGGTGATGGGCGGCGTGCGGGCGCAGTATCATTTGCGCCAGACTCTGATCTTCCTTGAAGCGCTGGTGCTCAACAAGCCCGAGGTGATGGTGGGCGCGGCGCAGAACAAGGTGGATATCGAGACGGGGCGTCTGAACGACGAGCCGACCCGCCAGTTCATCGCCGGCCAGCTGGAAGCCTTTGCCGCCTTCATCCGCAAGATGTCGTGACGGCGATGCCGTGATTCTGCGAATGCAGTTGCCCCCGGCCGAGACCTGGGCGATCTTATTTCGTCTTGATAATGATTTCAGCTGGGGGCCGCATGATTTCGCATTTCCAATTGATGGCCCGCTATAACGACTGGGCCAATCGGAGGCTTTTGGACGCCGCCGCAACGGTGCCCGAAGATATGCTGTGGGCGGATCGCGGCGTCTTCTTCCGCTCTTTCCTGGGTACCATGAACCACCTGCTGGTGGGCGACACCATGTGGCTGGCCCGGTTCAAAGGCGAACCGCCTCCCGAAGGATTGAAGCTGGATAGCGTGCTGCATCGCGGCCTTGAACCTTTTCGCACGGCCCGTCAGGTCCTGGACGAAAGCATCCTGGCTTTTACCCGGTCGCTGGACGAAAGCCGTCTGGCGTCAAGCCTGGCCTATCGCACCAGCGCCGGTCAGCAGACCGAGACGCCGTTTTCCGGAACTCTTTTTCACGTCTTCAACCACCAGACCCATCATCGCGGGCAGGCTCACGGCGTGTTGACGGGTCTGGGGGCGAAAGGTCCGGAATTGGATCTGGTCTATTTCATCCGCCTGGGCGGCTGAGTCAGCCCAGGGACGCCTTGATCTTGGCGATGACGTCGGTGGAATAGAAGCAGCAGACGCCGCGCTTGGCGGTCGGTTCGATCGCCAGTTCCTTGATGGCTTTCTTTACCTTGGCGTCGGACACGCCCAATTCCTTGGCGATCTTGGCGGCGGTGGTCAGAGTATCGTCGGACATGAGCTGAAACCCTTTGTTTCAAAGATTGGCGCGACTGCTGCCGGCCAAGATTGCTATGATCGCGCATGACCCGCAAGACCGCTTCCTCCAATCCAGCCCTTCATTTTCTGCAACAGGGACGGCAGGCCCATCAGTCCGGACGGCTGGCCGAGGCCCAAGGCCTTTACCAGCAGGCTTTGGCCGTCAGGCCGGGTCTGCCCGACGCTCTGCACCTGATGGGGGTGGCCCAGGCCCAGCAGGGCCGGTTGGAAGCGGCAATCGACCTGATCGCCAAGGCCATCGCCGGCGATCCGCGCAAGGCGGAATATCGCTGCGACATCGCGCCGGCGCTGATCCATTTGGGGCGCGGAGTGGAAGCGGCGGGGCATCTGCGCGAGGCGCTGAAGCTGTCGCCCAAATTGTTCCAGGCCCGAAACAACCTGGGTATCTTGCTGCACGACGCCAAGCAGTACGAGCAGGCGTTGGAGCAGTTTGACGCCGCCCTGAGGATCAAACCGGATTTTTGGGAAGCGGTTTTGGGCCGTGCCCGCGCTTTGACCGAATTGGGCCGGCACGGCGACGCCGAGGCCGAAGCGCGGCGTATTCTGATCCACCGTCCCGATTGGCCGGAGGCGCTGCATCTGCTGGGCAAGGCGCTTTATCGTCAAGATCGGCTGGCTGAGGCCGAGGAACCGCTGTGTCTGTCGCTGTCGGGCAATCCGCGCAACGCCGACGCCATGGGCGACCTGGGGCTTCTGCTGACCGAGACCGACCGTCCCGCCGAGGCCGAGGCGATATTGCGGCGGACTTTGGAGCTGAAGCCACAGGATCCCGACGCCCGCATCAATCTGGCGCTGCTGCTGCTGCGTCAGGGGCGCTACGACGAGGGCTGGCGGCTGTACGAAGCCCGGCTCGATCCGGCGCGGCGGCAGAAGGTCTTGAAAAACGGCGTTCCTCCCTTTCCCTGGCCGCAATGGCGGGGCGAGCCCATCGCCGGCAAGGCCGTTCTGGTCTGGGTGGAACAGGGATTCGGCGACGTCATCCAGTTCAGCCGCTATCTGGCCGAGTTGAAGCGCATGGGGGCGGCTCTGGTGACCTTTTGCTGCTACGCCCCTTTGGTGGGGCTGCTGAAGGGGCTGGACGGTGTTGATGCCGTGCATCCTTTGGACGGCACGCCGGTGGCCATGCCGGGGCATGATTATTGGGTGCCATTGCTCAGTTTGCCGCTGATGACCGGCCGGATGCCGGCTGTCGTGCCTTACCTGCGGGCCGCTCCCGCGCCCTTGCCGTCCGGCGTCAAAGTCGGTCTGGCCTGGCGGGGCAGCGCCAATTTCGACAATGACCGTTTCCGCTCGCTGCCGGGGCTGAAGGTACTGCGGCCCTTGTGGAACGTTCCGGATCTGACCTTCGTCAGCCTGCAAAAAGGCTCGGCCGAGGACGAGGCGGAAAATCCGCCGTCAGACCAGCCGCTTCTGCCGCTGGGCGCCAAGGTGGAGGGCTTCGCCGCCATGGCCTCGCTGATCATGGGGCTGGACCTGGTGATCTGCGTCGATACGGCGGTGGCGCATCTGGCCGGAGCCCTGGGCAAGCCCTGTTGGCTGATGCTGCCCAAGCGCGGCCAGGACTGGCGCTGGGGCCAGGGCCGGGACGACAGCCCGTGGTATCCCGAAGTGCTGCGGCTTTACCGTCAGGAGCGTGACGGCGACTGGGCTGGAGTGGTGGCCCGGGTCGCGGCGGATCTGGCTACTTTGCCAATTCCCAAATAAGGATGGCGGCGGTGGCCGCCACGTTCAGGCTTTGCACGTGGCCCGATCCCGGCAGTTTGACGATGCCGGAACAGGCTTTCAGGCTGGCGTCGGGAACGCCGGTTTCCTCGTTGCCCAGCAGGATGGCCAGCGGTTTGTCGCGGGGCAGTTCGGCAAAGGTCTGAGCGCCTTCCAAGGCGGTGCCGATCACCCGGTAACCTGCCGTCGCCAGATCGGAGACGGCTTGGGGAAAGGGCGCGCGGTGGACCGACACCCAGTCCAATCCGCCTTCGGCCACGCGATGAGCCGATTCCGACAAGCCGGCCTGACCGGGATGCTCGGATACGATTAGATGCTCCAGCCCGAAAAAGGCCATGCTGCGGATGATGGCCCCCAGATTGTGGGGATTGCCGACGCCGTCCAGCAGCAGCAGCGGCTTTTTCGCGTCGGCCCAGCTGCGGGCCAGGGCCGGGGTGAGGCTTTCCATGGGACGCGGGCGGGCGACGGCGACGATGCCGCCGTGATGAGGTGTGCCGGCTACTTTGGTCAGCTCGTCGGTCTCGACCATGCGGTAAGGTTTGCGCCGGGCCGCCAGGAATTTGCAGAAGCCTCCGACCTCGGTCCTGAAGCGGTCTTCATAGAACAGCCGCTCGACATCGCGGCCGCGCTGGGCGAACAGGGCCTGCACGGCGGGCAGACCGGCGACGCGAATCAGGTCCGGCTGGCGCGGCGGCGGCGAGTCCGCATTCGCCGATTTAGCATTGACGGCGGCGGACGTGGCCGGAGCCAGGGTGAGCGTGGGGCGGCGGGGTGGCGGTTTGGACATGAAACTCACTCAGGGACTTGTCAGCGGGCGGGCGACATTGGATGTTAGCGCACCATGTCGCGGATCGTCCTCGTCAACAAGCCCTATGATGTGCTGTGCCAGTTCACCGACCGGGAGGCTGGGCGGGCAACCTTGGCCGACCACGTGCCGGTGCCCAAGGTTTATCCGGCGGGACGGCTGGACCGGGATTCCGAAGGACTGGTGGTTCTGACCGACGACGGCGCCTTGGTGGCCAAGCTCAGCCAGCCCAGGCACAAGATGCCGAAAGTCTATTGGGTGCAGGTCGAGGGCGTGCCCACCGACGCCGCCCTGGAAGCCCTGTGCCGCGGCATCGTCTTGAAGGACGGTCCGACCTTGCCGGCCGAGGCGCGGCGGATGGACGAACCGGCCGGTTTATGGCCCCGTCATCCGCCGGTGCGCTATCGCGCCGCCATTCCCACCTCGTGGATCGCCCTGACCTTGCGCGAAGGCCGCAACCGTCAGGTCCGCCGCATGACGGCGGCGGTTGGCTTCCCGACCCTGCGGCTGATCCGCTGGTCGGTGGGGCCGTGGACGCTGGAGGGGCTTGCTCCCGGCGAATGGCGGGAAATCAAGGGCTGATCGTCGCCACCTGGTCGGGGTGGATCACCTCGTGGTGCAGCAACTGGTACATCTGTCCTTCGGCCGGGGCTGCCACCTTCGTTTTCGAGCCCAGGCGGGCCAGCACGGCCGCGGCTTCCTCCAGCTTGCTGTCGATGTCCTCGTCCGTCTGGTCGGGATCGTGGTGGAAGATGTGCAGTTCCTTGACCCCGGCGCGGTGGGCGATTTCGGCGACCCGGCTGACCGAGGAATGCCCCCAGTGAACCTTTTTGGGATAGGTGGCGTCGTCATAGGTGCAGTCGGCCACCACCAGATCGGCATTGGTCAAGAAACTGATCAGCCGCTGTTCCTGGAAGGCGTCGTATTCCGCCTGATCGGGGGCGTAAATCTCGTTGTCGGTCAGATAGCAGAAGCTGCCGCCCCGCAATTCCACCCGATAGCCCAGGCAATTGCCGGGATGGCGCAGCAGCATGGTCTGCACCGACACGCCGTCGAGGCGGACCTTTTCCTCGCGCAGGGTGTTGAAATAAACGTTGCCGCCGAATTCCCGCACGGTGACGGGAAAATAGGGCGCTTCCATTTGGGCGCTGATCAGATCGCGCATGCCGTGGCCGCCCTGGGATGCGCCGTGGATGACGAATTCGTTGCCCTGGACGTAAAGCGGCACGAAGAACGGCAGGCCGTTGATGTGATCCCAGTGCGGATGGGAAATGAAGATGCGCCCGGTGTGGCGTCCGCCCCGGGCCAGCAGGAAATTGGACAGCTCCTTGATGCCCGAGCCGGCGTCGAAGATGAACAACCCGTCGTTGCCGAATTCCAGCGAGATGCAGGAGGTGTTGCCGCCATAGCGCAAGGATTTGGGGCCGGGGACGGGCAGGGTGCCGCGCACGCCCCAATAGCGCAGCTCGGCGCGGTCGGCCAGCAGATCGTAAAGATCGTTGAGGAAGGTCTCGGGCTTCACCGGCTTGACGATATAGCCGTCGGCGCCCACCTCGCGGGCTTTGCGGCGGTCGGCCTCATAGGGCTTGGCGCTGACCACGACGATGCGCATCTGCCGCAGTTCCGGGCGTTCGCGCATCTGACGGATCAGGTCGAAGCCGTCGATGTCGGGCATGATCAGATCGACCAGAACGCAGTCGGGTTGGCCCTCCAGTATCTCTTGCAGGGCGGTCTTGCTGGAGGTGGCGCTTTTGACCTGATGTCCGCTTTCTTGAAGCAGGGTCGTCAGAATGTCGATGGCCGTGGGGTCATCGTCGACGATGAAAAACGTCTGAGGCGCCTTCATGAAACCCGTATCCCCCGTCATGGAGTGTCGCGGTTCGATGATGCCCCTATTCCCCTATAGTTGTAAACCGTTGGGAGATGGTACGCCGCGAGGGAGAGGGCTATTATGCCGGTCCCCGCGCTTTTCCACCCCGCAGGACAAGATGACCGAACCCGCTGAAAGCCGTAAGCCCTTCACGCCCGAACAACTTTTGGAACGTTTGCGGGGGCTGGGCATTTCTTGCGCCACCACCCGGCATCCTCCGGCCTTTACGGTCGAACAGGGCAACGAGGTCTGGGGCGGTATTCCCGGCATCCACTGCAAAAATCTGTTTCTCAAGGACGCCAAGGGAAGGATGTGGCTGGTGGTGGCTCCGGCCGAGCGGCGCATTGATCTGAAAAAATTGCCCGAGGCCATGGGTTCGGCCCGTTTGTCGTTCGGGTCGGCGGATCGGCTGGTGCGCACCTTGGGCATCCAGCCGGGGTCGGTCACGCCTTTCGCCCTGGTCAACGATCCGGATCATCAGGTGACGGTGGTGCTGGACGCCTGGATGATGGAGCAGTCTTTGCTGAACTATCACCCCCTGACCAACGAGGCGACCACCACCATTTCCAACGCCGATTTCCGCGCTTTTTTGCAAGATTGTGGGCACGAGGTCAGGATCGTCGCGCTGCCGGGCTGAGTTTTCCAAACCCGGACTTGCGTCCAGGCTGCCCCCTTGGGTAAAGTGCGCAGCTTCCGTCGAGGAGGCTCAAGTGACCGACCGTATTCTGATCGTCGATTTCGGCTCGCAGGTAACCCAGTTGATTGCGCGCCGCGTGCGCGAAAGCGGCGTCTACAGCGAAATCCATCCCTTCAACAAGGTGACCGCGGAAAGCCTGGCGGCTTATGGCCCCAAGGGCATCATTCTGTCGGGCGGTCCCGCCTCGGTGACGGAAGAGGGCAGCCCCCGTATTCCCCAGGCGGTGCTGGATTACGGCGTTCCCATGCTGGGCATCTGTTACGGGCAGCAGGCCTTGTGTCAGCAGTTGGGCGGTCTGGTGGAGCCTGGCGATCATCGCGAATTCGGCCGCGCCTATCTGGACATCTCCGACGATTGCACGCTGTTCCACGGCGTTTGGGCCAAGGGCACCCGCGAGCAGGTGTGGATGAGCCACGGCGACCGCGTCACCAAGCTGCCCGCCGGTTTCCGCGTCGTCGGCACTTCGGAGGGAGCGCCCTGCGCCGCTATCGCCAACGACGAAAAGAAAATCTACGGCGTGCAGTTCCATCCGGAGGTGGTGCATACCCCCCATGGCGCCCAGTTGCTGAAAAATTTCACTCACGGGGTGGTCGGCTGCGGCGGCGACTGGACCATGCATGCCTTCAAGGCTCAAGCCGTCGAGAACATCCGCCGTCAGGTGGGCTCGGGCCGGGTGATCTGCGGCCTGTCGGGCGGTGTCGACAGTTCGGTGGTGGCGGCTTTGCTGCACGAGGCCATCGGCGATCAGTTGACCTGCGTCTATGTCGATCACGGGCTGATGCGTCTGGGTGAATCCGAGCAGGTGGTCCGCGTCTTCCGCGACCAGTTCAAGATCAATCTGGTGCATAAGGACGCCTCCGAACTGTTTCTGGGCAAGCTGGCCGGCAAGACCGATCCCGAGGAAAAGCGCAAGATCATCGGCGCCACCTTCATCGACGTCTTCGACGAGGAGGCCAAGAAGATCGGCGGCGCCGATTTCCTGGCCCAGGGCACGCTCTATCCCGACGTCATCGAATCGGTCAGCGTCATCGGCGGTCCGTCTGTCACCATCAAGAGCCATCACAATGTCGGCGGCCTGCCGGCCCGCATGAAGATGAAGCTGGTGGAGCCGTTGCGCGAACTGTTCAAGGACGAAGTCCGCGAACTGGGCCGCGAACTGGGGCTTCCCGACGATATGGTCGGGCGCCATCCCTTCCCCGGTCCGGGGCTGGCCATCCGTATTCCCGGCCAGGAGATCACCCGCGACAAGCTGGACATCCTGCGCAAGGCCGACGCCATCTATCTGGAAGAGATCCGCAACGCCGGTCTTTACGACGCCATCTGGCAGGCTTTCACCGTGCTTCTGCCGGTGCGCACCGTCGGCGTGATGGGCGACAGCCGTTCCTACGATTACGCCTGCGCCATCCGCGCCGTGACCTCGACCGACGGCATGACCGCCGACTTCTATCCCTTCCCTCACGACTTCCTGGGCCGCGTCGCCGGCCGCATCATCAACGAGGTCAAGGGCATCAACCGCGTGACCTACGACATTACGTCCAAGCCGCCGGGCACGATTGAGTGGGAGTGATTTTTCAAGGGGTTAGCGCCTAGCGCCCCTTTTCCGGGTTCAGCGGACCGATGTGTTCTGTGGGGCGGTTTTGGCGGTGCCAAAATCGCCCCAGTCATGAGAGCAGTCTTTCATTCCCGTGCAAAAGACGGGGAAAGGCGGGCACTGCCGTGGCGAAGCATCGGCTTTTTGAGTGCCGATCTTCGCCGGTTTGCCGAGAGGTATGCCTCCGGCCCTTTGAGGCGTTGCCTGGGCAGCGACGCTTTTCGTCGTCCGCCATGAAATCAGGCTCCTCGCCACGGCAAAAAAACGGCAGCGGGCGGGGAGGCCGGATGCCGGCCGTTTAATGCGATTTCCAACTGTGAAATTAGCCGTTGCGCGGAATATCAAGCCATTTTAATATTAGTGATTGGTAATTGATTTTTCTTTTCAATGATGTGGCGATCTTTTTGGTTGGGTTCAAAGGCGTTCACATCACCATGCATTGTATGCGGCGATGCCGCGCATCCAAGGGGGGGGGAAGGCTATGGAAAGAAAATGGGAAGGTTTCCGCATGAGGCGGAACGAAAGCGGCCTCGTGGCTGGAGCCGTGGTGTTGGCGCTGCTGACATCTGTCGGAGCAGCTAAGGCGGCCGAGGCATCGCCCGAGGCGGATCGTCCGGTAGTGGATCTGCGCACTTGGCCGACGCCGGAGATCGACCTCTCGAAGCTGCCGGACACCGAGCAGAACCGCATGATCAAGCTGGGGCAGGATCTGCTCACGCATACATCGGAATATCTCGGCCCCGAGGTTTCCGATCCCTCGAAACGCTATGCGGGCACGAACATGTCGTGTTCCAGTTGCCACCGCGCCGCGGCGACGATCCCGTATGCGGCTCCGTTGATTGGCACATACGGGGCTTATCCCCAGTTCCAGCCCCGGTTCGGCAAGACGGTCACACTGGAAAACCGAATCAATCTGTGTTTCACCCACAGTCTGGCCGGCCGCGCCATTCCCGAGGACTCGCACGAGATGAAGGCGCTAGTTGCTTATGTCGAGTATCTGTCGCGCGGCATTCCCAAGGGGGCGAAGCTGATCGGCGAGAAGGAAATGGTCGTCGAGGAGCCGAAGAGGGCCGCCAATCTGGATCGCGGCAAGGAAGTCTTCGAGCAGCAATGTTCCGTCTGCCATGGCGAGGATGGCCTGGGCAAGCGAGTCGGCGTCAAGGGCGATCGTAAAGGCTATGAATTCCCACCGCTCTGGGGGCCGGACGCGACCAGCGAATCGGCTTCGATGTTCCGCATCCTGTCGGCCTTCCAATATATTTACGTGAACATGCCGTTCGGTCAGGCGACTTGGGATCACCCGGCTTTGTCCAAGGACGACGCCTATGACGTCGCCGGCTTCGTCATCTCGCATCCCCGCCAGCCCAGAGAGGGCGAGGTGGCGAAAGACTTCTCCAACCCGTACGACAAACCCCCGGATTTCCCGTGGGGGCCGTATGTCGATTCGTTCTCGGAAACCCAGCACAAGTACGGCCCGTTCGACGCGATCCGCGCCGAGGACGCGGCGGCGAACGAAAAAGCCAAAAAGGAGAAGGAAGCAAAGGGGAATGCTCCGGCTTCTCCGCCCGTCTCCAAATAAGGCCGTGGTTTTCCGCGGCGTGGGGCAAGGCCGCGCCGCAGGGCGGTCTTGCCGGAATTAACGGGCCGGGTTTAACGGCTTGTTGCGCGGGGCGATTTTGGCGATGCCAGAATCGCCCCAGCCATGCGGAAAGGCTTCAGGCCGAGCACCCGGGCCGCTCAAAGAGATTCTGACCGACGCGTAAGTTGCTGCACCAGGGCGTCGGCGCCTTTTTCTATGCCGACCTTCGCCGCGCCAAGGGATCCCATGGTGGCCGTGATGTTCATGGCGTTGGGATATTGCTTGGTGATGAATGCGGTCAGCAGGCGGTTGGTCGGAGCGTCGTAAATCTCGACGGCATAGCTGACCGAGCCCGTCAGCGTTCCTTCCCTGCCGCGCACGCTTTGCACACTGTTATAGAGGCCGCCGGCAATATCGAAATGGGACAGCGTGCCCAGAATCATCGTTGTGCTGGCGGCTCCCGTCAGGGTCAGCTTGATGCGCAAAGCGCCAGGGGCGGGAGTTTGGGTTTGGATGAAGGAGCGGCGCAGTTTTTCCGCGAACGTTTTTTGCATGTAACTGGCAAGGTCGTTCTTGTCTTCTTCCGACAGATCGTCGAACTGCTGATCGGCGCCGCGATAAACAGCAACGGGATCGAGAATCAGCTTGTTGTAGGTTCGCCAATCCACAGGGCTGGCGAAGCGGTATGGGGTGCGCTTGTCCTCGTCCTGAAGATTGGGGGCCAAGCGGGATGATGAGGCCAATCCCGAATAGGGAACGGGGTCGGGACTTGAGCAAGCGGCCAGAGCGGCGCAACCGGCCAGCATCGCCAGAGCGCGGCTTTTTGACAATTTAACCATCGGAATCTCCTCGGAATGGCTATGGAGGTCGGGCCGAGGCTATCGGATGTCGCGCCTCAAGCCAATAAAAAAACCGACTAGTCGGTTTTTTTATTGGCTTGAGGCGGTGGCGGCGCCTTATCGCTTATCGCGGACGGTCGGAAAATACGGCTGAGTTAGGCGGTTTCAGGAGATTTTCCGGGAGAGGCAAGGCCTTCCCAGCGGCTGTTGTCCTGAAGGCGGGCGAAAAGCCGTTCCCGGTCTGCGTCGGAAAGGGGGCTCATGCCGAACATGGCGGTAATGGCCAAACCGCTGGCGGCGACCCAACGCAACAGGGCGAGATCGGGATCGTCGGTTTCCGCTTTCAGTTTCTCGACGATCTCGGCGCTCAAGTCGCGGGATACGGACAGCAGGCCCGGCTCCTCGGCCACCGCGCCGAAGATGGCCAGGGCCGGCGAGGCATCGCTTCTGATGGTTTCGCGGGCGGTGGCGATTTGGCTGAGTAGATTGGGGTTTTTCTGAGTGCCGCCATTTTTGCGGCAGTAGTCTTCGGCGAATTTTTTGAAATATTCGATTTCGTGTTCGAGCAAAGCCTTCAGCACGGCTTGCTTCGTGCGAAAATGATGGGTCACCGCACCTTTGCTCATGCCGCACTCGCGGGCGATGGCGTCCAGGGTCAGCTTCCCAGGGCCATTGCGGGCAATGATTTCCAGGGCCGCCTGGATGACGGCGTTGCGGGTGTTTTCCGAGCGAGAGGCGTTGTCCATCGATCCATTCGCATAACTGCCGGTGAAAGCCTTAAGGTTCATAGCAGGGCTGAGCGGACATAAAAAGGGGGAGTCGGCATGCCTGCCCCGGCATTTCGGGGCAGGCGGAATTCCTCAGCGGCCATTGCGGACCGATCGGGCGATCTGCAAAACCATGGCGAGGAACGCCAAGGCCATGCCCAACGCGCAAACCGTGGTCCAGCCGCCCCAACTCCAGGCCAGGCTGGACAGAGCCGAGCCGCCGGCGCCGCCCAGGAACATGGCGCCCATGAAGATGGTGTTGATGCGGGCGCGGGCTTCGGGACGCAACGCATAGATGACGTGCTGATTGGAAACCAGCGCGCTTTGCACGGCGAAATCCAGCACGACGACGCCGGCGATCAGGCCGATCAGCGATTGCCAGAGGCCGAACATCATCCATGAGGCCAGGGTCAAGGCGGCGCTGGTCAGAATGATCGGATGCGGACCCTTGCGGTCGGCGATGCGGCCGGCGACGGGGGCGGCCAGCACGCCGACGGCTCCGACCACGCCGAACAATCCGGCGGCGTCGGCGCCGAGGGCGAAACGGGGGGCTTGCAGGCGCAGGGCCAGGATGGTCCAGAACGTGGTGAAGGCGGCGAAGATCAGGGCCTGGGTTGCGGCGGCCAGACGCAGTTCGGCGAATTCCCGCCACAGATGCGCCAGCGACCGGATCAGCGTGGCGTAGGGCATGGCTCCCGAGGGACGGCTTTGCGGCAGAATGGCGGCCATGAGCCCGGCCATGCCGACGGCCAGGGGAACGCCAAGCCAGAACATTTCCCGCCAGCCGGCGTGGGTGCCGACATAGCCGGCAAGGGTGCGGCTGAACAGGATGCCGCACAACACCCCGGCCATCACCGTGCCGACGGTGGCTCCCCGCCGCTCCGGCGAGGACAGATGCGCGGCGAACGGCACGATCTGTTGAGTCGCCGTGGCGAAAACGCCGATGAAGAACGACGCCAGAATGGCGAGTCCGGCGTTGGGGGCGATCGCCATGGCGGCCAGGGCGCCGGCCAGCAGAAGGAATTGCCCGATGATCAGGGCGCGTCTTTCCAGCAAGTCGCCGAGAGGGGCAAGCAGGAACAGACCGGCGGCGTAACCCAGCTGGGTCGCCGTGGCGATGAAGCCGGTGGAGCCGTCCGACAGATCGTGCTCCATGATCCCCAGCATGGGCTGGTTGTAATAGATGTTGGCGACGGAGAAACCGGCGGCGGCGGCCATCGACAGGGTTAGGCCGCGGCTCAATATTGGGGGCTGGCCGGCAAATGTCATGGTTGTCTCTACGGTCATCATGATCTCCCTGCGGACACTGCCCGCACGTTGAAAGGGGGGCGAAAGAACTGTCGCCATCAAGCTGGGAGAAGGATGGATTGTCTCGTTATATGAGAGTAGTTATGAAGAGTGATTTGGCTGCATATCGAATCTTGATATAATGAATCTGTCCGACGTCGCCGTTTTCGTCGAGGCTGTGCGGGCCGGCAGCTTGGCCGCTGCGGCGCGCCGGCTGAATATTCCCCCGATGGCCGCCTCGCGGCGCTTGGTCGCTTTGGAAGGCGAGCTTGGCGTGCGCCTGATGCACCGGACCACCCGGGCCTTGTCCTTGACCCCGGAAGGCGAGGATTTCTTTCCCCATGCCCAAATGATGATGGATGCCGAGGCCAATGGGCGGGCTTCTTTGCGCCCGACGGGCTCGGGCGTGTCCGGGCTGCTGCGGGTGACGGCTTCGGTTCCGTTCGGATGCAAGATGGTGACGCCGATGCTGCCGGCCTTCATGAGGGCTAATCCCGATCTGCGGGTGGACTTGACCCTGACCGACAGCGTCATCGACATCGTGGCGCTGGGCATTGATCTGGCGCTGCGGATCGCGCCGTTGCGGGACAGCGGCCTGATCGGGCGTAAGTTGGTGGAAAATCCGCGCGGGCTCTATGCTGCGCCGGTTTATCTGGCGGAACGGGGGCTTCCGCGGACATTGACCGATCTGGGCGGACATGAATGCCTGACCGGGTCGGGGACCACCCATTGGAGCTTCGCCTGCGAGGGGCGTCCTGTGCGTCAGCGGGTATCCGGCCGATTTACGGCGAATTCGGTCGATGCCCTGTTGCGGCTGTGCCTGGAGGGCTGCGGCATCGTCAATCTGTCCGCCTGGAACGTGGCCGAGGATGTGGCGGCGGGGCGGCTGGTGGAAATCTTTCTTGCCGGAGCGCAGGTGAAGCCCTGGAACGTCTGGGCCGTCTATCCGACATCCCAGCTTGTTCCGCCCAAGGTGACGCTGTTCGTCGGAGCGCTCCAGTCGCATCTGGAGGTGGGGTTCAATATCCGCAAATGACGAAGGGCGCTTTCCTTGCGGGAAGCGCCCTTTTGCTTTGCCGGGCGGCGAGGTCCTCTGGCCTGCCCGGCTTGGCCGATGAACAGATTACTCGGCGGCCATCAGCATGGCCGGATACTCGTACATGGTGGTCGGGATGCGGCTGCCGCCCTGGCGGATTTCCTCGGCGGCGCGGCGCAACCGCACGACCGGGCCATTGGCCGAGAAGTGATCCAGAGCTTCGTTCATTTCGCTGATGGCCGTGCGCAGACGTGTGGCGTCGTTGGTCAGGCGGCGTGCCTGGTTTTCCAGCGAACGGGACTGTCCGCTCATTTCGCTGTAGCGCTGCGTCAGACTGGTCATGGTGGCTGCTCCCTCTTTGCTCAATCGGGAAGATAATCGAAACGGGTTCAGCCCGACAACATATGCAGAAGTTATTGTCTTTTATCTTTTGGGTAATGGTTTCTTCAGATTTTACTCTTGGTATGAGGCGTCTATGCTTTTGTCTGAAAGTCGGTATTTATTTATTGAAAATGCGATGTATTCCCAAACTAAGGCATCTGTTTGCAGCCTATTCTCTCTAATACGTTTTCTAGTTCCCTCATGCAGAAGTATCGCGCCTGTTCGTGGCTATATCCTTCCGACAGGAGTTGGTCGTAGTCCGTATAGGCATGGCGCAGATAGGCAACCAGAGATAGCCATGTGGCGGCTTGCGGAGACGCCTTGCGAAGGCCCTTGGACCAAAGAGCGTGCTCTATGACCTCGTGCCGATCTTTGGGCAGCATGGCGGGAGCGAGAATGGACAGAGCCTCTTCGATCTGTTGTCGTCGTGGCGGGATCATGAGGTCGAGAGTGCGCCGGGCAGGTGTGGCAAGGCAAGGGAATGACGCCTTTATTTTGCCCCAAACCCTTCCCATCTTCATAGCACCGAAGACTGGGCAGAGATCTGGGCCGTGCTGATCAGACAAGCTTCCGACATCGCTTCCGGCGAAATCACTCCCAAGGGGATTTACCTGGACCGCCGCCGCTGGATGGTTGGGGCCGGATCCCTGTTGGCTGGGGCGTTGCTGCCGAATGCCGCAGGAGCCGACGTTCTGGCCAATGTGAAGCGGGGCGTGGTGTCTCTTGACGACAAGCCGACCAGTCAGGAAGACGCCACCCATTACAACAATTTCTATGAATTCGGCACCGATAAGACCGATCCTGCCCGGGCGGCTCCCGGCCGTCTGAAAACGCGTCCCTGGACGGTGACGGTGGGCGGCGAATGCGCCAAAGGCGGAACCGTCGACGTCGACGAGTTGGTCCGGACCTCGGCGCTGGAGGAGCGGATTTACCGCCTGCGCTGCGTCGAGGGCTGGTCGATGGTCCTGCCATGGAACGGCGTGCCGCTGGCGTCCGTGCTGAAACGGTTCGAGCCGACCTCGAAAGCCCGCTATGTGGCCTTCCAGACCTTGGATGATGCGGGACAGATGCCGGGATTGAAGCTCAATGGCCTGTTTCCCTGGCCTTATGTCGAAGGGCTGCGGATGGACGAGGCCATGCATCCCTTGTCTTTTCTGGCGGTGGGGCTATATGGCGAGACCCTGCCGGCCCAGAACGGCGCGCCGATCCGGTTGGTGGTGCCGTGGAAATACGGTTTCAAAAGCATCAAGTCCATCGTCAAGATCACCTTCAGCGAAACCCAGCCCAAGACTTTCTGGAATATGCTGGCGGCCAACGAGTACGGCTTTTATTCCAACGTCAATCCCGAGGTGGACCACCCGCGCTGGAGCCAGGCCAAGGAACGGCGGATCGGCGAATTCGCCCGCCGTCCCACCTTGATGTTCAACGGCTACGGCGATCAGGTGGCGTCGCTGTATGCCGGCATGGACCTGCGAGCGAACTTCTGACCATGCGCCGCTCTTCCCTGCTGCGTTTGGCCGTCCATGCATTGTGCGCCCTGCCGCTGTTGTGGCTGGGCTGGGCGGCCTTCGACGGGCGGTTGGGCGCCAATCCCATCGAAGCCGTGGTGCGTTTTCTGGGGGACTGGGCCCTGCGCGGCCTCGTGCTGGCCCTGGCGGTGACGCCGCTGCGCCGGTTGACGGGATGGGGGCGGCTGGCCTCCTATCGCCGCATGGTGGGGTTGTGGGCTTTTGCCTATGCGGCCCTGCATCTGACGGCTTATGTGGTCTTGGATCAGTTTTTCGACTGGCCGGCCATCGGGGGCGAAATCGTCAAGCATAAGTTCATCACCGCCGGCATGGCGGCTTTCCTGCTGCTGCTGCCGCTGGCGGCCACATCGACGTCGGCGATGATCCGCCGGCTGGGCGCGGCGCGCTGGCGCAGGCTGCATCGGGCGGTCTATCTGGCCGCGCCGCTGGCGGCTTTGCATTATGTCTGGATGGTCAAGGCGGACATTCGCCAGCCGCTCGTCTATGCCGCCTTTCTGGGGGTGCTTCTGGCCGTTCGCATGAGATTCCCCCGTCGCTCCTATGCGGAAGAATAGGGTCGGAGTTCTGGAGCCGCCGAGGCTGTCGTGCTAACATTTCTTTACAGTCGGGATGAACCGCATCCCGGTCTGACCAGACTTCGACCACTGCGGGAGGGTGCCATGCGTCCGTTAGAATCCCATGTCGAAATCAGTTCCCAGTTGTGGATGTTCAACAGAGTCAAGGAACTACTTCAACGCGAAGGCGTGCTTTCATTGGATTCGTCCGATGAAGAAATCTGTCGCGCCATCAGCCACTGGAGCGAATCCATGGCCCAGGCCAGCCATGGGCGCAGCCTGCTGACTCACTGATCGTCTTCTCTGATCCGCCAAGCTGATGCTTGCATCAGATAAAGCGCTTCAGGAACGTCCATCCGACGAAGGGATGGGCGATTCCTGTCGTCGTGCTTTGTCTTGACGAAAGTCCTGGAAGCTACTCGAACAGCTTATGCAGCACCAAGGTGCCGATGCCGTTGACGGGAAAGACCATCGGGCCGGGTTCGCTCTGCTTGGCTTCTTGAATCTGGCCGGCCTTGGGGCTGATCACCTCGGTTTCGAGATTCTCAAGAACCGGACGGCGGTGCGCGATGGGCGTCACCGGCTCGTAAAGATGGCCGTGGGTCAAATCCTCTCCCTTGCCTTTTTTCTTGCCGGCCATAGCCGGGCTGGACGCCAGGGTCATGCCCAGGGCGACGGCCAGCAGAAGGGAAAGGGTGCGGGAACGCGACATGGCGGTTCAGTCTATCCAGATGCCCATTGGAGTCATAGCCAGATTGGCAGACGGATGTTAACGACAAATATGCCACTGACCGCAAGTCATGAACAGTATGTAAAACTTCTGCCACCCGTTTTGCGCCCTCTTACGGAGTGGGGCTGGGATGTGATCTTTGCGCGCCTGATCCAGGGCGGTCTTTACGTGAAATAAGATTCGGGATCGATTTCAAACTGGCGCAAAAGCCAGCGGGCGAAGGAGGCTCCGGCCTCGGACAGGCCGGAAAAGCTACGCGCCACCAGGAAATAGGCGCCGTAGCGGGCCGGGGTGTCGAACAGGCGGACCAGACGCCCCTCGGCCAGATCCTCTTGGGTCAGGAAGGAATCGATCAAGGCGACGCCTTGCCCGCGCAAGGCCGCCTGCAGGATCAATCCGCCATCGCCGTAAACCGGCCCGCGCTCCACCGTGGCGTCAGGCAGACCGGCGGAGGCGAACCAGCTTTTCCAAAGATCGGCGTCGTCTTCATGCAACAAGGGGCGGGCCAAAAGGTCGGCGGGGCGGCGAATCGGCGGACCCTCCTGCAGCAGCCGGGGAGCGGCGACGGGGAACATCTCGACCTCGGCCAAACGAATGCTCTCGCTGCGCGGCCATTGGCTGGCCTCGACGCTGTGGCGGATGGCCAATTGGGCATGGTCGCGGCCAAAGGCGATCAGCCGGGGATCGGCGTCCACCACCACGTCGATCTGGGGATAGTCGCGGTTGAAGGCCGACAGCCGCTGAATCAGCCAGCCGCCGGCGAAAGCGGATTCGACGCTGACCTTGACCACGCCGACGGACGGTTTCTCCTTCAGGGCGGTCAGGCAATCGTCGATTCCGTCAAAGGCCCGGGTCAGGACGTTCAGCAATTGCAGCCCGGCGGGAGTCAATTCCACGGCGCGGTGCCGACGCTGGAACAGCGGCCGGCCAAGCATGCTTTCCAGTTCGCGAATCTGCCGGCTGATGGCGGCCTGGGAGATGAACAGCTCTTCGGCGGCGCGGGTAAAGCTTTGATGCCGTCCGGCCACTTCGAAGCTGCGCAAGGCGGTCAGGGGCAGGCGTCCACGCTTCATGCATAACCTCAAGTCATGTGAAAGCGATGGTAATCTCGTTTGAAGGACGTGGTCAAGGGCGGTCATATGGCGTCGAAGGAGACTCGCCATGTGGACGCAAATCATTCATCTGATTCTGGACGCCGTCGCTTTGCGGATGGGGCGCCGGTATCAGGACATACGATGATATCGGCAAACGGGTTTTTATTGTCGAAGGCGGATCGTTTATTCCCGGCGGCGCTTATGTCTGCCGTGACGATCGCTCTGTGCGTTTTTGCCTTGCCGTAACCTGGTTGGCCGCCGCTTTGCCGGTTGTCTTGACAGATGCCCCGCCGGGCCGCAGCCTTAGGCCATGACCCGCACATTCTCATCTCTGCTGATCCTGTGTCTGGCCCTCAGCCTTCCGGCGCAGGCGGCCAAGCCGAAGACCTGTTTCTCGAAGGCCGAGATGAACGCCGAACGGCTGGTTCGCCAAGGGTTGCGCCTGCGGGAAGGGGCCAAGGGCTGCGACGGCGATCCCTGGAACTTCCAGACTCAGGCGCAATGGGAGGATATCGACAAGCGGTTCGGGCCTCAGTTCGCCGCTCAAACCAAGATTCGCAGGGGCGCCTTCGTTCGGGAATTCGACAAAGAGGCGGATTACCGGATCAACGAATCCGACGGGCGCATCGTCATGCTTTACCGCGGCTATCCCTTGAGCGCGCCCTATTGCACCGAGATCAAGAAGCTGTTGACCGACATGCAGAAATCCGGCTGGGTCGCCTTCACCAAGAAGGCCAATACCGCGCCGGACGAGGTTAAGTTCGTCTATCGCGCCTGCAACTGAATAACCCCTTTTCCCAAGCTGTTGAAATGCTTGGACGAAGCGGAGTAGGCTGGCCGCCTTGAAACACAGGATTTGCCATGCGTCCCGATCTTGCGGCCAAATACGATCTTCGCGTTCCCCGCTACACGTCTTATCCCACCGCGCCGCATTTCGGTCCGGCGGTGGGGGCCGATCAGTACGGCCAATGGCTGTCGGAGTTGCCCAAGGACGCTTCGCTGTCCCTCTACCTGCATATCGCCTATTGCGCCGAAATGTGCTGGTTCTGCGGCTGTCACACCAAGATCACCCGCCAATACGCGCCGGTGGCCGACTATATGGATTGCCTGTGGCGCGAGATCGACATGGTCGCCGAGCGCCTGCCTGCCCGCATGGCCGCGCAGCATGTGCATTTCGGCGGCGGCAGCCCGACTATCCTGTCGCCCGACGATTTCGTCGCCACCGTCGATCGATTGCGTAAGCGCTTCCTGCTGAAGGAAGACGCCGAAATCGCCGTCGAACTGGACCCCCGCACCGCCGACGAGGACTACGTCAAGGCCATGGCCCGCGCCGGCGTCACCCGCGCCAGCATCGGCGTGCAGGATTTCAATCCCCAGGTTCAGGAAGCCATCAACCGTATCCAGCCCTATGACGTTACCGCCCAGGTGATCGGCTGGCTGCGCAAGCACGGCGTGCCGGAAATCAACATGGACCTGATCTACGGCTTGCCCTATCAGACCTGCGAAAGCCTGCTGGAAACCATGGATCTGGCCGTCGGCTTCAGCCCCAAGCGCATCGCTTTGTTCGGCTATGCCCATGTGCCGTGGATGAAGAAGCACCAGCGCCTGATTCCGGAAGCGGCGCTGCCCGATATCGCCGAGCGCTGGCGTCAGTACGAGACTGCCCAGCAGCGGTTGGTCAAGGTTCACGGCTATGTTCAGGTCGGCCTGGATCATTTCGCCCGTCCCGACGACGCCATGGCCATCGCCTTGGCGGAAAACAAGCTGCATCGCAACTTCCAGGGCTACACCACCGACGAGGCCGCCATTCTGGTCGGTTTCGGCGCCTCGGGCATCGGTTCCTTGCCCCAGGGCTATGTCGCCAACGAAGGGTCGATCCACACCTACAAGGACACCATCCGCGCCGGACGTCTGGCCGCCGTGCGCGGCATCGCCGTCAATGACGACGACCGTCTGCGCCGCACCCTGATCGAGCGGCTGATGTGCGATTTGAGCCTGGATGTGGATGCCGTCTGCGAAAGCCTGGGGGCCGACGCCTCGCAGTTCGACGCCTCGCTGGAAACTCTGGCCTATATGCAGGCCGACGGCCTGCTGATCCGTAACGGCCGCAAGATCACCATCACCGAAGACGGTCGCCCCCTGGTCCGCGCCGCCTGCGCCGTGTTCGACCGCTATCTGAAAGCGGGCGAGGCGCGGCATTCCAAGGCGGTGTGAGTTTCCCGGTTTTGCTTGTATGTCCCCGCCGGAGTGATTTCCGGCGGAAGAAGGACGTTCGTCGTTTAACTCCGGTACTGTTCCGGATTTTCGATGCCGCAATTGCGGGCTTCTTCATCGAAGGCTTCGCGGTAGAGCGGCAGCGCCCTGGTCTTGATGATGGTCTGGCCAGTTCGGCTGTCGGTATATTCGGCGCGTTCGACCAAAGGGTGGGCGGCCTTGTTGGGGCAGGCCTCGCTCTCGGCGATCAGCGCCTTGATCTGGGCGGTCAGGCCGGCAATGTGGCATTCATCAAGATCGGCTTCGGCCCGCAGATCCTCGATCTCGCGGCGCAGCTCGGCGATCTGCCGACGCAGGTCCTCGGTTTCCATTTCGGCCATGAGGCTGGCTTGTTCGTTACTCGGTTCCACCGTGGTACTCCTTGGCGCCAGGCTGCGATGGGAGATCCCATCAAGGTGATCCTATTGGGGCGCGGCTGGCCCGGCAAGCTGTGAATGAATAAGTCTGCGCCCAGGTTTGAGGCGCGGCGTCTTCGGCCAAAAGCCTATTCGTCTCCCGGCTTGCGGCTTCTTAATCCCTTGATTTCGGACCGCTGGCTCTTGGCTTCCAGGCGACGCTTCTTCGAGCCCAGAGTGGGGCGGCTGGGGCGTCTGACTCTGTCCGGCACCGCCGCTGCGCGGATCATCTCGATCAGGCGATCCAGGGCGTCCTTGCGGTTGGCGTCCTGGGTGCGGAAACGTTGGGCAGTGATGACGAGAACGCCGTCGCGGGTCAGCTTGTTGCCGATCTGGCGCAGCATCTTTTCGCGCACCGGCTCCGGCAGGGAAGGCGAGGTGACGACGTTGAACCGCAGCTGAACGGCGGTTTCCACCTTGTTGACGTTTTGGCCACCAGGGCCGGAGGAGCGGAGGAAAACCTCCTCCAACTCGCTGTCATCCAGACGGATGCGCCCAGTGACCTCGATCATGGCGGCTAACCCAGCAGGCCACGTTTCTCCACCTCGTTCGCCACGTCGATGGCGGCGTTGAGGGAGGGATGGCTCCAAGGCGTGGAAACGTCGCCCAGCAGGCGGGCATAGCCCAGCTTGATCAGCAGCTCGTGCAGGCGGGCGTGCTTTTCGTTGACCATGCCGGGCGGGCAGAAGATGTAGACGGGACCGCCGTTGGCGCAGGCTTCCGAACACATGTTCATGGAATCGCCGGTGGCGACGATGACGTCGGCCATGCCCACCAAGGCGAGATAGGGGTTTTCCGTCTCTTCGCGCCAGATATGCAGATGGCTGCCCGGCGGCAGGCAGTCCTCGACCGCCGCCTCCACGTCGGGGCCGCTGCGGCGGCTGGTGGTGGCGATGATGGTGGCGCCCAGGGTCCTGGCCAGTTCGGCTGTCTGGGACACCATCTGGCGGGCGCGCTCGGGGGTGAAATCGTAATCCTTGGTGGCGCCGCCGATGGAAAGAAGCAGCCAAGGGCGGGGCAGGTGCGCGAAACGGGGCTCCCAGACGGCGCGCTCTGCGGCCAGCAGGGCGGGAACGGCGCGGTGGCAGGAGCCCAGCGTTTCCAGCACGTTGGCGGCGGGCTTCATCTTGTCGTGGCGGGGGGCGGCGATCAGGTCGAATCTGCCACGGCCCGGCCAGCCCGGATCCATGATCTGCACCAGTTTGGTGCCGAACCTGCGCTTCAGCCAAAAGGCCAAAGGCGCGGTGCGGCGGCCGGCGGCGATGGCCAGCTTGGGGGGAGCCGTCAGATGTTCCAGTTCGTCGCGGCATTCCTTGGCGATCCCGATCAGGGACGAGCCACGGAACAGGTTGTGCCACTTGCCGCGTTCGTCATAGCGGACTTGGAAGATGCGGAACGGGCGGCCCAGAGCTTCGGCGACGCCGACGCATTGGGCGACGTTGCCGGGACGATCGTCCGCCAGAACCCAAACCGTTTCGTCGGCCATGATTACCCTCGTGAAAGACAAGGCCACAGGGGGTAAGCCCTGTGGCCCCGTGTGTCAATGATGCTGCTTGGTCAGCGGCCCTGAAACTGCGGCCGGCGCTTTTCGGCGAAGGCGGCCATGCCTTCCCGGTAATCATCGGTGGTCAAAAACTCGTAGGCGCGGTTGAGTTCGTCCTGGCTCATGGGAGCGGGCGACTGCACGCGGCGAACGAACTCCTTGTGCCAGCGGTTGACCAGCGGGGCGTTGGCGGTGATGCGTTTCACCGTGGCCTGGACCTCGGCCTCCAAGGCGTCGTCGGGCAGGATGCGGTGGATCAGGTTCATGGCCAGGGCTTCCTCGGCTCCGAAGACGCGGGCCTCCAGCAGGATTTCCAGGGTGCGGGCGGCTCCGGCCAGACGCATGACGCCGGCAATCTCGGGCTGGCCCATGACCACTGAGATTTTGCCCACCGGCACGCCGAACTTGCCGGACGCCGCCGAAAGACGCAGATCGCACTGGGCGGCCAGTTCCAGTCCGCCGCCGACGCAAGGGCCGTAAATTTGGGCGACGGTGGGATGCGGACAGGCCTCGACCAGGGCCAGCGCCTTGCGCATCACGGCGTCGTAGTCGCGAGCCTGCTGGGCGTCGGCGCGCAGGGTTTCGAATTCGGTAATGTCGGCGCCGGGTGCGAAGGCTTGTTCGCCGGCACCGCGTAAAATCACGCAACGGATGGAAGCGTCGGCGTTGATGCCCGTGAAGGCGTCGGCCAGACCGCGCCAAACCGGCAGATTCAAGGCGTTCATCTTGTCCGGACGATTCAGGATCACGGTCGCCACAGCCCCTTCGCGGCGCTGTTCGATCACATTCGTCATGTTCCCCCCTAAAGCCTTTTGTTGCACCGATGGCCGTTTTGGCACTATATCCCGCGCAGGAGACGTCTTCTCTATATCGCCCCGCGATGGCCGGGGGAAGTTTGGAGTATCACCCTGATGCAGTCCGTTTCGCGCACGCCGGAGCAGAAAAAGGCCGGTTTGACCACCGCCCGCATCCTGCTTGAGATCGGTGCCGTCAATTTCCGCCCGGAAGAGCCTTATACCCTGACTTCGGGTTGGAAGAGCCCGGTCTATATCGATTGCCGCAAGGTGATTTCGTTCCCGCGCGCGCGCCGCAAGATCGTCGAGCTGGCAGCGGCTTCGATCAGCCGTGAAGTCGGCTTCGAGAGCCTGGACGCCATCGCTGGCGGCGAGACCGCCGGCATTCCCTATGCCGCCTGGATTTCCGACGCCCTGATGCAGCCCATGCTGTATGTGCGCAAGCAGGCCAAGGGCTTCGGCCGCAACGCCCAGATCGAAGGCGATTTCAAGGACGGTGCCCGCGTGCTGCTGGTCGAGGATCTGGCTTCGGACGGCGCCAGCAAGGTCAATTTCTGTCAGGCCCTGCGCAAGGCCGGCGCCGACGTCCACCATACCTTCGTGGTGTTCTTCTACGGCGTCTTCCCCGGCGCCCTGAAGACCCTGCAGGAAATCGACGTGCGCATGCACTATCTGGCCAACTGGTGGGACGTGCTGGAGGTCGCCGAGGAAGGCGGTCAGTTCAGCAAGTCGGCCCTGGAAGAGGTGCGCAAGTTCCTGCACGACCCGATCTCCTGGTCCGCTTTCCACGGCGGCCGCGAGAGCTGAGTTTGGGGGTCGCTCTCTCCCTTGACTTCGACGCTGCTCGTCAGGTTTTGGGAGAGAGCGGAGCTTCCAGCAGTTTCTCGAATTCCTGAGCCCGCACCGGACGGCTCAGAAGATATCCTTGGGCGCCGCCGCACTGGTTGGACCTGAGGAACTCGAATTGTTCGGTGGTCTCGACGCCTTTGGCCACCACGCGGATGTTCATGCTCCGCGCTACGGCGATCGCCGCCCGCACCAGATTGGCCTCGTCCTTTTCTCCACCCAGAACCCGGATGAAGTCCGGGGCGATCTTCACCACGTCCACCGGCATGGTGTGCAGGGTGCGGAAATCCGTATGGCCGATGCCGAAATCGTCCAGGGCGATATGCACGCCCAAGGTGCGCAAGGCTTCCAAGGCCTGCATGGTGGTGGCCTCGGCCTCCATGGCGACGCCCTCGGGCACCTCCACGTCCAGCGCCGCCGCCGGCAATCCGCTTTCCGCCAGCAAGCCTTCGATCATCTGGATGAAATCGGGGTCGTGCAGTTCACTTTTGCTGACATTGACGCAGATGCGCAGGGCTGGATGGGTCAGAAGCCAGCGCGCGCCCTGAATGAAGGCCTGACGCATGGCCCATTGACCGATGGGTTTGATCAGCCCGGTTTCGTTGGCCAGGGGCAGGAACTGACGCGGTACCATCAGGCCGACCTCGGGATGCTGCCAGCGCAGCAGAGCCTCGGCCCCGACGACGCGTAAATCGCTCAGATCGGCGATGGGCTGGAAATAGATTTCCAGCTGGCCGTTGTTGATGGCCAAAGCCAGGGAATCTTCAAGGGTCTGGCGCTCGAAGGCCCGTTCCGAAAGGATGGCCGACGAGAAGCGGAAGGCATCCCGGCCCTGTTTTTTCGAGGCGTACATGGCCTCGTCGGCTTGGCGCAGCAGCACTTCGACGGATTCGCCGTCGGCGGGATAAAGGGCGATGCCGACGCTGGTGGTGACCCGATGGGGAGAGCCCGCCAGTTCGAAGGGAATTGAGAATTGCTGTAGGATTTTTTGCGCCACCTTGGCGGCATCGCGGAAATCAGTGACGTCTTCAAGGATCAGGGTGAATTCGTCGCCGCCCATGCGGGCGACGGTGTCTTCGGCTCGCACCGTATGGATCAGGCGCTCGGAGACCTGCTGCAACAGGGTGTCGCCGGCCAGATGCCCCAGGCTGTCGTTGATTTGCTTGAAGTGATCCAGGTCCAGGAACAAGACGCCCACCTGCAACTGGTTGCGCTGGGCGCGAGCGATGGCGTGCTCCAGGCGCTCCAGAAACAAGGCGCGGTTGGGCAGGCCGGTCAGCGGATCGTGATGGGCGCGATGGGTCAGGCGCTCTTCGGTTTCCTTGCGCGAGGTGATGTCGCTGAACACCGCCACGAAATTGACGACGCCGCCGGTCTGCGAGCGGACGGCGCTGACGTCCAGCCAGGCGGCGAACAGTTCTCCCGATTTGCGGCGGTTCCAGATTTCTCCCTGCCAGTTGCCGGTGGCGTTGACGCGCCGCCACAGTTCGGTGAAGAAGTCTGGGCCGTGACGGCCGGACGACAGCAGGTCGAGCCCCTGGCCGCGCGCCTCGGCTGGGCCGTAGCCAGTCAGGCGGGTGAAGGCCGGATTGACGTGAACGATGCGCCGCTCGGCGTCGGTGATGAAGATGCCCTCGCTGGTGGCCTCCAGCACGCTGGCGGCCAGCCGCTGCTGCTCTTCCAGGGCTTTGCGGGCGGAAATGTCCTCGATCATCGCCACGGCGAACTGGGGGGCGCCGTCGGCGCTGCGCACCAGCGACATGGTCATGGCCACCCACAGGGCGCCTCCTTGGCCCTGCAGCAGGCAAAGCTCCTCGCAGAAGCCGTCCCGTTCGCCGCTGAGCAGCATCCACATGGGTTCGGCGGCCTTGCTGCGGTCGTCGGGATGAATGACGTCCAGCAATGGCCTGTTCTGCGCGCCGGGGCCGAGCAGGCCGACCAGGGTCGGGTTCAGGGAAAACAGATGGCCGTCGGGATCGATCATCGCCACGCCCAGGCCGGCATTCTCGAACACGGCGCGGAACTGGCTTTCGCTGCGGCGCAGATTGGCGTCGGCGGCCGAACGCTGGATGGCGTAGCGGATGGCCCGGCGCAGCAGGTCGACGTTGTTCTCGCCCTTGACCAGATAGTCCTGGGCGCCTTGCTGCACGGCCTGAACCGCCGCGCTGTCGTCGTTGTGTCCGGTCAGCACCACCACCGGCAGCATGGGAGCGAAGGTCCGCAGCCGGGTCAATGTTTCCAGGCCGAGGGAATCCGGCAGGGACAGATCCAGCAGGGCGACGTCGAAGCGTTGCTGGCCGACCTTGGCAATGGCGGCGGCCAGGGTATCGACCCAGGTGAAGCGGAAATCGCGGGGATATTGTCCCAGCAGCAAAATCTCGACAAGGCGCGCGTCGCCGGGATTATCCTCGACCAGAAGGACTTCGATGGGAACGACAGGGGATGAGGGCGCGGTCATGATCTGGCTCCCCCTTGGCCGTCAGCGCGGAGGCAGCTTGACGACGCGTCCCCAAAAATCAGCGATGGACTTGATCACCGAGATGAAATTGTCCAGGTCCACCGGTTTGGCGACGAAGCAATTGGCGTGCAGATCATAGCTGCGCATGATGTCCGGCTCGGCCTGCGACGTGGTCAGAACCACCACGGGAATCCGGCGTAGGTCGGGATCGTTCTTGATTTCGGCCAGCACTTCGCGGCCGTCTTTGCGGGGAAGATTCAGGTCCAGGAGCAGAAGGTCGGGCTTGGGCGCGGCGGCATAGCTTTCGGAATTGCGGAGAAAGCGGATCGCCTCGACTCCGTCGGGAACCACATGCAGGCGACCGGGAACGCCGCCTTCCTTCCAGGCTTCGGTGGCAAGACGGGCGTCTCCGGGATTGTCTTCGACCAGAAGAATGTCCAGGGTTTCGGGATTTCGCACCACGACCCATTACTCCGTATCTTCCCCCGACAAATAGTCTATGCCACTTGGGGGCGCTTGAAAAGCGACAGCTTTGTGAGGAGGTTAGCCTGTCTGAAGGCCGGTCAGGGAATAAAGATCGACCGGCGTGCCCACCAGTTCGTACAGCAGGCGAAAGCACACGCCCAGCACGATCAGGGCCAGCAGGATGCGCATCTGTTCGGCGCGCAATTTGGCGCCGAAGCGGGCGCCCATTTGCGCGCCGACCACGCCGCCGACCAGCAGGGCCAGCATCAGCACCACATCGACGGTCTGGGTCTTCACCGCTTGCAGCAAGGTGACGTTGGCGGTGACGAAGATGATCTGGAACAGCGAGGTGCCGATCACCACCGAGGTCGGCATTTCAAGGACGTAAATCATCATGGGGACCATGATAAAGCCGCCGCCCACGCCCATCAGGGCCGACAGCAGGCCGCCGAAGGCCCCTACCGCCAGAGGCAGAAAGGCCGAGATGTAAAGACCGGAGCGGGGAAAGCGCATCTTCAGCGGCAAGGCCGACCACAGATGGCGGTGGCGCTTGTGCGGGCGGCTTTTGCGGCGCGAGGCCGCCAGGGTTCGCAGGCTTTCCACCAGCATGGTGATGCCGACGAAGCCGAGAAACAGGACGTAGCACAGATTGATGGCCAGATCGACCTGACCCAAACTGTGCAGCAGGGCGAACAGCCAGACGCCGAACAGGGAGCCCAGAAGCCCCCCGATCATCAGCATCCAACCCATACGGAAATCGACGTTCTTGCGCCGCCAATGGGCGATGACGCCGGATACCGACGCCCCCACTACCTGATTGGCGCCCGACGCCACGGCCACCGGAGAGGGAACGCCCAGAAAAATCAGCAGCGGCGTCAGTAAAAAGCCGCCGCCGACACCGAACAGCCCGGACAGGAAACCGACACCTCCCCCCAGGGCCAGCAATGCCAGAAGATTGACCGACAGACCGGCAATGGGGAGGTAGATGTTCAAGGACGGCTCTGCTTACTCGACCGGATAGCCGGCGCTGATCCAGCCGTTGATGCCGCCGGCCAAACGATTGATCTCGCCCTTGTAGCCGCTTTCCAGCAGGCGCTGGGTGGCGGTGCCGCAACGCACGCCCGAGCGGCAATGGATCACCAGCTTCTTGCCAGCGGGAACGGCGGGGAAAGCGGCGGGATCGAAGCTCGACAGCGGCACCAAGGTCGCTCCGGCGATGTGATGAGCCACCCATTCGTTCTGCTCGCGCACATCGACGATGAAGGCCTGATCGTTTTCAACCCAGTCGAAAATAGTTTCCGCATCGACGATGTTGACCTGTTCGCTCATTTCCAAGCATTCCATATCCAGAAGGGGCATCCGCCCGTGCAGGATGGTTATGATGGAGACGCCGATGCATTTGCGCAAGAGGCCGGGCCGTCTTAAGCTGAGGCAATTCGTCAGGAAAGGGGAGCGTTGCCGTCATGGCTGATGAAATGTTGGACGCGAAAGGCCTTTCCTGTCCGCTGCCGATCCTGCGGGCCAAGAAGCTGCTGAAAATCATGTCCAACAACGATCGGCTGACGGTGATCGCGACGGACCCCGGGTCGCTTCGGGACTTTCCCAGTTTCTGCGCCCAAACCGGCAACAGTCTGGAGGAAGCCGGCGAGATCGACGACGGGGTTTACCGCTTCCTCATTCGCAAGATCGTTTGAAATCCTCGTAGGCGTGCCAGCTGCCGTAAGCCACCAGGGGCAAGGTGAAGGTTAGGCCGATGAAGCCGGTGACGAAGCCGAACCCCACCAGCACGACGATGGTCGCGGCCCAGGACAGCATCACCGTGCGGTTGGCCCAGACATATTCCACTGAGTCGATGATGCATTCGGCCACCGGCGCTTCGCGGTCGAGCAATGCCGGAATGGTCATGGCCATGGCCGCGAAAACGGTGGCGGCGATCAGGCTGCCCAGAATGGTTCCCGCCGCGAGAAAATAGAAAGCCTGGTCGGAGCCGAGAAGGCTGGCGACGAAATTGTCCAATTGCGGCGGATTGCTGTGGAAGAACAGGCTGAATAGCAGCATGGCGACCTGAAACCAAGCGGCCATGGCCAGCATCAGCGCCAGTCCGCAGGCGCTTAATCCCGCGGGGTTGCGCAGCCATGCCCGGGCGCTGAGGCCGAAGCTCACGGTTTGCCCATCGGCGCGCCGGCGGGCGATGTCCATCAGGCCGACGGCCAGAATGGGGGCGATCAGAAAGAAACCGGCCATGGTGGCGGGGATCAGGCTGCCCAGATCCAGCGCGGCCAGCCCGAAGGACAGGGCCAGGCCCAGGACCGAGAACACGGCCCCCCAGGCCAGGGACAGGATAGGGGCGGCGCGGAAATCGTCCCAGCTTTTGGACATCCAGCGGCTGGGCGCGTCGATGCCCAAGACGGGGCTTCGCCGCTGGGGGCGGCAGGGGTGATGGATAAGGAGGCTATCTGTGGCCATGGCGACCTCGCTGAGGCGGTGACTTCTCCTGCGGAATCAGGTGGGGGGCTTGCCGCCCGCTTTAAAGCTATGGCCTAGGCCATAAAGCGAACGCGCCGCCCGAATGGGCGGCGCGTTTTCTTTTTTCAAGATGTCGACGTCAGTCGCTCATGTCAGGCAACGGGCTTACCCACCGGCAGAACGTCGCGGCCGAACACATCCTTGAAAATGGTCGAGGCCATCATGTACCAGGCGCCCAGGGCGCAGAAGGTCAGATCGACGCCGGCCCAGAAGGTCAGGCTTTCATTGTCGACGAAATGTTCCAGGTCCAGCAGCACGAAGCCGATAATCAGCGTGGTGAAGGTGAAGAACATCGCCTTGCTGATCTTGACCGAGGCCACCCACAGGATCGACGAATACAGGGTCCAGGCGATCAGGAACCAGCCCACGTCGGCCTTGCTGACGGGGAACAGGTTGTAGACCTTGGCCACCAGCATCGCGCATAGGGTGATCCAGAAACAGCCGAACGAGGTGAAGGCCGAATAGCCGAAATTGTTGCCCATCTTCTGTTCCTGCAGGCCGGCAATGAGCTGGGCCAGACCGCCGAAGAAGAAGCCGAGCCAGATCACCGGGCCGATGCCGGCCAGTCCCAGATTGTGGAACTGCAGCATCAGAGTGGTCAGACCAAAGCCGGCCAGGCCGACCACGGCCGGATTGCCCTGCTTGGGGGCGGCGGCGATGGAAGCCTGCTTCGCGGTCTCGATGGCGATGGGGCTGATTTGCGACATGAGCGTATCCTTATCTACGGCCCTTTCTGCTGGGCCTTGGTTCCTCCCGGAATCCCGAACGTGTCCCTGGTATTCTTTTATTGCGCCTCTGATGGGCAAAAATGACATAGCCCATATTGCCCTTGTGGGCAATCGCTCATTTCAGGGTTGTGTAACTTTCATAAAGATGAACGCATGTTCGCGCATGAAAAAATCCTCCGCGAATAATTCCGTGGAGGATTGTGTCCGAGAAAGGCGCTGAGCGGGATGGCGTTTAAATTTTTCTCACGCCGTCCAGGAAGGTCTGCACGCCCTGGCGCAGGCCATCGACCTCGCCGACCATGCTGCGGGCCGAGCCGAGAACGTTCTGCGCTTCCTGTTCGGTCTTGCGGGTGTCGGCGGCGACGCCCTGGATGGTCTCCGTCACTTCCTGGGTGCCCTGGGCGGCCAATTGGACGTTGCGGGCGATTTCCTGGGTGGCGGCGCCCTGTTCTTCGACGGCGGCGGCGATGGCCGACGAGGTCTCGTTGATACGGGCGATGCTGTCGGTAATCTCGCGGATGGCCGAGACGGCGTTGGCCGTGGTGCTTTGGATGCTGCTGATCTGCTGGCCGATTTCGTCGGTGGCCTTGGCCGTCTGGTTGGCCAGATGCTTGACCTCGTTGGCGACCACGGCGAAGCCCTTGCCGGCGTCGCCGGCCCGCGCCGCCTCGATGGTGGCGTTTAGGGCCAGAAGGTTGGTCTGGGCGGCGATGTCGTTGATCAGCTGCACCACCTCGCCGATACGCTGGGCGGCGGCGCTCAGTTCCTCGACGGTAACGTTGGTGCGGGACGCCTGCTCAGAAGCCTGGCGGGCGATTTCGGCGCTGCCCTGAACGCGCGAGCTGATTTCGGCGATGGAGGCATTCAATTCCTCGGTGGCGGCGGCCACCGTTTGAACGTTGGCGGCGGCCCGCAGGGCGGTGACGGCCACCTGATCGGCCTGTCGGGTCGCCGCTTGGGTGGTCTCTTCCATCTGGTGGGCACAGCCTTGCAGCGACGTGGCGGAGTCTCCCAGCCGCCCGGTCATTTGTCCGGCGCTGTTGTCGAAGTCGCGGCAAAGACTTTCCAAAGCCGAACTGCGGCGTTTTCCCTCGGCCTGCCGCTGGCTCTCCTCGGCGGCCAGTCTTTCGGCGGTTTGGGCGCCTTTGCGCAAAGTTTCCAAAGCCCTGCTCATCTTTCCCAATTCGTCGTCAAAGCGCAGGGCGGGGACCGGGCGTTCGTAATCCCGGTCGGTCAGGTGGCGGATCGCGTCCATCAGGTCGCCGATGGGCTTGGAAACCCGGCGGTGTACGGTCCAGCCGCCCCAGGCTCCCAAGGCCAAAGCGAAGACCAGGATGGCCAGAGTGACCAGGAAGCGGGTCAAAGCCTCTTGCCGCAGATCCTCGGCATGGGCCACGACACGGTCCAAGGCGTTGACGGCCAGCTTGCCCAACGGACCGAAAGGCTGATTGCAAATGGCGTTGTAGTCGTCGATGCCCATGACCGGGGTGCCGCCGCCGTCGAGCTTGGCCAGCAGACGGTCCGTCTCGGCCTGGGCCTTGCGGGTGACCTCGGTGGCGGTGGCGATATCCGCGGCCAGATCCTGCGGCGCTCCGGCGCGTTTGAGGATGCCGCCCAGGCTGTCCCAGTCGCCGCTGATGGTGGTGCGGAGCTGGATCATCTTGATCTTCATGGCTTCGGGCAGCGGCGTTCCGCTGGAGATATTGGTGCGCACGCCGCATTCCAGGCCGTACCGTTCACGCAGACGCCAGCCCAGCTGATGAATTTGCACCAATTCGGCGCTGGTGGCATCGCTCAGGCGGATGGTGTTGACATAGCTGAGGGACAGTTCGCCAAAAGCGTCGGAGATGCCCTGGTTGCTGTCGGCCCAGGGCTTGACGCCGTTCAGGCTGCGTTCGCTTCTGGGTTTGTTCATCTCGTCTTTTAAAGACTGGACGCCCGTCTGATAGTCCTTCCAAAAGCCTTCCAGCTTGGCCAGCGCCTCTCGACCTTGGGGCAGATCGCTTTTTCTGCCGATGGCGATGGCGTCGGGGATCAGCTTGTCGATCCTGGACAGATTGTCCGCCAGCGCCGCCTTGGGATCGTCCTTGCCCAGAAGGTCGACGATGGCCTGGCCGCGCAGAACCCGGAAGTCCAGGAAATTGATGAACAGCCCGCGTTCGCTGCGGCTCAACTCGCCCACCTGGATGCTTTGCCTGTAATCCGACCAGGCGTCGAGGGTGTTGTAAGCCGTAATGAAAAGCAAAGCGGTGGAAAGCAGGGAGATGGTGAGGATCAGAATCGTGCTCACCGAGCCGGATCTGTTCATGGTACCCCCTCCTGAACGGTTCTTGGCTTTCCGGTCCTGCCGTTCTTAAGCCGGATCAATTCCCTAAGCTTATGAAAAGCGGGTTGCTTTTCCTTGCTATCTTTCGGATAGGCCGGACGGCCATAGGTCTAAAAAAATGCCGCGGCCCGAGCCGCGGCATTTTGCTGGCGGAACAATGGCCAGAACGCTCAGGCGATTTTGGCGCCGTGTTCGCGTTTTTCCACGCGGGCCATCGAGGCCAGCAGGAAAACGGCGCCCCACAGGACGGTCACGCCCAGGGCCAGCAGCCAGCGGCTGTCGGCCAGCATCTGGGCCGGCTGCATGTAGAAGGGGCCGCGCATCAGCACCAGGGCGTGGGCCACCGGGTTGACGGTCATCACCGCATGCAGCCACATCGGCGCGTTCTCCACCGGGAACAGCGCCCCGGACAGCATCCACAGCGGCATCAGGAAGACCATCATGATGGCGTGGAAGCCGGCGCTTGAACGCATGCTCCAGGCGAAGAAAAAGCCCATGGCGGCGAAGCCGGTGGAGGCCAGGACATACGCCGCCAGCAGAAAGGCCAGAGACCCCAGTCCCAGATGCAGCCCAAGGAAAGGCGCGGCGACGGTGAAGATCACGGTCTGGACCATGGCGATGGCGACGCCGCCCAGCACCTTGCCCAGCACGATGGCCATGCGCGATACGGGGGCGACCAGGACGCTTTGCAGGAAACCGGCGTCGCGGTCCTCGATGATGGTGATCGACGAAAAGATGCTGGCGAACAGCATCATCATCAGCATCACGCCGGGATAGAAATATTCCAGATAGCTGACGCCGTCCATGCCGGGAGCGCGGAACGAGGCGTTGAAGCCGGAACCCAGGAACAGCCAGAACAGAATGGGCTGGGCGACGGTGCCGATCACGCGCTGGGGCTGGCGGATGAACCGGATGAATTCCCGGCGGGCGAGAGCGAAGGCGACGCCGATCATGCTGCTTCTCCGGTTTGGTCAGGTTCGGCGGCGGTTTTGCCGGTCAGATGGATAAAAACGTCTTCCAGGGCGGGCTGCTTGATGGCGATGCTGTCGATCTGGCTGCGGTAATTGGCCAGCAGCTTCTCCAGGATCGGCAGGCTGTCGCCGTTGCCGGTTTCCTCAAGGCGGATTTCGTCGCCGTGGCGGCGGGTGGCAAAGCCCAGGTCGGCGCGGATGCGGGCCTCCAGCGCCTCGGCGTCGCGGCTTTGAGCCACCACCATCTCGCGGCCCAACTGGCCGCGCAGCGCCTGCGGGCTGTCATAGGCCAGCAGATGACCGTCCTTCATGATGGCCACGCGGTCGGCGTCCTCGGCTTCCGAGAAGATATGGCTGGTCATCAGCACGGTCATGCGGCGGCCGCGCTGAATTTTATGCAGGGCGTCAACGAAATTGCGGCGGCTGGCCGGGTCCAGGCCGGTGGTCGGTTCGTCCAGCAGCAGCAGGCGCGGGCGGGTCAGCAGACATTTGGCCAATTCCACCTGACGGGCCAGACCGCCCGACAGGGTCATCACCTTGTCGTTCCGGCGGTCCAGAAGATCGGTCCAGCCCAGGGCTTCGTCCTGACGTTCGTAAAGATCGCGGCCCGATAGACCGTAAAGGTCGGCGTGCAGCTTCAGGTTCTCGGCCACCGACAGATGCTTGTCCACGGCGGGGCTCTGGAACACCACGCCCATCTGGGCGCGGGCCTTGGCCGGGTCTTTCAGCAGATCGTGGCCGCCGATGCTGATGCCGCCCGCCGATGGATAGGCCATGCCGCACAGAATGCGGAACAGGGTCGATTTGCCGCTGCCGTTGGGGCCGGACAGAATACAGAACTGCCCTTCCTCGACCGACAGGGTCAAGCCGTCGATGGCGGTGCGGGCGGCGGTTTTGCGGCCTGCCGGATAGACGTGGGTCAGGTTTTCGATATGGATCATGGCCTGTTGGGCTTCCGGGTGGGTAATTTAGAACGCATCTATTTCATAGTCTGTCGTGCCGGTAAAGCGCGTCAGCCGGCAATTCCCTGCTTGGGGCGATTGTCCCACCAGGATTGTGCCAGCGCCACAGCTTCAGCGGGCGAGGCGGCCTTTGCCGACAGCCGCAACGCGATGGCGGCGGTCGAGACCACCACCATCTCGGCATGGGCGTCCGACGTTTCGCCCCGCCACAAGGCCGCCAGACGATTGGGCTCCAGGCTGCTCTCGGCGCCGGGGCTGCTGTCCACCAATGGCGGCCATTCCTCCTCGAAGGGCTGGCCGTTCTGGAGGCCTTCCACCACGCAGGGCTTTTCCGGCCGGCGTTCGATCTCGCCGCCGTCGCCCTTGAAGCAGGCAATGGTCGACAGGCCCATCAGCAGAGAAGCGTCGCGGTGGACGCCCCGATAGTTGGGATGGAACACGCTCATCAGCGCCGCCTTGGCGTCGAAGGGGTTCAGGTTGCGGGCAACCGTATGCAGCGGCGAGCGCAGGCCCAGCAGTGGCTTCAGTTCGAAGATTTCCAGAAGGCGGGGATTCAGCACTTCCAGCGGGACGTAAGTGAAGTTGTCTTGGTTCAACTGGCGCCCCGCCTCGGCCAGGGAGACCGCGGCGGGAATGCCCAGCGCGGCCAAGGTTTCGCGGGTGTAAAGACGCCCGGCGGTGTGGCCTTCGGTGCCGTGCATGGCCACCTTCAGGCCATGGCGGGCCAGCAGCAGCGCCGACAGGATGAACAGCGGCAACTGGCGGCTCTTGCCGGCATAGGACGGCCAGTCGATGTCGGGGCGCGGGAAGTCGGCGGGCATATCCAGACCGTCGCGCACCGCCAGGGCAAAACCGGCTACCTCGTCCGGGGTTTCGGTCTTGACCCGCATCAGACAGAGGAAGGCGCCCAACTGCACAGGCTCGACCTCGCCTTTCAGGATCATCGAAACGGCGGCGCGGGTTTCGTCGAGGGTCAGCGGGCGGCTGAGGTTGGGGCCTTTGCCCAGAACGCGGACATACTGGGCAAAGGGATGTTCATGGCTCATGGCGTACTACCCTCAATCTCGGTCTCTTTACGAAGACGGCTTGGCGGGCCGTTTTATTGCATTCAGAGCCAGCTCAGGCTGGCGGGCTGGGCGGCGCACAGATCGACGAAGCCTTCGTAATCCACCCGCGTCACGCCGGTCACCAGCGCCTTGACCGTCAGGCCTCGGGCCTCCAGATCGGGGATCAGCACATAGATCGGCAGCTCGGCCAGCCGGGACGCGAAGAGTCCGCCGGCCAGGGCGGCGATCACGGCGTCTTCGATCAGGATCAAGGCGTCGCCGTCGCGCCAGCGGCTCAGACAGCCGTCCAGGGCGCTGTCGGCGAAGGGGGATTTGCTGACGATATGCAGCATCTTACAGACTCATCAGCATGTCGGCCTCGGCTAGTTTCCCGGCTATGGCGGCGCGGTCCAGTAACGAGACGGCGATCATCAGGTCGTGTTCGGACAGTCCCCGCTCGGCCAGGGATTCGCGTTCGACCCAGACATGGTCGATATCGTATTCGCCCAGTTCGCTCAGATGCTCGGCGAAGGGCTTGTGGCCGATGGCTTCGGGCGTCTGGGCGCGGGCCAGCTGGAATACGCCGTCGTCGAGAAAAACCAGATGCACCTGCTGGTCGAAGGCGGCGGCGACCAGCACGGCTTCGATCATCTCGGCGGCGGCGCTGCGGCCATAGGGAGCCTTGCGGCTGACAAACATGATTTTTTTGTGGGTCATGAGCCGAACGTCACCAAGCGGTCGGCGGCGACCATGGCCTCGGCCAACTGCCCCAGCCCGGAAATGCGGAAGCCGGGGGCCAGATTGACCTCGCGGATGCCGCGTTTGACGGCGGCGTTGGCGCAGACCACCAGTTCCACGCCATGTTCGGCGGCCAGTTGCGACCAGTCGCGGCCTGGATGGCGCTCGTCGGCGGGAGGCGCGGCCAGACGGTTGGCGTTCAGCACGCCGTCGCCGTAAAAGAACACCCGCGTCAGGCCGTGGCCGCGCGCAAGCACGGCGCGCGCAAAATTCAAGGCGCTGCCGGAGGATTGGCTCCCCTGGGGGCCGTCGGTGACCAGGATGGCGAATTTCATGGCGCTATCCTGCCTTCAAGAGAACCGTGATGACAAGGCAGCGCTGGCGATTCCCCGTATTGGGTGGCGGTGATCAGATCCAGGATGATCTGCGCCACTTCCGGATCGCGGCCGATGCCGCCCATCAGCCAGACCAGATGACGGCCGATTTCCGACGGTCCGCCTTCCGGCGCGGTCAGGCCGAACAGGGGAGGCAGATCCTGGCTGGCGTGCATGCCTTCCGACACCAGCAACGGCGCGCCGATGACGTGGCGGGTGGAAACCAGCTTGGGCCAGTCGCAAACGAAAGGCTCCTGTTCGATATAGGCGATAGCCACCTCGGCGAAACCGGCGTCGCGGCGCAGCCGTTCGGCCACGGCCTCCGGGGTGCCGGACGAGCCGCCGGGCTTGGACGAGCCGTGGGCGATCATCAACAGGGTGGCGTCGGTGGCCTTGATGCCGTTGACGCGGCAAAGTTCATGGGCGCGGCGGCACAGCAGACAGGGAATCTCGGGATGGGTGCCCACTGGCTCGCTGTAATAGACGGTGCGCCCAGCGATTTCACTGACGCGGCCGGTCAGGCCCAGGCGTTCGGGGATCAGTTTTTTCGTGAAAACGCCGGCACCGCTGAAATAGGGCACCACATGCACGATACGGCTCCGCACCAGATCCAGCGAGACGAAGGGTTCCTCTTTCCAGAAGCAGGCCCGCACCTCGGCGAACAGGTTCAGCGCGCGCAGGCGTTCGGCCAGACGGCTGGCGGCCTGCCGGGCGTTCGGGGTTTTGCTGGAGCCGTGGCCCACCAGCAGCAAGGCGGCGTCTTTCCAATCGCTCATGGACGAGATATGGGGGGCCTTGGTCATCGCGCCAATCACTCGGCCAGCCAGGCCAGGGCGGAAACGCCCAGGGTGACGGCGGCAATGCCGACGCCTTGCCCCGCCGAGATGCGCTCGCGGAAGAAAATGCGGGCCAGGACGATCGTCACCACGCCGAACGCCGAACTGGCCACGGTGGCCAGGGTGCCGTCCAGGCCGCGTCCGGCGGCGTAAAGGGCGAACAGGCCGCCGGCGTCGAGGACCCCCTGCAAGGCGGCCAAGGACAGCACGCCGGCTTGGACGCGGGTGGGCTTCGGCCCCAGAATCACCACCACCAGCATGGTCAGGGCCGCCACCACACGGCCCCAGAACAGCACGTTGCTTTCGCCGTCCACCAGCACCGCCTGTTGCCCCACCGCCAAGGTGACGGAAAAAATGACGCTGGAGACCAGGGCCAGGGTCAGCGTCCAGCGGCGGTCGGGGGGATTGGCGACGCCGGGTTCGGGCGCGGCGAAGCGCGCCACCAGGATGACGCCGCCCATGGTCACGGTCATCGCCGCCAATACGGTCAGGGTGGGACGCAGACCGAGCGCCAGATTGATCAGGACCATCCAGGCGGGATAGGCCCCCACCAGCGGCGAAACCAGCGATACCGGCCCTCGGCGCATGGCTTCGTAGAACATCAGCATGGCCAGGGCGGCCAGGGCGGCCGAGATCAGTGTCCAATGGCTGGGCGGCACGGGAAGATGGCCTTCCGCCAGGGTCATCCACAGGCCCAGGCCGGTCATGCCGGCCAGACTCATGGCCAGCAGGGCGCCTTGGGCGCCCAGGGCGCGTCCGGTATGGCGAGCCAGAACGTCGGCGGTGCCCCAGCTCAGGGCGGCGAGAATTCCCAGAAGTACGGCGGTCATGCCCGGCACTGTCCCCGAGCCGGCTCGGCAAATCAAGGGAAGAGTCCCGATATTCATCGCCAGTTCAGACGGCTTTTGTCAGGATGACGGCATGCTGAGGCGCCTTCTTCCTTTCTGTCTGCTGCTGTTGCCGGTTCTGTCCCAGGCCGAGTCTTCCGTCGCGCCCGATCACGAACGGGCGCGGGCGGCCGTCGAATCCGGGCGCAGCCAGCCTTTGCGCCGTCTGCTGGACAAAGTGGCGGCCAGTTATCCCGGCAAGGTATTGCAAGTGGAGTTGGAGGGGGACGAAGATCATCTGTCCTACGAGGTCAAGCTGCTGGCGCAGGACGGCAGTCTTCAGGTTCTGCATTACGATGCCGCCACTCTGGAACTGACGCGCCAGGAAACCGGCCGCCGTCATCACGCCGACCGTTACGACGGCCATCACGAAGACGAAGCGGGGCACTGATCATGCGTTTGCTGCTGGTGGAAGACGAAGCCCCCCTGGCCGCGCAACTGGCCCAGGCCCTGACGCGCCAGGGCTATGCGGTGGACAAGGCCGCCGACGGCGAGGAAGGCTGGTTTCTGGGGGACACCGAACCTTATGACGCGGTGCTGCTGGATTTGGGGCTGCCCAAGCTGGATGGCATCGCCGTGCTGAAACGCTGGCGGGCTTCCGGGCGGCGCATGCCGGTGCTGGTGCTGACGGCCCGCGATTCCTGGCACGACAAGGTGCAGGGGCTGGACGCCGGAGCCGACGACTATCTGGCCAAGCCATTTCGGACCGAGGAGCTTCTGGCCCGGCTGCGGGCCTTGATCCGCCGTGTCCACGGTCAAGCCAGTTCCGAACTGGTGTGCGGCCCGGTCTGCCTTGATACCAGCGCGGCCCGGGTCACGCTGAACGGCGAAGCCGTCAGTCTGACCGCCCATGAATTCAAGGTGCTGTCCTATCTGATGCACCGCAAGGGACAGGTGGTGGGGCGGGCCGATCTGACCGAGCATGTCTATGCTCAGGACTATGACCGGGATTCCAACACCATCGAGGTGTTTATCGGCCGCTTGCGCAGAAAATTGGGGGACGGCCTGATCCGTACCGTTCGCGGGCTGGGCTATCAGATGGACGATCCCGCATGAGACTGCCCTCGCTGCGGCTGCGTCTGCTGTGGGGCGCCTCGGTATGGGTATCCGTGGCGCTGGTGGCGGTGGGTATCCTGCTGTTCGAACTGTTCCATAACTATGCCACCGAAGACGTCTTCGACGATCTGTCCAACCAGCAGGATCAATTGCTGGCCGGCATTTCGGTGGGGGCCGACGGCGGCTTGGCGGTCGGTCCGGTTCTCAGCGACCCCCGTTTCGAGCGCCCCTATTCCGGGCTGTACTGGCAGGTGGACAGCCAGGGGAGAAGCGGGCTTCTGCGGTCGCGGTCGCTTTGGGATTTCGTTATGGATATGCCTCGGGGGATGCCGCCCGCCGACGGCGAGCAGCACCGCCATCGCGTCAAAGGGCCGAAGGGCGAGGAGTTGCTGGCGGTGGAGCGTATCGTGTCCCTGCCGGATTATGCCGAGCCGCTGCTGGTGGTGGTGGCGCTGGACGCCTCGCGGCTGGACGAGGCGATCCGCAATTTCCGCCAGGTGCTGATGCTGTCCTTCGTGGTTCTGGGGCTTGGGCTGATCGGCGCCGCTGCCTTGCAGGTGTTCATCGGGCTGCGTCCGCTGTCTTTGCTGCGCACTCGGCTGGGGCTGTTGCGCGATGGCGAGTCGGCGCGGCTCGAAGGCGGCTTTCCCTCGGAAGTCCAGCCGCTGGTGGACGATCTCAACGCTCTTCTCGCCCATCAGGCTCAAGTGGTGGAGCGTGGGCGCCTGCTGGCCGGCAACCTTGCCCATGGGCTGAAGACGCCCTTGGCGGTGGCGGCCAACGAGATCGAACGGCTGGAGGAAACCGGCGAGGCCGATGCGCCCCTCATCCGGGCTCAGTTGGAACGGATGCAGCGGCAGGTGGACCATCACACGGCCCGTGCCCGTGCCGCCGCTTCGTCGGCCCGTCCCGGCCAGCGCTGCCCGGTGGCCGAGGTGGCGCAGCCGCTTGCCGGCGTCGTCGAACGCCTGAACGCCGGACGGGCTTTGTCGCTGACGCTGGACGTTCCCGCCGATGCCGCTTTCCGGGGCGAGCGCCAGGATCTGGAGGAAATGCTGGGCAATCTGTTGGACAACGCCGCCAAGTGGGGAAAGGGGCGGATCCTCCTCTCCTGCCGGGGGGCGGAACGGGGATGGCTGGAACTGGCGGTGGAGGACGACGGCCCGGGCTTGGCGGCGGAACTGCGCGAGGATGCGTTCGAGCGCGGGCGCCGCCACGATACGGCGGTGCCGGGCACCGGCCTGGGGTTGGGCATCGTCCGCGATCTGGCCGAGCTTTACGGCGGCTCGGTCCGGTTGGAGTCGTCCCGGGAATTGGGCGGCCTGAAGGCGGTCCTCAGACTGCCCGCCCCTTGGCGCCGCGCCTGATCAGTTGGATTCCGGGTAGATGCCCAGCAGCTTCTGCTGGCGGCGCTGATACGAAATCAGTTCGAACGGCGTCAGCGGCTGGAAGCCTCGGCGGCGGTTGGCGTCGCCGATGGCGAACATCAGGGATTGCTGCGCGAACAGGGTGCGGTATCCTTCCAGCAGCGGGAAATTGGGATCCCACATATGGATGGCTTCCGATCCGGCGCCGTTGGCCTCCAGAATCAGGAAGTCCTCGCCCGCCTGCAACGCCTCGATGGATTTGAAGCGGACGTCGAAACGGCCGAACCAGAATTCCGGCATGGATTTGGCGATTTCGTCGAAACGGGCGGTCATCGCCGCCGTGATCCAAGGCCGTCCGTCGATATAAAGCCCGCCCACCCGGTTGCTGCCCACCATGGCCAGACGCAGGCATTCGTTTTCGGCCAACACCTCGTCCAATTTGGCGGCATGGGCGGCCAGATGCAGCTCGGCCTTCCAGCGGGTGCGCTCGTTGGCCAGGATCAATTGCCGCAGGGTCGAACGGCCGTCGCCCACTACGAAGGGGTAATAGCGGAAGGTCAGCGAGAAGATGCCGCCGGCTTCTTCGCCGGGCATGCGGGCATAGAACACGCCTGCCTCGCCATCGTAATCGACGAACTCCTGCACCATCAGCCGGCTGCCCAGCGGGTATCCCGCCAGATAAGGCTCGATGTCGGCGGGGCCGTTCAGACGGCGGACGCCGATGCCGCGCCAGCCGATGTCGGGCTTGACCATCATGGGATAGGCGATGCCGGCCCGCGTCATGGCGTCTTCCAGGGTGCGGGCGGTGGCGGCGATGTCGGGACTGGTGTCGATGGCGGCGCTGCGCGCCGCCCAGTGGGAACAGGCCGGGCCGATCAAGTCCATGCAGGCGATTTTCGATTCGCCCAAAAGACCGCCGGCCTCGATGCTGGGGTTCGCCACCGTCGGCAGGGTCAGGCTGCGGAACCGGGCTGCCAGCCAGAACCACTGCAACACCAGCGGCACGTAATAAAGCGGGGCGGGAATGCGTTCGGACAACGGCACCCGCACATCCCTGGGGTCCAGGGCCGGCATGCCATGATGCACCGACAACAGGCCGGAGCGCGAGGCCAAGGGATCGCTTTCCGCCGCCTGATGGCGCTTGGTGCTCTGGCGGCGCAGCAGCCACAGGCCGAGAACCGCCATTCCCATCACCGGCCAGCCCCACATTTTCAGGCGATCCACCAGGGCGTCGCCGAAATAGACGACGGCGACGAACAGCGTCGGCACGTACAAAGTGGCCGACAACAGAACGGCCAGCGCGAAGCGGCGGAAGGGAACCTTGGAAAAGCCTATGGCGGCGAAGGTCGGGAAGAGCATGGTCGGGGTCAGGCGGCAACCGGCCACCACCCAGTAGAGTCGGCGAGACAGCCAACTGGGGCCGTCGGCGGTGCCGGCGCTCAATGTGGCGGGAAGCCAGCGTTTCAGCCGTTCGGAGCGGCGGGCCAGGCGGCCAAGGCCGTAGATGGCGCAGTCGCCCAGGACCACGCCGCCAAACAGGCTGCCGCCGGCCAGAGCGGCCGGCAGATGGTTTTCCACCACCAGATATCCGCCGGCCAGAATGGCGGCGTCTTCATGGAGAAGAGTGCTGAAGAAAAGCGTTGCCGCCAACAGCCCCCAAACTCTGACGATCTCGAAACTCACCCCGTGCTCCGCACCTCGTTCCGGTTCCCTCCTGGAACCGGGCCGGGAAGCATAATCATTGTCATGCCGACATGCGACCAATTCCTGTGGGGATTTGGCGGAGCCGTCATATTAGCGCCAGCCGTGCCCCCATCCGCCGCCGCCCCAGTAATGGGGGGCGTAGCCGTAATAGACCGGCGGAGGCGGGGGCGGCCCATAGGTGTAATAGACCGGACGGCCGTAATAAGGCTGTTCGTAGACGGCGCAACCCGACAGCGACACGGCGGCGGTTATCAGGGCGGCGGCGATCGCCAGCTTGGCAGCGATGCGTTTCATGATCGAACTCTCCCACCGGATCAAGGTCCGGCCTGGAAGAGATTTCATACCTTCATCACGGCGGGGACATGACGGGCTTTGGGCGAAATCGCCATAATTGGCTGTGGCCGCGGATCACTCGAATTCGTAATCGCCGATGAACCAGCGTTCGCCCGACCAGTCGACGCTGACCCAACGGGGCTGCGGCTCCGGCAGCTCCGGGGGGCCGATGCGGGCCATGCGGTCCTTTTCCTTCTGCTTTCCCGGCTCTTCCAATCCGGCCCCGTCGGTGCGGGCGGGCAGGGGGGCGCTGATGGCGGGAACCGGCGGCGGGGCGCCTTCCGCGCCGGCGTTCAGGGGCACCTCGATGATCGCGGACTGTCCGCGTTCGGGGTAGCCTTCCTTACGCTCGATGGCCCGCTGGGGCGAGCTGGCCTGCTGGTGGCGCACGGTCACGGTCATCAGCACCTGCCAGTTGGATGGATTGCCGGTCGGCTGGCGGGCGATGACGCGCAGAGAATTCAGCACCGCCTTCTGATCGGCGATGACGCTGTTGGAGGCGAAGCGGCTGGTGACCGCCACATCGGCGGCGTTTTGGATGTCCTCGATGGTGGGGCCGCCGGGCGGGGGCGGCGCCAGTATCTTCTTGACGCCCTGGCCTTGGCCCGGGGCGGAACCGTTGGTCAGCGATCCCTTGCCGTTGGCGATGTGGACCGCCGACAGGCTCATCCATCCGGCCTTGCGGGCCAACAGGGCGCCGCCGCCGATGATCAGGGCGGCGCCGACCAGGGCGACGATCACCATCCTGGGCACGCCGCGGGGTTCCGGTTCTTCGAAATCGGTGTAATGGGACATGAAGTCGCGGGGCAGCACCGGGTTCAGCACCGGGTGATGCAGCAGGTCGGAACCGTCCGCATTGGCCTCAGGCGGCGATTCGAGGGGAATCTCGGCGGCGGCGGCTTCTTCGGCGGCGCGGGTCTCGGCCTCGGCTTCTAGTCGTGAAATGCTGTCGCCCAGGCTGGACTGAATGGCGGCGATGTCGAAGACACCGGCCTCGTCATAGGGCATGGGCGGCGGCGGCGGTTCTTCGGGCTCGGGCGGATCCTCGCCCTTATGGATGGGCAGCCCCGATCCGGAAACGGCGACGGCATGGCGCAGTTTGTCGAAGACGTCGTTGCTGTCCGGGGCAAGCATTGCTCAAATCCATTCTCGGGCCCGAGCTCTCTCCTTCGGGCTTTCCTGCGAACCTTACCAACAACACTTGCCGCAACGCCATATATTTGCCGGCCTATGGCCTGGTCATGTCCTCAAGCCTGGCCGTCACGCGGGCGACGACGCCGGGCCAGTCTCCCGGGGCGCCTTGGCGGAATAGCCGCATCGTGGGATACCAGGGAGTGTCTTCTCGGTCCTTCAGCCAACGCCAGCAGGAATCGAAACGCTCCAGCAGCCAGACCGGCTTGCCGATGGCGGCGGCCAGATGGGCGACGGCGGTGTCGACGCTGATCACCAGATCCAGGTTGGCGATGAAAGCGGCGGTGTCGGCGAAGTCTTGAGCATGGCTCATCAGGTTGATGACGCCCAAATCCTCGGGCGCGTCGGGGCCGTCCTTTTGCAGGCTGAAGAAGCGGCAGCCGGCTCCTTGGATATTTGGGCTTCTGATCAAAGGCGCCATTTGCTGAACCGACATGGAGCGGCGCTTGTCCACCGCCGAGGCCAAGGGCATGTGCAGGCGCGGATTGCCGGCCCAGACCAGTCCGACCTTCAGTCCGTCACCGGCTAAAGCCTCGATGCGCCGTCGCCAGGTTTCGCAATCCTGGGGCAGGGGAGCCAGATAGGGATGGCGGTCGGCGATGGCCGGCGTCTCGCCGCCCAGGGCCAGCGGCAGACTGAGCATCGGGCAATGCAGATCGGTCATGGGAATCTGCCCCGACATTTCCACCACGGCGGCGATGTCGGGAAGGCCGCGCATCAGGCGCAGCAGCGCTTTGTCGACGGCCAGGGTCACTTTCAGGCCGCGCCGTCCCGCCTCGACGGTATAGCGGCAGAATTGCAGGCTGTCGCCGAAGCCTTGTTCTGCGTGAACCAGCAGGCTCTTGCCGACGGCTTCCTCGCCCAGCCATTGGGGCATGGGCATGGGGCGGTGGAACCGCGCGCCCTCGCGGGTCCGCCAGCGGTACTCGTAATTCCGCCAGCCCTCGTCCCATTGCCCCAAGGTCAGCTGCAGCATCGAAAGATTGGACCGTGCCTCGGCGTAATCGGGCTTGGCGGCCAGGGCGCGGGCGTAATGCCCGGCGGCTTCGTCCAGTTCGTAGCGTTCGTGGTGCAGGGTGGCCAGATTATAATGGCTGTTGGGATAGGCCGGGTTCAGGGCGGCGGCCTGCCGGAACAAGGCGACGGCCTCGTCGGCGCGGCCTTGCTCGTGACGCACGGACCCCAGATTGTTGACGTGCTCGGCCGAGGCGGGCTCCAGTGCCATGGCCCGCAGGTAGCAGGCCTCGGCTTCGTCCAGGCGCTTCAAGTCTTTCAGGGCGGTGCCCAGATTGTCTTGGGCCAAAGCCGAATCCGGAGCCCGTTCGACGGCCGCTTTCAAGATCGGCTCGGCCTCGGCGGCGCGTCCGGCGGCGATCAGGGCCGATCCCAGATTGCACAGGGTGGCGACATGGCCGGGGCGCAATCGGGCCGCGGCATCCAGATGCGCGACGGCTTCGGCGGCACGGTTCAGTTCCAGCAGCACCAGACCCAGGTTGTTTCTCGCCTGAGCATGGTTGGGGCGGGCCACCAAGGCGTTGTGGTAACAGCTTGCCGCCGGCTCCCAAAGCGAGGCGGAGCGATAAAGGTTGCCCAGATTGTAGTGGGCTTCGGCGTAATCCTGGCGCAGGGCGATGGCGTGTTGGAAGCTTTGCTCGGCTTCGCCCATTTTCCCCAGGTCCATCAGGGTCAGGCCCAGATTGTTGTGGCCTTCGGGGGAGTGCGACGCGATCTCGATGGCCTTGTGGAACACCTGGGCGGCTTCGTCCAGCCGATGGTTGTCGCGCAGTGTCAGTCCAAGGTTATTAAGAGCCTCGTATGATCCGGGGTTGATGGCCAAGGCCCGGCGGTAAGCCGCTTCCGCCTCGTCGAAACGCCCCAGATTGGCAAGGGACAGGCCGAGATTGCAATGATAGGAATCGGCTTTGGCGTTGCCTTCGATGGCTTTGCTGATCCGTTCGACGGCTATCTGCGGTTGCCCGGTCTGAGCGGCGATGACGCCCCACAAATGAAGAGAATCGGCATGGTGGGGATTGAGCTTCAGAGCCTGCTGATAGGCCTGTTCGGCTTCGGCCAGACGCCCCGCCTGATGATGGGTCAGTCCCTGTTTGAAAAAGGCGTCGGCTCTTGCCGACGCGCCCGAAGCTGAAGACATGATCCGCGCCGCCTTTGCCTGAGCCCCCTGGGATGCTCCGTGCCGTGACGCCGCCGGCAGGGAGGGGGGAAGTGGTGCCGGTTACAGGGATCGAACCCGTGACCCCCTGATTACAAATCACATTCCCGCCTTGAGGTGGTTCTCTGGAAACTGGCGGAAAACCTCGGGAAAAGCCTGTATTTCTGCGCCTCACAGAGAAGCCCCTTGATTTTAATGTCCCAGCTAGGCTAGGAATGACTCGGCAAATCTGGCCTTTTTCGCCGTTTTCGCCTGTCCCAAGACTGTCCCAAGCTGGAGCAACTGACTATGGCCTCACAGAACCGACAGAACCTAACCCAGCGTATGGTGGACACGATCAAGCCACCTGAAGCCGGGGAACTGTTGATCATGGACTCCAAGGTTCCAGGCTTGGGAATACGGGTACGCTACACCGGGAAGTCCACCTATGTCATCCGCTGGAATGAGCTAGGCAACTTCAAAAAGATGACCCTCTGCGATGCCAAGGTCACGACGCTTGAAGACGCCCGCCGTTATGCCAAGCAGAAGCTGGGTGAGGTGGCTGGGGGTGATGATCCCTTGGCCCAGCGCGAGGCCCGGAAGAACAACCCCACCGTCAAGGAGATGGGGGAGGACACGATTGAGCAACTGCGGTCTCTGGGACGCAAGGAGACCTACATTTCCGACAGCCAGCGCCTTCTGGACAATTGGATCATTCCATCCATCGGAAGCCTGACGGTTCGGGAGGTGACGACCAAGGACGTCGAAAAGATCATCCGCAAGATGAAAGACACCCCGAGGACAGGCAATCTGGTCCGGTCCCTGTTGTCCCGCATTTTCAAGCTGGCCCGCCGCTGGGGCCATCGGCTGGACGACCCGACGTATGGTGTCGAGTCCTTCGAGGAGCGGCCTCGGGAGCGGTACTACACCGAGGAGGAGCTAAGGGCGATCCTGGGCGTTCTGGATCGGTATGGGAAGTTCAAGCGGTACTTCTATAGCGCCAACGCCATCAAGCTCCTGATGTTCACCGGAGCCAGAACCAGAGAGGCTCTGTCGGCCAAGTGGGACATGTTCGATTTGGAGCGGGGTATCTGGACGAAGCCCAGCACCAACACCAAGCAGAAGAAGCTTCATATTGCCGAGCTGTCCGAGGAGGCTCTTGAGGTCTTGAAGACCTTGAGGGCGTCAGAGGATGCGCGGCTTGACGATGCCAGGAAGGCCGGGGAGAAGGCCGTTCCGTGTCCCTATCTGTTCCCCAGCGACAGCCGGGAAGGGCACCTCACGACGATCAAGCGGTTCTGGGCTACTGTGGTGAAGGAAGGCAAGCTGGGGGACGCCAACCTCTACGACCTCCGAAAGACCTTCGCCACGATGCTGCTGTCCCGAGGGGTGGACATCAAGACGGTGATGAAGCTGACCGGACACAATCAGGCCACGACGCTGCTGAAATACTACGCGATGGTGACGACAGGGGCCGAGAAGAGGGCGCTGAGTGGCCTGTTCGGTGGGCTGAAGGAGCCCGTCAAGGAGGCGTGATGGACAATTGCCCTGAAGTTTATGCCCCCTTCAACAGCGGAAACGCTTTTAGGATGGAGCCTTTTCAGGCTTGGTGGAGACGTATTGGCCGAGAGGGCTATCCCACCGTTCCCCGTAATGTGGCCCGCCAGTGGATACACAGACACTGGAGCGGAGGATCGCCTTATCGTGGCCTATCGCTTGCTGGTCTCACTTGGTCGCTGGAGGAGCTTGAGGCCAACTACCTCCTCAACACCGTTTCCGTTGTCGGTGATACAGCTCAGAGTTATGTGGAATGGGGAGAGTATCTGCTGACGGAGTACCTTCACAACCACTGGTACGGGGTGGCGGGTGCAATGCTGCGTCGTGGTGTCTGGCCCGCCCCAATCATCGTGTTGGATCAAAGGTCGGCAAAGCTGGATCAGAATATTGGCTTGCCGCTGGATGGGGACATGATCCTGATCGAGGGAAACCGACGCCTTGCCATAGCGCGGGCATTGAGGGAGCGAGGGAAGCTTCAAGGCAAGCTGCCTGTGTGGCTTGCTAGTCCCTCAGAGCCGTTTTAAGGCCCCCTACAGACTCGAAGAGGTTTCCCCGCCCCGACACACCAGAGGGGAGCCCTTCGAGTCTGTACGAGTCTGAAATCGCCTCATAGAAGGCCACCGTCTTTTGTCCGAATCCGGGGATCGGACCCATGACACTCTCTTATCTCCTGGCCCTCAACCCCGTCCAAAATAGCTCTGACCTGAGTCCCCGTCATCCAACAATCGTGTCTCGTCAACCAATTCCAGACTCCCTGCCGATCCGTTAGGTCGTAAAGGGGTTTGGCTTGATCGTGAATGAGATTCCTTACAATTGATCCAGATATAGCCAACTTTACCCGACCATACATTACTCCGAATAATTCCGCAAAAGTGTCCGGTATACCAAACCCCATCTTCGGTATCACCAGACTCGCCTCATGAATCATTATAGCTGAGTTGTATCCTGCGGAGCGTTCTGCGCCAGAAAGCCATATTGGAACACACGCCGACGCGCACAGCCCCCCATCTGGTATGACGGTTTTCACTACACGGTCCTTGGGGATTGCGTTCACCATGATACGCATTGCCTCCATAACCCCCACATCCCCCCCGCCACTATTGAGGGATAGCGTGATAGTTTCTCCGGGGTGGCTGGTGGAAACTGCCCCCATTAATGCTTCTGAAAATTTTGCCAATCCATCAACAGATATGTCTCCATCAAATGTTACAAGAAGTCCGTCCTGCTTGACTGATTTTATCGAACCTATCGGCTCCCTAAAAAAATCAGGGATGATAAAGAAAAGTGTGATGGACACCCAGAATGCAATATGCGTCCGCAACACAGCTCTAAAAGTAATTTTTTGCAATCTTCTTCTAATTATAAAAATAGGCTTCTCCCCTTCTTTCCGTATAATTTTAGAAGGAATATCGAATAACAGAAGCATCTTTGATGATATTGCAATGGCTGCCGCCATTAAAGCAACCAGAAGGAGCAAGGCGGCATAAACTGGAATCTGATATCTACACCCCGACAGATCACATACCTCCGCCACAATCGTACCTATTAGTAGGGGGGCAAATTGTATGTATAAAAATACAAGAACAGATAGCAATAACCCCAATGCATACCACGACGATGACTTCAACATATTTTTGATCATTATGACACGCTCACGCAGAAGCCCCATACACAATGCAACGATAAGTTTTCCCGAATATCCCGTCAACCCGATGCGTTCCCTGGGTGTCGGCCCGTACACTCGGACACTGAGGTTTCGCCGCGCCTCGGGCAAATCCCCCCTGGTGGGGGTGCCTCGGCCCTGACCCTCGGCAGGAATGCCTCTGCCAGCAAAGAGGACCGTCTCAGGGCCAGGGCGACGGGCGGCAGACCGGGCCACCGACAGCCCGCCCCTGAAGGCCGCTCACGGCCCCATCAAGCCAGCTTCCCGACATCGCCAGCCTGACACCGACCACAGCCCGACAGGGCCTCCACAGGGCCACAAATGGCGGAACTCTGCGTGTTTCACGGGATCAATCTGTAATCGTGCAATAGGGCCTTGACACGGAGTCTGTAAAAGTGCGTGATTGATATGCACCGTTACGCGCTTACAAATGAGGTCCATCATGTTCAATCTCGACATCACAGCCCAAGGCATCATCTCCGAGGCCCTGTATGGGAAGACCACCTTCGACATGGACGAGCTGAGAGACGCGGTCTCCGATCAGGTTCACGAAGCCGCCGACAACGCTTGCATCTACAACAGCGACTGCCTGGACATCATCGACCGTTACAGCAGCCATCCTACCGCCCGTAATGCTGACGACGAAGCGGACGCTTCAGGGGCCACCTACAAGCCCTCTCAGTGGCTGGAAGCCCAGCAAGCCCTGGCCTATTACATTGCCCGTGCCGTGATCGAAGACGCTGTCTCAACCATGCTGGACGAGGTAGAGGCGGCAGAGGAAGCCATCCTTGAAGCTCTGGCCGTCGAGCTGCCTGACGACCACGACAGCCCCGAAGGTTCCCTGGCCGTGTCCCTGACGTGCCCGCATGGTTGGGCCGCTCATGACCGCGAGGACGAAGACGGGGTCCATTACTGGGTTGATGGTCAGGTGGATGGATGCAACGCCCTGGCCGTGTCTGTGGCTGGCTTCTGGCTGTCCTATTGCTGGGAGCCGAAGCGGTATTACAGCTTGATCGTCAAGGAGGCGGGCCGCTGGGAGGTCCAGTTCGGAGGCTTCGACGGTGACAACGTCAGGGCCGAGCGTGACGACGTGGTAGACCACGGAACGCCCCGCAAGCTGACGAAGATCATTTGCACCGCTTCCAACCAAGCCGCCATTGATCAGGCTGTGGCTGGTCTCAATGCCTGAGCTGACCGCTACAGGGTGGACTTTCCAGCTTCACCCTGTAATCTTGCATCCACACAAAGACGAGGATTGATCATGGCCGTGTATGGTTACGTTCGGGTCAGCACCGACCGACAAGCCGACGAGGGCGAGAGCCTGGACGTCCAGCGCCGCAAGATCGAAGGCCGGGCCAAGGAGAACGGCTGGAGCCTGGACAAGGTCTTTGTCGAGCGGGGCGTATCTGGAGCCAAGCCGCTGGGGGAACGGAAGGAAGGTAAGGCCCTGCTGTCGGTCCTGAAGCCTGGGGATGTGGTCATCTCCTCTAAGCTGGACCGCATGTTCCGAAGTGCCCATGACGCCCTGTCGGTCCTCCAAGACCTGAAGGGCCTGGGCGTGTCCCTGTGGCTGCTGGACATGGGCGGGGATGTGACCGGCAACGGGATCAGCGCCCTTGTGTTCACCATCCTGTCAGCCGTCGCCACCTTCGAACGGGAGCGCATTCAGGAGCGCATCAGGGACACCAAGGAACACCAGAAGAAGGCGGGCAAGTATCTGGGCGGGGCTGTCCCGTTCGGTCAGCGTGTGGGGCCTGAAGGCCAGTTGGAGCCCGACCCCAAGCAGCAAGCCGCCATGAAGCTGATCAAGAAGCTATCCGAGGAAGGCCGGTCCTTGCGGGTTATCGCGGCGGATGTCGAACAGCAGCTGGGGCTGAAGATCAGCCACATGGCCGTTCAGAAGGTCATCAAGGGCGGGGCCTGATCAGCCGGTATCATTTCAGCCGCCGTATTGATAGAGGGACAGCCATGACCAGCCAACGACGACACGACATGACCAGCCTGTTCGGCTTCATCTTCATCCTGGCCGGGGTGGTGCTGATCGCGGTCTTGAGACACTGACGGGACCATAGGGAAACTGCGGGCTTGAGGGCTGGTAACATTTCAGGACTATTATTGCCAGGGCGGGCCTGTAACACCAAATCCTGCGTATTGATAGAGGCCCCGTCAGACGCCGCTGAGTCGGCTGTCGAAGTCCTAGAGAAACTGCGGGCTTGAGGGTCACTGACATTTCAGAGCTATTATTGCCAGCAGGGCTGGTAACATTTCAGAGCCCGTATTGCCAGGGTGGGCCGTTGTCGGCTCCGGTTCCTGTCGGGACTGCCTGTTCATTTTCTTGCCAAGCCGTTCCCCGGATCAGCGCCCCAAAAGGTGTGGCATTTTTGCAACGGTATAGGGCTGTTGAGGCTATAGCCATCCACCCTCTGAAAGCCCTGTAAATCTGCGAGTTTCCGAGGAGGTAACATTTCAGTCTTCGTACTGCCAGGGGTGTGCTGACATTTCATGCTCCGTCCTGCTAGAGGGCCGGTAACATTTCAGAGCGCATATTGCCAGGGCGGTAACATTTCATGCTCCGTCCTGCCAGGGGCGTAACACCTAATCCGCCGTACTGCCAGAGGGGCCGGTGACATTTCATCCTGCGTACTGCCAGAGCCGGTAACATCCTAGAGCGCATATTGCCAGGAACACCCCCCGTCTGTTTTCCCGTGAGTGCCACTCCCGACACCCACCGGCAAGCATACGGTTGACTGTGAGTCCATCCCTGGACGCTCATTCACGCTTGGAGAGGAGCTGCGGTCCCCGCCGTGGCTCCCCTTTTTGGTATCAGCCCGATACCTCCCCACCACCCTCTTTTTTGGTATCAGAATCCATGCCCCAAGACCCCTTGGCGCGGCTGCTGGCCGCGTCCCTGTTGTCACCGCCTTGGGCCGGGGAGCTGTTGAACACCGTCGCCAGCATGAAGTTGGCCGAACGTGTCCCAGCGGCTGACCTTGCCGAGGCCCTGTCCTCCATTCGCCCTGTTTCCAAATGATCGTCGCCGGGTAGCTCCCGAGCGGCTGGACGGGGTTGAGCTGCTGTCGCCGGGTGTCGATGGCTTGCTCCCCCGTCCCCTTCCAACACCCCCCACCAATCGAAAGACCCAACATGAACCGTCATGAACGCCGGGCCGCTGAGAAGCGGACCCGAACCTTTCCCCATTCCCCGATCTTCAATGATTGGGACTTGATCGAACGCGCCCATGAGCTTGTCGAGACCCGCTTGACGGCTTACGGCTCCGTCCTGAGCCATGCCCACCGCAAGGCCCTCATGGTCATCCTGGGGCGCTTTACGCACCTCGCCAACGGCACCCAGAGCGGGCGCTATGCCTATGATCTGCCCTGCGGGTGCGGGAAGTCGGAAAGCATCGTGTCATGGATCGCCGCCGCCTGGGAGCTGAAGAAGCCCTATTCGGTCTTGGTCTGTGCTTCCAAGGTGGAGGAGCTGTGCGCCCTGATCAGGAAGCTTCATGCTGCTGGTGTCGCGGAAGACGCTATCGGCCTGATCCATTCCTATGACCACAAACCCGAACTGGCCGAAGAAGCCCGCCAGGGCAAGCTGGACCGTTACGCATCCTTGCCGTCCACCACCGACAACGAGGGGCGGCAGTTCCTCTTCATGACCCACAACAAGGTGCGTCGTGGCGGGGCTCTGCCGCTGTACCAGGGCCAGGAACGCAATCTGGTGGTCTGGGATGAATCCCTGATCCAGAGCCAGCACCGGGCCATTGAAGCTCTGCCCATCCGGCAGGGTCTGGGTTACCTGGGGCCACTGGTCCACGAACAGGCCCCGGAAGACCTGCAACGGGCTTTCAGCTACCTGTCGTCCAGTTGGGCGGTTCTCGAAGCCGACATGAAGGACCAGAAGGAGCAAGGCCGCAAGCCCCAGGCCCTGTATCTGAAGCCGTTGGACCCGGAAGACCTCGCCAGGATGAAATCAGCCATCCCCGAGGAGGACGCCACCGAGGCCCTGCGGCTTCTGCTGGACATTTCCCAGGCCCCACTTCGGGCTGTCGCCTCGAACCAGAACGGAGGAGCCTTCGTCCGGTATGAAATCGTGGTGCCGTCCGAGCTGCGGAACGTGGCCGTTCTCGATGCTTCATGGGCCATCCGTGACCTTGAGAAGCTGGACCGGACCATCAAGGACGACCCGGCCTTTCGCCGCATCCATGATCAGGGCGAAGTGAAGCTGTACGACACCGTGACGGCCCACTTCATGAAGACGCCTTCAGGCCGCAACTCGATGGAGGCTGAGTTCGCCAAGTCCCGTGAGGGCCGGAAGCTGTCCCCTGAGATCGTCTCCGTGGTGCAGACCATTCCCGAAGATGAAGCCCTGATCCTGTTCACTCACAAGCATAGGAAGCGGAGGTCCAAGAAGGTCAACATCCGCGAGAAGCTGGAGGCCGACTTCCAGGCCGCTGGCATCGACATTGAAGGCACCATCCCTGTTGTCGTCACCAATCCCGACAACGGAGAGACCTCCACCGTCCACAAGCCCCGGCTGGTGTGGCTGACCTTCGGCCAGGAGACATCCATCTCCGAGTACAGCTACGCCCAGAACGTCATCTTCGTTGGCATGATCCATCGCAGTGACGCCGATCTAAGCGGAGCCATCGTCGGCCAGAAGGACAACCTGACTGCCGAAGTCACCACGGACGAGATCATCAGCGTTCGTCGTTCCGAGATCGCCCATGTGATCACCCAAGGTGCCGCCCGTGGCTCTTGCCGTGTCACCGAAGCTGGACGGGCGCGGCCCATGAAGCTCTGGCTCATGCACAACGACGAAGGGGTCCAAGGGCTGGTGTCCAAAGCCATGCCCGGTATCCAGTGGCAGGAATGGTTGTCGGAGCAAGCCAAGGAGACGGGAGCCATCAAGCTCCTGGCTAACCGGATCGTTCAGCACCTTCAGGCCCTGCCGGAAGGGACCGACAAGGTCTCGACACAGAAGTTGAAGGAAGCCCTTGGCCTGGAGGCTCCGAAGCAGACCTTCACATGGGCCGCGAAGGAAGCCGAAAAGCGGGTCAGCGGGTGGCAGATCGTTGGCCGGTCGTTCGTCCGCAAATAAGCACCAAGCTCCTTATAGAGAAGCACCTACCCCTGGACTTTGGTGCTTATTTTTCCATCCCCATACCAGCAGTCCCCGACCGTCCCACCGAAAGCCTTCAGGCCCTGAAAGCCTGATCGGTCGTGGGCTGCTGGTCCCCTTTCGCATCCCCATTCCTGGGGGTGTCTGATCCCAATCCTGAGAAAGGAACCGTCATGGTTAAGCAGTCGTCGTTTTACGTCGATGGCGAAGTGTCCGAAGCCATCAAGACCATCACCTCCCACCTGAAGAAGATGGGTCTCAACGGCACCTTGAATGGTGCTGTCCGCTTCTCGGTCCTGAAAGTGGCCCGAGAGATCGCCGTCAATTCCCCCATCAGCCCGTAAGGCCCGCCCATGTACCAGCCCTTCCACTTCGGGGAACACATCCCCTCTGAGGTCGTTGTCGGAACCGTGACTTGGTTCCTTCAGCAGATCGAACCTGCCGACCGCGACACTGCCACCCTGGCTGTCGGCCAACGCTTCCCCGGCATTCATCCCGAACAGGCCGAAGAGGCCCTGTCGTCCTATCCCTATCCTGTCTGAGGTTCATCCATGCACCACCCCATGTACATGCCGTTCTGTTTCGGAGCAGAGGTCTCCTCCGAAGCCATCGTCGGAACCGTGACCTTGTTCCTGCAAGAAATCGACCCTCCCACCCGCAAGGAAGCGGAATGGGCCGTGAAGCATCGCTTCCCTGGCATCCACCCTGACGACGCCGAAACCGCTCTGTCGTCCTACAGCTACCCCGTCTAAGGCCCGCCCATGTTCTACGCTACCGATGGAAAAGACCTGTTCAGCATCTCCGACACGCACCCCGGCCCCCTGCGGCTGGTGCAGAAGGTCACTCATGGCCTCCCCCAGTATTGCTTCAACAGCACGACCAAGACCCTGTTCAAGGTGTCGTTGAAGCGTTCGGAAATCGTCCTGACCCCTGCCGAATACACCCCTGACGTTCTGGAGCCGTACCTCCAGTGCATCCGCCCGGCCAACAAGACCCAGGCCTTTGGCTTCCTGTGTGAAGCCTTTCCCCAGGCCGAAGACGACGACCTCAAAGCCGCCGTCGAAGCCTACGCATTTACCAACCAGATCATCTAAGGAACCGCCCATGTTCGCCCATACTGGCACCGACCTGTACCGCCTCCCCGACAACGGCTCTGCCCTGTGCCGCCGTGCCGTCAAGGACACCACCTCCCTGTCGTCCTTCGTCTTTGAAGACGCCACCAGCACCTTCTTCACCGTGACCCGTACGGGCACGGACGTGGCTCTGTCGGCCACCGCCCCGACCTCCGACCTGCTGGTCTGGTGGCTTGGCGAGTTCGTGCATCCGTCCAGCCATTCCCAGGCTTCGGCCCTGCTGGCTCAGACCTTCGGCTCTGTCGATCAGGCCACCCGTGACGCTGCTGTCGCCGCCCTGGCCTCCAAGACCCAGCTGGCCTTCCCCTAATTGAAAGCATCCATCCATGTCTGAATTTGAAGCTCCCGATATCCACGAACCGTCCCTGGAGGACATCACCGGCCCCGGCATCGACGCCCCGCTGGAGACGCCCTCTGTCCGTGACAACTCCACCGGCATCAAGCGCGAGGTGAACCTGTCGCCCAAGGACACGGGCCGTATCATGGACACCGCCCATACGGTCACTGGCCGGGCTGTCCTTGGTTCCCCCAAGGGCACCGACCTTGTTGTCGTCCAGGGCTGTGAGATGTCCATCAACAACGCCGTTCGCATGGGCATCCTGAAGCCGGTTGGCGACGGCTTTGTCGAGACCACCAAGGAAGATCACCGCGCCCTGGCCGCTCAGGAACAGGACGCCCTGGACAAGGAAGGCGTTCAGCCCGACGAGGCCCCGCACGACCACATTCAGGTGGACGACGAGACCCATGAAGAACTGACCGGCATGATGGACGCTGTCCGCGAGATCGGGGCCTCTCCCGCCCAGACCGTCGCCCAGCTGCTGTCTAACCCGAACCGTCTTCCGGCTTCCCTGGAGGCTGTGGCGGAAGCCCGTGGCATGAACAAGGCCGATGTGCTGGTCTATGTCCAGGCTCAGTACGCCAAGGTGGATGCCTACATCTGCGAGTGGCTGAACGACCGGGGCGTCTCTGACCCGAAAGCGTTCTTCGGCCATGCCTATGGCAACCAGGGCAAGGCCAATGTCCAAGCCGCCATCTCCCGCGCCGTCCTGAGCGGCCATACCGATGGTCTGCTGGACATGGTCCGGTCCTATCAGCGGGCCTCGAACCACGGACAGCCCCTGAAGAACCTGCCCAGCGGCCACGGCTCCGACGAGATCACCATCAACGGCATTTCCACCACCCGAGCCGCCGCGAAGCATCTGGGCTGGCTGTAGCCGGTCTCCATCTTCCGTCTTCGTCAGGGGCTCCTTCGGGAGCCCTTGGCGTTTCTGGACAATGAACCATGAGCAAACCACCCAAGAAGACCACCACCAGGGGCGCTTATCTTACCCCCGAATACGCAGCCCGGCTTGGTCAACCCCGCACCTGTGAATGCTGCGGTGAGACCTACCCCATCGACCCCAAGTATTATGCCTCCAAGAAAGCGGAACCGGATGGGGTCTGCAAGGTCTGCCGCTCATGCCAGGGCAAGTCGGCTACCCGTCAACGGCTGGGGGCCAACGACGATCAGGGCATTGAGCTTGCCAAGCCCACCAACGCCTCCCAACGGCGGATGTATTGGAAGCAAGTCAATGAGCTGACCGACGAGTTGTACGCCCTGGCCGACGACCGGACCCAGGAGCCCCGCTTCAAAGCCGTCCTGGCAATACTGGTCGCCGCCACCCGCCTGAAGACGGACCCTGACGGCGGCTTCCATGAGCCGGAACACCAAGAGACCGCCTTTAGAACCTTCGTCCATGTCGTGTCCCGTGTGATCAGCGGCTGGAAGGATTTCGGGCCGGTCCATGACGACATCATCGGAGCATTCTTCAGCCCGGCTGACCGAGTGCAAATCCTGGCAAGCCGCAACAGCGGCAAGTCCGGTCTGACCGAGCTGTACGCCCTGTGGCTGTTGCACCGCTTCAACTTGGTGAAAATTCTGATCGTGTCGGGTGGCAGTGCCCGAGCCGGTCAGGCTCTACGGTCCATCCGCAACATGATCAGCACCTGTCCTCTGTTGCGCTATCTGGAGCCCTCGGAAGACAGCCCCGACAACGCCACTCGTTTCATCGTCGGCCCAGCCACCGGCAAGCTGGGGGCCTTCGCCTCCCTCGGATCATTCGGTGTCGGCTCCAACATGGTGGGTCAGCGTTGCGACATCGCCATCCTAGACGACATCGAGACCCGAGCCGACCAGACGCCCGACAAGCAAGAGAAGCTGGAGATGTTTGCCGGTGAGGTCTTCAACCTGCTGAACCCTCAGACCACGTCCGAGCCCTGGGCGGGGCGGGTGATCCTTCTGGGAACTCCCCAGGTGCATGGACGCTCCCTGTATGCCCGCTGGGCCAAGGCGGCAGACGAGAAAGGAAACCTGACCTGGGAGACCTGCATTGCCAGGGTCTTCAAGGAACACCCTGCCGACGATCCACGGAGCAAGAAGCCCCAGCTGGAAAGCCGTTGGCCCGCCCGCTGGACCGACGCCGAGCTTGAGAAGAAGCGCGGTTCGATTTCGGCTTACGACTGGTCGCTTCACTGGCAAATCGACCTGTCGGCCCTGGATGCTGACGACCGGCCCATCAAGCTCAGGGACTTCATCACCTTCCGTTGGGACGAGACTTCGGCTTCCTTCCCTACCATCATGCGGTACGGGACCGGCAAACATCACGGGATCGAGAAGGGAGCCTCTGCCGATGCAGACGACTTCTTCGCGGCCCCTGACAAGGTCAGCCGGGACAGCTCCCGCTACATCACCACCCTGGCGGCTGTGGACCCGTCAGCGGGCACCACGGGTGACGAGATCGGCTTGGCCGTCATTTCCGTCACGGCTCAGGGCTTGGCTGTCGTCCGTCACCTGACGGGCATCAGGGCCTCTTCGACCCATGAGGCAATGGCGAAGCTGGCAGCTGACATTCACCGCTTCTATCCCAACCGCGTCATCTGCGAAGCCCAGAAGGACAACCTGTTCCCGTCCCATCTGGCCTCGTTACTGGCAAAGCGGGGATACCCGGTCATGGTGGACACCGTCCATTCATCGACAGCCAAGGGTGTCCGCGTCATCGACGCCATCACCATCCCTCTGGCCTCGCATCGCGTGGTGCTGCTGGAGAGCGTGGTGACCGCTGAAGACGCTCAGGAGACCCTGAAACAGCTGACCGGCATGAAGCGGGACGCCCGTAGTCTTTCGCATGACGACCGAGTGGACGCCCTGGCATGGGCTCTGTCGTCCGTCTCCCAGATGCTGCTGGTGGATGAAGCCACCTCCCTGGACATGGCCTCGACCATGAAGCTGGAGGAGCTGCGGAAGAAGTCCATCCGCATGGGCGGCATCGCCCCTGGAGGGATCGAAGAACTACTGTTCGAGGGTGACGAGAACACCGAGCGCCTTCAGGCCCGCCTGAATGAGCTTCTGGACATCCAGGCCCAGGAGCTTCGCTGGGGGATCATCGACCCGTCTTTCGAGAAACATATCGAGGCCGTCCGAGCCGACCTCGCCAAATCCAACCGTTTCCACCAAGGAGCATGATCATGCACCGACATAACCGCATTCCCCGTCCCAGCATCTATAGCCGTCCCAGCTTCCATGACGACGACTACGGCAGTGGCGAGGTGATCTACATCACCAATCCCGAAACTGGCCGTGTGGAGCCTCGCCGCACCGTCGAGCGGCGCTTCTACAGCAACAGTCCCGACAACGGCGACTGCCCGTAACCCATAGGCCCCCTGCGGTCCCGAAAGTGGCCGTGGGGGGAACCATCTCCCATGACTATAGACCTGTTTCCGGCCCATGAGCCGCCCATCGCCACCATCGTGGCCGAACCCACCAAGCCGACCAAAGCCGCCTCCAGACGCCGCCCCAGGCCCCCGGAAGGCCAACAGGCATTCACCACCCGCAAGCAGTTCAATCGGGACTTTGTGGCCTTCAATGCCGCCCTGGATGAAGCGTTAGGGGCCGACAGTTGCCTGGAGACCGGCTGGCCTTACAGCCACTATTCAGACAAGGAGACCATGCGCGAGATTGTCGTCCAGGCACGGGAGGACGTGAGAGCCAAACGTCAGGCGGCGGGTCACAGCTAGGCCCGTCACCCAAGGTCACCGCCCGCAAAGGCGTTGTGTACGCCAGCAGCCGGGACGTGGCCGAGTTCTTCGGCAAGTCCCATAAGCATGTGTTGGACGCTGTGCGGGATATTCTCCAAGCTGCCGAAATTTCGGCCTCTTGGTTTGTTGAGACTTTTCATGAGGTTAGCCGGGAAGGTCGCGGAAAGGTGAAGTATCCCTGCTACGAGATGACCCGAGACGGTTTCATGCTGCTGGCGATGGGTTTCACCGGCCAGAAGGCGACCTATCCTGAAGTATAATTTCTCGGCACATCTACGGCACATACATCAAAGCCCCGACAGTCAATCCCGCACGGCATCAAGTCGAACACTTTGGTTAACCACCTGATTTTGTGCCAGATCGCTGAACACCAAATAGATAGACACGATGATTCCGCCAGGACTATCAAGAGTCAGCACACAGCTACAGGGGAACAACGATGTTTACTGCTGACGAAGCCCAGAAGATCACCGCTATTACCGACACCATGAAGGAATACGGCATCATCGACGATGTCGAGTTAACCGATAACGCCGCCTACATTCATCGCCAGTTCCCCACCTTCAACGAAAACCCGATGGCCCTCCACAAGGAGGATGGCAAGTTCCTGCTGCTGAGTAGTGACCACCTTGTGGTGGCCGAAGGGGAAACCGTGGAAGACGCCCTACAGCCCTGGCTGGGGCTCTATGAGCGCCTTGCCGCGTAATCAGTACCGAAAGCCAAACTTGCGGCCTCGTCAGCTTCGGCTGGCGGGGCTGTTTTTTTCCCCTCGGGAAGGGCAGGGGAGGTTGGGACAACTCGGGACAGCTTGGGACTGTGGGGGAGCTGGGATTGTCCCAGGACTGTCCCAAGACGCTTCAAGGGGTCAGCCTATCACAGCTAACCCCTTGATTTTATTGGTGCCGGCTACAGGGATCGAACCCGTGACCCCCTGATTACAAATCAGGTGCTCTACCAGCTGAGCTAAACCGGCCTGCCCATCAAGATGGGCGGATGTTAGGGGCGGACTTCGTTTTACGCAAGCCGTCTCAGCGTCGGGCCAATTCGTAAAGCGCGACGGCGGCGGCATTACTGACGTTCAGGCTTTCCACCAGATCGGTCTGGGGCAGTTTGACTAGATGATCGCAATGCTCGCGGGTCAGGCGGCGCAAACCTTCGCCTTCGCTGCCCAGCACCAGGGCGATACGGCCTGAAAGCTTGGCCTCGGCCAGGGTCTTCTTGGCTTCGCCGGCCATGCCGGCGATCCAGAAATTGGCTTTTTTCAGGTCTTCCAGGGCGCGGACAAGGTTGGTGACCCGCACTAGCGGCAGGCGCTCCAGCGCGCCCGAGGCCGATTTGGCTAGCGTGCCGGTTTCGTCGGGGGCGTGGCGGTCGGGCACGATCAGGCCGATGGCCCCGAAGGCGGCGGCCGAGCGCAGGACCGCGCCGACGTTATGGGGATCGGTGACCTGATCCAGGATCATGATCACCGCCTGATCCTTGCCGTCGGCGGCATCGATGAGGTCCGAGACGTCGAGCATGGGCAGCGGCTCGGCGGACAGGGCGATGCCCTGGTGCACGGCACCGCCGGGCAACAGCGCGTCCAGATCGGCGCGGCCGGCGCTTTCAGGCTGGGGAATTTTGTGCTGACGGGCCAACTGATCGACTTCGGCGCCATGGGCGGCCAAAGCTTCGGCGGTCATCAAAAGGCGGTGGCAGCGCCGGTCGGGATTGGCCAGAGCCGACAAGACCGGATGCACGCCCCACAGCCACAGGCCCGATCCTTTGCCGCCCCTGCCGGCGCGGCCTTGGTTTTCCTGCGCCGGGCGTTTGCCCGCTTGGGGTTGGCGATGACGGCTCATGACAGGTCCTTCCGGTGGATTTGTATACGGCAGAGGGCTTGTGATCAGCCTGCCGATCAATGTCAACAGAGGAAAGCGGAAAAAAGTTTGTTTTTTCAGATTGACACGGAGGCTCAAATCCTTTTTCTTCCGTTCTCCCGTCGCACCGGCAAGTCCGAGGCGGTAAGTGGAGGGGTGGCCGAGCGGTCAATGGCAGCAGACTGTAAATCTGCCGGAGTACTCCTACGTTGGTTCAAATCCAACCCCCTCCACCATTTCCTCTCTGGCGGTGCGCTTAGGCGCTTTCCGTCGGCGGGCTGAATTCGGCGGGTGTAGCTCAATGGTAGAGCCCCAGCCTTCCAAGCTGGTTGTGCGGGTTCGATCCCCGTCACCCGCTCCATTGTGCCGAGTTTCTTGTTGTTGGCCGTATAGAACAGAGACGGATTGACGAAATGGCTAAGGCTAAGTTTGAGCGTACCAAGCCGCATTGCAACATCGGCACCATCGGCCATGTTGACCACGGCAAGACCTCGCTGACCGCTGCTATCACCAAGGTGCTGGCCGAGAGCGGCGGCGCCACCTTCACCGCCTACGACCAGATCGACA